>OLJF01000040.1_pt1 | contig 241086 bp, 224 predicted proteins | sample 1609751 | NCBI WGS metagenome assembly OLJF01 (sample SAMEA4350171, study PRJEB24818) | metagenome | biome: human; feature: gut; material: faeces | place: Denmark | collected 2013-09
AAGGGAGTCGGGGCGGATTTGGGGCATTTTTTGCGGAGTTGGAGAATGGAGGATTCGGGAGAATTCGGGTGGGATTGGGGTATTTATTTTGTTGCAGGTTAAAATTTTGGCGTCAAAGCCGCCAAAATGCTCACAACGGACGAGCAAAGCTCGCCGTGTTTGCGGGAGTTTTGAGAGATCTGAAAAATGGAGTCAGAAAGCGAGGGTTGAGTTTTTTATGGAGTCAAAGAACAGAAGATCAGCAGAAAATAGCGAACGTTCAGGCATTTGTGATGATGTCAAGGTAAAATTTCCGCTTTATGTTTTCCCTGAGACGATGCAGAAGATCGATATGCTTTATGAGGCTGACAACTGCAAGTCAAAGACGGAGTTTATAGAGAAGGCGATACGTTTTTACTGTGGGTATCTGCTTAACAAGGACAGCGTGGCAGCGGAATATGCCGCTCCGCAGATTACTGCAATAACCGAGGGCATAGTAAAAGGCACGGAACAGAGGTTGTCCCGTGCCTTATTTAAGGTTGCTGTCGAACTTGGTGCAGTATCACATATGCTTGCGGCAATCAATGATATTGATGATGAAACAATGGTAAAGCTAAGGGCTATGTGTACTGACGAGGTCAGGAGGATAAATGGGGTTATTAATTTTGAGAGGGCGGTGAGGTATCAGAGAAATTGATGATAAAATTAGCTCATTGTATCTTTTAAATTGATACAATGAGCTGTTTTTTATCAAGTGGTGATAACTACAAATTATCAATAGGAGTAGATAGTAAGATGATTATGATAATTTTTTATTCAGCAATGAACCTTGGTGATGATTTATTCGTTATACATCTTTGTAATCACTATCAAGATAAGCAGTTTTTAATGTATTGTCCGTATCGTTTTAGTCATGCTTTTAAAAGTATTGCAAATCTAAAATTAGTTTATAATAAAGAAAATATCAGATATTATCATTCTTCAATTGAATTGCAAATATTGATCGGTGGTTCATTATTTATGCAACCAGAAAGTAAAGACGATATATATAATAAATTTTTATTTAATAAAAGTTATAGATATTTTGATGATATACCATTCATCATAGTGGGAACAAATTTTGGACCATACGACAATATTAAACATTATGAATTACACAAAGAATGGTTTTCTACGTTAAATCATATCACTTTTAGAGATAAATATTCATTTCAATTATTTGATGATTTAAAGAATATATCATATGCTCCAGATATGATATTTAGTTATTTGTTGCCAAAAGTTGAACGTAACCATACTATTGGAATATCTTGTATTTGCAATAATAACAGAATAGGTTTATCTAAGTATAATGAGAAAAATTACATTGACTTTTTGGTGGAATTATGTAATATGTATATAGAAAAAGGATACAATGTCGCCTTGTATTCTTTCTGTATTATGCAAAAAGATAGTGTGGCTATGCAAAAAATCTTTAACAAAATTAAAAATAAAGAACAAGTTAGTATGATTGAATATAACGGTGATACAAATTCTTTTTTAAAGGATTTATTAAGCTGTGAATATATTATAGGGACAAGATTTCACTCAATTGTATTAGCATTAAATGCAGGTATTCCTGTTTTCCCTATAATATATAACATCAAAACTAAAAATCTACTTACAGATTTAAACTTTTTAGGACATTATGTTACCATTGAAGACTGTAATAACATAGATTTTGAGTTTGTAGACTATAATAGAAAAACTAACATAAAATATGATAGTTTTTCCGAAAAGGCATTAAAGCATTTTAGTTGTATTGAACGTTATTTGAAAAATAGTGAAGGGACGGTTTATGATGAATAATAAGTATTTATTAACAGTAATTATTCCAGTCTATAATACAGAAAAATATATAAAGCGTTGTATTGATTCCATATTAAATCAATCATTCAAATATATCAAAATAATAATTATTAATGATAATTCAACAGATCGTTCTTCTTCAATTATTCACAAATTCTCATCCTATGAGCAGGTAAAAATCATTGAAAATTCTTATAATATAGGGCAAGGAGAATCAAGAAATATTGGTCTAAATTTAGTAGATACCGATTACTTTTGTTTCTTAGATAGTGATGATTGGGTAGATACACAAGCATATGAAACTGCAGTAAAGGCATTAGAAGAAAATCCAATTTGTGATATAGCTATATTTGGCATAAAAACAGAATATGAAAATTCAAGCTGCTCGACTCTAAGATATGATTATAACAATAATATTATAGACGGTGATTTCGCCATTAATTTACTCTCCAGAGAAACCTCCCAAGATACACCTATAAGTGCGTTAATCGGCAATAAAGTTTTTAGAAACTCATCTTTTGATAAAACAATTAAATTTTCAAATTTGACATATGAGGATACTATTTTTTCTTATAAGGCTTTGTCTAAATGTAAAAAGGTTATTCTGTTGCCAAAGACATATCTTCATTATTATCAGCGTGAATCCTCTATAATGCACTCATTTTCTTACAAATATATTGATGATTTAATAGATAATTTTGTAGATTTAAAAGACTACTTGTGTGAAATATCTTCTTTTAATACTAAACAATATTATTCTTACTTTGATAAATGTTGTTCATCAATGTTAAATTCCATGTTAATATCGACTCAAAACGCATCAGAACAAAAAGAATATATTAATCATTTATGTTCACAAGTGATATCTAGAATGAGCATAAAAGATTTAATTAATTATCTTGATATAAATCGAATCAGGAAATTGTTGTATTAATTCGACCTTTTTACAAGAGTATTACTTAATATAAAAGTAAAAAGTGAATATTAATTTAGTCACTTATTTGATTGCAAAAGTCTGCTTTAAATTGGTTAGCGATTTGTATATCTAATTTTGCTAGTGCTATATATGTGTGTTTTAAAACAAAGTGACTTTTAGTTGAAAGAATATCTCTCTTATTATGTTCTATCCATAGTAATATATTTTCAACTTTTTCTGTAGCTCTCAGTTCACCTAAAGCTTCTATTATACTAGCAGCAGAATAATAATTCTTTTCACATAGTAATTGTGATGAAAGAAGATCCTTTGCATTATATAGTTTTTTTTCGCCAATGATATTAGCAAAATGCTCTCTAATATGTGCATCCTTATCACAAATGGCATCACATATCATTTTGTTTATATTGTCAAAATTATTAGTCAAAAGAAAAGATTCAAGACTATATCTATTTAAATCAATATTTGCAAATTTAGACCTTTTGAAATAATTTATCATCCAGGGCATTACTATATTAATTTGAGCATTTTTATTAGCAAACTTTAATGCACATTTGGTTTGAAATGCCAATATTTCACTATCGCTTAACTGGCTGCAAAAGAAAAAATCAGAAAAAATCCCATTCAAATACACTTCGACATTACACCATTTATTGGCATACAATAATATTTCAAAAAATAATTCTAATACAATTTTTATATCACTTTGATTTAAAGTTGAAAAATTATGCTTAACTTTAACGTATAAAAAATCTAAAAAGTTTGTAATATCTTTTCTATTAAGATCAGAACTAGAATTTAATATATCAACAGCAAGAGTTAAGTATTCGCCCAAAACATCATAAATAATATCCAATGAAAATTCTTGATTTTCATGATTAAAATCTATGATACCATGTATGTCTAAAGCATCATTTAAATCTGAAAAGGATTTATTATCCGAAATTGCTTTTTTTAGTTGAGCAACAACATACTTAAGGTTGTTTGTGTCATATTCAAGATATGTTAAATGGGTTATATCAAAAGGAACTTTGGAATTCCTGTTTTTTAATAGAAAGATATTTTGTGCATCTTTAAATGTATGAGCTATACCTAATTCATAAAAAACATTTGGATTGGACTCCGACAAATCTACAATAATAAATTGTGCTTTCAGAATTTCAACAAGTATTTTATTTATTATAGGGATAGAACCACTTATCTCGTCTACTCTTTTACATATATAATTGTCTTGCAGTCCATTCTTTATCGTTCCATAAACTATATCAAATTTCTCAGCAAATGGCATAATAAAAAAACAAGTATTTTTTTCAATAGGTATTCGTTCACTTCTAAATTGCTTTGGATATATTTTGTATTTATCCATTTTAACCTCCTGCTATAATAAAATTGCTGCTCTACATTCAATTTTAAATTCCGATAATTTGTAGTTATCCTTCAATAACTCCCGTCACATATAATACCATATCACACTTTCCTAAAAAAGTAAATCGGCTTTTGAAAACTTTGTAAAAATTCACAAATAGTCTAAATTTGTCGAAACCAAACAACTCTGATATAATATAAGGTAGGTTTAAAAGCAATTTTATTCGCAAGCCTTTGTGCTTTTTGTGAATGTTGACCAAATTGTTTTGCCTTATAAAATTTTAAGGAGCTGTTTTTATGTTTGAATATAGACCTTTTGTAGACCAATTTCTCGATTACTGCCGTTACCATAAAAAGCTTAGCGACAAAACTGTTCGTGCATACAAAATTGACCTTTCGCAGTATGTGCTGTTTTCAGATACGCTTTCCAAACAAGCATTGTGGGATTACATAGAGTGCCTGAATAAAAAGTACAAGCCGAAAACTGTTAAGCGTAAGCTTGCTACTCTAAAAGCTTTTATCCACTTTCTTTTGCTGCAAGACTACATAGAATTTAACCCATTTGATAAGCTAGAAACTTCGATCAGAGAGCCTGTGCTGCTGCCCAAAACGATACCTCTCGACGTGATCGCTAAGATAATTTCCTTTTCTTATCAGCAGATAGGTTCAGCCCAAAGTGCTTACCAAATGAAATGTGCCGTCAGAAATGCCGCTGTGATTGAATTGCTTTTTGCTACAGGTGCAAGGATAGCTGAGATATGTACTCTTAAACCGGAAAATGTTGATCTTTTAGGACGCTCCGTTAAGTTCTACGGCAAAGGTTCAAAAGAACGCCTTATACCCGTGGAAAATATGGCTGTTCTCAGTATACTTAAAAGGTACAGACTGCTTTTTGAAGATAAGATCGCCGTGTCAGGGTACTTCTTCGTCAATAAGCTCGGCAGAAGAATGACAGAGCAGTCCGTAAGAAATATGCTGAGTTCCTATTGCAGACAATGCGGTGTTGAAATGCACATAACGCCCCATATGTTCCGTCACTCGTTTGCAACTCTGCTTTTGGAAGAGGACGTGGACATTCGTTACATACAAAGAATGTTGGGTCACAGTTCAATAACCACGACTCAGATCTACACGCACGTCACATCATCAAAGCAAAAGGAGATCTTAAAGACTAAGCACCCAAGAAACAAAATGGACTTTCAGTGATATGTTACAACTAATAATATTATATCATATAAGAATACATCGTGCTGTGAAATGTCAAAATTATTTGGTGAAATGTAGTGAAATGTAACTTTGTGGTGCTTATTATCATAAGGAAGGTGTAAAATGTCGCAGCTTATCGTTACGAGCCGTTATCTGAAAAGCGGAAATCAGAAGAATAAAACAAAACGCAGAAACTATACAAAGTACATTGCTACCCGTGAAACTGTCGAGATACGAAGTCAAAAATTTGTTGACAGAAATGCCAATGCAACTAAAAATCAAGAAAAGCTTATTAACGACCTAATAAATGACTTTCCTGAATCAAAAAGATACCTTGAGTATGAGGACTATGAAAGGAAACCGACCATTGAGAATGCCGGTGAATTGATAAGCACGATAGTAGAACGCAATGCAGACGTGGTTGGAAACCGACAGAATTTTGTCGGGTATATGGCTATGCGTCCGGGCGTTGAAAAGAGAGGTTCGCACGGTTTGTTTAACGAAAGGGACGAGCCTATAATTCTGAATCAAGCGGCAAATGAGATAGCTGAACATAAAGGCAATGTTTGGTCACACGTTGTTTCACTTCGCCGTGAAGATGCTGTAAGGCTTGGCTTTGATAATTCAGACGCCTGGCGTGAGCTTGTCAAAAGGCATATTTCAAATATTGCCAAAACACAGAATATCCCACTTTGTAATTTGAAGTGGTACGCCGCTTACCACGATACTACTCATCATCCTCATATCCATTTGCTTGTTTATTCAACAAATCCAAAGCAAGGATTTCTGACAAAGGCGGGTATAGATAAGATACGTTCAGCATTTGCAAACGATATTTTTCATGACGATCTGCAAAGCATTTATCAGGAACAGACAGTAAGCCGTGATGAATTGAAAGCGGTTTCCAAAAACGAATTTGAAAGCATTGTAAATATGATCGCAAGTAATGAGCATACAGATCCACAGCTTGAAGAACTTATCAGAAAACTATATATCCAATTACAGAATGTGAAAGGCAAAAAAGTTTATGGCTATCTTCCAATGGAGATAAAGGAAACCGTCAATAAAATATTTTCAGAGCTTGCAAAAGATGAAAATATACAACAGCTCTATGAGAAATGGTGCGGTCTTGAACGTTTGAAATACAAGACGTATACTCTGAAAGAAACGGAACTTCCTGAACTGTCTGCTAACAAAGTTTTTCAGCCTGTGCGGAATATGATAATTCGTACAGTACTTAATATGAAACCCTTTGATGCAAATACTGAAATTGAAGGTTCTGAACCAAATGATGAATACATTGATAATACGCCTCAGAATGTGTCACCTCTGTTTGATGAAGCAGAGCCGTTGGCAGAGACAGAAACAGATGAATCGGCTACGGTAATAAAATACTATATCAAATGGGCAGATCAATACAAAAAAGCCTGCAAGCTTATCTATGGCAAAGACGCTAAGCTCAATGATTTTAAGAAAGCTGAACAACTTTTGTTATCTGAATCACAGCGTGGAAATGTTTTGGCTGTTTACGATCTTGGAAAGCTTTATTCTACCGACAAGCTTGGCGAAAGGAACGAAGAAACGTCTATTGCAAAATACACACGGGCTTTGCAGGGATTTTTGCAAATAGAACCAAACTCAAAGAAATTAAAGCCATATGTTCAGTATCGTATAGGTAAAATGTTTTGCTATGGTCTTGGTACGGAGCAGGACTATGAAAAAGCCTTTGAGTGGTTTGAAAGATCGGCAAAACAGAAAAACAAGTTTGCTCAATTTAGCCTTGCAAATCTGTATTACTATGGCAGCGGTGTGGAAAAAGATCTGTCACAGGCTTTTCTTTGGTATCAGAGATCATCCTCTCAGGGTCAGCCCTATGCGGCTTATTCTATTGCTCAAATGTACAGATATGGAGAGTATGTCACCAAAGATAACGATACAGCACAGAGATATTACAAACAAGCTTTGTCGGGATTTTTGAAAATCGAAAGTGATGATATGGCGAACGACGATCTATTTTACAAATTAGGGCAAATGTTTAAGTTTGGACTTGGAACAGACTCAGACGTTACAAAAGCGATCGAATACTTCAGACGTTCAGCTGAAATGAATAACAAGAACGGCTTGTTTGAGTATGGCAAAGCACTTTTGATAGGTGAACACATTCCGCAAGATACAGATAGTGCATTAAAAATCCTTGAGAAAGCTGTCAAACTTAAAAACAGCAATGCAAAAAGATTCCTCGCCCTTGAATATATTTCAGGAGAGCATTTGGAACAGGACTTTGAAAAAGGAATAGCCTTGCTTACCGAGTGTGCTGACAGCGGAGATGTTATTGCTTGTTACAGACTAGGCAAAATTTATTTGGAAAGCGAGATTATGCCTCAAAATCTGGACAAAGCAGAAAAGTATTTGCTCTTGGCGGAAGATAATGAGTACACGCAGTATGCACTTGCAAAGCTGTATTTGCAGGAAGAAAAATATGATATACAAAAAGCTGTCAATTACTTTGAAAAATCTGCTGACAAAAATCATTGGGCAAGTTATCAGCTTGGCAGGATCTATCTTTTCGGTGCTAAGGACATTGAAAGAGATAAGGAACAAGCTATCGAATGGTTTACAAAGTCCGCAAACGATGGCAACGAGTATGCACAGGCTATTCTGGACGAAATATCAAAGTTTGAGAATGATCTGCTTGCGAATACGATTTTTAGTTTGTTTGTTAGTCTTAGTAGGTGTATTCAGGATAGTTATGACAACGATCGTAAAGACTTACAAAGCATAGTTGACAGAAAACTGATGAGGGTTATTCGGAGAAAGAAAATGGAGTTGGGGGAGAAAGAAGAAAATCATATGGATATACAATAAAGAAAAACAGCTGATCTGTGCTTGTGAATGCATAGATCAGCTGTTTTTCTTTCGCAAAATCTGCACCTACAGGCAAAAAGGCAAATAAGCAACGTAAAATCATGCATTATTTACTACCAATCAGATGTTTCTGACGGCTAAAAACTTTTAAGCTACAAAATTGAGTTTTTCAACATATTTCTTTTTTGTATCAAGCGATGAGTGAACATAGCGGTTAAGTGTAATATTAACATTAGAATGACCTAGCAACTCGCTGACAGTTTTAGCATCAAAGCCATTCTCAATACAAACAGTAGCGTATGTGTGACGCAGTAAATGAAAATTAACGTTTCGTATTCCACACTTTTTCAGGACGGATTTAAATCTGTTCTGCATTGTTCTCGGTTCGATCAGCTTGTGAGTTCCGGAAAGAATATAATTGTTTTCATTTTGTCGCCTTTCGTTAAGAATGTTTACAAGAAAGTTTGGTATTGGAATTTCCCGCTCTGATGTCCTGCTTTTTGGTGAACCAACAATGATCTTTGTTTTTGAATTTCCAATTTTATCATTAATACGTTGAACAGTTTTTGAAATACGGATAATGCCACTCTGCAAATCAATATCGCTCCATTTTAAAGCACAAATCTCGCCAATACGCATACCGCTGTACATAGTAAGCAGTATACCAATGTTTGTGTTGTTCAGATTATTAACTAAATGGTTTTGCAAGTTTTTACGCTCGCTTTCGTTCAGTACCGAAATTTCATTCCTTTGGATCTTTGGCATAGAAATACTGCACATTGGATTACTCAAGCCATACTCCTGCTCTGAATACTTAGCAATCGAACGCATTGCTACTATGATATCGTGAACAGTCTTGGCTGACAGTCCGCTATTTTTGTCAGATTTTCCATATTTCAGAAGATATTCGATAAAAGCGTTGATTTTCGGAGTATTTAACTCACAATATTTTATCTTCTCAAAATACGGAATTATATGCTTAGTCACTATCTTTTTATAACAGCAATAGCTAGACTCCTTAACACGCAGTTTAGCGCTGCCGAGCCATTCAAGCGATAATTCATGCAAGGTTTTACCGCAAACGACAGGTGAATACTTTTCAGAAGTCGTATACGCATAAAGCATCTTTTCTTTAAGCTCTGTAAGATTTCTTGAGTACAGATACCTATACTTCAGGTTTCCGTTATCATCTCTTCCAAACGGAATACGCCCCTCGAAACGTCCGTCTTTTCTCTTGTAAATGTTCATTGTATTTTTCATTTTATCGCCCTCCTCGTACTGAAATTCTGACGGCTGAAAACTTTATCAGCCGTGTTTTTTTGATAATTTTTTTTATTTTGACTTTACAAAAACCATTTGATGTGATATAATGTGCTTAAATTCTATCACATTAGTCAAAATAGCGATCAAAATCGCCTTAAATAGTCTTTCGCAAAGGTGCAGATTTTGCGAAAAAATTATATTTTGTTTTGTAAACTATTATACCAGAAAATTGATAAAATATGTATTGATTTTCTGAAAAATGTTTGGTATAATGGCGTATAAAGGCGGTGATCGTATGATCAGAGTTGCAATTTGTGATGATGATAAACATATGCAGGAAAGTTTATCAAAGTATTTGTTAGACTATTCAATACAATGTGACAGAGAAATTGATCATGCAGAATTTGATACTTGTGAGGAATTAATGGACGAGTATCTCAAGGGGAACTCGTTTGATGTTATATTGCTCGATATTGAATTTAAAAATAATGATGAAAAACAAATGAATGGTATTGAACTTGGGAAAAGATTGCGTGGACTGTATGCCAATGACAACACTGCTATCGTTTATGTGACATCTTATGGCGAGTATGCTATTGACTCCATTAAAATAAGGCCCTATGATTATATAAAAAAGCCAATTACCTATGAAAGAATAGTTGAATTTTTTGAAACTTATTATTTGGATCAGGCTAAGAGAAAAAAGGTGTTTGAATATACTGCACATAAAGTCAAAAACAGTATCATAGTATCTAATATTTGTTATTTTGAGAGTCAGGGCAGAACAATAGTGATCCATACTATTACGAATCAATATACCTTTTACGGAAAATTATCTAACCTGCTTGACAATGAAAGTCTAAGTGATTTTATCAGTATTCATAAATCTTATTTAGTAAATAAAAATTATATTGAAAGATTCACTTCACATTCAGTCGTCCTTATTGGCATAGACCGAGTGGAATTGCCGATAAGCCCTAATAAGAAAATGGAGGTCAGTGAACAGCTGTTGAAAGAATGATATGACTACTATATTTTATTTGTTTTCAAATGTGTTTCACATATATGCCACTTATCAGTTTTCCAATGTGTTTTTACAAAAGAAAAAAGAGTCGGCAAAATCAGACATTGTCCTGTTTACACTTTATTACATTATAAATAGCTGTGCGTATTTACTGTTTGGTAATTGGATTATAAATCTTTTATCAAATTTTGTGCCGTATTGTTTGATAGCAATTTACCACAAAAATAAATTTATTTATTCGATTGGATCGTCATTCATACTTTGTGCAGTACTTATCGTGCTGGATACACTGGTTGTAGCCATACAATCTGTATTAAATATTCATTCAATCTTTTTTGAACAAGGGTTTGTTTCTAACATAGTTATGGTAGCCTTTGTAAATATTGTATCGCATAGTTTTTTCAAAAAAAATCAACTTAACGTTAGTTTACCTGTTATGTACTATATAACTGTTATAATAATACCATTTGTTAGCATTATTATTGGTTACTTAACAGCGGTCAAATTAAATATTGTATCACTTATCTGTTCTGTGATAATTTTGCTTATTAATGTTGACATGTTTTATTTGTATGATAATCTAATTAATTTGTTTTCTGAAAAATACGAAAATAATATAATTGAGCAGCAAAACAAGGCTTATCTTAATCAGTTGCATTTAATGCAGGAATCTCAGATGAAGATAAGATTTTTAAAGCATGATATGAAAAATCATATTATCAACATGCAAAGTTTGCTTAGTGCTGAGAAATATGATCAGCTTAAAGATTACCTTGCTGAAACCAATGATTATATTTATAGTAATAATGTTATTATCGATTCAGGAAATGAAACGATCGACAGTGTTCTGAATTACAAATTGGCACCGTTAGAGAACAATAGCGTTGAAAAAAGTTATCATGTTGTTCTTCCTGAGCAAATTCTTATCAGTTCATTTGATTTAAATATTGTTATTTGTAATCTTATCGATAATGCACTTGAAGCGTTAAGTCTCCTAGGAGAGAACGATGAAAAGAAGATAACTATCGATATTGTTTATAAGCAGGGTTACATTAAAATATTAGTAGGAAATTCATTTGACGGAATCATACACAAGGATAAAAGGACAAGAAAAAATGATGAGATAAATCATGGAATAGGGTTAAAGAGTGTTCAAAATATTGCAGAAAAATATGGTGGAATTTTAAAAACTGATGTAGCTGATAACTGGTTTGAAACATCAGTGATAATGTATGAAAAATAGAGGTAACAATAAGTTGCCTCTATTTTTTTTACAAAAAAGACGTTTTTTTTGACATTTACGGTTTTTTATTCTTATATTATGTATAATCAAATCATAACTTGTTATGAAAGGAAGAAAATCATATGAAAAGAAATTTAATGAAACTCAGCACAAGAATGGGTAAGGTGTTTGCTGCATTGGCACTTTTGGTTACTGTATCAAACGTGAATTCTACATGCATGTTCATCACTCACCAGCCTGAACTGCCTGCTGATTCTAAGAAACTGCGTAAGTTCTAATGTTTAAGAAAACTGCCTGCAAAATAACGCAACATCTATGTGAAAAAGGTATTATATCAGAAAGCGATTTCGATTTGTATGAATACGGATTCAATATGGGGATAACGGTTTTACTTAACCTTATCAGCACTATAGTTATCGGCGTTATTGTGGGCAAGGTGTTTGAAAGCATAGCTTTCTTAGTTTTTTATATACCACTGAGAAGCTATGCCGGAGGATACCACGCTAGCACCCCGTGGAGGTGCTATTTTATTTCCATAGTGATTATCATGGCAATGTTATTATTTATTGGTTATGTTGATTTGTCAATAATATATATTATCTTATTATTGGTCGGAATGGTGGTATGCTTTGCTTTTGCCCCTGTCGAAGATAAAAACAAGCCTTTAGACAGAGATGAAATTAGCGTATTTAAAAAAAGAGCCTATTTGATCTTATCAATAGAATTTTTCATATGGCTAGCAGTATCAGTGATTTTTCAGCCCGTAGAAAAAACTATTCCTATTGTTATGTTTACGGAATCTCTAATGTTGGTCATTGGGAAATTAAAACTCAGCAAATATTCGTGATTGGAGTGTTAATACCTATGGATTATGAAGATTACTACTATGAATCTAGAAGTAGATATTATGACGCTTGTTCTGAAGTTAATAACTATGAAAACAGAGCAAATGAGCTGAGGTCTCAGAGACAAAGAAAAATTATATATATCAATCAGCTCAAATCAGATTTAAAAAGACATCAAAAAGTGTTGTCAGAGCTAAATGCAGCTTTAAAAAAAGACTCAATACTTCAAGATGATATAAAATCGATCAATAATAAAATCGATTCAGCTTCTGAAAATTTCGGCAAAATGGCAAGTTCAAGTTCAGTTGCCAACAAGAGTTTGAGTAGCGTTTACAGTTCAGAATCAATGAAAAGTCAGAATACTTTAAACAATATTTTCTCAAATCTCAGGAACAAGAAAAATACGGTAAATAATAAAATTTCCGAGTTAGAAGAAAATATAAACCGTGCAGAATCAGAATTACAGGATATAAATTCAGGGATAGATACGGCTTGCTCGGCAGCCTCGGATTGGCGAAATGTACGACGGAATGCGTCATATGATATGGAGTATTACAGACGCAAGATGTACGAAGAGGAATAGTATATATGGCGACGATTACTTTATATTCAGGCAAGATAAACCAGATGTCAAGTTTGATAAATAAAGCAAAAACATCGGTCAAAAGCTATAAATCAGACTTGAAATCGCTGAAATCAAAGGTGCTTTCCATAGATGAAAGCATATGCGACGTCGATGATGTTATCAGTTCGATAAAATCATCAACGAAAATGCAGGAAGATAAGATTGAAACTCTGGAAAATCTAAAACAGGATATAAATGATTTTATATCTGACGTTGTACGCATTGACGGCGACGCCGCAGAGGCGATAAATAAAAGTAAAGACGATTTCTATAATAAATACGAATACCTGACACCAGAATGCGAAAAAAGCGGTTGGGAGAAGTTCAAAGACGGCTGCAAAAAGGTCGGCGAGTGGTGTAAGGAGCATTGGAAAGAAATTCTTGCGATTGCAGTTGTTATCACCGGTGTTGTTCTTTGCTTTGTTCCGGGTTTGAACTGGCTTGGCTCTGGAATTTTAATCGGATCATTGAAAGGTGCTTTGAGCGGAGGTCTGATAGGTGGACTATCAAGTTGGGCGTCAGGAGGTTCATTCTGGGAGGGCTTTAAGGACGGCGTGGTGACCGGAGCTATTTTCGGTGGCGTATTTGGCGGACTTGGAGCGGCAGGTGAATTTTTAGGTAATGCCAAGGCGGTTAGTTTGCTTGCCAATGGAAAATGGTTGGGTAAATCGTGTAGCTTTGCTAAAACGGTTGGAACGGTCGCCAAAGCAAGTGGAGCTATCACATTTGTAATGGGAGGCTTTGATACTCTCGCATTAGGTTCAAAGATATTGTTTGGTGACAACTGGTTTAGTGACTTTAATGCGGCTTTGCATGAGAGTTCTATATACAATGTAGCTCAGACGACTATAGCAAGTGTAGCTGTTTTCACCGGCGGAATGAACAGCGGATTTAACAAGGCAGCTAACAGTGCAGGAGTTAAACCGTCATGTTTTGTGGCGGGAACGCTTGTCATGGCGGTTGCCGGAATGGTTGCTATAGAAACGATAAAGTCAGGAGATAAAGTCATTTCAACAGACCCTGAAACAATGGAAACTTCTCCGAAAACTGTTCTTGAAACCTATATAAGAGAGGTAACAACGCTTGTTCATCTCACTGTGAACGGTGAAGAAATCGTTACAACTGTTGACCACCCGTTCTATGTAAAAAATCAAGGCTTTATCAAAGCAGGAGAACTAATAGTTGGTGATGAACTTCTTGATGTAAACGGAAATGTTCTTTTAGTTGAAAAATTTAATGTCGAGTTGACAGACGAACCTGTTACGGTGTATAATTTTCAAGTGGAGGGTTTCCATACTTATCATGTTGGTTGCTTTTATGTGTTGGTGCATAATGCTGATTATAATCAATCGCCTAAGGAAATAATGGCTGAGCATACTAAGGGCTTGGACACTCGGGAACATCCCTCTAAATATAAGCAGATTAGTGCCAAAGAAAAGTCAAGGTTAGAATCTAAGGTTAGAGATAGAACAATAACTAAAGATGAGTATAAAAAGCTTGAATGGAATAAGAAAATTTCTGCTAGGCGGCAAGATGCAGTAAATGAATTTTGGGATCAAGAACAGATTAGGTTACAAAAGGGTGAGAATGGAACGCGTAATTGGTCTCCTCAACAGAAGGCTGATATCTTAAACGGCAAACGCCCTACTTACAATGGAAAAACCATACAAGGACATCATACGTACAGCGTTTCAAAATACCCACATTTGTCTGGAAACAGCGAAGTAATATATCCTGCTACTTTTAATGAACACTTAAAAGGTTGGCACGGTGGCAATTTCCGTAATAGTTTGCCAGGAGAACCCATTAAAACAATAATTGATTTTTAAGGAGATTACTATGAGAACTGTAGGCTTAAAACTGGAGAGTTCAGTATTCACAGCTACTATGGCTAAAATTATACGTAAATATCAAGAACTACCCATTTCACAAATCAAACAAATTGTTTCAAACAACGATTATGTGTATAAGTGTGATATTATACGTGCGAACGGAATAAAGACACTTTTACACGTTAAAAAAGATTTGTCCAAAGAAGGAATAAATAGCTATATCTATGTAGAGGGAAAGCTAACAAGTGAAGAATATCTGAATAATTTACTTGTATCATACAAGCAGACAGAAGAGCAAGTTGAGGAAGAAATGGACAGAGAAGCATTATTAGAAGATGATGAGTAAATCTAGTTTTATTCATGAACTTAAGCTTTATTATTGAACGCAAATCAGTGGAGCTATCACATTTGTAATGGGAGGCTTTGATACTCTCGCATTAGGTTCAAAGATATTGTTTGGTGATAACTGGTTTAGTGACTTTAATGCGGCTTTGCATGAGAGTTCTATATACAATATAACTCAGACGACTATAGCAAGTGTAGCTGTTTTCACCGGCGGAATGAACAGCGGATTTAACAAGGCAGCTAACAGTGCAGGAGTTAAACCGTCATGTTTTGTGGCGGGAACGCTTGTCATGGCGGTTGCCGGAATGGTTGCTATAGAAAAGATAAAGTCAGGAGATAAAGTCATTTCAACAGACCCTGAAACAATGGAAACTTCTCTGAAAACTGTTCTTGAAACCTACATAAGAGAGGTAACAACGCTTGTTCATCTCACTGTGAACGGTGAAGAAATCGTTACAACTGTTGACCACCCGTTCTATGTAAAAAATCAAGGCTTTATCAAAGCAGGAGAACTGATAGTTGGTGATGAACTTCTTGATGTAAACGGAAATGTTCTTTTAGTTGAAAATTTTGATGTTGAGTTGACAGATGAACCTGTTAAGGTTTATAATTTTAAGGTAGAAGATTTCCATACTTATCATGTTGGCGAAAATGGAGTTTGGGTTCATAATTCGAATTGTAAGCTGATAAAAAATGATGACGGCACATATGATGCAGAGCTATCATATAAAGAGGATTGGACACCAGGGCAACGAGCAGAAGCTGATGCAAAATGTAAAGCGTTATCTAAAGCTGATACAGCAAAAACGATTCCAGAACGTGGTAGCACATCCGCTTCAAAAAAATACAAGAATGAGTATGGAGAAAATTCAGTTTTAAAGACACAAGATGTCGATCACACTATTGATTTACAACTTGGTGGAATAGATGATATCCATAATATGAACCCATTAGATAAAAGTGTAAATCGAAGTTTAGGAAGCCAGATAGCATATTTAATAAAAAATTTGGATTATGGGACAGTTTTAAGAAATTTTAAAATGGTAGATCAAAAAAATTTATAAGGTGGTAAAAAGAGATGTTTGAGAAATTTTATGATTTTGTAGGTGTTGAAAACAAAAATAATGTGACCGATATGTCTGGATTTATGGACATTTATGGCGGAGAAACATTTTTGAATGGTTTGTATCGTATACACAACAAAAATGATGTAAAAAAGTGGAATGAGATACTCAAGAGAGCTTTCCCTAAATTCAAAAATGGCATACAGGTATTCGGATATGATTGGTTAGGCAGAAATTTTGCACTGGATACGCAAAGAGATGTAGTCTTGATATTTGAACCAGGTACAGGAGAGATTCTTAACACTGGGGAAAACTTTGTGAATTTCCATGATAGTGAGATACCGCAATATCATGACGCTTGCTTGGCGTCTGAGTTCTTCAATGAATGGTTTGAGGCAAATGGCAATTTTGTTTTGCCTCACAATAAATGTGTGGGTTACAAAGTACCACTATTCCTCAATGGGGAAGATGACATAGAAAATCTTGAAGTATCCGATATGGAAGTATATTGGGAAATAATGATGCCATTAATGAATCTTTAATCAATATTGGCATATTTGATATCAATTTACGGAGGTGATAAAATGCCCACAAACCAAGAAAAAGTTTCACAGCTTTTGGCAGATTCGCACTTTGCGTTCATAAACAGCCAAAACAACGAATCTCTTCACTTAGCGAACGAGGCAATTAGGCTTGCTCCAAAAAATCCTGACGCTTATCAATGTGCAGGAGATGCGTATATGTCTTTGGGACAGTATGAAAAGGCGGTCGAGAGCTATAAAAAAGCGGTCAAGCTTGATCAGAATAACGGCAACAGGTATTTTAACTTAGGGTATGCCCTTGCCACCAACGAAAAAGCGGCAGACGCTATAAAAAATCTTGCAAAAGCTGATGAGCTTGGTTGTTCGCCTGAGAACACAGTCCAGCTGTATAACCTGCTCGGAATAATCTGTTTCGATATCGGAAGATATAAGGACGCGCTTGTAAATCTTGAGAAAGCGGAGCAGATAATCGGCGTAGATCTGGATATAATGAAGCGAAAGGTCATTATTTACGGCATGAAGAATGATATCCGAAACGGACTTCTTACCACCAATCAGATGAAGCTTGTCGCACCGTCAGACTACACTGGCTATCAGCTTGCATTTAAGCTGATGTGCCAGGCAAACCGCCTCGACGCCGCAGAACGGGAACTTGAAATGGCTAAGAAATATGCCGAGCTTTCAATGGATTACTACTTTGACTGCATAACCTTTGAGATTCAGAAGTATCAGACCGATAAGGACAAGCAGCGATATAACAAGGCTCTTACATTTATCGAAGAGGCCTTGAAAACGTTAAAACCTACGTCTACAGAGGTGATTGAAAGCTATATCAACGCCGCAGAAATATATTTGCAGCTTGAAGATCCCGATAAAACCATTGACTGTCTGAATGCGGCACAGAATCCTGTTGAGTCATATAATCTTGGGTTTGATATTATCGACAAAGACTTTGAACCTGTTAAACTGACAGAATATGATGTCGAGGAAATGATAGAGGCTGATAAAGAATGTATTGCCGAAAAATACGGCGATTACGGTCTGGAAGAATTGGCCGAAAGCATTGAACCCGATGAAAACGGAGCAAGAGAATATCTTACGAACGTTGAAGATGAAACCGATATCGAGAAAACGGCGTACAAGCTTGACGAAACGGAAGAAATTGAATTGACTCCCGAAAATATAGATCAGATCAATCGTCTGTATGTCGGAGCATATACGCTAAAAAAGGATTTTAATAAAGTGATCGATTATGCAAGGAAATTACAAAGCAGCGAAAGCGTTCAGAATTCATACATAGGAATTTACAGTGAAACAAACGCCTACAAGGAGCTTGGCTCGCCTGAAACAAAGCAGAAGTATGAGGAAACGATAAAATACTTCAGAAACGCTATGATCAAAGACCCAAGCGATATGGCGGCTGTGACATTCCGTATTCAGTGTTATATGGATATTGGTCAGTATGACGAGGCGGAACAGCTTTGTAATCTTCTGGCTAACGAACTGAGAAAGCCTTTACTCGAAAAAATAGAGGAGGCGAGATCCGTTGACTCTTGAACAGGATATTAAGCTGAGCAGTGAGGCTTTTAAAACTGCGGCGAATGAAATGTCTGCTTTAAAAACAAGAGCTGAAACGCTTAAAACTACGCTGGAACAGATGTATAATGACCTGACAACGGCTTTAGATACGCCGGCCGGAAAAGAGATCGAGATCGAGGCAAAGGACGTACTTATCAAACCGATAGACGACCTTATCCTTGTAATTGACCAGATGTCAAAAACACTTGATGATATAAAAGATACCCCATATTATCAAGGTGTGTTTGATAAATATGAGCAACTGATGCAAAACATTAAATTCAATTAATAGGAGGCTTTTACTATGGCAATGGGAAACACCGGTACGGTAAACGTAACGCCGGAAATGATCAACAATGCAAAAGACGCAATTCAGGAGTATAAGGATACTGTAAAAACTCTGTATTCTCAGTTGGAGGATACTATGAGTGCTCTTATTCCAGGTAATTTCAGCGGAAGTGCGGCAGACGGCTTTAAATATTTTTACGATAACAATATTAAGTCTGTTGCAAATACGGATGTTAACGATTCTGGAGTAATGCAGATTATAACTCTTATGAATAATATCGTAGATGGAATTTCTGAAGCAATACCTGCGGAACGGGGCGTTGACGAATCACTTGCGACAGAGAACAGAAAATAAACGGGAGGGTAATAGATATGGCAGGATGCAGAATAGTAAACGAAGGCGTTTCAAGCGCTGTGGAAGCAATCAACGGTTATGCAACATCATATAGAACTGCAGGCGAAACGCTCATAACCTCACTTAGCAGTGCGATCGCAGATATGGAGGGTGCGGCTAAGGATGCATTTAAAACTCTGATTGACGGCGATATTAATAATTTTGTCGCAACAGATTTACCTGGAGCAATTGAAGGTATGGCGTCTCTTCTTGAAGCGAACAGAGATAATTTTGAAAAGGTTGATCAGCAGATTGCTGATAATATAAGCGGCGGTTAAGTACATAAAAGCGCAGCCTGACATTGCTTTGTATCAAAGGTTTTAGGCTGCGCTTATTTTTATCTTGGGAGGTATATACATGGCTTTTAAAATACTTAATGACGAAGAAATATCGCTGCTTACTGACGAACAGGTAGAATGCTATCAAAAAGAACTTGATATATATAAGCAGAGAGAGGCTTTTGTAGAAAAACTTACGAAACTTGAAAATGCAGAGATCAAGCCGTACAAACCAAATCTGAAATCAATCGATATTATCAGGGAAATCGAGTTTGCACCTTTCATAAGTCCTGAACAGAAAAGGCTCAATATGAAACCTATGCAAAAGCCTGAACTTCCTGATGATCTTATCGGCAAAGCGAGCGAAAAAATCAATATATCGGAAGTAATTAAATCAAACGCTGTTCTTAAAGAACAAATTGGTTTCAATCATAAACTGTTTTCAAAGGCTAATAATTTTAAATGTTATGAGCAAAAGCAATATGTATTACACAAACTATCAAAACCTGTCATACCCGATACGACCTTTACTAGATTAGAGAATGTACTTTTGAAACCGGTAAATATCAAAAAAACTGCCAAGTTAAATCTGCATGAGTTTATTGCTCCTGAAAAAAACAAGGTTGTTCTTTCAAAAGCAGAAATTTCGAAAATTAAAATAGGAGCTTTTGTACCACCTGAAAAACCTAAGCTTGACTTTGCGGTTAATGCAAAACCTGAAACGGTGATAAAACCCTTTGAAAAACCCGAATTTACTTTGAAAGCTTTTCTCGAAGTTCAAAAAGTAAACGTTAATATGCCGACTTTCCGACAGCCGGAAAGAAATAAACCGGATATCTCTGTTAATGTGAAATCTGATTTTAAAATTAGAACGTTTAAAACGCCCGAAACCACAGTTACTGATCTACCTCAAATAAGAAAAGCTGAAGTTGAAATAGGCAGTTTTCAGCCTCCTGTGCAGCCAAAGCTTGATATTAAGCTAAATTTTGTATCTGACGTTGAAGTAAAGGCATTTGAGAAACCTGAATTTGAAGCGGTTAAGTTGCCTGTGATCCGCAAGCCTGATGTAAGTCGTATAGAGTTTCATGCTCCTGAAAAACGAGAGATCAAGCTTTCTGCTATCGCAAAACCAAGTATTAATGTCAAGCCATTTAAAAAGCCGCAGGATATTAAGACAGAGCTGCCTGAGTTTCCGAAAGTGAATATAAATATAGGAAGCTTTACAAAACCTCAGGAGATCATACCAAAACTAAATGCAAAGGTAAAAACATTTAAACCGATAACAAATTTTAAGAAACCCGAATTAAGCCGACCTGAGCTGTCTGATATAAAAGTTTGCAAAGGTTTTGAAACAGGAACAGAAGCACAGGACATACTTTCCATGCTGAATAAGGAAACTACATTATGAAAAACAACGAAATAATGATATCCGCAAGATTTGAATTTGACGATAAGAGTAAATGTCAGGAGCTTTCATTTCTTGTTCTTAAGGATATTACCCTCAAAGCTTTTATCGAGGCTTTGTATTACGGATTAAAAAAATCCCCGGATTATGAGAAATGTTTCGAGTTGCTTGAGCAATATATCAAAACCAGAAAAGAACTTCAGGTGCTGTATACGGCAAAGGGCAGCTATAATGTGATAGATTTTACAACAGATGTTGTGAAAGACGGCGAAAAGGTCAAAATTTATAATGCAGAGCTTGATAAGTTGGGATTTGTAACCTCAAGCTGCGTCCTGTTTACGATGAATGAGGAGATCAAGCCGTCTTATTTGTTTAAAAAAGAAGAGAACAGCTATATCTTAAAAGAAAAAGATACGCTTGAATATAATATAAGTACTCGCAGACTGAATGTCATTGAATCCTCGGTAATAGACATAATTCCGCCCAATGATATGCCCCAAAAGGATAAATCATCGCTTCTAGATGTTCTTATTCCCACCGTGCTTTCCACAGGAGGAATGCTTGGTGCACGTTTTCTTATTATGAAACTTGTGCCGAGTGCTTCGTCTATGGGCAATACTATGCTTCTTATGTCGGGTGCTATGGGAGTAGTATCTTTGGTTACTTCATTCTACAGCTTTATGAAAAAAAGGACCGACTATAAAAAGAACGTTGAGGAATGGAAGAACAACTATGAGAACTACATTGCCAGAATTATCAGAACAATAAAAGAATGGCAGGAAAGCGATATTGTATATCTGAACAGCGTGTATCCGAATATGGATACATTGTTTAAGAATACTGCCGAGATCAACGGTATTATTTTTTCAAGATCTCAGAACGATAATGATTTTATGAAAATATCGCTTGGCACTTCTGATGAGGTAAAGCCGCTTTTTGAGATCAAAAGCGAGAAAAAGGATAATATCTTTTACGATATTTATTACAAAATGCGTCGTAACAAGGATGAGATCGAAATAATAGTTCCGACAAAGAAAAAGAACAGAAAGCTGAAAAAGCTTTCTCCCGAGAAAATAGCTGAAAGGGAGCGAAATAAGTTCCTCCTTACCGACTTAGCGTACAATTTTGCAAATAAAGGCGTGGACACTAAGAATGATAACGAGGTTATCGGATTTAACTACCTCAGAAGTGACAGTGGTAAAAAACCGCCTTTACTGATAGATTTGAAAAACTGTGGGGCTTTGGGCGTTATATCAAATGATGTTCAGACTTCTCATCGCTTTATTCAGCATGTTGTTTTCGAACTGGCATATTATCATTCGCCCGAGGATCTGCAATTTGTTTTCTTTTTCGACAAAGAGGACAAAATTGAGAAGCAGAATGAAATACTGAAAAACTATAAGTATCTGCCCCACACGAATGAATTGCTTGACGGTGTTTCACAGTTTGTATTTGATAAGGACAGCTCAGGAATAGTTTTCGGACAGCTTCTCAGTATTATGAATAGCCGGTCCAACAATAAAAAGGAAGATACCGATGATTCTGTGTCAGACGGTAAACTCACACAGATAGTATGTGTGGTTTTCGATGATTATGATATAAAGGAAACAGGTTTTTCAAAGTTCTTGCCTGAAGTTCCAAAAGAGGGTGAGCCTTATATCAATTTGCTTGGACTTACTTTTATTTTCATTCGACCTGTAAAGGATATGCTTCCGAAATACTGTGGAAATATCGTAAATATTGACAAAGAGAATGAAAAGGAAAGAAAAGTGAGCCTTAGATATAACGTTCTTAGCAGAGAAACCTTGAATGTTTTAAGCGAGGACAAGGGCGATAAAACCAAGGCAAATGATACTGATAAATTGATAGAGTATAAATATTTTCAGAACAAGTATATGTTTGGTCCAGAAAGCTATGATGATAAGTTTGATCTTGCATTCAGACAGCTAAGTGCAATTTACTATACTCGTATTGCAGAAAATGGCAAGGTTCCCTCTATGGTTACTTTGTTTGAGCTTTACGGATATAATTCCGAGAAAGTCGAAAACGGCGAAGTAAAATCAAGCATACGAAAGAGCTGGGAGGATATTGATAGAAATGACGTGACAAGAAATCTTCGTGTTCCAATCGGTAAGCATGAACACGGCACAATGTATCTAGATCTATACGAAAAGGCAGACGGACCTCATATGCTTGTTGCGGGAACTACTGGTTCAGGTAAATCCGAAACAATAATTACATACCTTATAGGACTGTGCATGAAATTCTCACCTATGGATCTAAATCTTATGCTTGTTGATATGAAAGGCGGCGGCTTTTCCGATCGTTTGGGAGATCTACCGCACTGCGTCGGAGTAGTAACGGATACGGCAGGAGAGGATGAGGGAACATCTGCTGCGTATATGCTAAAGCGTTTTCTTGAAACGCTTAATGCTGAAATAAAAAGGCGTAAATTGTTGCTCTCAAGTTTCGGAGTTGATAATGTTGATTCGTATATCAGAGCATTAAGACTTATCAGAAAAATAAAGGAGCTTGAATCCGACGAGGAGAACAGTGAAGAAATCAAAAAGCTGAAAAAGAAACTTAACAATAAGCAGCAAGAAATTTTGAGTAAGGATCTGAGTGAGCTTTCACCATTGTCGCATCTTGTCCTCGTTGTCGATGAATTTACTGAGTTGAAACGTTTTTCAAGCGAGAGCAACGATGTCGATTTTATTGCTGAGATAACGACTATTGCTCGTGTGGGACGTACATTAGGATTTCATATCATACTTGTGTCACAGAATATCGAGGGAGCTATAACCGATGATATCCGTGTAAACTCCAAAGCAAGAATATGTCTTAAGGTAGCCACAAAACAAGCCTCAAAGGAAATGATAGGAACTCCTGCCGCCGCTGCTCCGACTATGCCCCTTAACGGACGGGCATATCTGCTTGTGGGAACAGGAACAAGATTTGAGTATTTTCAGTCTGCATACACTGGAGCTAATAAAAATCTCAATATTGATCCGGCAGTCATTGTTACTCAAGCAACAAATTCAGGTAAATTCAACAACGGATTCTATTCCTCCAAAAAGGACAATATTATAGAGAAAAAACGCAGTGAAAATGTTAGTGAGCATGATACTCAGTTGGCTTATGTTGTTAAAACCATTATTGAAATAGGAAAAAACATGGAGAAACCTCGTCAAATATTTTTGCCACCTTTGCCGGGCGTAATTACGGATAAAACAGATTGGGAGGGTTTAAGTTGAGCAGAGAAAAAATTCTGTGTACTTTGGGCAAATTCGATATACCAATAATTCAGATGCAGCCGACTTTTATCGTTGATCTGCTGGATTCCAATCTGATTTTGTTCGGTTCTGCTATGAGCGGAAAGACGACTTTCATTAAAAACCTTGTCAATATTCTTCATAAACAATATGACGAAGATCAAGAGCAGATATTCATTCTTGATTTTGGCGGAGCTTTGTCAGAATATCGCAGCATGCCATTGGTATCTGCATATTTTGATAATTCCAACGAGGAATATGTGAAACGTGTTTTCAAGGTAATGGATAACATATTAAAAGACAATATCAAGACCCTGAACGGTAAAAACTACAGAGAAACTACAGAAAATCAGCCTATACATACAACTTTTATTATCGACAACGTAAACGCCTTTATAGATGAATCCAGATATACTGCATATCAGGAAAAGCTTGCAAAGCTTTGCAGAGACGGTCTGTCAAAAGGAATTACCATTGTGGTCACGGCGGGAGAAACCAAGGGATTGAATTCATATATGGGCAGTTTTAAGCAGAAAATCGCATTTGAAATGCCGGCAGACAAGTATGCTGACATATTCAATGGTAAGGTCGACGCTATTGGTAATAATCCTGGTCATGGTTTTGCAAATGTAACAGTAAAACCGGAGGGTATTACGGGTACGTTTCGTATGAATCTGCCGTATGAAGTGCAGTGCTTTAAAGCTCAGGCTCTTAATGAAATCAGTAATAATGATAAATCGCTGCCATTTCAGACTGCATTAAGAAAAAAATTCGATTTTGATATTGATACACAGGAATATGGAAAACACGTCAAAAAATATTTGACATTTCCAAAAGAACTGAATAAAGATGACTATATACGCCTGAAACAAAAAACGAATATTGAAGAACAAGTCAAGTTTCCTGTAAGTGTAGGTCTGGATTATGTAGATTTCTGTCCTGTTACAGTCGATTTAGGGAAATCCCATGTAATTGCAATTTACGGTAAAAAAGAATTTGGAAAAACAAATCTTCTTGAATTATTGATCGAAGGGTTGGTTGAACAAAAAGAAGATATACGTCTTGTTTTTTTTGATGACGGACGAAATCAGCTAAACAAGATATATGAAAAGTATGAAACGGTTCGTAACTGTGTTTTGATAAATAAGTTTGATAAAAAGGATCTTACATTAAGGGACGGAACGATTGTAAACAGAAAGCTTTCACCTCTTCAACAGTTCTATTTGTATCTTAATGAAAATTACATAGAACTGGATAAAAAGTTTCTTGCGGGAATGTATGGAGTCAGTGAGAACTTGAAAAAAGAGTATGAAAATATTCCCGGCTGCAATATGGATGAAACTCCTTTTACAGTATTCATTATCCAGAGCAAGCTGATATATTTAAACACTCCAGAAGGAAAACGTTTTATTAATTCAATACTTCCGCAGCTTGCCGCAGTGGCAGAGGAACGTGAGTTTTTATTCATTTTTTCAGATGTTCAGAAAATAAGCGACGGAGAGCAAAATTCGTTTTTTAACAATAATATTTCCACTGCATTTTTGCTTGACAATGTAGCTGAATTTGCAGGTGAAAGAGGTCAAAAAACTATCTTTGGAAACATGGATGTAAAAACTCTTAAAGAAGATTATGCTCGCTGTGAATTAGGCGACGGGTATTGTTATGACATTGAAGCAGATAAACTTGTAAAACTGAAATTTATTAAATATTGAAAGGAGCGGTAATTATGGCAGATTCGGCTTTTGTATTGGCTGATATTGATAAACTCGTGCAATTTGAGAAAAAAAGTGACGAAGCGATCAAAGAATTTGACGCTATAAAGGAGAAGTTTAACGATATAAACACTACACTTCTTAAAAAATGGAAAGGTGAGGGTAAAGACGCTTATAAGAAAGAATCGGATCATATTATGGAGAACATAGGTGGGATAAAGGATATTCTTGATTCCATCAACAATGGAGTGGTCAAAGACACTAAGGACGCTTATCTTCAGCTTGACGAAGAACTCGGAGAGTTTAATAAGAATCCACAGACGGCTGAAGGAGAATAAGATATGAGTAAACCAAGTGTAGGTGAGCTTGACACGAGATTCAATGATAGTCAGACTGAAAAACTCGAAAAGCTGACTGTACTTAATGAAAACTCCGAAGAAACCATATATAACTTGATTTTTTCTGTTTCTCAAAATAAGGATAAGGAGAAAGAATCAAAATCTGTTTAACATATTTATGGAGAAAAGGAGTGAATATATGGCAACTATTACTTTATACGCAGGCAAAGTAAATCAGATGTCAAGCCTGATAAACCACGCAAAAAAAGCAGTAAAAGAATATAAGTCTGATTTGAGGTCGCTTAAATCAAAAGTTCTTAAAATTGACAGCGGCATATGCAATGTTGATGATGTTATCAGCTCGATAAAATCATCAACGAAAACGCAGGAAGATAAGATAGAAACTCTGGAAAATCTAAAACAGGACATAAATGATTTTATATCTGACGTTGTACGAATTGACGGAGACGCCGCAGAAGCGATAAATAAAAGTAAAGACGATTTTTATAATAAATACGAATACCTGACACCAGAATGTGAAAAAAGCCGTTGGGAGAAATTCAAAGACGGCTGCAAAAAAGTCGGCGAATGGTGCAAGGAGCATTGGAAAGAAATTGTTATAGTAATTGGCGCTGTGTTGATAATTACAGCAATTGTAATCACGGGATTTACATCGTTAGTTCCGCTATTGACTTTTTTGGGATTGTCTGTAAAATTAGCTACAGTGGTAAGTGTGACCGTTTGTGGTATCGCTTTTCTTGCTTCAAGTATTTACTTACTTGGATATCCACTTAATATTCTTGGTAAGATATTCAAAAGTGACACTTTAAAAACTATATCATTTGGTTTAAGGCATCCGATAATATCTCTTCAAATTGGAAAAGTTAAGCCTGGAGTGGGAAATACTAATATTAGTACAAATGCCTCTCGTTTTGCAAATGCATTTGATTTTGAAGATAATGATGCTCAAGAAGGATCAGAAGTAAATGCTTTTCGACACACTTTTTGGATTTCAATTATAACAAGTAAGTGGGGAGAGAATATAGGCTTACAAGTTGGTAATGCTCATGAAAAAAATCAAAACGTTATTCATGAAATCAAAGATATATACTCGCATAGGTTTAAAACTTTAGGTGATGCTGATCAAGCAGTTGATTTGTTAAATAATGTTATTGGACGGGAGATTGGAAAAACAACATCAATTGATAGTACATCCAAAGATATAGCAAAAAAAGTATTAGATTACTATTATACAAATGGATTAAATATTGTGAAGGAAACTGATGATGGACATTATGTGATTGTAAAAGAACGACTTTCATACGAACGATACAAAGATGATTTAATTATATTGGAAACACTTGATGAAAACGGATTTCCACCAGATAATAAATACTATAATAAAAAAGGTGATTGAATTGGTCAAGAAATATATTAGAGTAATTTTGATTGGAGTATTGTGTATGGGAGTTATACTGAGCATTTTTTCAATAATAAATTATCGTCATTCAAAATCGTTAAAGGATAAAATTATAAAAAAATGTAATGATGATACCGAGATTATTATACATATGTCTGATTTTACTGGCTTTGAATGGGATAAGTGTATTGTATATGGACCGTCAACGCAAACGAAAGATATATGTGATGCATTTGATATAAATTATAATACATATCTCGATTTAAATTATGGGATTATTTTCATTGATAATAACAATGTTACTTATGAAGAATTTTTCAAAGTCTCAGATTATGATTTTACAAATAAAATTCCAGAATTTATTATTTATCCATATAGACAAAACGAAAGTACGCAAGTAAAATATGCAAGTTTTGAAAAGAATGAAGCGGAATTTAAATGTATAAAGAAACATTCTGATAATGGCTATTATTATAGGCTTTACCCTATTAATTAAGGCGACATCGCACAAAGATTTTGTGTTACACTTGATTTTAAATAAGAGCATAAAGTGGTAACAAATGATCCAACGGCAACAACGGCTGTATATTGGTGAGCAGAATGGTATGCGTTTTTGAAAAACAATTAAGGTTAGATGAGATGGAATATTTATTATTTGAAATATTGTATTGAGGTTTAAACTATGAGAAGATGCGAACCACTAAACACATAAGAAACAAACAGATAATTGAACTTAGAAAACATATGGCACTATTGAAAATGGTTTTGCACCTTGTCAATGCTATATACTATAAATTAGGAAATGATTATTGCAAAGCAATAAAAAATAACATTACATCAATAATAAAAAATGATCCTGAATATGCCGTAAAATATTACAATTCATTACTTGCTGAGGATAATTTTGAGTCAAATTCATGTTACGAAAGAGTTCTCAAACTATTGAATTATATATTTGCTGTGATTGATCTGGATTTGTCAGAAGAAAAGTTTGATATACCTCATTTGAATATTCTGTTTAGAGCAGCTCATAATTTGCCGATATGTATGCTGAAAAAGGGTTACCTGGACAAATCGTATGTTCACAACATATCTGAGGCAGAATGTGTAGATTATTCATTATCCAATATGGATGTGAAACTAAGAAATGAAGTTCTAGGTTTTATATGATCATTTGAAAGATAAAATACAGGAGGTTTAAAAGTGAATATATGGCAACTATTACTTTATACGCAGGCAAAGTAAATCAGATGTCAAGCCTGATAAACCACGCAAGAAAGGCAGTAAAAGAATATAAGTCTGATTTGAAATCACTGAAATCAAAAGTGCTTTCCATAGATGAAAGCATATGCGACGTTGATGATGTTATCAGCTCGATAAAATCATCAACGCAGACCCAAGAGGACAAAATTGAATCACTTGAGTCATTGAAAGAAAATATTAATGAATACATTTCTGATGTTATGATTATTGACCAAAATGCGGCTGATGCTATCAATAAAAGCAAGAATGATTTTTATGATAAATATGAATACCTGAAACCGGATATTGAAAAAAGCTGGTTGGAAGAGAAATGGGATAGTGCTTGTGAGTGGTGCAAGGAAAATTGGCAGTCAATAGTTAGTGTGTTTGTGACTATTGTCATTGTTGTCGGTATTGTTATATTGAGTATTTCAACATTTGGAACGGCAATTCCAGTAATTGCTGTTGGTGTAGTTGGAGCAATCGTAGGCATTTCAGGTCAATTAATTAGTGATATTATTTCATGTGCGATAACAGGCGATTGGGATGGTAACTGGCAATCATATATTGGATCAGCGATAGGCGGTTTTGCTGGCGGTGTTTTATTATTGCTTACTAATCCAATTGCTGCTTGTTCAGCAGAGGCGGCAATATCAACGTTTTTTGGCGAAAATCTTGAAAATATCACTGGGGGACAAAAACGATCGACTTTTGAAATATTATTTGATACTGGTTTAAGCACAGGAACAGCGGCTTTTTTTAGTGTTGCTTTAAGTAAAATTACTGGAAAGCTTTCAAAAACTCTTTCGAAAAAAATTCCGGTGTTCAAAAGACTTTCAGGCATAAATAGCTATGATGCTTCATTTAAAATGGTAATAACAAAATTAAAACAGGGAAGTATTAAAAAATTTCATTATAAAACAATTAGAAATGGTGTAATTTCAGGACTTTCTGGAGGTGCATTGGAAAATATAGCAAGTGGTTTTTTTGATGGGATTAAGGAATGGTATGACGAATGGAGAGAGTTGTTACAAAATTAATAAGAAATGAAGGAGGTCTGATCAATGAAATCAAAATCGAAATTTACTGTGAAGATACCGTCAGAGATTTATAAAGGTGAAGTTTTTATAACTGCTTTTTTCATTGTTTTAAACGTAATGTATACGATTTTTGGTAATCCTCCGCATTTCCCTATGTATATTTCAACAATATTATTCATTTTTATTCCAATAGCTATTTCATTATTGTGGATAAGAAAATTAAAAATTGTAGTAAGTGGCAGCAAAATAACCGTTAGGAAGATTTTGGGATTCAAATATAGTGTTGATGTTTCAGAAATAACAAAGATAAAATGGATAATTAATGATACTAGATTAGGGGTTAATGAAAAAATTTTAATTTATGTGAACTCTAAGCATTTTGCTGTTGAAACTCTTATGGACGGATTTGAAATAATGTCAGAATATCTTTTGAAAAATGTTGATCCTGATAAAATAATTTATATTAATAAAAAATAGAACATTTGGCAATAAAATAATCGGAATATGTTGTGCGTATTGACGGCGAAATCACTGATTAGATTGAAAAAGCAATAAAATATATTATAAATATCAAGAGTGCTTTTAACTGGAAATGGTATATGTTTTTTTGTGATAGAAAGGTATCTAAAAATCAAGGGATTGAGAAAGTAAATGAGTAATGAAATAATCGGAACAAAATTCAAGTACACGGTAGATACATCGTATGGCATAAATCAAGACGGATTTATTGCAATAGGTACGGAAAGCATAGTATACAGGGGACTGAAAACTGCTGATAAAGGCGGTCTTCAGTTTTCCTGTGTTTTGAAATTCAAGCCCAAATATGTTTATGTAAACGGAACGAAAATTGACAGAGTCAAGGTTTTCAAGGACGAGGAACTGAAAATTTTCGAGAATCTTCAGGAATGCAGATCAATAGTCCGTATCTATGACGTTATCGAAAGCCTTGGCGATTTCAGCCTGCCATGCGATAAAATAAAAAGCGGGGTGATAAACGCCTCGGGATATTTCTGCGTTGTTGAAGAATATATCGACGGCTGGTCGCTTGAAGAGTACTGCCGGCAGGAACGGTGGAAACTCAGAAAGATCGAACAGCTTGAAAACAATCTCAGCAAAGTCGTAGATTACCATGAATACACGGAAGATGAAAAGAGCTTTGTTAATCTAAGCTATTACAAGAATTACGACAATGTTCTGAAATATCAGAGCGAGATATTTCAGTTTATGATAAACCTTTGCGAGATACTTGAATTTGTAACGGAAAAGAAAAATATTCTGCATCTTGATATTAAGCCGGAAAATATAATGGTGACCAAGTACGGTAAGGAGCTTGTTTTAATAGATTTCGGAAGATCAAAAAGAATTACCAAAGCCGACAGATTTGCAGTCAGCGATCTTGCAAAAGTAAACTATAATGACAACGAATCCATAGAAAAAATGTATCAGTACGGAACGCTGGGATATGCCGCTCCTGAATGCTATGCTGAAGCGGCGGACGATTCGCAGTTTCCGTTCAAGCAGCATTTTGAGCCGGGGAAAATGTCTATTGAAAGCGATATATTCTCATTCGGAGCAACTTTCTGGGAGTGCCTGAATATATTTGAGTTAGTTACTAAGAGCGAAGAATTTTCTAAAGAAAGTCATGATTTTTACAAGAATCATTTTCTTAATGATGCAGCATATTGTAGCCGAGATCTGACGATTACTTCTCTGCATTATCATAAAAAGCTTGAGAATATCATAAAAAAGTGTACTAAAGAACGCAACAAGAACTATCTAAATCTAAATAACGATGATTTTTATCACTCATACAGAACGCTGAAAAAGGATATTGAAGAAGCTAAAAATTCTGCTCCTACGATTGTTAGAGCCGAAAATATCAAGGTAAGAAACGCTTTCACTATGTTTGGTGTTATGCTTGCCGTATGCGTTACATTTTTGATGATCTCCATTATTTACAGAGCGGTAGGTTTCGGTATTGCCGAGGATAAATGGGACAGCCTTACAGCAGATTATAACGTTACACAATTTTATAAGCTTGAAACTATAGCAAATGACCTGATCAAAACCGCCCCTAATGGCAAAACGGATGATACATATTCCAAGATAGCTGCGTTTACATATTCCGACGGAGATATTGACGAACAGGAAGCGGCAATGCTTGTGGATTTGCTTGGAAAGATGTCAAATAGTGAGTACATGTGTAGATATATCGACGAATTGATGCAGAATGCCAATACAAAGAATTTTAAGGAGATTTCAACAGACATTGTGAAACTCAATACAGAGTATAACTGTGCAGGATATGAGTTGGCAAAAGCAATTTATAACACAGAAGTTGGAAAGACTGAGATTATTGGTTCTTATGAAACTTTGAAAAAATACAAGGACGATCATGCGTTTAAAAATGCTGTTATAAAGCTGAAAAATGTGTTGGATAATGACGAAAGCATTAGAATGATCTCAGAACATGAAAATACTACCAGAGTAGAAATAAAAAATTATTTTAAGGAAATTGGGTGAAATATATTATGAGTATTTCAAAAAAGTTTTTTGAAAAGCATATGCTGATTCATTATGTCCTAAGTGCGTTTTTTAAAGCATTATTAGTTTCTGTACTGTTTTTTGCTGTGCTATTTGCATCTTTACAAATAACAGGGAAATACACTGCTGTTGAAAATATGCTTGATTTGAAGTATGATTCACCGTGGATAATAGGACCTCTTCTGATTGCCGCAACACTAGCCGTTCTTTCGTTTATTGTAGGTATGATATTGTATTTGTATAAATACAAAAGAAACAGTTATAAAGGCGAGTTTTACAAAGCATTGGCTGGTGCGTTGAATGAAAATATAAAACAGGGTCGATAATTATGAAGTTAAGGGTATTGAATATTATATCTGGAGTCTTGTTTTTTATTTCTTCGTCAAGTTTGCTTATTATCCCATTTCTTGCTTTTGATGATAACCTATCTGTTTCGGCATATGCTGTCGCTTTGTTGTTCTGGGGCGGATCAATATCGGGAATAATTATTCAAATAATACTCTTTGTGACCTGTAAAAAGTATACTAAAGTCAAGGAGTCGAAAACAAGACAAATAGTCGGAGTTATATTTCTAATATCGGTTTTTGTACTGATTCCTATTATGGCTTTCTGGAGAGATAATGAATTTGCTCTTTCCATAAATTTATTTTTATTACTGTTTTCCATAGAAATATATTTTGTAATAAAAAGAATGGAGTGTTTAAAATGAGAAAAAAATTTCTGTCTGTTTTTATTGCAATGCTTTTAATTATGAATTGCTTCCCTTTGTCTGTAATAGCCGAATTTGAAGGCAGTACCGACCCGATCGAGGTTTTCTTGGAGGAGGGGTTTGCCGATAAAATAACCGTTGAAGATAAGGAGTATGATGGAAAACTTACGGCGATTGTTCATTGTGAAGATGTGACCCTAATAAATGCGAATACAATGGAACCAGTTGCAGGATATGATGTTTATCTTGCGTGCAATGGGGAGTTTGAGAGAAAAGATGCTTCTGATGAACAGAATAAAGTGACCGTATCAAAATTCTGTCTTGAAGGTAATGATAGGAATAAATTTAAACTTTCAGGAAACTATGATGTCGTAGAAAAATACGCATACATTACCCCAAAAGAATTAAAAGTTATTCCCAAAGAAACATGGATTTATTATGGTCAGGCAATCCCTGAGAATTTTGAATATACCGTTGAGCAGCCCGAAGAATATAATGTGGATTTAAATGTTAAAATCGCAGTGCAGGGTGAACCGAAAAATATAGGCGAATATGATTATGTTATCCTTGAACAGACGTCTGATAATCCTAATTATATAGGAAAGATATCTGAAAGCTCCAAATTTAGGATCAAAGAATATTCTCCAGAAGAAAAATATTTACTTAATGATGAAACATATTATTCAAATCATGCAAAACTAACTGCTCCTGACGGTTTTGAAATAAGTTCAGACGGAAATAATTTTAGCAATTATATTATAGTTGATTTAGAGGAAACTACAGTTAATCATAAAAAACAGGTTTCGTATTATTTACGAAATGTTAATGATGGGGCTATAAGCAGGGAGCTTAAACATAGTTATTGCTGCAGCACCAGTAGTCCTGAAATTGTAGGTGCTAAAATATCAAAGGTCAAATCTGATAGTTTCTTGGGATCTTTTCCATTTGGAATTGTAAGTAATGATAATGTGATGCTAACAATTACTGCCAAGGGGACAGGTGTAGATCAAGAAACATTAATATATTTAAACGGTGAAAATGGATATAGTCAATATTGTTCAGCAAAATTATGCACAGAAAGTAATGGTGTATATTACTACACTGCAGAGTTTAATATCAAAATGCCCGACAGCAAGTTTTTTAGAAGTAGTTTTGAAACATATGCAAAAAATAAAGCAGGAAGAGGCAACGAAGAAGAGCTTAATATCGAATTTGATAATGAAAGCAGCAATGTTTTAATTCTGGATAAGATTTCTCCAAAAGTTGAGTCTATGCAGATCGTTTATCACAATAATGAAGGTTACGTCGAAGCAACAGGGACTTTAAAAGATAGTGAATCTGGTATTGATACAATAGAATATTTTTGGAATCTTAAAGAAGATAATAAACTTGTAAAATACGGTATAAATGACAATGGAGAATGTGAATATACCAAAGTGCCAAATGGAGACGTTAATTTTTCAGTAAAATTAAAATACGATGATGCACCGATTGAAAAATATCCCTATGAATTAAAATTAAAAATTACGGATAATGCCGGAAATTTCAATGAGGATCTATATAAATACAGCAATGCCGAAAACGGACGAGATACCCAGCCTCCGAATATAGAAATCAAGGGTTTTCGTACAAAGGGTAGTGCAGAATATATGGATTGCGTTAATTTTCTGAAATTCGGTAATTATGCTAGAGATGATATTGAACTTGTGGTCGAAGCTAAAGATATATCTGAAACGGATTATGTTACAGGCGTTGGAAGTGTATCTTTATGTAATGGTGACAGCGTAATTGAAGAACTTAACAGTTCCAATGCAGCGAACGAGTATGTGTTTGTAATTTCAAAAAACACAAGGATCGATAATATGGTCATAAGGGCCGCAGATAAAAATGGTTTCTCTAATACGGCCAATGTAATAGACCAAATAACTGAAATGAAAGAGAATACACTCGTAGTTGAAAATGATCCGCCTGAAGTCTCCTTTGATACTTCTAAATCATCGACAATCGAAGATAATGGAGAAAAGATATATTGGTACAACACAGGCGATAGCATATTTTCTGTGAAAGTGACAGACGTTAATGAGAACGATAAGGTTTGCAGTGGCCTTGCAAGTGTAAAAATTATTGATGAGCATAATGGAATAATTAATGTCTTGGATGATAAAAGTTTTTCTGAAAATCAGGAGAATGATTACAGCTTTTCAACAGAAATATCAAAACTTTCTGAGGGTATACATTATATTAAGGTAGAAACAACTGATAACGCAGGGAATAATTGTGGTAATTATCCTGCCGTAATGGTGATAGGAGTTGATACAAAGAAACCTGTAGGAAAAACATCTATTGAAGGGCCTGAACCAGTTGATATTAATGGTGATAAATGGTTTGACAAAGATCAAATCATAGAATTTCGTGTTGACGCTGAACCAGATGTTTCGGGTATTAAAGATATCACGTTGGACATAAACGGAATAAAAAAGACGTTTACGGAGAATGAAATAAAAAGTAATGAACATGGATATTGTGTCACTGCTGATACAACAGGCATAGAAATTGATGATAAACATAGATATGTTGTATCAGGAACAATTACAAATGTTGCTGGGTCTTGCAGTGAGTTAGCAGTGTGTACTGCATATGTAGATTGTAAAAATCCTGTTATAGAAAAGTTTACAGTAGAGAAAAAGAGCTCTGCTTTAGATAAAATTCTGAACGTGCTTTCATTTGGAGTATATTCAAATGACGATTTGATTTTTAAGGTATCAGTTAGTGATGATATTCATGACAGTGGTATTGATAATGTAAAAATTAAGTACAATGGTATAGATGAGCAGGCGTTGATGACAAGGGAAAGTGATAAGACCTACTCTTACATAATACCCAAAAACACCAAGGTCTTTCAGAGCAATATTATAGTTACTGCATATGATAAATATGGTAAAAAAAGTCTAAGTTGCCCCAATATAGAAAATGCAGATCAAGGTAAAGGAGTATCCGATAATATATTCGCTATGATCGAAACTGAAAAGCCGAAAGTCACTATCAGTAAACCTAAGGGCGACGGGATAGTGCGATATGATAAGCAGATCTGGTTTAATTCCAATAAAAACATAAGCATAACTATTTACGATAAAGATTCGGGTATTAGCAATGCAGATATAGAGGTAAACGGGATCGATGTGACAGCCGATAAAAACGGCACGATCATTCCTAAAATATCCGCAACGGAAGCAGCTAAGAAAAGAGACAACGAAAAACATATCTATACTTTTGATACCGATTATTTTACCAAAATCGCAGGCGAATCGTTGAATGGAGAATATGAAGTTAAAGTCAGTGTTGTGGATAATGCGGGAAATGTCAATTCAAAAGAAAGCTTTACTTACCATATAGATAATAAATCTCCGAACGTAGATCGCTTTGAATTTCTTCCTAAAACCTCCGATAATATTAGTGAAACATCTGAATATATCGAATATATTGAGTACGGATACTATTTCAAAAAAGACTTCATTGCGAATATCCATATTTCCGATAGTGCGCCTTCATCCGGTCTTAACAAAGCAGAATACCGCCTTGTTTCTTATGATGACGGAGAGCGGAAAGGAGAAAAAACAGGAGAAGTAATTATTTCCGACGGTATAGCTCATATAGATATTCCTGCGGGATTCAAGGGACAGATTTTTGTTAAGGCTTTTGATAATGTTGGAAATTATTCCGATGAACAAACTCCAAAAGCATTTGTTGCGGATGATATTCCTCCTGAAATAAATATTTCCGAAATCGGCGGCAGCAGATACAGCGACGCAAACGGAAACAAGCTATTTACTGATGATATTGCCGTAACAGTAACTATAACAGATACTAAATCAGGCATCAGAGAAATCGGTTATTATCAGACGTCCGAAAACGACGGATTTGAGAGAAGAGTTCTTGAAATCGATGGGACAGGCGTTGAGGTAGATTCCGAGATAGGCGACGGCTGGGTCATAGTAAAAAAAGACGTAAATCTTGTAACTGAGATCACAAAAACATTTATTTTCGATAAAGATAATAACGATATCACATTAGCATTTGATGCGATGGATAATTCAGGTAATGTAAATGAAAGTGTTCAAAGTGAGACATTCACTATCGACAAAACTGCTCCGATTATAAATGTGGATATTAACAATGGAATCAATAATACGATTTATTACAATGCCGAAAACAGAGCGGTAATGACGATCGATGTAATTGAAAGAAACTTTGACGCAAGATTGATTCAAGCTGAAATTGAAAATGCTTACAACGGAAATATTCCGAATATCAGCTTTCAGAATATTTCTTCAACAGAACACAGAGCAGTTGTTACTTTCAGCGAGGGAGATTATACTTTTGATATCAGAGGCACAGATCTTGGAGGCCATTCAGCCGAAGTAAATCTTGATTATGAAAAAGTACAAAGATTTTATGTTGATGAAACTTCTCCTGTAGTTGAAGAAAATTTCAGCGACTTTATAAACAGTGATAATGACAATTATTTAAATACTAAGAAAACCGCTGTTATTAAAATCACCGAGCACAACTTTGATCCTAGCCTTGTCGGTTTGAAAATACTGAAAAAGGATGCGGGAGCAAAGCATAACGAGAATGATTTTACTGATGTCACATACTCTATGGTAAGTATGGCAGATTGGTCTGATGATATTGATACACATACGCTCTCAATTATATTTGATGATGATGCTGTATACCGTGTTGAAATATCTCCGTCAGATTCCTCCGGAAATACTTCCGGCTATAAAAGCTCAGAAATCTTCGAGATAGATACGACACTTCCTGTTGTATCATCAAAAAATGGTATTCTTGTCGATGAAAAGAATGCTCTGAATTTTCTGGATATATATCCGTATGAGAGAAAGGACGAGGCAGCCCCGACGGTCGAATTTACAGACGTAAATTTTGATCATATAAAGTATGTCCTTACTGTTTATACGCCTGAGTATACAAATGGCAGAGAACTTTCGGAAGTAAAGCCTGTTAGTGTATATCTTGACTCTGACAAAGATAAAGCGGGTATATTTAAGGGGAATTTATTCACTCTACCTGATTTTTCAAAAGACGGTGTTTACGCATTGGAACTAATAGCGGTAGATAAAGCTGGTAACGAAAGTGTTCTTAATTCAAACACATACATGAGAATCGTGGACAGCGATGTTCTTGCGTATATTTCAAACAGCAATGCAGCGGAAAAAACAGGCTGGTACTCATTTCAATATGAAAACGGAGAACCTATAAGCAAGCGTCCAGATAATTTTAGCGACATAGATATTGTTGTTCTTGCTAAAACAAATTCTCAAACCGATATAGTTCTTAGAGATTACAATGGTGAAGAAAAGAATACCGATCTGCAGGCTCAAACTGATAATAGTATGTATGGTGTAAGTGTTTACAGATATACTTTGAAGTCAGATTATTTTAAGGAAAACTTTCAAGAAGATACAGATACAGAACTATATTTGTCTGTAAAAAATGAAAACGGAAGGATTGATTTGGGCAAAATGCATATTGATAATATTCCGCCTTCGTGTAATATTCCTAATGATTTGAAATCATGGCATTGGTATTATGGAAACGAATCTCGCACAATTACTGTTACAAATATAAGCGAGTTACTTGATGAAACAATGTGTAAAGTATATGATAACGGTAAAGCGATTGATTTTACTTACTCGGCAGCTGAAGGTAGCCTGTCGTTTACGCTTAACGGAGGTTGGCATAATGTAGGAATTACACTTGAAGATGTTGCTGGCAACACATACAGTGTTCAGGAGGTCGATAATATTCATATCGGGTATTTTTGGCTGTGGATCATTATAATAGCCTCTGTCATATTCATTGGAATAACTATTACGATAGTTTATTTTGTTAGAAAAAAGCGATATAGTTAAATACATAGATATAAACTTGATATGGAGTATAACAAAAGCTTTTAAAGCCGAAAGTTATACTCCTTTTTCTTTATAGACCTTTTTGTTTTAAAAGCAGAAAGGTCTATTTTTATGCCCATTCTAAAAAACTGGCAATGTTTTGTTGATAAGTATCCATAGGCCTTCGTTTTGATTCAGAACAAGAAAATCAAAACGGAGGAATAAAAAATGAGCAAAAACATAGTAAGTGTTTATGACACCATAACCAAAAGATACGTTGAAATTGAAGTAAGCGAAAAGATCCGCACATATTACAATAGAACCCAATGGAATATTGATGACAACAATAAATCGTTCTATAAGCACGAGATCCAGTTCTCTGCATTGAAAGGAAACATTAACGGAGAACTTGAAAACTTTCAGGAGTTCCGAACAGAAAATGACGACGTCGAAAGAAGAGTGATACAGAATATTAAATTTGAAAAGCTGTATAGTTGTCTGAATGAACTTTCTGATGATGAACGAAGGTTGATCTTTGCAATATATTTTGAAAATAAGACGGAAAACGAGGTCGCTTGTTTTCTACATACCACTCAGCAAAACATTAACAAAAAGAAACGTAGGATTTTGTGCAAGCTTAACAAACTTTTGAAATCACAATAAAAAACGGTTGTTAAATACCAGACTTCTACCCCTATACAAGTGTAAGGAGAATAAAAGCTCCAAGTAACTTGACAATAGAATATCAACTCTGCAAGTACGTTGATCACACGGTCGGTATAAAATCTCGGCAGCCAAAGAAACCATACGCCAAGACCCCGAAAGGGTGAGCGATAAATGTGATGTTTCAAAATTCGGAACAGCTTTCAGGAACGGCGATGAAACGTGTGAGGATAATGATACTTCCCAGTAGGGGCTAAAATAGCGGGTGAAATGCCCATGAGACCGATAAGCTGTCGGTCGCTTGCAGAGTTCCGCCGTGACGGGTATCGAGGATAAATATTGCGGAAAATCGTCTGAGATTTACGAATCAGACGAAGGCAAAACGAATATAAGGCGGTTTGCGTGTTTTGCAGACCGCCTGTTACATATAAAATTTAGAAGTCAGGAGGCTGATATATGAATGATAACGATATGCCTGAAAAATCAGATATTCAACTGAACTACTATAAATTTGGAGTTAATATTCCTGTTCCGACAATCAGATTGTCGGACAAGCATCCATGCTGCGGCTGTGTGTGGTATGACAGGGATACAGATGTTCTGTTCTGCCCGTTCCATAGCTGTTTAAGATACAAAAATGGATTTATAATGCCAAAGAAAGGTGAACGAAAATGCTGATCAAACGAGGTGATATTTTTTATGCAGATTTAAATCCTGTTGTCGGTTCAGAGCAAGGCGGTGTTCGTCCCGTACTGGTAGTGCAGAATAATGTGGGCAATAAGCATAGCCCAACGGTTGTAGTAGTACCGATTTCTTCTGTAAGAAAAAAGGATCTGCCTGTGCATATTCAGGTAAGATGTTCAGGTCTGCCTAAAAATTCAACTGTTCTTGCTGAACAGATCCGCACTATTGACCGACAAAGGCTGCAAAAATATGTAGGATCTTTGGACAGAGAATTTATGAAAGAGATCGATAGGATTTTAAAGATAAGCATAGGAGTGAAATTTGATGAATAAGTTCGGACAGGCAGAATACAGCGATTATATGGCAAGAATATTTGCAGATAAGCTTGACAAAATTCTTGAAGAAAGCGAAAAACAGGACTTTAACAATAGAAATACAGAAGATATTTTCAGCGAATTTCAATCGTCAAAGGACGCAGCATAGAAGGGGTAAAATGGTAGGATTTTTTATTGGCTTGTTTGTCGGAGCTTTTATCGGCATAACTGTAATGTGCCTTTGTACAGCGGCAGGACAGGCAGATAAGTATGAAAACCGCACATGAAAGGATAAGTAATTTCGTTAGGTTTGATGATACCATTTCAGAAAAACTTGTGGTATCCTTGTTGATAAAACGGAGGTGAGAAAATGACAACGGTAACGATAATACAGCCGACAATATCAGAAGAACAAAACCATAAGCTCCGCTGTGCGGCATACTGCCGTGTGTCATCAAACAGCGAAGATCAGCTTAATTCCTTTATGGCTCAGACAAGATACTATGAGAAAGCTTTTGAAAAGTCTGACAGAGAACAGCTTGTTGATATATATGCAGATGAGGGAATAACAGGTACTCGTGAGGACAAGCGTGATGAATTTCAGCGAATGATAAAGGATTGCCGCAGAGGTAAGATAGATAGGATATATACTAAATCGATCAGCCGTTTCGCAAGAAACACAAAGGACTGCCTGAAAAATATAAGGGAGCTTAAAAGCCTTGGAATAACAGTATTCTTTGAGAAAGAAAACATTGATACCGCAAAACTGACTGATGAAATGATGATAACCATTATGGGCGGTCTGGCTCAGGAGGAATCGGTATCCATTTCAAAAAACTTGAAATGGAGTTATCAAAAAAGATTTGAAAAAGGAATTGTAAATGTTTTTTCTGCACCATTTGGTTTTAAGTTAAATAATGGCGCATTGATTATTGACAAAATTCAAGCTCAGATTGTGGAAGAAATTTTTGATATGTTTTTGAATGGTATTGGTTATCAGCGAATTTCAGAAATCTGTCAGAGCAAGTACAAAGTGTATAAAGATAAATTTAGTTATTACGGCATTCGATATATTCTTTCCAACGAAAAATATATTGGCGATTCAGTCTATCAAAAAACATTTACAACAAATAATCTTCCATATAGAAAGATTCAAAACAATGGACAATTAAACAAATATTGTATTCAGAATACTCATGAAGCAATAATTTCGATAGAAATATTTGAAAAAGCTCAAAAATTGATTGAAAGCAGAAAACATAAAAATATAGTGTCTGAATCACCGTTCAGAGGAAAACTGATATGTGCCAACTGTGGAACAAAATACAAACGCAAAGATAGTAGAAATAAAATATACTGGGTTTGCCGCAAACACGATAATTTAGCAGAATTGTGCATGAATAAACGAGTTGAGGAAAAGTTTATCAAGCAAAGTTTTATGAGACTTCACAATAAATTATGGCATGATTATAAGCAAATACTTGTACCTCTTCAAACAGCATTGCAGGACTTAAAATTCAGAAAATTCAGCGGTAAAACTCAGGTAATGGACATTAGCAAAGAAATCGCTAAGCTTCGTGAACAGACTCATGTACTTGCAAGATTGAAAACTAAGGGCTTTCTTGACGAGGCTAAATACATTGAGCAGACTACTGAGCTTACGGCAAAGATCAATAAGCTGCAAGCAGAACTGAAAAAGTTTACACGCTCAGACGATGAGGACGAAACACTTGATCAGATCGAAATGTTAATTGACTTTTTTGAAAGGCGTGATAAGCCTATAACCGAGTTTGAAGAATTAGCATTTGAGAGTATAGTTGAGAAGATTATTGTAATTAATCAGCATGAACTGGAGTTTCATTTGATAGGTGGATTAAAGTTTAAAGAAAAAATATAGCTCAAAATGCTTTGCAGGTAAAATTGCAAGGCAGTTTTTTGTTGCTGTTGGTAATAGCTTTTCAGGGAAAAATGTGATATTCTTGTAGTCTGAAAGGAGGCAATGTCATGGCAAAGAATCGTACAATCCCATTCGGATACTGTATGAAAAACGGCGAGATAACAACCGAGCCAAAAGAAGTTTACGCAGTTGTTGCAATATTTGACGAGTATCTGAAAGGCAGAAGTTTGTCTGAGATCGCAAAGCTTATGCAAACAGAGAAAATTCGCTACAATGCTGTTTCGGATAAGTGGAACAAAAATATGGTCAAGCGGATCATTGAAAATGATAAGTATTTAGGCAATGATACATACCCGCAGTTGATCACCGATGATATTTTCAAGAGAGCAAACGAAAAGCGAGTAAAGAAAGCAACAACACTTGATCTGATACCCGATGATTTACAAAAAATCAGAAAACGTACATACTGCACTGAATGTGGTCACAGACTTTCAAGGATAGGCGGCAATTCAAAATATGAAAAGTGGGATTGCAGAAATCCCGATTGTTACAAGCTTGAATTTCGGCTTACAGATCAAATGATAATAGGAGCAGTTCTTAATGTTCTGAATTCGGCTATTGTGAATCCGAGTCTGTTGGAATCGGGCGGCGAAATAAGCACATATTCGCCTACTGCGGATATAGTCCGTAAGCAAAATGAGATCAATCATATGACAGATTCTCCGCAAGTGGATTTTGACAGAGTTAAAGCTGAAATTTTCAGGCTTGCCGAAATGAAATACGACTGCTGCACTTACAATGAAAGTCCGCAGAAGACAGAAGAACTACGTAATTTACTTGAGAATAACAAACAATTAAATATACTCGATATCGGCTTATTCGAAGCGTGTGTTTCACGAATCTGGATAAGCCATTTTTGTACCATAGAGGCCGAGCTTATCAACGGAGTAAGGATCAAGAATATTACTGAAAAAGTCAAAACGTCAAGGAGTGAAAATAATGTCCACAGCACCCAATGTAACGATAATCCCTGCGAAAGTGCAGACAGCTGAAAGTCGCAGTAAATACCACCAGTTAAGAGTTGCCGCATACTGCCGAGTATCTACGGCTCAGGAAGAACAGCAGAACAGCTATCAGGTCCAGATCGCATATTACACCGATCTTATCAACAGAAAAAAAGAATGGACGCTTGCGGGGATATTTGCAGATGAGGGTATAAGCGGAACTCAGACAAAAAAGCGAACAGAATTTAACCGCATGATTCGTATGTGCAGAAACAAGAAAATAGACCTTGTTATCACAAAATCCATAAGCCGATTTGCACGAAATACTGTGGATTGCCTTGAATATGTCAGACAACTTAAAGACTTGGGGATAGGCGTTATCTTTGAAAAAGAAAACATAAACACCTTAACTATGACATCGGAATTTATGATAGCTCTGTATGGAAGTTTTGCTCAGGCAGAATCAGAATCCATAAGCAAAAACGTAAGCTGGGGCAAAGAAAAAGCCTACCGTGAGGGCAAGGTGCAGTTTCAGTATAAATATCTGCTTGGGTATAAAAAAGGTGAAGACGGAAAACCGGAGATAGTACCCGAAGAGGCTGAAACAGTAAGGCTGATATATACGCTGTTTCTCGACGGATACAGCATGAGCAGGATAAAAAAGCTCCTCGAGAACAAAGGCATTTTGACTTCACAGGGAAATAAAGTATGGAACGAATCACTTATCCGCAGCATTTTGAAAAACGAAAAGTATGCAGGCGACGCACTTCTGCAAAAGACTTTTACCTCAGATTGTATCACTCACAAGATAGTTAAAAATCACGGCGAACGCCCGATGTATCTTGTGACAGATCATCATGAACCCATAATCGACCGTGACACATACAATAGAGTTCAGCAGGAGCTTGCAAGGAGAAGTTCAAAAAGAAAGGTATCAGATAAAACTATCACCGAACAAGGAAAATACAGCAGTAAATATGCACTTACGGAACTGCTTATCTGCGGAAAATGCGGCACGCCTTACCGCCGTACAACGTGGGTTTCAAGAGGGAAAAAGTTAATAGTTTGGCGATGTATAAGCAGATTAGAGCACGGCAGAAGATACTGTCCCGATTCGCCTACGATCAAGGAAGAAAACCTGCATCGTGGAATTATTCGGGCGATAAATAACTATTACTCTTGCCGTGATGATATTAAGAGAATTTTAAAAGCAAATATCAGCTCTGTTCTGGAATGTCAAGGTCAGAAAGAAATCTTAGCCACAGAAAAGCGACTGAAAGAGATCGACCAAGCAAGGACGGACCTTGTAGGGCTGATAGCTTCCGGCGGATGTGATGAGGACACGCTAGACGGTGACTTTGCAAAGTTATATGCCGAGGAACAAGATTTAAATGAACGTTTGAAAATGCTCAAATTGCAGAATCAAACCTCTGACGAAACTCAGCAAAAGCTTGATAAGGTCACGAAAATGATAGAACACGAAAAATTTGAGCTAGAAACATTTGATAACGTACTTGTACGAAAGCTTATTGAATGTATAAAAATTCTGAGCAAGAACGAGATATTGGTTATCTTCAAAGGTGGGTATGAGGTCAGGTCTGAGATCGAATAATATGAAAAAAGCGGGAACCGATATGGTTTCCGCTTTTTGAGTTATTTCAGCTTTTCATAAACATCACAATTTTGTTTAATTAATTTTGTGAAATCTCAGATGTTTCTTCGTTGTCATCAATCTGTGCGAAGCTAGTACCAAATAGCTGACGGCAGTAATCACGACGTCCGTTCATAACACGATATATAGAAATAATATCGTGTTTTACCTTGTAAAAAATGAGATAGTTTCCGCAGACAAGAAAACGATAATCGGTTTTCACATCGATTATTGAATCAAGTGGTGCACCAATAAATGGGGCATTTTTGAGCTTTTTATAGGAAGAAACGATTTTCTTTGCAATGCGGTCAGCAGCAATAGGACTATCAAGATCTTCACAAATGTACCTCTTGATCTCCGCAATGTCTTTAATGACTTCAGGGTTGATTTGCAGTTTCATCATAAGCTATTAATTGCGGCATCTGCTTCCTCTTCGGAAAGCCAGCCTTTCTCCTCAGCAGTTTTTTCAGCTTTTGAGAGTTCAGACAGCAATTTTAAAGTTGCACGCTGTTTTTCATATTCTTCCATATCAAGAATTACATACTTACCTCTTCCGTTCTTGGTCAGAAAAACAGGTTCGCCGACAGAAATGCCACGAAGAACCTCAGTATAGTTTCTTAAGTCGGATACAGGTTTGATGTTCGGCATATACAAGACCTCCTTTGAATTGTACATATGCATCTGCTGTAATTATTGTATCATAATTTATCGAAAAAATCAACAGCAAATTTAGAATGAGGGTGATAAATAATTGTCCAAAAACTTTGAAGGCATAAAAACGAGAAAATACGGCATTGAGATCGAAATGACTGGACTTACACGAAGTCAGGCGGCAAAGGCTATGGCAAATATCCTTGACGGAAGTGTTGAACACGAGGGCGGAAGCTATGACAAATACGTTGTAACTGATTCAAAGAATAGAAAGTGGGCGATAGTTTATGACGGAAGTATCAACTGTTACAATGCCAATGGTGAACATGCGTCTAAATCTTACAGCGTGGAACTCAATTCTCCCGTTCTGGAATATGAGGATATTCCGCTACTTCAGGAGGTTGTACGAGCTCTTAGAAAAGCAGGCGGAGTGACCGGTCCGAGATATTGTGCAGGCACGCATATTCATATTTCGGCAGACGATTATACACCGCAGCAGATTCGAAATCTTGTGAACATCTTCGCAAGCAAGGAGAACTTTCTGTGGGACGCTTTGCAGGTATCATCAGCCCGTGAAAGCTACTGTCACAAGATGGACAAGCAGTTCATAGCGGACATAAACCGCAAGAAACCCAAAGATATGGAGGAGATAAAAAAGCTTTGGTATCGTGGAAGAATGAGCGAGCAGTTTCAGCATTATTCAAACAGCCGATATGTGATCTGCAATCTGCACAGCTTTTTTCAGCATGGGCATTATGAGATAAGGGCTTACAACGGTTCTCTCCACGCAGGAGAGGTAAGAAGTCAGATAGTTCTTGCACTTGCAATATCAAATGCGGCAATGACCAAGAAATATTGTTCTCCGCACGTTTCTCAAAGTGATAATATGCGGTATAGCTTTCGGGTATGGCTATTGAATCTGGGGCTGATAGGTGAAGAATTCAAGAATTGCAGATCTTACTTGCTGAAACATCTGGAAGGCGATATTGCATGGAGGCATCCGGAGGACGGCATTGCAGCAAGGGCAAAGCTGAAAGAAAAGCGTGAAGCGGAGAGACAAGCCGCACGTCAGCAGCGTGTCGAGCCTGTAAGCGATAACAGCACACAAGTGGGAAATGTACCCGAAGAACACATTGAGCCGTCAGAAAGCGAATGTGAGGGCTTTGAAGAAGATGAAGAAATGGGCATTGAAATGTCAATGTGATAGGAGGAAAAAATGGAATACAAAAGATTATACATTGCCTATGGCAGCAACATCAACCTTGAACAGATGGCACATCGCTGTCCAAATTCAAAGATCGTAAGCAAGGAGATGCTTAAAGGCTACGAGCTTGAATTCAGAGGTGTTGCGACGATCGTGCCGAATGATAAATCGGAAGTCCCCATACTCATATGGGAGATAGACGGACGTGACGAACACAGCCTTGACAGGTATGAGGGCTTTCCGAATCTTTACCGCAAGGAACTGTTTGAGATAGAGGTAGACGGAGAAAAGAAAGAGTGCATGGCGTACTTGATGAACAAAGGACAGATATCGCCGCCGACCAGTTATTATTACAACGTCATAAATCAGGGATATGAGGCGAACGGTATGGACACAAGCTATCTGAGGGCGGCACTTGAAAGGTCGGTTTGCGAACAGTATTTTGATGAAATTCAAGATGAAGAGCTTGACGAAGATAATGATCTTCAATTGAAGCTTTAAGGAGGTGGTGGAATGAGATACAAGGATTTTTATGTGAGAATTACGCCAGACAAATATATCCCCAGAGTTGACAAAAAAGGTGATAAAATTCTCTGTGAGGGCTTTTTGATACAGATCTTTGCTTATAAAAATGAGCAGGACGAGATCGACAATTTTACTGCTGCGGTGGGGTTTGAGATACTGGAGGACAGTTTGGCTGAGGCGGAACAGTTGGCGAAGGATTTTATTGATTGTGAGGGGAAGTTTATTGACTTAAAGTCATAATTTTGACATTATGAGCACTTATTTTTACTATTTATATTTTAAGTTGTCATATTATGATAAGATTAAGCTAAGATGAATATGCGATATATTGCTCTATTTATAGTTTCAAAACACCTCTATCTTTGGTTTAAAGGTGAAAATTAGAGCATATTTCTAAATGTCATCCGTAAGTTTTGTAAATCATCTTTGTATGGAAAGTTTACACATTGCAGCACGTTTGTTTATATTTTTGAAATGGGAAATATAGTAAAAACAGGTGGATCTTATGGGCAATAAAATTATTTATATAAAACTAAAAGAAGGTTGCAAACCTATTGAATATTTTAGAAACTCTTTTGATGAGAGAAAGAATTATTATTATAATTTGAGTTCTTATGCTGAAGATGAGCTAGAAATCAGTAAAGCTTGTATTGATAGCAGTTATTTTTTAATTGCCCTAATACACGACAATGATAAAATTATTTATTCGTATCTTGGCACGGGAACAATATCTCATAATGATAAGGGATTTAGTATAAAATTTAGCATTAAATCAAAACTCAATTATGGAACAGCAATCAAGAATATTTGCAAATTGTCTGAATTAAGCCTTTCTGATGACTTTGCAAAAGATGAATATGTGCTAAAAGAAGAATCGGAGTTAATTGCCAAACAAATAGATTTTATAATTAATAGACCATTTGAAGAAAAAACAAAAGAACAGCGTTATGAAAAAATAAACTCAGAGGATGGCCTTGATGACTTGGCCCAAAGAAATGAGTATTGCGAAAGGGCATATAATCTTCGTGCACCAAAGCAGCATAGAGGGGAATTTCAGCGTGACTATGAACGCATAGTTCATTCAAAGGCTTTTAGGCGAATGGTAGATAAAGCACAGGTCTTTAGTGCTTCGAAAGGAGATTATTATAGAACGAGAATGACTCATACTCAAGCTGTTTCACAGATTGCTCGTGGAATAGCGGAGGGGTTAGGACTAAATATGTATCTAACTGAGGCTATTGCATTGGGTCACGATATAGGTCATACGCCTTTCGGACATCAGGGCGAAAGGACCCTCGATAGCATTCTACAGGGAAAGTTTAACATAATTAAAAATGTTGAATCGTTTACGGGAGATTTGTCATTTGGAGGTTTTAAACACAATTATCAATCAATAAGGGTCGCTACTTTGCTTGAAGAAGAATATACAGAAATATGTGGTATGGACTTAAGTTATCAGACATTGGAGGGTATGTTAAGCATACAAAACTTAAACGAGATAATTACTCACTTGATCAATTCATTTCATCTGATGATGCGTCTGATAAGTTGCATTTTACACAGGATTTTTGTTCAACACTTGAAGGTCAGGTTGTGGCAATAGCAGATGAAATAGCACAGAGAGGACATGATCTTGATGATGCTTTTTCATCTGGAGCAATGGAATTTGACGATTTTAAAAATTATTTGGCCGTGAAAAAGATGAAAAAATTATTGGATATTGTTGAAGAAGTGAATAAAGATTTAACTTCCATGGGTGAAAAAAATCGTAGATTTGTCGATAAGAAAGAGTTGAGAAATAGCCGGACAGTATCGGCTATTGTTTCATATTTTATCAATGATGTAATTAATTGTTCAAAAGGTAAAATGAGTGAGTATGATTTGTCTGAATTTAAGGGAAATCATAACAGAGTGAAAGAAGAACTGATTTGTTTCTCTGAGGAAACATCGACCTTAAATAAATATCTCGAAACGATTATTTCAAGCAAAGTTATAAATTCGCCGGAGGTATCTTTATTTGACAATAATGCAGAGACGATAATAAGTGGATTGTTCAAAGCCTATTACAATAATCCAAGGTTACTTCATAAGGGAACACAAAGAAAATTGTATATCAATCTAAGAAACATTTCGGAAAACGTTGTAGATTTTGAATATGGTAACCATGAAGTAATAAAAGAAGAATTTGATATGATTACCAATGAAAATTTAGAAAAGCTTTCTACAGAGGATGCAGCTGAGTATAAAGAAAAAAAGACGTGTTCTTGTGAGAACCATATGTGATTTTATATCAGGTATGACGGATACATATGCTATTAACGAATATAATCGGATTATTAAATAGATCTAAGTTAATAATTGACGTTATATCTATACTAAAAAGTTAGATCGTTATTTGTAACTTTTTGTTGCTGTCTTACCCCGAAACTTAGAAATGTGTTTCTCATTAAGAAGTTTAAAATGTGAAAAGGGTTGGTAAAGAGTACTGTAATATACAGTGACAGATAATTGTATATTATTTGGTGTTAATGAGTACGTGTAATTGGTTTATTACAATAAATATATGTAGTTATTGTAATAATGCGATTTTGTAGAGTTATAATAAAAAGGCTATTTCAACTTCCGTGTTGATGTTAACAAACATTTCACAATCAACAAGATGTTAATTCTACAGACAATCCCCCTTGAAATTATATATAAATGATGCTATACTAAGTTTATTACAAAATTAGACAGAGGTGATCAAGTGCTCGCTGTTTGTATGACGCTGATCGACGATGATGATAAATCAGAATTCAGAAAAATATATGACTCTCTTGAAAGAAAATTGTTCGTATTCTCAATGTCAAAGTTACATAATAATGCCTTGGCAGAAGAAGCTGTTTCTGAAACTTTTTTGGCGTTAGCAGAAAATTTCAAAAAAATTCATAGTTTAGAACCAGCCGAAATAGTCGCTTATACAGTTATTATTAATAGAAACGTGTGTATCGATATTCTTGAAAAAGAAAATAAACACAGTATCAATGTCCAGATAGATGATAAAATTAAAGAGATATCTGAAGACTATGACCACATTGAAAAGCTTATTGTTGCTGATATGGTCGAAAAGTTGCCTGATATTTACCGTGACGTTATTATGATGAAATATTTCTATGGCTTTAAGGTCAATGAAATATCAAAGCAACTACATCTATCTGTTGGAGGAGTAAAATCAAGACTTGAAAAAGCCCGAAAAATACTCAGAAAGGATATAAACGACGATGAGTGATACACGATCAGAATTAAAAAAGCTTGTACCTTTGTATTGCGACGAACTAAATAGCCTAGATCTGTCATTGTACGAAAATTATGAGTTTTCTAAGGACTATCTGAACAAAAAAGAAAAGCTCATAAAGAACCAAAGCCGCATCTATTATCCGCTTATCAAAACCACAGGACGAAGGATCGCTTCTGCCATAATTGCGGCAGCTATTATGGGTACAACGACTGTTGCCGCCTATGCACCTGCAAGAAATGCAGTAAGAAATTTCTTCCTGCGAAATTTCAATGATCACACCGTTGTATCTGTTCAACATGATAGCAAAGATATAGGTGATCACAAAAGCAAGATAGAAAAGCAATATAGCATTACTGTTCCGGAAGGCTTTGTTTTAGATGAAAGCGAAAGTGTTTCAACTGACGATCATATCGGATTATGCTATTATTCAGATGATAAGAAAAAGAGTATATATTTCGACCAATATACAGCGGATTCTTATTCTTCATATTATGATAATGAACGTGGTCATTTCAAAACTTCATCGGATAAATTTGGAAATGAGTTTATTTTATACACAAATGATGATTTCATAAGTATTTTGTGGGATAATGGTGAATATATATTTGAATTAAGCGGTGGCATATCTGAATCAGAAATAATGGACATCTACTATTCTGTAAAATAGGAATTAATAGTGCATGGTGTGATACAGTACACTATTTTTATGCAATAATAATAAAAACAAGTACGTGCAATTGTGAAAACATACAAACTTATGTATTTCAATCAGCCATTTTCACTGCTTTTTCGGTTTATATAATTGAAAGGCGGTGAAAATGATGAAGAAATTTATATGCTTAATTCTGACAGTTGTACTGACCTGCTGTATTACAGTATCTGTTTTTGCTTCTTGCGAAGAGTTTGCAATAACAGATGAGATCTGCGCAAGATATGCGTATACCAACAAGATCACATCGATAGTGAGTATCTCATCAAAAAATGCAACTTGTAAGTCAACAGTACAAGGCAGTTCCAAAACTGTGACCAGAATTGTGGTCAAGCAGACATTTTAGAAAATTAATATACCAAAGAAAAACATTGTAAAAAGGAGTTAATAATATGAAAACAACAAACTATCTCGCCGGATTAGCGGCAATAACAATGACATTCACAGGCATGGCTGCGCCAATATCAGCTTATGCCGATGATATCTCTGCATCATCAAGCGTGGACTATGCAACATATGGCAACTTTGTGTATATCATAAAAGCTGATAAAACTGCTGATATAGTTGAATATAATGGCAAGGAAGAAAATGTCGTTATCCCTGCTGAGGTCAACGGCTATACTGTTACAGGCATAAGCGGTTGGTCGGGTAAACCTACAAGCTCTCACCCTTTGGGTGCCATAACTGGTGCTTTTAAGAACAACAAGACAATTAAAACCGTAGTCATTCCTGATACGGTAAAATATATCGACGATGAAAGCTTTTATGGCTGCACTGCCCTTGAAAGCGTGATGTTTGGCAATGGTGTTGAAGAAATAGGCGATTATGCCTTTGAAAACTGCACTTCACTTTCCAAGGTATACATACCTGTAAGTGTAAAGAAAATAGGCGCTGAGGCTTTTGGTTATACTTTCGGCTCAGAACTTACACTTAATAAAAACTTCTCAATGACCTGCGCTAAGGATAGCGCCGCTGAAAAGTATGCAAAAGAAAATGGTATTACATATGACACATATCAGGTAAAAATTAACGAGCTTGCCGTTTCAGGTATTAAGGACAAAGAGTACACAGGTAAGCCTGTTACACAGAATATAGTTATAAAAAATGGAAATGTCGTCCTTGATGAGGGTACTGACTATACTGTTTCTTATTCCGCAAACACAAAGGTGGGTACTGTTGAAGTCACCATAACAGGAACAGGTTCATATATCGGCGAGATAAAGTCAAGCTTTGATATACTGCCTGCAAAACAGCAGATACAGAAGCTTGAAACACGCTTCAAAGGCTTTTTCATAGACTGGGCGCAGAAAGGCTCTGCAACAGGATATGAGATAGAATATAGCACAAATGCTGATTTTAAGGACAGCACAGTTAAAAAGCTTACCGCAAACAAGCCTGATACTCTCACCATAAGCGGTCTGACAGCAGGAAATAAATATTATGTTCGTGTACGTTCCTACACAAACGTTGGCGAAAAGGTATACTATGGAGCATGGTCAGACAGCAAAAATGTTACCGCCGCAAAGTATGACATTACAAAGTCAGCTATCTCAGGCATTTCTACAAAGACATACACAGGAAAGAATATCACGCAGAGCGTAAAGGTAAAATACAACGGCAAGACGCTTAAAAGCGGCACAGATTACACAGTTTCATATTCAAACAACAAAAAGGTAGGAACAGCCACAGTAAAGATAACAGGCAAAGGACAATACGGCGGAACTGTCAGCAAGACATTCAAGATAAACCCTGCCAAGCAGAAGATACAGAAGCTCACAGCGAAGTCAAAGGCTTTCTTTATTGATTGGGCGCAGAAAGGCTCTGCAACAGGTTATGAGGTGCAGTACGCCACAAACTCTAAGTTTACAGGCGCAAAGAAGCTTGATGTTGCAAACAACAAGACCGACAAAATGACGATCTCAAAGCTTTCGGCAAATAAGAAATACTATGTTAAGGTACGTTCCTATACGCTTGTAAAGGGTACTAAATATTATGGAGAATGGTCGGCTGTTAAGAGTGTGACAACGAAGAAGTAATATGCTTATAAACCAAAGCCATTTTTTCTTATAATAAGTTTTCGCCGACAATACACTATGTAACTGATCCTTCGAACCGCTCGTCATTAAATATGATTCAAAATCTTATGGATTCGTACAAACAGATATCAGGAGCTGATATTGATAGGTTAAAATTAGGACTATTCTAAATAGAATAAGCTGCCACAGATTTTTCTGTAGCAGCTTATTTTTTTGTTTATGCTATTCCTTCTTGCGAAGATATCCGTCATCATCATATTTTTTAGCTATGTGCTGTGCAGCTTGCTAATCGCCCCATTTGTCTACAGTCTTATCCCAAATTGTCATATATTACAACCTGTTTTCTGAAAAAGTTTACATTTATCAACACGGAAGTTGAAATAGCCGAAATATGGGATCATTCAAAGCATGAACAGTGCCGGCGGAAGATGTCATGATAATGCACGCTGTGAAAGTATGTGGGGAATCTGCACCGCCAACGGCGGGCTGCCTCCGTCAACTCGAAGAAAGCTCTACTATGATCATATCTTTCTCGTTGCATAATTCTTGTTCGAATAAAATGTGTCAAGTGATATTGACAAAACCAGGTAGAACTTGTCCGGCAATTTTAACGCAGTAAACCGCATCATGACAAGTACAAGTCTCTTTCAGTATGGAAACAAAAAGAATATACAAAGAAAAACGCTCCTGTACTGGAAAAGTACAAGAGCGTTGGCAGTAGGTTAAAATCGTTGTATCCCGACGGTAAGTTTCCGTCAGAAACTTCGCTTGACCGTCAGCGACAAGCGTTGTATGAGGAGCGTGAAAAACTCTACGAAGAATACCGCTACCTCAAAAAAGAGTATGCTGATTTAGACAAGGCAAGCCGAACGATTGACGATTACCTTGAAAGTTTGAGGGATGAACATGAGCGTAGGCGGAAAAAGGGAGAGTTGGAATAACTCTGCAAACTGGAATTTGACGCTCTATTAATGCTATTAAACCCAATCAATAGCATTCTTTACAAGTTTGACAAATGGTTCACAGGTCAGATTTTGGGTATTGTGTGCAGGAACGATACAGCAGATTTTTCCCTTGCCATAGGTGTGAATCCATACAGCAGGCTGAACGCCGTTCTTTGAAACGGTTTCTGCAAGAATCGTTGTATCAGCATTCGGAATCATTTTCATTACATAATGTTCGTCAAAATCAGGGAATGTGAATTTGCCAATGCCTTCAATAATCGGATGTTCTGCTATCGGTTTTACAGTAAGCGGACATTGTTCGGGATGAGTGATAAAGTTACTTCTTACAACATTTGTGAGGATTGCGTGATTTTCTGGGTAATCAGTAAGTGATGCGTGAAACATAATCGTTCCCATACCATTCTGAACATCATTCAGAAATTTCTCCGTCCATTTTTCATCACACCAGATTGGAGTAGGAATCTGATCATTTTCAATAGGATCTTTGAAAGACAAAAACAAATCAAACTGCCCGTTGAAATAATCATTTGGGTTCTTTGTGAATGTTACTTCATAATCTGCGTTAAACAGATAGTCCATCATAGGCTTGATGGAATCATCATGATGCCAGTAATCGTGTACCAAAACAAATACTTTTTTACTCATAAGTTATACGTCCTTTCATCACCATTTTATGGCTACGTTTCTATGAATTCTCGTTTTTTAGATGTGCGTTAAATTCCGATTTGTCAATCTGTTTCATTTGCTTCTTCAGGCTTATAGTTTCGTTCAATATATTCCTCAACAGCCTTAATGAACATCTGATTCATGCTCATGCCCATTTCAGCAGCGATAGCTTTCAGTTTTTCACGCTGTCCCTTTGGAACACGAATTTTGATGTCATCAAGATGTGTTTTCACATATTTTGCCGTAATCGCTTTTCGTTTTTCGTTGTAGTACATAGAAATCAATCCTTTCATATTGTACCCATTACTATAATTATACTATCTTAGAAGCTTTTTGTCAATTCATCTTATAAAAATTGTCCGGATTTTTTCAGAGAACTTTGTACGCATTGCGGCTTGAAAAAACAAGTGCAATGATATATAATAGTATTGTACCCAATACTAAAACATGAAAGGAGTTTTTCAAAATGATTCAAAAAAATAATTCCCATTGCAGCAAGTATTACGTTGATAGGCTCAGCAAGTCTGACAGCCTATGCCGATATGGTTTTGTCAATATCACTTGACACATTTTATTCGAACAAGAATTATGCAACGAGAAAGATATGATCATAGTAGAGCTTTCTTCGGTCTTCCGGAGGCAGCCCACCGTTGGCGGTGCAGATTGTTCCGGAACCTTCGGACAAGATCTCATCAATAATCTGAGTTGTATTATTAAGGTGTTCTTTTCTCTGCTTGCAGATTTTGTCATACTCTCTTAAATCTGATATCTTTTTATCAAGTTTAGCTATTTCATCAGCCCGACAGGACATTTGTGTCAGAATGTATATTTCTCATTGAATTACGCTCCGCACTGCGATAGTATTTTCTGTAATTTATCGGTGTAACGCCGTACAGCTTTTTGAATCTGCGGCAGAAATAGCCGATGTTCTCAAATCCTGTTTCATGCGCTATGGCACAAACGCTGTTTTCGGTATCAACAAGGAGCTTTGATGCACGTTTCAGTCTGTATTCCACAACGTAATTTATTGGCGAAGTGTGCAGGTATGTCCTGAAAATATTGAGAACACTGCTTTTGCATATAAGAACTGTTCCTGCAATATCGTCCAGTGTTATCTGACCGCTGTAATTATCATGAATATACTGCATCATTATCTGAAGCTTAGCCTGCGTCTGTGCGGAATGCCCGGACACGGGACCGCAGTCTGTTATCTGTATGCTTTCATATAACAGGCGCCATAGTTTCAGCAGCAGTTCTACCGTTTCCATTTCAGAAGCCGTGCCAGAACTCTGCACAGCAAATACCGACCTCATTGTTTCGATAATGTTGTGGTGCGCTGTTTCTTCGGCGGAAAAAATCACACATTCGGTAGTTGATTCAATTATCGGTCTGATGTATCTGCTGTATATCAGACTGCCCTGCGGCGCAAGCAGAACAGGTGAAAAAACAATGTTCGGAATGATGGCGCTGTCTTCTGCTTCAAACCTGTGTATAACCTGAGAATTTATAAAGATCCCATCGCCCGAGCTTAGAACATACCTGTTTCCACCCACCAGAAAATCAGCCTTGCCATGCTGTACATAAACAAATTCGACCTCTGGGTGCCAGTGCCAGTCGATACAGTGAAAATCGAAATCCCAGATGTCCTCATAATAGTAACTGAACGGATATTCTTCGCTGCCGTGACTTGCAGTTTCACGTAAGGTTTCGTCCGTTGTGATCCTGTCCTTTTTGATCTCATTTCCCATGTTCTCACCCAATTTACGATATTGTGTAATAAAAATGTGATTTTGTGTATTGAAATGTTACGATATTTACTATATAATCTGATTATATCATTTGTCAAGGAGTTTGTCAATATGGCTGTGAATTACAGAAAAACACTTATATCCTGCTATCTTGGGTTCATCACACAGGCAATAGCGGCTAATTTCGCTCCGCTTCTATTTCTCACATTTCACAATGGCTATGGTATTCCGTTTGGGAAAATTGCCCTTATCTCGTCGGTATTTTTTGTTACTCAGCTTATCATAGATGTGCTGTGCGCACGTTTCGCCGACAAGATCGGCTATCGGAAATGCGTTATCGGTTCGCAGGTGTTTTCTGCGCTGGGACTTATCGGGCTTGCTTTTCTGCCAGAACTGCTTCCCAATCCGTTTTCAGGAATAATTATAAGCACGGTCATATATGCAATGGGAAGCGGTCTGACCGAGGTACTTGTAAGTCCGATAGTTGAAGCCTGCCCGTTTGAGCACAAAGAAGCTGCAATGAGCCTGCTGCATTCATTCTACTGTTGGGGTTCGGTCGGAGTCATATTCATTTCAACACTGTTTTTTACTGCTTTCGGCATAGAAAACTGGAAGTGGCTCTCTTGTATATGGGCGATAATTCCACTGGTAAATGTTTACGATTTTTCAGTATGTCCCATAGCACACCCCGTCGAGGACGGCGAGGGAATGCGTATTCGTGACCTGCTCAGAGTCCCGCTGTTCTGGCTTGCGATACTGCTTATGGTTTGTGCGGGAGCCTCGGAGCTTTCAATGGCGCAGTGGGCGTCGGCATTTGCAGAATCCGCTCTCGGACTGACTAAATCAGTCGGAGATATTGCAGGACCGTGTATGTTTGCCGTGACAATGGGCATAAGCCGTACACTTTACGGGAAGTACGGCGAAAAGCTCGATCTTATGAAATTCATGATAGGCTCGGCGCTGCTGTGTCTGATCTGTTACATCACTGCATCCCTGTCGGGAATACCTGTAATCGGTCTTCTCGGCTGCATAATGTGCGGATTCTCGGTAGGTATCATGTGGCCCGGATCTATAAGCATCTGTTCGGGAAAAATACCCACAGGCGGAACTGCAATGTTTGCACTCCTCGCCATGGCGGGCGACCTCGGCGGAGCACTCGGTCCTGCTATTGTAGGAAATATCACCCAGAGTGCAGGCGATGATATGCAGAAAGGTATGCTCGCAGGCTGCGCATTTCCCTTGATACTTATGATATCGCTCCTGCTGCTGAACAGAGCCAGACGCAGGAATAACTGATCGTATCCGGCAGGTTTATGCAAAGCTACAATAGGAAAAAGGCATCATGTATCCGGACATGATGCCTTTTTGTTTTTTTATACGGTGTCAGCGGTCAATTTACGAATTTCATAGAGCCTGTTCTATTCTTCTGAACTGCGACGGAGTAATACTCTCGAACCTTTTGAAAATCTTGCAAAAATAACTGCTGTCACAGAAACCTGTTTCTTCAGCTATCTGATCGACAGTTTTCTGCGTTTCCGCCAGAAGCATTTTAGCCGCCTGTATCTTGCGTTTTGTGATATATTCCATCGGTCGGCAGTTCAAGGTCTGCCTGAATAATCTGCACAAATGCTGCGAAGAAACTCCTGCGGCTTTACTTATGGATTCAAGACCGGGCTGTTTCATATAGTTTTCGTCAATATATGCGATCGCCTTTGTCACCGCAGGGGCGATTTGTACACTGCCTTTTCCTTTCACCGCAAGACGGCTCAATTCAATGAAAAGGCTGTACAAATAGCCTGACGCTCTGAATTTCCGTCAACCTTGTCAGACAGGAGTGCTTCGTGCATACATCTGAAACAGTGGTCAAGATATGTAATTTCTTCCTTTGGAAGAGGGGAGATTTTTGGCTTGTCAAAGCCGAGTGCTTTAAGCATATCAGGGCAGGACTTTCCTGATGGTTTTATCCAATGCGTATCCCAGGATTCGTCCGTTGAATAATACTCATGTGGACAGCTGGCAGGGATAAAGAATGCGGTGTACGGTTTTATTATATGTTTCTCTCCGTTCATTATAAGTACGCCGCTGCCTTTTGTACAATAAAGAGCCTTGGCATAATTGTCACCTTTGTCGCATTTAACATGATACTGCCATTCATTCAGCCCTACGCTCACCAAAAAGACGGGAAGACTGCTTTCTTTGCTGATTATCGGATAATCGTAGAATTTCAAAAATAATTCACCGCCTGTGCTAAAATCGTTATATCTTAATAATATCATTCATTGACTTGTATGTCAATAAGCGTTATAATCTATTAAAACAAGAAAGGGTGATTTTTTTGAGAACAGTAAAGGCACTCAACGATTTTTGGCGATTCACAAAGCTTCCCGCAGGAATGAATATATCGAAAGACAACATTATCTCTCCCGAATATGAAGATGCGTCATGGCAGCCTGTTGTACTGCCGCATACATATAATTCTGAAGACGGTGCAGGCAGAATGGCAGCTTCAGACGGTGGGGACTACTACCGTGGAACTGTATGCTACCGCAGAAACCTTGCGCTGAGTTCCGAAGAATGCTGCGGAAAAGAACTCTATCTGGAATTTGAGGGCGCTAATACTGTTGCGGAAGTCTATATAAACGGCAGATTTGCAGGAGAGCACAGCGGAGGGTATTCAGCTTTCAGATTTGATATTACGGACTATATATACCTAGACAAAGACAATCTGATAGCTGTTATCGTATCGAATGCTCCCACCGATTATATTGCGCCGATAACCGACAATGGCGATTTCACGAAAATGGGCGGCTTGTACAGGGGTGTAAAGCTTATTGCAGTCGAGCCTGTTCATATTGCTCTGAAAGACAGCGGCTCCTGCGGAGTATATATAACCCCACGCAATATTTCAGAAACATCTGCGGATATAGGCATACTTGTCAAGCTGGATAAAGCTGAAACCGCAGAGGTTAAGGCTGCGATACTTGATCCGCATGGAAATCTTGAAACGGAACTTTTCGGCAGAACGGACAAAGACAGGATAACGCTTTCGGGAAAAATCAACTGCCCGAAACTCTGGAACGGGGTAAACTCTCCCGGCCTTTATCGTGCGGAGATAACCTTATTCTGCAACGGGGAACCTGTCGATAGCATTGAACAGGAATTCGGAATACGCTCGTACCGCATAGACGCCGATAACGGCTTTTTCCTCAACGGCAAGCCATATCCGCTCCATGGTGTGAACTACCATCAGGATAGTTACGAATCCGGCTGGGCAATGACTGGCGCTCAGCGTGAGCGGGATTATCGTATCATTCGTGATATGGGCTGTACAGCTGTAAGAATGGCTCACTACCAGCATTGTGACCATGAGTATTCATTATGCGACAGGCTGGGTCTGTGCGTTTGGACGGAGATAGGCATAATCAATAAAATGTCTGCCGATGACAGCGACGCTCATGTCCTTTCAGACGGCTTTGGAGATAACGCAAAACAGCAGCTTCGTGAGCTTATCAGGCAGAATTACAATCATCCGTCAGTTATTGTCTGGGGATTGTTCAACGAACTTTATCAGATGACCAATGAAATATTCGGGCTTTACAGTGAGCTTTATGAAATTGCTTGTGAAGAGGACGATACAAGGCTGAAAACCTTTGCAGATAATCAGTTTTACGGCAGATTTCTGGAGCTTCCTGCTGATGTGGTCGGGTATAACCGTTATTTTGGCTGGTATAAGGAGGCGGGCAGTGCGGAGAATTTCGGCGAATGGCTTGACCTATACCATAACAAAAAGGAAAAACGCCCTGTCTGCCTTTCAGAATACGGCGGCGGTGGGGCAATTTCGCAGCACAAGGACAATGTAGATTGGGAAAGCGACATAGACCCTGTCGGAGTACGACATTATGAGAACTATCAGTCGCAGCTGCACGAGATATTGTGGAAACAATTCTCGGTCAGAAAGTATCTGTGGGCTGAATTTATATGGTGTATGTTCGATTTTGCGTCCTACGGGCGAACAGAGGGAGATACAAAGTCGCAGAACGACAAGGGACTTTGCACAAGGGAGCGTATTCCCAAGGACGTATATTTCTTTTACAGGTCCGTATGGAGCAGCGAAAAAACCGTTTATATAACTGAACGCAGGCATGAATTCAGGGCTTGTGATGTGCCTTTTGTAAAGGTTTATTCAAATGCGGACGCTGTGGAGCTATATATAAATGATGTTTCGCACGGCAGGATATCCCGGTGCGAACTTCCCGATGATGAGAGCACCGTTTTCGTGTGGGAAAATATAAAGATAAAACTCGGCACGAAAAACAAGATATGTGCTAAAGCATATTTCAGCGACGGAACATCAAGGTCCGACTATGCATTCTGGACAGGTAAATAAACGTGTCAGTATGTTTTTATTCATCATAATAGATGTCATATCAGGGAACTTCTTAAAAATAATCGAAACGGCATTGTTAAGGAAGGGCTTGCCAGAATTCCCAATACGCTTGGAATGCTGCTTGAAAATTCGGTTATATCTATAAGCCTTGCAAATTACTCGTTCATTCAGCCAATGATCCTTGTAACGCTTTTCGCGATCGGGCTGATCCGCAGAGAAAAGCGTTCACGGCTCAATTTGATCGGAAGTATTATCTGTATCGAGGGTATAGTGGCTTTTCAGTTGACGTAAATTGTAAATACTCTGTATCAAACTTACTTCTGAAAAGCTTTGATACTTATCACTCCAACTTTATATATTTTTAGAGGCTAAATTTCACAGTTCTGAACCACAGATTGAATTTTAATATATGCAGATGTTGCTGCAATGGGTTAAAAGTAGATGTTTATGGAAGTGGCACTAAGTGTATATACCGCCCACAGAACCGCAACTGCACGGACTTAAAACCGCACCTTTGCCGATGCATTGACCGCACCTATTTGAACCCTGTATAATATTCATAGCACACAAAAATGTGTGACTTGAATATAGGAGGTTCGGATATGACGAACTATTGAAGGATCTTAAAGCTTTATTCACAGGGGTATAGCCAAAGAAGCATTGAATCCTCTGTGAGAAGCTCTCATCAAACAGTAAGAGCGGTGATTGACTGAGCAGCGAAATTGAACGTCACCTGGCCACTCGAAGAAGATATTACTAACGAAATGCTTGGTGAACGTTTCAACATTCGTGAGATAGCGTTTGACCGTTGGGGTGTTGTGCAGATGGTTCAAAACCTCGAAGGTATGGGTTTTACGGTAGTGCCATTCGGACAGGGTTTCAAAGATATGTTACCGCCGACAAAGGAGCTTATGAAACTGACGCTTGAAGAGAGGATCGCACACGGCGGTCAGCCGGTACTGCATTGGAATATGGACAACATTTTCATAAGAACCGACCCTGCCGGCAATATCAAGCCCGACAAGGAGAAATCTACGGAGAAGATAGACGGTGCGATGGCTGCTATTATGGCGTTGGACAGGGCTATTCGGTGTGGGAATGACCACGGAGCTAGTGTGTATTATGAAAGAGGACTGTTATTTGTATAAATGCAATAAAAAACTTACAATTTACAAGACTAGATTTGGTATTGTATACGAAAAAGAATGACTGACGGTATTAGTGCTTGACTCATTCGCTGTTTTTTGATATTATGTGTATAGTGAATAACTCATTTACTACAAGAAAGAGAGGAAAAACTTATGAATCGTGTTCAGTTTTATCCTAGCCCTGCATTAGTAAACCTTCTTAAATCAGATGCGTCCAGCAATGGAGTAAGCGTTAGTCAGTTTGTTACAGATCTGCTCGAAAAATACTACGGTATCTCGGCTAAAAAAAGTATTTCAATCACACAGTTAACAGCAATAGTACTGAAAGAGGTAGAAGCATACGTACAGAACAAGAAAGCCGGAGAGAGATTCGATCTCTATTCTGCTTCAGCCTCTTATCGAAATATAGACATGGTATGCAATAAGAAGCCTAGCACCATTCGCGCTTCTATAGGTCGAAGCTTTTCGAGTAAAATCGGAACCACACCCTTCCAAAACGTAAAGAAATGCCTCGACAAAGGCAAGCAGGTGCTTTCTAGAAATAATGCACTTGTTTACGAGATTTTTTAGAAAAAATAATACATATAGAGTTATTCACTAAAAGCATCTGTCAGCAGTGTCAGGTGCTTTTCTTATTCCATTTAGGAGGTAACAATAAGAAGATTTTCAGCAGTTTGTTCCATTCAAGAGATAAGCCTAGAAACTCCACAGCCGGCAGCGCATACCGTTTTTACATGGGCAGTTCTACCGCAGGAAAAAACGTCACCGAACACTCGGCAATGCAGATGACGGCGGTCTATTCCTGCGTTCGTATACTTTCTGAGGCAGTTGCAGGACTGCCTTTGCATTTGTACAAATACACAGATACTGGTTCAGCCAAAGCCACAAACCACCCACTTTACGCTCTTTTGCACGATGGACCAAACCCCGAAATGACAAGCTTTATGTTCCTTGAAACGCTTATGACGCACCTGCTTTTGTGGGGTAATGCTTATGCTCAGATTATTCGCAACGGCAAGGGTGAAGTTGTCGTCATCTATCCTTTAATGCCAGACCGAATGACAGTTGACAGAGATGAAAACGGCATGCTCTACTACGAATATCAGACAAATTCGGGTGACGCTCCTGTTAACAAGCAGTCTACTGTTCGGCTTGCACCGACAGATGTTCTACACATCGCAGGACTAGGTTTTGACGGACTTGGAGCGGCAGGTGAGTTTTTAGGTAATGCCAAGGCGGTTAGTTTGCTTGCCATAGAAAAGATAAAGTCAGGAGATAAAGTCATTTCAACAGACCCTGAAACAATGGAAACTTCTCCGAAAACTGTTCTTGAAACCTACATAAGAGAGGTAACAACGCTTGTTCATCTCACTGTGAACGGTGAAGAAATCGTTACAACTGTTGACCACCCGTTCTATGTAAAAAATCAAGGCTTTGTCAAAGCAGGAGAACTTGCAATCGGTGATGAACTTCTTGACCCAAACAAAAACATTCTTTTAGTTGAAAATTTTGATGTTGAGTTGACAGAAGAACCTGTTAAGGTTTATAATTTTGAGGTAGAAGATTTTCATACTTATCATGTTGGTAGATTGGGTGTACTGGTGCATAATGCTGGCAAAGAATATGGAAAACAATATTTTCCAGAACGGCAGAAACTGGTTAAGAAAGAAAAAAATATTAGCAAGATAAATCGTGTCACAAGATTAGAGGCAGAAGATTATGTAAATAGATGTAGAGCAGCTGGACTTGGCAAGGATAAAGTTCGTATAGCCCCACCGCATTTCAATAGAATGGATCCAGCAAAATTGGCTGAAGGTATATCAGGTAAGCCGCATTTACGTGTTCCTTCAGGCAAAAATTCTCATGTGGAAATTATTGATTAGGAGAGTGAGAGAATGAAGTTGTATAGAAATGGTTATGTTGTATCCGAGGTAAAAGATAATGATTATACATATAATGTATGGCCGTTTGAAGATGTAGATGATGATAAGAATGCTATGATGTTAACTGAGGAAGCAGATAACACTTGGTTTCTGCAATATGATATGCAACATATTGTCCCTGATTTTAAGTTTGTATATAAATATTTTCAATATTGTCAAAACAATGGGCTAAAGTCGAATATTCTTTTGTATGAAACAACTAACAAAGAAATCGTTGTTCCTGAAATTAAATTACCAACTAAATTATTAGGTTTTGATTGCATTGGTAATGTATATTATTCGTATTTAAAAAATGAATATAACTATTTTAAAGACGATTTAAATGCAAAAGGTATATATGTCAATAAATATGGGTTATTGGATTCTTTAGAAGATGTTTTGACTTATATAAGCTTAAGACAAAAAGACATTAGTTCTGGAATACAGTTGGAAAATTTCTGGAAAGAGCTCCCAACAAAGATTAGTTGTGTCAAATTGTAAAAGTGTATTCATTTAGCAATGGGATTAGTCGCAATCAAAAATATAAAATCAATAAAACTAATAGTTGGCAATTAAAATTATTTTACTTTAACAATATGGAGGTAATAAAATGCCCACAAACCAAGAAAAAGTTTCACAGCTTTTAGCGGCAAGGAGATATATAATAATCCTAAAACGGGAAAACAAGTAGTATATGATACAGATGGTAATTACTTTAGGATTGAAGACACAACTTTAACAGGAAAAAGAGTATACACTGATAATAATGGAAATCAAATTCCAAATAATAAATTTGTTAATGGAAAACAGATAGGTATTTCGAAATCTGAATATAATCAGTTGACACATTTTAATAATATTGATTAAGGTGATTGTTGAAATGAAACAAATGGCAGAAAGTAATAATTATCTTATACTAAATGAATATGAAAAAGTATTTCTCAAATTAAAAGCAACATCTCAATTAATTTTAATTGGTGAATTCTATGGTGATCCAGATGTTGCTTTGATTTCAGACGATGAGACATACTGTGCTGTTGGTGGAGAAGGTGTGATTATTTATTATTTAAGAGATCCATTTGAAGAATTTTCTACCAATCACAAATCATCAAATCAATGGAAAATTTGGGGAAGAGGCACCAATGAAGAAACAATGTGGGTGAGTGAAATAGATCAAATTGATAGTAAACATATTCGAGTTGAATTAGAAGATTCTGAAACCATACTATTATCTATTTTCTAACTTACGTTTTGAACCTATATATGAGAAGATTTTAAGCTTATTTATTTGGTGATCAACGGCGAAGAAATAATCACTACAGTTGACCACCCGTTTTATGTGAATGATCGTGGCTTTGTCAACGCAGGAGAACTTGCAGTCGGTGATGAATTGCTTGACTCAAACAAAAACATTCTTTTGGTTGAAAATTTTGATGTTGAGTTGACAGACGAACCAACTACAGTGTATAATTTTCAGGTAGAAGATTTACATACATATCACGTTAGTGGTTTTGGTGTGTTGGTGCATAATGCTGGCGATGATTATGCTAAGCCTACTGAACCATATAATAGAAGAAAACATTATGGCAATACTCCAACGAAGAAAGACCGGCAGGTTGTGGGTGGTTCTCCAGATCATGATCCCCCATTGGTTAAACGATATTATGAAGGAGACCCTAGTACAGGTGAAAAGCCAGGTTATCAAATGACCGCCAGTGAACGAAGGGCAAGTGCACAAGATCGTAGTCGGATGAAGCCAGCAACTAGGTTAGAACAGAATTCGCAAGGTGGACGAATGTCACATTATTCAAAGGAGATGAAGAAAAAGTATGGACTTGATAAAAAAGATTGAAGAACATTATCTAATAAATTGGGGTGAGTGCACAGAGTATATTTTTAATGATAAAGAACCTATTCATAATTTGTTGCCATTTTTTAAAGTGCTGAAATTTAAACCCAATGAAAAAAGAAATTCATGGATATATGCAACTTGCGGGATGTCAGGGGAAGACAAAGAGCAAGGATTAGAATTATTTATACTAGCTCCAACCGAGAATAACTTTTTAATTAATTTGCTTGTAGCTATAGCACATTATTATGCTAGCGGAAATATGCTTGGTTTAGGACACACGGTTAATTTTGGCTGTGCTTGGTACGAAAAATCTAGATGTGACCATGGTTTAATTTCATTGCCTTACTTAGACGGACCAGAACTTGAGTGGTTAGAAACTAAATCTATGAACATTAGGTTTTTATGGCTTATACCAATAACTGAGGAAGAATTACGATATAAAAAAGAAAATGGCTTAGAAGCATTAGAAAATATATTTGAAGAAACTGAATTTAACTATATTGATCCATTTCGTGACAGTGTAGTATAAGGCTAAAGTCATTTCAACAGACCCTGAAACAATGGAAACTTCTCCGAAAACTGTTCTTGAAACCTACATAAGAGAGGTAACAACGCTTGTTCATCTCACTGTGAACGGTGAAGAAATCGTTACAACTGTTGACCACCCGTTTTATGTAAAAAATCAAGGCTTTATCAAAACAGGAGAACTAATAGTTGGTGATGAACTTCTTGATGTAAACGGAAATGTTCTTTTAGTTGAAAATTTTGATGTTGAGTTGACAGATAAACCAGTAAAGGTGTATAATTTTCAGGTAGAGGATTTTCATACTTATCATGTTGGCGAAAATGGAGTTTGGGTTCATAATTCGAATTGTAAGCTGATAAAAAATGATGACGGCGCATATGATGCAGAGCTATCATATAAAGAGGATTGGACACCAGAGCAACGAGCAGAAGCCGATGCAAAATGTAAAGCTTTATCGGATGCTGATACTGTAAAAACTAAGGTTGAAAGAAATGATTCTCCGTCTGTAGAATATAAGAAGGCATTTGGAAAAGATTCGATACCAGCTGGCAAAGATATTGATCACACAATAGATTTACAACTTGGCGGAAATCCTGATGTAAAAGTTAATGGAAAGCCTTTGGATAAAAGTGTAAATAGGAGTCTTGGCAAACAAATAGGCTATTTGATTAAAGATTTTGATTACGGTACAATAATAAGGAAATTTACAATGGTCAATCGACAATAAATTATTGAGGAGTGTTAATTCATGTACGAAAATTTTAACGAATTCATTAAGAATAATGAAAAATTGGATATTAAAAGCGAAAGAGAGTTTTTAGAGGTTTATAATGGTAAATCATTCTTAAATGGGCTATACAGAATCCATAATCTAGAAGATAGAGAAAAATGGAATGAAATAATAGGTAAAACATTTCCGCCAGCAATGGGAAAAATAATGGTTTTTGGCTATGATTGGCTAGGACGGAGTTTTGCAATTTATAATGAGACGGATACAGTACTGATGTTTGAGCCAGGAACAGGTGAAGCCTTTGATACTGATTTTAACTTTTATGACTTTCACAATAAAGAAATTCCCACTAATCATTTGGTATGCTTAGCTTCAGAGTATTATGAAAAGTGGCGTAAGGCAAATAACAATTATATTTTACCGCATAACAAGTGCGCAGGTTACAAAGTACCGCTATTCCTAAATGGAAAAGATGTGGTGGAAAATCTTGAAATATCTGATATGGAAGTATATTGGGAAATAATGATGCCATTAATGAATCTTTAACCAATATACTTACGTAGGTGTAAAATTGCCAAGCAACCAAGAAAAAGTTTCACAGCTTTTAGATACTATTAGGAGTTGTAGTAAAATACAACTGTATAAACTCTGACTATTATTGAGAGCAAAGACGATTTTTACGACGAGTACTACTACATGAAGCCCGAATGTGAAAAAAGCCGTTGGGAAAAATTCAAAGACGGTTGCAAAAAAAGTCGGCGAATGGTGCAAGGAATATTGGGAAAAGTTGGTTATAGGCGCTATATGTATTGTTATTGGTGCTGTTTTAACCGTATTGACAGGTGGCTCATTTTTAGCAGCACTTGGTATAGGATTTAAGGCAGCTGCAATGGCAGGGTTTATATCTGGTGGGATTAGTGTGATGAGTTCACTGATAGTTTCGATTTTCAGTGGAGATAGTTTTAAAACGATTTTGGAAAAAGGGTTAAGATCATTTGTAGATTGTTTCGCTAGTTGATTTATGTGGGGTGGAATTTTTGCTGGTGGTGCGCAGACAATATCTGCAATATTAAAATTTTCTAGAAGCGGTACATTGATATTTGACGGTGAACAACTGCAATTATTCAAACCAAATAATTTCTCAGGTAAAACTTTGGGTAAAATAAAAATATGGTCTCCAAACGGACTTAATAACCCTAATTCTGGTGGAACATTATTTAAAATTGGAAAAACTTTCAGATTGGATTTTGAGGCTGGAAAACAACTTTTTCATACGCATATTACATATAATTTATACTATAGTATGCCTAATTTCATAAAATCCATGAAATGAATATTTGATTCCGATAAACGTGATGTACATGTTAGATTGACTTCAATATTAGGAGGAGTAATAGGTGTTACGCAGAAAGAATGATCAAAAGAAAAAAGTGAAACAAGCATTTATAGATGGTGATGTTTCTACAAAGTTATTAACAAAAATAATTAAGCTAGCACCATCTTTTTTCTTTCTTGAAATTTGCGATATTTGCAAGAATGATGAATTAACAAAAATTATTACTAATTCTAAGCAAACATATGCATCATTGATAACTAAAAACGAAAATACCGATATTGTTATTGTAGCAAATAATGACTTTTTTAATATATCTGTCAATTTATTGTTTAAAAGCTTATGTGAAACTATAGTTATATATTTTCCTTTTGAAAATATTACGTTTCAACAATTTCTTTATAATTGTGAACCGTACTCAAACAATCCGCAAAAATCAGCTATTATAAAAGGTCTATGCTATATGATCTGTACATGGGTAACAAATGAAAATAGATTATATTTTCATTTTGATAATTTTAAGGGTATAGAAACGTTTGAAAAAATTAAAACGTTAATTTGAAACAATTATATAAATTTAATTTTTACCACAAATTCATTAAGAAAAATTGAATCTTTTGAATAACATTAATGAATACATTTCCAATGTTGTGATTATTGACCAAAATGCGACTGATGCTATCAATAAAAGCAAGAATGATTTTTACGATAAGTATGAATACTTAAAAACCGGACTGTGAAAAAAGCTGGTTGGAAGAAAAAGTAGATAACGCTTGCGAGTGGTGCAAGGAGCATTGGAAAGAGATTGTTGCAATTGTTGTAACCATAGTCATAGCGGTAGGTATTATTTGTATATCGGTGGCTACATTCGGAGGAGCTGCAGTTGCGTTAGCCGCACTTGTTGGTGGTATATTAAGTACCGTTGGTCAACTTGCAAGTAATATTGTCACATACGCTATCACCGGAAAGTGGCAAGGTTCAATATTAGATTATTTGGGGGCATTTATCGGAGGAGCTGTAGGTGGCATATTGATGATTAATCCTGCAGGAACAAGTTGCTCTGCCTTAATAGGTTCGATTTTTGGTAAAGCAGGTGTAGCATTAGCGGTTGATGCTTTTGTTTCCACAAGTTTAACCGAAAATTTCAAAAATATATTTGGAATTGAAAATAAAAGTTTTACTGAAATTTCTCTTGATATATGTGGTTCAGTTGTATTTGCATTTATTTTAGGAAAGGTATTTGAGGGACCTACAAAAGCAATTACTCAGAAAATGGCTAATAAGTTCTCTGGAATACAAGCTTTTGAAAGACTGGTGGGTACACATAGCTATTCAGCAGATTTTGCACGTCAAATAACCAGAGCGGCTAATAAACAAGTGCCTTTTAAATTTGATATTTTTAGCAGATATTTCAAAACTCTTCGCAATGGTCTTGTGGGTGGATATATAGAAGGTTTTTTTGAGAATATTGGTCAAGGCGGAATTGATGCAATAAAAGATTAAAGGAGTGAACTGTTGATTGAGAACTAAAAACAATTATTTTGAGATTAGACATAATGGATATGTCTTACTGTTTTTAGTAGCCGTACTTTTTTCTTTTGTAATTATACTTGAAATAATTGATTTTGTAGAACACTCTTTTAAAGCAAATTGGTTTATGTATATAGGATTACTTGTTTTTTGTGTTTTGCTTTCTTTTCCTGTATTATTCACTACTCTGAAAATTAAAGTACGAAAAGATGAAATAATGGTTGTTAAAACCTGCGGTATCCGAATAAAAATAACAACTGATGAGATAAAAAAAGTTACTATTATAAAACCGGATACAGTTGATCAAAAAACCAATATTGTTACACGAATAAAAGTATATGCGGGTATACGAAAGTTTTACGTAGACAGCAAAATGAAAAATTATGATAAATTCTTGTATTTCATAACAGAAAATGTTGATGACCAAATAATAGAATATAAGGTTAATTGGATTACAAAATCTAGATCTTAAAAATTGTAATCAGCGTTTGCAATGTTGACGATGTAATTAGTTCTATAAAAGCGTCTACACAGACTCAGGAAAATAAGATCGACGCTCTTGATAATCTCAAAAAAGATGTAAATGAGTTTGTTTCTGATGTTGTGCGTATCGACGGCGATGTCGCTGATGTTATTAATAAGAGCAAAAATGACTTTTATGAGAAATATGAGTACTTATAGCCGGATATTGAGAAAAGCTGGTTGGAAGAAAAAATGGGATAACGCTTGTGAGTGGTGTAAGGAGCGTTGGAAAGAGATTCTCATCACAGTAACAATTGTAATAGGAGCAGTATTAGCTATAGCAATGGTAACAAGTGTTTCAAAGCTAGCTAATTTTGGAACTAGCAATCAATTATTAATTAACATTCCAAGAACTTGTGAATTTACATCAGGTTTATCAGGTCTATTTTCATTAAATGGAAGCATCATCAATTGGTTAAAGGAGAAGTGATAATTGAAAATGCATATGGAATTTGTAACAGTAGGCAAAGCAAGTAGCGATAAAATTCATGTAAAATATAATGATAAAATAGCAACATTTCATGGAGAAATAGGAATAGATTATTTTTTGGTGCTTGCTAATAAAATAGAGTGGTATCCAAATAAAAAAGCAACAATTAATGAAAAAATAGAATTGATGACTATAGCAAACAAAACCTTTTTGGGTGAGAAACGGTTGTATTTTATAGCAGATGATGCAATATGGTTTGATTGGAAAGGTTATCCATTAATTGTTATAGAAAATAATATTATAAAATCAATGAAAATATCATGTGTTTGTGAAGTACTAGCTGAAGTTGATGAGTTTAACGATATTTCCGATTTTTGTTATCTAAAAAAATATATTGCTGAATTAAAAAAAGCAAAGAAACTTTGTAAAAAACACTCCATTAATAAGTATGATGGTTATGGACATAAAAAATTTTATTATAAGTGTACAAAATGTAGAAGTGTTTGGGCTTTAACAGAACCTGACGGAAATTTTAACGGAAGATTGGAAAAACTATAGGTTTATAGCTTTAGACACGATAAAATATATGATCAATTATATTTCCAATCAAAAGTGTGAAATTAAAAAAATAAGCAGTAAAATAGCGGAATATATTTTACGTTTTGATAGTGCTGATAAGAGTAAGTACGTTTTTTTACGATAAGTATGAATACTTAAAAACCGGATATTGAGGATGGAGGATGGCGAGATCATGTATGAGGCTTTCAGAGATGCGACTGACGGAACTGCATGGTGGTCATTCTCAGATGAGACTTATACGGCAACATTAGACTGGAAGGAGAAACAATAAATGAAAAAAGTCATCAGCCTTATTTCGAGCTTAGCATTGGTGATATCTCTGAGTAGTTGTGCCATTAAAGAAACGCCTATCATAAACGGTGTTGAGTATAAATACAACGATCAGTTCTACGCAGATACGGTAGATCAATTATTGACATACATAGACGATGGGGATAAAGACGGCGTAAAATCCTTACTGTGTAACGGTCTGAAAAATTCAGATGGTATTGACGCTGATATACAAGCGCTGATGATGGATTTGAAGGCGATATAATTCGCACGACAGAGTATGAAAAGGATACTGTGAGCGCCAGTTCTTCAGGGAAAAATTATACCAGTGCTTTTCTTTCCAGATCATTTTATATTATCACGGATAAGCAAAAATATGGGGTATATATAGCAGTTTGTCCCATCGATGAAAAGCATGATGATGGGGAAGATCTGGTCGGCGTTTATAACATATCCATAAATACTTTGGATTATGAGTCCGGTGATATCGAGTGTAATACTGCCAATACTATTGAAATTGCAGACCATAACTGCTGCGTTGCTTCCGGTTATGGCGACAGCAGCAGTTATTTAGTGGTTCAGACGGGCAATAAGTACGAAGTTATAGATATTTACAGGATAATCAATCCACAAAGTATTGTAAAATATGATGATATAACCGCATGGAACAGCAGAGATTTTCTGAGCTTTAAGGAAAAATTCGGTGCTCCGTATGCCGAATCTCTTGACAATGACAAGGAACATGTTTTAGCCGATGTATATATGTATGAAATTTCAGATAGCAATAAATATGCGATCGTGGCTGTTGGCAGAGATGACGGCTCGATCAATGCGCTGTCTGTTAAGGATATAGACAGCCGTTGGAGCGAAGATAATGAATATGAATATATTTTAGAGAATGAATAGATTAATGGCAAGGAATTAAATAACAAATGAGCAGCGAAATAATCGGAACAAAATTCAAGTACACGGTATTAACATTGACATCGTTTTCTTCACACCATTTATGCACTGTAAGTCCGCTACTTTCCTGTGCCTGGATCTGGGCTGACCATTCAGTCAGGCGAAATTCGTTCTTTACCGTTGCGATCGTTGTTTTCATTATCTTTATCTTCACATCTAATTTGGTCTAAGCAGCTCTATAGACTTTTTGAGATTGGGTAATTTACTCTATGGAGTTGCTTGAAGTTTATTATACTTCTTTAGTCATCGGTGGGGTAGATGCGGAGGGTTTGACGGTTACATTCAAATTCACAACGTTAATGATAGATGATATTTTAGAAGATGTCCCCATGATTGATACAAATAGATATACTTGATGTAAAAATAGAAAATGTTTATTCGTCGTTTGGTGGGAAAGGAAATGTTATGAAATTAGATAAACAAATTACAAATGAAGAGCTGCTTGAACTTACAAAAAAAGCATTTGAAAATAACGAGGTTGCTGAGTTCCTTTGCGGAGAGAAAGGATATTCTTGCCCTATAAGTCACTTTGTTCCAGCAAATGTACCAACGGATTTTAGTAGAATTATAGATTTTGGAGTATACAAACTTTATGAGGAAACTAAAAATGAAAAAATTGTTGCCAAATTCGAAGAAGCCATATTGTATCTTCTTGATTGCGATCCAGCAAAGAATTGGATAGCGTTTATGGTATGTTGGAATCAAATTAGGAATGAAAAAAGACACGAAGCACCATTTAAATTCATTAATCAAGAGTTAATTGAGAAATTGAAGGAAACGCTATTAAAACACGAAAAGGAGCTTCATGTTTGTAAGGAATGGCAAGGTTGGAATGAAGAAAATGGGCTTTGGCAGGAAATTACAAGAATTAATAACATTGCAACTAAAAATTATGGTGTGAGTATATTATGAATATAGACTAAATATTTAGTAAAGGTGCATCTTATCTAATATCTGAAAAAGGTTATGAAGACTATATTTCAGGCAAAGATGTTACATTGGGACATCCTGTTGGAGATGATACTGTTGTTTGGGTTGCACCAAGTGCCGAAATTGATGAAGCTATAATTAAAACCAACGGAAATCCAAGGGAATTAGAAACTTTATTGGGTTTACCAGAGAATAGTTTAGGAGATACACCTGTTAGAGTAAATATTGATAATATTGATGGTCTTGATATACGAATACCTGATGCTTCAACTCCAGGTGCTAATCCTAATTTTATTCCTGGTGGAAGCACAAGTGGGGTATAACAGAAAGAGTCATCTATAATTGTCCTAATCCGGATGTTAACCCTAATATAGGAGAAATTAGCAACACGAATTCAATAAATGGAATCCCAACCAAACAATTAAATAATCTATATAATTCATTAGGAAGAGATTCTGAGTGCTTACGTTTCATTCATTGCATTTACTATACAAGCGCAGCAAGAGGTTTTATAAGGGTTCTCTTTAAAATACCCTTAAATACTTTTATTATTGTGAGGTTTAGACTATGGCATTTGTTAATGAAAAGCTGACTCCAACGCAAAGAGAGGAACTGGCTAAGAAAAAGATTAAGAACCCATACGGGAGCTTTAGGGACACGACAGAAGGTATCATGCCCCTGTACTTAACTATTGACAAAAATTCTGAAACATGGTTAGCACATTGCTATAACCATCATGACACGAATAATGATATAGAGGAATTTATCTTTATGTATAAATCAGATCCGATACCTGTTCAAGCAATAAAGAGTATTCATGAACAACAAGTTTGTTGGAAAATAACACGTATTGATTTCCCGAAAGGATTGCTAAACGATAAAGAACACCTTCAAATTTTGTTAACTGACGCGTTCAAAGCTTACAACATATCCGGATGGCCTGGCGAAGAAAGTGGACAGACCAAGGTAATATATGGCTATGAGTAAGGAGGTGTATTGTAATGTTGACGTTATTGGAAGCATTAGATGAGCTCAATTCAAAATCAGAAAGTGAACTTACGCTTGATTATCTTGAAGAACTTGCTAAAAAAGTATCTATCGAACCTATGCCCCATTTAACGATTAAAGGCTCTGAGATGACCTAAAATAGGTCTTATCAGAGCCTTTTTTTACATTATGCTTTTTAACGAAATGTCATTTTAGGTTGTGCATTTATTCTGGCAGCAGGACGCAGGCACAGAAACCGGGTTCAGGCTGATAGCAATATATGGTGAGGTCTTTTCCAATCTCAGGGCTAAAATCCTTCAGCGTGTGCTTTGTGCCATTGAGTGCTACATCTGCGTAAGATACCAGCCATTTTCGGTCTCCGTTGCGAAATACTTCATAAAAAGACCGATTCAGCATTTCTTCCACGGGCACACCCTCAACTACCGCCATCTCCTTGTTGCAGTAGCGGAAAATAAAGTCAACACCGTGACCATCCTCATCGAATACAAGTTCGATAACGCAGTAAGCCAGAGGCATTTCGTCCATAATACTGCATTTTTCGTAGAAACCCAACGGCGGGTCGAATTCCTCCTTAGGCGACGGAACGTCTAGCCCAAGCTCCTTACGCAGCCGATGTGGATGGGCTGAATGGCAGCTTTGACAAGACCGAGTTTGATCTTGCTTCTGCAGAGAATACAACAATTGAAAACGCCCCAACAGACACAACTGCTTTTGGCATTTCCGGAGGTGCGATCACAAAAGATCAGAAGATCGGAACTATTACAGTAAAGATCACCTCAGATACCTCAGACACCACTATGGTGAAAAATTTGGAGGATCTGCGCGGTGCATTTGAAAATGGCGGCAAGGCAAAGCTAAACAACGATCTTAACGGAGCATACGAGATGCTGACGCTTTTGTCAGGAAAAGATCTGGAGTTTGATCTGAACAGAAAGACGCTGAGCGTCGAATCTATTTCACTCTCAAATGATGGCAACGAAACGCTGACGCTGAGCAACGGTACTATCGGTTGTTATGTGCAGATGAATGGAAGAGCTGAACAACATCTGATCGTTGACAATTGTACTCTGAATGGGTTGGGCGACAATAATAATTACTCAGATGTGACCTTGAGAGATTGTGTCATCATGAAAGATTGCTTTACCAGCTATGGCGGCATTTGGAAATTCGAGGGAGTCTATAATATTACCGTAACAATGAAAGTTAAGAAAGATGTCACCATTTCCGGCGACTTTACGTTAGGGACGCTTAAAGTTCCTATGGTTACTACCGGTACGCCGACCTTAAAACTGTCGGGTAATATTCGGATAGGCAAATTCTCCTTTGATAGTGTTTATAGAGAAGAGGCAAAGATCATCTGCGGCGTGGGTACATATAACTTTAAGCCTGATGAATATGAAACAGGCAGATATGGCGGTATTCAACTAGCAGAGGGATGCTCCGTCAGCGGACCTGATGAAAACGGCATTTACACCGTTACAGCGGAATAAGGAGGGCAAAAAAATTAGGCAGCCGTTACCGACTACCTAAAGAACTTATCCTATTCTGCAATGACCTTGTATATCATAAATGCCCATAGTGCAAGAGAAATTATCATCACCATATAAAAATACCAGTGTTTTGTTTTGTGACGGAAAAATTCCATGCCCAGAAATCCTCCTGCAAAGCCGCCAAGCAGGCTCAGACCAAGGAGCGTTTTCTCAGGTATCCGCCATTTGTGTGCTCTTGCCTTGTGCTTATCTGCACCAAAAAGTATGAACGTCAAAAGGCTCATTGCGGAAAGATATATTATAATGTATTTCAGCATATCTTTGTCCTCATATAAACAAAGGGCGGAAAAGCTCCGCCCTTGTATTTTTGTTTTTTTACTTGAAGTAAGCTACGCCGCTTTCAAATATTTTCTGATCCTTTTCACCAGGAACGTTCTTTGATACGCAGCAGCCCTTACGCTCTGAGTGACCCATTTTACCAAGAACACGTCCGTCAGGTGAGGTGATACCCTCAATAGCCTGGAATGATGTGTTGGGGTTGCAATGAATGTCAAATGTAGGTTCTCCGTCAAAGTCAACATACTGTGTAGCGATCTGTCCGTTTGCAGCAAGCTGTGCGATTTCCTCTGCTGTTGCAACGAAACGTCCCTCACCGTGTGAGATAGCCACGCTGTGGATATCGCCTACCTCACAGCCTGCAAGCCATGGTGACTTGTTGGAAGCGATCCTTGTGTTTACCATTTTAGACTGGTGTCTTGCAATGGTGTTGAATGTCAGTGTAGGGGAGTCGTCTCTCATATCTCTTATCTCACCATATGGTACAAGACCAAGCTTGATAAGTGCCTGGAAGCCGTTGCAGATACCAAGCATAAGACCGTCACGATTTTTCAGCAGGTCATGGATAGCGTCTGTAAGTCTTGGGTTTCTCAGGAATGATACGATGAACTTGCCTGAGCCGTCAGGCTCGTCGCCACCGCTGAATCCGCCTGGGAGCATTACTATCTGTGACTCTTTTATCTTCTTCTCCATTGCGTCAACAGACTCCTTGATAGCCTGTTCTGTAAGGTTTCTTACAACGAAGATGTCAGCCTCAGCGCCTGCCTTTTCAAAGGCTCTTGCTGTATCGTATTCGCAGTTTGTGCCAGGGAATACAGGGATAAGCACCTTTGGCTTTGCCACCTTGATAGCAGGTGCAACTCTCTTGTCTGCCTTGTAGCTGTACTTTTCAGGCTTTTCAGCAGGCTCTTTCACATGAACTGGATATACAGGCTCAAGCTTGCCCTCCCAAAGTGTCTGGAGCTTGTCAAGGCTTATTGTGTAGTTGTCTGACTTTATCTCGTAGCTTTCTGTTGTTTCACCGATAACTCTCTCGTCAGTGTCAACACCCTCAGCAAGCTCGATAACGAATGCGCCATAGCAAGCTCTGTAAAGTTCTTCTGCTGTGAGCTTGTCTGTGAACTTAAAGCCTATCTTGTTACCAAATGCCATTTTTGCAACAGCCTCGGATACACCGCCGTAGGATACAGCCCAGCATGAAAGCACCTTGCCCTCAGCAATAAGCTTTTCTACCTTTTCAAATACTGCCTTCAGTGAATCGAAGTTCACAAGCTTGTTGTCGTCATATTCAGGCTTGATAAGGATTACCTTAGAGCCGGCCTTCTTGAATTCCTGTGAAACTACCTTGTCTGCATCTGTTACTGAAACAGCGAATGAAACAAGTGTAGGTGGAACGTCTATTTCCTCGAATGTACCTGACATTGAGTCCTTACCGCCGATAGAACCGCATCCCAGCTCTATCTGTGCCTTGTACGCACCGAGGAGAGCAGACATAGGCTTGCCCCAACGCTCAGGATCATTCTGTGTTCTCTCAAAATACTCCTGGAATGTGAGCCAGCACTTCTCATATGTACCGCCGGTTGCAATTACCTTTGCGATAGACTCAACTACTGCACTCATTGCGCCGTGGTATGGGCTTACAGATGAGAGATATGGGTCATAGCCCCAGCCCATAATGGACGTTGTCTTTGTATTGCCGTGAAGAACAGGGAGCTTTGCAGCCATTGCCTGTGTAGGTGTGTTCTGATATTTACCGCCAAATGGCATAAGAACTGTGTTTGCACCGATAGTTGAGTCAAATCTCTCAATAAGGCCCTTCTGTGAGCAGATGTTGAGGTTTGATATCATAGACTCCCAGCGGTCAGCAGTGTCTTCCTCGTTGCTCTCCGCAGCGAAAACAGGTGCAGGGATAGAGATATCTGTGTGCTTTTCAGCTCCGTTTGAGTTAAGGAACTCTCTTGTAAGGTCAACGATAGTGTTGCCGCACCAGTTCATTTTAAGTCTTGGCTCAGCAGTTACTCTTGCCACCATTGTTGCTTCAAGGTTTTCCTTTGCAGCCTCAGCCATAAACTTTTCAAGGTCGCTCTTTGCGATAACAACAGCCATTCTCTCCTGTGACTCGGAGATAGCAAGCTCAGTGCCGTCAAGACCGTCATACTTCTTTGTAACAGCGTCAAGGTTGATAGAAAGTCCGTCAGCAAGCTCGCCGATAGCAACGGAAACTCCGCCTGCACCGAAGTCGTTGCAACGCTTTATCATTGAAGTAACTTCAGGGTTTCTGAACAAACGCTGAAGCTTTCTTTCCTCAGGTGCGTTACCCTTCTGTACCTCAGCTCCGCAGTTTTCAAGTGAGTGGAGGTTGTGTGATTTTGAAGAACCTGTTGCTCCGCCGCAGCCGTCACGTCCTGTTCTTCCGCCAAGGAGGATAACGATATCCTCAGGCTCAGGTCTTTCACGTCTTACGTTCTCAGCAGGAGCAGCACCTACTACAGCACCTATCTCCATTCTCTTTGCAACATAGCCCGGGTGATATATCTCGTGAACGTGACCGGTAGCAAGACCTATCTGGTTGCCGTATGAAGAATAACCGTTTGCCGCACCTACAACTATCTTTCTCTGCGGAAGCTTACCTGTGATAGTGTCCTCAACAGGAACCAGCGGATTGCCTGCACCTGTTACTCTCATTGCCTGATATACATATGAACGTCCTGACAGAGGGTCTCTGATAGCGCCGCCAAGACAAGTTGCCGCACCGCCGAAAGGCTCGATCTCTGTAGGGTGGTTGTGTGTTTCGTTTTTGAACATGAGCAGCCAGTCCTCAGGATTGCCGTCAACGTCAACAGTTATCTTAACAGAGCAAGCGTTTATCTCCTCACTTTCGTCAAGGTCTTTGAGTAGACCAGCCTTTTTAAGCTGCTTTGCGCCGATACAAGCAAGATCCATAAGTGTAACAGGCTTGTCAGTTCTGCCTGCATAAAGGTCTTTTCTTGTGTTGATATAGTCTGCAAAGGTAGCAGCTATGTAGTCTGAGTCGATAGAAACGTTATCGACGATAGTGGAGAATGTAGTATGACGGCAGTGGTCAGACCAATATGTGTCTATCATTCTTATCTCAGTGATAGTAGGATTTCTCTTTTCAACGTTCTTGAAATAATCCTGACAGAACTTGATATCGTCAAAGTCCATTGCAAGACCCAAGTCTGTGAGCATGAATCTCAGGTCATCGTCTGTTGAATAGATAAAGCCCTCAACAGTCTTGACAGTGGTAGGGATAGTATACTTGATATCGAGTGTATCGAAGCAATCAAGGGAAGCTTCTCTTGACTCAACAGGGTTTATCATATAGTGCTTGATCTGGTCAAGCTCTGCTTCTGTGAGTTTGCCAGAAACGATATAAATTCTCGCTGACTTGATAGTAGGTCTTTTTCCTCCAGTGAGAAGTGAGATACACTGTGCGCAGGAATCAGCTCTCTGATCGAACTGACCTGGCAGATACTCAACTGCAAAAACAAACTCGTCAGCTTTTACAGCAGGCAGGTGATCGTAAGTAACATCAACAGCAGGCTCAGAGAAAACGACTGGTGCTGCAAGGTCGAAATCCTCTCTTGAAAGACCCTCTGCGTCATAGCGGTTTATAACTCTCAGACCTGTAAGGTTTTCAAGTCCCAGAGCTGACTTTATTCCGCTGATAAGTGAATTTGCTTCAACTGCAAATTCAGGCTTTTTTTCTACATAAATACGGTAAACAGACATGGCTACATCTCCTTATAATAGTTACTTCTATTATACTACATTTTTCGCATATTTGTCAATAAAATTCTTATTATTCGGCAGGGCATATAATTATGTGTGAATAAGCGTTGGCTCACTTGTTGATTTTTTAGTTCATAAAAGCAGAAATACCGCACCATTACAGTGCGGTATCCCTAAAATATTAATCTGCAAACGGATTTTCTGTTGGATAAAGCATACCCTTAGGCTGGTTGAAACCTATGTCGGTCATGCCAAGATATGTCATAACACTGTGGAGTGCCTTTCCATAGTGACCAAAAGCAACAGCACCGTGGTGAGGATAGTTCTTCTGAACGAGAACATGGCGATAAAATCTGCCCATTTCGTTTATAGCGAAAATACCGATAGAGCCGAATGAACGTGTTGCAACAGGAAGAACTTCGCCCTCTGCAATATATCCTTTGAGCTGTGCGTCAGCCGTTGACTGGAAGCGGAAGAATGTTATATTTCCGTCAACGATATCGCCCTCAAGTGTACCTCTTGAAATATTAGGCTCGCTGTCTGGCTCAAGATTTCTCTTCATGATACGCTGGAACTTCATCTCAGGCTCTTTTACAAGGCATGAAGCTGTGTTTCCGCAGTGGAAGCCCATGAATGTATCCTTATGTGTGTAAGGGAACTTTCCTGCGATATCATCATTGTATATGTCCGCAGGAACAGTGTTGTTGATGTCAAGGAGCGTAACAGGCTTCTGTGATACACAAACGCCTATGTATTCGCTGACAGCACCGTAGATATCTACTTCGCAGGCAACAGGAATGCCTATCTTTGTAAGTCTTGAATTAACATAGCAAGGAACGAAGCCAAACTGCGTCTGGAATGCAGGCCAGCACTTGTTTGCAAATACAACATATTTCCTTGAGCCCTTGTGAGCTTCTGCCCAGTCAAGAAGAGTAAGCTCATACTGCGCAAGTCTTGGAAGGATGCCTGCCATTTTATTGCCCTTGCCAAGCTCTGCTTCCATGTCAGCCACAACAGCAGATATTCTCTCGTCGCCGGCATGGGCGTTGAATGACTCGAAAAGGTCAAGCTCTGAGTTTTCTTCTATCTCAATACCCATGTTGTAGAGCTGTCTGATAGGTGCGTTGCAGGCAAGAAAGTCCTGTGGACGTGGTCCGAATGAGATAACTTTAAGATCCTTAAGACCGAGGATAGCCCTTGCAACTGGAACGAACTCGCTTATCATCTTTGCGCACTCGTCATGTGTACCAACAGGGTACTCAGGGATATAAGCCTTGATGTTTCTCAGTGCAAGGTTATAGCTTGCGTTGAGCATTCCGCAGTAAGCGTCGCCTCTGTTGTCGATAAGTGCATCACCGCATGGTTCTTCAGCAGCCGCAACGAACATAACAGGACCGCCAAACTTCTTTGCTAGAAGTGTTTCTGAGGACTCAGGTCCGAAGTTTCCAAGATATACAACAAGTGCGTTACAGCCTGCTGTGTTTACCTCGTCAAGGGCCTTGAGCATATCATCCTCGTTCTCCACAACTGTAGGACATTCGTAGATATCTCCGTAAGCCTTTTTGTACTCCTGACAGACCTTGATACGTCTTGATTCTGAAAGCGACATAGGGAAGCAATCTCTTGAAACTGCAACGATGCCAAGTTTTACTTCTGGTATATTTTTCATGTTTTAACCTCCGATTTTCATTTATTTATGACTTTATTCTAGCATACCTTTGTGCTGTTTTCAATAGCTTTTTGTGCAAATTTTCGTGAAATTTAGTTAGCTGCCCAGCATGAAAAAGTGCGTTAGCCCAAGCCACTCTCTCACCCAATATGTGAACAGGTATCGTGGCTCGGTGTAGGCTGAATAAGCGGTGACATTCTCCACACCCTGAGCCTTTGCGATAAGGCTTGCACGGTATTGATGAAAGCCGTCTGTGACGATAGTCATATCATGGCTCATGCCGAGTTCATCGAGTATCTTGAGAGAGTTTTGGATATTTTCGTAAGTTGAAGTGGACTTGTCCTCCATTATTATCCTGCCGCTGTCCATGCCTTTTTCTAGCAGATAGTTTTTCATTGCCAAGGCTTCGCTTATTTTCTCATCATCACCCTTGCCACCTGAAACTATACAAAGCGTATCGGGATTGTCGTTCATAGCCGTAATTGCAGCGTCAAGCCGTCTGCGTAACATTCGTGAGGGGCGTTCGCCTTTTACCTGACAGCCAAGCACAACGATAACATTTGCTTTTTCAGGGCGGTTTTCCTGTGCTTTGTACATAAGTATGGAAAGAATGCTCACATATATTATCCCAGCAAGTATCAATGTGCTTACAAAGATAAGCCCGAATTTACCTGCGCCATGTCCCCATATTTTTGATATAATACCGCAGAATTTTGTCCAGTTTGCCGTTATGATCATTAGCATCACCGAAACGATGATGCCAAGCAGGTTGCCCGAGCATATAACAGGTAATGGTACAAGAAACAGAAACAACAGCAAAGTTTCCAGTGCAAGCAATATTATTTTTACGCTCATTAGTTATCTCCTTGTCTTTTTTATACTATTATAACATATAGCTCTCGTGATTACAAGGGAAAAAGAGAAAAGCGCTCCGCAGCAGCAGAACGCTTTTATAAGGAATGATTTAAGTTGAGATCAGATCACCGAATTTTTCGAGAAAATCACGCTTGTCGTCATATTTAGCTACCAGCGATACAGTTTTCTTTGTGCCAAGACCGAAAATACCCATAAGTGATTTTGGATTGAGTATTTTTGTTCCTGACTGCACCACCAGATCGTATTTGCAGCTTAAAGCCGCTTCATGCAAAGTCTTGATGTCATTAAGATCGTTTATCCTGATATAAGCTTTGATCATGTTCGTGATTATGCCCTTTGGCATATCCTCCTTTCGCAATAATAACCTCTGAAAAACTAAAAAGAACCGAAAATTTCTGGGATTTTCGTTTCTTTTTACTTTGGCAACAGCAGTTCTATACTTATATGTCACATATCTTAATCCATATATAATTATATGTCAGTGTGAACAAATAGTAAACAGATATTGTGTAAAATATTATATGCGAAGATATTAATATGAATTTTACTTATTTCATGTTAATTTATTATATAAAATTTGGATAATTAATCATATTAAAACGTTTTAGTTAATGTGAAACTTATATAAAAGATATAACAAATCACCGAAAAGTTTTCTTGTTACGAAAATCTCAAACGTTTTATATGCGCTTTGAATGAAAATACAACAAAAGTAGAAAGTATATATTCGTAAATATATTAAACTATATGATGAGATTTTGCAAAAATGCGAAATCGTTTAAATTTTGCGACAAAAAAAGCACTGAGCTTTTAAAACTCAGTGCTTTCGTGATATCAAAGTTTAGTCAACAATAAATTCTTTGATCTCGTCAAGGAATTTAGTAGCGTCGTCTGTGTGTGCTACGAGCTGGATAGGATTTGAAAGGTCAAGGCTGAAAATACCCATAATTGACTTAGCGTCAACTGCATATCTTCCTGACGCAAGATCCACATCAAAGTCGTACATAGAAACTACGCTTACAAACTTCTTTACCGCTGCAATGGAATCGAGCATGATTTTTACCTTTGTCATAAATATTCCTCCTTCAGAATGATCGGTATATCCGATCTTGATTCCCACATAAATTCTGTAGATCTTTTCTCTACAATTTATATTATAAACGATTTTTCTGATTTGTCAATGGATATTTGCAAAAAAAATTAAAATATGGTACAATAGTCAAGAGTGATAAAAATCAAAGTTTAGATTTATGCAATATGCACATATATTATTGTGATTTATTGTGCATTATAAACATTTGGCTATTGAAAGGAAATCAAATATGAAAGCCTTTTTCTATACATTCGGCTGCAAGGTAAACCAATATGAAACAGAAAATATAAATGAAGCAATGCTGTCCGAGGGGTATGAGGTCACGGAGGATTATGCTGATGCAGAGGTATGTGTTGTAAATACCTGCACTGTTACCGCTCAGTCGGACTCAAAATGCCGACAGCTTATCCACAAGATAAAAAAAGCTAATCCTGAGTGTCTGATAGTTTTGGCAGGCTGTTTTCCGCAGGCTTTTGAAAAGGAAGCTTCTGCTCTTGACGAGTGCGGTATCATAGTTGGCACAGGTGCAAAAAAGGAGATACCTGCCCTTATAAAAAGGTATATCACAAGTGGCGAGCGTATTATCAGGATAGTTCCTCGTGAGAGGGGAGAGGCTTTTGAGAAAATGACAAACTCAGGTGCTGACCAAAAAACTCGTGCGTATATCAAAATTCAAGACGGCTGTGATCAGTATTGCACCTACTGTATTATCCCCACTGCTAGAGGACACATCTGCTCAAAACCTTTGGAGGATATCGCTCCCGAAGTTCAGCAGCTCGTTGACTCAGGTCACAAGGAGATAATCCTCACGGGCATAAATCTTTGCTGTTACGGCAGAGACTTCAAAAACGGCACACGGCTCATTGATGCTGTTGAAGCCGCCTGCGGCTGTGATGGCGATTACAGAGTGCGTATCGGCTCTGTTGAGCCTGAGCTTATTTCAGATGAAGATATTCTGCGAATGTCAAAGCTTGAAAAACTCTGTCCGCATTTTCATCTTTCCCTGCAAAGCGGCTGTGACGAAACTTTGAAGCGTATGAACCGCCATTATGACACGGCGGAGTATGCTGAGCTTTGTGAGAAGCTTCGCAGGCATTTTCCAAACTGCGCTATAACCACCGACATAATGGTGGGCTTTCCCCAGGAAACTGACGAGGAATTTGAAAAGTCGCTGGTATTTGCAAAGAAGATATCTTTTGCAGAAACGCATATTTTCCCGTATTCACGCAGACCTACCACTGTTGCTGACAAAATGAAAGGTCAGCTCGACCGCAAGACCAAGCACAGTCGTGCGGCTCAAATGGCAGATGTATGCAACGAAACAAAGGCTTTGTATCTTAAAAGCCTTGTTGGCACAGTGCAGGAGGTTTTGTTTGAAAAGGAAACAAGCTCTCAGTGGCATCAGGGTCATGCGCCAAATTATGTGACAGTGAAAATACCGAGGACGAACGAAGAAGTTTCCTTAAGGCGACAGCTTTTAAAGATAGAGATAACCTCGTCAGATGGCGAGTTTTGTTACGGAAAACTTATATGAGTACAAAAAAGAGGATCGCAAATGCGATCCTCTTTCGTTATACCAGATTTTTCTGTGCTCAGCCAAGCTTTGCAAGAATTATCTCTTTCATTTTTCCAGGGTTAGCCTTGCCCTTTGAAGCCTTCATGCACTGACCTACCAGATAGCCCAGAGCATTTGTCTTTCCGCCCTTGTAGTCATTTACAGACTTTTCGTTTGCGGCAAGGACTTCGTCAGCGATCTTTTCAAGTGCGCTGTCATCAGAGACCTGTGCAAGACCCTGCTCATCGATAATGTCGCTTACCTTTTTGTCTTCCTCGAGAAGAACTGCAAAAACTTTCTTTCCGCCAGCGTTGGAAATGGTCTTTGCCTCGATAGCAGCGACGAGGTCAGTAAGATTGTCAGCAGTGAGCTTTGTATCTTCGAGAGTCTTGCCTGTTGCGTTCATGTACTTAACAAGGTCGCCAAGTATCCATGTTGTATAGCACTTTGCAGGGAACTTGTCCTTTGCCATGCAATCGTCAAAAAGCTTTGCAAGGGAAACAGACTCTGCTATAAACGTTGCATCCTTTATGTTCAGACCGAACTTCTTTACATATCTGAGTATCTTTACGTTTGGAAGCTCTGGGATACTCTTTTTAAGCTCGTCAACACGCTCCTGCTCAACAACGATAGTGAGCAGGTCCGGCTCAGGGAAGTAACGATAATCCTGTGCGTCCTCTTTTGAACGCATTGGAATACTCATTCCCTTTTCGTCGTCCCAACGGCGAGTTTCCTGCTCGACCTTTCCGCCTGCTTCAAGAACAGCTATCTGTCTTTCTACCTCGTAGTCGATACCTCTTACAGCGGCAGAGAAGCTGTTTACGTTCTTCATCTCAGAACGTGTGCCGAATGGCTCGCCAGGCTTGTGAACAGATACGTTTACATCACATCTGATAGAGCCTTCCTGCATCTTACAGTCGCATATACCAAGATACTGTAGGATAGATTTCAGTGTTTCAAGATAAACCTTTGCTTCCTGTGAGGAACGCATATCAGGCTCAGAAACTATCTCGATAAGCGGAACACCGCAACGGTTAAGGTCAACAAGTGATACACCATGGAACTTGTCAGAGTGGAGAAGCTTACCTGCGTCCTCCTCGATGTGTATTCTTGTGATGCCTATTCTTCTTTCCTCGCCGTCAACAAGGATATCAACATAACCCTTGCCGCAGAGAGGAACTTCTGCCTGTGATATCTGATAAGCCTTTGGCAGGTCAGGGTAGAAATAGTTCTTTCTGTCCTGCTTGCAGACACGGTTTATCTCGCAGTTAAGTGCGTGACCCATTCTTATTGCATAATCAACTACCTTTTCGTTAAGAGTAGGCAGTGTGCCAGGCATACCCATGCAGATAGGGCAAACCTGTGAATTGACTTCAAGACCGAACTGGTTCTTGCAGTCGCAGTATATTTTAGACTCGGTATTAAGCTCAGCATGAGTTTCAAGACCGATTACAACTTCGTAGCCTTTTACCATTTTTGTGACCCCTTTCCTTAAAGCTCAGGCATTTTGAATCCGCCAACAAGCTGCTCATAAGCATAAGCTGTGTTAAGCAGACGCTGCTCTGTAAACTTTCCGCCGATAAGCTGCATACCAACAGGCAGACCCTTGTCGTCATATGCACAAGGAATGCTTATTGCAGGCAGACCTGCAATGTTCACTGTAACAGTGCAGACATCGTTTGCGTACATTTTAAGGGGATCGTCAGTGTTTTCACCGATCTTGAATGCTGTTGACGGAACTGTAGGAGTAGCGATAACGTCAACGTCAGCGAACTGAGATGCGAACTCCTGCATTATTCTCTTCTGAACGAGCTTTGCTTTCTTGTAGTAAGCGTCATAGAAACCTGATGAAAGCACGAATGTGCCGAGCATTATTCTTCTCTTTACTTCGTCGCCGAAGCCCTCTGAACGTGTTCTCTCGTACATATCAACAAGTCCGTCATATTCTTCAGCTCTGAAACCGTATCTTACACCGTCAAATCTTGCAAGGTTTGAAGAAGCTTCTGCAGAAGAAATGATGTAGTATGATGAAAGTGCATAATCTGTAGACGGCAGAGAAATCTCCTTTACAGTTGCGCCCTGCTTTTCAAGCTCTTTCACAGCGTTCATTACAGACTGCTTAACAAATGGGTCGATACCCTCGCCGAAATACTCTTTTGGTATACCGATCCTCAGACCCTTTACGTCAGCTTTAAGGTCAGCCGCAAAGTCAGGATACTCTCTATAGGAAGAAGTAGCGTCATACTTGTCATGACCAACGATAGCAGACTGTACCATAGCAACGTCCTTTACGCACTTGCCAAGAGGTCCGATCTGATCCAGTGATGAAGCAAAAGCAACAAGACCGTATCTTGAAACGCTGCCGTATGTAGGCTTCAGACCTACAACGCCGCAGTATGAAGCAGGCTGTCTGATAGATCCGCCAGTGTCAGAACCAAGAGTAACGATAGCTTCCTTTGCAGCAACAGCCGCAGCAGATCCGCCTGATGATCCGCCAGGTATCCTCTCTGTATCAAATGGGTTTTTAGTAGGCTTAAAATGTGAGTTCTCGGTCGATGAACCCATAGCGAACTCGTCCATGTTGAGCTTGCCTGTTACAACGATATCGTCAAGCTTGTTCATTACAGTTGCATTGAAAGGCGGAACATAATTGCCAAGCATTTTTGACGCACAAGTTGTTCTCAGACCCTTTGTTGAGATATTGTCCTTGATACCAACAGGTATACCAGCCAAAGGTGAAAGCTCCTCGCCCTTTGCAAGCTTTTCATCTATCTCAGCGGCTTTTTTCATAGCGTTTTCTTCGTCAAGTGTCAGATAAGCGTCTACCTTGCCCTCAACTGCTTTTATTCTGTCAAAAACAGACTTTGTAAGCTCTGCGGAGCTTATTTCCTTGTTCTTTATCATTTCTGACAAGTCGCAGGCATTTCTTTCAAAAAGTTCCAATTATAACACTCCTTATTCTACTGTTTTAGGCACGACAAGACAGCCTGCCTTTACCTGAGGAGCGTTCTGCATAAGCTCCTGTCTTGTGAATTTATCCTGAACAGCCACGTCTTTTCTGAGTATCATCGGGTTGTCAGGGTCAAGGGTCATTTCGTCCTGAATGTCGGGGAGCTTTTCAACCATTCCCACGATGTTTTCCATTTCTGACTCAAACTTATCAAGCTGATCGTCTTCGATGCGAAGTCTTGCCAGCTTGGCAATGTGTTTAATGTCAATGTTCATTTTACATTCCTCCTGTTTTATTTATATAAAAAGATATTATCTTATTTTATCATATCCTTGAACTGTTCTTCGGTGATTATCTCGATACCGAGCTGCTGCGCTTTATCAAGCTTGCTTCCTGCTTCCTCACCTGCAAGAACATAGTCCGTTTTTTTGGATACCGAGCCGCTTGCCTTGCCACCGTATTTCTCAATGAGTGCCTTTGCTTCGCTTCTTTTCAGTGTCGGCAAAGTGCCTGTGAGAACAAAAGTCTTTCCTGCAAAGCGGTCGTCTATCTGTATCTTCTCATACTTCGTGTTTATCCCACATTCTTTGAGCCTTTGGATAAGCTCTATCATATGCTCTTCATGGAAAGCGTTGTAAACGCTTTGCGCCATTACGCCGCCAAAGCCCTCTATCTCGGATATCTGCTCTGCGGAAGCGTTCATGATGTTGTCAAGGTCGCCGAACTTGTCGCACAGAAGCTTCGCAGAAGCCTGTCCGATATTTCTTATGCCCAGACCAAACACCAATCTGTCCAAAGAATTGGACTTTGACTTTTCTATAGCACTAAGCAGATTGTTCACTGATTTTTCCTTGAAGTTGTCAAGCTGTAAAAGCTTGTTTTCGCTCAGGGTGTAAAGGTCAGCCACAGAGGTGATAAGCTTGTTGTCAAGAAGGGTGTGAACTATCTGCGGACCAAGACCGTCAATGTTCATTGCGCCCTTTGAAGCAAAGTGAACAATGCTTCTGAATATCTGCGCAGGACATTCAACGTTCGGACACCTTACCGCCGCTTCTTCCTCGGACTTCACAAGATTTGTTCCGCATACAGGACAGCACTCAGGGAGCGTGAAAACTCCGTCGCCATGCTTTTCCACAGAGCCAAGTACCTCGGGAATGATATCTCCTGCCTTGCGCACCTTGATGATATCTCCCACGGAAATGTTTTTCTCTCTTATAAAATCCTGATTGTGTAGGGTCGCCCTTGAAACGCTCGTGCCTGCAAGAAAAACAGGCTCAAACACGGCCACAGGTGTTATAGCACCAGTTCTGCCCACGTTAAGCTCTATATCAAGCAGCTTTGAGGTCTTTTCCTCAGGCGGAAACTTGTAAGCCACAGCCCACTTTGGCACTTTTGCAGTTGCACCAAGTATCTCACGCTGTCTGAAATCGTCAACCTTTATAACAACGCCGTCAATATCGAACGGCAGGTCAAAACGCTTTTCTCCGATAGCCTTTATGCAGCCTATGACCTCATCAGCGGTAGACACACGCTTGTAATCAGGGATAGTCTTGAATCCCAGTGTTTTCAGATAGTCAAGAGACTCCTTATGGGAAGTAAGCTCCTTGCCCTCTATCTGCTGAACATTGAACACAAAGATATCAAGCTTTCTTTTTGCCGCTATCTTAGGGTCTTTCTGCCTGAGAGAACCCGCGGCAGCATTTCTTGGGTTTTTGAAAGGCTGCTCGTCATTATCCTCCTGCTCTTTAACAAGCTTCAGAAAAACATTTCTCGGCATATATGTTTCACCTCTGACTTCTATCAAAGGCAGTTCATCGTTTATTTTTATAGGAATGGACTTTACAGTTTTCAGATTAGAAGTAACGTCCTCGCCAACGAAACCGTCACCACGGGTAGAACCTATGGCAAGCTCGCCGTTATGATATTCAAGGGATACCGAAAGTCCGTCTATTTTCGGCTCAACAACGAATTGCGGTTTATCCACAGCCTGCTGAACTGTCTCAATAAAGCTTCTCACCTGTTCAAAGGAAAAAACGTCCTGCAAAGAACCCATTTGCACACGGTGTGTGACTTTCTCAAATATTGATATCGCCTTGCCGCCTACACGCTGAGTAGGGGAGTCGCTTCTGATAAACTGCGGAAACTGCTCCTCAAGACCCTTTAGTTCCTGCTGGAGCATATCGTATTCATAGTCTGTGATCTCGTTCCTGTCCTCAACATAGTAAAGCTGAGAGTGATAATTCAAAAGCTTCACAAGCTCGTCTATACGTTTTTTAGCGTCCTGTTCGTTCAAAATAACACAACTCCATTTCTGCCAACTTTTTACGGCATATCATACGCAGGGCAATACCACATAAGGATTGTACGCAAGATGCGTAGCCAGATTTTTCGTTAGCTTGTATAGAAACGACGCATGAATACTTCCGTATTTCAAGGAGTTTCTGTGCGAGATAACGGAAAATCTGCAAGCAGATTGCGTGCAAAGCCGTTAGGCGTGCCTTATGCGGTATTGCCCTTTATATTATACCATAATTGCTGGTGAAATACAAGCCTTTTTTCTATAAACTGCGAAAAAATCAGCCTTTTCCCTTGTCTAAGTACATATCAGGTATCTCCCCTACGATAACAGTTTCGCTAACGGGATAGTCATAGCTCACCACGATATCCGTAGAGTGTGCAGGAAGAATGGCTGTCATTTCTATGGTCACAGTGAGATAAAGGCTGTATTTTGTCTGATTTATCCCTGCTTCCGTTAAATCGCTTTTAAGTTCTGTTTTTGCCGCACCTATCTGATGAAGCCGCAGTGGTATGTCAAAACCTCTGCCTGTGAGGATATTTATTCCTGAAAGTGTGCCGATTGGTACGCTGAGTTTTGTACCCTCAAGCTGTGAAAGGCTTTCGTTCACAGCCCTTGAAACACTGCTTTGAAGCCTGTTCACAGCGTTCGTGTCGCTGTTTATGGAGGTTATCCTGCCGTCAGTTTCAGATATCTTTATATAACTGCTCTGGGGCAGTTTTTCAAGCTCTCTGCTTATGGCCGCATTAATCACGTCAAGTGCCGCCTGCTTGCTTTCAAACTCGCTTATTTCGCTGATGTGCCTTGAAAGCTGTGCAAAAAACACCGTCGTGAGCAGTGCAAGAATAATAATGACAGCAAGAATTATGTATGAAATTCTGTTCTTGAAAGAACGCTTGTGAACGCTCAAAAAAATCACCGCCTTTGGCTTATTATATACCAAAATGCGGTGATTTGTGATTATTTTACTTTAATTCAACGATAGTTACGCCGTCCTCACCTTCGCCGTAAACTCCCTTTCGGAATGATTTTACAGACGGGTGGTGTTTAAGCGCGCGCCTTATGGCATCACGGAGAATACCAGTGCCTCTGCCGTGGATTATGGTGAGCATCGTCACTCCTGACATGATAGCGTCAGAAATAAACTGCTCCATTTCGTGAACGCCCTCGTCAGCGGCATAGCCCCTGATATCAAGCTCGGTGGATACCTTTCTTGTCATGCGGCTTTCGATGCCGCTTTTGGATACGCCGCCTTTTTTCACAGGCTTCTTTGCCTGCTTTTGCGGCTGTTGTTTTTCAATAAGCTGAAGCTTCTTTACATCTATCTTGGTTTTCATTATGCCTGCCTGAATGAAGCACATTCCGCTGTTGTCAGGGGGCGTTATAATGATACCCTTTCTGTTTGTGTCAACGATAAGCACGTTGTCGCCCTTTTTCAGCGGTCTTGGCAGCACATATCCCTCGTTCCTGCTTTCAGAAACAGGGTTAGCCTCGCTGTATAGCTTGTTCATTGTGGACTTCTGCTTGTGCCTTGCATCAATGGCTTTCTGAGTGAAGTTCGGATTTTCTTTCTCTTTTCTCAGCTTGTCAAGCTCGTCAACAAGCGCCTGCGACTCACGCTGAACACGATTTACGATCTGCTGAGCCTCACGTCTTGCCTTTTCCAGCTCGGCTTCTTTCTGGTCGTAGAATTTTTCTTTCTGCTCTGCAAGCTCTTTTCTGAGAGCCTCGCTTTCCGCACGGTATTTCTCCGCAAGCCTGTTGTTTTCTTCAAGCTGCATTCTTGTGCGTTCAAGATTGTCTATGATAGTTTCAAACTTTCTGTTATCCTCAGAAATAAGCGACTCAGCGTACTTGATTATATCCTTGTCGATACCAAGACTTTCAGAGATAGCAAAAGCGTTGGACTTACCGGGTGAGCCTATGATAAGCCTGTATGTCGGGTGCAAAGTCTGCACGTCAAACTCGCATGAAGCGTTCTCAACGTCAGGAGTGTCGATAGCGTACATTTTAAGCTCCTGATAGTGTGTAGTTGTAACAAGGGTCGCACCGAATATCCTTATGCGTTCGATGATAGCCACCGCCAGTGCAGCACCCTCCACAGGATCAGTGCCTGAACCAAGCTCGTCAAGAAGCACAAGGCTTTCGCTGTCTGCTTCGTCAAGTATGGTCTTTACTCTGCTTATGTGAGAGGAGAATGTAGACAGATTGTTTTCTATAGACTGCTGGTCGCCGATATCAACGAGCACGTTTTTATATACAGATATCCTGCTTCCGTCTGACGCAGGGATAAGCAGACCGCACATTGTCATAAGCGTGAGCAGACCCACAGTTTTAAGCACAACTGTTTTACCGCCCGTGTTAGGACCTGTTATTATCAGGGAGTGATAGTCAGTGCCAATAGAAAAGTTTATAGGCACGACCTTTTTCGGGTCGATAAGAGGGTGACGTGCCTTGTTCAGCACAATAACACCGTCATTGGATATCTCAGGGAGCATTGCTCTCATTTTTGCACCGAGGTTTGCCTTTGCAAAATAAAGGTTAAGCTCTGTTACCGCATTGTAGTTTGAAATGAGCTGGTCTTTCATTTCGGCACATTCCATGGAAAATTCAGCGATTATCCTGTGTATCTCGTCCTGCTCCTGACCCTGCAAAATGCGGATATCGTTGTTGGCTTCCACTACTGACATAGGCTCGATAAAAAGCGTTGAGCCCGTTGCGGAGGTGTCATGAACAAGACCGCTGACATTGCCCTTGAACTCAGTCTTTACCGGAAGAACGAAACGTCCGTCACGCATTGTGACAATGCTCTCCTGCAAATATTTCTGAGTGCTCGGGGATTTTATCATCTTGTCAAGGGTCTCTCTTATCTTAAGCCCTGAACGTGTTATCTTCTGTCTTATGCTTCTCAGCTCCGCACTTGCGTCGTCAGAAAGCTTTGTGTCATCTATGATAGCCGTTTCCAATCTCTGCTGCAAAAACTTGTTTGGATAGAGCATTTCAAAGAGATATGAAAGGGAAGTGTCCTTGTTCTCACACTGCTCATACCAGTGGTGAAGCTCATAGGTCTGCGCAAGCAAGCGTCTTATCTGGATAAGCTCTCCAAGAGAAAGCACACCGCCTGCTTCGGCTCTTTTGATGTAAGTTGATACGTCGTTTATGTTGTAAAAATTCGGCGTGCCGTATCTCACGCTGAGTTCAAGTGCTTCGGCGGTCTTGCCTGTTTCTTTCTTGACCGTGTAAAGATCAGAACAAGGCTTTATCCCCAAAGCCATTTTTTTCGTTTTTTCGTTGGAGCATTCTTTTGAAAGCATTTCAAGAATTTTGTTCAGCTCCAATGAATCATAAAATCTTTCGTCCATTATATATACCTCAAAATATGACAATAGGCAAAGCTACGCAATGCCTACAAAAGTCTGTAAAAATCAAGCGACGGAAACTTGCCTTTCAGATTATATCTAACAAACCGCTCTGTAAAAGCTGTCAGTTTTTTCTGATATCTTTCGCTTATCTTGAAAGCAAAAAGCCGCTCATATTCCGTCAGTGCAATAAATCGGACTATGTATAGCATAGTCCTGTCTAATTCAATGTCGTAAATACTGTCAGGATTGTAACAGCACTTGTCACACTCCAAGACACCTGTTGACAGATTGAAGTGCATAATGTCAGCTTCATACGCCATGCAAACTGAACAGCCAAGAAGCGCAGGTCTTAATCCTGCTTCGCACAGCAGACGAAACTCAAATATAGATTTGAGAAGTTCGTTATCCCTGTCGCCTTTATCGAGAAAATAAAGTGTGTTCAGCGTCAGCCGCATTATCTCGTCACAGCCGCTTTCCTCTGTTCGTATATACATGAGAAGCTCAGAAAAGTAAGAGGCAAGAGCCGTTTTTTTAGGGTCGAGCCTGATGTTGTAAAAAAGCTTCTCTGATTCACTGCTGTTGAGAAAAAACATTGATTGGTCTTTAGCGTTCTTCTTTTCCTCAACGCACAGCTTAGAGTATGCAAAAAGCTGCGTTGATGACGCATTTTTCGTGCTTTTCCTGCCTCCACGAACAAATATATCTATGACTCCACGCTCTGCTGTGAGGACAGTGATGGATTTGCTTGTTTCACCCCTGTCATTTTCCCTCAGTATCAGTCCCATAAAGGTCAGCATTGTCAGTATCCTCTTTTCTGTGTGCGGCATATGTGAGATAATCCTCTATCCTGCCGCTTTCAAAGAACTTGTCCCATAAAGTCATGATATTCACCGCCTTACTGATATTATCAGCTTTTTTGGCGGTCATTATAAGCGGAAAAATATGTTGCCTTTATTCCAAACCGAAATTCTTTATCATGCCCTCACGGTTTCTCCAGCCCTCTTTTACCTTTACCCAGCACTGGAGATTTACTTTTATCTGGAAGAAATCTTCAAGGTCAGCTCTTGCTTCCTGACCTATCTTTCTAAGCATAGAGCCGCCTTTTCCAATAAGGATACCCTTGTGTGACTCTCTCTCACAGTAAATAGTAGCGGTAACGTCAAGTATAGCTTCACCGTTTCTATTTTCACGCTCGTTAAGATGTTCGATAGTCACAGCTATGCCGTGAGGAACTTCGTCATTAAGGTTATTGAGTGCCTTTTCTCTTATTATCTCAGCCATTATGACCTTTTCAGGCTGGTCTGTGAATTTATCATCAGGGAAGTAGTGCGGACCCTCCACAGCATTCTTTTCAAGATCTTCCATAATAATATCGAGACCGTCCTTTTCAAGAACGCTCACTGGTACGATATCTATAAAATCAAAAAGCTTTGAATACTCTGCTATCACTGCGATAAGATCCTCTTTGTTTTCAAGAAGATCTATCTTGTTCAGCACAAGTATCACCTTAGTCTTGCCTGTCTTGAAGCCCTTTACAAGCTCACGCTCGTTTTCGGATATTTTCTTTGTGCAGTCAGCCATAAGGATAATAAGGTTAACCCCTGCAACAGACTCGTTCACAGCGTTGAGCATATGCTCGGAAAGCTTGTTTTTAGCCTTGTGCATACCAGGTGTGTCTATGAAAACGAACTGCGTTTCTCCCTTTGTGAGAACACCTGTTATCTTTGTTCTTGTTGTCTGCGGCTTGTCGCTCACTGCAGCTATCTTTTCGCCCACAAGGGCGTTGAGCAGTGAAGATTTGCCTGCGTTCGCACGTCCAACAATGGTGACGAACGCATTTTTTGAATTTGCATTTTTCTTGTTCATATATATTTTTCCTTATCTTTTTTATCTTTGTCAGCAGGCGTTTTGAACACCCATACGAGCCACAGTATCACACCTGCGGCTAAAGCTATCCCTAGCCATATGTTTCTTGCAAAATAAGAGGCTATAGCCATAAAAGCATAATAGTCCCAGAATATCCTTATTCCCACAGCCACAGAAGCTACCGCCGCAATGAGAACAGCCCCTGCCGCACAGTCTTTAGCCTTTTTAGCAAGGGGGTTTTTATCTTTACACGCCATATCCACAGCGGCTTCAACAGCCGTGTTCACAAGCTCTAGTGAAATAACAAGCCCTATGCAGATATAAACTGCGGCAGTTTCGGCGGCGCTAAGCCCATAAAATCGCATTAGCAGTATCACAAGCACTGCAACGCCAATGTGAAAACGCATATTGCGCTCTGTTTTTATACAGCTTACAATGCCTTCAAAGGCATAAACAAAGCCCTTGAAGAAACGTCCTATCCCTGTTTTACCTGTGTTCATGCTCGCCTAAGAAAGTGGCATCACGGGATATGCCCAGATTGCCAAGTATAGCTTCTTCCTTTTCACGCATTATCCTCTCCTGAAGATTGCTTTCTTCATGGTCATAGCCAAGGAGATGAAGCATTGAATGTACTGTCAAAAAACCTATCTCTCTTTCAAGAGAGTGACCATATATCTCAGCCTGACGGTAAGCAGTTTCAAGGCTTATGACTATATCTCCCAGCAGGAAAGCACCTGTTTCGTGGTTCATGTCAAAATCACCGTTCTCGCCAAGAGGAAAGCTCAGCACGTCTGTTGAGCGGTCTATGTTTCTATGCTCCTTGTTAAGCTCATGTATCTGCTCGTCATTCACAAAAGATACAGAAACTTCAAAATCATCATTGTGGCCCTCATATTCCAACACAGCATGGCAACAGCGTCTTACAAGAAGCCTTATGCCAACTGGTATCTTTACCTCTGTCTGGTTGTTGGTTATCATTACTTTTACCTTGCCCATTACTTTTTCACATTCCTTTTTTGTTATATTTTTCATAAGCAAGGATTATGTCCTGCACAAGCTTGTGACGGACAACGTCCTTGTCGGTAAATCTGTTTATTGATATATCGTCAATGCCTTTGAGTACGTTCATTGCCTGAATAAGTCCTGACTTTCTCTGGTCAGGCAGGTCTATCTGCGTTATATCGCCTGTTATGACTATCTTTGAGTTGAATCCAAGACGTGTGAGGAACATCTTCATCTGCTCGTGAGTGGTGTTCTGCGCTTCATCAAGGATAATGAAAGAATCGTCAAGAGTACGTCCTCTCATGTATGCCAGCGGAGCGACTTCGATACAGCCACGCTCCTGCTGTTTAGCGAAAGTGTCAGGACCGAGCATTTCAAAAAGTGCGTCATAAAGCGGTCTGAGATATGGGTCTACCTTACATTGCAGGTCGCCCGGAAGAAAGCCCAGCTTTTCTCCTGCTTCAACCGCAGGACGTGTGAGAATTATCTTCTCTACCTCGTGCGCCTTGAAAGCTTTTACCGCCATTGCCACCGCAAGATAAGTCTTGCCCGTTCCCGCAGGACCAATGCCCATGACGATAGTCTTTTTCCTTATTGCTTCAACATATCTTTTCTGACCGAGAGTTTTCGGCTTGACGAGCTTTCCGCTCACCGTTACGCACACGCCGTCATCAGACATATGCTTTATCTCATACTGCTTGCCCTCACGCACAAGTGTGAAAACATATCTTATAGTCTGCTCAGTGATAGCCTCGCCCTTGTTGATAAGAGCAATAAGGCTATTTATAGCTTCCGAGGCGTTAAATACGTTCTCCTCATCGCCAGTTATCTTGATATCGTCACCTCTGCCGAGAATCACAACATTATACTCTTTTTGGATAAGATTAACATTCTCGTCATAATTGCCGAAAAGGCTGAGTACAGTTTCCATTCTGTCCACGCTGATAAGTTTTTCCGCCATTAGCACAACTTCCTCTTTTTTTGTTCTGATATACCTATTATACAAAGCTATTATATCACATTTTTCCTCTGATTGCAACAATCTCAGTAAGATTTAACACTTTTTTTATGCACCTTTTCACACTTTTTGATCATTTCTTAATAAAAAATTCCACCTCTCTGCAAAGCTCGCCGTATAGGGTGTATGTTACAGTAGCGGTTACTCCGTTTTCTGTCACATTATCCTCCACTTGCCGGTCTTTAATCTCATAGTCTGAGAGAAAATTTTCCTCATATAAATACGCCTTTTCATGAACGGCGTCAAGTGCCTGCTGTTCTGTTAGGGTGTCTTGTGAAAATTTATATTCTTCAAGTTCGCAGGTGGTTATGCCAAAAGGCATTTCAAGCCCGAAAAGCGACAGAGGAGAATATCTCTGCTCATTTTTCCAGTAACCCTCAGGCTTTGAGAAAAAAAGAGGGATATCAGCGTCAAACACAGTGAAAAAACGCTTTGTATCTTTCTTGCCTGTCGTCTTTTCTGCCTTGTTCTCAAAGGGCTGTGTGAATGTGACAGTGCGCTCAAAAGTGCCTAGTATCTTACCCTTTGAGCGTGCATAGCTTGTCTTTGTTTCAACGTTTTCCTTGCCGTCTATCCAGCTTGATTTTGATGTGATGATCTCACCTCCTACAACGATATCGCCCTTTGTCACACCGCTTCCCACAGGTATCTTTAGCTGTCCGTCATAAACCTCGATTTTTTCGATAACTCCGTTTTCGCAGGCAACAAGATTTGAGGGATAGCGGTTTGACTCACGCTTTGTGTCGCCCTCAGTTTCGATAACGTCGATTATCAGCGTGTCACCCTTGCGTGTTATGCCTGCCCATGATATGCCCTCCACTTTTTGCTTTAACGCACGTTCTGTGACTATGAGATCAATGCTTGGGATATAAGTGCCGGTTTCAACGCCCTCCTCTTTAAGCACCGACATAACGCCTTTTCTGATATTTTCATCATCACTGAGTATGTCAAACCTCACCACCACGTTTGATAGATAGAAGCATGAAAGCATGACAGCCGCAGTGCCTATGACAAGTCCTCCTCTTCCGAAAAAACGTTTTGCAAGAACAAAGCTTCCGTGACGTTTTGTGGCGGTGTATTCAAGCCCAAGTTCATCGCATAGTCTTTCAAGTGCCTTACAGTGTTCCGCAGGCATACGCAAAGTGAGCTTTCCGTTCTTTTCACACATTTTGCTAACGGGAAGCTTTTTTGACATTATCCTGCGGAAAAACTTGGTAAAGCTGTCCCCTGTGATAACATAATCTATATAACCGAAAATCATTATTCTCTCTCCCTGATACTTCTTGACACAAGCTTGACCGACTCTATTTTTCCTCTTATCTCCACGCTGTCGGAGCAGAAATTTGACATTGTTAGTCCGCTGCCCCATATCTCTATCTCAAAAGAGCCTGTCAGCACCTTTGCCATTATCTCACTGCACTCAACTATCTGCTTGCAGTTTTCGATAACGGCGGCTCTGTCGTCAGTTATGCTTATATATGAGCTTAGTGCGGTCAATTCTTTTGTCATGCCGAAAAAGCTTAAAAATGGTATCTTCTTCATTTTTCGTCCTCCGTTCATTGTCTTATGCTTAATTATATTATTAGACAGACTGACATATACTTAAAAAGTAAAAGTAGGGAGGTAATAAAAATGTTGAAAAGACTTGCAAAGGAGCTTTGCGTATACATACTTGCGGGGGTGGTCATATGGTTCTGCATTATCACCATATCAGGGGGCGAGAGCGTAAAGCTTGGTATCTCCGAAGCCGTTGACCGCTGTATGAATATCATAATCCCGTCGCTGTTTGTTTTTATGGCGCTGTCGCAGATACTTGTTTCAAGTGGGCTTTACTACTGCGTTTCAATGCCTTTTTATCCTATATCGAGATTTATAATGGGCATACCGCCTCAGCTTTTCTTTGTATTTTTTCTTGGCAATACCGCAGGCTATCCTGTGGGAGTGAAGCTTCTTTCAGATCTGTGTCAGATAAAGATAATATCCCAGCGTACTGCAAAGATAATGTCCTGCTTTTGCTGCTGTGGAGGGCCTGCTTTCTATTCGGGTACAGTGGGTCTTGCGGTGTTTGGCTGTACAGGAGCAGGCATTGCAGTGTTCGTATCCATACTAGCGGCAAATTTTCTCACTGCGCTTGTTCTCGGCAGAGCTATAAATGAGGATAAGAAAACATCAAAGCCGACTTTCAGACTTGACGGCAGAATGTTCACCGACAGCGTTATCTCGGCAGGAAAGTCACTTTTTGTTATCTGCGTTATGATAGTCTTTTTCGGAGCGTTTATGTCCTCTCTTGAATACTGCGGAGCGTTCAGCTTTCTGAAAAATGCGTTTTCACTGTCGGAAAACGAGCTTGTGCTTGTGAAAAGCTGTCTTGAAATAACTTCTCTCACTGAGCTTTCGGGAAGTCCATTTTATCTTCTGCCATTTATAGCCGCTGTATGCTCCTTCGGCGGTCTGTGTGTGATTATACAAATATCTGCACTTGGCGTGGATTTCTCCCTTGTGCCGTTTTTTATCTCACGTTTGACATCAGCCTTTTTGTCTGCTGTCATATGCCGTTTTATCTATCCTTTCTTTATTCCTGATTCAGTTTTGACTTCTGTTACAAATAATGTTAAATTCGTCAAAGTGAACAATTTTGTTCCCTCGTTTTGCTTGATTATGATGATTTTATTACTAACTTTGAAGAAAAGACTAGCATTTTCTAAAACAGTATGATATAATTAATAACAAATGAAAAAAGATTAACTTATCTTAAAGGAGTTGTATAAATCATGGCAAAGAAGAGCTATTTTGGTAACAGAATTTCACCGTCATGTTCTTACTGCCTTTTCGGCAACAGATCAAGAGAAGGAAATAAGGTCCTTTGTGAGAAGCAGGGTCTGGTAGACGCTGATTATAGCTGTAAGAAGTGGGTCTATGATCCTATCAAGCGTGTTCCAAAGAAACAGCTTAACATTCCAAATCAGGAAGACGATGTTATCTGATACATAAAATATGCCGTACATTTTTTGGTGTACGGCTTTTATATTGCAAAAAATCCGCAGAGCGTTTTGTTTCGCCCTGCGGATCTTTCTATCTTATATCCTTATATCTTTTTTATCTTCGTGTAATTTGCCATTATCTTCTTTGTGCCACGATTATCGAATGCTATCTCAACAAGAGTATCGTTAGCCATAGGTTTTGAACTTAAAACAGTGCCTTCACCGAATATCTTGTGCAAAACTCTGTCGCCTGGTGCGAAAGTTTCAGTATTAACAGAAAAATTGCTCTTATCAGCCTTTCTCTGAGCCAATTGCTGTTGCAGGCTCATGCTGTGAGGCTTTTCATAGCCGTTGAGATAAGGTGAAGCCTTAGTTTCCTCGGCTTGCTTTTCTATGCAATCGGCAGGAAGCTCTTTTATAAAGCGTGATATCCTGTTTCTGTCAGTGCGACCGTAAAGCATACGTTCCTCTGCGTGGGTAAGATAAAGCTTTTCCTTTGCTCGTGTCACCGCAACATAGGCAAGTCTGCGTTCCTCTTCCGTGTCAGCCTCCGATTCAAGACTTCTTGATGACGGGAAGATGTTGTCCTCCATGCCTACCACGAAAACTATAGGGAACTCAAGACCCTTTGCAGAGTGCATTGTCATAAGCACAACATAGTCAGCGTCAGAGTCGAGATTGTCAACGTCAGTGTAAAGTGATATTTCCTCCAAAAATCCCGACAGCGACGGCTCGTCAGCATTTTCTTCGTAGCTTGACATGGTGGATTTAAGCTCGTTGATGTTTTCAAGACGTGTAAGACCCTCGTCGCCCTGCATTTCAAGATGACGCTTGTAGCCTGTCATATCAAGAAGCTTGTCCAAAAGCTCCGCAAGTGGCAGAGTGTCAGAAAGCTCAGTAAGCTCTGAGAGCATATCGCCCACAGGCATAAGCTGTTTTGAACGCTTCACAAGGGGAGCAAGCATATCGGCTTCCTGCATGATGTGGATAGGTGAATCCCCAAGGTCTGAGGTTATCTGCTCAAGAGCGTTTACAGTGGCTTCGCCGATACCACGTTTCGGCTCGTTGATTATTCTTCTCAGACGGAGAAAGTCGAAATGGTTGTTTATAACAGAGAGATAAGCGAGGATATCCTTTATTTCCTTTCTGTCATAGAATTTCAGACCGCCTATTATCTTATATGGTATTCCACTTTGTATGAACGTCTGCTCCAAAGCGTTCGATTGTGCGTTCATTCGGTAGAGTATAGCATGGTCGTTGTATTTTCTGCCCTTGTTTATGTCCTCTAAAATAGTGTCAGCCACAAATTTTGCTTCACTGCGCTCGCTTGAAGCCTTGTATACTGTTACCTTTTCACCGTCACCCGAAGCTGTCCACAGATTTTTACCCTTTCTGCCCTGATTGTTGCTTATAAGCTGATTTGCGCAGTTAAGAATGTTCTGGGTAGAACGATAATTTTGTTCAAGCTTTATAACATCAGTGTCAGCATTGCAGTCGAACTGCTCCTCGAAGTTGAGGATGTTCTCGATAGTCGCACCACGGAACTTATAGATACTCTGATCGTCATCACCTACAACGCATAGATTGTGGAATTTCTGTGACAGCAGCGAAACAAGTCTGAACTGAGCCTTGTTGGTGTCCTGATACTCGTCTACCATTATATATTTATACAAGTTCTGATAGTGGTCGAGGACGTCAGGAAACTGCTCAAAAAGCTTGACTGTGTGGCAGATCATGTCGTCGAAGTCCATAGCGTTTGCGGCTTTGAGCTTCTTTTGATAGTGCTTGTATACCTTGCCTATGGTCAGATTACGATAATCTCCTGCGGCTGAGGCGATGTATTCATCAGGCTCTTGGAGCAGGTCTTTAGCGTGGGATATCTCGCTGAGTATCGTTCTCGGTGGAAACATCTTCTCGGATATGCCAAGCTCTCTCAATATGCTTTTTACAGTCCTCTGAGAATCGTCAGAATCATAAATGGTGAAACTGCTTGAAAATCCAAGCTTGTCACATTCACGCCTGAGTATCCTTGCGCAGGCGGAGTGGAAAGTCGCCGCTGTAATGCCTTGACCTGCCTCTCCCAACATTCCTGCAAGACGTTCTTTAAGCTCGCCTGCCGCCTTGTTTGTGAACGTGATAGCAAGTATGCTCCACGGCTTTATGCAGTCATATGCCACAATGTCTGCGAGGGTAGAAGCGTCATTTGTCTTGCCGTCAATGTAGTCTTTGAGAAACTGTATGTCCTGTTCAGAGGGCGTGCCGTAGGTCTGCTCTGTGTTGTATGCGTTGCCGAAGTATATCATGTTTGCGATGCGGTTTACCAAAACAGTGGTCTTGCCGCTTCCTGCTCCTGCCAGTATAAGGAGAGGTCCTTTTATTTTGAATACAGCCTTGCGCTGTTGGTCGTTCATTCGTGAAAAATATTTTTCAAGTGCTTTTCTTTTAAGAGCCGTAAACTGCTCCATTATATACACCTCCGTAAAATTTCTTTTATGCCGTATCCTACATTATAGCATATTTTTTCTATCTTGAAAAGGGCGGCGGCAAATTTTTTTCACATGAATAACAGTGGGTATGTTTTCCAATAATACATTAAATCAAGTATTATGAACGGAGGAACATATATGAAAGCTGTTGTTTTATGCGGAGGACGTGGAGAAAGATTGATGCCCATGACAGACAGACGACCTGCGGCTCTTCTGAGATTATGCGGAAAAGAAATTTTGCTTTTTACTCTTGAAATGCTGGAGAAAGCAGGCTTTGAAGAAGCTGTCCTTGCGGTGGGCTATGGCTCTGAACAGGTAGAAAGGCTTCTTGATGAAAAATACTCAGGTAAGATAAAGCTCCATATGATAAACACCGCAGGCAAAAGCACTGTGCAGGCTGTTAGAACAGCAATGTGCGATGAAACAGAAATTCTTGCCGTGGAATGTAACTGTATCTGCACTCACCCTCTTGATGAGATTATAAAAGTTCATTTGAGCCACGATACCTTTTGTACGGCTCTGACTTATGATACTGAAAACAAACCTGCTGGCATATATATAGTGAAAAGAGAGCTTTTTGAAAGTCTTAATCCTGAAAAGCCTACGGATATGACGGAGGATATTATCCCCGAGGCTGTGAAAAGTGGCGAAGCTGTCCTGCTTGACGGAAAAGGCTATTATAAAAGGATAACCACGCCTGAGGCTTTTCTTGATTGTCAAAGGCATATGCTTTACAACGAAAATATGTCACAAAGGCTGACGGAAAATAATTTCAGCGGTGCGGCAATAGGTGAGCCTGTTTATATAGGAGAGAACGTTTCTGTCATGTCAGGGTCGGTCATAGAAAGCGGAAGCGTCATAGACAATAACGCTGTTGTAAAGGGCGGCAAGGTGAACGGATATGTTGGCATAGGCTCGGTGATATCTGAACGCTGTGATATAAACAGTGCAGTGGTATGCCGTGGGGCTGTCCTTGACAGCGGTGTGAAGTGCGGTGAATATTCCGTCATGGGCGAAAAGGCTCATATCGCAAGTGAAGCCGTCATTGAAAAAGGCGTGGGCATATGGTCTGGAAAAACTGTTGAAAAGGGCGCAAGGCTTTATGAAAACGTGAAAAGATCATCTGACAGCCGACTTGTCATAGACGAAAACGGCGAGTGCAGTTTGTGGGGCGGTGAAGCCACAGCGCAAAAGGCTATGCTTTTTGGACTTTGTGCCGCAAGCGCTGCAAAAAAAGGCGGAAGTATAGTGACAGCCTATGGCTCTGACGAAAGCCTTTTGCTCAAACAAGCCCTTGAATGCGGCATATGTCAGGCTGGAGTGAACGTGTACAGTATAGGCAGAGCAGGCATTTCAGAGCTTTCTTATGCTGTGAACAGATTTGGCGGAGAGTTCGGAATACTCATAGGCGCAAACATTTCAGGTCATGCAAGACTTATTTCGGCTGGTGGAATGTTGCCTGATGAAAAGCTTCTTGACCGCATTGGAAGCATAGCTGACGATAGAGATTATCGCAGTGTGGGGCTTTCTCAGACGGGTTGTGTGACAGATTTTTCAGCGGTGAGGGAGATATACGTCGCAGAGCTTGAAAAAATACTCCCTGACCGATTTAAAGGCGTAAATGTGGATATCCGCACATATGATGTTAGAAAGGCGACCATTGCCGACAGACTTTTTCACGGCAGGAACGATATAGACGGTGAGCGTATAATATTCAATCTTTCCGCAGACGGCACAAAAGTATCAGCTTATAGTGAGAAAACAAGCTATGTCATGTGGGAAAAGCTGGTGGCAATGTATGCAGGGGTGTGCTTTGAAAAGGGGCTTGCGGTGGCATTGCCTGAGAATTTCCCCTCTAATGCCGATGCCGCTGCTGAAGACCACTGTGGCAGGCTATACCGATACGAAAACAATGCTGACATAGCAAAGGACGTTGCCGTTTCGACCCATAATATGTTTGTCTATGATGGACTTTACCTTGCGTCAGCGGTGACGTCTTATCTGTCAGAGCAGGGGATAACGCTACAAAAAGCTCTCTGTGATGTGCCTGACGCATACACTTCAAGCCGATTTGTGGGCATAACAATGAGCCGTGAAAACAAGAAAAAGATATTTTCAGAGCTTGGCTGTTCGGCAGAGGGTGAGATAACAATGGGCAAGACACACGCAGTTATCAGACCGCTGAGGGATAAAAAAGGTATAACAGTGTTTGCAGAAAGTGTGAGCTGCGAGCAGGCGGCTGCCTTTTGCGAGGATATAACAAGCAGGATAAAGGGCATATTCAAATAAATGTAATAAATTGCTATTGACATTGAGACGAAAATGGAGTACAATATAATCAGATATTTTTGTTCGGACAAAGGCGGCTCATGCCGCTGTATTTAAACTGCGTTCATCACATCATTTTGTCTTTCTTTGAGGCTTTAAGCGTTTTTGACAGCACATGATAATAAAGCCCAAACGCAGCGGTATATTGAATCTAAACGGAAAAATCGAATATTATTTGAGCATGATAAAATGCAGCAGGAAGGAGATAATTGCTCCTGCCGTATGTTTGTGCTGCTTTTTTGCGGCATTTTGTGCCTTTGAAGGCTTAAAAGCGGAGTACAGCAGGGCAAAGTACATTATTTTATGAACGAAAAGAACAACACAGTAAAAAATCCTACACAAAAACGTTTTTTCAGAAAAAAACAGAATAAGAGCGAGATACCTCTGGCTCAGGCTTCAAAAGAGCTTGACCGTGTAAAAAGTCAGAGAGCTTCGGGCAGTGTGAAAAAAACGCTTCAGCCGAGAAATGAAACTCCACAGAGAAAACCGCAGAATACTCAGCAAAGACGTCCAAGACCTGCGGCGAACAGAGTGAAAGAGCCTGTAAGAAGAACGCCTGTGAAGATAATCCCTCTTGGCGGTCTTAACGAGATAGGCAAGAATTTCACTGTTATCGAGTGTTCAAACGATATGTTCGTTATCGACTGCGGATTGGCTTTTCCTGACAGTGAAATGCCTGGCGTTGATATCGTCATCCCTGATTTCTCATACGTCGAGAAAAATCAGGAAAAGCTCAGGGGCGTTGTGCTTACACATGGTCATGAGGATCATATAGGCGGTCTGCCGTATTTTCTGAAAAAATTCAACGTGCCTGTTTACGGCACAAGGCTTACCCTTGGTCTTGTTGAGGGCAAGCTGAAAGAGCATGGGCTTTTAGGAACTGTAAAACTCAACGTTGTAACGCCAAGACAGACAGTTAAGCTTGGCTGTATGGCGGTGGAGTTTATAAGAGTAAATCACTCTATCCCTGATGCCGTGGGAATGGCTATCCATACCCCTGCTGGTGTGCTTATCCATACTGGTGACTTCAAGGTAGACTATACACCTATCGAGGGCGGTATAATCGACCTGCCTAGATTTGCAGAGCTTGGAAACAAGGGCGTTTTGGCTCTTATGGCTGACTCTACAAACGCTGAAAGACCTGGCTATACCATGAGCGAGCGCAAGGTTGGCGAAAGCTTTGTGAAGCTTTTCAACAAGGCTGAGGGCAAGAGGATAATCATTGCCACTTTCGCTTCAAACGTTCACAGAGTTCAGCAGATAATAAATAACGCTGTCACACATGGCAGAAAAGTGGCTGTGTCAGGCAGAAGTATGGTGAATGTTATCTCAAAGGGCATCGAGCTTGGCTATCTTAAAGTGCCTGACGGTGTGCTTGTGGATATCGACACTATATCGAGATATGCACCTGAAAAAATGGTCATCGTCACAACGGGAAGTCAGGGCGAGCCTATGTCGGCACTTACAAGAATGTCGGCAAACGAGCATAGGAACGTTACTATCACTCCTATGGACTTTATCATAATCTCGGCTAATCCTATCCCAGGCAATGAAAAGTATGTCACAAAGGTAGTAAATGACCTTATGAGATTGGGTGCAGAGGTAATATATGAGTCAATGTACGAGGTGCACGTTTCAGGACACGCTTGTCAGGAAGAGCAGAAATTGTTGCTTTCTATCACAAAGCCAAAGTTCTTTATCCCTGTACACGGTGAGTATAAACATCTTATGAAGCACAGAGATACGGCGCTTTCTGTGGGAATCCCTGAGAGCAATATAATCATTGCTGATATAGGCAACGTTATCGAAACAGACGGCGTTGACATGAAGATAACAGGACAAGTGCCTGCGGGCAAGGTACTTGTGGACGGTCTTGGCGTTGGCGACGTTGGCGCAATAGTTCTCCGTGACAGAAAACATCTTGCTCAGGACGGACTTATCATTGCCGTGGCAACTATCGACAGGGCTTCGGGAGATATACTTGCAGGGCCTGACGTGGTTTCAAGAGGCTTTGTGTATGTAAGAGAGAGCGAGGAGCTTATGACTGAAGCTCAGAAGCTTCTTACCGAAACACTTCAGGATTGCCTTGACAGAAATATGAAGGATTGGAATACCATAAAGGGCAGAATGAAGGACAATCTTTCGGACTTTATCTTCACAAAGACAAAGAGAAGTCCTATGATTTTGCCGATAATAATGGAATTATGACCGCCTGACAACAGTGCGGTTGTTTATAGAAATGCAGGAGCTTTAAAATGAAAAGTAACAACGGATTACAGATCATAATAAGAATAACAGTGTGCGTTACCATGCTTTCGTCACTTATAGGCGCTTTTATGCTGCATTCTACTCCGTCTCACAGAGAGTCGGGCAGTGTGCTTATCCTAGTGTCTGTGGCGGCGGCTGTATTGTGGGTGCTTGAAGAAGTGGTTTTCCACAATCACACTCGTAAGTATGTGGCAAAGCTTTCCACGATGATCTCAAAGACGGAGAGAGATTCTCTCCTGAATTTTCCTGCTCCTGCTATAATAATCGACAGCGAAAACGTCATCGTGTGGTATAACAGACTTTTTGGCAGACAGGTCTACTCTGAGGAAGAGGCTTACGGCATTGACCTCACTGAGCTTATGAACATTGATATGGACAAGATATATTCCTCTGACGGCGACCTTGTGTGCATAAACGCCCATTTTTATAAGGCGAAGGCTATACACACCGATGTGAACGGTGAGCTTTCAATGGTCTATTTCAATGACGTTACCGATTATGTGGAGCTTGAATATGAGTTCAGAATGTCCCACAAAGCGGTAATAATCATAACTATCGACAACTTTGACGAGCTTATGTCAAATATCAGAGAGAGCGAAAAGGCTCACGTGGTTGTTGAGATAGAAAAGCTCATAGAGGAATTTTTGGAGAATACTACTGCGGTGTCGAAGAAAGTAGCAAGCGACAAGTTCTATGTTTATATGGAGGAACGCCACCTTGCACCTATAATCGAGCAGAGATTTAAGATACTCGAGCAGGCAAGAAAAATAGCCGTTGGCGAGCGTTCTAACCTTACATTGTCCATAGGTGTGGGCAGAGATGGTGCAAACCTTGCGGAGAGCGAGAAGTTTGCAAAGCAGGCTCTCGAAATGTGCCTTGGACGTGGCGGAGATCAGGCGGCTGTCAAGGAGGACGGTGAGTTCAAGTTCTTCGGCGGCATTTCTTCTGCACCTGACAAGAACAATAAGACCCGTATCCGTATGGTGGCAAAGGCTATGCTGGAGCTTATCTGCAACCACGATAAGGTGCTTATAATGGGTCACCGATTTGGCGACCTTGACAGCGTAGGCTCTGCAACAGGCTTCTGCTGTGCTATCAGAAACATGGTAAAAGAAGCTTACGTTGTGGTAGACCCTGAGCAGAATTTGTCGAAAACGCTTATAAATTACATAAACGAAAACGAGTCAGAGCATTATTACATAACCCCTCAGGAGGGTCTTGAAAGACTTGACGATAACACGCTTCTTGTGGTAACTGATACCCATAACCCTGCACTGGTGGAGTCAAAGGAGATACTTGCAAGGGCGAAAAATGTGGTAGTTATCGACCACCACAGAAGAATGGTGAACGGTATCGAGCCGACTATAATGTCGTTCTTAGAGCCTAACGCATCATCGGCCTGCGAGCTTGTGACGGCTCTTATCGAGTATTTCGGCGAGGATTCCAATATCACAGTCCATGCGGCGGAAGCTCTGCTTGCGGGAATAATGCTGGATACAAAGAATTTCATTATGAAAACAGGCGTAAGCACTTTTGAAGCGGCAGCATTTTTGAAGAAAAAGGGCGCTGATACCATAGCTGTCAAAAAGCTTTTTGCAAACTCTATCGAGACTTATCATCAAAAATCGTCGCTTATAAACAGTGCTCACCTTTATAAAGAGTGCGCAGTGGCTTATACAGAGGAAAGCTTCTCTGAAATAAGAATAGCGGCTTCACAGGCGGCAGACGAGCTGCTTGGTATAACAGGCGTAAAAGCTTCGTTCGTTATCTATGAAACGAACGGTGTGATAAATATCTCTGCACGAAGCATGGGTGCTTGTAATGTGCAGATAGTCATGGAGTCTTTGGGCGGCGGCGGTCATCTTACTATGGCGGCAACTCAGCTCAACTGTTCAATGAATGAGGCGAGAAAACGCCTTGCAGACGCCATTGACGAATACTGGGAAAATAATTCGCAGGAATAAAAAAAGAAAGGCAGAGTGAATAATATGAAAGTTATTTTGTTAAAAGATGTAAAGGGTTCAGGCAAGCAGGGAGATATCATCAACGTTGCAGACGGATATGCAAGAAATTTTCTTATCGGAAAGGGTCTTGCACTTGAAGCTACAGCTAAAAACCTTAATGACCTTGCAGGCAAAAAGGCTTCCGCTCAGCACAAGATAGATGTTGAAACAGCCGACAATAAAGCTATCGCAGAGAAAATAAAGGATAAGGAAGTTCTGGTAAAGGCTAAGGCAGGTCAGGGCGGAAAGCTCTTTGGCGCAGTTACAGCAAACGTTATTTCAGATTGCCTCAAGGCTCAGTATGGCGTTGTTATCGAGAAGAAGAAGATAAATCTTACAGCCGAGATAAAGGCTTTCGGTGACTATACTGCACAGATAAAGCTTACTCATGGCGTATCATGCAGCATTAAAGTAAAGGTCGTTGAGGAGTAATCATGGCTGATAATTTCCGTGGGCTTACCACAGGAGCGACCCTTGGCAGGGAGCTGCCATTTTCTCAGGAGGCTGAGGAAGCCGTTCTGGGAGGAGTTCTTCGTGATCCTTCAGTGCTTCCGAAGGTCATTGAGATACTAAAGCCTGAAAGCTTTTATCGTCCACAGCACCAGCAGCTTTTCACCATAATAATGAGAATGTTCACCACAGGCAGCAAAGAGGACCTTATCACGGTAATTAATGAAGCCGTCACAATGGGTGTTTTTGAAACGTCTGCAATGGCTAAGAATTATCTTCTTGGTATTATGGAAATGGTGCCGTCAACGGATAATATCGAGAGCTATTGCAAGATAATCGAGGAAAAAGCAAGGGTAAGGTCGCTTATAAATGCTGCTAATCAGATTCTTGAAAAGGCGTATGACGGCGGTGAGGATTCTCAGACGCAGCTTGACGCTGCCGAGCAGTCTATATTTGAGATAAGACAGGGCAGAGATGTTCAGGGCCTTACACGAATAAGCGACGTTATCGTTGATACATTCGAGCATTTGCAGGAGATATCAGGTCCTGACGCAGGCGAACATCTTGGCGCAAAGACAGGATTTGGCCAGCTTGACGCAATCACAACAGGTCTTAACAGAACTGACCTTATCATTATCGCTGCACGTCCTGCAATGGGAAAATCTGCATTTGCACTTAATATTGCGGTGAATACCTGCAAGGCGACAAAGCGTGACGTTGTTATATTCTCTCTCGAAATGGGTAAGGAACAGCTCGTGTCCCGTATGCTCGCTTCAGAGGCACTTGTTAATAATACCCTGCTTAGGTCGGGCAATCTTGAGCCTTCCGATTGGGAGAAGATAGCAGGTGCAGCAGATACGCTGTCACAGCTTCCTATATATTTTGATGACGGTGCAGGCTGTACAGTGCCGCAGATGAAAGCAAAGCTCAGAAGAATGAGAAATCTTGGACTTGTGGTCATCGACTACATACAGCTCATGCAATCAGCAAATAAAAACGCCAGCCGTGTTGAGGCGGTGTCTGAGATAACACGTTCCTTGAAGCTTATGGCTAAGGAGCTTAATGTGCCTGTTATCGCACTTTCACAGCTTTCCCGTAGCTCAGAGAAGCGTGACGATAAAAGACCTATCCTTTCAGACCTGCGAGAATCAGGTTCTATCGAGCAGGACGCTGATATCATCATGTTCCTCTATCGTGACGCTTACTACAGCGATGAGGGCGATAAGTCGGTGGCTGAGTGTATAGTTGCGAAAAACCGTCACGGACAGACAGATAAGGTGCAGCTTGGCTGGATAGGCGAATATACCCTGTTCAGAGGTCTTGATTTCAGGAGAGATGATGAATAATTTTCTTGTAAAGGTAGCTTCTACTATAGAGAAATTTAATATGGCAAATAAGAGCGAACGCTTGCTTGTGTGCCTCTCAGGAGGTGCCGACAGCGTTACGCTCCTTTTGTGTTTATATGAGCTGGGCTATGATGTATGCGCTTGTCATGTCAATCACCACCTCCGCGGGGAGGAAAGCGACAGAGATCAGCATTTTTGTGAAAAGCTTTGCGAGAAGCTTGGGGTCGAGCTGAAGGTGTTTCATGCCGATGTTGTGGGCTATTGCAAGGAACATTCTGTATCCACTGAGGAGGGGGCAAGAAAGCTTAGATATGACTTTTTCGACAGTATCGGCGCAGACAAGATATGCACAGCACACAGTCTTTCGGATTGCCTTGAAACTGCCATATTCAACCTCGCAAGAGGTACAGGTCTGAAAGGTATTTGCGGAATACCGCCTGTGAGGGGAAATATCATAAGACCGCTTATAAATTGTACTCGTCAGGAAATAGAGGGCTTTCTCAAAGAGAGAGGACAGGACTTTGTTACTGACTCCACAAATCTCACTGACGATTATACCAGAAATAAGATTCGCCACCTTGTTGTGCCAAGGCTTGCGGAGCTTAACAGTTCGCTTTTTGGCTCATATTCCATGACAGCTGACAGGCTTAGAACAGACAGCGACTATCTTGAAAGTCAGGGGCTTGAAGCCTTTGAGAAAGCGGTCTTGCCAAAGGGTTATGACGCATTGTGTCTAAGACAGCTCCACGAAAGTGTACGCCGTCGTGCAATAATGCACATTCTTGAGAAAGAGGGGCTTACTGTGAGCCATGACAGTATCGAGGATATCGACAGGCTGATACTTGACGTGGGTAAGGCGAACATCAAGGGCGGAGTTTTTGCGGTCTGCTCAAAAGGTGTGCTCAGCTTTGCAAAGGGCGAGATGCTTGAAAACAGCACTCTCAGGAGCGTTAAGGTAAGCGACGAGGGCGTTTATCAGTTCGGCAATAAGGAGATAGAGTTCAAATTCTATCCTTTTGACGGAAAAATCGCAAATGTTCATAAAAAGTTTGCAAATTGTTGCCTGGATTATGATAAAATAAAGGGTGAGATTGTTGTCGAAAATCGCAGAGAGGGCGAGAAGATACGCCTTGTGAACAGAGATTTTGACAGCGATGTGCGAAAGCTGGTGAACAAGTCCTTCAGACTTGAGGACAGGAGCAGTGCCGTTATCCTAAAAGATAGTCAGGGCGTTGTTTTCGTTGAAGGAAGCGGTGCGGCTGAAAGGGTGAAGATAGACTCTGAAACCGTTAAAATATTGGCTTTTACCATAAAGTGAGATGAATATCACCCTAAGCTGAAAAGTTTTTTGTGTGAACTTGTATTTTTTCACTTTTCTGTCACATTGATAATATATAATCAGAGAGGTTGTTAGTTAATGAACAATATATCGGTTCTTTATTCTGAGGAAGAGCTTGCATTGTCTGTGAAAAAGCTTGGAGCAGAGATAACTGAAGAGTATAAAGGAAAAAAGCTTCTTGTTGTGTGCGTTCTTAAGGGAGCGTTCGTGTTTACTGCTGATCTTGTAAGAAGTATCGACAACGATATGCAGATCGCTTTTATTACTGCAAAGAGTTATGTTGGCACAAGCTCAACAGGAAATGTTTCAATTTCAGGAGATCATGATTTTATGGGTCTTGACCTGAGAGAGTGGGACGTTTTATTGGTTGAGGATATTCTCGACACAGGAAGAACGCTTTGCGAGTTAAAAAAGAAGTTTGCGTCAATGGGTGCGCCAAGTGTTAAGATAGCTGTTATGCTTGATAAGCCGTCAAGACGTGTTGCAGACATAACACCTGATTTCAAATGCTATGAGATCGAGGACAGATTCGTTGTTGGCTGTGGTCTTGATTATGATGAGAGATATAGAAATCTTCCTTTTATCGGTATAGTTTCCGAATAAGGAGCCAAATATAATACAGAACAAAAGGTTGTGATCGATTGAAAAACAATAATAATGGAAAGACCCTGTTGATCTATCTGCTGGTATCGGTTGCCATAATCTGCGGATTGGTCTATATGCTAACAAGCATGAGCACAAAATCTTCCGACAAAAAATATTCGGAGATAATGGAACAGTTTGACAGCCTGAACGTGTCACAGTTTGAGCTTGACCTTGGTTCCGGACAGCTTAAGTATAAGCTCAAGGGCGAGGATAAGGTATATAGTTATACAGTTCCGAATGTTTCACTGTTTGCAAATGAAGTCCTTGGCGGTGAGGACGCTGAGAACTATCGTAAGAAATATAATACTGAAAATCCAGACGATCCTTTGCAGTATAATCTTATACCGATATCGGATAACAGCTTCTGGCTTAATCTGATACCGACGCTGCTTATGCTGGGCGTTATGATATTCTTTTTTGTGTTCATGATGAAGAATGCAGGCGGCGGAAAGATGTCGTCTTTCGGAAAAACAAATGCCAAAATGGCACCAAGCAGCAAGAAAGCTACCTTTGATGATGTTGCGGGTGCAGACGAGGAAAAGGAAGAGCTTAAGGAGATCGTTGATTTTCTCCGTGATAATAAGAAGTATACCGAGATCGGTGCGAGAATACCTAAGGGTGTTCTGCTCCTCGGCCCTCCGGGTACAGGTAAAACGCTTCTCGCAAGAGCCGTTGCAGGCGAAGCAAAAGTTCCATTCTTCTCGATCTCAGGTTCTGACTTCGTTGAGATGTTTGTGGGCGTCGGTGCTTCAAGAGTAAGAGATCTTTTTGAGCAGGCTAAGAAAAACGCTCCTGCTATCATCTTTATAGACGAGATCGACGCAGTGGGCAGACAGAGAGGCGCAGGCCTTGGCGGCGGTCATGACGAGCGTGAGCAGACCCTTAACCAGCTTCTTGTTGAAATGGACGGCTTTGAGGATAACGATTCTGTTATTGTTATGGCTGCAACAAACAGACGTGATATACTTGACCCTGCACTTCTTCGTCCGGGCAGATTTGACCGACAGATACTTGTGGGCTATCCTGACGTTAAGGGCAGAGAAGCTATACTGAAAGTTCACACAAGAAACAAGCCGCTCGCTCCTGACGTTGACCTTGAAACTATTGCTAAATCAACTGTAGGCTTTACAGGTGCAGACCTTGAAAACCTTGTGAACGAGGCTTCGCTCCTTGCGGCAAGAAAGAATAAAAAGGCTATCACCAAAGACGAGCTTGAGGAAGCTTCTATCAAGGTTGTGGCAGGTCCTGAGAAAAAGTCTAAGGTCATCACAGAGGACGAAAAGAAGCTTACCGCTTATCACGAGGGCGGTCATGCACTCTGCACATACTACAGCAAATCACAAGATAAAGTTCATCAGGTATCTATCATACCTAGAGGTCAGGCTGGCGGTTTCACAATGAGCCTGCCTGTCAAGGATAAATCTTATGTTAGCAAGAACGAGATGTACGAAAATATCGTGGTTCTTCTTGGCGGACGTGTTGCTGAAAAGCTGATCCTTGACGACATCTCAACAGGCGCTTCAAATGACCTTGAGAGAGCTACTTCCACAGCTAGAAACATGGTAACACGCTACGGCTTCAGTGACAATCTTGGTCCAGTTGTATACGGTCAGGGCGATCATGAAGTATTTCTTGGCAGGGATTACACTAATACGCCAAGCTATTCCGATAACGTTGCGGCTGAGATCGATAATGAGATAAGAACTCTTATTGAAAGTGCATTTACTGACGCTGAAAAGATACTCAACGAGCATATGGATAAGCTTCATGTTGTGGCTAAGTATCTTATGAAATATGAAAAGGTTGACGGTGCAACATTTGAGAAGCTTATGAATGGCGAGCTTACAGAGAGCGAGTTCATGGGCGAACCTGATAAAACACCAGAAATCCAGGATACTCCTGAGATAGTTGATGATATTTCAGTTGACGATAATTGATATGAAAGATCAGACGTGTAAAAGCGTCTGATTTTTTTGTGATGTCTGCTTGATTTTGCAGTAAGGATAGTGTATAATAAGGGTAACTGTAAAATGCAGTATAGAACGGAGATAGCAAATGAATTTACTTTTTATCGGAGATGTTGTGGGACAAAGCGGCTGCGATTTTCTTGAAAGCAGAATGTATAAGCTGAAGCGTGAATATGATATAGATGTGACCGTAGTGAACGGTGAAAATTCTGCTCAGGGCAATGGTATCACACCGCAGTCTTACAGACAGCTTCTCAATATAGGTGCTGACGTTGTAACGACAGGAAATCATTCTTTCAGACGACGTGAGGCTGAGGAGCTTTATGACACAAACGAGCAACTATTAAGACCTGCCAATTACCCTGAGGGTGTTATGGGTCATGGTGTGACTTATATCGATATGTGTCCTTATAAGATAGCCGTGGTAAATCTTATGGGAACGATGTATATGGAAGCAGTGGAAAATCCTTTCAACTATGTTGACAAGCTTCTTGAAAGCATTGATACGCCTAATATAATCGTTGATTTTCATGCGGAGACAACTTCTGAGAAAAAGGCTATGGGCTTTTATCTGCAAAAACGATGCACTGCTGTGCTTGGCACGCATACCCATGTTCAGACGGCTGATGAAATGATCTTAGGCGGACATACCGCCTATATCACCGATGTTGGAATGACAGGCCCTGAGCTTTCCGTACTTGGGGTAGACAGTGATATAGTCATAAATAAGTTCAAATATCTCACCCCTGTGAGGTTTTCAGAAAGCACAAACGATTGCTTTATAAACGGAGTTGTGGTAAAATTTGATGAAAAATCGGGAAAAGCAACAAATATACAGCGTGTTATTAAGCGATAATAACGAAAAGTATTAATAAAGCTTGAAATTTTATTATGTATGTAGTATAATATAGTGTGTATAATAAGTGGGGTAAATTCTTTGAATTTACTTATGGAGGTATTCAAGTGGAAATTCTAAAGGTTTCTTCAAGGTCTGTCCCTAATTCGGTGGCAGGAGCAGTTTCGGGCGTTATCCGTGACAGCGGTGCAGTTGAGGTACAGGCAGTGGGCGCAGGCGCAGCCAATCAGGCAATCAAGGCTATAGCAATCGCAAGGGGCTATCTTGCACCATTGGGCATTGATCTTATTTGTATTCCTGCATTTGCAAGCGTTTTGATCGACGGTGAGGAAAGAACTGCGATCAAGCTTATTTGTGAAGAAAGATAATAATGCGGCAGCAAGGCGTGTTAAAGTCTTGCTGCTTTTTGCTACAAAGGAGGGGACAGCATGGAAACTGTTTTGCAGACTTATGGGCTTACAAAGCAGTATGGAAGCTTTACAGCGCTGAGCAATCTTGACCTTGCGCTGGAGAGGGGTAAAATTATCGGTCTGCTAGGGCCGAACGGAAGCGGAAAAACAACATTTATCAAGCTTTGCTGTGGACTTATAAAACCTACGGCAGGGGATATACTCATATGCGGAATGCCTATTGGCGTGGAAACTAAAAAAGTGGTTTCCTATCTGCCTGACAGAAATTTCATACCTGACGATATGAAAGTAAATGAGATGCTCAGGTTTTTTCAGGATTTTTACAGCAATTTCAATGTAGCAAAGGCTCAGGATATGATGAACAGGCTGGGGATAAACCCTGCGGCAAAGTTCAAAACAATGTCAAAGGGTACAAAAGAAAAGGTGCAGCTTTGTCTTGTTATGAGCCGTGAGGCTGACGTTTATCTTCTTGATGAGCCAATTGCAGGCGTTGATCCTGCGGCAAGAGATTATATCCTCAACACAATAATCTCAAATTACAACGAGCGGGCGGCTGTGGTAATTTCCACCCACCTTATTGCAGATATCGAACCTGTCCTTGACGACGTGGTGATGATACAAAATGGAATGCTAAGGCTGCATAAATCTGTTGACGCTATCCATAACGAAACTGGCAAGTCTGTGGATCAGCTTTTCAGGGAGGTGTACAGATGTTAGGCAAGCTTTTGAAATATGAGCTTAAACGCTCGGCAAGAAAGTTTTTCCCTCTTGTGGTGGGATATATGATAGTTGCACTGATATTTTCTCTGATGCTCCGTTATGGTGAGAGCGTTAAAAGCCCTAATTTTCTGATGATATTCATTGTTGTGAGCATTGCCTATGGTATTGCCGTGGGGGCTTTGTTCACTGTGGGTTTTACCATATCGCTTACGAACTTTCACAAGACCCTTTTCACTGACGAGGGCTATCTTATGCTGACAATACCTGTCAAGCCATATTATCACATTTTCACAAAGTTCATCTCTTCTGTTATATGGTCGGCGGCAAGCATGATCGTTTTTGTGCTTTCGCTGTTGCTTATCGACCCAACAGAGTATCTTGACTCTGTGGGAGATTTTATAAACGCTTTGGGTAACGGCTTTGCTGAAGAACCGCTTACTTCGTTTCTGATATGCCTGTATACTCTGACGCTGTTTGCAGGCTTGCAGATATTCTTATACTTTGTTATCTCTTTTTCAAACTGTTTCAAGCACAAAGTTCTTGTAGGCTTTGCCATAATCTTCGCTTGCAATATGTTATCCTCGATGATAAGCAATCTGGCAGGCGACCTTTCTCTGTGGAATATGCTCTTTATGCCAACGTCACGCTTGCCCGATACAGAAGTGGCATTCAACCTAAGACTTGTGTTTATGACAATGTATCAGTTCGCATATATTTTGGCATATTTCCTGCTGACAAACTTCATAATAACACGCAAACATAATTTGCAGTAAAAAAAGGCAGACGATGAGTCTGCCTTTTTTGTGTTGTGATCTTTAGTTAAGTATCCAGATCTGAGCTGAGTTTTCAGGCTCAAGGTCAGCAAATGAGAGCTTTCCGCCCTTTGAGTTTGCAAGCACCTTTACATAGTCTGTGGACTCAGTGGATATTCTGAAACGTCTTTTTCCCAGCGCAGTGACCCTGAACTGAACAGGCTTGCCGTCTATTTTCAGATAGTCATATCCCTTGCATGAAGCGTTTACATATCCGCCGTCGCCTATCTTTAAACCGAATGTGCCGTCCTCTGTAAGACAGACCGTCAGCTTCTGTTCAAGCTCCTTGTCAGGCTTTTCAAGCTGCAATCCCTTTGGGGTAACAGTGAGTACAAGACCTGATATCTCGTTTTTGAATGTGTAAGCCTTGCCGTCAAGTATGTAATTTCCTGCGTCAGAGGTGCAATCGTCATAGAATTTCAGAAGAAGTGCTGTGACATTCTGCTGTGTAACAGGAAGGGTGTTCTTGGCAACGTCATCAAATGCTCTCGGGTCAAGGTGAGAAATGGTGTCAACGAACTTGCCTGCGTATTTTACAAGCTTGTTTGAAGCCTCGCCGAAGTTATCCTTGCCGTAGTATTTCAGCAGACGCTTGTCGAAGCTGTCGGCTGTGTGTCTTGTGCAGGTGGTGGAAACGTGCTTCTCAAAAGCGTAATGCACGTTGTTTGCTTTGTCCTGATATTTCATGTTTGCAACGTGAACGGTGCAGCCCATGTCTGAAATAAAATGTGCGGCTCTGCCGAGAACACGCATGGCGTTTTTTATGTCACCGCTTTTGTAAAGAGATACTGCGGCGGTGTAGTTTTCTTCGAGGCAAGTTCTTGCGCTCACTGCAAGGTCACCAAAGCGGTTGCGGTAATAGCCGTTAGTTTCAGGAAGCTCCTTGCCCTTTGGATTAACGCAGGAGTAATAATGCTTGCCATGACCTTTGTCCATATCGTTCTCCTCGTCAGGCTGTGTGCAGCCCTTGAGTATCTCGCTGTGATAGTCTTTATAGAATGTCACCTGCTTCTGCTTTTTCTCCTTTTCCAGAAGTGCAAGTGATTTTTTCACAATGTCCTCGTGAGTAGTGCCGCTCCATGCGTACGCTTTGATAGGTCTGAGCCTATAGCATACAGCCAGCGCAACTGCGGCTGTGAGAATTTTTTTCATAACTCTATTTTCCTTTTCTGATATTTTTGTTGTTTTTCTTTTTCCTTACTGAGTAGCCGAACGTGCCAAGCTTTTTGCCAAGACCGTAATACTCTCCGTGAGCGTAGGCAAGAAGCCCCGCTTTGTCAAGGCAAAGCTTTCCTTTTTCGTCAAGCAATTCTTTTGCAACGTCAAGCCCCACGATATCCGCAATGAACATATCATGTGTACCAAGGCCCACGACCTCTCTTACTTTGCACTCGATATTCACAGGGGATTCTGCCAGTAAAGGTGCCGATACCTTTGCGGACGGTTCTGCGGTAAGGTGCATTTCCTTGAACTTATCCACTTTTCTGCCGGTTTTCACACCGCACCAATCCACAGCTTTCACAAGCTCTCTGGTCGGCAGATTTATGACGAACTCACCGCTTTGAGTGATAAGCTCGTGGGAATATCTCTCAGGTCTGACGGAGATGTAGGTAACAGGCGGCTGAGTGCAGAGAATGCCTGTCCACGCAACTGTGAACACATTGGGTTTATCCATTCTGCCGCAGGTAACGAGAGTAGGTGGCAGGGGAGAGGTTATGACGCTGCCTTTCCACTGCTCCTTGGTGTATTTTGTGTACTCCATTATTTCACGCCTTTCTCGTTGTCAAGTCCAAAATTATGTACTCGTCTGTATATTTTGTCATAGTCCTTATAAAGAAGCTGAGTCTGATTTTCAAGAAAATAGTAGTGCTTTATATAAGGCACAAGCAGTACGAGAAACGCAATGGCAAGGGGTATGAGTATCATGACCTGCCAAACTGCAATGGCAATGAACGTCATGACAGTACAAAGTGCAAAAAGCACCGTCACGATAAGATGTATCAGCCGTTCGTGCTGAAAAAAAGCGATATGTTCTTTGTGATAATCAAGGAGCTTTGCAAAGTCGCAGTCTTTATCCTCAAGACAGCTTGCAACAAAACTGCGGTAACGCTTGAAATATTCCGTCATGATATCACCTACAGTTCAATAAACTCAGCGTCTTGTATCTCAAGGTCACGGAGCTTGGTCTTGTATGAATTTTTCTTTTTAAGAGCCGCACGTTCCTGCTCTTTTTTCTTGACGTCCTTTGCAACTGTCATAAGCATTATATTGTCGATAGTTTTATAGTGCTTTGAAACACGCTGAGCAAAGCTTTTGCGCTTTGCAGGCTTTTTCTTTTTGCCGTCAAAAATAATGGCAAGAACAACGGATATCGTCATTGCGATAATAGTTTTCTCTGCATTTGAGTTCACAGAGATAACTCCTTTTTTCATACTATCACCATTCCTTCTGCCTGAGTTTTCCTATCAGGATAACAACATATAAAATTATTATACTATATTATCCCGAAGATTTCAAGTATTATCTATTAATAAAAAAGTAACGGTGTTATTATGAGAGCTATCGTTTTTGTTGTGCTTTAACGTTCACGGAGATGTTGAACTGTCAAAAAATGAATGCCATATGTATCAAAAAAACTACCGCTTGTGCATTATTTTTACCACTTGAGCAAATGTTGTTGACTTTTTGTTAATAACAATGTATGATTATTGTGAACATTAATGCTATTTAGCAGGAATGTCTGGCTAATGCACAAGCAGGAGGAAAATGATGGAGAACAATGAGAACAAAGCAAAAAAACAAAGGATCATAATAGCTGCACTTATTCTGGGCATGATGTTTTGCATAGGCATTACGATTTGGGCTGTGTTTTTCAGAAAGTCAGAAACAAAATCTCTAGTACCTGATTATGCACCTCAGCAGACAGAGCAGAATGCTGAACCATTGGAGGACAACAGCAGAAGTCTTGATGTGCCTGAGGGTGGCGGAGGAATTTCTCTTGAATACGAAAACACAGTGAATATCAAGCTATCTGATAAAACAGCTTATTTTAGTTATAAGCATCCAAGCAGTTCAACTCAGGATATCGTGCTTTGTATAGAGGTGAATGGTGAGATCATCGCACGCTCAGGTACTATAAAACCAGGTAATCAGCTTAAAACGCTTCCTTTGCTTGAGGGCGAGGGGGACAAACTTAGTGAAGGCACTTATACAGACGCAAATTTCAGAGTTTTAAGCTATGATCCGCAATCAGGTGAAAAAGCAATGGTCGATACGGTGGCAAAAATAACTGTCACTGTGGAAAAATAAATAACGGAGGAATTTATCATGAAAAACAAATTTGCGATCATTGCCGCATTAGTGCTTGCAAGCACTAGCGTGGTTACAGCATATGCGGTAAATTCAGAAAAAAATGACGGCAGTGAACCAACAAATATCAAGGTTACAGGAAGCTATATTGATTCCAAGTCAACGACAATGTCTGTGGACGTTGAGTGGGAGGAAATGAATTTTACCTACTTTGGCGGACATAAGGTATGGGATCCTGAAACACATAGCTATACCACAGAGTCTGCATGCTGGTGGGATGAGCCAAAGGCGATAACTGTAACAAACCATTCAAATTCGGCTATTAAAGCACAGTTGAATTTTGCATCAAAGGTCGAAGGACTTAACGGCATGTTTGATGAAGATGTTATTTTATTGGAAACAGCCGAAGGCACTGCTGTTGACGCCGCACCTAAAGATTCAACATATTTCAGTGTAAGTGGAGCAGGGATAGAAACAAACAATACGGATCTTGGCACTATCACAGTAACGATCTCTGAAGACATTCAGTAAGTAACTGACGCAATGGTTGCTTCTACTCATGTTGATACAACTCTTTATTATGTAACAGGATCAAATGGAGCATGGAGGGTAGTAAGAAACAATGATATTGGGATTGTACCGATAGCGTAATTAAAAAGTATTCATATCAGGGGGCTTATGATGGATAAGCAAAAAAATGACGGGAAGCTGATCGTATCAGTGCTTATGGTCTGTTTTGCAGTTACCATTGGCGTGATGATATTTGCATTGTGCCGTCCAAATGATAAAAAAAGTGCAGAATTTACTCCACCGCCTTTTGAAAGCACAGCACAGCATGGCAAGCCTGAGGTTTCGGAAAATTTAGGCTATAGCTCTCCGAACAGAGATGATATGAGCTATGATTTTGCGGTGTGCGGAAACGTCACTATGGAAGGCGATAAGGCAATAGTATATCTTACAAATATCGAGGGCAACAATGCCTGGATAAAGCTCAGAGTGTTTGACGAACAGGGAAATATGCTCGGAGAAACGGGTCTTATCAAGCCGAACGAGTATGTGAAATATGTTACGCTCTCAAAGACGCTGGAGGTCGGTACAAAGATAAAGCTTAAGATCATGGGTTACGAGCCGCACACTTATTATAGTGCAGGTGCGGCTTCCTTGAATACACAGATAGGGGGTCAAATAGACCAATGAAAAAATTGACTTCATTTCTTGCTCTTGTGCTTGCATTAAGTATACCTTCAGGTGTTTATGCGGCCGAGGCAAAGCTTGATGATAATAATACAACTGCAAATGGAAATGTTTATGCGGTCTATACAGAAGATGTTCCATGGAACAGTGTGCCTGTTGATAACGATGGAAATGCTGTTATTGATTTTCCAGATGGCACAAGCGTGAAGATCGAGAATGCCGATACAGATAAAAATCTTGTGGTGGATCAGGTCACAGATAAGGAAGCTCTTGACTGGTTAAACAGCGTCATGGGAAAAAAGTCTGAAAACACCGTAGCCTTTCATATTTATTACATTGACGGAGATTCTATTCTGCCGTCAAATGGAATAAAGGTCACAATAAACACAGACAAAGATCAGGCACATTCCGTTAAAGCTGATGGTACAGTAAGCAGTCTTAAATGTGAAGAGTCTGATGCAGAAATATCCTTTGTCACAGACGATGCACTTTACTATGTCCTTGGTAAAAAAACACCTGAAAGTTCATCAGATATATCACCAGACAGCACTGGTAAAAAAGATGATAGCTTACAAAACAGTTCACAGACAGCAGTTCAAAATGTAAACAAAGACGGTGATAAGTCACCTAACACAGGCTTAGGAGCAAGTGCAGCATTGACAATGCTGCTGCTTGGTGCCGTTGCCGTAAGCGTGTCAAAAAGAACAAAGGACAAATGATCTGATATTAATAAGGCTCGCTGTTTGCATTGGCGTTATTAAGCAAAAAAAGACTCGCACGAAAATGTGAGGCGCTGATATAGCAGTATAGAATCAATCACTATATTTAGACCAAAACAGCGAGCTATGAAAACGAAATACCGATACTTCATGTTGTGTGAAGTATCGGTATTTTTTCGTTATATATCAAGCCTTATCCGAAAATACTATCCAGCTTTGCTTCCAATGTTCCATTCTTTGCCAACGGCAGTGCATCACACTGACGCAGATGATGCTTCTCAATCAGCTTCCCGCCGTCAAAGCCGAGAATGAAGTGCAGGGCAATCTGATAGATGATCTCTGTCGGTGCAAGCCCGTATACCTGATGTTCAAAGATGTGTTGTAACCGCTGTGCTTTGTCAGGAAATGCCTGTTTCATGCCGTCGCTGTTGAACAGCCGCTTCACAATCTCTGCGATATACAGGCCTGATTTCATGTACAGATCAGCAAAGGTCTTGCTCGGATCATCGAAACAGCCGGGATTTTCCTGCTCCAGCATATTGACCATCTGCTTCACGATACGCTTGGGCGTGAAAATCTGATTGGTCTTCTGTGGTGGGATGTAGTCGAAAATATCCTCTGTATGCGACTCATCAAAGTAATTGCCCAACCGTGTACGCAGTGCGAGAAATTCTTTGATGGAATCATCAAATACCACAGGATCAAACAGCTTTCCGGGATAGCGCTTTTTCTCGCCTGTTTCTGCATCTGTATACGAACCGCCGTCACGCAGGAAGCGGAATTGGTCAAGCGTGATACTGGTCACTTCATAGAATACATCATCGGGGATGATCATATCGAAAGTGGAGAGTGTGGTCTCATCGTCGCCGTATGCCATCAGGAATGACGGGATCGTCCTTGCAAAGCCACGCAGATGGTCACGGACTTCCTCCTCGATGGTCTCCTTGATACGCTCACGCTTCGTGGTCTCGACAGTCTTTACGACTTTCTCACACAAAGTTGGCACAGTCTCCTCCAGCACATTGCTGACACGCTCCTTGAAAGCATCGGTCGCCTCCTGCACCAGTGTATCGAACTGTTCATTGACATCGGCAGCAGTTTGCCCTGTTTCACTCAGATGTGAAAGTGCGTCCTGCCGTTGTGCTTCCAGTGTTTTCTTCTGAATGGAATAATCGCCGTATTCCTGTGTAACAAGCCTGTCCGCTTTCTGTTCAAGTTGCTTTTGGAGCTTCTGTGCATCACGCTTTTTCAGGTCGGCACCATAGGTGTCGTTCGTTACCTGCATCACAGGTGCAACAAGCTCCTTGCGGAATACGTCCTGCAAATGTGATATCTGCTGATCCTCTGTCGATTCGGGGGCAGCAAGTATCTCCTCGGTCTTGCGCTCCAGCGTTTCAGAAATGTCGCTGTAGATTTTATCCCCGAACACATCCTGCGCCGTTCCGATGACAAATTCGTCGGAGAGCTCCACTTCACCCTCGTCATTGACAGACAGGTCTTCCCTTGTTTCAGGAGATACATCTACCAGAGCGCCCTCCGGTGCATTCGGCAGTGAGCTAATAATATCAACGACCTCTGGCGGTGCATTGAAGATATTGGCGATATTCTGGAACAGGAAATTCGACATGAAACCACGGCGGACAACTTCCAGAGAACGTATCTTTCTCGGAATGGACAGCACCTTTTCAGCGTCCAGCTCGATCATCTCGCCGTTTTCGTCCTCTCCGATGACCGGGAAGAAGTTGAGCAGTTCACGCACATTCTGCTTGCGCTGGTCGCTGTCGCCTTTACCGCCGGAAGTGCCACTGGACAGATCATTCGCAAATTCCTCGAAGATGATCAGCGTTCTTGCTGGATCGAAGTCAAATACATAGGCGTTCTTCTTCACATGAAGCACGCCGTTCTCCTGATAACGCCACGGATTCTGACTGCGAAAGGCTGCCTGCATATACAGCGATGGCGACTTTATATTGGAAAGCATAAGAACAGCCGTCCATTCGGGTATAGTTATGCCTGTAGTCAATTGTCCAACTGAGAGCGTGATAGTTTTTTCATGGTGGTTAATAGCGTCACGCACCTTATCATACGAATTTTGGCTCTCATCTTCCTCAGAAAGCCTGCCGTCACCTGCCGCAACAACTATCTCATACTCACCGAAAACAGGGTGAGCTTTAAGCTTTCTTGCCAGCGCCTTTGCACTTTGCACACGATCCAAAAGCCAAAATGTGTGTTTCAGCTCCCCACGAAGCTCAGGTGTAGAGAATGGGAATTTCTCCTGTGAGGTCAGTGCTTCCAGGAAACGGTCAACCGACTCCTCATAGACGAAATCGCCGTTCGCCTTGACAGAGAAGAACAGATTCAGGTCAAAAGCATACTCCTCCGTTTCGCCCTCTATCTCAACGCCCTGCTGTAATTCCTCATGGATGATCTCGGACATCTGATAGGTGAATAGATTGAGCTGTGGGAGGTTCTCATAAGGGTTATTGCGCTCCGCATCGTTCCAGCCCGCCTTTGCTTTCTGTTCGTCAGCGTATGTCCAGTTATAGATCGCATCGGACGGGAATTTATCATTTGCCAGCGCCTTGAACGGAGTACCCGACAGGTGCAGGGTGTGATTACGCTTGATCTGATGAAACGCCACATCGGTCTTGGAAGTATCAACGCCCTCATGTGCTTCGTCAATGACCAGCAATTCCCACTGCATATTGACAAGCTCTTTCAGCTTGTCATGCTGACCGCCGAAATACAGAGAGCCTTTCAGGTCTTGAAGGCTGACAAATTCGATGCAGTCTGCAAGTTCTTTCGTTAGGCTGTCGGTGTATTCCTCACGGGACATCACAAACGGCTTGCCTTTCAGGGCAGATACCTCGCTCACAAAGCGGAATCCCGATTCCGTGCCGATGAATTTGACAAAATCCTCATACCACGAATTTGCGATAGCGGGGCGGTTCGTCACGATCAGGATATTGCAGGCATAGTCGCCCTTGGTCGACTGCAAGCGCTTGCAGAGGTCGTAGGTCGCCAGCGTTTTGCCGAAACGTGGCTTTGCATTCCAGAGAAATTCGCCCTTTTCGTGGCTCATAAAGTAGTCAAATGTCTGCGAGACCGCCTGCTCCTGCTCGGCACGGAGTTCATAGGCGATCGTTCCGACCGTATCCAAAACGCCCTTGGTACGGCGGAATTTCGAGTACAGCGTGAATGACTCATCGCCGCTGATGCGGAACCACTCAGGCTGTTTCTTGTCGCCGTTCATCGGCTTCATGCGCTCAATGCCCAGCTTTTTGAGATAGGCGTGGAAATCGCTGTCACGGAAATACGTCCTGCCGTCGGCAAAAACAGCAACATCGCTCCATTCGGTGTGGTGCGGGATATGTGCTGTTTGCAGTTGCTGACGAATACGATCCTCTATATCGTCCTGCTCGGTGTAGCCGATCTTCACCCAGCCGTTATTGTTCAAAACTGTTGGAGTAGAATAGCAATAACAGCGTGGCATAGCCGCTTTTGTTGTCTGAATATTTATCTTAGGCACTTAGTTCATCTCCTTTACATGATTTTCTATGAAGTTTATCTCATCAGGTGTTAAGCCATATTTCTTGTAGAGCTGTTGGTCTATCTCGGCAATTGATTTGCTCCAATCTATATCGCTGTCTGAAGTGAAATCTTGGAGGGGGATATATCTCCAAACATCTCTCGGATTGTTTTGTGTTACTTTTAACACACCTAACATACATCTTGCAAATTTAGTTTTAATATAGTTTAAACAAGAATTAGCCTCGAAAGCTGTATCAAAAAAGCCAAAACTCATATATGTTTGTGTTCCAACTTCTTGTGGCTTACCGATAAATGGGCTACTCAATGTTTCACCAAATTTTCCAGAGCCATTAGCTCCTGTTACGAAAACCTTATATTTATCCACGCCTTTGCTATTTTTTATATATTTCGATTTTATATATTTGCCAATACGCTGATTATTTTGTCTTCCAAATATTAATATATAACTCCCCTCATTACTAGGTTTATCTGAAAAAATTTCTGGCATTTTACCAAATATATTTGCATCAATAATATATTCATTACCTTTGGTAAGTCGTTGTTTTAATTCGGGATTTTCTATGTAAATTTCCTCACTAAATCCATATTGGCTTTTTGGGAAAGCACATTCAGACAACGTATTATTCATTTGTATTGATACTTTTTTTATAATATAATTTAAAATTGGTATTGCTGTAAATACACCAATCTCACCATATTCTCTATTTTTATTTCTTAATGTAATTGCCACGCCACCTTTTATTTCGGTGTTAGGAAAAATAGATGCTCCGTTTTGTTCGTATAAAAGAACTGTGAAATTCTTATCATTAAGCATTTTTTTATTCCATGCTTTAGGAGTTTGACCTGCATCAAATAAAAATCTTGCAGGAGTAATCAGTTCGACTACATCTGAAACCTTAAAAGCTTCTTCCATAAACAAATTATAAACAGGTTTTTGCCTGTTATTATTGTCATTGTCTTCCTGATACGGCGGATTTCCAATTACATAATCAAATTTCATGCCTTTTCCTCTTTTCTTTAGACTTTTGAACAGCTTTGAAATATCTTTTCGCCAGTCATATATTTTACAGTAGACGATCTCATCGTCCGCTGTTTCTTCTTCATCATCAAATAGCGACATCTGCACGACCTCATCGGACGGAATACCATAGGGCGGCGTGTCGTTCAAGCCGTCCATCTGCCAGAGGTTCCAGCAGATCACATTCAGAAACTTCTCCAGCTCCTTTTGTGTTGCCTGCCTGTGCCATTTTGCTTCGATATAGTCCGCCAGCGTATACAGCAGATTCATGCGGGCGATCAGTAGGTTGTCGCCCTGATATTCATAGCCGTAAACGCTTTGGAATGCCCGAAACGCCCATTTGAACCATTCGTCTTCATCGGTGGCATTCTCGTTTACAATACGCAGCTTGCGGTCAAGAATGCCGATGCGTCGCTCTAGCGGAATAATCTCGCCTGTAGCGGCATCATAACGGGACGCAATATAGGGAGCTTCTCCGCAGGTGATCTCCAGCCGTCTGGAATCCACATACTGCTTCCAGTCTTTCCCCTCCGGAAACAGGATAGGCTCAGTGTTTATTTCCCAACTCTGCTCGTCCTGCTTGTTGAACACATCGAGATGTCCGAACCATTCCGCATCGCAGTGGTTGTTCATCTGATTGACGATCCACGCAGGCGTGAAGACCTCAGCACGTTTTCGGGTGCGCTCCGTCTGCTCCGCTGCCGCCTTGTATACTCTCGGTTGAATGTCACAGGAATCAAACCCCAGCAGCACACCCTCGGTCATTTGCGAATTATCTCTATATCCTGCACCGTAATCAGTGTAGCTGTCCGATGCAAACATGATGTTTTTCCTTGTGGTCTTATCCTGCAAAAGCCGACGCACCAGCCCTCTTATCGGATAAGCATCCAGTTTTATCAGTTCTTCCAAAAGAACACTCCTCACTTGGATAAACCGGGAGTTATGCCTGCATACCTGATAAATGCGGTGTTATACTATGTAAAGTATCTGGGGAGAAGATAGTTCTTTCTTGAAATAGATACATTCAGGAGAACGCTCACAAAACAGCGTAAAATCGTCACTATTCAATTTTCAAGATGCTGTTCTGACACCAATTTACAACTTCATACACATATTCATGAGCCTGCGTTCATAGGTGCGGTCAGGGTGGATATATCTGTTGAGTGTCAGGGTTACGCTGCTGTGACCAAGGACGGCAGACAGTGCTTTGACGTTGAAACCATTCTCTGCGGAATTGGTCGCAAATGTGTGGCGGAGCTTGTGATAATTGTGGTTTTCTACCTCCGCCGATTGCAGTATCTTCTTGTAGCGGTACTGCATCGTGCGGGGTTCAACGGGCTTGTCTGCACCCGATAAGATGAAATAATCGGCTTTATCACGGAACATTTCAAAATACTTCATGAGCATATCGGGGATAGCAATCTCTCTGAACGATGTTGCCGACTTTGGAGCGGAGATCACGATCTTTGTCTTCCTGTTACCGTTGGCTGAAGTGATACGCTGAACAGTCCTGCGGATACGCAGTACCTTGTGCTGAAAATCGACATCTTCCCATTTCAGACCGCAAAGCTCACCGATACGCAACCCCATAAAAAGCGACAGCAGGATACCAAAAGCAGTCAGCGACATATTGGCTTTCAGATAGGAAACGAGCTTTTTCTGTTCTGTATCGCTGATCTTTTCGACCTGCTTTCTTTCGGCTTTGGGTAGAACGACATTTTTCAGCGATAATCTGAATCCATATTCCTCCTGTGCATATTTCAGCATCGTCTTGAAAACAGTAAATATATCCCTCACATAGCTTGCAGATAACTCGTCTGCGAGCTTTTTGTTTATAAAGGCATTGATCCTGCCTGCGGTCAGATCTGCACATGGAATATCGCCAAATTCAGGCAGAATGTGCTTTTCAAACTTATTCTGGTAGTTGGCAAGTGTGGATTCCTTGACACGGTTTACCACAGCATTCAGCCATTCCCGATACACCTTGCTGACTGTGATATATCTGCCCGAAAGATAGCGTGTGGCTATCTCACGTCCTATAAGCACCTTGCTCTCGGCTTCTTCGTAGGTCTTGCCATAAACATAATGATATTGTGCTTTGCCGTTATCTGCGTATTCAGCGATGAACTTCCCGACATACCGCCCGTCTTTACGCTTTGTAATAGTTATACCTGTTTTCTCCATTCAGTAGCCCTCCAACGCTCTCAGAATAGCAATCTGCACATCTGCATTGCCCTTGTTGTATACAAACCGCTGATTTTCAGCATTATACTTGAAATTTTAAGTGAAATCTTGTATAATTTCAATAAGGGGTAGTATGCCATCTGCCATTGAATTATTGCGGATTTCGTAAAAGTATCTATTTCAAGAAATCGGCTGTTTGTATTATATACGGTTACTGCGCTCAGGTCATGTAGTATGCGCGCCGGTATTGCGCTACTTGTGCGCTAAATATGTGAAAAATGCTCCCTACGATCTTGTAGAGAGCTTCATAAATGTAATAAGGCTCCCAGAATACTCTGAGAGCCTTGTTTCAGCTATATGATAGTAGATCGTCTGTTTCGTCAGAAATGCTGTCTCGAATCAACGTCCACCTTAACAGCAAACCTGTTTTGAAAGTGCAGTTCCTCAACGATGATAACAGCGGTATTATCAGGAGCTTTGCTGAGCGAGCCAACAAAGGTTATCTGTCCGCCCTTTGAGTAGAGGAAACTCACGGACTTGGCGTTGTCATCAAAAGCAAGGCAGGTGAACGTGTCTGTCTTAACGGTATCAACGCCTTTCTGTTTAGGCTGATCAACAGCGATACTGAATTTGCAGTAGCTGTAATCCTCCTCAGTCACAACGTTCAGATCGGTGGTGATACGTCCTGTCATCATTATTTTGTTTAGCATAGTCTACTACTCCTTTCAGTCCACGTCACTGCATTCGTCAAGTCCGTGCATGAGCTGAATGTATACGCACTCCGCACGGTCACGCTCCTCGCCCTCGGCGGTCATCATCATTTCAAGGAAATGTGCCTTAGCTTCTTCGTAGTCCGTCCAGACCTCACGCCTGCCGTTGCATAGAGTAGTGATCTTGCGTGTTCTCGGCATTGCCAATTCAGGTGTTTTCAACATAGCTGTTACCTCCAAAAGTTTTATTGTGAATCCATTATATCCGATAAAACTGCCGGAGTCCAGCATATTGGAATGATTGTAATAATTCTTGTGAAATGCGCAGCAAAATGTAGATTTTCCCCAGTGCATTGCGCTGTGATTCTGATTGACTTTTTCGGGTATTTATGCTATGATATGGGAAACAAGCTTATCGTAATAAAGTAGGTGAATGAAGTGATTAAAGTTTATGATATACAAAGCAATTCTTTCAGAGATATTAACTTCAGTATGAATCAAACTGGCTTCGTATTATTCAATCGCAGTGCCCTTTCAGTTTTTAAATGCTATTATAATATCTGTGGTTTTTTCTATTTAGATAGAATAAGAAGCAAAATACATCTAATTGATCTAAATGATTGCTTAATTGCTATTCCTGAGTACTCCTTTATTGAAATTATAGACGATTGCAAAAGCAGCTTAGTAGAATATAATATAACTGAAAGAGTGGATTTTCGCCCTTCACTTGGGTTTATTTGTTTATACTTGCAAGAAAAACTTGATGATATATCTGATTATTTTACTAAATTATGCTATAATATAATGCAAAACAATAGATTATTAAATAGCTTTGCAAAAATGAATGATAGTATTATATATCCTATATCTGAACAGGAGTTGTATGCTTTCGCTCAAAATGTTTTCAAGTTAACACACTTTGACTATATTTCTCCAGACTATGATACGAGTTTCAAGTATACTATTGATAGCTTGATAAATGGATATCACATTAATTTTACTAAAGATGACATAGAAAAATATGCATATAATATAAGTCGACTTGCTTATGAAAAGGTGGCGGAATATAATGGGTAATGCAGGAATTGGTACGCCTTATTGGTATGAATGGGAAATAGGAATCATTGAATGCTTACATATGATGACAGATGCATCAATCGAATCTGTCACGCTGCAATCAAGCAAATTCCAGTCGCTTGATGATGTGGTTATAAACTATGCTGATGGTAGCATAGCCAACATCCAAGTAAAACACACTGACGTTAATGATTCTTTGACATATTCTGATTTAGAGTCCGATAAAATGTTAAAATCATGGGCATCAGAGTGGAGCAAAGTAAAAGCCAATTATAAGATTAAATCTCTAAGTATAGTTACTAACAGAAAATGGGGACCGAGGACTGCAAATGGAAAATGCTCTTTTTCGCATTTTATAACTGAAATACTCCCTAAGCTCAAAAGCGACCTGACTTATTATGGTAATAATACTCAAGAGAGAAATGCTATTGAGTGGTTCAGAAAGACTATTAATCTCAATGAAGATGAAATTGACGAATTTATACAAATCATTCAGTTTAAAAATCAAGAAGATCTTGCAGGTTTAGAGATGCAAATCAAATATTTATTATCTAATATATTAGGTACTGATAAAGAAGAAGTAATTAATACAGCCATCGAAAAATTACGTTCAAGCCTTGAAAAATGGGTTACTTCTCGTCGAGAAAAGCCCGAAATTACTAAAGAGGATATATATAATTCACTATGTGAGCCGCATTATAGGTTACCTGAATATAAATTATCTCCTACAACCCCAATTCTTCCTTCCAGACTTGATTTTGCAGATCAGTTCACAAAAAGGATAACTGAAAGTGATAAGAGTGTCATTTTCCTTCAGGGATTACCAGGTGCAGGAAAAACAGATTTTATTAGTTACTTAGCTCAGGCTACAAACTCTATTGTTGATTTCAGATATTATACATATTTACCAGTCAATGCAGATACTCCGTCATTTAGTGATGATGAGGGATTTTATAGCGGTAAAGACCTTTGGAGCAGTATTCTATCTCAAATCAAAAGTAAATTTGAAGAGTTAAATCTACTCAGCGAATTAGAATTTCCACTACTATATGATTACTTGACTATAACGAAACTCAGAGCGGCAGTATTTAAGTTTTTACCAGTATATGCAGAAAAATGTGGGCGGACTTGCTATTTATTTATCGACGGAATGGATCATGCCGCAAGATCAAGTAAGACTAAAGATACATTTCTTTCTCAGCTTCCTCGTCCTGATGAAGTTGGCAACGGCGTAAAATTCATTTTAGTTGGACAACCAATAAATGATAAATACCCGAAGTGGTTAATAAAAAATCCAGATATTGAGTACATTGAACTTCCGACTTTAGAAGCGAATGATATCAAGACCATAATTGAAGCATATAATATTACAATAAAAAATGTTGATATTGATACTTTGTCTTCATCGTTGATACAGGTTGTAGGTAATAATACGCTTAATGTATTTTTTGCAATTTTAGAGATAAAAAGATTGTCTGCTGATTCTGATTTTGATGGTATTATCAATCATTTATTGACATGGAGGCTAAACAACTATATTGACCGTTACTATGAGTGGATAGTGAATTCCATATCCTCAGAATCTGAGATTTTGTTGTTAAAATTAGAAGCTATTTATGCATTTGCTTCCAGAAAAATATCAATTGAAAACTTAGTTGATCTTTGTGAATCAGATAAGCTTACTGTTGAAGCAGTACTTCACAAACTTTATCCTGTTATTGTTTCAGATGACTTCGGATATTATGTTTTTCACAATGATGTCAGGCTCTATTTTAAAGAAGTTATACGTGCAAATAGCAACTTCGCAAATATCATAGACTCTGTAACTTCATCAATTATAAAAAACGAAACTTTGGATGAGTTTAAATACGATATTTTGTTCAACCTAAACCTTGAAACACATAATCTCGATAAAGTTTTTGAATTCTATAATCCTGATTATATTATTGGATCTATTAATTATCAAATTCCAATCGATAGATTGGTTGAACAATTCAGTAATGTGATTGATTTATTTAAAGGCGATTATGATTTTGAAATGACACATAGGCTTAGTTTAGTTTCAACTACAATCTCAAAATTAATAGAGTGTGTAAATTATTATGAGCAGGAAAAAAGATTTATAGAGGCAAAAATGTCGAGTAAGCTTACTCATTCCGAAAAATATGTACTAAAATCTTCTGACGCAATACCACAGATTATCGATGATATTTATAAACTCCTAAAAATGAATGAATGTGAAAGGGCTAACAAATTATACGTCGAATACTTTTCAAACCTGGGAATTGAAGAATCGCTAGCAGACGACGATGCCAATCAAGAAGAGTTTGAAAAAATAGGGTATATTTGCAGGTTTTATAATCCGGATGTACGCCGTAATCTTACTCTTGACAATTGTTATGTGGCATTTGTATCAGGTTGGTTAGATGCAAGTACTCATTTTTATGCTATTCCAGATATACAACAAACCTTCACTTTTTGTAAATATAATATTTCATCTCTGCACAACTATGTTTCTGAAATAACCAAGAATCCTAATATCAATAATGAGACAATTGCTTTTTTATCCACGAAACTTTGCAGTTCTAAACATATATCTATACATACTCTGACAGAATTATGTTTCTCTATGTTATTGAAAAAGATTCCGTCCGAGGAAATACAATCTATTTTACATGAATCCGTTATCAAAATGGATTTTTTTGGTTCATTAGGTGGCGATATTTCAGAATATAAGATTCACGGTATTCAGGGCTTCTTTAAAGCATATTTTTGTTTGTATAAGTATGATAATACAATCGACTGGGATATGCTATATAAAGAGACTCTGAAAAACAAACGCATTACTGCTGCCAATCGTGGTTATGAGCCTGCAATACAGCTAAAAGAATTAGCGGAAAATATAAACTCGCTTTTTTATGATAGCGAAGGAACCTATAGTGATATAATAAGAATAGCTTGTGATTTGACGTACTTTACAAGAAATAGAGTTGGCTCATGCGATGATTGCGGCACATTTGAAGTCCTCCCATATTTCAAGAGAGTATTCTTACAATACTTTGTCAATGCATCTGAATATGCAGAAAATACAAAACTATGTATTGATTTGCTGAATATATTTACTGGAAAAGATCCGCATTATATCGATGAACTTGCACAACTCTACTATTTGTTTGATAAAAAGGAATTATTCTTACAAATAGCAGAATTTTGGTGCGGTTCAAACGGAATAGTATGGCAGAACGAATATGATGACTTGGAGTATATCTGCACGCACATAGCTTCCTTACTAAACAAGTTCAACGAAACTGAATTTGCAAATAAAATTCAAAAAAATAATGAACCTACGAATTCTGGGCTACGTTGGCAGAAAGGATTACACATTAAATGGCCTCTTAGAATGCTATAAGTTCCTTCCGAATAATTCTGAGAAGATCCTGTCTTATGGAATGAATCTCTTGACCCTATGTGATTATGCCAACGAAATAGGAGATAATCGAGTCAATGTAGATGATGCATTATTTGACGTAGCATGCGAACTCGGCTTTAAATATCTTGATGCCTTATTTGAGTTAAAAAACACACCAGATAATTTGACGTATTGGCGACAAGAAGTTCTTTCAGTGTTATATGATAAAATTGATAAACTGTTTACAAATGATGATCAAAGAATACTGTTATATAAGCTGACAAATGCTTGGTTGAAAGCAGAAATAGAAAACAATGAACATCGTCCTTACAACAACGAACTTGAAACGCTATACGACTATAACCATAGACTCATCGATTCAATATCTGATGCTGATATTAAAACCGAACTAATAGCTAATGGTAATTGCACACCTAATATGAAAGATGCGGATTACTTGCACTCACATGAAAAGAAAGATGAACAATATTCATATATACTTGATCGGCTTGATACAGAAGGTTATACAGTTGAAAACGAGAAAGAGATTGCCGGAATTTTGATGTATCATAATGGCAGTTTATATAGCTTAATCATTGAAATCGTAGAACATCTTCCTGATCAAAGCAAGAAAGAGTTTATTTCTAAATATGTTATCCCGTACCTTGTTTCTGATAGTGATTATGGCTTCCGTTCACATGGGCAAATGTATATTATTGGACAAATTTATACTTGCTTTGATATTTATGATTGGAAGGAATTATTTGATAATGCTTTTCAAAGAGTGAGTAAAGTTAGAAATGATTTGGATTATTTTTATTATTTGAATGATGATATTGAATTTTTGGCACTGCATTTTTATTTTCAAAACCATTCGGACAAGATAGTGCAACTATTTATGGACAGAAGTAAAATGCATTTCTCCTTTATTTTATCGTCCAATGCAATATTAATTGAGCATCAGCATATTAATGTTGATGAAAAGATAAACACATTTGATGATTTTATTAAAAAACAATTAGGTGACATATGCTAATCAAAGTATTATGTATATTTAACTTATCAGCGTTGATAGTCATTTGAAACACAACACACACAGCAACAGGGGAAGGAGTATAAATCCTTTCTTGTTGCTGTTTTTTGCTTATACAGATTCATTATTACAGATACTCTCATACACATTTCCGGTATCATCGGTGAGCATATCTCCGCAAGCAATTTTTCATCTATTTCGCCTGTCTCAGCATACTGCTTTCCAGCCTGCTTGATGAGTGCCAGTCTCGGCACTGTGACCTCTGCTGCTTCGGGAACATTGAACATCGGACTTTCGGGGACGGTGATGATAGTGTGGTTATTTGGGAACATCAGCTTGAACTGCATGACCGCAGGCTCAAAATTCTGCTTGCTGTTCGGAAATCCGCAGCCGCAGATCATCATGTATTTAAGGTGCGAAAAATCCGCCTGCCCGACGTGAACATACCTGCCGCCCTGCTTCTTCATCGCCATACTGGAAAGTGGCATAGTGCGGTCAGCAAAAGCCTTTAAAGACGCAGGCATTCCGTAGCAGTAAAGCGGGTAGCTGAACAGCAAAAGATTGCTCTCCAGAACTTCGTCGAGAAGTGCTTTCATATCGTCATTATGGATACACTTTCCACCGTTACGCTTGCAGGCGAAACAGCTAGTGCAATATTCGATATGCTTGTCGATAATATCAACGATGTGGACTTCCTGCGGAGCCGCTTCTTTCATGCCGTCAAGGAACGCTCGTGTTATGTGCATCGTGTCGCTTTTTTTACGCTTAGGACTGCCGTTCAGAACAAGTATTTTCATAGTGATCTTTCTCCTTCCGCTTCTCAGTTTTTCTGCTGATATTTTCATTATAAACACGTGCGGAAGTCACGTCAATCCATGCTCCGTAGAGTGGATATTTTCAATGCTTTTTTCTCTTATCAGGTTTTGGCGAATGGTGGCTGTCACCAGAGCTTCCAGCACATTGTATTCACAGTTCTTGTGTACACAATATGCAGAGCTTGCTGGGTGTGAATCTGAGATTTAATTTTTTGTTTTCTTCCGAGCAGTTTAGCTCGGTTTATTTTTCCTTTTTGATGTTCGGGGTCCAAGGGGTGGAAACCTCTTGCAAGCTGAGTATCGGAGCATTCAATTTTCTAAAATTGTAATGCGAGGATACCGTGCATGCTGGAAAAGCTTTCGCTTTTATGGAGTACGTGTTTTGAATTGACTTTTTACGCACCGTATGTTATGATAAAACAAAGGCGGTGAGTAATATGAATGAACCAATATATTTTTCCAAGATACAATTTGTTGAGGGTTTTATATATAATGAGCCCAGGTCTGTTATTTTTATCGATCTTCTAAAACGAGAATTATCTTATCAAGTATACTCGTGGAAAAGAAATATGCCCACCATTCAAGGTGAGAAAAAGGATGAAGAATGGGAACGACTGACAGGTAAAGAAGAGATATATCCATTTACAGCGCCTGCAAAAATGATTCGAAGTGGGAAAAATGGTTTTCAGACTACACTCATTCCCGATGAATCGTTTGTAAAAAACGTAGAGTTCAGCTATGGGCTACATCTTGATCAACGGCAATATGAAGATTTGCTGCCATACTGCAATGCAATTGATTTTGAACCTTATCGTAACAGAACCATGTCTATGGATGATGAAGGATTTATAGGATATCGGGATGAAATAAAAGTATCTTTTTGCGGCGTAACTGCTTCATATATTCCGTACATAGAACTTCCGATGAATTACTACTATGATGAGAAACATATATGGCCCAGTGAAAAACTATACTGTTATATCTATCAGACATTTCTTAACAATGATAAAAAATTGAAAAAATGGGTAATGGGATATGGTGCATTATCATTGCTTTTCTGATAAACATATATTATGCAAGAACTATATCTATCACTATAACTCTCCCCTCGGCAGCATCACCCTCGCCAGTGATGGAAAATCACTCACAGGCTTATGGCTCGACGGACAGAAATACTTTCCCTATAAGCTCATATCCGAAAGCATTGAAACAGAGCTGCCGATATTCACTCAGGCAATCAAATGGCTTGATACTTATTTCGGCGGCAAAGTTCCTAATTTCACTCCGCCAATCAGTATCCAAACAACTCCGTTCCGCAAGGCAGTATATGATATACTGCTTACGATACCCTACGGACAAACCATGACCTATGGTGAGATAGCAAATATTATCGCAAAGCAGAATGGTGTGGAGAGAATGTCCTCCCAGGCAGTCGGTGGTGCTGTGGGACATAATCCTGTCTCGATCATTATCCCGTGTCACAGAGTAGTCGGCGCAGACGGAAGTCTGACCGGATACGCAGGCGGTCTTGACAGAAAGATAGAATTACTGAAACTGGAAAAAGTAACATAAAAACTATTCAAGCATTAAGGGTTATACTTGGTGCTTTTTTCATTTTTCCAGTGCAAATTACACCAGGGAAAACCGAAATTCATTCCAAAGTTCGTGCGCAATACGGCTGGACAATCGCCTTTATTGCGCGCTATAATATTCATAATCGCAAAATACTCGGTCGGCTGAAAGGATGACATACCGACCTTGCAACTGCGTAGAGGGTAAGAGAAAGAAAGCGATGCCCTCACCAATGCGTAGAGAGATAAAAGCAAAGGAAAAATCGCTATGAACAAAGACAACAATGTATCCGAGTACAAGATTGGACGAACAACTTACATCGTGAAGTTAGTATTCAACCCTGCTTCAAAGGAACGCCTTACGGATATCCTGCAAAGGCTGATTGATCGTGAGTGTGAAGAAATGCTCGGTGAATCCGGACAAGAACCTGAGAAGCAGGCTGTGTAATATTAGCATTTCGGCGCATTGCCATTGACGGTATATTGCGCTATAATGATAACATAGCTCGCTTTATCTGTCGGAAAGGAAGGTTAATATGACAGGCAAGATAACAGCGTTGTATTGTCGTCTTTCGCAGGACGATATGTTACAGGGTGAGAGCAACAGCATCACCAATCAGAAAGCTATCCTCAAAAAGTATGCGGAGGATAACGGTTTCAGCAATCCCGTTTACTACGTTGATGACGGAGTTTCGGGAACAACGTTTGAGCGAGACGGCTTCAAGGCGATGATGGCAGATGTTGAAGCAGGCAAAGCGGGAACGATCATTACCAAAGATTTGAGCAGACTCGGCAGAGACTACTTGAAAACCGGTGAGTACATTGAGATCATATTCCCTGACTATGATGTCCGCTATATCGCTATCAATGATAACGTGGATACTCTCAAGAGCGAGAATGAGCTGATGGCTTTCAAGAACATTTTTAATGACTGGTATGCCAGGGATACGTCGAAGAAGATTCATGCTGTATTCAAGGCAAAGGGTCAGTCGGGCAAACCTCTTTCTCTGCCTATTTACGGCTACAAAGCATCAGAAGAAGATAAACACAAGTGGATCATTGATGATGAGCCTGCAGCGGTTGTACGCAAGATATACAAGCTCTGTATCAGTGGCTATGGTCCGACTCAGATAGCTCGTAAGTTGACAGAGGAAGGTATTCCCAATCCAACGGCTTACGCTATATCGCAGGGAAGAAACCCGGCTAACAAGAATTCCAGGCTTGACCGCTGGTGTACTGAAACTGTCATTGACATTTTAGAGCACCCTGAATACATAGGTCATACGGTAAATTTCCGTACACGCCGCAAGTCCTACAAGAACAAGCGTAAGATCGAAAATCCAAAAGAAGACTGGCTCATCGTTGAGAATACCCATGAGCCTGTCGTCACACAGCAGGAGTTTGAGCTTGTTCAGGAGATGCGTAAGAATAAGCGCAGAAATCAGAAGCAGGAAACTGTAAATCCGTTTTCGGGCATCTGTTTCTGTGCTGACTGCGGTAAAAAGCTATACCTGTGCCGTTCAAGAAGCCTTAGCGAAGATCAGGAGCATCTGAAAAGCTCTACACATTCAGCTGATAAGGATAGCTGTTCAGCCCATTACATCAGGACTGTCGTTCTGAAAGAGTTGGTTTTAAATGCTCTGAACAAGCTCCTTGATAGTGTTAAAGACAATGAATCAGAGTTTGTGCAGACAGCCATGGACAACTCTGCGTCAAAGCATTCCTCTGATGTATTTAAGACAAAGAAAGCTCTCACTCAGGCTGAGAAACGTATTGCTGAACTTGACAGACTTTTCGCAAGACTCTATGAGGACAATATTTCGGGTAAGATCTCTAACGAACGTTTTGCTGTACTGTCCGCAGGATATGAGGACGAGCAGAAGAAATTGAAAGCGTAAGCATCAGAGCTTACTGCTTTTATTGAAACAGCAGAGCAGAAATGTGCTGATGTGAACTCCTTTATAAAGGTAGTGCAGAAGTATGAGCATATCACGGAACTTACTTCCGAGATCATGCATGAACTTATCGAGAAGATAGTTGTTTACGCTCCTGAAAAGAGCGATGGGCATCGTACTCAGCAGATCGACATTTATTATCGCTTCGATGTTGCAGTATCGACTGCGGTCGCTGACAGTATGAAGTACGACAAAAAGAGAAAGGTCGCGTAACCAAGGCAGTTACGCAACCTTATCTTCAAATCATAAAAACTTCTTTATTGGCGCTCCTCTAAAATGTGCGAGTTCTTTTTTATGTAGCAGATATATAAAATACAGTTATATTTCAATATAATCCCAAAGCTCGGAAACAAGTTTTTCTGTAAAGCCCTTGCACAAAAGAAGCTCGTTAGGGCTTTCGTAATAGGATATAAGCTCACGAAGTTCTATGACAGCATTCGCCTTGTCCATATCAATTAGCAGCTTGTCTGATATCTCCTGAGCGTCAGACTTGTTTATGTTCACTTTCTGCCTGACTTTCTCAGTAGTTTCAGCCGTTGTAACAGTTTGCTCCTCTGTGGCCGGAGGCTCTGTTACAGTATCAGCAGGGATTTCTGTCTGAACAGGCTGAGTTTCTGTGACTTTCGTTTCCTGCGGCATATCATGGTAGTCTGCGCTGTCAACATAAAAATAGCCTTTGAGAAGCGTAAGTGTAGAGTCTCCGATGCCGTTTACTTCAAGAAGCATATCCATGTTGCTGATAACACCAACTTTGTCACGATATGCTATTATCCTGTCGGCTGTTACCTCACCTATGCCACTCACTGCCATGAGCATTTCCTTGTCAGCCTTGTTTATGTCAGCAGGAAATCTGTATTCCTCTTTTGTTTCAGCAATACTGCTTGTGACGGCTTTTGATGTCACTGTTTTCTTTGTGGTGTGTGCCTTTGCAGTCTTGCTAATGACCTTTTCACTGCCTGAATTGTCCACCTTGTCAGCCTGAGAGCTGTCAGCAGGCGGTGTGAGTATCACCACATCATCACGCTGTGGTCTGTTAACAAGTGCAGAAGCGATCGCTGTAGTAATGGCGATCGCAACTGCGATCAAGCCTACGAAAAGTTTTATTCTGCTTGTTTCTACTTTTGAAGCATCATTTTCTGTCACATTCGATTTTTCGTCTTTGTTGCTGTCTAACTTGCTGTCCATAATTGATTATTTTTCTGCAAGCATTTCGTTGAGATTTTCCACCATTTCTGACATCTTCGCTCTTGTGATGTCTGGAACATTTGTAAATGTAACAAGGGTTCTCAGTGGCATATCTCTTATCATTGCTTCCATCATTTCCTTTGCAGAAGCGCCAAGATCGTCGGAAGCCGTGTCGCCAAAACCGCAGTCTATTTTGCTTAAAATGTCCTCGAACATAGCTCTTCCCTCTGGGATAGAATTTATCTCGCCACAGGTGGTGTTCAAGGTGAAATGCACTGGGAGTTTTGTATCGGAAGATACATAAACAGAAGTCGAAAGTCTGATATCTCTTGAAGAAGAGCCTGCCTCGATAATAAACTCACCATATTCAACGAACCAATCGTGTATATCAGGCTCGTAGTATGCAAATGAACGCTTATCAAGGTGGAACACAGCCTTTTTGGTCTCGCCAGCTTTAAGAAAAAGCTTTTCAAAGCCCTTAAGCTCACGGACAGGTCTGCGCACTGAGCTTTCCTTGTCGGAAACGTAAAGCTGAACGATCTCCATACCGTCTATGTCGCCTGTGTTTGTTACGTCCACCATGACCGTCAGGGTCTTGTCGTCTTTTATCTCGTTTTCTGAAACAGTAAGATTGCTGTATTCAAAGGTTGTGTATGAAAGTCCGTGACCAAATGGGAACAGTGGCTTTATGCCCTTTTCATCATAATATCTGTAGCCCACGAATATTCCCTCGGCATAGTCAACATCGTCCATATTTCCCGGGAAATTAAGATAAGACGGATTATGTGAAAGCTTTTCAGGGAAAGTTTCCGCAAGCTTTCCGCTAGGGTTAGCTTCGCCAAAAAGCAGAGCCTTTTCTGCAGTGCCGATGTTCTGTCCGCCAAGATACATTTCAAGTATGCCCTTCACCTTATCTGCAAACGGCATTTCAACAGCCGAGCCGTTGTGGAGGACGATAACAACGTTTTCATTTACCTTAGCAACTTCATCAATAAGCTTGAGCTGACAATCAGGCATTCTCATATGCTTTCTGTCAAAGCCCTCGGACTCAAAGCTTTCGGGCAGACCTGCGAAGATAACGGCAACATCGCTGTTCTTGGCAAGTTCCACAGCTTCATCGAGAAGCTCGTCAACAGTTTCGTCACGGTCGGTGACGAAGCCCTGTGCGTATGTGATATTATCCATGCCCTTGACAGCTTCAAGAGCAGAAGTCACCTTAAATGAATTTATGTGAGAGCTTCCGCCACCCTGATAACGTGGCTTGTCGGCAAATTCGCCAATGAAAGCTATCTTTGCAGACTTGTCAAGCGGCAGTATCTTATCATCATTTTTGAGCAGTACCGCACATTCGGATTCTATCTTGCCTGCAAGTTCATGCTGTTTTTCTTTATCCCACTTTGTTGCAGTGGCATAGCCGTCCTCAGCTTTCTGAATAAGCGTAAGCACGTTTCTAACAGCCTTGTCAAGGTCTTTCATTGAAAGTGAGCCGTTGTTTACGGCTTCTATGATAAGCTCGTCATTCTTGCCGTTGCTGGTAGGCATCTCAAGGTCAAGACCTGCGGCAACGCCAAGAGGTCTGTCATCAACTGCGCCCCAATCGCTAACTACAAGTCCATCATAGCCCCATTCGTTTCTGAGTATATCAGTGAGCAGAAGCTTGTTCTGCGAGGAATATTCGCCGTTTATGCGGTTGTATGAACACATCACTGTCCAAGGCTTTGCTTCCTTGACTGGTGTTTCAAAGGCACTTAAATATATCTCATGGAACGTTCTCTCATCAACGTTGGCAGAATAGCTCATACGTCTTGTTTCCTGATTGTTCATGGCAAAGTGTTTAAGGGAAGTTCCCACGCCCTTGCTCTGAACGCCCTTTATGTGTGCTGTGGCAAGCTGTGAAGCAAGATAAGGGTCTTCTGAGAAGTATTCAAAGTTTCTGCCGCAAAGTGGTGAACGCTTTATGTTACAGCCAGGGCCAAGTATAACGGAAACGTCCTCAGCCTGACACTCCTCGCCAAGAGCCTTGCCGAGAGTTGTAAGCAGCTTTCTGTCAAAAGAGCAGGCAAGTGCGCAGGCACATGGGAAGCATACTGCCTTGATAGCTTCGTTAGGATTGTCTGTATCATCACGCATTTTTCTAAGTCCGTGAGGGCCGTCAGACACCATTATGCTTGGTATATCCAGCCTTTTTATTTCCTCAGTGTGCCAGAAGTCAGAGCCTGAGCACAATGAAGCTTTTTCTTCAAGTGTGAGTTCCTTCAAAATCTTGTCTATGTTCATTGTGAAAACCTCTTTTCTATAAAACTATAGTTTGATTGTAACACAATTTTCTATGAAATTCTATATATTTTGTGCATATTTTACATAAAGTTAATATTATCTTCGATTAGTTTGGTAAGAGCCACCCTGAAATCCTCGTCCTGCTGTTTGGTGCGCTTTGGCGGACCTTTGAGCCTGCCGCCGCTTCTGCGTATCTTCTTTGCAGTATGTCTTGATAGGAGAAGTGCGTCAATGTTGGAGTTGTCATATATCCTGCCGTTCTGGTCCAGAGCAAGGACGTTTCTTGCAAGACACATTGCCGCAAGCCCATAATCCTGCGTCACGGCAATATCGCCCTTTAGAGCGATGTTCACAAGCTTCATGTCTGCACTGTCTGCACCCTTGTCGACAGTTATCACCTGTGCATAGTCAGAGCTGAAAATATGTGAGCTGTCGCAAACTATGATACATTCAAGCCCATGGCTTTTGCTTATAGAAACTGCGATATTCGTAACAGGACAGCCGTCAGCGTCTATAAGTATCCTCACGCCTTGCCGCCTTCTATATAAAATGTAGATTCCATATCTGCAATGTGGGTCGCCAGTGCGAGAGGATACATTTCAAGGGCAAGACCGATACTGTTCTTGTTTTCTTCTCCTGAAAAGCCCATGTGCCAGCGTATAGCCATGGCTTCCTCACGGGTCAGTCGCATATAGCTGCTTACTATGTAGACCGACTTTTCGCCGTGACCATATGGCAGTGTTTCGTGAAATTCATAGTATGGGACTTTCTCCCACACGCCCTGTTCGTTCTTGGCGTTGCGGTAGCTTACTCTGTAAAGATTTACCTTGCAGATGTCATGAAGGAGTGAAACGATAGCAATGCTCTCGTCAGAGTATTCCATGTTGTAATCTTCCTTTACACGCTCACGCTCCAGATAGCTTTTCAGGCACTCATAAACGTGTATGCTGTGTTCGCACAAGCCACCCTCGTATGCTCCGTGGTATCTTGTAGAAGCAGGTGCAACAAAGAAGTCGCTGCTTTCTGAAAGCAGATAATTGAGCAGCTTTTCCGAACCCGGGCGCTTTATGTTTTCCGTGTAGATCTCAACGAATTTGTCTTTAAGTTCTGTTACCTTTGACATAGTTGACCTCCTGTAAAAATATTATATTATGATAAGCTTTAGCGTTTTAGTTTTACCAAACTAATTATAACATATTTTTTGTAAGATTAACAGTACTTTTCGCTAATTTTTGCATTTGCTATTGCTTTTTCATGCAAAATATGCTATGATATATTATATTTATGTGGATATGGTTTGGAAAAATATAAGAAATTTAATGATTTTTAACAAATGAGAATGAAAGGAGTTGCTTATACATGTGCGGAATAGTAGGCTATGTGGGAAAAAAGGATTGTACAAAGGTGCTGCTTGACTCACTGTCAAAGCTTGAATACAGAGGTTATGACTCAGCAGGAATAGCTGTTTTTGAGAACGATGCTATCAAGACAAAAAAGACAAAGGGCAGACTTGCTGACCTTGAAGAAAAGCTTAAAAGAGAGGGCTGGCTCAACGGTACTTGCGGTATAGGTCATACACGCTGGGCTACACACGGCGAGCCGTCTGATATAAATTCACACCCTCACGGAAATGCGAACATTTCTATCGTTCATAATGGTATCATTGAAAACTACAGAACTATCAAGGATTTTCTGCTGAAAAAGGGATATGTCTTTGAATCTCAGACAGATACAGAAACAGTTGCAAAGCTTCTTGATTATTATTATGATGGCGACCCTATGGCGACAATACAGAAGGTTCTTGCTGAGATAGAGGGTTCATATGCTCTCGGTATCATATTCAAGGATTTTCCAAGAAGAATATATGCAGTAAGAAAGGATTCTCCTCTTATCGTTGCAGTTGGCGAGGACGAAGCTTTTATAGCTTCTGATGTGCCTGCAATACTGAAATATACGAAGAATTACTATCTTCTTGACGAGAACGAGATAGCTGTCCTTGACGATGGCAAGGTGGAGTTCTTTGACGTTCACGGAATGCCAGTTGAGAAAGAGATGCTCGTTGCTGACTTTGATATGGAAGCCGCTGAGAAGGGCGGATATGCTCACTTTATGCTCAAAGAGATTCACGAACAGCCAACAGCTATAAAAACAACTATCACACCAAGAATAGTTGACGGTATGCCAAACCTTGAAGAGTGTGGTCTTACATATGACAGACTCAAGGGCTATAACAACATCTTCGTTGTTGCCTGCGGTACTGCTATGCACGCAGGTCTTGTGGGCAAGTATGTCCTTGAAAAGATTGGCAGAATACCTGTTACAGTGGATATGGCTTCTGAGTTCAGATACAGAGATCCTATCATTGCAAAGGGAGATCTTGTTATTCTTGTTTCACAGTCAGGAGAAACAGCCGACACTCTCGCAGCCCTTAGAATGGCTAAGGAGAGGGGTGCTGAAACACTTTCTATCGTAAACGTAAAAGGCTCGTCTATCGCAAGAGAGTCTGATATGGTGCTTTACACCCATGCAGGCCCTGAGATATCTGTAGCTTCCACAAAGGCATATATCGTTCAGCTTTCTGTATTCTATCTACTGAGTTTTGCTATAGCATATGCTCACGGAGCTATCTCAAAAGAGGAGTGCATGAGACTTACAGCAGAGCTTCAGAACGTTCCTAATATGCTTGAAGTTGTCCTTAAAACACCTGATAATTGTCAGTATGTTGCTTCACAGCTTGTAAACAAGGAAAATCTTCTTTATATCGGCAGAGGTCTTGACTATGCGCTTTCTATGGAAGGCTCACTGAAGCTTAAAGAGATATCATATATCCACTCTGAGTCATATGCCGCAGGCGAGCTTAAGCATGGCACTATTTCACTGGTAACAAACAATATGCCTGTTATCGCAGTTGCAACACAAAGAGAGCTTCTTGACAAGACAATAAGCAACGTCAAGGAGGTCAAGGCAAGAGGAGCATACGTTGTCCTTGTTACTCACGGATATATCAACGTTGACGATGAGGTGGCAGATTATAAGATAGGTCTGCCGACAATAGACGATCTGCTCATGCCTATGCTGACAGTGGTTCCTTTGCAGCTTATCGCTTACTATACCTCAGTTCTCAGAGGCAATGACGTTGATAAGCCGAGAAATCTTGCAAAATCAGTTACAGTTGAATAAAATACAGGGCAATCCGCAAAGGGTTGCCCTTGCTGTTTGAAAAGGAGTTTATTATGAGCAAATACAAATATTTTGTTTTCGATTTTGACCTTACTCTTGCAGACTCTTCCGAGGGTATTCTGGAGTGTTTTAAGCACGTTTTGAAAGAGTTTGGTTATCCGCCAAAGGACGACAGGACTATCTACAACACCATAGGCATGACGCTTGTTGACGCTTTCGACCTGCTGACAGATATGCCCGACAATCCTCAGCGCGAGGATATGCGCAAGGCGTATGTAAAAAAGGCAGACGAGGTAATGGTGAAGAAAACATATTTTTATGACGATACTATCGCAATCTTGCAGACCTTGCAGAACGCAGGGGTAAAAGTCGGCATAGTTTCCACGAAATATCGCTATAGGATAGTCAATACTTTCAATGAGCAGGCAGGCTCTTTGCCTGTAGATATCATAGTTGGCGGAGAGGACGTCACAAGGGCAAAGCCTGACCCGCAGGGACTTGACCTGATAATAGAGCGTTTCGGTGCAGATAAATCGGACGTGCTTTATATAGGCGACAGCTACATCGACGCCGAAACTGCACTCAATTCAGGGGTGGATTTTGCAGGAGTAACAACTGGCTCTACCACTAAAGAGGATTTTGAAAAATACCCTCATATCTATATCGGCTCGTCACTGTTGGATATATTTCAGAATATATAAATTTTAAGTAAATATAATTTTAAATAAATGTGAAAAACTATTGCTATTTACGGAGCTTGATGTTATAATATAATTTGATGTACTATGTTAAGTACCAAGCGGATAACATAAATATTATTATATGAAAGGACGGGTATGCTATGATAAAAAGCATGACCGGTTTCGGCAGAGAGCATATCGTGGCAAACGGCAGAGAGATAATCGTTGAGATACGCTCTGTAAACCACAGATATTATGAATTTACTTCGAGAACTCCGAGAGCCTACGGCTATCTTGATGAAAAGCTGAAAGGCTTTCTTAAAAGCGGTATTTCCCGTGGTAAGGTAGAGGCGTCTGTTTCTATCTATAATCAGGAGGGTACTGACGCTGAGATAGAGCTTAACAAGGCTGTTGCAAAGGGCTATCTTGACGCACTGAGAGGTGCGGCTGACGAGCTTGACCTTGATGACGATATAACACTGTCACATATCATGAAGCTTCCTGATGTGTTCACAGTTGTTAAGAAAACAGATGATGAGGAAGTAATCTGGAACGAGGTCAAGGACGTGGCTCAGGTGGCGTTAGACAGATTTGTTCAGATGCGTGAAACTGAGGGCGTTAAGATGTATGACGATATCAGCGGCAGACTTGATTATATCGAGGAAACTGTGGGCAAGATAGAAGATCAGTCACCTAGCGTTACTGAAAGCTACAGAGAAAGACTTTATGCAAAGATAAAGGAAACTCTCGGCGATAAGGACATAGACGAGCAGAGGATACTTACAGAAGTGGCTATTTTCGCCGATAAGGTGGCAATAGACGAGGAAACAGTAAGGCTCAGAAGCCATATCTCACAGTTCAGAGGGCTTATCAAGTCGGACGAGCCTGTGGGAAGAAAGCTTGACTTCCTTGTGCAGGAGCTTAACCGTGAGGTGAATACTATCGGCTCAAAGGCTAACGATCTCACTATCACAAAAATGGTGGTGGATCTTAAGGCTGAGATCGAAAAGATCAGAGAGCAGATACAGAATATCGAATAACGGCGGTGTGAGATATGCAGCTTATTAATATCGGTTTTGGAAATATGGTGTCCTCCGCAAGAGTCATTGCCATAGTTTCCCCTGAGTCTGCGCCTATAAAGCGTATCATTCAGGAAGCTAAGGATAAAGGTACTCTTATAGACGCCACCTACGGCAGAAGAACAAGAGCGGTGCTTATTATGGACAGCGACCATGTGGTGCTGTCGGCAGTTGCACCTGAAACTGTAGGCGGACGTGCCGCTGTTGACGAGGAGGACGATGACAATGTATAAGAACAATGCAAAGCTGTTTGTTATATCAGCTCCCTCAGGCTGTGGCAAGGGAACTATACTTGCAGAGGTCTTTAAAAACAGAGATGTGTTCTATTCTATATCCTGCACTACAAGAAAGCCCAGAGAGGGCGAAAAGGATGGCGTTCATTATCATTTCATAAGCGATGACAGCTTTAAGAAAATGATAGACAGCGGTGAATTTCTTGAACACGCAGGCTATGTTGGTCATTATTACGGAACACCAAAGAAGCCTGTTCTCGCTAATCTTGAGCAGGGCAGAGATGTTATACTTGAAATTGAAACTAACGGTGCTTTTCAGGTGAAGAAAGCCTTTCCTGAAGCTGTGCTGATGTTTATACTTCCACCGTCTGTTAAGGAGATAGACAGACGGCTTAGAAAGCGTGGAACTGAGTCTGACGATGTTATTGCTGACCGTGTAAGTCAGGCTGCCGGTGAGATCGGCAAAGCCGGCGGTTATGATTATGTGATAATGAACGACGGACTAGAGGACGCTGTGGAAGATTTTGTTGCAGTTATGAACTCCGTGAAAGCCGAGGACGGCAAGGCGGATAAATTCAGATCAGAAAATGATGATACAAAGAAATTAATTGACGAGGTGCTTAATTATGATGCTTAGACCGGCCGTAAGCCAGATTTTGAAGAACAATGAAAGCTATTATTCTCTAGTTATTGCAGTTGCAAAGAGAGCAAGAGAGATCACGAGCGACGCTTTTGACAACAAGCTGGTGCTTGATGAAAAGCCAGTAAAGACAGCAGTTGACGAGCTTTATAATGGCGAATACAAGATAATCGAGGATCCAAGCCTCAGAAAATAATCGAGGCTTTTTATGGGGGAGGTGTACGGCTGTGCGTGGAGTTTTTATCGTGGCAAAGGTTGCAATAAGCCGTGCATCATACAGCTTTGACGCACTGTATAGCTATAGTGTGCCGGAGGAGCTGGCTCAGAAAGTGAAAAGCGGAGTGCGTGTGCTTGTGCCTTTTGGCAGAGGAAACCGCAAAGCCGTAGGGTTTGTTGCGAGAACGTATACGGAAGCCGAGTATAACGATAAGCTGAAGCCTGTTATTTCAGTGGTGGACGGGGAAAGCCTTGTCACCGAGGAAATGATGAGGATAATAATGTGGCTGAAAGAAAACACTTTCTGCACCTATTATGACGCTTACAAATCCGTTGTGCCTACAGGCTTTTCCTACACTTTTTCACAGCATTACAGCCTTGTCAATACCTACATTGACGAGGATACTTTAAATGAAGATGAGAAAAATGTGGTGGACTTTCTCCGATGTGCAAAAAGTCAGCGAGAGATAGACAGCTTTCTTGACGTGCATAATGACGCACGAAAGAAGAAAACTGTCGACTCTCTTGTGGATAAGGGCTATGTTGAGATCAGCGACGCTTTGAAAAGAAAAGTCGGTGATGAGAATGTCAGCATGGTAAGGCTTTCTGACGAGTATGTGTCAGGGGAGATACAGACCACTCTTACCCCGAAGCAGACCCTTGTGGTGAAGCTTCTTGAGGAGGGCGGCTGTGCCTCTGTGAAAGAGGTCTGCTATATGACCAACTGCACTTCAAGCATATTAAAAAGGCTTGCTGACAAGAAAGTTATCGTGCAGTATAAATACGAGGTCATGCGTGACGCCATAGGTGAGCTTGGCGAAAGGCAGGACCCTGACGATATCATACTAAATGATGAACAATCTGCCGCATATGAGGGCATAATGGGGCTTATAAAAGCCGAAAAGCCCGCAGGTGCGTTGCTTTACGGTGTTACGGGAAGCGGCAAGACGTCTGTGTTCATAAAGCTTATAAAAAGTGTAATGGATATGGGTAAAACAGCGGTCATGCTCGTTCCTGAAATATCCCTTACACCACAAATGCTCGGCAAATTCAAGTCACTTTTCGGGGATAAGATAGCCGTGATGCACTCGTCATTGTCATTGGGACAGCGTACTGACGAGTTCAAACGTGTAATGCGTGGGGAAGCAAGAATAGTTATCGGCACAAGAAGTGCAATATTTGCTCCTGTCACCAACGTGGGAATAATCATCATGGACGAGGAGGGCGAGCCGTCATATAAGTCGGACTCAACGCCTAGATACCATGCACGAGATGTTGCCATACAGCGGTGCGGATATAATAACTGCGTGCTGTTGATGGCTTCTGCAACTCCGTCTTTGGAGAGCTTTTATTACGCTCAAAAGGGCAGATATCACTTGTTTGAGCTTAAAAACAGATATTCAAAGTCGCCCCTGCCGGCAGTTGAGATAGTCGATATGCAGGAGGAAGCGGCAGAGGGCAATGACAGCTTGCTCAGTCGTGTTATGTGTGATAAGCTCACAGAAGTGCTTGCGAAAAAAGAGCAGGCTATCCTGCTTCTGAACAGACGTGGCTATACAACGTATATCACTTGCATGGACTGCCGACAGCCTGTGGCTTGCCCAAACTGCAATATACCCCTGACCTATCACAAGAAAAATGATCGGTATATGTGCCACTACTGCGGATATACCATGGATAATATAGAGCACTGTCCACAGTGCGGCTCACAGCGGCTCAAATCAAGCGGTGTGGGAACTCAGCGTGTTGAGGACGAGCTTGAAAGGCTTTTTCCGCAGGCAAGGCTTCTGCGAATGGATGCTGACACCACTTCTTCGAGATATTCCTATGAGGAGAATTTCAAGGCGTTTGAGAAAGGCGAGTATGATATAATGCTCGGCACTCAAATGATAGCAAAGGGACTTAATTTCCCGAACGTCACAATGGTGGGTGTCATATCCCTTGACAAGGCACTGTTCACAGGGGATTTTCGCAGCTATGAGAGAACATTCTCACTGCTCACTCAGGTGGCAGGAAGAAGCGGCAGAGGAGATAAACCAGGGGTCGCATACATTCAGACCTTTGTGCCTGACCATTATGTGCTGAACCTTGCGGCAGAGCAAAATTATGATGAGTTTTATAAAGAGGAGATAGCCTTGAGAAAGTCGCTGACATATCCGCCTTTCTGCGATATATGCGTCATAGGCTTTTCAGCACCCCTTGAAAGCAAGGTAATAGGCGCTTCACGCTGGGTGACTCAGCTTATAAAAGAGTATATCTCACAGCATAGGGTGAATTTTCCACTCAGAGCGCTAGGCCCTGCACCTTGCACATTTGAAATGATAAATAATCGCTACAGATACAGACTTATCCTGAAAACACGCAATACTGCGGATTTTCGGGAGATGATAAAGCATGTTCTGGGCGAGTTCTATAAAAATAAAGATTATCAGACAGTTCGTATTTATGCCGACATAAACGGCGATATCGGGCTTTAAGAAAGGATAGTTAAATAAATGGCACTCAGAAAAATACTTAATAAGAGCGACGAGATTCTTCACAAGGTCTGCAAGCCTGTTACAGAATTTGACGACAAGCTTGGTCAGCTTCTTGATGATATGACAGAAACCCTGAAAAACGCCAACGGCGTTGGTCTTGCAGGTCCACAGGTGGCAAAGCTGAGAAGAGTGGTCGTTATAATAATCGACGATAAGGTTTACGAGCTTATCAACCCAGAGATAACATGGCAGAGCGAGGAAAAGCAGAGAGTTCTGGAGGGCTGTCTTTCATGCCCGAACGAGTGGGGCTATGTTACAAGACCTATGAGAGTTAAGTTCAAGGCGCAGGACAGACACGGCAAGTGGTACGAAATGGAAGTATCAGAACTGTTTGCACAGTGCGTTTGCCATGAGCTTGCACACCTTGAGGGTCATCTGTTTACTGAGATAGTTGAAGAATTTGTAGAGGTCGAGGACTAATGAAAATAATCTTCATGGGTACGCCTGATTTTGCCGTACCAACGCTGAAAAAGCTTTATGACAGCGGATATGAGGTGCAGGCTGTTTTCACTCAGCCTGATAAGCCAAAGGGCAGAGGCTATAAGCTTACTCCGCCCCCTGTAAAGGTGCTTGCGCAGGAGCATGACACTCCTGTTTATCAGCCGCAAAGCCTTAAAAAAGACGGCGAGGAGTATGTTAAAATTATCAATGACCTTGCCCCTGATTGTATCGTGGTGGCGGCTTATGGCAAAATGCTCCCTAAGTCGGTGCTTGATATACCAAGGCTTGGCTGTGTGAACGTCCACGGCTCGCTGCTTCCTAAATATCGTGGAGCAGGTCCGATACAGTGGGCTGTGCTTAATGACGAAGCTGAAACTGGAATTACAACGATGCTTATGGGCGAGGGCATGGATACAGGAGATATCCTTGTGGAAAAGGCTACTCCTATTGGCGAGAACGAAACAGCCGCAGAGCTTTTTGACAGACTTGCCGAAATGGGTGCAGAGGTGCTTGTTGATACCCTTGAAAAGCTCGATAAGGGCGAGATAACCCCTGTTAAGCAGGACGAGAGCCTTGCGACTTATGCACCAATGCTCTCAAAGGAGCTTTGCCCTATAGATTTCACAAAGCCTGTGAGAAAGATACACAAACAGATATGCGGTCTGTCTGATTGGCCATGCGCTACTACAGTGCTTGAGGGCAAAAGGCTGAAAGTATATAGATCTGAGATAGCTTCCACAAAGCCTTGCGGAAAGCCTGCGGGCACTGTGGTGGATAACAGCGACTTTTCTGTTGCCTGCTCAGACGGAGTCATAAGATTTACTCAGGTGCAGGCTGAGGGCTCAAAGAGAATGGATACAGCTGATTTTCTCAGAGGCAGACATATCGAGAACGGCACTGTGCTGGGATAATTCGGAGGAACTATGGGAAACGCCAGAAAAACGGTTTTAAGGCTGCTTACAAGGCTTGAAAACAGCGGCTCATATTCAAATATACTTCTTGACGAGGGCCTTGAAAGGTCTGACCTTTCACCTCAGGACAAGAAATTCGCCGCAGCACTTTTCTACGGCGTTTTGGAAAGACAGATAACTCTTGATAACATTATTCGGGAATATTCACGCAACCCTAAGAATAAGCTTGGTACTGAGGTCAGAGTTATACTGAGAATGGGTCTTTATCAGCTTTTATATATGGACTCTGTTCCTGACAATGCGGCGGTGGACGAGTCTGTGAAGCTTGCAAAGAAAAACAGAAATCCTGTGGCAAGCGGCTTTGTGAACGCAATGCTAAGGGAGTTTATAAGAAACGACAAAAAGCTTCCAAAGGGCAGAAATGCTACCGAGGAGCTTTCTATAGAATACTCCGCACCTGTATGGCTGACGGAGAAGTGGACAAGGGAATATGGTAAGGACATCTGCCTTGAAATGCTGAAAACCTCTGTGGGACAGGCACCTGTCACCGCAAGAGTGAACACGGTTTTTCATTCTCTTGAAAGCACACTGGATATGCTCGCTGAGGAGGGCATTACATTTGAAAGGCTGTCCGTCCTGCCTGATTGCATAAGGATATGCGGTGCAGGGGCGGTGGAGCATACTAAGGCTTACAAAGAGGGCAGGATACACGTTCAGGATCTTTCGAGCCAGCTTTGCTGTGCGGCTCTTGATCCTAAGGAGAACGATACAGTTCTTGACCTTTGTGCCGCACCTGGTGGAAAGACCTTTACAATTGCCGAGCGTATGAACAACAAGGGCAGAGTGCTTGCTTTTGATCTGCATAGAAATCGTGCAGGCCTTATTGAAAGCGGTGCCAAAAGGCTTGGACTTGACTGCATAAGCGCAGGTGTCAACAACGCAAAGGTCTATGACGAGAAAATGCCAAAGGCTGACAAAGTGCTTTGCGACGCACCTTGTTCCGGACTTGGCGTAATAAGAAGAAAACCTGAGATAAAGTATAAAGAACCCTCAGATTTCGACAGACTTCCTGAAATACAGTATGATATACTGAAAACGTCAGCGGAGTATGTAAAAGTCGGCGGAACGCTGGTGTATTCCACCTGCACGCTGTCAAGGGCGGAAAATGATGAGGTGGCAGACAGATTTTTGGCTGAACACCTTGATTTTGAGCCTGCACCGCTAGGCGAGGCTTTCGGCAGCGACAGCGGTCTTTGCAGAATGTCTATCACACCTGCAAAATATAATTCAGACGGATTTTTTATTGCTAAGTTTATCAGGCTGAGGTGATCTTTTGGTAGCATTTGATGATAATGGAAAAATAGATATATTGGGGCTTCTGCCTGACGAGCTGGAAGCTGAGATACTAAAGCTTGGAGAAAAGAAGTTCCGTGCAGGGCAGATATTTGACTGGCTTCATGTAAAGCGAGTGTCAAGTTTTGATGAAATGACTAATCTATCTGTACAATTAAGGAATCTGCTCAATGAAAAATTTTGTTTAAAATCACTATTTGTGTCAAAAAAGCTTGAATCTCATACCGATAATACTGTAAAATATCTATATGAGCTTGAGGACGGAAATCATGTGGAATCCGTAATAATGGAATACAACTACGGAAACACCATTTGCGTGTCAACTCAGGTGGGTTGCAAAATGGGCTGTCGCTTTTGTGCGTCAACTATTGCAGGCTTCAAGCGTGATTTGACTTCCTCGGAGATTCTGGGACAGATATACGCTTCTGAGCGTGACAGCGGAAGAAAGATATCAGGCGTGGTGCTTATGGGAATAGGCGAGCCTATGGATAACTTTGATAATGTGGTGAATTTCCTTGAAGTGCTGTCCTGTCCAAAGGGCTTTAATATGTCGCTAAGGCACGTTTCGGTGTCTACCTGCGGCATTGTGCCGAGGATATATGAGCTTGCAGAGAAAAAGCTGGGAATAACATTGTCTATCTCTTTGCACGCTTCCAATAATAAGAGCAGGAGCGAGATAATGCCTGTTAATGACAGGTATGATATCAACGAGCTTCTTGCCGCCTGCCGATACTATTTTAAGGTAACAGGCAGGAGAATTTCTTTTGAATATGCTTTGATAGACGGGCATAACGATTCTATGGAGGACGCAAGGGAGCTTGCGGAGCTTCTGGGCGGATTTGTCTGTCATGTGAATATAATCCCTGTTAATAAGATAAAGGAGCGTAATTATCATTCTGACAGAAAGTCAGCCAACAGATTCAGAGGATATCTGGAGAAGCTTGGGATAAACGCTACTGTAAGGCGGACCTTGGGTACGGATATAGACGCTGCCTGCGGTCAGCTAAGACGAGAATATGAGATCTGATAAAAGGTGGTGAATCGCTTGTTTATAGCGTCTGATACAGACATCGGAAAAAAACGCAGTGAAAATCAGGACAGAGTGCATGCTGAATTTCTTGCTGACAATGTTGCCGTTGCGGTGGTCTGTGACGGTATGGGCGGAGCGTCATCAGGCGGAGTTGCCAGTCAGCTTGCCATTGACGCAGTAGTAAAACGTATCAAGGAAAATTTCCGAAAAGATATGAAACCAAATTCCATAAGAAATCTTATGCTCACTTCAGTGCATTATGCGAATACGATCGTGTATGGCAAGAGCAAGGAGGATATTGACAAAAACGGTATGGGTACTACCTGCGTTGCGGCATTGGTGGTGGATAAGACCGTCTATATGGTGAGCGTGGGCGACAGCCGTGGATATCTTCTTACCAAGGACGGTATAGCTCAGATAACCACTGACCATACTTATGTGGAAATGCTTTATAGGTCGGGTCAGATAACCAAAGAAGAAGCGAAAAATCATCATATGAGAAACGTTATCACAAAGGCTGTGGGCGTTGAATCAGATGTTGAGGTCGATTATTTCGAGCTTGAAGAAAATGATAATTTTGCGGTGCTGCTTTGCTCTGACGGTCTGACCAATTATTGCACAGACAATATGATATATGAAACTGTGTTTGGCAATAATCTTGACGAGGCTATAAAACAGCTTATTGCTTTCGCAAACGAATGCGGCGGTAAAGATAATATTACTGCTGCGGTAATAGCAAATTAATGGAATGACAATAAAACATGAATAATATAGGAGTTGAATTACATGGATTCTAATATCGGCAAAAAGCTAGACGGCAGATATGAGATAACCGAGCTTATCGGCGTAGGCGGAATGGCTGACGTTTATAAGGCAGTTGACGTTATGGAAAACCGTACTGTTGCGGTAAAGATACTTAAGCCTGAGTTTTCACAGAACGAGGAATTTCTCAGACGCTTCAGAAACGAGAGCAAGGCTATCGCTGTACTTTCTCACCCTAATATCGTAAAGATATATGACGTGGGATTTTCTGACGAGATACAGTTTATCGTTATGGAGTATATCGACGGCATCACCCTTAAAGAGTTTATCGAGCAGCAGGGCGTGCTTAGGTGGAAAGACGCTTTGCACTTTGTAACTCAGATACTCCGTGCTTTGCAGCACGCTCATGATAAGGGTATCGTTCACAGAGATATCAAACCGCAGAACATAATGCTTTTCCCTGACGGAACTATCAAGGTCATGGATTTTGGTATCGCAAGATTTTCAAGGATCGACGGAAAGACACTTTCTGACAAGACTATCGGTTCTGTTCACTATATCTCACCTGAGCAGGCAAGGGGCGATATGACAGATGAAAGATCTGACATATACTCTGTAGGCGTTATGCTCTATGAGATGCTCACAGGCAGAAAGCCTTTTGACGGTGAAAATCCTGTGGCTATCGCTCTCAAGCATATGCAGGAGGATCCGGTTCCGCCAAGAGAGATCATGCCTTCTATCCCAGAGGCTCTTGAAGAAATAGTTATGCACGCTATGGAGAGAGATCCTGCAAGACGTTATCAGTCAGCAGCAGAGATGATAAAGGATATAGACACATTCAAGCTTAATCCATCTGTTGTTTTCGGATATAAGAACAGCCCTGTTCCTATCCCTGTGGCTGATAACAATAACAAATATTTTGACGATGAGCATAGTGAGAACTATGACGACGATGAAGAATATGAGGACGATGACGAAGAAAACGATGACGAGGAAGAAGAGGAAGAAAAGAAGCGTTCTTACGTTGTTCCGATACTCCTTGCTGTGACAGTTGCAGTAGTTATCATTGCAGCGTTCGTTATCGTAGGAGTTGTATTCAAGTCATTCAGCGGTTCAAACGGTATGCACACAGGTACAGTTACACTGCCAAACTTTGTGGGCAAGAATATCGTTCAGGTTGAGCAGGATTATAAGGATAAGCTTAAATTTGATATCACCGAAGAGTATAATGACCAGTATGACGAGGGAATAATCACGTTCCAGGGTCAGGCAGCAGGAAAGTCTGTTAAGGAAGGCTTCACGGTTACACTTACTGTAAGTAAGGGCAAAAAAATGGCAACTATCCCTGACATGGTGAAGAAAGACGGCACTGTGGCTGAAAGCGAGCTTAAGGCTGCAGGATTTATGGTCGTTAAGAGAGATATATGGTCTGAGGATATAGCTTCAGGTCTTGTTGTGAAAACACAGCCGGCAGCAGGTGAGCAGTATGCCGTAGGTGCGACTGTTGCTTTGTTTGTAAGTAAGGGTCCTGTTGAAACAAGAGTCAAAGTACCAAGCGTTGTAGGTCTTACAGAAGAAAAGGCAGTTGCAATGCTCAAGGAGAACAAGCTCAAGGCTGAGGTCAAGGAGATCGAGCATGAGGGCGATAAGGGCAAGGTCATCGAGCAGGATACAGATGAAGGCACATATGTTGAGCGTGACACAACTGTTACTATTTACGTTTCGACCGGAGAAACTTCACCTGTTGAGGTAACATTCTCACTGCCACTTCCAAGTGGTATCCACGGCTCATATTCTATAGACATCTACAATAACGGCAACGTTGCATATACACAGAAGATCGGTAGTGGAGAATCTGTTGCAGGCGGTTCTGTAAATGTAACAGTAAAGGGCAAGAAGACAGAAACTTTGACTATCTTCATCACAAATGACGAAAATCAGCAGAAGTGCCGTTATGCAGTATATGACGTAGATTATGATAAGCAGACAGCTACTCTTAGCGGAAGCCTGAATGAAAGCGGTCTGATCGACATTACTCCGACAACGACCACAACTACTACAACTACGACCACAACAACTACTACAACTACCACTACTGAAGCACCTGCACCGGAGCCTCAGGAGCCAGATGAGCAGGGTCAGTAGTTCATGAATGGAATAATCGTTAAAGCTATCGGAGGCATCTACTATGTAGAAGCCTCCGACGGCATTTATGAATGTAAGGCAAGAGGAGTATTCAGAAGAAAGAACATTTCTCCTGTAGGCGGCGACAGAGTTGAATTTTCATTGGAGGACGACGGAAGCGGAGTTATCGAGAAGATAGAGGAAAGACGCTCATTGCTTATAAGACCGCCTCTTGCAAATCTTGATATGCTTGTGTTCGTTTCGTCTACCTGCGAACCAAGACCTAATCTGCTGTTACTTGATAAGTTTATTGCAATAGCTGTTTTCAAAAAAATAGAGCCTGTGGTAGTCTTTACAAAGATAGACAAGGAAAGCTGTGACGAGCTTGTGGACATATACAAGGGCGCAGGGATAAAGACCTTTCAGGTAGACAATACCACCGGCGAGGGCAGTGAAGCTGTTAAGGCAGTGCTGGAGGGCAAGCTGTCGGCATTTACAGGAAACACGGGCGTTGGCAAATCGTCACTGCTCAATAATATGTTTCCTGCATTGGGGCTTGCCACCAACGAGATAAGCAAAAAGCTTGGCAGAGGAAAGCATACCACACGCCATGTAGAGCTTTATAAGCTGGAGGGCGGTGGTTATATTGCCGATACCCCTGGCTTTTCGTCGTTTGATACCAACAGATATGATATTATTTTCAAGGACAAGCTTGCAGGTTGTTTTCCTGAGTTTCAAAGATATGAGGGCAAGTGCAGATTTCCTGATTGCAGCCACACAAAGGAAAAGGGCTGTGCGGTCATAGAGGCGGTAAAAAATGGCGAGATCGCAAAGTCAAGGCATGAAAGTTATGTGGAAATGTACGAGCAGGCAAAGCAGCTTAAGGAGTGGGAATACAAAAAATGACTAAGAAATGCACTATCTTTTCAGGCGGTGAAGCGGTGTCGGCTCAGTGTGTGGCAGAATATAAGCCTTTTATTGACGATTCTCTTGTGATATCCGCTGACAAGGGCTATAAGCTTGCACAGGCAGTGGGCGTAAAGTCGGACATTATTATGGGCGATTTTGATTCTGCTGAAAAACCTGTTTTTGATAATATCGAGATCTTCCCCTCAGAAAAGGACGATACCGACCTTATGCTTGCCATAAAGCAGGGCTTTGAGTCGGGTTGTGATGATTTTCTCATATTCGGTGCAACAGGCGGACGAGTAGACCACTTACTTGGAAATATCCAATCTCTGGGATATGTTTTATCTTGTGGCGGTGAAGGAATGATAGCCGCAGATAGGGAGATAATTCGGCTTTATCGTGCAGGCAGTTACAGGATATATGACCGTGAGGGCTTTTCGTTCTCGCTGGTGGCATATACCGATAAGGTAGAGGGTCTGACCATAAAGGGTGCGAAATATGAGGTAGAGGACTGTCTGCTGACCAATGCTTTCCCACTTGGCATATCAAACGTAGTGAAAGGCTTTGATGGGCAGGATAGAAAATACGCTGAGATATCATTCAAAAGCGGCTATCTGCTGTCAGTACAGTCAAAAATGGTAACCGATTTTTGATTTTTGAATAATATAAACTATAACTATTCGGGAGGTAATACTTATGAAAGTTGTAGTTGTAAAAAGTCCAAAGGTCATATCGGGTTTAATGAGGCTTATTTTCAAGATCAAAAAGGAAAAAGAATAGGATAACTGGCGGTACTCGTTTGAGTGCCGTCAATTTTTTTGCTATAGCAGAAAAGCTCTTAGATCATAGGAACGATCTAAGAGCTTTTATTCTGGTGCCGCTAACCGGACTTGAACCGGTACGGGTTTTACCCCGAGGGATTTTAAGTTTTTAAATCGGTGAAGCGTTTTAATTTCTTTTGTGGTCTTTTGTTCCCTTTTGTGCCCGATTTTTCGAGCTTTTTGAGTATCAAAAATTGAAAAACACCGAATTACAGCAGCTTTCAAGAATCATAAAAAACCATGTTTTTTGGTAGACTTTCGGTAGATTTGTGGTAGACAAAAGCCGATAACTTGACTTGGTAGACCTACGGTAGACACACGAAATAAATTTAGTTCCCTGCGAAAAATGCCGATTTTTGTAGAAGAAATTGGCACAAAGGATAGGAAATGTCTCGTGTATTTGCCACACAAGAAAATGATAATCTATTGTTACAGATAAAGCGGATTTGTGCTTTTGACCTCTAAAATCAAATCAAAAAATCAATCATTTGGCGGACGATGTTCCATATAATTGGAGCGTTATCCGCTATTTTTATGCCTGAAAACCGAATACAGAGATAACGCTCCTCAGCAATGGGGGGCATTTTTTATTGTCAAAACTTATGAATCCCAGAATCACCATAAATATCAGGCTTGATAATCATAGCTGCACATTATTTTGCTGATGTATCACTTTATTACATTATATCATGTCTGCTGTTTTAATTAAGCGAAATGAAAAATAGGAGGTTTTTTATGTCTGAATGCCAGATCATCACGATCAGCGATGATAAGCTGTCCTGCGAAGCAACAGCTATACTGCTGAGAATGCTCAATTTTCCCGATACGGACTATCATACCGCAGAGGAGCTTTGTCCGTTCTTTGAGAATGATTCTCTGAAAACTATCAGGAACGCTCTGAACGAACTTTACAATGCAGGCTACCTCCGACGCAGCGGTAAGACCTATATGGTCAATAAGGTCAGGATCACACAAATGAAGCTCGCTTAAGCTGAAAACAGGAGGAAAATGGATATGTCTGCTAAAAAAATAAAAAAGGTCAAAACAATGCCATCATCGGTGTGCCGTGTCAATAAAAATGCAAACTATACAGTAATGAGCAACTATCATCTGCGGTCAACTAACCTCAGTCTGAAAGCAATCGGGCTTCTGAGTAAGGTTCTTTCTTTGCCGGAGAATTGGGATTACTCTATCTCAGGTCTGACAGCTATCTGCAAAGAGAAAGAAACAGCGATCAAGGCAGCATTGGACGAACTGAAGCATTGGGGTTACCTCACTGTGACTAAGCTGATGCCGAATGAAACGAAGAGCGGTCGTATAGAGTATGTCTATGACTTCTATGAGTATTCAGAAAAGGATTCGCCTGATGCAGACCGGGACGATGATGATACATACGATGAGGACGAAGAAACATCCGCTGCCGAAGTAAACTCCATAAAAAAAGCTCCGCAAGGAGCAGAAAAACAAGGCATAGAAAATCTACCTCTTGAAATTCTACCAGTAGAAATTCAAGAGGTAGAAAATCAGGGACAAATAAATACTAAGAAGATAATAAAGAAAAATCAAATACTGAGTGATCAAGTATCTATCAATCAGTCCCACTCCGTTAGCGGAAAAGCTGTTGAAAATGATGAAAAACAGACAGACGGACGGATTGACGGATATATCTGCGAAAAAGAGATTTATACCGAAGTAGTGAAAAACAACATCGACTTTTCCTACTTTGCAGAATGGCTCGGTGATGAGGAAGAAGCTGAGGAGATCGTTCAGATGATCGTTCGGCGGATATGTTCCCGAAAGAAAACGGAGCGTATCTGCGGACAGGACTTCCCCAGGGAAGTTGTCAAGTCCGCTATGCTAAAGGTTGATATAAACGTTCTTGAAAATGCTATTGAGCAGATGAAGCGTACAGACAATGTGCGGAACTATGAGAGTTATCTTATCAGCACTCTGTTCAACGAAGCCAACGGCAAGCGTTTCAAGGAAAATGCTGAGGGACGATGGGCTGAGTATGCTGTCAAGAGAGATTTTGGCGGTTATGATGACTGAACGTTCCTGAGAGGAGGTGGTGGCTATGGAAGGGGAGAAGAAACCGGACGTAGCTGCTTGAAAGACGGCAAATGAGCTTTTTTGAAAGGAAGGTGAAGATCATGGCTAAGTCTATTCTGACACCGGAGGGCGATCTCGTCAACTACGATAACCTGATTGCGGTCAGCGTCGAAGTGCGTCCTGTCGGTGTCGATGAGGAGCATTCGGAAGATGAATACTGTATCGTTGGCACAGATGTGACCAACAAGGAAAATCTGCTGTATCACTCGCCCGACTATGACAAGGTGATGAGTGTCCAGCGTGACATTACCCGTTGGCTCCAGAGTGAAGCATTTTCAACTTTTGAGATGCCGACCGCAGACGAAGGCGGTGATGCGTAATGCCGTCCGACTATGAGAACGGTGCGAAGAAAACCATTGACATTTCAATCAAGGCGGAGAAAATGACCGCTGATGTGCTGAAATCGGCATTGCAGGAGTTTATGTCGGGCAAGGCAGAGAAAAAAGGGCGAATGACCTATAAGCAGTTGCAGGCTAAGTCGCCGTCAAAGCTCGACAGCATTGAGGTTTCAGACCGAAATATCGGGGATTTCCTGAAAACCGCACGAAAATACGATGTGGATTTTGCTCTAAAAAGAGATAAAAGCACCTCGCCGCCTACCTATCATGTTTTCTTTTCCGCTGCTAAGACAGAGGATTTCAAGAGGGCATTTTCGGAGTATGTCGGCAAGGACCAGTGCAAGACACCGAAGCGTGGTGAGTTCACCCGTGAGAAGATGCAGCAGCAGGCTCAGAAACTCAGGAGCAAACCTCGAAAACAGAAACAGAGAGAAAAAACAAGGGAGAACAGACGATGATCTACGGCTATTTCATGCCTGTGCCCGTTCCACGGGCAAGGGACGATGATGTTTTTACGGCGGTTTTTGATGCCGATATCAACAGAAAGGAAAGGTCTGCGAATTGCAGATCGACACGAGAAAACTCAAAAAGCTGATCATCAAGGCTATCCCCTATGTAGCTTTCTCTTATGTGGGTAACCTGATTGGCTTTGCGTACCGAACCGCTGAGGGCGACGGCTTTCAGGAAAAGCTCCTGCCCTTCATGAGCAATCTCGGTGTGGCATTTGCAAGAATCATTCCCAGTTTACACCCGTTTGATATTCTTTTCGGCTTGGTTCTTGCGGGTGTAATGAGGCTCGTCCTCTATGTCAAGTCGAAAAACAGGAAGAAATTTCGCCAGGGTGAGGAGTACGGCTCTGCCGTATGGGGCGGTGAAAAGGATATTGAGCCGTATATGGACTTATCCTGCCCCGAAAACAATGTAATTCTCACAAAGACGGAATCTCTCACAATGGGCAAGCCCTCTGCACCGAAGTTTGCGAGAAATAAAAATATCCTCGTTATCGGTGGCTCAGGCTCAGGTAAGACACGATTTTTCGTAAAGCCGAACCTGATGCAGATGCACTCCTCCTATGTAGTCACCGATCCGAAAGGCACGGTGCTTGTGGAGTGCGGAAGAATGCTCCAAAGGGGCCGCCCGAAACGAGTTGACGGAAATGTTGTGTACCGCAGGGACGATAAGGGAAACTATCTGAAAGATAAAAAAGGCAGATATATCCCTGTCTATGAGCCTTACAAGATCAAGGTGTTCAATACCATTGATTTTGCGAAGTCGATGCACTACAATCCGTTTGCTTACATCAGCAAGAAAAACCGTGAGAAGGACATTCTCAAATTCGTGGAAGTCCTTATCAAGAATACTTCTTCTTCTCAGCAGCCGTCCGGCGATGACTTTTGGGTGAAAGCAGAGAAACTGCTCTATACTGCGTATATTGCACTGATTTTTGCTATGTACCCCGAAGATCAATGGAACTTTGAAACGCTGATCGACATGATAAACAATTCGGAGTGCCGTGAGGACGATGAGGAGTTTAAGAACTGTATTGACCTTGAATTTGAGATCGTGGAGTGCTGGCTGAACGGCACAAAGCACGAAGATCCCGAAGTCATGGCTGATTACGGTGACATCTTTGAAACGAAACCCGATGCCGAACAACGGCGCTTGGGTGCATTTGCACTCAAACAATTCAAGGCGTATAAGCTCGCTGCTGGAAAAACGGCTAAGTCTATTTTAATTAGCTGTTCGACACGACTTGCACCTTTTGCAATAGATGAGGTCTTGGAGATCACCTCCTACGATGAGCTGCACCTTGACAAGCTCGGTGACGAGCTGAGTGCGCTTTTCATAATCATCTCCGATACAGATGCGACTTTTAACTTCCTGGTCGCTATCATGTATTCACAGCTTTTCAACCTACTCTGTACGAAAGCAGATAATTCCCCAGGGGGAAAGCTGGACTATCATGTACGCTGTTTGTTAGACGAGTTCGCCAATATTGGCGAAATTCCGCAGTTTGAGAAGCTCATAGCGACGATCCGAAGCCGTGAAATAAGTGCGTCGATCATCTTGCAAGCTAAGAGCCAGCTAAAGGCTATCTACAAAGACAATGCAGACACGATCGAAGGCAACTGTGATACGATGCTGTTTTTGGGCGGTAAGGAGAAGTCCACGCTGAAAGAGATCTCCGAAAGTCTCGGCAAGGAAACTATCGACAGTTTCAACACCTCTACCAACCGTGGACAGTCGGAAAGTTACGGAATGAACTATCAGAAGCTCGGAAAAGAGCTGAAAAGTCAAGACGAATTGGCGGTCATGGACGGCGGTAAATGTATCTTACAGGTGCGAGGAGTGCGTCCGTTCTTCTCGGATAAGTTTGACATTACCCGTCATAAGCAATATCCAATGCTCTTGGACGATAATCCTGAGATGGGGTTCAACATCGAAAAATATGTGAGTGACCAAAAGGCGATGCGTTTGAGACTGTCTCGACAGGTAAAGTTCACGGGGTATGGTGTTGATATGACGGCCGCCGGACAGGAAGTTACAACAGTATCAGCAACAGAAACAGAAACCGCTGATACTCAAAATTCTGAGGGAACCGACGAAAAAGAGATATATGTCGGCTTTTAACTCAGACAGTGAAGAAACCGAATAAAAAGAGAATCGGTTGAAGCTGCGGACAATCTTTACTTTATTTTTTGAGGGAGACTTTTTACCTATGAACGAACTGAATATTTCTGCGGTCGATGCAACCGCAATGGAGACAGCAGCCACTACCTCTGCACCGAAGCACAAGTGGCTCTCTAAGCTCACCCGTGGTGCAAAGAAGGCAACCATGTTCTGCACAATCGCAGGCGTTATGGCATCTGCCTGTGCAACTCAGGCATTCGCAGCAGGCACGGGTGCTGTTGATACTTCTTCTTTCATTTCTACTGCGTGTACCGTTCTCAAGAGCGTTATCTGCCTGATCGGTGCAGGCGTTGGTGTATGGGGCGTTGTAAACCTTCTTGAAGGTTACGGTAATGATAACCCCGGTGCTAAAGCACAGTAGTGATATAGAAGTTTTTTCTCCCTTAGTGTAGTCGCATAACACCGTCGGTTATGCGACCTTTTTACCATATTTGCCTGTTTCAACGGATATAGTCGATACCGCCACATCAAAGCGATAGTGAATAACAATATCCTGGACTCGCTTTCCGCTGGACTTGTCTGCTTCATGGACTACTATCCTGTCAATCAGTTCGTGCATGATCTTCGGAGTAAGCACCGTGATATGCTCATACTGCTTGATGACATTGAGGAACGCCGTTACATCGGAGGACTTCTGTTCAGCCGTTTCAACAAATGTGGTAAGCTCCGCAACAGTTGATTTCAGCTTTGTCTGTTCTTCCTCATATCCTGCGGACATCATCGTGAAACGCTCGTCTGACAGCCTGCCGAGAACATTATCCTCATAGAGCCTTGTAAAGAGCTTGTCCAGTTCAGCGATTCTCTTTTCAGCCTGCTTTAAGGTCTTTTTCGCCTTAGTAAGCTCCGATGATTTACGCTGAACGGAATTGCTCATAGCCGTCTGAATGAACTCATCCTCGTTCTCACGCACCATCGTCAGGAGCTTGTTCAGCTCACCGAGGACAATTTCGTTGAGTACGCAAGTACGAATATAGTGGACGGTGCATTTATCCTGTTCCTTTGCGTAGGTGGAACAACGCATATGCTCCTGCTCTGGACGCTCATTCTTGCGGCGGCTCAGATACATCTTCTCTCCGCAGTCGGCACAGTAAACCATTCCTGCGAACGGATTAACCGTTTGCATCTTCTGCGGTCTGCGCTTATGCTTGCGAAGTTCCTGAACCAAGTCGAATGTCTCCTGCGTGATGATAGGCTCTTGCGTATTTTCAAAGACCTGCCATTCGTCCTGCGGATTATACACAATTTTGTGAACCTTGTAGGACTTCATTTTCGTACGGAAGTTGACCGTATGACCGCAGTATTCAAGGCGTTCAAGGATATGGGTGATTGTATTTGCACCCCAGCGGTAGGTTTTTGCGTTATGCCGTCCGTTGTCACGACCTTGCGATAATGCGTAGGCAGTCGGAGTCGGTATACCCTGTTCTGTTAAGATACGGGCGATCTGCACCGGACCGTAGCCATCAATGCAGAGCTTGAAAATCTTGCGTACCACCTCGGCGGCAGGCTCATCAACTACCCACAGGTTCTTGTCGGTATCGGACTTCTTGTAGCCGTACACGGGCGGACAAAGATGCTTGCCCGACTGTCCCTTTGCCCTGAACACCGCACGAATTTTCTTTGAGCAGTCACGGGCATACCAGTCATTGAAGATATTTTTGAACGCAAGCAGTTCGTTCTCGGATTTCGCCGTATCGACATTATCGTTGACCGCAATGTAACGCACACCGTAGTCGGGGAACACCATTTCGATCAGCTCACCCGTTTTCAGGTAATCACGACCTAAACGGCTCAAATCTTTAGTGATTACCGTAGCGACCTTGCCGTCCTCAATGTCCGTCATCATCGCTTTGAAGCCTTCACGCTCAAAGGTAGTTCCACTCACACCATCGTCCACATAGAATACCGTGTTGCGAAAGACGTTGTCATCGGCATACTTCTGGAGGATAGCCTTCTGATTTGTGATACTGTTGCTCTCACCGTCGAGCATATCGTCCTGGCTCAGACGGCAGTATAAAGCTGTTATCTTGTCTGTCATATTAACCTCACTTTCCGACAGATACAGCAAGCTATTATCATTATAGCGCACCCCGTTTCTTTTTTCAATGCGCCGATATTCCAAAATCAAACAGCCTGCTGTACGGGTTCTTGTCCGGTTTCACCGAGGAGTTTTTCACAATCCTCTGTTATCAGCCTTGCGAGAATGTCGCTCAGGCTCTCCCGAAAAGAGGGGTTAAAGACGGTCTTAACTCTGTAAATCGTATGCCCGATATGGTACTCGGACACGTTATCTGTTACCGCAACGGCGGCAGTTGTTGTTTCGTTCATAGCGAATTTATCTCCTTTAGCTTCTCTATATCTACGCTTATAGGTCTGAGGGCATCGCTTTTTATCTATCACCCTCATGGTTGTTGTTTGTGAATACAGCCGTGCGGAACGGCATTGCTGCCGTCCCTCTCACAGCTATCGTCTTGTTGTCGGATATATGTTAATCCGAATACGGAGTGTGCTTGTTATCGAAGAACGTAGTCTGATAGTCGGCATTATCGTCGCTGTCGGAATCATCGTCCTCATCGCCGTTGGTATCGGCAGAGCTATCGTCAGCAAGCTCAGCGATCTGGTCATAGGTCATACCGCTTGCGGTCAGCTTGCCAATCAGCGTATGCTCTATGGTTGCAGTATCGACAAGCGCTTGTCCCTCTAAGCCGTAAAGCTCAGAGAGCATATCGTAAGCGATCTGCTTGCTCTCCATGATGACCTTGCGTTTACGTTCGAGAGCTGCCTTGATAGACTTCTCGTAGCTGTCGAGCTTCGCCTGGTTGTCTTTCAGATTACCACGCATTCACATCACCTCACATTTTTATAGGATTTAGGGATAATACCCTATGTTAATATTATAGCGCGAAACGCAGTTCTGTGTCTATTGATATTGCGCTCAAACTTTCTGTTTCACTTGCATTATCCAGTTCGACACATTGTTACGGGGAAAAGAAAAAGCTGCGGAGCGGAGAACGCTCACACAGCTTGCAAGTATCATTCATTTATTTAGGATTATACTCCACCCATTCTCCATCGACAAGTGTTTCTAACTTTCCCCATTCAGGTTTTCCAATGTCACGCCCTTTTACTCTAATCGGAATTAAAGCATCGTGCTGACAAAACGGCAACGGATCATTAATGTCTATCCAACCTCTTTCATCTATTTCATCATTCCAATCATCATATACATCTTCCAAATCATTATAATACTGGTCAAACGAACATTGAATTGCATCTATACTGCAATATTGAAATAGGAAAACCCCTTCGTTTTTTGTTTGATAAATCATTATTTTGTAAATATAATCACTCTCATTGCACTTCATAGGATTTTTTAGAAAAGCATATTTTCTCATACTACAGCCTCCGTATTCAATTTGAGGGTTACTGCTGAACTTATTATACATCATTTTTATTGAATCAGTCAACCACCACTTTCACCAAACTGCCGCCCAGACTGCGCAATAACTGCGCCGTACCAGTTTAGAATATTGACACCGATGATGATTGAGAGCATCACGCAGGAGCGTGAGCGAGTATGACCGCCGACCAATGCGGCGGAGATGATAAGTCGCATAGCTCCAAATTCGCTGACGGAACAGCGAAAGCCTGCGAGATACAGAGATACAGCAGGCAGAAAACTGCGCAACAGCGCAACAAAAATAGCAAGCATTGTATTTTGCGCCGCACACGGACGAAAACACCAAATGCTTGTTGGGGACACCCCAAGCCCCGAAATGACCGCACAGCGGTCAAAAAATAAACGGCTTACGCCGAAATACATACAAAGGAGACTCCAATATGGAAACCGAAAAGAAAAGGCGTGGCAGACCACGCAAGCAGAAGTTATTTGAAACCGAAGGTATGACCTACGAGGGGGCAATCAACAACGCTTTGGACAAAGAGGTCAGCGCTGAGCTTGACGATACCCTTGCACACAAGTCCGAGGACGAGCTTTCCGACGATGAACGCAAGTACCTGAAACGCAAGAGGGAGAAGAAGTCTTACACGCTGAATGTTCGCTTTACGGAATCGGAAATGCAGGACATCTTAGCAAAGTGTGAGCAATACGGGTACAAGAACAAGACGGAGTATATCCGAGATTGTGTTCGTGCGAGGGTTGATCTCACTCCCGACCGTTCCGAAATTGCCGAATGCAATCGTCTGATGAAACGCATTGGAGCGAACATCAATCAGATACTTGTCCGACTTTACAGCACAGGTCACATCTATGCCGAGGATATTACCGAGATAAAGAGAGGGGTTAATGAAATTTGGCATACACTTCTATCCATACGATCAGGGCAACAGTCAGCGCAGCGATCGCTTACATCACAAACGGAGATAAGACCATCAACGGTTTATATGTCAGCTCTTATGCTTGCCGAGCCGACAGCGCAGGAGCAAGCGAGGACTTCCGAGCCGTCCGACAGCAAGGCACAGGACGAACCGAAATCCTTGCCTACCACATGATTCAGAGCTTTGCCCCCGGTGAAGTCACGCCCGAACAGGCTATGCAGATCGGAGAGGAGTTGTGCGACCGTTATCTGAAAGGCGATTATCAATATGTTATCGCTGTCCACAACGATAAAGACCACCTGCATTGCCATATCATTTTTAACAACACCAATCTGTATAACGGACTCAGCTTCACCACCGAGCATAATCAGGGTAAAAAGACTGAACGTGCGTGGGCAGAACTCAGGCAATTATCGGACGAGATATGCACCGAACACGGCATATCTGTTATCTCCGAGCCTGAAAAGGGACATGGGGTATCTCACTTTGAGAGGGATATGCAGAAAGAGGGCAAGTCGTGGAAAGAAAAGCTCCGTGTCCGTATTGCAGAGGTCATGCTTTACAGCCATGACTTCAAGGACTTTCTTGAAAAGTGCAGTGAGTGCGGTATTGAATATGTGTATAAGCCGAGCAATAAGGTCAAGTTGAAATTCAGACTATCAGGTGACGGTCAACAGAAGTTTACAAGAGCCGACACTCTGGGCGCAGACTTCACCCCCGAACGTATCACCGAGCAGATAGCAGAGATACAAGAAAAGCTGTCAGCGGCGAATGTCACTCCCGATATGCTTATCGAACCGCCGAAGCCTGTTGTTGTTCCCAAGCCTGAGCCGAAGCCGACACAGACAGTCACCACACCGATAAAGCCGAAACAATCTGCCGAGCCTGAAACTATCACGGAAACAAGTGAAACCGCAAAGAGAAAAGCTGCGGCGGAACAGGTTGAGAAGTTCTTTGCAGCCCGACGAGCAAGACGGCAGGCACAACTTGATATGCTTAACGCATCTTCTGCAAAGCCCACCGAGCCGAAACCTGAACTGCCTACCCCGACACCACAGCCAACACCTACGGAAAGTAAAGCACCTGAAAAGAAAGAAGATGTATGGGCAGAGATCAGGGGTATGCGTGATTGCGACAAGATGATCGCTGACCTTGAAGCTGGCGGAATCACATCGCTTGATGATCTCAAGGGCTTCTTCTGGAATTTCAAGCACCCTGATGACCACACGGACGAGCTTGCCGAGCTTGACAAGAAGATTAGGGGCATTGATAAGCTCATCAATATGATGAAACAGCATTCTCAGAACTATGCTACATACAAGGAGTATCAGGAGCGTTCTGCATTTACACAAAAGAGTTTCCGCAAGAAGAATGCTGCCGCTATCGACGCATTTGAAGAAGCCGACAAATATATTGCCGAGCATATCAAGCCTTATTACATCAAGGGCAAGCCACCTAAACTGAGCGACCTACAGGCGATGTCTGCCAAGCTGAAAGAGAAATACAATGCTCTGGTGCCTGAGCATAATGTTTTTCTCAGAAGAAAGGCGGCGGCATCGCAGTACTCTCGTCAGGTACGAAAGTATCTTGACGATCAGCGTCAGCAAGAGCGTAACAGGCAGTATCAGGAGAGAAAACGCTCTCAGCAGAAAAAGAAAGACTATCTCGAATAACGAAAGGAAGATTATATGAGCAAAATAGGTTATATCCGTGTTTCCACCGAACACCAAGAAACCGCCCGTCAGCAGGAGATCATGTGCGACTATCAGGTTGACCGCATCTTCTCTGAGAAGCTGTCAGGAGCGAATACCGACCGCCCTCAGCTCAGGGCAATGCTTGACTATGTGAGGGAGGGCGATACGCTCTACATCGAGAGTATCAGCCGTCTCGGACGCTCCACAAAGGACTTGCTGAACATTATCGACACCCTTACCGACAAAGGGGTAACGCTCATCAGCCATAAGGAGAAGATTGACACCGACACGCCTACGGGCAAATTCATGTTGACCGTGTTTGCCGCACTCTCTCAGTTGGAGCGTGAGCAGCTCAAACAGCGACAGCGTGAGGGCATCGAGATCGCTAAGGCTCAGGGCAAGTACACGGGCAGAAAGCCTATCCCCACCGACTGGACGAGGTTTGAGCAGCTCTATGGGGAATGGAGAGCTAAGCAGATCACAGGGCGAGATTTTATGCGGAGAATGGATATGTCGGCTAATACCTTTTACCGCCGTGTGCGTGAGTATGAGATTACCCATCATATCACCGAACCGACTTCTGCTTGATGATAACCGTCAGCGGAACGGGAATGCATCTCATAGCCGTCCGAGCTTGCGGAGCGTAAAACTAACCAATGAAAACAGCACCCTTTCAATAACGCTCCGAGAAGGTGCTGTAACAATCATATTATGTTTGACTTTGATTTGCTTTCCTAAAATTAATCATATATGCCCCGACATTCAAAGTCAATGCTCCGATCCACGCAATGATCTCAGCGTAAGCAGTTGCCCGAAAGCCAATATGTGGAAGCAGGAAGATGATCGCAGGAATGCGCAGTGCCATTTCAGCAATTCCCGACAGCATCGGAATCAACGGATACCCCATACCCTGCGTTGCATTGCGGTAAATGAACAGCAGATTCAGCAATATCAGCCCTGTGCCACATATTCTCAGGTATTCTGCGGAAAGAGCGATCGTTTCACTCTCATCAAGCATGAAGTCAGCAAGCTGTTTAGAAAGCAGTATCATAGCAGAGCCTAAGCACAGATAGGAAACCAATGCAATATTGATACAAACACGAACACCCTGTCTGATACGCTCGGTCTTGCCTGCACCGAAATTCTGGCTGACAAAGGAAGATACCGCAAAGCCTGCCGTGAGGGACGGGAGCATAAACAGGTTCAGGTACTTGCTGCACACTGAATATGCCGATGTATAAGCTACACCGCAATCATTGACATATCCCTGAACGACCATACAGCCTACCGCAGTGATCGAGTTCATACACGCCATCGGAATGCCATTTTTCAGCAGCAACAGGGACATTGCCGTATCCGATTCAAAATCATCTTTACGGATTTCAAGCTGAGGTATCTGTTTCATTTTCAGATAGCAGATAAACGCCGATATAGCTTGTGATATTACAGTTGCCGCTGCTACTCCCTCAACACCTGTGTGAAAGAGAAATATCAGGATATAGTCCAAAGCAATATTGACCGCCGAGGAGATTATAATTGCAAGAAACGGCGTTTTACTGTCACCGACCGAACGGAGAACACCCGAAAGCAGATTATACGCTATCGTTGCTGCCAGTCCGCCGAAGATGATATATCCGTAGATCAGGCTGTCTTCCAGTATGATCTGGTCTGTCCGCATCAAAAGCAATATCGGTTTCAGTAGCAAACAGCCTGCCGCCGTCAGGATCACTGTCAGTATCGCTGACAGCTTCACAGATAATGCAACAGACTTGCGGACGGCAGTCATATCGCCCGAACCGAAGTTCTGAGCGATGATAACGGCAAATCCGCCTGTTACACCCATTGAGAAGCCTATTATCAGCAGTGATAAGGACGAGAGGTTGCCGACTGCACCGAGGGCATTGTCGCCTAATCCTCGCCCGACGATAGCCGTATCAGCTACCGAGTATATCTGCTGAAGAAGATTGGTCAAGAGCATCGGAAAGAAGAAACCAAGCAGTTTTCCCGATACTTTGCCGTTTGTCAGGTCATTCGTATGATCCATTCACATCACCTCTGCCATTAAATATAGCATATCTCAGTTGTATTTTATATCTGGAAACTTGAATTTATAGCTGAAAAGTGATATAATATGCAGAAGAAAGGCAGGAGGTGCGTATGAAAATCAGAAATGAGCTGAATGCAGAGCTTTTTCGGCAGAAAATGGATAATTTCAAGCGTTCGGAACATTCCGTGAAGCCAGTCGAGTTTACTTCAATATGCAATGGGGATATGGATGCTGTGAAATTGCAGCTCAGTGAGGGTGAGCTTGCTTTAATCGCTGATGACAGGCTCATGTCTAAAAACAAACTGAAAAACGCGGTGTATCACTTTGTTTTATGTGCATCGGCAATCGCTTCCACTTGTATGGATATGGGCATGGGGCAGACGGAAGCCTATACACTATCTGATCTCTATGTCCTCAAAGCCGATACTTGCAGGACGATAGACGGTGTATGCAGGCTCTATGAAGATATGTGCCTTGACTTCACCGAGCGAATGCAGGAGATACGCAAGGAAGCGGTGATCTCGCTTCATATCCGCAAGTGTATCGACTATATCTATGAGAACCTGGGTGCTGATCTGTCAGTCAAGGCACTTGCAAAGGCGGCAGAGCTGAATCCTGCCTATCTGTCAAGGCTGTTCCGACAGGAAACCGGCATTCCGCTGAAACGTTTTGTAAAAGAAGCACGGGTAGATACAGCACAAAATCTACTCCGATATTCCAACCTGTCCTATCTTGTGATCTCTACCTCGCTGGGTTTCTCCACGCAAAGCGTGTTTATTGCCGTGTTCAAGGAGATTACGGGCATGACACCAAAGGTGTACCGTGAGAAATATTATACGAAGAATAGATAATAATAGAAAAGCCATTCTCCAAGTAAATGCTGGAGAATGGCTTTTGTGTTTCTCATAATATATGTCATAAGAGCTGTCAGCTTTTAAGGTATATACCAAAATCGTTGTTTTGACTTATGCGGAACGGTTTTTGAGTGTGCCAGTAGACTAAGGCTTTATGGAGTATAACGCCATTTTCTGCAAAATCACGAAATAGTTGTAAAAACATTTTAACATTCAAGGTTAGTTAGCTACATAAACATTCTCTTTTTCTGAAATCTTATCTATTACGGTACTATAAGCCGAATCGCTTTTTGGTAATAAAACAACGCCAATGATTTTAACATCAGATTGTGTGATCTCGTCTTTTTCGGTTTTGATTCCATTTCGTATAACATCAAATTCGTTTTCTAAGCAAGGGTGTTTATCATTGATTATTTCTACAAATTTATCTAATGGCGCTGCAATTTTCTCTCCACCATAATACAATGGAATGCCAAATACTCCTCTTTCATTTCCTTGGGGATTCTGAATGGTTGCTGTTATCGTGTCAGACTCATTATAAGTATCAACCCAAAGCCATGTCACAGTTCCATAGGCACTATATTCATCGATTACAGATGATATATTTGATGAGCTTATAGCATTTTTGAATGATACATATATTTTTCCTTCATCTTGTATTGTTGCTGACTCATAGTTGCCGTTTTCCGATGAATATAGATAAAACCGTTGAATTCGTGATGAATCATTTTCAGTAATAAGGCAATTAGGAAAATCTGTAGTTGAATTTGCTCCGCTTGCGCCTGTTAAAAGACCGATCTTTTCAAACGTGAATTTTTGATTAAGATTAACCTTTAATTTATAATTTTCTTTCTTTGTCGAATCCGTTATGCTATATGGGAAACAAGATATAGAGTATTTGTATTCATCACTATCTACTTGCTTGATGTCAAGCTCGTTTCCGTTCGGACAGCAAATATAATAATAGCTTTGTAGATCTTTATTCATTTGTGCCATAAGTAAATTTCTCTGATGATAGTTAGTAAAGATTATTACACTTGCTACTATAAATATAACCATTGATGTAATAATGATTGCTTTTTTCATAGCGAACACCTTATTTCAAAATCAATGTTTTTTATTCTGATTAGTCTGATATATAGGATTTAGTCTAAAGAAGATTTATCTCCGCCATACTGATAAAACACTTTTCTGCTTTCCTCGTTGACAAAGCCCTTATAACTACAAAAACCGAGCGTATAAGCCGCCATTGCAATCGCCATATCCTCAGATTCGATATTCTGAGTAGCTGCGATAGCCATCAACTCATCAATGACAGTTACTGCCACCATATTTCATTCCTTTCTGTATCCTCAGATACAATTATGGGTTATAAAAATTATAGCACAGAAAGTCGAAAAAGTCAATCTATCTCACGATAATGTTAGATATTCTTTTAAGGAATAGCAAAAAGCGTTTCAGCCATAAAACCGAAACACTTTTCTTGCTAAAAATCCCGATAATACTGTAAAATTCTTATTTCTGAACTTCCTTCATCAACGCCACGCCGTCCTTGAATCCTGCCTTGTACGCAGCCCGCATCTCATCGGCGGCAGTCTCGCTTTGTAGGTCACAGAGCTTGCGGAAGATGTCCTGCTGTTCTTCGGTCAGCGACTTCTCGAATTCGATAGCAGTCTTTTCCCACTCATCAGAGGAGTGACAGGTCTTGATAGCACCAATTCTGCTGTTATAAATCTCATCAATCATTGTAAGCATCCTTTCGGTAATTTTAGCTTGCTGTACCTGTCTTACAATGTTTGTCTGAAAACTTCTCTATGCCTACTGTCGTAAATCCCAGGGCATGAAGCAGCTCATGTCAGGTCTTGGTCTGATTCTCCTTGCAATCGTCCTTGTTCCTGTTCTTGAAACAATGATGACGGGCGCAATTTAAGTGACGTTCTGACCTGAATATAAGCAGATTAGCTACATAGCGGTGGGTTTTGCATTGCAATAATGGGTTTTGGGTAAGCAATCTGCACTCTTAGATATGAAAGGGAGTGAAAATATAAATGGCAATAAATATCGGATATTTAACTGCCAATAAAACAAGTGCAGGAGATGAAGTGTACACTCCATTCTATGCGGTAGAGCCGTTAATGGAATTTCTGCCGAAAGACAAGAAAATATGGTGCCCGTTCGATGAAGAATGGAGTGCGTTTTATCAGTATCTTACCGAACAGGGGTTTTATGTGGAACGAAGCAGCTTGAAAGATGACAAGGATTTTTTTCACTTTGAGCCTGACGAATGGGATATTCTCGTAAGCAATCCCCCATTTTCTAAGAAGAATGAAGTCCTGAAACGAGCTTTTGCTTTTCAGAAGCCTTTTGCTCTGCTCTTGCCCGTGAACAGTATTCAGGGTAAGGCACGATACAAGATATTCAACAATGAGATTCAGATGCTTTGCTTTGATAGTCGGGTTGACTATCACACACAGCAGAATATGCTCTTTACAACAAAGGGCAATCATTTCGGATCTGCGTATTTTTGCAGAAACCTTCTCCCCACAAAACTGGAATTACGTCAGCTTGTGAAATATGACAGACCATTGATGAATTCCTCGGAGAGGGGTGATGAATAAATGGGAGTAATCAGCGATGCGATTGATGCTTTGGAGGATTGGTGCTGTGACTTATTCAAGGACGGCATAAAATCTCAGTTTGACGGAATTTCCGATCTTCTGACTGATACATTTGCTCAGACAACAGGTTCGGGAGCAAAGGGAAACCTTGTATCAAACTTTCTAACAAAGCACCCTGCTCAGTTTACGGGTACTGCCGGAAGTGCGCCGACAGGCTACGGAATTTGGGCAACTATCGAAACGCTCTGTAACAATGTTGTAGTCCCTATTGGAGGTTTCATTCTTACAGTCATCCTCTTGAATGAGCTTTGTCAAATGGTCATTCGGGGAAACAATTTCAAGGACTTCGACGATTCGATCTTTATAAAATGGATCATCAAAGCCTTATGCGGTGTAATACTTGTAGCCAACACATATTACATCGCTTCCGCACTATTTTCGTTTGGCACAAATGTATGCTCTAACGGACTTGCCACGCTGTTCGGCAGCGGTGACTATCTATCTAAAAGTCTTGCGATAAAGAAATCAGCTCTCAATAGCTTAGGCTTGGGAGAACTGATGACGGTGTGGTTCATATCCCTTATTGTTCATCTGGGAGTGATGATACTTATTGTTGCAATCGTAATTACACTTGCAAGCCGTATCATCGAGGTGTTTATGTATCTCAGCATTGCACCTATTCCTATGGCAACAATGATGGACAGCGGAGAATGGGCGAGCATCGGTAAAAACTGGATAAAGCAACTTTTAGCTCTTTCTTTCCAGGGTTTCTTTATCGTAGTCGCACTCGGTATCTTCAAAACGCTGTTTAGCAATATGATCGCTACGCTCAATTCAAGCAAGGACGGTGTGATAATGCAAATGGCAATGCTAATGGGATACACGGCAGCACTTATCTTTACCATTCTGCGTACAGGAGCTATCAGCAAAAGTGTGTTTAACGCACATTGACCTTGAACAAGATTGGAGGATTTATGGCACATTATGTACAAATCCCTAAAGACCTGAACGACATCAAAGAGAAGTTCATTATGGGATTTACCAAAAGACAGGTAATATGCTTTGGTATCGGTCTTGTTCTCGGAGCGCCTGTTTTCTTTCTGACGAAAACAGCTATAGGAATGTCCGGGGCGATATTCGCTATGGGTGCAGTCGCTGCTCCTGCGATACTCTGTGGACTTTATAAGAAAAATGGTGTTTTCTTGGAAAAACAGGCAAAATATATGCGTGAATACTTTACAAGACCTCGAAAGCGGTATTACCGCACAACAAACATATTTGAGTGCTTTGAAAGGCATATCGAATACACAAGAATCAAGAAAAAGCTGAGAGATGCCGAAAGAAAAGGCTGATACGGCTTACTATATAGTACACTTTCGGTGTCTCCGCTTTTGAATACAAACGGAGGTTACCAATGGGCTTTAGAAAGAGAAATGCCAATAAAAGTGATAACCGCAGCAAAGCAAAGGTTGTCATGGGCAAGCCAGCCTCTCAGCTTACAAAAGAGGACAAAAAAATACTTTCCGCACGAATAGCGGAAATCAAGAGTGCTAATGGCGGTAAGACTACGGTGCAGAACACGATTCCATATATGTGTATGTATAAGGACGGTGTTTGCCAGGTATCGGAGAACTTCTTCTCTATGACGGTACAGTTTTATGATGCCAATTACTCTATTTCGGAGTTTGAGGAACAGAACAATATTTTCAGTAAATACTGTGATGTTATCAATCTCTTTGACAATACGATCAAATTCCAGCTTACCTTTGAAAATCAAAACAGATCAAAGGAAAAGCTCGTAAAAACGGTGCAGATACCCGAACAGGACGATGATTTCAATGCGATCCGCAAGGAGTACAGCGAAATGCTGACCGATAAGCTGATGAAAGGCTCTAACGGTCAGTCGGCAAGAAAGTTCCTGACATTCGGTATCGAGTCCACATCATACAAGGCAGCAAGGGCAAAGCTGATGAGCATAAAGAATGATATTATCAAAGGATTTAAGGCTTTTGGTGTTGAAGCTGAATTACTTGACGGCAAGCAAAGGCTCGAAGCCCTGTACTATGCTCTCAATCCCTACAGAAACTCCCCCTTCATTTTCAATTGGGACTCTATGCTTAAAGCTGGAATGGACACGAAGGACTTTATCAGTCCTCCATCACTAAAATTCAACAAGGCAGATTTTGAGATCGGCAATGCCTACGGTGCTGTATGGGGTATGAATATCCTTGCCGGAGAGCTGTCGGACGAGATATTAAAGGACTTCCTTGAAATGCAGAACCTTTTCTGCGTGAATATTCATGTTGATCCGCTGGACCAGATAGATGCCCTGAAATTCGTCAAAAAGAAGCTCACCAATGTGGAGCAGATGAAAATCGACGAACAGAAAAAGGCTTCGCAATCGGGTTATGATCCCGATATTCTTCCTCCTGCGATCAAGATGTATATCGAGGACATTGAAAAGCTCCTCGCTGATCTGAACAGCAAGAATGAGCGTCTTTTTCATATCAGTATTTCACTGAGAGCTTATGCAAAAAGTAAAAAGGAGCTGAAACTTCTTTCTGAAATGCTGAAGCGTGTCTGCCAGAAGAATAACTGCACGATGTTTCCCTATGATTATCGACAGGAACAGACACTCGTTTCCACACTTCCGCTGTGCTATAACGAGATTCCTGTCCGCCGTGAGATGCACACAAGCGGTATCGCTATCTTCGTGCCGTTTACCACTAAAGAGCTGTTTCAGGACGGACAGGCTACCTATTACGGAATCAATACGCTGTCGGGAAATATGATCCGTGCCAACAGGTCAAGGCTCAAAAATCCGAATGGACTTATCCTCGGTACGCCGGGTGCAGGCAAGAGTTTCAGCGTAAAGCGTGAAATACTCGACTGCTTTCTTACAACAGTTGATGACATAATCATCTGCGACCCCGAAGGAGAGTATTTTCCGCTTGTTTCGGCTCTGCACGGACAGCTTATCAGAATTGCAAGCAATTCCGAACAGCATATCAACCCTATGGACATTACCATTGACGATTATCTGTTCAGCAATCCTATGGAAGTGATCGCAAATAAGTCCGACTTCCTGATTTCGCTTTGTGAGATCATTGTCGGAGGTCGCTACGGTCTTTCCGCTGAGGAACGCTCTGTTATCGACAAATGTGTTCAGAGCATCTACAAGCATTTTATCGAAAATGAGCCGACGCCTGAAAAGATGCCGCTTCTCTCCGATTTGCAGCAGGAGCTTAATAATGAAGGCGAAGTCGCTCTGCGTGTAGCAAATTCTCTTGAAATGTTCGTAAACGGCAGCCAGAATCTCTTTAATCACTGCACCAACATTGATATGAGTAATCGTATCATCTGCTTTGATATTAAGGAGCTTGGCAATCAGCTAAAAAAAGTAGGTATGCTGATCGTTCAGGATACGGTATGGAACAGAGTATCAGCTAACCGTGAAAAGAAAAAAATCACTCGCTACTACATTGATGAGTTCCACCTCCTTCTGAAAGAGGAACAGACAGCGAAGTACAGCGCAGAAATATGGAAGCGTTTCCGTAAGTGGGGCGGTGTGCCGACAGGCATCACGCAAAATGTCAAGGACTTGCTTTCTTCTCAGGAGGTTGAGAACATCTTTGATAACTCGGATTTTGTATATATGCTGAACCAGGCAGCCGGAGACAGAGACATTCTCGCTGAAAAGCTCCATATTTCAAAGGAGCAGATGAAGTTTGTAACAAACAGCGGTCCGGGCGAGGGACTTATCCGCTATGATAAAGTGCTTTTGCCGTTTACAGACCATTTTCCGATGGATACAGAGATGTATAAACTTATGACCACGAAACCTACTGAGGGTGCGTAAACTGCGCAGATTGGAGGATTTATGAGCTTACAGAGAGAAGAGAATAACCTCCGTAGAGCGCAGGCTCGTTTCGACAAAGTCAGCAGACGGTCGAAGCAGTTTCAGATAGACTTCCGCCGTGAAGCAAACAGCAGAGGTCGCTTTCATACCCGTGCATATATCGTCCGTGGTGAGAAAACGCATCACGGCGGTCGGGGTATCGTCCATAAGTTTGCAAATGCAAAATACCGCATTCAGGGCGATAAACCGTCAGTCACACGGACGATCAAATCATGGCAGCCAAAGACATTCAAGGGAAAGCTGTTCAAGGCAAACGTCCGTGCTGTGAATTTCGCAGTACATGATGTTGCTCAGACGGCGGTCGATACCGGTCTCGCAGCGGAAACTGGCGGTATCAAAACCGCCGACACCGCCCAGCGTGAAGTCCGCAACAAGCTCAAACAGAAATACACCCGTGAAGCGGTGGACGATTATCATCGTGGCGTATTTCTTGTGGGTCGCACGGCGGTCGATGCTGTCAAGGGTACGCACAATCACCTGAAAACAAAGAAGCAGTATAAGCTCGAAAAAGCGAAGTTACAGCTAAAGAAAGCTGATAACAAGCTCTATAAGGCGAAAACTCAGAAGCCGAAAATGGCTGCGACAAAAGCCGATTTGAAGAAAGCAAAGGCGGAGTATAAAGCCCGAATTGTAAAAGATAAGGGCAATACGCTCCGCAAGGCGATGAACAAGCGCCGATTGCAGGCATATAAGCAGACAAAGCGTGAGCTGAATTTTGAGCGTAAACAGCTAAAAACAGAACAGCAGTTCCGTGTTAAGGAACTGCGTAATCAGAAAAAAATCACCAGAAACTCCCGTCCCGGCTTGCTTGCATTAAAGCCTGCCTCATATTCGGTAAAGCGAATGAAGGCTTCTGCGTGGCAGAAAGCTGTCAATGAAGATCAGGATAACGATATGCTTCACGCCATTGACTCTGCAAAACGCAGAATAGCTGAACCTGTCAAAGATAAGATAAGTAAGCCTCAGTGGTTACAGCGAGAAGAAAAAAAGCGTGATCGCCTGTCCGATGAAAAGTCGAAATCCAATAAAAAACTCAATCGGCAGGAAAACAAGCTGAATGAAAATCACGATAAATACAAGCAGAGAAAGAAGCGTAAACCCAAAAATAAGAAAACTAAAAAAACGGTGGCTGAGAGATTCAAGTCGGCTTTCAAATTCGTGAAAAATGTCTATGAAAAGGAAGTCAAAAAGTTCTTTGCAGCAATAGCTGTTCCGATACTTATTATCTTTCTTGTGTTTGCTTTTATCATCATGATTTTCAGCTCCATAGTTTCAGGCGGTGGTTTTACTCTCGGCACTTATGCGGCGCAGGACTATGACCTTTCCGAAGCTGAAAAGTATTACACGGAGCTTGTTTATAACTTCAATCAGAAAATACTTAAAGTCAGCGATACTTCTGATTGGAAAAAAGGTCTGACTGCTTTTGGTGCTAATAAAAAAGACCTTAAAGATAAACCCGACAACTGGTACTGGGGCAAATCTTCGATCTACGATTGGAAACCGCAATATGATTTCGATTGCTACAAACTGTGGGCTTTTCTGAGTGCGTATTACTATGATTTTGATGCCGATGATAACGGCGATATTAAGTATTGGAAATTCAAAAGCGATACAGAGGATTTGCTTGAGGACATTTTCAATGCGGAGTATGAGTTCGTATATTGGTATGACAATAAATCCCGTTGGGAGGAGCTTGACACCTATGTATATTTCGGCGGTGGAAGCAGTACCGACGGCAGTTACTATTATTGCGAGCAATCAGCAAGTAAAAGCAACGGAGCTTGGACTTACAAATTCAAGCCGACTTCTTATACCTCAGAGCTTGGTCAGTATCTTGACGGTGACGGCTATTGTTATATGAACAGCAATTATCGTGTACTGAACCCAAACGAAGATTATGCTCTCACGGGCTATTATGTTCTTGATAACCGCTATTATGCAGACAGCGCACATACAAAGCCACCGTTCTATTGGATAGATGATAACGGCAAATTTTTCTTCCAAAATCATGACGGAGATAATCAGTACCGTTCGTTCTACGGTTGGGAGAACGATGATGCTTGGTTCATGATTACAGAATCCGATGCGAGATCGTGGACAGGCGACAGCAATTGTTCAGCTCTGTATGGTTATGTGCAGAAACAGTATTGGAAAACGGAGTGCAATCTCTACTACAACGTCAAGCAGAAAAAGACTTTTGATGAGGTCATAGAGGACAAGCTAAAATCAATGTCCCACAAGACAGAACGCTGGCAGTATTACAATCTGCTTGTCGGCAACGAGGACGGAAATACACTCTATGGCAATCATCAGACCTTGCATAATCTTCTGCCCGAGCCGTCTATCCGTGACTATTCCCTCAAAAGAGAGTTCGGATATGAAATGACAGGCTGGAATGAAGAAAGTGACGGTCTGTACCAGGGTATCAAGGTGTATGCTGACAGCGGTACAAAGCTCAAAATGCCTTTCAGCGGTAAGATAACCGATGTTGATACCGATGACAACAAAATCACTATCCGCAAGGACGATGTACAGTATTGGTATGACGGCACGGGCGGTACTAAGCGTGATACGGAAGTCACCATTGCAAATGCGGTGCTTATAAATGACTACGAGGAGGGCGACAGTATCAAGGAAGGCAAGGAATTTGCCAAAACAACAGCCGGAAATGTTAATTTCCATATTTATATAGACACCGACGGCTACGGCTGGGACTATATTGATCCTCGGCTCGTGCTGTATTAACGGAGGTACATAATGGCTTTATATGATGCAAAAATAGAGAAATTCAGCAAAAAGGCAGAGCAGCTTGAAAGAAATATCAAGCGGGATACAGAGGAACGCAGACGGCTTCTCTCCGAAATCACAAGGCTGCGTTACCTCTCACTCTGCGAAAAGCTGAATTGTGATGGAGAGGAATTAGAAACCGTGCTTGCCAGAGAACATGAGCAGATTCAGAATATGAAGGCTCGTGGTCTGACCGATGATGAGATAGACGATCTCGGCAAAGGCGGCAAATATGAAGAACAAATGAGATTTTACTCTGAGGAGGACGATGATGAAAACAAGAATGATTAGTGCTGTGATGGCTGCTTTCATGCTTGCAGCAGCAAGTGTTGGCGGTATTACCGCTTCTGCCGAAGAAGGAACAGCAGAGACTACGGAAACAACCGCTTCTGAGCCTGCGGACGAAAGCTCCGATGATATGGAAAAGTTCCGTGAGGTCATGAGTGAGCTTGCCGAGGCAGAGACAAACGATGTTGCCCCCGACTATGACGGTGATCCCTACTATGATACAGACGGCAACGCTACTCTTATCAAGTCAGAACAAATCATTTACAACACAGAGGAAATGCAGTTCATCGCTGTGACCACAAAGGACGGTCACGTTTTCTATGTGCTTATAAATTACACGGCAGGCAATGGCGAGGACAACGTGTATTTCCTGAACAAAGTTGACGATTATGACCTGTATGCTCTGCTTTACGCAGGAGATGAGGACGATGATGAAAAGGACAAGATCACTCCCGAACAGGCAGCTCAGGAAGCGGAAAAGGCTAACGGCAGAGTGCAGTCCGGCGACAGTAACGATGTTGACTATGCCGAAGATACCGCAGAGGACGGCGAGGAATCATCTGAGTCAGCAGCTCAGGCAAAGTCTGTTCCTATGAACAAGAATAGTATGATTCTTGTTTTCGGTGTGGTTGCTCTGATCGGTGTCGGTGTCGCAGGCTTCTTCCTGATGAAGAAAAAGAAAGGCGGCAATAAGACAGCGGTTCAGTTTGAGCCTGAGTATGACGATGATACAGAGATCACCGAAGAATCTGAGGACGATATGAGGTTCTACGATAATCAGGACGATGAAGAATAAGAAAGAGAGGGCAAAAGAATGGAAAAGATGAAGAAGATCTGTTTATGTGCGGCAGCGGTGGCAGGGACCGCCGGAATTGCAGGCATTTCTGCTAAGGCAGTTGAGGGCGTGAGAAAGAAGTGGTTTCTCCGTGGCTTTGAAGCAGGACAGTTCATCGGCAATCTGACCGCTGCGGAGAACTTCGCTCAGGAAAAGACCGTAATCCAGCAGAAGTATGACAAGCTCTGCGAGGAGTTTGAGGAGCTTCAGGAGAACTACAACGATCTTTTGAGGACTACTACGAAGAATAATCAACTTTGAACCCAGTGGATTCAAAGTTCCCGACAACAAAACAAACAACATAAGACAATGAGAAAAGAGAGAGAATTTGTCTAATGAAGGTACTCAGCTTATTTGACGGTATCTCCTGCGGTATGCTGGCTCTGCAAAGGGCTGGCATTCCCGTGGAATGCTATGATGCGTTTGAGATCGACAAGTATGCCGTCACGGTCTCAAAGCGTAATTTCCCCGTAATCGTTCATCACGGGAATGTATATGACGGTGATTTCACGCAGTTCAAAGGATATGACCTTTTGCTCGGCGGTTCGCCCTGCACCTATTGGTCTATCGCCAAAAAGGACAGAGAGGTAGACTGCAACGGTGAGGGATTCAGGCTCTTTAAGGAGTATGTGAGAGCCTTAGAGGAATCGGGCTGTAAGTATTTCCTCTACGAAAACAACTATTCCGTACATCAGAACATCAAGGACGAGATCACAAGGGTTCTCGGTGTAGAACCTATCATGATAAACTCTGCACTTGTATCGGCACAAAATAGAAAGCGCTGTTACTGGACGAATATACCTTTTACTTCTTTCCCGGAAGATAAGGGCATTTTACTGAAAGATGTACTTGAAAGCGGTGTTGCGTGGCAGGACAAGTCCTACTGTATGACCGCTTCTTATGACGGTGCTGTGCTGTATAACACCCTTGAACGTAAGCAGCGGACTATGGTCGCAGAACCTATACCGAACAATACATATCAGGGTACGGACAAGTCCCGTACCGTCATGGCAGGCTATCATAAGTACGGTGAAGCAACGATCATCAAAAATTCAGGCTTCAACGGCAGTACTACTTCGGTTGCTATGCCTATGGGAGCCGCCCAGCGTGGACGATATGTTGACGGCGAAAAGACAGAACAGCATATCGAAGTGCGTGAGGACGGCAAGTCCAACTGCCTGACCACTGTTCAGAAAGATTCGCTTGTATGCTCTCCCGTTCGTATCGGACAGTATGGCAAGGGCGGACAGGGACAACGTATTTACTCCGTTGTCGGCAAGTCTGTTACGCTCTCAGCCAATGGCGGCGGTCAGGGTGCAAAAACAGGTCTGTATAAGATTGATCTCCCTGACGGTGACTACGTTATCCGCAAGCTCACCCCCATTGAAGCGGAGCGTTTGCAGACTCTTCCCGACAACTATACCGCAGGCATTTCCAATACCCAGCGGTACAAGTGTATTGGCAACGGGTGGACGGTCGATGTGATCACACACATCTTGGGAGGGCTTCACGATGCTTGATGAAGCCCTGACCAAGTGCGCCGATAACAATAACTACACCATTTACACAAGTATGTGCAAGGCACAACGCATACTGATGCGGTCTTATTATCCTGTGTGCAGTATAAGCGGCGGTTCTGACAGCGATATTGTCCTTGACCTGATTCATAAGGTCGATGAGGACGGCAAGGTCAAGTATTTCTGGATAGATACGGGGCTTGAATACTCCGCTACAAAGGAGCATTTAGACTATCTTGAACAGAAATACGGCATTACCATTGAGCGTGTCAAACCCGATAAGCCTATCCCTACCTGTGTGAAGCAGTATGGTGTTCCTTTTCTGTCGAAATATGTTTCCGAACAGATGATGCGTTTGCAGGCTCACGGATTTCAGTGGGAGGACGAACCGCTTGAAGTGCTGTTGCAAAGATACCCTCGGTGTAAGACGGCTCTGCAATGGTGGTGCGGAGAGCGATACTCTGACGAGGACGGTGTTCAGAAAATCAGCAGATTTTCAATTTACCGCAACCGTTTCCTAAAAGAGTTTATCATGCAGAATCCGCCGGATTTCCCCATATCCAACAAGTGCTGTGAATATGCGAAAAAGAAGCCTGCAAAGCGTATCGTCAAGGAACATGATGCAGACTTGGATATAACAGGTATCCGACAGGCTGAGGGCGGTATCCGTTCGGCAGCTTTCAAGACTTGTTTTTCTGAGTGCAAGTCTAAGGGGTGCAACACCTTCCGTCCGGTATTTTGGTACACGGACGGCGATAAAAAAGACTATGAGCAGATGTTCGATGTTCAGCACTCCCGATGCTATACGGAATACGGGTTACGGCGAACCGGCTGTGTAGGCTGTCCATTCAGCAAACATATCAATGAGGAGCTTGCAATCATCGAGGAACATGAGCCGAATCTTTACAAGGCAGCGGTAAATATCTTTGGCAAGTCCTATGAATATACAGCAAAATACCGTGCTTTCGTAAAAGAAATGAAGGCAAAGGAAAAGGAGCAAAAGAAGCGTGATAGACTACTTGGCATTAGCGGAATATCTGCCTGTGATACTGGCAGTAACGGCGGTACTGGCTCTGTTGATCGGTGTGCCGTATCTGCTGACACAAACGCTCCTGAAATGCGAGAAGGAGCGTGATGACGATGTTTGATCCTGACATACAGAGGAAAGCTCTAAGCCTGATTATGGGCTTTATTATTGAGTTTTCAGGAACACCAGCAGAACCAGAAGTGCAGGAGCTTTCGGTCAATGACCTGAATGTATCGACTATTTCTGTTTCCTGTCTGAAAGTATCATGGGATTCTGAGCCTGACCGTGACTATTCTGTGAGCTGCACGGCTCACGATGATAACTATGCTTTCAGCGATAATATGTACTTTGAGTTCAAAGGCAATGACCTCTGCTACATAACAGGTCTGCGTGAGAATACTGAGTACACGGTGACGGTCGAACCTATACTTTCTAAGGAAGAAAAAGACGGATATTCCGTAAAATCTTCATCTGCTGACGGCAAGACCGAAACGGTTGAGGTCATATATGATTTTCCGTATGAGGACGGCTGGACAAACTGCTTTGCAGGCGAAAGAGCTTCGGGACTGACGGCTATGCCCAGCTCAGGAGCGATATACGGCTCTAAGGTCGATACCATAACAGGTACCGGAATACGCCGTGATGAGTACGGCGATTTCTGCTGTGCTATGGGCGTATGGTACGGATACTGCGGAGATCGTTTCCTGATTGAGCTTGAAAACGGTACGCAGTTTACTACAAAGATATGCGACAGCAAGGGTTATGCCGATGATGGTGAGGGTAAATATCACAACTTCGGCGGCAGCGGAAAGTGTATCGTTGAGTTTATCTATGACGATTATAACTTACCGTCCTGCGTGGCATTCTCAGGCTCTTGGGGCTATTACAACTGGAACGGTCTTGACCTCGGAGCGAATATCAAATCAATCAAGAAAATCAACTACGGTGAACCCGTAGAATACTGAAAAATGTGGAGGTTTCTATTATGAACGTAAAGAAGATCATCAAGGGAATTGTCGGACTCGGTGCTATGGCAGGTGTTGCCTACGCTGCATATAAACTCGGTGAAAGCAAAGGCAAGATCAACGAGCGTTTCCGTGAGAAGTACGGCGATGACGGGGACGATATTGAGCTTGACGATGATGAGGACGAGTTCAGGTTCTATGATAATATGATCGAGCCTGACGATGAGTGCCTTGCGCCTAAGAAGGATAATAAGCCTTCTTTCTCTGTAAGCATACATAACTTTGCTCCGCTTGATTCCGTTAAGGTTGACGGCATTTCGGAGAAAGATATGGATATACTTATCTATCATATCTCGCATGACAAATATACCTCGAACAAGCAGATTCGTGAGTGGCTTGAGGTAGACAAGGATACCGCAGCAAAGGTTATCTCTGCTCTCAGAAAGGCAGGATATATCGGTGAGGAGTATTCCAACTATATAATTCCGGTCAACATCACAACTGAGGTGTATTTTCGACTCAGGTCGTACAACAATTCTAAAAAGTAAAAGCACACTCCCACATATCAGGAAATGTGCTTTGATAATCAGATGCTTTTCTCCTATTTTTTCTCCTACAAAAAAGGTTTCTCCTATTATGATATGAAATGTAGGAGAAAGGTGTTTGCTGTCTGTTTCCCGAACTTGTAAATTTATTGATTTTGGGAAACAGAACGTGTTATGTGTTTGTGAGCCAGTCCGAAAAGTCGATGATCTTTATGCCTTCATACTGATAGGCATCGTGGCGTGTCCTTGCGATCAGCATCTTGGGATAAGCATCCTTAATGGACAGCAGCGGTGATACCTCACGCTGAAAAGTTTTTTCATCGGTGATACTATCCGAAACCTGAATATACAGCTTCTCATCACGCTTGATCGCTACAAAGTCAACCTCTTTCTTGTAAAGGACACCGACATAAACCTCATAGCCACGGCGAAGCAGTTCAATAGCTACAATATTTTCAAGCACTCTGCCGTAGTCCATATTCTTCGTTCCGAGCTTTGCATAGCGGAAGGAATGATCGCTGAGGTAGTATTTCTCATTTGTCGAGAGATATTTCTTTCCCTTGATGTCATATCGGCGTACTTTATAAAATGCAAAGGCATTGCAGAGATACTGCATATATGAGCTGACAGTCTTATGGTTGATCTTGTCCTTATGGCTGTTAAAAGTATCAGCAATGGATCTGGCAGATGTGAGGTTCGAGATATTATCCATGAGAAAGTCAGCAAGTCTGTCCATAAGAATCGTATTGCGAATTTTATACTTTTTGCGAATATCCCTGATGATCAGAGTATTAAAGACTTCTGCAATATAGTCATATTTCGCTTGGGCGTCCTTATACACATAAGAGCCAGCCATACCGCCTTCGCAGACATATTTATCAAAGGCAGTGTAGAGGTCAGTATATGCAAAGTATTTTACATATTCAGCAAAGGAAAACGGATAGACCTTGATCTCGAAAGTTCTTCCTGTGAACAGTGTTGCAAGATCGGAGCTTAACAGAAACGCATTAGAGCCTGTGATATAAATATCGAATTTTTCTGATGCGTGTAAGCCATTTATTGCCTTTTCAAAATTATTGCACATCTGTATTTCATCTATCAGAACGAAATTATCAGCGCCTTCCTTGTAGGCTGCGTTGATATAGTCATACAACGGTCTATATTCTGTCAGATCATCAAAATCGGGCAAATTGAAGTTGATGTGTATGATATTGGCAGTCTCGATGTTAGCACTCACATGGCTTTTGAATGCTTCCAGCAGTTTGGACTTACCGCTTCGGCGGACACCTGTTATGACCTTTATATCAGGAGTACCGATCACATTTATCACTTTTTCGAGATAGTCTTTTCGTTCAATCAGTTTCATAAGAACTCACGCTCCTTTAACCTTATTATACCATGAAGCAAAAATGCTTGCTTGCAAGGGCATTTTTGCGAAGCCGTCAATAAGCACAGCGGACGAAAGTCCGCAAAGGGGCGCAAGCCCCTCGCCTTGCGTCAGCAAGGTGTATGTGTTTATTATACCACATCTATTTCCCGAAATCAAGTGATTTTCGATTTTGGGAAATAAAAATGAAAGGAAGTCGATATATGGCAATTCTAATCGTGGGCGAAAAGCCCAGTGTAAGCCGTGCAATCAGTTCCGTAGTAGGTGCGGACGCTACAAAGAAAGGTTACACCGAAGGCAACGGATATATTGTATCGTGGTGTGTCGGTCATTTGGTAGGCTTGAAGTTTCCGAATGACTACGGCAACGGCTGGAATCAGAAATGGAGCTTTTCTCAGCTTCCTATGATTCCCGACAACTGGCTGTTTCAGATTACGGACAGCACAAAGGCTCAGTACAATCTTCTGAAAAACCTTATGAATAAGGACGAGGTAACAGAGATCATCTGTGCGACCGATGCGGACAGAGAGGGAGAATGTATCTTCCGCTATGTGTATAACATGGCTCGGTGCCGCAAGCCTGTGAAGCGTTTATGGGTTTCTTCTCTTGAGGAATCCGCTATCCGCAAGGCACTTTCTAATATGAAGCCTATGTCCGCATACGATAACCTGTTCAATGCAGGCTATGCCCGTGCAAGAGCAGACTGGCTTGTGGGTATGAACGGCTCTCGGCTGTTTTCCGTTCGATATGGCGGTAAGCTCAATATCGGCAGAGTGCAGACACCTACTCTTGCAATGATCGTTCAGCGTGATGCGGAGGTAAACGGCTTTGTAAAGCAGAAGTATTTTACAGCTGACCTCAACTGCGGTGCTTTTACGTTATCATCTGCAAGGATTGATGATGAGAAGTCTGCCGATGCGCTTGTATCTGCCTGTGACGGCAGTACGGTCACTATCAGCTCTGTCAAGCGTGAGGTCAAGACCGATAAAGCACCAAAGCTCTACGATCTGACAACCTTACAGCGTGAAGCAAACAAGGCTTTTGGCTACACGGCGCAGCAGACACTTGACTATACTCAGTCACTTTATGAGGGTAAGCTCGTCACTTATCCCCGCACCGACAGCCAGTATCTCAGCGATGATATGGCTCAGACAGCTCTTGAAGTGACGAAGCTCTGTGACAGCTATTTCGGGTTTGGTATTGCCCATACGCCTGACATACAGAAGGTTATCAATAACAGCAAAGTATCAGGGCATCATGCAATTATCCCCACAAGCGGTATCGCCACGGCTGATCTTTCTTCTCTGCCGACAGGTGAAAAGAATATCCTTACCCTGATCGCCACTAAGCTGATCTGTGCAACGGCTCCGGCTCATAAGTACGATGCTGTCAAGTTGACGGGTATCTGCAACGGCACGGAGTTTACGGCAACAGGCAGAACCGTCCTTGATATGGGGTGGAAACGCTTTATCAGGCAGACCGACAAGGAAAAGCCCGATGAAAAAGCTCTTCCTGCGGTATCTGAGGGACAGACTTTCACGGTAGCAGCAAGCAATGGCGAACATTTCACAAGTCCTCCGAAGCCCTACACGGAAGATACGCTGTTATCTGCTATGGAACGTGCAGGCAACGAGGACTATGACGATGATACGGAGAAAAAGGGACTCGGTACTCCTGCGACACGGGCCGCAACCATTGAATCACTTGTGAAAAACGGCTATGTGGAGCGTGACGGCAAACAACTCAGGGCGACGGATAAGGGCAAAGAGCTTGTGACAGTTGTTCCCGATGAGGTCAAGTCCGCAAAGCTGACCGCTGAATGGGAATCGAAGTTACAGCAGATTGAACACGGTGAGCTGCCCGAAACTGTGTTCATGTCCGGTATTCAGCATTTTATCACTGATATGTGCAGAAAATACGGCTCTGTCGATAAGTCCGTTTCTCTTTCGGACGGTGGCAATGAGCCTGTTGGCAAATGCCCGAAGTGCGGTGCTGATGTTGTCAAGGGTAAGTTTGGCTGGTATTGCAAGGGTAAGTGCGGTATGAATATCGCAAAGGTGTACGGCGTGGAGCTATCCGATACCCAGGTCAAGGGACTGTTTGACGGCAAGTCCACAAGCTACACATCTAAGGGCAAAAAGACTATTGTCCGCCCTGAGATCGTGGAGAATCCGTACAACGGGAAGATGTACTATCAGTGGAAAACGGAGAGGGGTAATAAGAATGGATAACAACCAGCTTGCGGAAGCTGCAAAGATCCTCGGTGTCTCCGAGGACAGCATTTCCGCTATGGACGATGAGATCAAAAAGAGTATGACAGCGGTCTTTGAGACTATCTCTGTCAGGAACGATGAGGACAAGAAGGCAGTCTTTGAAGCACTCGACAATCTGTGGCAGAAAGGCTCGGTATATATCGGACTTGATGAGGTTGCAAAATCAACTGGCATTTTGCTTGTGACACTCCGCAGCCTTGATTACGATACTCAGCAGGCTATCGTTTATGAGTTCATGATGGATAGCTCGCATACAGAGCGTTTTTATGACCTTGTGAACAAGGCACTTGCAGTTTCAGAGCTTGGCAATGTTGCAAAGCTGATCGGTGTTCCTGTGCGTGAGCTGAGGTCGCTCCCTCGCCGTATTCAGGAAAATATCTGCGGTGCGTACACAATGGAGTACGATGTCGACAGCACAAACATTGACCTGATCGACCACATCAGGGAGATGATCGCACCGTGACAGAGTTTCTATATATCGCAGGCATAGATATTGCTTCTATTGCCAACAAAGAGTTTATCCGCATTGATACGGATAAGGCGCAGGAGATATGCGTAGCACTCGACAAAAGCGGTATTCCTTTTTCAGCCCGATACGGTGAAAACGAAATGGTGCTGACCTATGACGGCAGTTACAAGGAACAGGTCGAGGAGATCATCGCAAAGGCGCAGTCCGGCGATTATGGAGCCTTGCTACGTGAACTGCAAGTCTGCGGAGAGCCTGACGGTTATTATCGTCTCTTAGGAGAAGTTGCAGAGCTATTGAACACAACAATCGGAGCATTGAAAAACCGTCCCGATGAGGTTCGGCTTGCACTCTGCAAGACCTATGTGGATTTTTGGCTCTGCGATACTCCCACGCTTCAGCGTGAGCTTGACCGTGTGATCTCCGTGAACGGCAGAACGATCTCGGATATTCAGGAACATGAGAAAATCAAGGAAAAAGCGAAAGCTCCTTCTGTCCCTGAACAGAGTGCAGCGGATACAGTTCCGACTTTGAATGAGCTATTTGACGATTATTTTCGCCGTAACAGTCATTCGCATTTTTCAAGAGAAAGACATCAACACTTGGCTGAGATCGCCCGTCGCAGACAGCAGAGCGAACAGGAGCGTATCATTCAGAACGAAGAAAGAGAAAGGAAGTTCAGACCATGAAGAAGATTATCATCTTCATCAAGCGCAGAAAGTGAGGTAGCCTATGCCCGTACAGGATAATGACGATAAGAGAACCGCCGACCAGCCTGCGGTCGATGCGGAAGAACTGAGGAGAAAGCAGGCTCAGTCTCTGGACCAGCAGCAGGACGAGAACAGCGTTCAGAATCCGGGAAAACTTCTTCCTCTACTTAACGCAAAGGCGGAACATCATCAGAGCCGTATCGACTCTCTTGATGAAAAAATCGCCAATCAAACTGATAAGATCGACCGCAACAAGGCAAATATTGAAGCCCTCAGTGCAAAGGCTGATAAGCTTGAAGATACCAACCGTATGCTGAAAGCTACTATCGGCAATCTGCCGGGTATCGGTGCTGTTATCGCCAATAACGAGAAGCGTATTCAGGCTATCCGTGAGGAGAAGATTCCTGAGCGACAGCAGAAGATCGACCAAGCGTGGAAGAAGATCGACAAATTTACCGCAAAGCGTGACCGTATAGAACACAAGCTCAATCGTGTGATTGCTCTGAATGACACGATCAAGAGCTTTTCTATCGGCTTTAATAAGGAACGCCGTGAAGCCTTTGCCGATGCTTTGACACGGCTGAACGGTGCGACTGTTGATTGCCTGAGCGATAAGAAAGCAACACTTGAAGCGAAAAAGCAGAGAATCCTTGATACCTATAATGATCCTGCAACAAGTGTTGTTGACAAGTATAATCTCTCCGAACAGCTCAAAGATGTGAATGAGCGTATTTCAGAACTTGATGATAAGATCATGAAGCTCGCCCGTCCTGAAACGCACTATGAGGAGCAGACCAACGATCAGCTTGATGCTTCTATGAAGCTGACCGGAGATAAGCTCGGTGAAATGGTTCAGAAAGGCACTATGGATATGCCGACACTTGCTGAGACTGCTGTTCAGGCGGCGCAGGAGGTCGAAACTCTTGACCGTTCTAAGGTCGCTGAACTTGCAGATCAGTTCAATATTCAGCCCCTTGTCAATGTGGAGATGCAGCTTGAAGATGATTACAACATGATCGACGGTATCATCAACAACGGCTCTAAAGCGGACATAGACAAGGCAAAGGCAGAGCTTTCTGAGGGTATTAAGTCTATGGAGAGCCTTGCAGAAAACCCCTTTGTTCCGCCGGAAATGAGGGATAACGCTGTTGAGGAGCTTGCAAAAATGAAAAGTCAGCTTGAGCTTCTCAATATGCACGAAGAAGTCGAGGTAGATAGCTGGCTGTCGGATATGCTTGATAAGGGTGATGCCGTTTTTACAGATGACGGCGGTTTCAAGGTGAACCCTGATTATTACAAGGAATTGCCCCGAAATGACCGTCATGTGGAGACCATGACAGAGGTTCAGGCGGCAGAGGTCATGTCGGCTCTAATGTCGGCAGGAGTAAAGTTCTCCGCTGCTACTAAGTGCGAGGATAAGGTCGGCATTACCGTTTCCAAGCAGGACGTTCCTGTGCTGAATGATGTGATGTATGCTTCTATCAGAAAGATCGCACATACCGAAGCTGCAAAGGAGAACGCCGGTAAGGGTGAGAAAGGCAGGTATGAGACTGTCAATCCCGAATACTATGCTTCTCTTTCCAAAGAGCAGAGACACACCCGTGTTGAGCCGATTGATACCGCAAGGAAAATTGCAGGAGAACTGCAAAAACAGAATACCCCTTATTCTGCGGTAGTACGCAAGAATGATACGGTAGCAATTACCGTTTCTAAGGAAAACGCTCAGGCATATAAGCAGATCGAGAGTGATGTCAAGGGTGAAAGAGCCGTTGAGCTTGTAAATTCTGAGCTTTTCAAGGCACTCCCGAAACAGGAGCGTTTCACTCGTCGTATGGACGAGGGGCAGGCTCGTAAGAAGTCGGCAGAGCTGACAGCTAAGGGCGTGGAGCATTCCGCTGTGTTCGGAGGTGAGAAATCTGCGGTCACGGTCGCAAAGAAGGATTCCCAAAGAGCTTTCTTTTCCCGTGGCAAAATGCATAGAGATGCCCAGCGTATCAGCGGTCGAGGTCAGCAGAACCCTCAGCAGAGACAGCAGACACCCAAAAAGAGAAATAATCAGGGGTTGGAATAACAGATGAGAATTATTGATGAACAGAAAGAAAGGGCGAACCTCGTCAATCTTCCTCAGTTTCTCATGTCTCACGGCTTTGACCTGAAAAAGGTCGGCAAAGAGTATGTGTGGAAGGAACATGACAGCCTGCATATCAAGGACAACGGTCCGGGCGAACGTGGTCAATGGTTCAGGTTCAGCGAAAACAAGGGCGGCGATAATATCGGCTTACTCCGTGAATATATGGATATGTCCTTTATTGATGCTGTTGAAGCCCTCACGGGTGAGCATATTGACCGCACCTATACTCCGTCCCACACATACGAACCCAAACCTGTTCAGCAAACGGCAAGGGAGCTTTCCCTTGCCGAAGCTGATAATTGCAGGCGTGTGTTTGCGTATCTGTGCAAGACCAGAGGACTTGACTATGATATGCTTTCCGCACTTGTAAAGAAAGGCGTTATTTCTCAGGAAGAAAAGACAGGCAATGTGCTTTTCAAATATTTCGATACAGACGGAAAAGTTATCGGTGCTGAAAAGGTCGGCACTTCCACGGAGCATAAATTCAAAGGCATTGCAACAGGCTCGGTTGGCGGTCACGGCTTTGAGGTAGTACGCGGCACCGGAGAAAAGGCTTTTTTCTTTGAGTCGGCAATAGATATGCTTTCATATCTGCAAATGCACAGCAAAGAGCTTGATAATTGCAGGCTTGTTTCCATGATGGGCGTGAAGCCAAGTATCGTCCTTGATACGATGCTCCGTCATAATATCGCTGCTGAGAACGTATTTTTATGCTCCGATAACGATACGGCAGGCAATGAATTTGCCCAGCGTTTGCAGGAGCAGTATCCCGATATGAAGCGTATCATCACTCCAGATACATATAAAGACTGGAATGATATGCTCAGGGGTATTCCAAAAGTTGTAGAACAAGAGACTGAAAAGAAGGAGGTTGACAGCATGGCTGACCTTATTACATACGGCAACCAAATGTGGCACAAGGCAACAGATAACAGAGATAAGAGCCTTGTGACGATTCAGGCTTCGGATTTTGCAAGATTGCAGGAACAGCTTGATAATTCGGGCATTAACTACTATGCCTATGCCCGTGATAATTCCGTCATTATGGCGATCAATGATAAAGATGTGGAGTGGTTCAGGCAGATTGCAGGCACTCCCGATCTTGTACCGAACAAATCAAACAGACCATATTCTCCGCCCGAAAAAAACATCTTCGGTTCAACAGAGTATCGCTATATTCCGCAGAAAGAGTATCTTTCGGCTGACCGTGATTTAGTCCTGAAAATGGCTGAGATCATGTCAAAGCGCAGTATGCAGTTTTCGGGCAGAGTCTATCCGTCCGGCAAGGGTACGCTGACGGTATCTCACGCTGACCTCTTTGCTGTCCGCAACATCAGGGACGAAGTTGTGAATATGCGTAATCAGTTTGCAAGTACCGATAAGGCGCAGGAAGTCGGCAACCGTGACTATCGTGCGAACCGTGATACCCATTATTATATGAGCAAGCTCACACCCGAACAGTTCGGAAAGGTCAAGCCTTTCCTCGAAACAAGTGTGAGCTATCATGCTGTTGTCCGTGACGGCAAGGTCGCTTTTGCGGTGGATAAAGAGAACGCTCCTGCATTTCACAGGGCTTTGGAAAACGCTGTCCGTGAGGTAGATATGCTCAGGAGTATGGCTGACCTCGGTTTGCCTATGGAGCAGAATGTGGCACTCTCTCCCGTGGTTCATCGCCTTGCGGTGGAAGATGTAAAGCTCGATCTTGCTGACTTTTTCGATAATCGTTATGATGATGCACAGTTCGGTGAAATGCTCTCTCTTGTTAATGCGTATCTGTCACAAGCTCTTTCGGAGCGTTACGGCGAACACTCCAAGCTCCATGATATGCTTGAAGCAAAGTCGAGTTTTGACCGCAGTATTGAGCTTTCTGACTTCTTTTCTCAGCACGATTTCTCCGATGGACAAAGGGCGGCTATTACCGCTATGTTTGTCGGTGATGTGACGAGAGGTCAGATCGACAGCATTGACGAGACTTTCACGGCTGAGGATATTCAGGCGTATGACGAGATTCTGCATAACGCTTTGCAGGAATCCGATGTAGCTGACTTTCTGACTGCCCATAAGCAGGCAGTTATTGACCGTGAGAATGCAAGCAGAGTTCCGACTGAGGAAGAAGTGCTGTTCCCGAAGGCTGACCTTGCGAAATTCCTTGCGGAGCGCACTCTTTCTTCTGATGAGTGGGAGGATATGGCGTATCCGCTGTTTGACAGCGGTTATCTTGATAAGCATAAGCCCAGCGACAAGGCTGCTTTCGGCTATCATCTTTCTGAGCCTGCGCTTTATGACCTCGCCCAGCGTTATCATGACGGAGAGGATATTCGCCGTGAGCTTGCTCTCGGACTTTTAGAGGGCAGTGGGGCCGCAGATATTGAGTTTATCTTTGAACAGGGTGAGATCTCAGACCGTACCTATTATTATGCTGAAAACCTCCGCCACTCCCTGCATACGGAGAGGACTGAGGACGGTTTCAAGTGCAGTTTCGGCGGTATGGAACGTTTTGTTTCCTTTGAGGAAATCGGACAGGCTTTCATTGACCGTATCCATGAGGAATTTGACGATCTCGCTTTCTGGTGGGTTCGTGACGATTTGCAGGAGGCTGTTCCTGACATTTCCGATGAAAGGATCAGTGATCTTCTCACTGCATTTGACGGTGCTGCTATGGCTGATTGGGAAAAGGGAGATAACCGTTCGAAGCTCAACCGTATCAAAAAGGCTCTCTATGATATTCTCGGTGATGAAGTGCAGACCGAAAACGCTTTTGCTATCATCGCAAAGAAAAAGTATAATGTTACTTTTGAGCCTGAAAGAAAGCCCGACAGCCTTGAATTTCAATTCGGCTATTCTAAGGACGGCAATGACCGCTGGTTTACCGAAAGCGGTCTGCTGAGTGACTTTGCGGAAGAACACGGCGAGATCAGCTTTGCGCTTGCAAATGCTCTTATGGAGTATCTTGACGATAAACAGCATAAGGAGCGTATGATCCCCGACCTTAATGCAGGCTACTACAAGAAAACAAACTTTGAGATCAGGGCTGTTGTGGACGGACAGGAGTTCAATTTCTCCAATAGGTTTGATATCGGTGACGGCAAGGGTTCGGGCGGTGGAAGTCTCATTGACCATATCCGCACTATCTGTGAAAATGCCGTAGCTTCGACGAATTATCCCTACAATACACCTGAAAGCAAGGAAACTCCCCGAAATATGCTGAATGTCCTTGTTCCTTATCTGGAATTCCATTCTGCGCTTACCGCTGAGGAACAGAAGATACTTGACGATTTCAAAGAGAAAAATCCTATCCGCACCATTGATGATGTGGAAAAGGCACAGGGTAAGTTTCAGATCTATCAGCTTCCCAGCGGTGACGAATATCACGGTGTCCGCTTTGAGAGTATGGACAGGCTGAAAGCTGACGGCGTACAGCTCAACAAGGACGATTATGCGCTTGTCTATGAGGGAGAAGTCGGAGAGTTCAGGGGCAATGCTACGCTTGAAGCCCTCTATACGCAGTTCAATATTGATCACCCCGAAGATTTCCGTGGTCATTCGCTTTCTGTAAGCGATGTGATCGTCATTTCCGTCGACGGCAAGGATACAGCGTATTTCTGTGACAGCTTCGGCTTTACCGAAATGCCTGAGTTCTTCCGTGAAAAGGAGCTTGTGCAGGAGAAGCCCGAAACTGCAAAGGTGTCCGATCTTGCTGTCGGTGATATTATAATGTATGACGGCGCTCGTCGTGAGGTCGAGAAGATCAGCGACAAGAGCATTTCCCTGAAAGACCTTGATGCACCCAATTACGGCGGTATTCTGCTCGGCACTTCCGATGTGCTTGCCTATGACGGCTGGCAGCAGGATATGGAGGAAAAGGGCTTTGAAATTCTGTCTAAGGCTGAAAAACCTGCGGTCGAAGCTCCTGAAAAGGCAGAGCCGGAGGACAAAGGTTCGGTATCACTCTGCAAGGTCGGTGACTTTTACGAGATGTACGGCAAAAATGCAGAGATCGGTGCAGAAGTCATCGGACTGCGTATGCTGTCAAAGAACGGTTCTCCTATGGTTGGTTTTCCCGATCATGTTAAGGACGAATACTCTGCGAAGCTCCGTGAAGCAGGATATACCGTCCTGATCGAACAGGCATTTGAGCTGAACCCTCCGAAGCGTGAGGCTGAGAAGCTCCAGACATTACAGCAGGTCGTTGACAAGTTCTTCGGCACTGACTGCGAGTCTGCGGAAACTGAGGGCGGCACATGGAAACTGGCTATCGCTGACGGTGATAAGGTCGGTGAACTGTTTTACGGCGGCGAACCTGTCTGCGGTATCTATAACCGTGGCGATAAAATGGAGATCGAGCCGTACCGTGAGCTGTCCACATTCCTGAAGCTCCTGCAAACTGCAATGCTTGAACATAATCCCGATAAGCCTGTGGAGATCATGGATTTTCAGCGTACCTTTGAAACTCCGCTTGACAAGGCAAAGTCGCTTATCAACGACTTCTGTGAAGCGGAATACCGTCAGGGTGCTGATTTTGATGATCTGCACAATGTCGGTCTTGCGTTTACCACGCTGACCGATGATGAGCTGCCGATTCAGGTAACGGCTGACCTTGTGGACTTCAAAATCACCTATGAATTTGACGGCGAGGTTTATAATACGGAGCAGTATGATAATATCGAGGATATGATCGAGAACGGTCTGACGGGGCTTGATTTCTCTGACCTTGTTTCCGTTCCCGATGATGTTATCGACAGGCATAAAAGCAAGGACGAACAGACGGTAGAGCTTATGAGCGATGCTTCTGAGGTTCAGGATATTTCTTCTGTGGAAGATGTGCCTGCGGTCACGCTGAAATATAAGGGTGATGCTGAAAGCCTTGACGAGATCAAAGACAAGGCACTTTCCCTCGGTGCTACGGTTATTATCGACAATGCCGATGGTGTTATCTCTATCGACACCTATGAAAACCACAATGCAGAGCTTGACGGTCTTGCTTATGAGCTGGGCGTTATGGCGGTCGATGATGCTCCTGCGGTGGAGACTCCAACTGCGGAGACTGAGGCCATTGACCGTCCTCTCTTTACGGACGCAGCGGTCATTGACGAAATTCAGCGTAATGAAAATGCTGATGTTCCGTTTTGGGAAATGCCCGAAGCACAGGGTGAACAGCTCTCTCTTTTCGGTGATCCCGAACCGCTGACCACTTCTAAGCCTGCGCCCGAAAAGCCGAAGTCTGAATTTGCCAAAGGTCCGGTGGTTGACGGTGTTCAGGTCTATGAAGCACTTGCCGCCGAGATTGACCGTGGTACTGGCTTTGTTCACGGAAAACTCCGTGTGCAGGACTTTTACGAGGAAAAGCACTCGACTATCCAGCAGTTAGCCGATTTTCTGAAAAAGGAATACGGCACGGGCGGTCACAGCGGTGAGGGCAAGATCTCACTCGTTGACTATAATTCTCAGGGTATTACTTTCAGCTTTGAGAATGGTGAGAAGTTCCGTCATTCGTGGTACAATGTCGCAACAATGACAGAATCACGGCTCAGGGACGATACATACCTTTCTGCCGAACAGAAAGCAGAGAGGGCGGCGCTCAAAGCAGAGCAGTCCGCTGAGAAACAGTCTCCCCATACCGTCGAGGTTGGAGACCGATTTCGTCACAAGATTACTGGCGAAGTTTCTGAGGTTATTTCGCTGACAGGCGCACTTCCGTTCTATTCGGACGATTGCACCATTCAGCGTGAAAGCAGCGGTTTTGCTGTGACGGAGAATATCTCATACGATAAGCTCCTGAACAGCGGTATGTATGAGTATATCGGCAAGGCTGAACCAGAAAAGGAGCAGTCTGCACCCGTGAAGCCCGAAAAGGCAGAGGTCACACCCGATAAACCTGAAATTCCAACGGTCAAGAACCTGTCTCAGCTCAAAAAGGCTATTCAGCCGGGTATGATGTTTGAAATCAGCGATCATCTCCGTCCTGAATGTATCGGAGAGTGCAGAATCGTCACGGGTGTAAGCACCGTTGATTTTACTTCCCGAAAGCTCGATGAAAACGGCAAACCTACGGGCAAAGACCTCCACATGGAGTTTGACCGTGCGAAGAACTGGACTTTTGACGGCGGTGAGCTGACTTCTCGGCTTGACAACGGCGATATGCTCATGAGCTTTCATTTCATTGACAGCTTGGAGCGTGAGCAGACTGTTCAGGCTGAGAAAGAGCCTGAGCTTGCGCCTGTGGTCGATGAGATTGGTAGCGATAACGCCGAGGTCGATGCTCCTGCACCGGAAGCAACTGCACCCGATAAGGGCGAAAACTTCACGATCACTGATGATGCTCTCGGTGAGGGTGGTGCAAAGGCGAAATTCCGTGCAAATGTCGATGCGATCAAAACGCTGAAAACACTTGAACGGGAGAAGCGTTCTGCGACTGCTGAGGAAAAGGAAACCCTGTCGAAATATGTCGGCTGGGGAGCTTTGGCAAAGGCTTTTGATAAGAATGATGAGAAGTGGGCCGCAGAGTATAAGGAGCTTTCCGAGCTGCTGACTCCGCAGGAATACGCTCAGGCACGTTCAACGGTAAATGATGCGTTTTATACAAGCCCCACGGTTATAGAACGACAAAATGGATATAAAAGTGTTTTCAAATAATTGCCCTGATAATCACATCAGGGCATTATGTTTGTTGTCAAGCTCTTTGTCGATGAGCTTGTAATAGATGTGAATCTCCCTCGGACGGCTCTTATCGTCCTTGTTGAGATCATCTACGGTCACATATTCGATAAGGTCAAGGCACATCTGGCGTGTAAGCTCAGTCGCTCCTGCATAGCTTTTCAGACGGGCAATAAATTCGTCAACGTCCTTTTCGTCCTGCTGCTGCATTTCGGAGCGTTTCTTGTATTCAGCACACTCAGCCTGCAAAGACTTCTTTTCAGCCTGATACTTTTCAAGCAGGCTGATACATACTTCTTCGGGGATCTTACCGATAACCTTATCTTCATAGACGGTCTGGATCAGGTTGTCAAGCTCTGCAATACGACTTGTAGCTTTCTGCATACGCTTTTTATCGGAACTGTTCTGAGCATCAAGCACACCGTGCTTGCGTTTCAGAAATTCTTCCTTTGCCTTTTCCTCGTCAGTGGCTTTCTCGATCATATCCTGAATATCCATAAGGATATACTGCTCGATCAACGGGCGGCGGATATAATGTGTCGTGCAACAGCCCTTGCCGAAGCGATTATGATAACCGCACATATAAGCCATATACTTGCGGTTGGCTGAACCGACCTGACGCATCTTGCTCCCACAGCTATCACAGTACAGAAGTCCTGAAAGCGGAGCTAACTCACCGATCTTGTCTCGCTTGCCACGGCTCACCGAAGCCTCGATCTCACGAACTTTTTCCCACAGCTCCATAGTAATGATAGGCTCATGATTGTTTTCACGCATAAGCCATTCAGATGAATCCTTGCGTATCCTCTTGTGATTCTTATAGCTCACAGTAGTTGTTTTCATCAGTGCAAGCGTACCGATATAGATCGGATTGCCGAGAATACGAAGTATTATCGAAGAACTCCAGAGATGTACTGAAGCGTGGGGATTTACCTTGTTTTCACGCTGATACAGATAGTCCATAGGTGTTGGTATCTGTTCTGCATTAAGTGCATCAGCAATCTGTTTAGGCTTTTTGCCTTCTGCCCTCATCTCAAAGATATGGCGGACAACAGGTGCAGCCTGCGGATCAATAACAGGAGTGTTCTTCTCATCATCGCCTTTGAAATATCCGTAGGCACAGTATGTTGTGCGATACTTTCCGGCTTTTGCATTTGAGTTAATAACAGCTCTTAGCTTCTTGGAAGTATTGGCGGCGTGCCATTCGTTAAAGACATTCATGATCGGCATCATATCCATTCCCGTGCTTTCCGAATTAGCTGTATCAACATTATCGGTCAGTGCGATAAAACGGATATTGTACATCGGGAATATGTAGTCCGTGTATTGACCTACCTGGATATAATTACGCCCGAAACGGCTCAGATCCTTGCAGAGTATCAGATTGATCCTGCCGTTCTTGGCATCATCGAGCATTCTCTGCACACCTGGACGGTCAAATGTAGTGCCTGAAATTCCGTCATCGACGTACTCATCATAGAGTGTCCAGCCCTGTTCGCTGATGTAGTTGCTGAGAATCTTACGCTGATTCTCTATTGAGAGAGACTCTCCGGCTCTCTCGTCCTCGTTTGAAAGGCGGAGATACATTCCCACCTTGTATTCAGTCTGCTTTGGTATCATTACTACTCCTTTCCTCCAAAGCAGCTTTGATCAACATTACAGTAAATAGTATAGCGCGCAATGCCGAAAAAAGCAAGTACTTATGGAAAATTTTTTCAGGTTGTCTGAGGTGTACGGTTCATCGCCATAACTTCGGAAAACGCTCTTTCAAAAGCGTTGCGATACAGCACTTCACTGAGGTCTTTATCACCGCAGAAGTGCCGGACGATAACACATCTCTCTTTACCGACCTGGTACTCACGTCTTTCGGTTTTGCAGTTTTTATACTGCTCGTTCATTGCCTGCATTGTCTTGCCGTTTACTGCCTTCTCTCTGTCTGCGGCAGTGTTGTTATTATTCATAGCTTGTTACTCCTTTAGCTTGTCTTTCTCTACGCTTATAGAGCGAGGGGATCGCTTTCTCTATCTGCCCCTCTTTTTTGTTTGTGGTCTTATGATGACAGCCGTGCGGAACGGCAGAGCCGTCCCATATCACAGCTATCATTTTATGTTAGGATTCAGGTTTTGTTGTCAGCATCATAGCATCTCTCAGCTCGTACTGCATCGTGTAAGTATCACAGCCCCAGTTATCCGCATACCGCTTGCAGACGGCAAGCTGAATATCCACAGGTCTGCGGCGGAGCGTACCCTCTGTCATACGCAGGAGCTTTGCCACCACAGGGATAAAGAACAGATAGTCTTTATTCCTGCGATGTTCCTCGATCTCACGGCGAATATCCGCACACTTATCAGAGGTAAGATTTTCAATGATCTCATCAACAGACTCCTTGTAATCACCATCATAATCGAAGATGATACTCTCCTCATCGTAGCGCCCCTTGAAAGGCACTCTGCTTGCAGTGAGGGCAACCGTTATCTGCTGTCCCTTATCCGTGGACAGGATAACATATTCTTTATTGATACAATCATAATCGTTACCGATATGATAGATGTAATCACTCATTCAATGCCCCCTCGCTCATGTTATTACGGGGAAAACTGCTGTGCTTGACCGCAGTATCACCGACCGTAGAATTGCTGTCCGTATCATCATCGGACTGCTCACCCTCACGGAGCTTTTCAAGCTGATCATGCTCACGCTCGATAGCGGAGAACAGGTCTTTGCCACTCAGCTTGTACTTGTTGGCGAGAGCCGTCAGGTAGAGCTTGTTGTACTCCTCCATTTCCTTGTCGAGCTGCTTCTGCTCCTCAGCAATCGTTGCCTGTCGCTTGGCGATCTTCTTTTCGAGCTTCGCCAGCTTGTCAGCGATAGAAGTCGTAGCCATATCATCACCACCATTCTGAATTTTAGTCGAGCCGAATTACTCAGCCCCACGATAATATTATAGCGCGCACAGATACCAAAAGTCTATTCGCAGTGCGCATGAAGTTGAGTGCGCCATAAAACTTTTCTTATCGTGAAAATGTTATGGGGAATTTTGAAATGGGCATAAAAAATGCAGAGCTGGTGTTGCTCTGCATGAAGATAGTATTCGGTTTTATTATCTGAATTGTACGCTTAGATTACTCTTAGTCCATACGGCGAAAACGATATAATTGCAAACTCGTAAATTCATCTTTGTTATGCTCCTTATACACGCCAATTTTATGGAGCAAGTAGTTGATTACACCATTGCCTTGCATTGGTTCTATCGCTATGCTGCCATTCTCAAACAAAACACCTGTTTGTGTTCCATATCCACCAAAATAATCTGTTTCAATATATATGATCTGAGCGCCTTTAGATTCCTGCAACAAAAAGCTAATGACAGAATCAGATAGATAATTGAACTGAGGATATTTATGAGTATCAGCAATATCAAACAACTCCTCAATATCGTCAAATAAGCTATCATTGAGAAATGACATTCCATAACCCTGCGGAAGTACAATTTTCTCCCCATACGCCCAATGATCTGAAATGTTTTGAATAACATTCTCTTTTGCAATAATAGCTCTTATCATATGTCCCATGAAAACTCTCCCTGTTTTTTACGAACGAGCCAACCACCTACTCTTACCCCTAAATTATATCATACCGCCCCCGAAAAAGCAATCCCATTTCCGAGAAAACTCCCCTCCAAAATCACTGTCATCATCAACAGAAATCCTGTGTTGAAACTATGCAAGAGGGAGAATCGCCATGAACAAACTGTAAACTTTTCGGAAAATCATGCCCGAAACCTCAAATTTCACGGTAGATAAGTAGAGGGGTATTTTCATGGGCGATCATACTGGGCAGAAATTTGAATGTAACGATAAGCATATCAACATTCAAAATCGGCTCAGGGAGAGCCGAACGGAAGGTTTCACCAGACTGCCGCCCACCTAGCATCATAACTGCGCCGAAGCCCAGTAAAATACTCTCAGAGCCGTGCGGAACAGAGAGAAAGTCGCATAGCTCCAAACACGCAGGAGCATGAAAAAGTGCCGTAGAACGGCGAAAAACAAGTGAGGGCGTGAAACGCCCGATCAATTTTCACAAGCACGGTATAAAGTATTACGATTACGCTGAATCGTAAACTTTATACGGCTTGTCAGGGGAAAATCCCCTAAGACCCCATAGAACGGCTGCAGAGCCGCCGAGAAAGAGAGGACACACAAAATGTCAGTATTCAAAGAATCAGGAGAGGGCTTTCTTGCAAAGCTGTTTCAGCGTAAACAAGTTGAGGAGCTTGCAGAGGAATTGTCACACACCTATGCGGAGAAAATGCAGGAAGAATTGCAGTCCGAAAGTGACGAGCAGAGCATTACAGAAGACACCGCTGCCGAGCAGATACCAATGCTTGAAGTCACCGAAACGGGCGAGGTTGATTTCACCGAACCGCCCGAAAATGCAGAGGGCGAATCACCACCGCAGACCGAAACGGAGGACACCGAGCCGAGCGAAGTCCGCAGACATCTTATCACATTTAGAGTGAATGACGCAGAGCTTGAAGCCATTAACCGCAGATATGCTGAAACATCATTCAAAAGCAGGGGCGATTTTTGCAGATACTCCGCATTGACCGTGATGAATATTGAGGAAGATACCGAGGATATAAAACAGATAGCGAGGTATATTTCCTCAATATCAAATTCATTCAATCAGGTAGCCCATAGAGTGAACAAGGGCGGTAAACTTTATGATGAAGATATTTCCGATATGAAAGCGAGGTTAGAGGAAGTTTGGCAGTTACTCGTATCCATACGATCCACACGGGAGCGTTGGGCGCAATTGCTTATATCTGCAACCCAGACAAAACCGCAGACGGCAAATATGTTGTTAGCAACCTGTGCGTATCTTCTCCATCTGGAGCATCAGAACAGTTTAGAAACATCAGGGAAACAGTCGGCACAGGACGGTGCAGAAATGCCGCCCAACACATAATTCAGAGCTTTGCTCCGGGGGAAGTTACTCCCGAACGGGCATTGCTCATCGGACAGGAGCTTTGCAAGGCACTTTTTAATGACGAGTATCAGTATGTTTTAGCGGTACATTGCGACCATGAACATATCCATAATCATGTCATAGTGAATAATGTGAATTTCTACACTGGCAAGACTTTTGAAACGGAGTATAATCAGGGGAAGATACCCGAAAGGGCATGGACAAAACTCCGTCAGGTGTCGGACGAGTTATGCAGAAAGCACGGACTTTCTACGATAGAAAATCCGCATCTTTCTAAGGGCAAGAGCCATTGGGAGTGGGAGCTTGACAAGCAGAATTTGTCATGGAAAGAACAGCTTAAAAGAACGATTGACGAGGTTGTCAAGGTCAGCGAGAGCTTTGAGGATTTCCTTGCTAAGTGCGCCGAGTACGGCATACTAGTTGACTACAATCCCGACCACAAGATAGACCTGAAATTTATGCTTGCCGAGCAGAAAGAGCGCAATCCGAGGGCGAAGTTTACAAGGGCGAAAACGCTGGGCTACTTCTACGAGAGCAAGCAGATCGCACGGCGTATCGAAAGCTACAAGTATCAAATGTCACACAACACGAAAGTTAAAATTATCCGCACCACAGCGGAGAGATTTCAGCAATCTCAGGGCTTACAGAATTGGGCAGACCGTGAGAATATGAAAGCGGCGAGCACGGCTCTGAACGAGATGACCGCAAGCAATTCTACACTTGATGAATTGGAAACAGCAGCTCATACTGCCTTTGCAAAGCGTATGAAAGCATTGAGTGAGATGAACGAAGCCAAGAAGAAGTTTGATGAAATCGAGGAGCAGTTGCCTGTTGTCACCGAGTATTACAAGTACAGAGGACATTATCAGCATTACCGTTCTCTCACGGGCAGTGAGCAACAGAAATACGCCAAGAAATGTGCCTATGAATTGGGACAATACAAGGAGGCTTTTGCTAAGGTGAAAACAATGTTTCCCGACACAAAAACTCCGACGGCAGAGGTATTGCGTAAACAACAGACCGAACTCCGAGAGCAGTATGACAAGATTTCAGCCGAATATAATTTCTATAAGAAAGAAGCGGACAGACTTGCACGGCAGATACAGCAGAAGTGTGACAGTCAGAAAACCATTGACCGCTACTTACAGAATGAACAGGCTGCCAAAAGAAAGAAAAATCAGCTTGAATAAAGAAAGGAATTTTTTATGAGCAAAATAGGTTATATCCGTGTTTCTACGGAACATCAGGAGACAGCCCGACTGCAGGAGATTATGTGCGACTATCAGGTTGACCGCATTTTCTCCGAAAAGCTGTCAGGAGCGAACACAGACCGTCCTCAGCTCAAGGCTATGATTGACTATGTGCGTGACGGCGATACCCTCTATATTGAGAGTATCAGCCGTCTGGGACGTTCCACGAAAGATTTGCTGAGCATCATCGAAACCCTCACCGAAAAGGGCGTGACGCTGGTCAGCCACAAGGAGAACATCGACACCGACACACCATCAGGCAAATTTATGTTGACCGTGTTCGCAGCTCTGTCACAGTTAGAGCGTGAGCAACTCAAACAGCGACAGCGTGAAGGCATCGAAATCGCTAAGGCGCAGGGCAAGTACACAGGCAGAAAGCCCATTGAGATTGACTGGACTAAGTTCGGGCAGCTCTATGGGGAATGGAAGTCGAAGAACATCACGGGCAGAGACTTTATGCGTAGAATGGGGTTGTCGGCTAATACCTTCTATCGCCGTGTGCGTGAGTATGAAGCGGAACACGGCATTACCGAGCCTGTTCCTGCCTGATACAGCATATTGCACCGGGGATTTTTATAATATTGCTGCGCCCTGCACAATTATTATTACAATTACTCCGCAGGGCTGGACTCCTGCCTTTTCATGGGATATAATGTATCTAAACTAAATCACAGGAGGTATACAGTTATGTTAAAGACACCTGAATTGGCAATGCCGAGAACACGCAAGGTCACTACCGTATGCAACGGCAAACGTGAGGTCTGGTCCGACTATGAGGAGGCAAAGGCATATTTCCTTGAAATGATGATGACCGTCGAGGGCGAGGAGCGTGACCGAGCAGAGTGCGTATACATTCAGCTACTTCACGGACTTGACGAGTGCAGCGATGAGGACGAATAATCAGCAGGGCGAGTTGTTTCGGCAGCTCGCTCTTGCTATGCCCTCTGGCGATCAGAAATGCCCCTCACAGCCGTCCGAGCCTGCGGAGCGGAAAAGATACCGTCTGAAAAGAACAGCCCTGAGAAATGCTTGTATTGCAAATCTCAGGGCTTGTCTGTTATTCAGTTCCATTAGGGTATCCACTGATTTCGGCGCGCGCCATAATCATAATATCAACTTATGCGGAACGGAAAGTGAGTGTGCCAGTAGGCTATGGGTTTATGGAACACTCTAATCTATGCTGTAGTGCAGATAAGGTATCCTCTCTCTTATCCTTTTTAAGTTCACATTCCCATATCGTAATTACATTCCATCCGAGCGATATTAACTTTTCAGTGTTTAAGGCATCACGTTCGATGTTTTTATTTATCTTATCAACCCAAAACTCTGTATTTGACTTGGGAATTACGAAATATCGGCATTGATTATGACCGTGCCAGAAGCAACCATTAACAAAAATTACTACCCTGTATTTTGGAAGTACAATATCCGGTGTTCCAGGTAATCTCTTATCATTCTTTCTGTAACGGAAACCGTGAGAGAACAAATACTTGCGTACCATTTCTTCAGGCTTAGTATTTTTGGATTTTATCTGGGACATATTATAACTTCTGGTTTTTTTATCATGTACGTCCATTTTTATAATCGTCCATATATTCATCAGTTTGGATCATCAGCCAGAACAGACCTTCAAGTAACTTTACTGGTATGCTGTTGCCAGCCATTCTGATTATTTTATCACGGGGAAACAGGTAATCGCCCTTGTGCATCTCTACATTTCTTCTCTTAATATGCCTGAAATCTTTATCCTTAAACCCCATGAAAAGTAAGCACTCTCTTGGCGTAAGGTATCTGAACTTGCTTCTGCCTTCTATTTTTGAGTCGAAATATAAATTTCCCGAATTCGGATTTCTGTCTTGTTTTGTTGTGATCGTTCTGACGTATTTTACATCACGGTTATATGAACCGTCAGGCAAGATGATCTGCGGGTTTTCGTCCCATATCTTGCGGCGTGAAGGTGTATCATTAGGAGTACATTCTACAGCTTCATCGAAATATTTCTTTTTGCTGTAATCGTTTCTAAGCAGACTTCTTACCTTTGTTTTCTTATAAAAGCCTGACTCTTTATAGCTTGCTATTACAGCATTTTCGTCCCTGTCCTCAAAGAATTCCTTTAACTTTTCGAGTAATTGCGTGTCCTCTCCGTAATATACGCTCAGCATCAATAATCTTGGTCTGTTTTGAGGCAATCCGAAGTCCAGAGCGTTTAGCTGATAGTATTTGCTGTAATATCCTAACGACTCAAGCTCAGCTATCCATGTGCTGAAATTCTCAAAATGTCGCTTAGATAATAGAGTAGGTACATTCTCCATAAGCAGAAAACGAGGAAGGCTTTTCCTGCTTTCCTTCATCTCTGTCAAAACTCTGCCAACCTGCCATAACAGGCTTGATCTGCTTCCGGAATCTTTGTCAATTCCCTTATTATAGCCGTGAAATGCTCCGACATTCGATAAGTCCTGACACGGAAAAGAGTATGTCAGTATATCTATGCTATCCGGCATACTCTCACCGTTCAGCGAACTTATATCCACATAATTATTGCTTTTTATGATTCCGGAATAAATATATCTTAATGTTTCTACAGAATACGTCTTCAGCATACTGTACTCCATAGCTTCCTTACCATTGTTGCTTAAAGTATAATCTTTCAGAATATCCAGCAGTTCAGGTTTATCCATGACTGATATATCCTCATCAAGATCAGGTGAATTATGTATAGCATCATACGCAATAAAAGCATGGATATCCCATTCGCAGGTTCCGAGCGTATTTATATTAACGTTGAGATTTTCAAGTGCTCGTGCCTGACTACCGATTCCACTGAAAAATTCAACCAGATTATAAGTCTGATTCATGTTAGCTTAACAGCCCTTCTGTTTTTAATTTTTCTTCTAATTTAAGTGATGTTTCAATTGCTTTTGCAACTCTTGACGGGATTTTACCTGAAGGAGTGCTGGGGATATTGCCTGTTTCAGCCATATCAATTAAAGATTTTATTGCACTCAGCTCCTGATATGATACAGCTATGCTATTCTGCTGAGCTATCAGGATCAGTTTTCGCCAGTATTCCGCACCACGATTAACAATCTTCATTATATCCTGAAGATTGTTTTCTTCCTTCTTCTCCTTTTTAGCACTGACCGCTTTCTCTTTCACATCTGAAATGCTGATCAGCTCATCGAAGAATTCCGGAGAGAGCACATATCGGACATTATCTCTGTATCTTGTCCATGTTGCTTCTTTTTTGCAGTATTCTGTTACGATCACGCCATTGCTATCACAAATATAATCATTTGTCATCTTTGTGACAACCTCAATCTCATGCATAAACGCAGGAGACAAGCCCTGCTTTTCCCATATTTTCTCCCAATTCAGGCTGAATCCATGAGGAATGCATGATATGATCTTAGCAATGGAGTAAGGAACAATATTTAGTTTGTAACCTCCCGTCTTATACCAGAATCCTGTTGGATTTCTTGCTGAATCCTTATTTGCTTCAAGATAATTGTCAACAGTCCGATAGATAATAGCAGCGCAGATGCATTTCTTGAAATAAAACTCGTTGAACGCTTCTTTATCTTTTTTATATGTTTCACTTATCTGACCGCCGAACGCTTTCATCGTCCAGTTCTTACCTCTTGACACAATATCAGGGCGCAAATCAAATACTGCTGTCAGGTACATCGCAAGTTGCTCTTTGGTGATAATCTGTGATTTCGGGAATTTGGAAACAAATCGCTTCTGACCATCTTTTGACAGTTTGACCTGCTCTTGCTGATACTTTTTTCTGGAACGCTCATAATACCATCCGGTCGGTACAGCAAACTGTCCGGGAGGAGCAAGATATTTTTTGGACATCTTCTCCATAAGAATATGGAACGGATCGTTTGAGAACAGGTCAGCGGCAGTAACCTTATTCTGACTATTTGCATATTTTGCGATAGCCTGCACCATAGAGTCGTAAAAACGTATACCTTCTTCGTCCTCCGACTCTCTGTCATCAATAACCGTCAGCTTCATAGGGACATAGATACCCTCAAGTTCAGTATTGGTCTTTTTCAGGATTGCTTCTGCAAGAGAAGCGGTAGTCTGACCGCCGTTGATTATTTGCAAATCCACAATCCTTGTGATATAGAGAGCGCCGTCTATCAGTTCTGTTTCAACATCAGATGCGGTAGTAGCAATACCGTTATTATAAGTAAAAAACTTAGTGGGATCGTTGTTAATGGTGCGCTTTATACCGCTGTTGACGCTCTTTGAGCCGCTGGTACCGAGAAACGCTCTGACATTTCCTTCAAGCACTCTGCTGCCATGTTCGATGTAAATGTCTGCAAGAAGCTTCCCGGGGATAATTGCAATATAGGCTTCATAATCAAGATTATCACCAATCTCGCCTTTGATGCATGGAATGCCCTTATAGCCATAGTTTTCAGCAATATCAATAACAATAGGCTCATTATTATTGGTGTTCTCCATTTCAAAGAAACGCTCAGGATACCAAAGTGCTATTTCAAGCGGTTTTCCGTTGAAATCTTCCTTCTTGATTTTCTTCGTGGTTTTTGCTTTCTTCTTTTTGCCCTTTGTGTTCTTTATCGTAGTTTCAAGAAGGTTAGTAGAGAGGAGCTTAGTATCCAACTCTTTATTGGTAAGAACATAGAATTTTACTTTTAATATTAGTTGAGGATCATTGCTATCAGCATTAAGACGGCTTCTTATATATGCAGCGATTTTAAGCACGTCATCAGAATCATCAAAATATTTTTCAATATTTCCGTTGCAAATTTCATCAAGGAAATAGTACAACTTCCAGTAAAGCTCATCTACACGGGAACGAGTCAGCTTATCCGGTTCAGAGAGATCCTGAAAATCGCTTATAAACAGGATAAGGCTATGTTCTGTTTCATCAAAACAATAGCCGTCGGCTCGCATAAGCCTTCCGCCCTTGCCCTTTTTATCACCCATACCAGTCAATTCAGGAGATTCTATCTCATCAAAATCAACAAGCAAGTCAAGTGTGTGATTTAGAAACTCATCTTCAGTATCCGTATCACCATGAGCAGAATTTACTCTCAGAGTTTCCAGAAACTCCTTTTTATATTCCTGATAATCCATATACCCTCACTTCTTTTCTGTTGTAATAGGTAAAGATCAGCTTTCCACTTCAAACTCAGCGATTTCATTGAGCTGTATGTCATATATTGCCTTTACTACTGATTTAGGTACATCTTTGGGTGTCAGCCTGGGGAAATCCTTAGTTACGCTGTAATTTTTACGATATATCTTCTCATATACAAAATCATCGTAATAATTATGATATTCGTACCCCTGTAACGCAACCTTAGACATAAACAAGTCTCTGTCATCACTGTCGGCAAGCATATTTCTTATTTCGACTACTAATTTATTCAAGGTGATTCCATTATACTCGGAACTCATCTTTTCAAGTGCATAAACCGTAAGCTCTCCGTCCACCTCGCTGTCAAGCTGTTCAAGAGATGATATTCTTACGGCTTCTGCATTCCTTCTGACTGCTTTTACCTCAGTCCATGTATCATTATATGAAAAATCCTTATGTGTAAGCTCCTGACCACTCCAGCTTCTGAGTGCCTCATAAGCTCCGATTCTGCCAATAAGCTGTTCTTTCAGGAAAAGCAGTTCACCGATCAGTCCCATAATCTGATTCTCATTCAGAAACACCTTTTTGGAAGTGATGAACATCTTTTTCCATTGATGAAAACGAACTACAATTGCATTATATCCGCCGCCTGCATCTTTTAATGTACTTGTCTGTTCAATAAGATCTTCGCAGAATGTGAAGAATAAGCCGCTGATTTCCTCATCAGTAAGTGAGAAACGAATAGTCTTATACTGCTGATTATCATACTGATTCACTTCAATAGCGGCTGTTCCCTTGACTTTTCTCGGCGTGAATGAAGAACGCAGCTCAATTGATTTACGACCTTTCTCATCTAAACCGATATACAATTCGAGTACATGGTCAGTGCTTACCCTTGAATAGAAATTTGGTGACGTAAAATCATCAAATCGCTTTTTCAAATCTGTCATTCTTCCTCCTCGCTTTCCATAAGTATATCGTCACGCTCAAAGTAATTGTATGTCTTATTGGCACGATAACATGATATTTCGTAGATTGCCTGATTGTCGTTCGCAGGGAAACCAAGAGCAAATCCTACAGATACAGCATCTCCCATAGCGTTTTTCATTTTGTTGAATGATTCAGTATTGCTATCATCGCCTTTGGCATTGATAAAATAAATCACGAGTAACGGACGACGGTTTTTGATATACTTAAACCATGTTTCACCAGGATATGTTGCATCATCGGCAAGAGGAGTTCTTTTTCTTCTGAGATAGTCTTCTCTGAATTTCTCCTGCGCATCAGCTATTAGATCAGCCGCTGACATATCAGGAGTATCAAGAATACCAGCCAGTCCGTCACCTGGACCGCCCAGCTTTCCTCTGCGACCAATATTCAGTCTGTCATCGTATTCAGAGATCTGGCAATTACTTCTGAGAATGGGGATAATCTCTGTATCACCAAGCATGATAGGAGATATATCGGAATTCTTTTTGCCTTCGGTGAAAGTAATATCAAATTCAGAAATACTGCTATCGTCACAATTTGTCAGGAACTTGAGAATCTGAGCCGGTCTGAATTTAGCATTGAATTTTGAAATAGCAAGGCTGTCAAGAAAATCTATGATACGTTCTTTCGGAACTTTCAGTATCATTTTCTTAGTTTTACCTTGATTTACTGCAACCTGTTCTATTTTGTATTTATCTTCAGCAAGTGCATTTATGAATTTAAGTGTCTTTTGATAGTTTTTCACTTGCTTCTCCGGACTATAAATAAGGTATGGTGTCTCTATGATACTGCCGAAATAGCTATATGTAACCAGCTCATCAACGGAATTACGCATCTTATTGGCAGATGTGATTTGCAGATCATCGGAATCGTTCTTTACACGGATGCCAAAATCTTTCGGACGCATATGATTTTCATTCATCAGGCGCATATCTGCTTTCAGTTCTTCGGTTGCCTGTGAAATTTCGGCATACCATTCCGCTGAAGCCTTATGTGTCCAGATACGGAACAAATCTTCATAACCACGTCTGTAACCGAACCATCTTCCCATCTGCATCAGTACATCATAGGTGCAGGTATTACGATAGAAATAGCTGATAATAAGTCCTTCAAGTGTCAGTCCTCTCGAAAGAGCAAGACCGCCGATAGCAATAACACGGATTCCCTCATTTTCAGGATACACAAGTTTATCAGAGTTTCTTGCACTATTAACAACCTTTATCATGATTGGCTCAATTGACTCGCACAGAACCTCTGCTATTTCGTCCCATGTGAATTCTGTATCTGAATACTGAGTTTCCCATATTTCGTAAATGCGCTTCAGAATTGGATTCTTCATGGACTCATCAAAATCATCACTAAGATTGAATTTGATATTCCTGTAAGCTATATTATGGATTTTCTCTATAACAGAAAGAATATGTTTCTGAACCATCACAAAGCGTGACATATTTACCAGCATCGAACGATGTGTTTTCCGGTCTCCACGCAGATCACGGATAGCATTTGCAATATAAAATGCGTAAATAGCATCGGTAAGGCTTTCAGGCAATACACCTTCCCATTCCTTTTTATGCTTGAAATAGAAAGAATAGCCGTCCTCCTCGGTTGCTCCGGCATCGGTAATATAAACAAGCTGATTATGGTACTTGCCGTTCTCAGCAAATATTTTCTCCGGACCTATGTAGTTATCAGGAGTTGGGAGCGATACTATAAAATCTTCCGGGAACAAGTCTTGATTCTCCATTTCCTCCGTAGTTTCCGGATCAATAAAGACGTTCGCAAATGGAGTGGCAGTAAATCCGATATAGTTTGACCGGGTAAATATATTGGCGAGCTTACGGATAAGCCTGTTTATTGTTGTAGGATCTTCCTTACTTTTACTCGTGTTGATAGAAGCATTATCAGCTTCATCATCAATCATGAGCATAGGAAGATCAATTTTATGGGTAATTTTATCTGCATTTAATTTGATAAGCCAGTTAGTCAGCTTATTCAGAACGTCTTTCTGTTTCTTTATAACAAATACAACTGCATTAAAGCTGTTAAGGGCAACAGCGATTTTATCGGAATTTCCTGTAAAATCGTTGTTTCTGGATGTCAGTGCCATAGCGTACAGGGGCTTATTGTCCATACCTACGCCTACACGCTTACCGCCAGTTGCCGCATCAGACATATCTATTCCTATAAATCCTTCTTCAACTCTTTCCTGAGTTTGCTTTCGGAGAGATTCAATCGTTCCGGTCAGCAGAATAAAAACCTTGAAGCCAGCATCAGCCGCTTTGCAGATCAAGCCGATGTAAGTTGACGTTTTACCTGACTGAACATCACCAATAACAAGTCCTCTCCGTAAAATAGCGGAGTCGGTTTTGGTTTCAGGATCAAGCAGATGATTCATTAAATTCTGGTCAAGTGTTTCGTTTCCGAGCTTGCTGACAATATTCGGACTGAAGCCCTTTTCATCAATCAGGTAATCCTTGTATCTGAGCCAGAACTTCTGGTCTATTTCGTCCTTACGTTCAGTGTACCATTCTTCCTGATCATAGTCATTCAGAATTATACTGCCGGGGGTTGATTCAATGGCATATCTGTATTTGAGATCACGGCGGCAGGCTTCAAGATCTTCATCAGTGCAGGGTATGCCCAAATTCACAACTTCATCTATTAAAGCATTAATTGCCTCGTTAGTCAATACTTCGGTCATTTCGCGCGCTGTAATCAAATTCCTTACCATATTGACAATGCTGTTTACTTTATCCTGATTTACCATTTTACACGTTCTCCTTCAGTTTATCTTTGAGTTGCATGAAGTTGCAGAACGGTTCGGAACAGAACAGACGATCTATGACGCTGTTTCTGTCAACAGCTCCTGCTGACATTGCAAGCTGGATCATCAATTCTGCCTTTGATTCAATATCTGCCACACGTTCATCATCAACAGCTTCATCAATAATGTTTTGTGATTTATCAATATATATCTGCTGATAAGGAACATTGTTCTCTATTTCTTCAAGAATCATATCGAGATAAGGAAGTGCCTCTTCATTGATCTTATCTCTAAGCAACCCAAATACCTTTGATTCTCTGTTTATCCTGTAGGTGAATGCGCCTTCCCGAAGGCTGATACGATCCCATATGTAATCAGTTTCTTCATCAGGCTTAGAAACACGCCCTCTGTAAGTTTGGTTACGGACAGAGATGTCCATTGCTTCATCTACCGCTTTAGTAAGTCTTTTGCGGATTGACGGCGGAATAGTAGCACTTTGCTTTTTTATATCTATACCCCAGATATCATCAAGTGAATTTGGAATATCAACACGAACTCTTGCATACTTAGTCAGTTCATCACGATGCCTGTTAAACCAAGTACCCCATACAATCAGTCGTTCATTACGATAAATATAGAATCCCTGCTTTGAACGATAATTCTCCATACCACCTGAGAGCTTCTTGTCATCGGGAGTAAGGTCTTTCTGAAAAGGAAGAATATAAGGCTGTACCTTGACAATATGCTCAACTCCGTCAGAATCCGGAATAGTAATCTTGATTTCACGGCGAATATTTGTTTTACTATGGTTTTCCAAGAAGGGATCAAGCCCTTTTAATTTGAAGTTGTTTACAGAAATGCTGACTTTCTGCTTGTCGCTGCGGTTTAGAAATCTATGAAAAATCAAGGATAGGTAATCAGCCACTTCCGACATATGATTATTTAATGATGCGTATACATCTCCCGTTGATTTTTGAATTATATCAAAGTTTTCCCAAAGCACAACCGTTCCGCTTTTCTTATCCTGAAGGTAATCCACAAACCTGATGCCGGTGATTTGTTCTTCTGAACACTCGATTACATACCAGTCACGCTTTTCTTCTATTATGTCGAGATCCCAGATAAACGCAGAGATTACCCCATCTTTCTTACTTATTACTGTTAGTTTACGGCACTGAGACAGAGAAGCTGCCTTTAATCCTAATCCAAATCTTCCAAGATCATCGTTTGAACGACCGTCTCTTTTGCTCTCGCTACCATACTTCATAGCATCAAATAGTTCTGCGCTTGTCATTCCGTCTCCGTTATCGCAGATTGCTACATAGCAGTCTGCCGGATCAATCGGAAATTTTATAGAAATATCATTAGCATGAGCGCTGATGCTGTTATCTATGACATCTGCAACGGCACTTTCAAATGAGTATCCCATAGCACGCATAGATACCATCAGGACATCAGCCGTTGGTTTATTTTCTCTAAGTTTACTCATATATAGCTCCTTGCATTGTCAGAATACTCACAGCACCAGTAATCAATATCTAATAGCACCATGATCAGACAATAAAACTTGTAAATAAAACTTGATTTGCCTAAAACAATAGCCTGCATATATGCGAAAATCAGTAACGAATACCAAAGACTTTTTGGCATTCTACTATCTATTCTATTATAGCACTTTTCACAACAAAATGCAATAGAAAAAGCGTATTTTCTACAGAATATGGAACGGATTCAGAAAAAGCAATAAACCCAATATGGAAATCGAAGCTATTTCTTGTATAAGGTTATATTAAAAAATCTCAGTAACCAAGCCGATAAACAGCTTAATTACTGAGATTAAATTCATCGAAGTATGCAGATAATCAAAATCACAGCTTAAAAGACAAGCTGTTCATTCTTTTGATTTACTCCTGAATCTCTTTCATCAAAGTCACGCCGTCCTTGAAGCCGACTTTGTAGGCAGCTCTCATTTCATCGGCTGCGGTATCGCTCACGCAGTCGAGGATTTTGTGGAATACATCAATCTGCTCCTCGCTCAGCGAATCCTCAAAGGGGATGCAGAGCTTGTTGAACTCGTCAGAGAACTCAGCGGAGTGAATTTCACCCTGGCGGTAGTTGTAAAGTGCATCGATCATAGATATAAGTCCTTTCATTTATCGCTATATCAGCGGTTTTCTGTAAGTTGATAAAGCTGATTTGGACTTTATATCCATTTGTTTGTTCTATCGTTATAGACGGCATCTACGAAGCTCTCGCCAATTTCGGCTTTGAGGGCGGCAACGTATTAGAGCCTGCAATGGGTATCGGAAACTTTTTTGGCAGAATGCCAGAAGATATGCAGTCGCACTCTCAGCTCTACGGCGTGGAGATCGACTCGTTATCCGGCAGAATTGCTCAGGCACTCTATCCTGATGCGGATATTGCTATTCAGGGCTTTGAGCAGAACCGTTTTCAGAACGGCTGCTTTGATGTGGCTGTGGGCAATGTTCCGTTCGGTGAGCTTGGTTTCCGTGATACTGTCCACGATACAACGAAACTGCACGATTTCTTCTTTGCAGAAGCTCTCGACAAGCTGAAAAACGGCGGAATCATGGCATTTGTTACCTCGGCAGGAACACTTGATAAGCGTGATGAATCTACAAGACAAATGCTTGCGGATAAAGCCGACTTTATCGGTGCTATCCGTCTGCCAGGCGGCAAGAACGGTGCATTTAAGGATAACGCAGGAACAGCGGTCACAACTGACATCATCTTCCTGCAAAAGCGTGAAGGCAAGTCTGTTGCTGAAATGTCCGATATTCCCGATTGGGTACACATCGGTGAAATTGCTGACGGTCTGCCAATAAACAAGTATTTTGAACAGCACCCCGATATGGTGCTTGGCACTGTGGTCGAGGGCAACAAGCTCTACGGCAGCGGTACAATGGTTGTCGCCGAGGACGGCTTTGACCTGAAATCGGCACTTCATGAAGCTGTCGGAAAGCTCTCGGCGGAGATCAGTCATGAGCGTGGCAGAGATGTGTATGCTAAGACCGCTGACGGCGTTCAGGTTCAGATTCCGTCTAATCTGCGTAATTACAGCTTTTTTATGTCTGACGATCAAGTTTTCTTCAAGAAAAATAACGCCGCCTGCGAGTTCCGTTTCGATAAGGGAACAGCGCAGCACAAGCGTTTTAAGGCGTTTATTGAGCTTCGTGATCTCACCCGTGAGCTGATCGAAGCAATGGAACTTGACAAGCCTGACAGCGTTATTAAGGATTTGCAGGCAAAGCTGAATGTGGTGTATGATGATTTCTACAAGAAGTACGGTATTATTCATTCTCAGACGAATAAGCGGTATTTCAGCGAAGATGTGTCATACAACCTTGTGGCAGGGCTTGAAAAGAGCTATGATAAGACAAAGCTCCTTGCAAAGTCCGATATTTTCACAAAGCGAACTATCGTGCCGCCGAAGGCTGTGGAACACGTTGACACGGCACTTGAAGCTCTGACACTCTCCATTGCTGAGAAAGCACGGGTTGACTTTGAGTACATGAGCAGTCTGACAGGTATGACCGAGGACGAGCTGAAGCACGACCTGACGGGTGAGATCTTCAAGATTCCCCATACGGAGAATGATTATCAGACGGCAAGTGAATACTTGTCGGGCGATATTCGCAAGAAACTCCGTGAAGCCGAGGAGATCGCTGAGTACGATCCTGACTTCAATATCAATGTATCAGCTCTGAAACAGGCTATGCCTGAACCGCTGAAAGCCGGAGATATTGACATTAAGCTCGGTGCCGCTTGGCTTGATCCAAAGTATTACGAACAGTTCATGTATGAGCTGTTGCAGACACCAGCGTATCAGCGGAGTGACAGTCCGTCTGCCCGTTGGAACAAGTCTGCTATCGTCGGTGTGGAGTATTCCGTTCACGCTAACTCTTTCCATGTAAGCAACAAATCTTCCGACAGGTCGGTGCTTGCGACTCAAAAGTACGGCACACACACGATGAACGCTTATGACATCTTTGAGCATTTGCTGAATCTGCAAGAGCCGAAGGTCTACAAGACGATCGAAGTGCCGGATGGCTTGGGCGATACTAAGGAAAAGCGTGTGGTGGATATTGATGCTACCCGTGTGGTACAGCGCAAGGCTGACGATATTCGCAAGGCTTTCAAGGCGTGGATCTTCAAAGATTCTGTCCGCCGTGAAGCTATTGTGGAGCGTTACAACGAACTTTTCAACTCCATTCGTCCCCGTGAGTTTGACGGCTCGGCTCTTTCTTTCCCGATGATGACGGCTGACATTCATCTGCACGATCATCAGAAAAATGCGATCGCTCACGCTATGTTCGGCGGTAATACGCTGTTTGCTCACTGCGTTGGTGCCGGAAAAACCTTTGAAATGATCGCTACTGCAATGGAAAGCAAGCGTTTAGGGCTTTGCACTAAGAGCCTGTTTGCTGTCCCGAATCATCTGACGGAGCAAATCGGTGACGATTTTCAGAAGCTCTATCCGGGTGCAAACATTCTTGTTGCAACAAAGAAGGACTTTCAGAAAGCGAACCGACAGCAGTTATTTGCTAAGATAGCTACCGGAAACTACGATGCAGTTATTATCGGTCATTCTCAGCTCGGTAAAATCCCTGTTTCTAAGGAAAGACAGGTCATGACGATCCAGAGCCAAATCGACGATATTCTGCGTGGTATCGAGGAACTGAAAAAGAGCGAAGGCTCTAAGTTCCAGATCAAGGCTATGGAGCGTACCCGTAAGAGTTTGCAGAAGCAGCTTGATAAGCTCGAAAAAGCAGGACAGGACGATACGCTGACATTTGAACAGCTCGGAATCGACCGTTTGTTCGTCGATGAAGCCCATGAGTTCAAAAATTTGTTCGTCGCCACAAAATTGCAGAATGTAGCCGGAATTTCCAACTCGGCTTCACAGAAGGCACTTGATCTTTTCCTCAAATGCAGATACCTCGATGAAAAGACTGGCGGCAAGGGCATTATCTTTGCAACTGGCACACCTCTGAGCAATTCTATCACAGAGCTGCACACCATGATGCGTTACTTGGAGTATGACTTCCTGCGTGACCACGGCTTACAGCACTTCGACAACTGGGTTGCGGTTGTCACCCACCCAAAAGGACAACCATTTATTGCTGATGAATTTCCACGCTATTCTGCGGAAGTAAGAGGTTTCTGCTGTCTGCGAGGGGCTTGCTGATGAACTTGTAGTAAATGTCCACCTTGCGAGGTGCATTGCGTTCTTCGGGACAGGCGTGGACTACAATGAATTCGATCAGGTCTAAGCACAGCTCACGGGTAAGGCAAGGTGCATCGCTCCACTTCTTCAAACGCTGAATGAACTTCTCAACGTCCAGTTCGTCCTGCTGTTCCTGCGCTCTTGCCTTGCGATACTGCTCCGCCTGCGCAGTAAGCTCCCTTTGCTCGGCAGTATACTTTTCAAGCATTTTCGCACTCAGATCTTCGGGCAGCTTACCGAGCATTCTTTCTTCGTAGGTCTTGCTGATGATCGTGTCAAGCTCCACCAGACGACTCTCAGCCTGTTTCAGAAGTCGGCTCTCGTCCTCAGTCTGCTGTTTACGTTCGTTTGCCTTGATCGCAAGATAACGCTGTCTCTCGCCGTCCTCGTCCTCAATGACACGCTTTGCTCTTGCACGAATATCCTCAAGCACCAACCCCTCAATGATACGCTGTAAAATTGAATGCGAGGAGCATACCTCCTTGCCGTGGTTCGCATAAGTGTTGCAAATATAGGTGACGAGCTTGTATTTGCCACGCTTTTTTGATTCATGGAACGTAGTGTTGTTTTTCAGCTTCGCCCCACAGTCGGCACAGTACATCAGACCGCCGAGCGGAAGGATCACTCCGCTTTTTGTGACCTTGCCGTGACTGCACGACTTGTTGACCTCCTGCACCTTATCCCATAATTCCTTGTCCACGATAGGCTCAAAGGCATCTTCAACGACGATCCATTCATCAGAATCTCTGATATACCTTTGGTGATTTTTGTAGGAAATAGTGGTGTATTTCTGATTGACAACACAGCCCTTGTAAATGGGATTTTCGAGAATATCACGCACCATTGCGGCATTCCACAAGTGGTTGGATATGTAGGGATTCGGCTTGCCCAAACGCCTGTATGTGTAATCGGACGGAGTGATAACCCCCTGAGCGTTGAGTGCCTTAGCGATCTGCGGAGAGCTTGCACCCTCGGAACGCATTTTATACATCATACGGACATAGGGAGCGTTCGTTTCATCGACTACAGGCAATCTGTCCTCAGTGTCTCCCACAAGATAGCCAAACGGTGCAACAGGAGCATGATACTTGCCCTGCTTTGCATTGGACACCATGACCGCACGAATTTTCTTTGAGGTGCTGGCGGCGTGCCATTCGTTGAAAAGATTGACTATCGGCATCATGTCCATAGCCGTGCTGTTGCGTTCAAGGGTATCCACGTTGTCGCTCAGGGCGATGAAGCGGATATTGAATGAAGGGAAAACGTAATCAACATACTGACCGACTTCGATGTAATTACGACCGAAACGGGAGAGGTCTTTACAGAGTATCAGGTTTATCTTTCCCGACCTCGCATCATCGAGAAGTTTCTGGACACCCGGACGGTTGAAGTCAGTACCCGAATAGCCGTCGTCCTCGTATATCTCCACCAAATTCCAGCCTGTTTGCTTGCTGACGTACTCCGTCAGCATTTTTTTCTGATTTTCTATTGAAATGGATTCTCCTGCGCGCTCGTCCTCCTGCGATAAACGCACATAGATACCCACGTTGTAATGTGACTGCTTTGTCATAATAATTTACTCCTTTCTGATAAAAACAAAGCAGCCATATTCGGTATATCTCAAAGAGCATGGAATACCGAATATGGCAGTAAGGACTACGCTGTTTCGGGTTCTTCCATTGCTCTGTGAACAGCATGATCGTGAAGCACCTTGTCGAGATTTTTCTCTCCAACAAAGTGGGCGGTGACAATAAAAGTCTGTCCCTCGATCTCATAAGTCGCTGTGTCGGTGGGCTTGTCTTTATATCGCTCCACCTTTTCAGCAAGTGTCTCTTTCTTCTGCAATTTTCTCCTTTCCGCCTGCGATCATCTATCTCTACACGCATAGGCTTTTTGTTGCAGGGCGTTACTCCTGCACAGTAATATTATAGCGCGCACCGCTGAGACTTGTCCATAGGTATTGCGCCCAAAGTTTATGTATCTGATTTGTGCGCACCAGACAGCCTCAGACGGAATTGCTATAATCGTTTTGTTGTCGGATATATTTTAATCCGAGTAAGGATTTTTCTTCTCAAAGAAAGAAGTCTGACCGAGCATTTCTTCCTCATCAGCTTCATCGTGAGAGCTGATATCCGACACAGGTTCATCATCAGCACCGGACGTAACCGCCTGCTCATGTTCTCTTGCGATCATATCCGCAAGAGCCTGCCCCTCACAGCTATACTGTTTACACAGCGACTGATAGATCAGCAGAGCTTTCTGCTCACTGAGCTTTTCGCATTCTGCCGTGTCGGTCTGGATACGCTCTTTCAGTTTGCCGATCTTCTCATCGAGCTTCGTGATCTTCTTTGCAATGTCAGCCATATCATCACCACCATTCGTTTCTGATTTCGGAATCATACCCGATGATAATATTATAGCGCGCAATACCGTACTTTGTCTATTGGCAGTGCGCATGAACTTTGGTGTGTCAGATGAGTTTTGCGTTCGACAAATTGTTATGGGGAATTTATTTTGACATCAAAATCACACCGCAGAGATACAGCTTTCAAGCATCGGGAAAATGATTATTCAATAAAAGTCGCATAGCTCCAACCGCTCAGATGAGCGCCTGAGCGACTATGAGAGTTCGCTCAGACATATTTTCACGAAAGCGATAAAAATTAACCGCTCCGACCTCAGCGGTCGGAAGAATATTAAAATCAAACCCAGCAAGCTCTGCATATTGTGTACACAAGTTCACAATATGCGCTGGCTTTCAAACCCAGCAAGCACGGTATTCATGGGGTACATTTTGAAAAATGCCCCCCTGAATACAACAGCTTGTTAGAGGGTTTTGCACCCCTAAGACCCCGCTTGAAAAATGAAAGAAAAAGTGATATAATAGACAATGAAAATGGGCGAATACTATGATTTTGGAGGTTTGTCTATGAACGTAAAATCAGACGAGGAACGGAAGTCAAAGGTGCTGAAAGTCCGCTTGAACGACAAGGAGTTTGCCAAGCTGAAACAGTACACAGAGGAAAGCGGTCTGCGCTCTATGTCGGAATATATTTTCAACTCGATTATCGCCACTCCCATAATTGAGTTGACGGGCGAAGAACTTGCACCCGAAAAGGCAAGGCTGAAAGAAATATCCGATCGCATAAATTCCATAGCTATTCAGGTCAATCAGACGGGAAATATTTATCCCGAAGATATGCAGGAAATACGTCAGGGAGTTGAGGAAATCTCGGCAAGGCTTGCAGAGTATCAAACAAAATTGGAACGCTTTGCCGTGACACCGCAGACGTTCAGAGCGATAGTCGATAAGGCTCACGAGGACGTGAAGAAATAAGAGGAAAAATGCACCGAGGAAAACGCTTTTATTGCTGCGCCCTGTACAAGAATTATTACAATTATCCCGATATGCTGGACTTCGGTCGTTTTATCGGATATAATGGATTCACGATAAAACTTTTGGAGGTAACAGCTATGTTAAAAACACCCGAATTGGCAATGACAAGATCACGCAAAGTCACTACCGTATACAACGGCAAGCGTGAGGTCTGGACAGACTATGAAGAGGCAAAGGCATTTTTCCTTGAAATGATGATGTCCACAGAGGGTGAGGAGCGTGACCGTGCAGAGTGCGTATATATTCAATTAATTCATGGACTTGATGAGTGCGGCGACGAAGATGAATAATAAAAAGCCGGGTAGAAACCAATCATTCTACTCGACTCATTTTCTTATTTCACTTCATGGAAAGAGACTATTTTTTCATTTGCTATTACTATAACGTTCAACAACCAATTATCTTTATTCCCACCAAGTATTATTAGAATGGGCTCAGGACAATTGAGTTTTTTATCATGAGAGAGGGAGAGCATTTGCTCAATATCTGAACGACTTGGGGTGGGCGATGAATTAGGGTGATAATGCCATTCTCCTAAGTAATATTGGTTATCTTTCCATAGCGTATCCAGCTTTATTTGCAAGCCATTTATTCCTCTTTTAAACTGTGTTTTTTTCTTAACTGAATCATCAGGAGAATTAGTGATCTCAGAAATATGAGCAGTAAAATTGTCACCTGAGTAACTACCTATTAAAATACCTCCTGTTTCATATGGATTTGATTTATCACACAGGTTGTGCATTATATTAAGTTGCTTGATAGGCAATTCTATTTTCAGATGAGTATCAGAATTAAAAAACACCATACTAATCACACTCACATTTATCAATTAAGGAATAGCTTTCATAGTAGTCATTTTCTTTTTGCTCATATACCAAAGAAATTTGCTTCGATTGACCTGTATTAATGTATTTTTCAATATTCTTTACAGAAACGGCTGCTGCCATCCATATATCATCGCTTCGGGCAGGAAATGTGGGGTGCCAACAACCTATGCCATCTCTTGGTAAAGTGCTTTCATTTATATCTCTCAGATCATCTTTTGTATATGGCAAGATAAATTCATAAAAGTTATCAAAATTATATCTTGTATTGTTCTGCATATTGATGTACAGTTTTCTTGCACCAAATCCTACAGATACAGAGATTAAATAATGAGGATGTTTCAATTCAATGCTACTGAGCGTATTCAAAACACTGTCTTCACCTGTACAATCAATAATTATATCAAAGCACTCTATGTCAATATTTGTATGTGGAACAGCGCTATCAGAAGTCAACAATAGTTGATTGGTAATTGGTTTAATTTCAGCGTGAGGTGTTATTGTATTCAAGTGTGAGCAAAGTGAGGTGCATTTGTTACTTCCTATAGAATTAAGATTAAGTGTATGCCTTGATAAGTTTCCGACTTTGAATATATCACTGTCAGCTATTGAAAGACTGTATATTCCAGCTCTAACTAGTATTTCAGATATAGAAGCTCCGATACAGCCAGCACCGATCAAAAGAATTCTTTTTCTTTGAATTGTTTTGGACATTTTACCTCGTTGAGAGATTTCTTCTTGACTCCAATTCTCAGATAAGATCCAATCTATCTGCCTATAATTTTTTAAAATCACAGTAACATCTCTGTGCCAATAGCCTTTTTCATTTTTTCTGAAACCTTTGGGAACTTGATGCCCACATGATAGTGTCGGCAGTAGAAATGCTTTCCAGTAAATAATCTCGTTTTCCTGAAACCAGTATATCGGTATCGGAAATCCAACCAAGAATAAATGGGGCAAACCATCGCGCAAATATCGGGAACTTTTTTTGAGTATTGCTTTGATATCGTAGCCCTGAGATTCGCATACTTTCTGTAATTCTTCCCATGTTTCAGGGACTTGCCAATTTTTTAAAACAGGAACACTTTTTAATAACAACCATGGGGATTTACTGATTCTATCTGAATTCTGTTTTTCTAATGCTATTCCCCAATGTAAGTGATGGATAGGCTTATTTTCAAATGAATAGAATGTTTTTGGGTAAAAGATAGTTGGTTTTGATTTGTAACAATCAATATCAACTAAACCATATCTATAATCAACGTCCTCCCATTGCATATAAGTAACTATATCTTCCGAAAAGGCAAACTGACAGTCAAGAAGAATGTTATCATTGAATTCTGGAAGTTCAAATAATTCATTACTGCTTACCAATCTGTTGTTGGCGGCAGATTCCAACCATTCCACTGCTCTTTGTACATGAAATAGCAATCTATCCTCGACAGAAAATGGCTCTGGGTTATGGGAAGAAAGAGTGTTGACATCAACGCATAATGAGCCACTTCTCCACAATCCATTCTTACTAATGAAATAATTGTTTGCCTGATGGTATAACGTTGTTGTAATGCTGTTATCAATGTCTGGAAAAATTTTAACTTTACCTTGAGGATATGTGGGTTCGACCACAACATACCATTGAGATGTGATTGGGAAATACCTATTTTCCGTTTCAACCGAAATTGATATATGATAATACCACAGTTTATTTGCGTTATCATATTTCCAGTCATCTATCATTTGTACCGCAGGGTACAAGCTATCAAGTTCTCTTCGAGCTATTTTTAGCCGCTGGACCACTTCATCTTCGTTCATTTATGCAAATCGCCCTCTTGGAATCTCCGTTGTTCTTTCTGTACGCTTACTAAAGCCGTTCATGGAATTATTCTCTTTAGTCGGAGGCTCAGGAAACATCGAACCAAATAGATTTCTCCATTTTGAAACACTTTCATGTAGATCTTCGCAATCATATGCTTCTCTTGCTTTTTTAGCAGCATCACAAACAGATACATAAAAATCGCTATAATCATCGTCTGACAATCTACCAAAAACATCATGCTCAGGAACTCCTCGATCTGCAAGGAACGGCTTTGTCGGATAATAGTTTACAATTTTTTCAAGCGTTAATACAACACCCTCTGCTACGCTTACTATTCCATCCGGACAACAATCTCCAATGAAGTGTTCTAATGGATAACTCTTGGGGTGTTTCATGTCAGGGCACATAACCTTTTTCCACCATTTCAACGCTTTTACGACATTTATATAATGACCATTACATCTCTTGTTTTTTTCAACAGTCCATCTGATTTGTTCGAGAGGATGAGTTTTATCCCATTCATCGGCTTCACGGTCAGGGATTAATAGTGGCTCGTCTTTCCAACTGCTATCTTCTGAACTGCTAAAAAACGTAAAGTTTTCTTCAATCGTGGACTCAGAGATCAGCTCTTCAGAACTCAGTTCTTCTTGAACTGTTTCACTCGGAGCCGAGGTAGGTACTATATCAAGATCAACATAGCTTAAACTTATTCCAAGTGAACGACCTTGCTTACGATACTTTTCTGCGTAATGCTTCTCCAAAAAAGGTATAAACTTATCCAATGCCTCTTCTGGCGTTGTGATTTCAGAATCAAGATTTGTGACAACAATTATATCCACATCGGACTTATTGCCATTCTTTGGCTTTACTGCGGTTGATCTTCGATAGCTTCCTTGCAGAAATGTGCTTACTATTATTGGCGATAAATCTTCATCTGCCAGCAGTCTTTTTCTTAAAGTAGTATGTCCTGTTTTCAAATCGCTGACCTGGTTGTCTGATAGACGGATAGCTGATAAAAAATCAGAAAAATATGTAGGCGCAGTTGCCATAATTATCGTCTCCTTTACGGTATATTTTTAAACGAAGTTGAATATGTTCCAGTATCTTTAGCTTCTAAATCAAACTCATATAAAATACAATTGCCAAATCCTCGAGATCTCTGACCAAGAAAGAACATAAAAGCGTTAGGGGCTGAAGCGAATATATGAATATTTGCCCTTCTTTCTGCGGTAGTTCGTTGAGCAAGAGATGAAACAACCTGCTGAACAAGATTTATCGCATGGTTGGCATTTTGTATAGAGTCGAAGGAAGGACCTTTTCCACCAATTGTCAGTGTGATCATTCTCCTTATTTTAAGCCCACTCTCCGAAATGTATTCGATTACATTATCTTTTATATCACGAGTGACGCTTATGATAAGGCAGGTATCAGATCCGTTTATATCAATACGTTCATCACTGACATCAAAGTTTGTAAATGAAACATCGCTTGAGTCATCTATATCCCATACTTCTGACTTGTGCGATGGATCGGGATTACTGGGAAAGGCAGATATTCTGGATTTAGGATCGAGTATTCTGCCAGCAACGAACGCAATTGATAATGGCACTTCTATCATTAATTGATAATTATAATTTACGTTGGTATTAATCTTCAAAAAGCTATCTAATTCTGAATAAATGTCTCTGTCCCAATCATATTCTGATTTGAGCTTTCTGCCATCGAATTTGTCTTTGAGTGAAAGAATCGTTTCTGTAGCACCTGATAAATATTCAGTTCCACGTTCAAAACTAACGATTCCTATTGCCTTGAAGCCAAAACATCTATTCTTCAGCATCAATACATATTCTTCAATTTGAGAATCAAATATTGATTTCTCTATACCCGAACTTTTTAATGATGAAAGGAAATTATCTGTTACTATTGCTTTCACGATTAGATTCAACTGATCATACATCAAGGCAAATCCTTTTGTCGAAAGATACTTCAATAAAGATGCTATCAATAAATCAGTTAGTATATTTAAGTCAAAAGGATAATTAATTATCCTGAGAGTCTTGTCTTTTATGAGAGAGGTGTCGAATGTAGACAATGCTTCTTTATGTCCTTTTCCTAACTTTGTCTTATCATTATTATTATCTTGTAAAGCAATGAGGGCATTTTTGAATTCAATCGCCTTTTTTCCTAATTGTCCAATTAAGAATACCTCGCATTCAGCTGCACCTATGTCGTCCTTAATCAAATCATTTGCCCAATTAATTATATCACAGCGATCAAAAGAGTTAACATTTGATTTAACCTGAATGCTTTTAATGACACTTCCATTGCTTTCCAAAGCTATGTCAACCTTGTCGTTATCGGAATTATACTCAACATATATCTTATCCCAATTATCTTGGCACAACGCTTGAAATATCGAAGCAAATGTCTGGTATAGATATCCTCTGGATCCGTCTTTTCCGCCCAAATTTATTCCTCCTTTGATCAATCCTTTACTACAAATTTCTTTGCAATCATCATAAATGTCGAGTTGGAAAATATCTGATTTGCAGGAATAAACAGATACTTCCATGGCTTAAATCCGTTTGCTTCGCTCCAATGCGTTACAGTCACGCAGTAGAGGATACCACGCTTCTTTTTGGCGATAACATCGGGATCGTTAAGGTCTCTCTCAGCCTTGACCTCAACAAGATAGATTGTGTCCTCAGTCTCTACCACAAAATCAGGTTCGTAATTCTTGCCGTGATTATATGTGATGTTAAACTCTTTAGGTGAGGGACGAAGCCAGTTCAGTACATCTGGATCACGTTCGATGATACGGGCAAAAGACAGCTCACCCTCGGCACTATCAAATTTAACCTCGCTGAACACGCCCTTTTTAATGTCCGTAAACAACACAGTACGCACATCTCCCGTGAAATTGCCATATAGAGGAACGGAAGATCGGTAAGTATAGCTCGAAGTAAGATTATATTTCCGTGTGCCGACAACCTCCTCCTGAATAAGACCGTTATCACAATAGAAGTGCTGCATCATCTGCTTGTAAATCCTGTCGGCTATATCACGCTTATACATCATAACAATATTCTGCATACCGTTCGTGCCGTAGTAATCTTCATATTTGTCAGTAACCTGAGTAATCAGCTTGAAAAGGAGCGATTTGCATTTATTATAGTCTATCTCAGGCTTTTTACGAAGCTCACCGAGGATAACACGTTTCGGCTCATATCCCTCAAAATCAATGGCATCTGCACTGACACGCTCCTGATCGGATTGATCTTCAAGGTTCTGTATCAGCATTTCGTTTGTAAGCGGTTCATGGCTGAATTCGGATAGGTCAATATGGAAATCCATAAACACATATTCCTCTGCACCTGCATCGGTTATGCGTATCTGCGGAATGGAGATAAATTTCTTTTCAGCAGCTCTATGTACCTTTTCTGTATGTTCCTCTGTCCAGCGAATAATTGCAGGAATACTATTTTCATGAAATGTCTGAGCAAGGTCTGTATTCTCAGTTACAGCACTTACCGCCTTTTTAGCGATCTCCTTGACCGCAGTTGGTGTTACCGTATGCGTCGGAGCAGTCTGTATTGCCTGATATACCTCTTTCTTGACAGTCTCCTGAATAGCCTGTAATGCGGTATCTGCCTGTTCTGAGCGTTCTACGCCCGTTGCTTCATAAGCAGAAGTCAGCACCTCGTCGGGTTCTTTCTCCCATTCAAATGCAAGCTGGGGAACAGCGACTTCTTCCGGCTCTATCTCCTCGACCTTGATAACATTTCCAGCCTTGAAGATAGAATCGCCCTTCTGTGCTTCCGCAAGAATATCTTTGAATTTATCGTGAGCAGTCAGCATAACGGAGTCAATTTCCTTATCGCCTGTTCGCTCACCGTAAGGCAGACGCAGACCTCTGCCGACCATTTGCTCACGCAATATCTTTGAAGCGGCAGTGCGGAGTGGAACGATAGTATAGAGATTGTTTACGTCCCAGCCCTCTTTCAGCTTATCAACATGAATAACGATCTCCACGGGATTGTCTGCCTTTTCGACTTCAAGGAGCATCTTTGTATTGGCTTCGGATTCAGCAGCACCCTGTTTAGAGTGTACCACTACTACCTTGCTCTTATAAACTCCGTTGCAGAAAGCATCAGACTTTATATATTCCTCTACCCACTTGGCATGATCGGTATCTTTGCAGACAACAAGCACAAAGGGCTTTACAACGGGCTTTCCATTATTGGCTGCATAGACCTGTAACTTTTGTCTGATACGTTCATGACAGATAATACCGTCCTGCAACATGAGCTTATCTATCTGCTCATCACCGAAATTATAGAAATCCACATCGGAACGAGTAACGGCAAAAGGCGTTCTGGTATAACCGTCAGCAATCGCCTTTGAAAGCGGATATTCATATACAACATTCTTGAATGGAATCTGCTTACCCTTGCTTTTCTTTGCCATAAGCGGTGTCGCAGTCAGTTCCAGACCGAGGAGAGGGTGTAGCTCGTTGAGAGCCTGTTCGCCCTTTTCTCCATGATAATGGTGAGATTCGTCCATGATCATCACAAGGTCAGGGAGCTTTGCAAGCGTTTCAAAGAAAGAATCGCCGTAATACTCGTTGACCTTTTTCATATTAGCGTTCTCTTTATCAAACTTGCTAATATTGAAAACGAATATGCGGACTTCACTCTGGAAAAGAGACAGGGGCTTGCTTCTGTAATCCTCACCCGTAATGACCTGCGGAGCATTAACAAAGCAGCTCAGTCCACGAAAAACATATTTTGGACTGTTATTATCGTTCAGATCACGGCAGAGCTTATTGTAAATAGTCGTATTCGGAGCGACAACAAAGAAATTCTTGATATTGTGCTGTGTATAGAGGTATGCGATAAATGCGCCCATGAGCCTTGTCTTGCCGACACCCGTTGCAAGAGCAAAGGTCAGCGACATAAAATCTCGCTCAAAATCGGTGCAAGTCGGGTAGAGAGCCTTGACCGCACCAAGGACAGCCTGCAAATTCATACCCTTTTTGAGGTTTACACTGTTTACGATAATGTCAAGGATTTCAAGCGACTTCTTCTGCGGTTTACGCAAAGACATTACTCCGCTGATATATTCAGGTGTGTAAAGAGTAAAATCAGCCCTCATCGTCGCATTCCTCCTCATCATCGTATACAGGCGGATGAATGATATTCAGGTTATAGTCAGCCTTGTCAAATTCACAGCGTTCAAGAAGCATCTGCGGAATTTTCTTGACCGTGATATGGGGATTCAGCTTGTCCATACCCTTATCGAACGAACAGCAGGCAATGACAAGGTACTCATCATCTTCCATACCGCCAATGATAGAATCCATAAAGGCAGCGTTCAGGTGACGGGTAGTGACAAAGAGATAGGACTTCTCGTTGCCGTGGGACTGCTTCCAAAAAGCAGAGCTGTCAGGCTCATAGGTGAAGCCCTCGTGCAGAGCCATAGCCGCCGCAAGCATATCAGCGCTGTAATCGGGATTGATAATGTATTCGCCAAACTCGTCTTTATTGATAAGTGTCGGAGCAAGCTCATAGAAGCGGTATCCGCCGCCGTTTTCCCATTTTACTGCCTTTGAGATACCGCCCTTATCTTCACCGGATACGACCATATCAAGGCGCTTTTTGCAATGGGTATATGCGTGTTCTCCCATTTCGATACCGATATAGCGTCTGCCCATTTTGTGAGCAACAGCAGCAGTTGTGCCTGAACCGAGAAAGCTGTCAAGGACAATATCATTTTCTTGTGTTGATAATTCTAAACAGCGCTTAATTAAGGCTTCTGGTTTCTTGCTTTTAGGAAAGTCTACTCCGCCCTCATTATGGATATTGTTTGAAAGAATATCATCCCATAAACTTGTAAGCGGTTCGCCAGCAACATATTTGCCATCTATCTTTTTGAGCTTGTCTTTATAAAAAATGATTCGCTTTCCTCCAATTAGAATAATATCCGAATATCCTTCTCGTATCTGTCTGAATATTTGATTAGGATTTGCTCTTGATTTATCGATGTATTCTCTTGTTGAAGCTCCAACGTTTTTATAATCTGGATTAACTAACTGAATAACTGATTCGCAGTGTTCGATAACAAAACTATCAATTTTATCAGGGTTCGATTTTATCAAAGCTCTTGCTTCTTTTATAGTAATTCCAAGACTAATTGCAAATGCTTCTGTCAAAGTTGTTATTTGCCATTCTTCACAAGGCGAATCAATATTTGTTATGTAATTTCCATAACGTTTATCACGTTCGCCTCTATCAGTATACACTCTATTGGGTTGCCATGAATGCTTGTTCTTTGTGTATATCAGTATAAAATTAGTGATACTTACTATTCCGGGATTTATTGCTTTATGACCTGTTGCAGACGCTTGTTTGAACGACACTATTGATACTCTGTTATTTCTTCCAAAAATCTCATCAAGAAGCACGATCAGATATCCCAGTTCATTATCATCAATATGAACAAACAGTGTGCCATTGTCTGCAAGTAAGTTATGTAATACCTCAAGACGTGAGCGCATTAGATTCAGCCAAATCGAGTGCTCAACACCATCATCATAGTTTTCAAAAGCCTGTCCAGTATTAAATGGAGGATCGATATAGATACACTTCACCTGACCTGCAAATTTGCTTTCAAGCGCCTTTAACGCAAGCAGATTATCGCCGTGTATCAGCATATTCTCTGTGTCCGGTGCAGCGTCTGTGTTTGACAGTTCAGGTTTTTCTATCAGCAGGCGAGGTTCGACACTTATCTCCTTGTCTTTACCGTACCATGTCAGTTCAAGTTTGTTCGCCATTGTGTACCTCCCAAAAAAGAGTATAATAATCCAGTATATCTATAATTATAGCACAAACCGCACAATTAGTCAATCATCGAATCGAGTTTTTTCTCCGTTTTCACCAAGGAAAATACAAAAAGCGTTTCAACCTATAAGGCTAAAACGCTTCACTGTTTATCATATTTGATTATATCGGCAGGAGAACATTCCAACACATAGCAGATACGGGCGAGAATATCCAAGTCCATTTTCTCTACAACACCATTGTACCACTTGTTGATGACCTCAAAGCGAGTATTGAAGATCCCTTGCAAGGTAGTTCCGTGTGATACCCTTGCTGTCCATAATCTCTTTCAGGTGTATGCTGATCTTACCGTATTCCTTTATCGTAATGACCGATTTAGAGCCGTCCATAACATCACCCCTCAATAATATTCTATCTTGATTGTTACCTTTTGACAATATACATATTAAATGTTACTATGTATAATTATCTAGAGGGATTGAGTTATGAACATCTACACAGTTTGCTTTTTCGGGCATAGATACATAGAGCGTGGAACGGAGATAGAAAACCGCCTTGACAAGCTCCTGCATGATCTGATAACGCAGAAGGAGTATGTTGACTTCCTGATCGGACGGGACGGAGATTTCGACTTGCTTGCTTCTGCTGCCATCAAACGAGCTATCCGCAGTTACGGTTACGGCAATACCCATTTTACGCTCGTCCTGCCATACATGAAAGCAGAGTATCGTGACAACGAAAAGGAGTACCTTGACTATTATGATGAAGTCGAGGTGTGTGCTGAATCGTCCGAAGCTCACCAAAAGTCCGCTATCCAAGTCCGCAACCGAAGTATGACCGACCGAGCAGACCTTGTGGTATGCTGTATCCAACATAAAAGCGGTGGAGCATACCGCACGATACAGTATGCTGAGAAACAGGGCAAGGAGATAGTGAACCTTGCAGACGAAAACTGAATAAGCATCTGAAAAAAAGAATCAGGGCTATGCCTTCCGTCACATACGGTCACGGAGGACATAGCCTTTATCATTTATATTATACCGAAATATAGCTGTTTTGCTATCACTTAAATTCCGTTCTGCCATTTAGGGCGGCGGCAGTTTTCGGTGAGCAGAAAACAGACTATGAGTTAAAGCCTGCGGGCAACGGCTTCAAGGAGCGCACCCGTATCGCCAACTATACAGGTCTGCCCGAATTAATGAGTATGTTCAAACAGGTTGCTGATATTCGTACCGCTGATACGCTGAAACTTGATGTGCCTGACTGTGAATATCAGGTGGTTCAAGTCGAAGCCACTTCGTTCCAGCAGGAGCTTGTTCAGGAACTCGCTGATCGTGCCGATGCTATCAATGCGGGAAATGTTGATCCTACGATTGACAATATGCTCAAGATAACGTCGGATGGAAGAAAGCTTGGTCTTGATCCGCGCCTGATTGATCCGTCATTTGAGGACAACCCCGATACGAAGCTCAACCGCTGTGTAGAGAATGTTGCCCGTATCCACGTTGAAACGGCTGAGGACAGGCTCACGCAGATCATCTTCTGTGATTTGGGCGTTCCGCACAAGGCAACAGGAGAATCAGAGGTCGAGGGCGAAGATGCCGACGATGCTAAAGATAAGAAATCTATTGCTGAGGTTGAATCATTGGAGGAAGAATGCGATTTTTGTGTTTATGACGATATTCGTGACAAGCTGATCGCAAGGGGTATCCCTGCGGAGGAAATTGCATACATTCACGATGCGAAAACTGAACAGCAGAAATCCGATCTTTTTGATAAAGTCCGTAATGGTGAGATTCGTGTTCTGCTCGGTTCTACGGCAAAAATGGGTACGGGTACTAACGTACAGAAACGGCTTATCGCCGTCCATGACCTTGATATACCATGGCGACCAGCTGATCTGGAGCAGCGCGCCGGACGTATCATCAGACAGGGTAACGAGAATAAGAATGTTCAGATCTTCCGCTATGTAACAAAAGGAACGTTCGATGCATACAGTTATCAGACTTTGGAGAATAAGCAGAAGTTTATCTCTCAGATCATGACGAGTAAAACTCCGGCAAGAAAATGCGAAGATGTGGACCAGCAGGCACTCACTTATTCCGAGATCAAGGCATTCTGTACGGGTGATGAGCGAATCAAGGAAAAGCTGATGCTTGAAAATGAAGTGAAGGAACTGAGGGTACTTGCTGCGGAACACCGCAACACGGTATTTGAAATGGAGGACAAGATCGCTCGTTTCCCTGGACAGGAACAGAAACTTACTGCGATTCTTGCTGATCTCCATACCGACCGTGAAGCACTCCGCAAGCTCCCGATTAATCCTGAGCGAAAACTGCCCGTATTCAAAATCACTATCGGTGATGTTGAGTACACCGACAGAAAAGAAGCAGCTAAGGCTTTGGAAGATGCGGTACTGGCTATTAAGTATGCGGATACTCCTGTGAAGGTCGGCTCTTTCCAGGGCTTTGACCTCAGCGTAACGGTAAACAGCAACATGATGGGCGGTGGTATGTCCGCTTGCCTGAAAGGGGCCGCTTCACATACCACTAAGCTGATCGAGAGCTTTGCCCACAACCTTAACCGTCTTGAAGCCGCCTTATACAACATTGACAGCAGAATTGAGCGTACTCAGACTGACCTTGCAAAACTCAGGCTTGACCATGAGGAAGCCCAAAAGATCGTAGCAGAGCCGTTCCCTCAGCAGGAGGAGCTTGACAGCAAAGAGGAAAGGTTGAAAGTCCTGACCGATGAACTGAATCAGGCAGCTATTGAAGCAAAGAAGAATGCTCCTAAGCGAGAAAAGACCTGTTACTTTGAGAGGTCGAAGATGAAGCGTGATGCCGCAAGGCTCGCTAAGAAGCCGAGAACGCCGAAGGACCAGACAAAGAGCAGGAGCAAGAAGCAAGGAATCGAATAAACAACTTTGAACCCAGTGGATTCAAAGTGAAAGCGGAGGTGGTTTAATATCTATCTCCGCTTTTGTTTTCACCTAAATGTAATTTTTGTGTCAAATTTTCCGCATCGTAGTGTCGCAAAAAAGCGACTCCTCCTATTGACAAAGCGCACAAATAGTGTTATAATATATAGTAAGATCTTGTAAGTTAGGAGTGAAGATTATGGCTGAGAATAATCAGAAAATCAAATTGCTCAGGATTATGGAGTTTTTACGAGCTGAATCGAGTGTAGGAAAGCCTGTCTCCACCAGTCAAATCATAAGCTACCTTAATAGTATCCATATTTCCTGCGAACGTAGGACACTTTATAAAGATATGGATATGCTGATTGAAAGTGGTGCAAATATTGTTAAGACAGAACTTGGACGTGAGAATGCTTACTATATGAATGAGGTGTCGTTCTCGCTTGCTGAGGTAAAGAAATCAGAGAAATGTACCCGGAGGGTACGCATATTGTACTCACTGAAATGGCTGGCGAAAGTCAAATGCCCTACGGTCTGAAAGGTACGGTTAAGTTCGTTGACGACGCCGGACAGATTCATAAGGGCTTGTGCGAGGGAGATTGTGGAAAAGGAAATTATTTTTGCATAAACAGATGATTAGTGGCAGGGGGAAATCCTGCCGCTTTTTCTGCTTTAGTTTGTCAGCTTGACAAATAAAGGGTTA
>OLJF01000046.1_pt1 | contig 218520 bp, 205 predicted proteins | sample 1609751 | NCBI WGS metagenome assembly OLJF01 (sample SAMEA4350171, study PRJEB24818) | metagenome | biome: human; feature: gut; material: faeces | place: Denmark | collected 2013-09
AGCTCTTCAGGCCTGCCTTCTGGCTGACTTCGTCCATTGCTGCAACCGCAGATGCCTCGGAATTGATCTTGCTGCGGATGGTGGTGTCTGCGACCATCTTGCCGGTCTCATCAAGAATAACTGCCTTGGTGTAGGTAGAGCCTACATCACAGCCGCCAAAATATTTCATTAGTGTTGCCTCCATAAATGATTTACTGTCTTATTCGGTTTCCAACCCTCCGAAACCGGAGGGTTGGTTAATAAATTACAAACAATCAGACTTCGTCGTACTTGTAGTCGGGGAACTTGTTCACATCGTAAGGGATCTGAGTCATATCCCTACGAGGCATGTTATCGTAATGGTTCTTTACGAACGGCTCGAAAACATTGAACAGGAACTTACCGTCAAGGTCAAAGAAGAATACTGCGAACAGTACTGCATATGCGCCGACGCCTACGCCGAGCAGCTTAGCTATCTTTTTCATATTCATTTGCCTCCTATTACCATGTCATGTCGTCGTCGAGCTCGAGGAGCGACGGATCGAGAGGCTCTTCGTGCATAACGGTGGACATGTAGTCGTTGATTATACGACGGATCTCAGCACGGGAAACGGTACGGCTATCGGGGAGTGCGTGAGGCATCCAGATAGCAGGGATATTTCTGTCACGGAACTCGTCCTCGAACAGGCCGTGGACGCCCTGCATGCCCTTGCACTGAAGCTGGTCATACATCATGACGAAGTCGCAGTTGAAGCGCTTCATGTAATCCCACAGCTCGAAGATGTGGTGCATGCCGCCGACTGCCATGCGGCGCATGGGAGCCCACATATGGTACTGAGCAACGTCTTCCAGCATGTTCTCGTAGGAGTCGGTACGGATGGTCATATCGAACATCAGGGAGTCCATGTTGATAATAACATTCAGACCCCAGCAGTTGTATGCCCAAGTGCACCAGTTGGAGTAGTACAAAGGTGCGCAGGACCATGCAATAACTCTGTGACGGGTATTGGGGAAGGTGTTGATCTTCTTTGCAACGCACCTCTCCATGATCTTGCGGACATGTCCGTCGACCTCGTGCCAGATGGGCAGATCGCCGAACTGAGACTGGTAGATACGGTACAGTGCCTGAGCAACGCCGTTGATGGGGTAGCAGTTTGTCTTTGCCGCAACTTCCCACTTCTCCCACTCGAACTTCATGAGCTCGTTCTGTCTCTCGATGCACTCGTACATGAGGTCGAGATTCATGGGAACGCCGGTCTGCTCCTCGATGAACTTCCAGCACTTCTCGATGTCCTTCTGGACGAACTTGCTTGCGAGAGGATCATCGAACTGCATGGGCATCTGCAGAGCGTACAGGGGCTTGTCGTTGAACCAGTCCTGCAGGATAGCGGTTGCAACGGAACCGTCGCAAGCTTCGTTACAGGTGATCATGAACGGGCTGTAATCGGGGATATCGTCGAGGACGAACAGGCCGGACTCAGCCTGGCACATCGGGCAGGGGTCGCCGGGCAGACCGATGGACTGAACTGCGTCGATGTAGTTATGTACGGTGTGGCTGTTAACATGGCAGGTGACGAAGTAGGGGATCATCTCAAGAGAGACTGCCTTGAACTTGTCGCTCCAGCCATAGAACATGCCGCCCCAGGTGGTTTCCTTCATCGCCATGGTGTGATACCATGCGTCGTTCTTCTTGCCGCCGTGCAGTCTGGTGTCGGCATTGAACATGGTCATGAACTGATAGATGGTTGCATTGACCATTGCACGGTAGTGCCATGCGGAAGCTCTCATAGCCTCGCCGCGCAGACCTTCGAGGCCGCGGTCGAACCAATGGAGAACGGGCAGGTAGGTCTGGCCGACCCAGCGGTATCTCCAAACGCCCTTGACGAAATTGACAAGGCCGCCGTACTTCATGACATCCAGTACCATGTGCAGGTAATTGTACATCCAAATGTTATGGAAGTAGTAGAAGGTGTCCTTTACGCCGCGCCACTCTCTGTGCTTGTAAAGACCGGTCTTGGGCAGGTAGTTGTCGCCCAGGCGGCGGCCGCCTTCTTCTGCGGTATGGGGCTTGCCATACCAGAAATCTTTAATGAAACTCATATTACTTGCCCTCCTGAATCTTCTTGATTTCGACAGATTCAACAAATGCCTGGAAGCGGGTACGCAGCTGGCCGGATGCGGTGTTTATGTACTCCTTCTCGATAGAGCATACGGGGATGCCGTAGTCACGATTGAGAACGAAGCTGTCGATAACACGCTCGTAGGACCAGTACTCACAGAACTTGTTGGAGCATACGATGATGCCGTCTGCATTGTACTCCTTGACCAGCTCTGCCAGTCTCTGTTTTCTCGCACGCATCTCGTTCTGCGGCATAAAGCGGGGGCAGTTGGAGGTCTCGAGGTAATGACGGGCAATTGCCTTAAGGGGAGTCTCGCCCTCACGGATCTCGATGGGCTGACGGGACTCGACTGCGCCATAGCAGTAACGGTCGCAAACGACCTCTGCGCCGCAGCTCTCGATGAGCTCGGTGAAGTAGGGGTCGTCGTTCTCGGAGCCGGCCAGAACGACCTTGCAGCGGAACGGCCACTTCTCGTCGGGCTTGCGGGTCTTAAGCTCCTTCAGGGTCTCCTTCAGGTACGGGAGAATAAGGTACTTCGGGCAAACCAGAGATACCAGCTGAATGACATGGAACTCATAGCCGGTGATGGTGGGATTATCTAACTTGCGGAAATCGCCGATCTCGTTGATGATCTTGCTGACCTCGTTATGCTGCTTGATAGCTGCCTTGAGAGCCTTGTCGGAAACATCGACACCGAGGTTTTCCTTCAGCTTGCCGAGGACATGGTACTCGAGCTGATCATGGTAGTACTGATAGTCGTTCTCGGTGTTCTTGAAGGGAACATCCATAAACTCGCAGAAGAACTTGTCATTATCAATAACTCTCATATCCTTGACGGAGTCGAGGTGCTTCTGCTGGATGTGCTCCTGGAAGCGGCAGGTGACGGTGCAGGTCTCGGTGGCCAGCTGCGCATCGAGGAAGTTGAAGCCGCCTTCGAGAGCACGCTCGAAGAGGCTGCGTCCGTAGTGGCAAACACGGGCGGACATGTAATAAGTTGCGATGTCGGGTGAGCTGCAGTCGGGTGCTCTCAGACGAACGGAGAAGCAGCCGGGCAGGTCGAGAAGTACTTCGGGCATGAAGTAGCAGGTGTAGCCCAGTGCGAACTTACCCTCTTCTTTTGCCTTTTTGACCAATTCGTTATTGGCTTCCTTAAGCAAGTTCTCGAAATAAATCAGATGCTTGAGATCTCTCACGGATAACCCCCCATAATAAAAATTTGATATGTTATTTAAAGGCGCAAAAGGCCCTTTATTAGTTATACATTGTATCAAAATGTCATATTATTGTCAATCGGGTTTTAGCATGAAAATTAACAATTTAGACGAAATTTATTCATTATCTGCTATACAATTTTGTGTCGGCTGTCTAGATATTGTATATACTCAAAAATTTTTGAATATTTTCGGCACTTTCCTTGCAGCTTCCCTGTATCATCTCGCTGCTGCCGCCGCCACGGCCGTTGATGCCGGAATTTATCTCTTTTGCGGATGCACGGAGGTCAATTTTCCGGCTGCCGATTATGTACCTGTACCCTGCTTCATCGCTGCCGGAGAACACCGCCGCAAGACCGCCGCATTTGGTCACCGCCTCGTTTACGAACTCACGCAGCGCAGGCTCATCCAGAACGGTGTCGAAGATGATGATGTTGCCGTCCGTCGGCTCGAGGGTCTCGGCACGCAGGTGCGCAAGCGCACGGCTGAGCTCGGCATTGCGCTGCTTCAGTCTCTCCTGCTCTGCCAGCACACGCTCAACAGCCGCCGCCGTTTCCTCTCTCCTTGCAGACAGCAGCATCGATATCGCAGCGTTGTTATCGTGGGTACGGACGAAATTCTCATATGCGTCAAGGCCGCAGAGCATGGTCACGCGCACACCGTCACCGCTGCGGCGGCGTCGCTCGCTTGAAAGGATCTTCACCAAGCCGACCTCGGCGGTGCTGCTTACATGCGGGGCGCAGCAGGCGCAGATATCCGTGTTTTCAATCTCTACAATGCGCACATTCTCCGTGAGCTCCAGCTTGCTGCGGTAGTCAAGCGTTTTGAGCACCTCGGGTTCGGGGAATGTCGCCGTTACCTTATAATTTGCGGCAACGGCGTAATTTGCCTCACGCTCTATCTCGGCAAGCTGCTCGGGCGTGAGAAAGCCGTCGAAGTCGATGGTCACAAACTCCGCTCCCATGTGGAAGCCGACATTTGAGTACCCATATTTTTTATGCACGAGCCCCGACACAATATGCTCGCCGGAGTGATTCTGCATCCTGCGAAAGCGCTTTTCCCAATCGATGCGGCAGTCAAGAGTGCTGTCGACGGGGATAGGCTGGTTTACATAATGCATTACATCGCCGTTTTTCTCATGGGTGTCGAACACCGCAGTATCGCCGATAAAGCCGCTGTCGCCGGCCTGACCGCCGCCCTCGGGAAAGAACGCCGTGCGGTCGAGTACGACCTCGTACCTATCCTTCACCGGCTCACAGGCAAGCACCGTAGCGGTGAAGGTCTTCATGTGGCTGTCAATATAATAAAGCTTTTCTGTCATATCGCACGCTCCGTTTGCTTTTTTGCACATTATAGCATCCTGCGGGCTGTTCACGCAAGCTTGGCATTAAATATTTAAATATGAAGTACACCGCCGCCAAAACTGCGAGCACGAGAACGCTCACGCCGATGTGCATTTGTGATGATATCATGTCGCACCTCTACTATGTTTTGCAATGTAGCAATACTGTCAAGGTCCAGATATAAAAAAAGTGCACCCAAGGGCGAATTATCCTTATCTGAATCCGCCCAAGGGTGCACAAATATGAATATTTATTTTTTTATCCATCTTACCAGCAGGCCGACACCGGCGCCGATAAGGGCAAAAAATGCAAGCGCACCGACAAATACGGCATACACCGCAAACATTACGATACTGCTTTCAGCCACAAATGATGCGATTATGTAAACCACTATTGTGGTTAACATAATATAAATTACGGTCTTCTTATTGCTGATCTTCAGCGCCGCATAAAGACCGATTGCGGCAAAGAACAGGTCGGTCGCAACAACCGGCAGGCTTATGCCCATACCGAACCATTCTCGGAGTATTTCAAACATTTAATTTCCTCAAATTAAGCTGACGGGAGTCGACCCCCTATCGGTTTTGACGGAGAAAGCCCGCCATGCGTCAGCTATAAAAGTACTATCTCCTTGCCTTAGCATGATCCCCGGCAAAACTGTGCAGCATCTGTCAGTGATGATTTTTCGTGGGATTTCCGCTTTCTTTTGATGCAGGCGGGCTTTGTGCCCGGCAAGTCGAAAAAAGGCGGAAAGCACCGAAAGGGCGCACTGACAGACGATATGGGGTCAGCTCTCGTTAGCTTGAAAAAAGCGCCGCCTGTTGGCGGCGCTTTCATGCCTTATTACAGAGATGCCTTTGCCTTCTCGCACAGTGCGGTGAAAGCAGCGGGATCGTGGATAGCGGTCTCGGACAGCATCTTGCGGTTCATGTCGATACCGGCGAGCTTCAGGCCGTGCATAAAGGTGGAATAGTTCATTCCGTTTGCCTTGCAGCCTGCGCTGATACGGGTGATCCAGAGCTGACGGAAATCTCTCTTCTTCTGCTTACGGCCGACATATGCGTAGCGGCCGGACTTCATCATCTGCTCCTGAGCCATCTTATAGTGGCGGGACTTGTTGCCCCAGTAACCCTTAGCCAGGCCAAGGATCTTATTTCTATGTTTGCGGGTCATCATTGCGCCCTTAACTCTTGCCATTTGTCAATTCCTCCTATTAGTACAAGTAAGCCTTACTTATTTGTAAGGGATCATCTTTTTGATAGCTGCTTCGTTTGTCACATCGGCGATGGTGCCGGAGCGCAGACGACGGCAACGCTTGGTGTCCTTCTTAGTGAGGATATGGCTCTTGTATGCGTGAGCGCGCTTTACCTTACCGGTCTTGGTGAGATTAAATCTCTTCTTAGCACCGCTATGGGTCTTCAGTTTGGGCATGATTATTTCTCCTTCCGTATGCTGCTATTCAGGTGAACCTGTAATAACCAAAAATTATTCCTCCGCAGAAGTGGCCTCGGCCTTCTTCTTTGCGGCTTCCTTCTGTGCCTTCTTGACTGCTTGTGCAGACTTCGGGGACAGGAACATGGACATATTACGCCCTTCTAACTTGGGCTGCTTATCGAGGTTTGCAAGCTCGGAGCATTTGTCGGCAAAATCGCGCAGGATCTGCTCACCGAGGTTGGTGTGAGCCATCTCTCTGCCTCTGAAGCGGATAGAAACCTTGACGCGGTCACCGTCCGCGAGGAATTTAAGAGCCGCCTTGAGCTTGGTCTGAAGGTCGTTCTCGCCGATGCTCGGGGACATGCGGATTTCCTTGACTTCCATGACACGCTGGTTCTTCTTGGCTTCCTTTTCACGCTTTGCCTGTTCAAAGCGGTACTTGCCGTAGTCCATGATCTTGCAGACAGGGGGCTTTGCCATGGGGGATATCTTGACCAAGTCAAGCTCCTTCTCCTCTGCGATCTTCAGGGCTTCCTCGGCAGACATTATGCCAAGCTGCTCGCCGTCGTCACCTATAACTCTAAGTTCCTTGTCGATGATCTCCTCATTGATTTCGTGGTTTACGCTTGCGATCTTAAAACACCTCCAAAATTGCAAAAACGGATGCCTTACAGCATCCGCACACACAAAAACACCGCCGCACACGCAGCGTTGTTATTGACCGAAGCTCGCCTTTTGCGGCCCGGTGAGGACGGGGATGCCGTACCTACTTCATTTTCAGCTCTATCAATATATCAGTCCCATGCTCCGATGTCAAGTGATTTTTCCTTGTTTTCCATGATATTTTTCTCATTTAGCGGGAAAAATACCATCGGAGTGATGATTTTGGAATTTTTTCTCGTTTACATCATCGGTGCAGGGCTTTACGGTCTGCTCGAAATCATATGGCGCGGCTGGACGCACTGGACTATGCTCCTGTGCGGCGGGGCGTGCTTCACGCTCATGTACATCATAAGCGGAAGCTCCCTTCCCATGCTTGTAAAGTCCATTTTGAGTGCGCTCGTCATAAGCACGGTGGAGTTCAGCGCAGGATGTTTGGTTAACATAACATTTGGCTGGCATGTCTGGGACTACTCCGACCGTGCCTATAACATTTTGGGGCAGGTATGTCCCCTGTTCAGTCTACTATGGTTCGCTCTGTCCGTGCCCGGGCTATACCTGTGCAGCGGACTGCGAAAGCTGCTGACTTAGGCATCCTGCGCCTCGGCAAGCTTCACGATGCGGCTCGTGCCGAGTCTCGTTGCTCCGAGTGAGATGAAGTCCTCTGCGTCCTCGATCGAGGAGATACCGCCGGCTGCCTTGACCTGCACATTCTCGGGGCTGTACTTGCGCAGCAGCGCAACATCGCTGCGGGTGGCGCCGCCTTTGGAAAAGCCGGTGGAGGTCTTTATGAAGTCCGCCCCGCCCTCGGCAACGATGGAGCACATGCGGATCTTCTCCTCCTCGGTGAGCAGGCAGCACTCGATTATGACCTTGAGCACCTTGCCTACGCACGCCTGACGCACGGCTTTGATATCGGCGAGGACATCGTCCCAGCAGCCGTCCTTTACCATGGAGAGGTTTATGACCATATCTATCTCGTCAGCGCCGTTTTTTACTGCGTCGGCAGTCTCGAAAGCCTTGGCGGCGGTGGTCATGTAGCCGTTGGGGAAGCCGATAACGGTGCAGATCCTGAGCTTATCGCCGACATAGCGCTTTGCTCCCGCAACATGGCAGGGCGGAATGCATACGCTGGCGCACTCATGCTTTATCGCCTGATCGCACAGGGTCTTTATCTCCTTCGAGGTGCAGTCGACCCTCAGCAGCGTGTGGTCACACATCTTCAAAATTGCTTTAATATCCATGGTATCGTCCTTTCAATTACATACTTTTACTGTGATTATATTCTATTCGTTCGTCATATTCAAGCTCCCGACCCTAATATAATTTAGCAAAATATCATTTTAATTAAGGTCAGGTTCAAACAATGGATGAAAATATAAGCAGAAACACTGCCCGCCTTTGCGGCGTTATCGCTGCCGCACCAGTCTTTTCTCACTCCGGCAGAGGCGAATGCTTCTACACCTTCCCGCTCGAGGTCGCAAGGCTCTCAGGCGCAACGGACAAAATAAACATCATCGTGCGTGATGAGCTGATGGAGAGCATCCAACTGTGCGAGGCGGAGAAAATCTGCGTCGTCGGCGAGCTGCGCTCGTTCAACAACAAAAGCGGCGAGGGTGCAAAGCTCGTCATCACCGTGTTTGCAAAGGAGCTGTATCTTTGCGACGATGACGACCTCAACGAGGTGCATCTTATCGGCACGCTGTGCAAAAAGCCGAACCTGCGCATGACTCCGATGGGCAGGGATATCTGCGACCTCATGCTCGCCGTGAACCGCCGCTACGGCAGGAGCGATTATCTGCCCTGCATCACATGGGGGCTCAAGGCCCGTGAGGCCGCCGAGTGGGGCACCGGCACAATGGTCACGCTTGAAGGCAGGATACAAAGCCGCAACTATATAAAGATAGTCGGCGGAGACCCGGTTGAAAAAACCGCATTTGAGGTCTCGGTGACGGATATAGCTGAGTTTACATAATTCTTAGTCTCTGCTTTTTCCGGCCAAGGACGGTACGAGGCAGGGAGAAAGCGCCCTTTGGGGTGCGCAGCAGTTTTGAGCGAGATTATTTTCGTTCAGGCAAGTCAACAAATCTCCGGCAATACTTTGTGTATTACCGGGGATTTTTGCGCAGCATGGGTGGAAATAGGCCGCTCAAAACCGATTTATCACTATTTTGTGCCGTCCTTGGCCGGACAGGCTTATTTTCTGGGCGGGATTACTTCGATCCAATAACCATCCGGGTCGGTTACAAAGTAAACGCCCATGTTCGGATTATCCATGCAGATGCAGCCCATTTTCTCATGCAGGGCGTGTGCCTTTTCCATGTCATCGGCAACAAAAGCAAGGTGAAACTCCTGCTCGCCGAGATCGTACGGCTCGGTGCGATCGGTCATATATGTAAGCTCAAGCCGGAAATCGGTCACTCCGTCGCCTAAAAAAACGAGCTTGAAGCTTCCGTCGGAAGCGAGCTTTTCACGGACAGGCTTTAGCCCGAACGCCTCATCGTAAAACCTGAGGCTGCGCTCAAGATCAAGGACATTGAAATTAAAATGGTTAAAGGAAAACATTCCGCACCTCCGTAGATTTATACACATATTATAAATGTACAACGCATGATTGTCAAAAAGATATTGGAATTACGGGCGATTGCGTTTATAATGGGTGTATCAAATGTTTTGGAGCAAAAGATGGATAAGTCACTAAAGGATAAATACCTGCCGCAGGACGATGTTTTCCTGTTTAACACGGGTGATGCCCGCAAGGCTTGGCTGCTGCTGGGCTGCCGATATCTGCCGGAGATAAAGATGCATCGCTTCGTGGTGTGGGCGCCGAATGCCGAAACGGTGAGCCTTGTCGGCGACTTCAACGGTTGGGACACGAATGCAACGCCCATGGAAAAGTGCGGCACAATGTGGGTCTGCTTTGTCGGGGGGCTTAATAACGGCGACCTGTACAAATACTGCGTCACACAAAAGGGCGGCAAGAAGGTGTTCAAGTCCGACCCCTTCGCCCGCTGGTCGCAGACGGGACTTGACACGGCATCGAGGGTGTGGACAGGCAGTTTCAAATGGTCTGACGGCAAGTACATGGACAGGCGTGCAAGGCGTGATGCGTTCACGCAGCCGATGTCGATATACGAGCTGCACCTCGGCTCGTGGAAAACCGAACCCGACGGCAGCGTGAACTATGTGAAAGCGGCGCATGAGCTTGCAGGCTACTGCACCGACATGGGCTACACACACATTGAGCTGCTGCCATTGACGGAATACCCTTTCCCCGGCTCGTGGGGCTATCAGGTCACGGGCTACTACGCTCCCACCGCACGCTACGGCACACCCGACGAGTTTGCCGAATTTGTCGATATCCTGCACAATGCCGGCATCGGTGTTATCATGGACTGGGTACCGGCGCACTTTCCCCGGGATGAGCACGGGCTTGCGCTGTTTGACGGCACGAGGCTGTTTGAGTGCAAGGAAAAGCGTATGGCAGACCACCCCGAGTGGGGCACGCTCATTTTTGACTATGCCATGCCGGAGGTTCAGTCGTTTCTCATCTCCTCGGCATGCTGCTTTTTTGAAAACTACCATATTGACGGCATCCGTGTCGACGCCGTGAGCTCGATGCTGTACCTCAACTACGGCAGAAAGGACGGCGAGTACACGCCGAACGCCGAGGGCGGCAACATTAACCTTGCCGCAGTGGAGTTTCTGCGCAAGCTCAACACCGCCGTTTTGTCCGAGTATCCGGGGGCGATCACCGTTGCCGAGGAGTCGACGGCCTACCCAATGGTCACCATGCCGCCGAAAGTCGGCGGGCTTGGCTTCAGCTTCAAGTGGGACATGGGCTATATGCACGATACGCTCGATTACTTTGCGACCGACCCGCTGTTTCGCTCCGGCAAGCATGATAAGCTGACATTTTCCATGATGTACGCTTTTTCGGAGAATTTTATTCTCGCCTACTCGCATGACGAGGTCGTGCACGGCAAAAAATCGATGCTGGATAAAATGTTCGGCTCGTACGAGCAGAAGTTTGCGACACTGCGCAGCCTTTACGGCTATCAGTTTGCGCACCCGGGCAAGAAGCTTTGCTTCATGGGCTCGGAATTCGGGCAGTTCATCGAATGGAACTACGAGCAAAGCCTTGACTGGCTGCTGCTTGACTACCCCATGCACGAAAAGCTGCGGGAGTATTACAGGGCGCTGAACAAGCTCTACACCTCCTGCCCTGCCCTTTACGACTGTGACAAGTCGTGGGACGGCTTTAAGTGGCTGAATGTCAACGACAAGGACCGCAGCTGCATTGCGTTCCTGCGCTCTGCAAGGCCGGAGAATGCCAGCTATCTTATCTGCACTTGCAACTTCATCCCCAACGAGAACCGTGGATTTGTGATCGGGCTTCCCGAAAACGGCGTTTTGCGCGAGGTGCTCTCAAGCGACGATGTTCGCTTCGGGGGGTGCGGTTTACATAATGTAGAACCTATCAAGAGCCGCAGTGAGCCGTTTTGTGACCTGCCGTACAGTGCACAGATAGACCTGCCGCCGCTGAGCACAGTATACTTTGAGTATATTCCCGAAAGGATGAGTGATAAAAATGAAGAAGGAGTTTAAGGCATTATTAGACGAAAAGGGGCGCAAGAGCTTGCCCAATGTTCTGCTTGCAGCCGCAGAATGTGCGCCGTTATCGAAAACCGGCGGACTTGCCGATGTTGTCGGCACGCTGCCGAAGTCTCTAAAGGAGCTCGGGATCAACGCAAAGATAATAACTCCGTATCACCGCTGCATTAAGGATAAATACGCAGACAGGGTCGAGCATATGTTCGATTTTTATGTCAACCTCGGCTGGCGCACGCAGTATTGCGGCATAGAGCGGTTGGAGCTTGACGGCGTGTGCGTTTATCTGGTCGATAATGAGTTTTATTTCGGCGACAAAATTTACAAGGGCGGCTACGAAGAGGGCGAGCAGTATGCCTTCTTCACCCGTGCCGTTCTGGATGCGATACCGAACCTCGGCTTCATGCCTGATATCGTCCACTGCAACGACTGGCATACTGCCATGCTGCCCATGCTGGCAAAGACGCAGTACGGCGATGTGTACTCAAAGACCCGCTGGCTGCTGACGATACATAACATTGCATTTCAAGGCAAATTTGGCTTTGATTATGTTCAGGATCTGCTTGGCATCGAAGATAAATACTATACGCCCGAGTTCATGGAGCTCAACGGCTGCGCAAGCTTCTTAAAGGCCGGCTGCGTGTTTGCAGACAGAATTAACACCGTGAGCCCCACCTATGCCGAGGAGATAAAGACCGCCTACTTCGGCGAGGGTCTTGAGGGCATTCTGAGCGCCAGATCAAACGAGCTTTCGGGTATTATAAACGGCATCGATGTAAAGACATTTAACCCCTTTACCGACCCTGCCATTGCGGCGAATTACCACAAGGGCAGATTAAGCGGTAAGAGATTATGTAAACAAAAGCTTCAGGAGCTCACAGGTCTTGAGCAGCGTGAGGATGTGCCTGTATTTGCGATGGTCACACGCATGACCGAGCAAAAGGGCTTTGAGCTTGTCGAGTGCATGATAGATGAGCTGATGCAGTATAACGACATGCAGTTTATTGTACTCGGGACAGGCGATAAATGCTATGAGGATTTCATGCGCTCGGCCGAGAGCCGTTGGAAGGGTAGGCTTTGCGCCTATATTGGCTATAACGAGGAGTTATCGCACAAGGTATATGCCGGTGCGGATTTTCTGCTCATGCCATCCCGCTTCGAGCCCTGCGGTCTGTCGCAGATGATTGCCATGCGATACGGCACGCTGCCCATCGTGCGTGAAACCGGTGGACTTAAGGATTCGGTGCAGCCGTACAATAGATTTACCGGCGAGGGCACAGGCTTTTCCTTTGCGGACTTTAATGCCCATGAGATGAAGGACGCAATGCTGCTCGCCATGGATTGCTATCACAGACCCGACACGATGAATGCACTTATCCGCCATGCCATGGAGGCCGATTTCAGCTTCACGAAGTCTGCCTGCGAGTATGCGAGGCTCTATCTATGGATGCTGTAACACGCATTGCCAAAACCTGCGGTAGCTTCGATGAAGTATGGTCGCAAGACGGCAGGCTGAGCATCATTTATCACGATGAGCGCAGCTACGCACTGAGCTTTGACGGGCGCAATTGGTCTGTGCTCGACGATGCCGACGAAAAAACCAGTGCTTATCTCGTTTGCTCGGCAGCGATAAATTACGCTGTCGAAAAGTGCAAAAACAGTGGGCTTTCGCTTGAATTTGTGCACGAATTTCTGACAACGGAGCGCAAAGCGCTCATCCCGGCAGAGCTTCTGCGTGTACTTTTAGATGACTGCGGCTTGGGCATTTTCGATGCCTGCGCCATTGTTGTACGCTGCTTTGGAAGCGACAGCGCTGCGCCGGAAATTCCTTGGCTGCACGGTGTCCAGCCAAGGACGGCGAACCTGCAGGCGGTGCTCAGAGATGCGCTCAAAAGCTTCGGCTTTGCGGTGCACGATGCATATGATGAAGCATACCGCTCCCCTCTCGGCGCAGTCGAGAACGGCAGCGAAGTCAAGCTCAGTATCCGCAGCTTCGGCGGTGTTAAGAGTGCCAAGCTCTGCGTCTACGCCGACGGATACAGCGCAGAATACGACATGCAGCGTGACGGCGATTGCTTTTCTTGCGGCTTTGTGCCGGAGAAACCGGCGGCGCTTTGGTATCGCTTTAAGCTCTGTACCGAAAACGGTGAGCGCCGGCTTTGTGTTGGAAATGACGGACATTTTTCCGTTTTGAGCGACACTCCGGCGGACGGCTTTCGGCTCACGGTGTACAAGCGTGGGTTTACTACGCCCGAGTGGTTTGCCGGACGCATCATGTATCAGATTTTTCCCGACCGCTTCGGCTTTGAGGATGCAAGTGCCGGCATCGAATATCACAGGGCGCTCGGGCAAACGCCGGAGCTGCACGGGAGCATCAGCGAGCCGGTTCGATGGCAGGCACGCAGCTTTGAAAAAGACTACGCCCCCGATGATTTTTACGGCGGCAGCCTGCGTGGGATAACAAAAAAGCTCCCTTATCTGAAGGAGCTCGGTGTCGAAGTTATTTACTTAAACCCCGTTTTCGAGGCTCGCAGCAACCACCGCTACGACACCTCCGATTACGGCAAGATCGATCCGATATTGGGTGATGAGCAGGATTATGTTAACCTATGTGCGGAGGCCGCTCGACTCGGCATCGGCATTATAAACGACGGCGTTTTCTCACACACGGGTGCAGACAGCATCTATTTTAACCGCTACGGCAGCTACCCGACACTCGGCGCTTATCAGAGCACACAGTCGCAATTCTACCCATGGTACGATTTTCGGCATTTCCCCGATGATTACCGATGCTGGTGGAACTTTAGAGACCTGCCCGAGGTCAACGAGCAAAACGCCGTCTGGCAGGACTATATAATACGCAGCGAGGACAGCATAGTGCGCCGCTGGCTGAGGCTCGGTGCTTCCGGCTGGAGGATAGATGTTGCAGACGAGCTGCCGGACGAGGTTCTGAGCCTTATCCGTGATGCTGCTAAGGCCGAAAAGTCCGACAGCGTCATCATCGGTGAGGTCTGGGAGGATGCCGTTACGAAAAACAGTTACGGCAAGATGCGAAACTACGCTCTCGGCTACTCGCTCGATTCTGTGATGAACTACCCGTTCCGCTCGGCGGTAATAGATTTTGCACTTGGTAAGAAAACCGCATTCGAGCTGCGTGACTTCCTGCTCGGGCAGTATCACAACTACCCACAGCCGATGTACCGCTGCCTTATGAATTTGCTCGGCTCGCATGATGTGGAGCGGCTGCATACTGCGCTTGCGTTTGATTACGATGTCAAAACGCTTGACCGCTCGCAGCAGGCAGCGCTTACGCTGACCGACGAGCAGAAAATGCATGCGACGAGGCTTCAGCGACTGTGCGCCGCAATACAATATTGCGTCCCGGGTGTCCCCTGCCTGTACTACGGTGATGAGGAGTGTCTCGACGGCGGGCGTGATCCGTTTAACCGCAAACCGTTTGAGCCGTCGAAAACAGGTTTACATAATTTCTATGTGCAGCTCGGTAGGATACGCAGTTTATCACCTGCCCTGACAGACGGTGAAATGCGAATTATCACTCCATCTGCAGATATAATTATCATTCTTCGACAGACAGCAGACGAGAAAATTGCCTGTGTTATCAACCGTTCAAGTGATTACTATTACATTCCGTTCAACGGCACACCGCTTTTGGGCGGCTGCGATGCAAAGCTTGTTCCGCCCATGTCGGTAGAAATTTGCAAGTTAACATAACAAAAGGCACGGTCGAAAGACCGTGCCTTTTGTATAAGGGGTTTGAAAAAGAGAGAGAGAATAAAAACATCTGATGATGAAGTTAAGCGTTGTTTCGGATCATTTGATCTCGAGCCGTCTTGCTGCGGGGACTTCGGGCTCTTTCTTCGGCATTGTCAGGGTCAGCACGCCATCGTTGTAGGCGGCGGTGATAGCCTCGGTGTCGATGCCCTTGACATTGAAGCTGCGGGTGTAGGAACCATAGTAACGCTCACGGCGAATGTAGCTGTCGGCGTTTTCTTCCTTTTCCTCACTCTTGTGCTCGGCAGTGATGGTCAGGCAATCCTTGTCGATATCAACGCTGATGTCTTCCTTCTTGAATCCGGGAAGATCGGCTTCAAGGATATACTTGCCGTCCTTTTCGGTGATGTCGGTGCGGAAAGCAGAGACATTGTTATTATCCCAAAAGCTGCGGCTCATTTCTTCAAAATCACGGAACGGGTTATAAGCGGATACACGACGGTAACCAAAAGGCATAAGTTCAAACATAATCAGTACCTCCTAAATTATTGGCGAAAGCTATAAACTCGATTGGTTGTTTATAACTTTTGTTTCTTGTTGTATATAAAGTACCATATAGATATGAACAAATATAGTATTTTCTGTGAACAAAATGTAAACCTTAGCACTCTCGCTGTTAGAGTGCTAAGGTTTTGTCCGTTCACTATACAACAAGCTCACCATTCTAATTATGGCGGTTATGTTGATTTATTATTCGCCTTTCTTATTAAGCGCCTTATGCTTTATAAGAACATATGCAACCAGTGCCAGCGCAACGACTGCAATGCCGACTGAGGTATAAACGATCGCACTGTTGTAGGTGTTGCTTACCGTTATAGCCTCCTGTGGGCGCTGAGGCAGCTGTAAGGTCGGGGTTGGCGTCGGCTCAGCGTTGTTTGGAGTGGGTGTCGGCTTAACGGAGACAGGATTTGATATCATGGGATGGTCGGGTATCTCCGGCGGCATTACAGCCGCAGGATTACCGTCGGCATCGACGAGATCGGTCATCAGCACCCAGCCGGAGAAGATCTCGGACTCGTTGTCCTTTTCATGCTCAAGCTCAATGTTGACATGACCCCAAGGGACACTCTCCATATAGGTTACCCGGTACTCTACCGTAAGCTCGGTTTTGTTCTTTACAAGCACATATTTGCCGTCGACATTGCACTCGGGAGTTTCCCAAACGACAACATAACCGGCTTCATTATGTGCATAATAGCTTGCCCCGTCAGCTTCCTGATTACTCGGATCATCCCAAGGATCAGGTACAGGTTTTATCGTGAGATCGGCAAATGCCGACACAGACATGAGCACCGTCACCGTCAAAGCAATGGCGAGGCTTAGTATTTTCTTTTTCATAAACTTCCTCCTGCGCTAAAACGCATGATTGGATGCATTATAGCACAGAAAAATGCAAAATAAAAGACTATTTTTTTAACAGTTACAGTGCAATCGGTTTTGCGTCCGGCTCTATCGGGCAAACATAGCCGCCTTTGGAGCGTTTTGCAAACTCCGCTTTGGCCTTGTTAAGCAGCTCCTCATCCTCAAAAAGGTCTATCGCCGTGGCGGCAAGCACCTTGCCTGCGCACAGCATACCCTTGTATGCGATGCTCGTTTTGCCGCAGGCGACGGTCTGCCAAGTGTGACCGGGCATACCGGCAGGCCATGTGACGACATTTATCTGCGAGGTCGGGGTCTGCCAGCTCACATCACCGACATCAGTACTGCCGGGGATAAAGCCCAAGCAGGAGTATAGCGGCATAAGGAAGTCGTTTATGGGCTTTGTCATGTTCTCGGTGAGCGCCTGCACCTGCTCGGCAATGTTATCGTCAAAGGTTGCGCCGATTCCGGGGGCTTTTGTCTCGGCAGGATAGGTTGCCTTGAGCTTTTGGGCAAAGTCCAGTTCCTCAGGGGTGTACTGCGGAACGCCGATCTCGGCAAAGTTATCGTACAGCAGCTTCTCTATCGTATAGTTTGGCAGGAGCTCCGCCGTGCCATCGATGAAAACTCGCTCGAAGCTTGTCTCGGTCATGAGTGCTGCGCCCTCGGCGATCTTGTCTACACGCTTTTGAAGCTCAATGGACTGCCGCACCTTGTTGGCTCGCACCATGTACAGCACATCGGCCTCGGACTGCACCACATTCGGCGACACGCCGCCGGCGTTTGTTATTGCATAGTGGATGCGGCAGTCACTCGTCATGTGCTCACGCAAAAACTGCACGCCGACATTCATAAGCTCCACTGCGTCAAGTGCACTGCGGCCAAGCTCGGGGCAGCCTGCGGCGTGAGCCGGAATGCCCTTGAATTTATACAACACCTGTATGCTGGAGTTGTTTGTGCCGGTGTGTATCTCGTTCTCGGACGCAGGATGCCACGAAAGCGCAGCATCGAGCTTCGTCCACAGCCCGTCACGAGCCATGTACGCCTTACCGCTTCCGCCCTCCTCGCCCGGGCAGCCAAAGAACACGACCGTGCCGCTGTGGCCGCTTTTTTGCAGATACTCCTTGACGGCGAATGCAGCCGCAAGCGAGCCGACACCTAAAAGATTATGACCGCAGCCGTGGCCGCTGCCGTCGTGCACAAGAGGTTTCTTTTCGGTCACGCCCGACTCCTGCGAAAGGCCGGACAGAGCGTCAAATTCGCCCAAAATGCCGATGACGGGCTTGCCGCAGCCGAAAGATCCGCAGAATGCGGTGTCGATGCCGCAGAGCTTTTCGGTAACGGTAAAGCCGTGCTCACGCAGCACCTTGCAGTAAAGCTCGGTCGCCTTGTATTCCTTGAGGGAGAGCTCAGGGTTGTTCCAAATTTCATCAGCTATGCTTTTGTAGAGCTCTGCCATAGAGTCAACAGACTCTATGGCTGCTTTTTTTATGGTATTCATTTTAATTACAACACCTTTGAAAGAAAATCACGCAGGCGGTCACTCTGAGGATGCTCGAAGATCTCCGTGGGTGAGCCCTGCTCAACAAGCTTGCCGTCGGCCATGAACAGCACACGGTTGCCGACCTCACGGGCAAAGCCCATCTCATGGGTGACGACGACCATGGTCATGCCCTCGTGCGCAAGCTCCTTCATGACATCCAAGACCTCGCCGACCATCTCGGGGTCGAGAGCGGAGGTGGGCTCGTCAAACAGCATGACATCGGGCTCCATGCACAGCGCACGGACGATGGCGACACGCTGCTTCTGACCGCCGGACAGCTGGATGGGGTAAGCGTCGGCACGGTCGGCAAGGCCGACACGCTCAAGAAGCTGCATTGCCTTGGCCTTAGCCTCCTCCTTGGGCACATGCTTGACCTCAACGGGAGCAAGGATCATGTTCTCGATGATGGTCTTGTGCGGGAAAAGGTTAAAGTGCTGGAACACCATGCCCATCTTCTGGCGGTGCTTGTTTATATCTATCTTCTTATTGGTTATATCCGTGCCCTCGAAAAGGATAGTGCCGCTCGTGGGTTCCTCAAGAAGGTTAAGTGAGCGCAGAAGCGTTGATTTACCCGAGCCGGAGGGTCCTATCACAACAACGACATCTCCCCGTGCGATATCGACCGACACGCCGTCAAGAGCTTTGATAACGCCTTTTTTGTAGTACTTCTTCAGGTCCTTGACCTGGATTATATTATCGTTTGTCACCAACGCTCATCTTCCTTTCAAAGTGTTCTATTATCTTGGAGGTCGGGAATGTCAGGCAGAAGTATACTGCCGCCGCAACCACCAGCGGCTCTGCAATACGGTAGGTTGCGCCCTTTATCGATGCAACGGCGTACATGATCTCGCCAAGGCCTATCGTGTAGCAGATAGAGGATTCCTTAATTATCGTAACAAACTCGTTTGCGATAGCAGGCAAAATGTTCTTTATAGCCTGAGGCAGGACGATAAAGCGCATGTTCTGCGTCTGCGTAAGGCCGAGCGAACGGGCAGCCTCGGTCTGGCCGCCGTCAACACTCTGGATGCCGGAGCGGATGATCTCGCTCAGGTATGCAGCGGAGTTGAGGCTCAGTGCAACAACGCCCGGGACAAAGCGCTCAAAACGGATAGTGCCGAATATCTTTATCGACGGCAGATTGACCCCATCAAAGGCTATGAAGTAGATTATAAACAACTGAACGAGCATAGGTGTTGCACGGAACACTTCGATGTAAACACTTGCAATGAACGACAGCGGATTAAACCTTCCGAGTGCCGAAAGCAGACCTTCTTCACGAAGATGCCCGTTTTTATCAAGTGCCAAGAAGCCGAACGGATGCCATTTGCTCAGTCGCATGACAGCCAGCACAAGTGCGAGGATAAAACCGAATATAACGGTCAGTAATGACAGTGACACGGTGCAGACAAGTCCGTCTATAAACAACTGTTTATAGTTCCATGTCATTTCAAAGCCTTCCTGAGTAAAAAGCATGCGCCTTTTCTCCTTTCAATCTGTCTGTACAAAGAATAGTTTATAATGGGAAATTCTCCCCGGAGTTTTCTCCGGGGAGAAGATGTGTTTCTGTTTTATTATGCTGCGGTGTCGGCTGCGGGGACCTTGCCGGCGTCGTCAAGCAGGCCTTCATACTTGTCGCCGATAGCGAGGATGCCTGCTTCGTCAACGAACTTCTGGAGGCTGCCATCGTTGATAGCCTCGTCGATGATAAGGTTGAGAGCTGCGAGGAGAACCTCATTATCCTTGTTTACGCCGATTGCGGAGCCTTCCTGCTCGTAGGGAACATCGCACACGATGACGATCTCGGGGTACTGTGCCTGATAGGACTTTGCAACGATGGTCTCCATGAATGCACCGTCGAGCTTGCCGGAGATGACTTCTGCGATAACATCGGGAACCTTGCTCAGGTCGATGTTGTCAGCGTCGGGGGTGTTCTGCTTTGCGAGCTTGCTCTGGATGGAGCCGGTCTGTGCGCCGATCTTGTACTGAGAGTTGTTTGCGTCGTCAAGGGACTTGATCTTATCTGCGTTGGCCTTGGAGGTGATGAAGCACTGGCCGCCTTCGTAGTAGATCTTGGAGAAGTTCATGAGGTTTGCACGGTCGGGGTCGGGAGAGTAGCCTGCCATGCCCAGGTCGCACTTCTTTGCGCCGAGCTCTGCGAGAGTGCCGTCAAAGTCCATGGGGACCATCTCAAGCTCGAGGCCGAGCTTGTCGGCGATGTACTGTGCAAATGCGATATCGAAACCAACGAGGGTCGCATTGCCGTTTTCATCGACATGATAGAACTCGTACGGAGCGAAGTCGGGGCTGGTGGCAATGGTGAGCTTGCCTTCGTTAACGGTCTTGAGCTCAGCCTTGAGCTGGTCAAGAGTCATGGATGAATAATCTTTTGCTTCTTCGGTGGGCTTGGGGTCGCCGTTTCCGCCGCAGGCGCACAGTGCAAGCACCATGACCAGAGCGAGCATAAGAGCTACGAACTTTTTCATTTTATTTACCTCTCAATATTATTTTCAAAAATCGTTTTGGCATTGCCGTTTCTGTTAACGGTGCTTATATTAGCATCTTTATTCATACTTGTCAACACTTTTTTGAAAAAATATTCATGTTCTTTTCGTTTTCCCTATATAACGGTGAATATTATTCATTTCAGTGCGAATATTCACTGAATTCCCGCATATTTGAATAAAAATCGGGCCTGTTTTTTGTTAAACAAGCCCGATGTTTTGTGGCTATTTCACAGTTTTATGCCCTGCGTTTTAGTAATGATGCAATAGAAAACAGCAAAAATGCAGCGATGTTGACTATTACGACGCTTGCGCCGGAGGGAAGCTCGAAGGCATACGATGCCGCCATGCCGAGCACAAAGCAAACGACGGAAATGACCGCTGAGGACACCACCACCGCCTTGAAGCTGCGGCACAGACGCATGCTCGTGAGTGCGGGGAAAATGATGAGGCTCGATATCAAAAGCGCACCCATCATGCGCATACCGAGAACCACCGTGACGGCAGTCAGTACGGCGATCACCGTGTTATAAAGCTTGGCATTCGTGCCGGTGGCCTTGGCAAAGGTCTCGTCAAAGGTGACGGCGAAGATGCGGGGGTATAGGAGCACGAACATCAAAAGCACGATGGCAGACAGCACGATGCTCAAGACGGCATCGGCATGGCTTAGCGACAGAATGCTGCCGAACATATAGTTTGACACATCGGTGTTCATGCCCGTTGTCATGGATATGACCACAACGCCGATTGCAAGGGCGCTTGAGGAGATAAGCGCAATGGCGGCGTCGCCCTTTATGCGGCTCGACTGGCTGATGCGCAGAAGCAGGAACGCTGCCGCAACGACCACGGGCACGGCAATTGCCAGCGGTGCGACATTCACGGCGGCGGCAATTGCCAGCGCCCCGAAGCCGACATGGCTTAATCCGTCGCCTATCATGGAGTAGCGCTTTAATACGAGCGACACGCCCAAAAGTGCGGCGCACAGCGACACGAGAACGCCGACGATGATGGCACGGCTCATAAAGTGGTATGAAAACATTTCGGTTATAAGCTCTGTCATGCTCTGCCGCCTCCTACAAATCTGCGTGCAAGATCGCTCTCACGGTACTGCGCAGTCGTGCCGAAGAAAAGCTGGCGGTTGCCCAGATGCAGAATGTGCGTTGCGTAGCGCACCGCCTCGTGGATATCGTGCGATATCATGATGACGCTCGTGCCGTCGCAGAGGTTAATAAGCTTAATAAGGTTGTACATCTCATTTGTCGCCACGGGGTCAAGACCGGTGACGGGCTCGTCGAGCAAAAGCAGCTTCTTTGTTGCGCACATTGCCCGAGCAAGCAGCACACGCTGCTGCTGACCGCCGGAAAGCTCCATGTAGCAGCGGTTTTTGATATCCTCAATGCCGAGTCGCTCCATATTCTCCTGTGCAGTCTTTTTGTCCTCGGCGTTATAAAACATTCTGCCGCCCATGGAATTCAGTCTGCCGGAGAGCACGACCTCATACACGGATGCGGGGAAATCACGCTGGAGCTGGGTCTGCTGCGGCAAATAGCCAATCTCGGTCTGCTTGAGTCCGTCGCCGAGGGTTATGCTGCCGCTTGCAGGCTTTTTGAGGCCTAAAAGTCCCTTCATTAGAGTCGACTTGCCAGAGCCGTTTTCGCCGACGATGCACAGGTACGAGCCTGCGTCTATCGAAAAGTTTATCCCGCTCAGGACGGTGTGACCGTCGTAGGCAAAGGATAAATCCTTGCATGTTATCTGTGCCATCAACCGAGCGCCTCCTTCAGTGAATTTAAATTTATGCGCATGAGGTCAAGATAGCTTACCCCCTGCTCGAACTGCTCGGCGGACACGCTGTGCGCCGAGTAAAACGGCAACTTCTTGCAGCCGGTGTCCTCGCAGATTACATCCGCCATCTTCTGATTGGAAAATTCCATGTACAAAACCGCCGGTATCTTGTCATCACGCACACGGTCGATGAGATACGCCACCGTCTTGGCAGACGGCTCTGTCTCCGACGAGCAGCCCGGGAACGCCGCATAGCAGTCCAGCCCGTATTCCAGTGCAAAATAGCGCATCGGGAAACGGTCGGCAAACACTAACGTATGCTTGCCGGAGTTTTTGATCACCTGCCGGAACTCGCGGTCAAGCGCCATGAGCTGCGCCTTGTAGGCAGCGAAGTTCGTTTTATACGCCTCGGCGTTATCGGTATCAAGCTTACAAAGTGCATTGCAGATTTCCTCGGAAATTTTAATGGCGTTTAACGGCGATGTCCACACATGCTCGTCAAGCTCCGCCTCGACGTCCTCGGCATTGTATATACCGTCGGCCGATTCCTCGACGGTGTCGACGCAGTCCATCATATATATAGTATTGAGCTCGGGCGTAATGAGCGTCTTAGCCCACTGCTCCGACTCGCCGCCGTTGCAGATAAACAGGTCGCTTTCCTGTATGCGTATCATGTCCTTGGGCGTAGGCTCGTACGAGTGCACCTCCGAGCCCGGCTTAATGAGCAGCGTCAGCTCCGCCCTGTCGCTGGCTATCTCCCGGGCAAAATCGTATGCCGGAAAGCTTGTGCAGACGATCTGAAGCTTCGTTTCGTCATGCGGCTTCTCCGGCTGCGCAGTGCAGCCGCAAAGCATAAGGCACAGGCACAGCAAAATTGCGATAAGTCTTTTCATTTTGACCTCCTCGCGCAATTGGCACAATGCCCATAGAGCATGCTCTTTTCGTCGTCGATGACAAAGCCCGTGGTCTTGGCGAGCGCATCACAGGCGGCGTTATCAAGGTGTATAAGCAGGCCGCAGTCAACGCATTTTATGTGCAGGTGCTCCGAGCAGCAGCACTTACCCGCAAGCTGATACACGCTGCTCGCCGTGCCTTCACGGGTAAAGCGGCGCACTAGTCCGTCATCGCAGAGCTTTTTTATCAGCCTGTATGCGGTGCTCTTGGCAGGCGCAATTTCACCCATCGCCGAGAGTATCTCGTCTATCGTGAACTGCCGCTCGGCGTTTTGCTCCAAAAACGACAAAAGCGCAGCCTTTTGCTGTGTTTGATAACTCGTTCTCATAGCTCCTCCAATTCGAGAAACTTTCTCATTTTCGTTTGCTAAGAATACCCCATTATCGCCGATTTGTCAAGAAAATAAAAAACGGACTGGAAACCGTCCGTTTTTCAGTGCTGTTTAGTTTAATAGTACCGCAGCGGCGGTGCCGAGGAGGGTGGTCTCGTCGCAGGTGACAAATTCAAACTTTCGGTCGAGCGTTTCACCCGCAAATTCTTGCATATGCTTTTCGAGATGCGGGCGGAACAGGGCGCTTTTTTTGAAAAGCGAGCCGTCGACCGAGATGCACACGGGCTTATCCGTTCCCTCGCCTGTCAGCAGCAAGATTGCCGACAGGTTGCAGCACATGCAGCGTGCCGCACGGTCGAACAGCTCTCGTATTATGTAAACCACAATGTCCTTGTCCACTGCTTCAAAGCACTCCGGCAGCTTGCCTGAAGCCCATGCGTCGGCGGTGGGTGTTGTGAGCTCCGGCAGGTGCAGGAGGTACTCTGTCGCAGAGGCCGAGAACAGTCCCTCCCGTGCCGCCGCTTGCAGCGTATATCGGCTGACCTCGCCGAGATATGCGCCGGAGCACATTTTTTCGGCAATGTAATAGCCGGTGTCGGGCAGTGCGTTGTCCATCTCAAGGTCAAAATCGCCCCTCGGGAAGCCGTCAAACGAGCCGGATTCGAGGTTGACGAGCATTTTGCCGTCGCCATGCAGTCCGAGCTTTGATATTCTGCGCTCAGGAAGCATGCAGCAAGTGTTCGTACCCGTGCCTGCGACCATGCCGATACATCCGCCATAGCCTTCCCTATCGAGCATTGCCGAGCCGCCTAACAGGGTCGCCGGTGTGTCGTTGAGTACAACAATTTTCTTCTTGCCGAGCCCACGGCGCTCAAGCTCTGCATTGAGGTCGGCGCCGAGAAGTCGTCCCTGTGCGCCGAGTAGCTTCACCTGCTTAGTAAGGCCAAGCACACGGCTGTCGATATCGGGTGTGACCTCGGCAGGATATGAAAAGCAAAAGCCTATCAGATCCGTCTCATCGAGCAACGGCTCGATGGCGGAGGCTGTGCGTTTTATGAAATCAGACCAATGTGCGGGTAAAAGTGTCCCGGGCATGGGGCTGCGCTCGATATTCTCTATGCTGCAGCCACGGTCGCCGAAGCTTATGAGCGCCGTGCGGTAATTCGTGCCGCCGGCATCGATGACCGCCGCCTTTTTATTCTTCGGCAGCTGCCCGTCAAGGCGCAGATAGGTCGGTATCATGGGAACTTTCTCTTGATTTTCACCTAAGCCCCGCTCCATGCACTCGCAGAAAGCCTTGGAATACCGCTCAAGCTCGACACGGTCGGCGTTCATGCCGTGACGCAGCATAAATTTTTTCACATTATCCATAGTATTAAAAAATTCGGCGGCATAGCCGCCGAATTATAGACTTAATTATTATTCTTTCTCTGCGGGAATGTCCTTAACGGACTGCACGATGCCCTCTGCAAGACCTGCAACGCCTTGAATTTCGCTGGGGATAATGATCTTGGTTGCCCTGCCGTTGGCGGCGGCGGCAAACGCTTCAAGGGCCTTGATCTTCAGAACGCCATCACTGGGAGCTGCCTCGTTGATGAGGCGGATACCCTCTGCGGTAGCGGTCTGGACCTTGAGGATAGCCTCGGCCTGACCTTCAGCCTCGAGTATCTGCTGCTGCTTCTTTGCATCTGCACGCAGGATGGCGGACTCCTTCTCGCCCTCCGCCTCGAGGATGGCTGCACGCTTTTCACCCTCTGCGCGAAGGATGGCCTCACGGCGTTCACGCTCTGCCTTCATCTGCTTTTCCATTGCAGACTGGATTTCTTTGGGCGGGAGGATGTTCTTGAGTTCGACACGGTTGACCTTGATGCCCCAAGGGTCGGTGGCTTCATCAAGAATATTGCGCATCTTGGCGTTGATGATATCACGGCTGGTCAGGCACTGGTCGAGCTCGAGGTCGCCGATGATGTTACGCAGGGTAGTCGCAGACAGGTTCTCGATAGCGACCATAGGGTGCTCGATACCGTAGGTGTACAGCTTCGGGTCGGTTATCTGGAAGTAGATGACCGTGTCGATCTGCATGGTGACATTATCCTTGGTGATAACGGGCTGCGGAGGGAAGTCGGCTACCTGCTCCTTGAGGGAGATGGTCTTTGCAACTCTCTCAAAAAACGGGATCTTGAGATGGATGCCGGTGCCCCAAGTTGTCTGGAACTTGCCCAGACGCTCGATTATCATGACCTTGCTCTGCTGAACGATGCGGATATTTCTCACGATGATGAGAAGAACGATTATCGCAACGATGATCCACGGAATGTAATTCAAAAAATCCATATTATATCCTCCGTTTTAAGCCTCGGGGGCTATTTTTGATACAATTAGCTTGACGCCTTCGATGCGCTCGGCCTTAACGAGCTGACCCTCGGGAATTATCTCCTCGTCAACGGTCCTTGCGGTCCAGGTCTTGCCGTCAACATAAACGGCGCCCGTGCCGGAAAGGTTGTCGATAGTCTCAACAACACGGCATTCCTTGCCGATGAGCATATCGGCATTTGTCGGCTCGACCTTGTTGTTGACAAACTTCTTCACCAGCGGTCTTGTGAAATACAGTGCGATAGCCGAAACGACGAGAAACACCGTTATCTGCACCCACAGGTTTGCGCCCAGCATGGCAGTCACCATTGCAAAAAGCGCACCGATGGCAAACCAGACTGAAACGATACCGACTGTCACGGCTTCGATCACAAGGAACACTACCATTGCGATTATCCAAAAGGTCGTCATAGACATTTCGGCAAACATCGGCATAGTCCTTACCTCCACATTAGTTATTCTATACATAATTTTATTACATTATAGCGTATTTAGCAAGCAAAAAAGCATTCAATCCATAATATTTTTTTGAGGCGGCGAAAGACGAAACGCTATCGGTTATGACGGGCAGACCCGGCTTAGAAAAAGTGAGCGAATTGGCGCAACTCGCATTATTTGTGTTGGCTTTAGTGCAGCATGAATTGAATCTGTCCGCCAAAACTGCAAAGCATCTGTCAGTGATGCTTTTTGAGGGATTTTCGGCTTTCTTTGGTGAAGGCGGGCTTTTTGCCCGTCAAGACAAAAAAGGTGAAAAGCCCCGAAAGGGTGCACTGACAGACGGTAGTGGGTCGGCTATTGCCGTCTCAAAAAAATCGTACTTTCACGCTTTACAATTCTGCTGTGATGATGTACAATGTAGTGAAGTGAAGTGCTAAACGGAGGAATGAAACCGCAATGAATAAGCTTAACAGAAAGCCCCGCAATCTCGATATGTACAAGGCCATTCTGACCCTCAACACCGTTGAGGAGGCTATGGCGTTTTTTGACGATCTGTGCACCGTGACCGAAATTCAGGCCATGGAGCAGCGCTATCAGGTTGCCGTCTGCCTTTCCAAGGGCATGATATATAACGACATTCTTGCCGAGACCGGCGCATCCAGCGCAACGATAAGCCGTGTTAACCGCTCGCTTCAGTACGGCAAGGACGGCTACGAGATAGCGTTTAACCGTCTCAGAGAGCAGGAGGACAAATGAGCCTTGCATACGGTCCTTTGGCTGCGTGGTACGATAAGCTGACGCTCGATGTGCCGTATGAGGAGTTTTTGAGCTTTTACGAGCGTGAGTTCAAGGATGACGGCGGCGAGTTTCACACGATACTCGACCTGTGCTGCGGGACCGGCACGCTGACATGGCTCATGGCCGAGCACGGGTATGAGATGATAGCGGCCGACGCATCGGCGGATATGCTGATGGAGGCAAGCGGCAAGGCGGCGGAAGTCAGTGTGCCGCCGCTGTTCCTGTGTCAGGAAGCAGCCGAGATTGACCTGTACGGCACTGTGGACGCCTGCGTCTGCTCGCTCGACGGCATGGATTATATCCCGCCCGAGGAGCTTGGCGAGGTGTTCCGCAGGCTGCACCTGTTTATCCGCCCCGATGGGCTTTTTATTTTCGATATCCGCAGCCCCGAGTGGTTTAAAAGCATCGACGGCGAGGTATTCGTCGACGAAACCGAGGACATGCTGTGCCTTTGGCGTGCCGATTTTGAGGACGGCTGCATGTGCTACGGCATGGACATTTTCTCGAAGCGAGGCAGGCTGTGGCAGCGTGAGAGCGAGGAGCATATCGAATACGCCCACGAGCCGCAGATGCTTAAAAAACTGCTAAATGAGCATGGGTTTATCGACATCAAGGTATGCACCGACTGCCCGCAGGGTGACGACGGCAGGATATTCATAGTCGCCAAGAACACCGAACACTAATTCGAGGTAGTAAAATGGATAGAATTTTAAGAGCAACAGCCGCTGACGGCTTTATAAAAATGTCCGCCGTTTCCGCAAAGGAGACGGTGCAGCGTGCCAAGGATATACACAACTGCACACCAACGACGGCGGCGGCGCTCGGCCGCACGCTTTGCGCAGCGTCTATGCTGGGCAACCTCCTCAAGGAGGATAACGGCAGTTTGACCATCCGCATAAACGGCGGCGGACCAATCGGCAGCGTTATCGCCGTGTCGGATTCAAAAGGCTATGTACGCGGCTATGTGACAACCCCCGCAGTTGACCTTCCCCTGCGGTCTGACGGTAAGCTCGATGTCGGCGGCGCCGTCGGCAGAGACGGCATGCTCACCGTAAGCCGTGATATTGGTCTTACGCAGCCGTATGTCGGCTCGACCGAGCTTGTTTCCGGTGAAATTGCCGAAGATCTGACGGCATATCTTCTTGAAAGTGAGCAGGTGCCTTCGGCCTGCGGGCTGGGTGTTTTGATCGACACCGACCTGAGCGTCAAGGCAGCCGGCGGCTTTATAGTCCAGCTCATGCCCGGTGCGCCCGATGAGTATATTGATGTTCTTGAGGAGAACATTTTCATGATGGATCAGCTCACGACCATTCTCTCGGAGGACGGTCTGGAAGCCGTGTTCGAGCAGGTGTTCAAGGGTCTGCCCTACCACATCGTCGACGAGGACGAGGTGGGCTACCGCTGCTATTGCAGCCGTGAGCGTGTCGGCGATGCCATACTCGGCGTTGGCGAGGGTGAGCTTGAAAGCATGATAAACGAGGGTAAGGACATCGATGTCAGCTGCCAGTTTTGCGACACGGTCTACACCTTCACGCCCGACGACCTGCGCAAGCTTCTCGACGAATCCAAAAAAGCATAAAAAGTTGAAATTTGATGTTGACAATTGGGGCGAGCTTTAGTATAATGAACAAGCCGCTGATAGGGGAGCATAGCTCAGCTGGTTAGAGCACCTGCCTTACAAGCAGGGGGTCACTGGTTCGAGTCCAGTTGTTCCCACCAATTTTCAGCATATGCCTCTGTAGCTCAGTAGGTAGAGCAGCGGACTGAAAATCCGCGTGTCGTTGGTTCAACTCCGACCGGAGGCACCATTTTGCGGGCATAGCTCATCCGGTAGAGCGCCACCTTGCCAAGGTGGAGGTAGCGAGTTCGAGTCTCGTTGCCCGCTCCAAGAAATAGTTTGCAGGCTTTGAAAGCCTGCAAACTTATATGGCGTCATAGCCAAGTGGTAAGGCAGCGGACTGCAAATCCGCGATTCCCCGGTTCAAATCCGGGTGACGCCTCCAAAAATCCCTCGTACTTTCGTTCGAGGGATTTTTCCTTTCTACTCTTCACTAAGTATCTTTGCCGGATTTTGGGGTGGCAACAAATGATACCGGAGAGCATAAAAGTCGATTATTAATGCAATCACTCCCGCACTGCCGTGCAGGAGTGATTATTATGCTATTTACATGGCTATTTGATTTTGCATGATCTTGCTGCTGTTGAGCTCGGCGAGCTTGTAGCCCTCCTCGCAGACAACCATGTAGTAGGCGTTGACTATGAGGATGATATTCACCCACGCACCCTTGGTTCCCATAAAAAGCACGGCAATAAAACTCACAGCAGAGCCCAGACTGAACGCAAGTATCGTAAACACATAAAACAGCAGCTTATCGATATGCTTTCTGTCGCCGTCGGTGATGTAGCTTGCAAAGGCGAGGGATGCCTGCTTAACATTGTTAGTTGAGAAAATGGTCGAGCTCGTATAACCCTTTGCGCCGGAAAAGCTGCTCCACTGAATGCTCATGGCAAAGAATATCGGGTACAGCCCCAGCATTGGGTTTGCGTCGGCGGGGATGAAGCACAAAATTATGCACGCCAGAGCGTCAACAAACGGGACGGCTCGCTGCATATCCACCTTCAGATAATGCGGCAGCAGCACCGTCAGCATAGTGCCCGTGACATACAGCACCAGCGCACCGATATGCAGCAGCACGGCGACAACATCGCCCCTGAGTGCATTCATCACAAGCTCAAGAAGATTCATCGTCTGCGCATTTGCAAGCAGGCCGCTGCGGCACAAAATGGCATAGCCTGCGAAAAATCCGCCGACGGCAGCGAACGCCAAATGTCTGTATTGACCGATGTTATTATTGTTGCTCATCTAATCGCCTCTTATCAAACAGTTCCCAGTATAACACTCCGGCAGACTAATTCAAGGGCGAAAATCGTCAAATTTCAGATAATGTTGATTGCTTTTGCGCTCGGTGTTAAAATACCGCAGAGGTGATAACCATGTACGAGCTGATTCAGGTTGCAAATAATACTTATTATGTTAACTGCCCAGCGAAAATTGGCGTGTATCGTTGCAATGACACGGACATTTTTCTCATTGACAGCGGCAACGACAAGGACGCAGGCCGCAAGGTGCGCCGTGTGCTCGAGGCCGAGGGCTGGCAGGTGAAGGCCATACTCAACACGCACTCCCACGCCGATCACACCGGCGGCAACAGATATTTTCAGCAGAACACCGGCTGCAAAATTTTCGCCCCGGGCATTGAAGCATGCATCGCAAATCACCCCATTTTGGAGCCTGCCCTGCTGTACGGCGGTGCGCCCTGCAAGGCGCTCAGGCACAAGTTTTTGATGGCGCAGGAATCCGAGTGCCATGACATCACTTCCCCGGATTTTCCCGCAGAAATTGAGGTCATTCCCCTGCCTGGACACATTTTCGACATGGTCGGCTACCGCACGCCGGACGATGTCGTGTTCCTCGCCGACTGCGTTTCGAGTGCAGCCACGCTCGAAAAATACAAAATAGCCTATCTTTACGATGTGCAGGCATACCTTGACACGCTCGACTATGTCGATACGCTGACCGCCAAGCTCTTTGTCCCCTCGCACACAGAGCCTACCGAGGACATCCATGAGCTTACCGATACAAACCGCCGCTGCGTGTCAGATGTGCGGGACAAGATACTATCTATATGCGCAGAACCTGCGAGCTTTGAAGCGATATTGCAGCGCATTTTTACCGATTACGGTTTGTCGCTCAATTTCGAGCAGTATGCGCTCGTCGGCAGCACTCTACGCTCGTATCTGAGCTGGCTGCTCGATAGCGGCAAGCTTGCCGTTTCGTTTGAAGATAATTTGCTGCTTTGGAGAGCTGTTTAGACATGGACATTACACTGACACATTATTTAATAGTCTGCCCGCTTGTTTTTCTCGCCGGATACATTGATGCGGTTGCTGGAGGCGGCGGCCTTGTCTCCCTCCCGGCCTATCTCATATCCGGTCTTCCGGCGCACTACGCAATTGCCACAAACAAGCTTAGCTCCGCCATGGGCACGACGCTCACGACCGTCCGCTACGCTCGTGACGGCTTTATTCCTTGGAAGCAGGCTGTTTTCTGCGTCATATTCGCCCTTATCGGATCGGCCTGCGGTGCGGATCTTGCGTTGATGCTCGATGCGGATGTTTTCAAGATCATAATGCTGTTTATTCTGCCGGTCACGGCGATATATGTGTTCAAAAGCAAGGCGCTGGTTACTGAAAAGCCGCCGCTTTCCTTTACGAAAACGACGGTTCTGAGTTGTGCTATCGCCCTTGTCATCGGCGCATACGACGGGTTTTACGGCCCGGGCACGGGAACATTTCTCATTCTCCTGCTGACCGCTGCGGCGCATATGCCGCTCACAAGTGCAAACGGTGTCAGCAAGGTGATTAACCTTACGACGAATATCTCGGCACTGACGGTATTTATCCTAAGCTCCAAGGTGCTCTATCCGCTCGGCCTCGCCGCCGGCGTTTTCTCGATAGCCGGCAACCTCCTCGGCGCAAAGCACTTTGAAAAGGGCGGCGGAAAATCGGTTAAGCCCATCATGATACTTGTGCTTACGATATTCTTCATAAAAGTTCTATATGAAGTCGCATTCACATGAAAGAGCTCGCTTCAAAAGAAGCGAGCTCTTTCTTATGCAAAGTATTTCATGTACAGCATTATCATCGAGATGAGCACGGCTAAGACGGTCACGGGGATCATGTACTTGCAGTATTTGCCCCAGCCTATCCTATGGCCGGACTTATTTGCAAGTGCAACACCTACGACATTGGCCGATGCGCCTATCGGAGTTGCACTGCCGCCAAGGTCGGTGCCCATGGCGAGCGTCCACGCAAACACGCTCAGGTCAAAGCCCGTAGTGGCCGCCAAGCTTCTGATGACAGGTATCATGGTCGCCGCAAACGGTATATTATCCACAATGGCGCTGGCAAACGCCGACACCCACAGGATTATGACCACGATGAGCAGCGGCTGACCACCGGAGATATCCTCGATAAAGCCTGCTATCATCTCCAAAATGCCCGTTATCTCAAGTCCGCCGACAACTATGAACAGGCCGACGAAGAACAAAAGCGTTTTGTAATCCACCTTTTTGAGTATCTCGCCCGCATTTTTTAGATGCGTAAGTATCGTGAGAACGGCGACGAAAACGCCGATGGTCGAAACGGTGAGGCCTGTCGCAGCGTGGCTCACGAGAAGTACAACGGCAGCGCCGAAAATGACGCAGCTTGCAATAAACTTGCCCTTGTCGGTTATCGCCTGTCTGGGCTCGATGACCGTTATCTCGCTAAGTGAGACGGTCTGTTTCTTTATCGATTTGCCGAACACGAGGTAAAAGTACAAAAGCGTGAACAGCATGGCAACAAGCGCAATTTCGCCCGTATTGGTGAGGAAATCGCCAAAGCTGTAACCCAACGATGTTCCGATTATGATATTCGGCGGATCTCCGCACATGGTGGCACTGCCGCCGAGGTTTGCGCAGAATATCTCGGCCAAGATAAACGGCACTGGGTCAAAGCGCAGAAGCCGTGCAAGCTCGATGGTAACTGCGGCAAGGAACAGGATAACGGTGATGCTGTCTATAAACATGGCAAGCACTGCCGACAGCAGCATAAAGGTCATGAAAATTGCAATGGGCTTATAGTGCACGGCCTTTGCAATGCGCATACACAGCCAGCGGAAGAAGCCTGCCTCCGCCATGCCCTCGACCATTATCATCATGCCTGCTATGAATATGATGGTCTCCCAGTTGATGCCGGTGCTCACAGCGGCCTGCGCACCGGCGGAATACCAGAAATGCGTCGAGACGATGCTATGTAAGTTCAAGGTCTCTTTGACTGCGTCAAAGCTGTGCATACCGACACCGAATACCAGCACGCAAGTCAAAAGACCGGCTATTAGCGTCACGATATGCCGTTGTATCTTATCCATGACGATGAAGATGAACATAGCAATAAATATTACAAGTGCAGTGATCTGTGCAAACATGGTTTCGTGACTCCTTTCATAGCCGGTCTTTCGGTGTTCAGTTTTTATATATACCGTTTAGTTCTATAAAATATCCTCAATTCTTATGAAGCATCGTATATGCCTTTTCTCTTGCAAGCGCACGGTGGAGGCTGAGCTCTGCACGCTTAAGATCGAGATCGTCGGCTTTCGCCGCAATGCGTTCCTTCGCTCTGGCTGCGGACGCCTGAGCCCGGGCAAGGTCGATGTTCTCGGCTCTTTCCGCACTGCGGGCTAAAATGATAAGCTCATTATCCGCAACGCTCATCACGCCGCCGGACACCGCCGCAAAGTGCATCTCGTCACCGATCTTGTACCTCACGACGCCCTCATTGAGTGCGCCTATCATATTGGCATGGTTTGCAAGAATACCTGCCTCGCCGTCGGTCAGGGGCACGGCGACATAGTTTGCCATCTCGTCGCAGACCGTGCCGCCGGCCGTGGTGATCTGAAGATGAATTTTGTTCTCCATGGCTTACATATCCTTACGCTTTGCAAGCACCTCGTCGATGGTGCCGCACATGAGGAATGCCTGCTCGGGAAGATCGTCGCAATCGCCGCCGAGGATTGCCTGGAAGCCTCTTATGGTATCCTCCATCTTGACATACTTGCCGGAGATGCCGGTGAAGTTTTCCGCAACATGGAACGGCTGCGACAGGAATCGCTGGATGCGGCGTGCACGGTTGACGACAGCCTTATCCTCAACGCCGAGCTCGTCCATACCGAGGACGGCGATGATATCCTGCAGTTCCTTGTACTTCTGCAAAACGGCCTGAACGGCACGGGCGGTATCGTAATGCTCCTTGCCGAGGATATTCGGGTCGAGTATTCTCGAAGTTGACTCCAGAGGATCAACGGCGGGATAAATACCGAGCTCGGATATCGAGCGGGACAGAACGGTCGTTGCGTCAAGGTGGGCAAAAGCCGTTGCAGGTGCGGGGTCAGTAAGGTCGTCGGCGGGAACATAGATGGCCTGAACGGAGGTTACGGAGCCGTTTCTCGTCGAGGTGATACGCTCCTGCAGTGCGCCCATCTCGGTTGCCAGCGTGGGCTGGTAGCCGACGGCGGACGGCATACGGCCGAGCAGTGCGGAGACCTCCGAGCCTGCCTGCGTAAATCTGAAGATATTATCGATAAACAGCAGAACATCCTGGCCGGACTGGTCACGGAAGTTCTCTGCGATGGTAAGGCCGGACAGAGGCACACGAAGTCTTGCTCCGGGCGGCTCGTTCATCTGGCCAAACACGAGTGCGGTCTTATTGATAACGCCCGACTGTGTCATCTCATGCCAAAGGTCGTTGCCCTCACGGCTGCGTTCGCCAACACCGGCGAAAACGGAGTAGCCGCCGTGCTCGTAAGCGACATTGCGGATAAGCTCCTGGATAAGAACGGTCTTGCCGACACCTGCGCCGCCGAAAAGGCCGATCTTGCCGCCCTTGGAGTAAGGCGCAAGCAGATCGATGACCTTGATGCCCGTTTCGAGTATCTCGGTCGAGGGAGTGACCTCGGTAAACTCAGGAGCGAGACGGTGGATGGGCATATAGTCCTCTGCATCGACGGGTCCCTTACCGTCGATGGGCTCGCCGACAACATTGAACATGCGGCCGAGCGTGCCTTCACCAACGGGCATCTTGATGGGCGAGCCGGTGTCAACGGCACGGCAGCCACGGGAGATACCGTCGGTGGAAAACAGTGAGATGCAGCGGGCGCTGTTGTCGCCAATAAGCTGGACAGCCTCCATAACGACCTTGCGGTCTTCAAGCTGTATCTCTATTGCGTTATATATTTCCGGCATTCTGCCGGAGGGAAACTGTACATCAACGACAGGGCCAATGACCCTTCTGACGATACCATTTTCCATTGAATTACCTCCTGTATAGGGGTGTGGGTTTAGGTTTTCTTGCGCTTGAGCGCAGATGCGCCGCCGACGATCTCGGAGATCTCGGTGGTGATAGCCGCCTGACGGGCACGGTTGAGCGACAGACCAAGCTGATCGATAAGGGTCCTGGTGCTGTCGGTCGCAGAGGTCATGGCCGTCATACGGGCCGAGTGCTCACCGCACTTGGCTTCAAGCATTATCGAAAGCACACGGTTATTGATATAAAGCTGCATGACACTCTCGAGCACGCTTTGTGCGTCGGGTTCGAAGATAAACTGCTTCTTGTCCCCCGCTTCGCTCTCACTGTCCGGTGCTGCGGGCAGAAGTCTGTGCGCAACAGGCTCCTGACTCAGCGCCGAATGATAATGCTGATAGACGATGTGTATCTCGTCGGCTTCGCCGTTAAGGTACTTTTGCTTTAAAAATTCTGCCAGCTCCAGCGCCTCGTTTGCAGTGGGCGTATCGCTCAGGCCGGTAAAGCTCTTAACCACGGGAAGTCCGCTTTTTGCAATGACATCCTTGCCCCACCGGCCGCAGACAACGACCTCGAACGGACGCTGCTCTGCATTGGCTATCTCCTCCATGAATCGGAGGACGGCGTTATTATACATTCCGCAAAGGCCACGGTTGCCGACAAACAGGACATAGCACACCTTATTGACCGTTTTTCTCGGTGCGATAAAGCGGTTTTCGTTTCCCGAGCCGCTGGCAAGCAGCGTGTCGAGCACCTCTTGGCTCTTTTCTGCGAAGGGGCGCATAGCCTGCATACCAGCCTGCGTCCTGCGCAGCTTCGACACGGCGACCATTTTCATGGCCTTGGTTATCTGCTGCGTATTCTTGACACTCTTTATGCGTGTCCTTATCGCTCGCATATTAGCCATTGGAGCCCCTCCTTTCGCTAAACTTCATCAAAATGTTTTCTTGAACTGCTCGATGCACTCACGCAGTTTCTTCTGCTGCTCGGCACTCAGCTTCTTGCCGCCGAGTATCTCGTCGTGCAGCTCGGGGTAGTTGCGGTTTACATAATCTATTACCTCGGTCTCGAATCGGGCAATGTCGCCAAGCTCGATATCGTCGGTATAGCCTTCGGAACCTGCAAAGATGATGATGACCTGATCTGCTGCGGACATGGGCTTATACTGTCCCTGCTTGAGTATCTCGGTCATGCGGGCGCCACGGTGCAGCGTGTCACGGGTGCTCTTGTCAAGGTCAGAGCCGAACTGGGCAAACGATGCCAGCTCTCTGTACTGGGCAAGATCCATGCGCAGACGGCCTGCGACCTGCTTCATTGCGCCGATCTGGGCTGCGCCGCCGACACGAGATACCGATAGGCCGACATTGATAGCCGGACGGACGCCAGAATGGAACAGATCCGTTTCAAGGAATATCTGACCGTCGGTGATGGAGATGACATTGGTCGGGATGTAAGCGGAGATATCGCCCGCCTGCGTCTCGATGATGGGCAGTGCAGTCATGCTGCCGCCGCCTGCCTCATCGCTGAGGCGTGCTGCACGCTCAAGAAGTCTGGAGTGCAGGTAGAATACATCGCCGGGGTATGCTTCTCTTCCGGGCGGTCTCTGGAGCAGCAGAGAAAGCTCACGGTAAGCGGCGGCCTGCTTGGATAGGTCGTCGTATATTACGAGGACATCTCTGCCCTTGTACATGAAGTATTCGCCCATTGCCGCGCCGGCGTAGGGTGCGATATACAGCATGGGTGCAGGCTCGGATGCGTTTGCGGCGACGACGATGGTGTAATCCATTGCGCCGAAGCTGCGCAGCTTCTCGACCACGCCTGCGATGGTGGACTCTTTCTGACCTATGGCAACATAGATGCAGATGACATCCTTGCCCTTCTGATTGATTATTGCATCAAGGGCGATTGCGGTCTTACCGGTCTGGCGGTCGCCGATTATAAGCTCACGCTGACCGCGGCCGATGGGAACAAGTGCGTCGATAGCCTTGAGACCCGTCTGCATGGGGACGGAAACCGGCTTTCTGTCAAGCACACTGGGTGCGGGGCTTTCCACGGGGCGGAACTGCTCTGCCTTGATGGGGCCCTTGCCGTCGATTGGTGTACCCATTGCGTCAACGACACGGCCTATCATGCATTCGCCAACGGGCACTTCGATTATACGACCGGTACGGCGGACGGTATCGCCCTCCTGAATGTGGCTGAACGGTCCGAGCAGGACAACGCCGACATTCTCCTTATCCAGATCCTGAACCATGCCCTTGAGGCCGCCCGGGAACTCGAGCATCTCTCCTGCCATGCAGTCGGCAAGGCCGGACACACGGCAGATACCGTCGCCGACGGAGATGACCTCACCGGTCTGGAACACATCGATGCCGTCATTGACCTTGGCAAGCTGCTCCTTAATGCTCTCGGCGATATCCTGCATCTGCTTATCGCTGGCACGGCTGTTGTTCTCAACATCCTGGCTGAGGCGGTCAAGCTGATGGACGAGCGTACCGTCATAAACGGTGTCGCCGACCTTCATCTGAACGCCGCCGATAAGCTCGGAATCGACCTCGTTGTGGCAGGATATGAAGGTCTCGCAGATTATCTGCGTGAGCTTCTTCATCTCCTCGTCGCTCAAAGGCTCTGCGCTCTTTATTGAAATGTCAAGTTTCTTCAGTTCGTTCATATTCAATATGTCACTCGGCATTGCCGATACCAATTCTTTTATTTGTTCTATAAATCTGTCGTTAAGAGCCTGCTTGGACTGCGAAAAGTCGCCCTTGCGCAGTACCTCCGCCGTTATCGCCGCAACCTTTTGCATGGTCTCGGCGCTTACACGGCTTTGCATCTCCTCACGCAGATGCTCCTCGCTTTTTGAAGCGTTTTCGACAAGCGTCTTTGCCTCCGCCTCGCCGGCGGCCGCAATGGCATTGCTGTTTATCTCCGCCTGCTCTGCTGCGCCCTGCATTATCTGCGCCTTGCGCTGCTCATTGAGCTGTTTTTCACGCTCAATGTCGGCATCCAAGGATTTTGCCTGCTCACGGGCCTTATCGGCCTCGTCAAGCTCCTTGCTCACCTGCCGCCTGCGGCTGACAAACATCTTGTCTATTAAATTCATCTTCTTTGCGACAAACACGAGCGCTGCCGCAAGAATCAGAAAGTTTATTATTCTAAATAGCATATCCACCTGAGAACTATCCCTCCTTTCCCGTTAGTCCTGTCAGTTTGGAAAGCGTTACTTTGACGCTTCGATGCAGTCCTTTATGAGTGCTGCGCCGGTATCCATCTCATTGCTGTGCAACAGCTTGTTCGACAAAACGGCGACCAGCTCAGGCATATTGCTCTCGACGGAGCTCACCGCCTCCGCTTCCTCGGCCTTCACCTTCTCACGCACCTGCTTGTGAAGCTGTTCGGCTTCGGCATGTGCGGTAGCAAGGACCTCGCCCTTGGCCTTCTCAGCCTCGGTGCGTGCGTCAGAAACGATCTGCCGTGCCTCACCGTTTTTCTCGGTGAGCTCATCGGCTAATTTGGCTTTGCTCTCCTCAAGTGCCTTTTGGGCATTTCTGCCCTCCTCAAGGCCTGCCTTGATGTGCTCGGCACGAGTGTCCATTACCTTGAGTATCGGCTCGTAAAGCACCTTTTTCAACAGGAACATAAACAGGAAGAAGCTGATGATAGTCCACAGAAATTCTGCTGTGCTGATTTGCAATCCGGCTAAATCGAGCAATCAGATCTCCTCCCTTCAGAGACTAATTAAATCTTTGCTATGAGCATGAATGCGATGACCAGACCGTAGATAGCAAGCGCTTCCATAAAGCCCATTGCAAGAATCATAACGCCCTGAAGCTGGCTCTTCATCTCGGGCTGGCGAGCCATACCCTCAAGTGCTTTTGCAGCTGCAAGACCCTGGCCGATACCGACGCCGATGGTGCTAAGACCGATCGCAAGTGCAACGCCGATAGCTATAAGACCCTGTGCTATACTCATTTATTTTTCCTCCTAATTTTGTGTATACAATGTTATTCTTCGTCCTCTGTCGCCTCGTTGAGGAACACCGCAAGCAGCATGGTGAACACCATCGCCTGAATAAAGCAGAACAAAAGGCTCAGGACATTCATTACCAGCGGCAGACCTATCGGGAACAGGCCGAACAATGTGTCCGTTGCAAGCTCCTCGCCGTAGATGTTGCCGTAAAGTCGCAGTGCCATGGATACCGGCCTTGTTATCTGCTCAAGTATCATGATCGGGAAAAGTACCGCAACAGGCTTAAAGAAGGTCAAAAGATAACCGCCCAAGCCGTGCTTTTTGATGCCCTGCGACTGTATAAGCACAAACGAGATGACCGCAAGCGCCGCCGTTATTGCAAGCACCGAGGTAGGCACGGTGAAAATGTGTCCCGCTCCGGGCAGCAGTCCGCAGTAGTTGCAGACGATAATGAGGATAAAGAAGGTCGCGAGTATAGGGAAATACTGTCTCGTCTTTTTCTCACCCAAAACGCCGCCGAAGAAGCCGAGCAGCGAGCTGACCGCAAGCTCAGCAACATTTTGCAGGGGGCCGGGCCGCTCCTTAACATTTCGTGTGCAGATAAACGCAAACAGCACTATTACCGCCATGATTACCCACATGCTGTATATTGTTTTTGTCGGTGCCAGATATTCGCTCCAAATCTCTGACAAGCTCACTCACCTCCGTCCGATTCGGATTCGTTATTTTCGCTCAGTTTTTTTACGATGCTCTTAAGAAACAGCATTCCGAACACCGTAAGGCCGAGTGCGACCGATACCATGGTGACGACGAGCGGCAAGTCAAAGCATCTGCACACCAAAAACGCACAAGCCAGAAACGCCACATCGATAAGCATTCTCAGCATATTCGTTCCCATGACGGAGACCATACTGTCCGATTCAGTTTTCAGGCTGCGGCGGCTGACAGACGCCGTGAGAAAAGCTCCCAAAGCGCCGAAGGCAAGTCCTCCGACAGCGCACAGCACAAAAATATACTTACCCATAGTATATCTCCGGATATCGGTTTTACATTGCGGCGGATATATCCGTCATAATAGTATTATTTAACACCAAATTAACACAAAAATCAACAGCTTTTCGCTTAACTTTAGCAATTTCATAAAATCGCACAAAAAGCAGGCAAATTTCGTGATTTGTTCCACGAACTAATCAATAGATTTGTTTTTTGTATAAAAACGCAAAAAACCGGCCGAAAAAGGTCGGTTTTTTTGCTTGCTTATTTGTCAAACTTGTCCTGTGCGAGATAGTCGGTGTACTCACGGTCAAACTTCTTCTCCTCAGGCAGCAGGTCAAGGCCGATCGTGCCGCCGGGGTTCATGTTGTACTTCGGGTCAAAGTAGTTTTTGAGCACCTTGAAAACGCCGTATTCCTTCTCGCCGATGTAGCCCTCGAGCCACGGGGCGAACATCTTACCGATGCCGTGGTGGTGGCTTATCGATGCACCCGAGCGCTGGATAGCATCGAGGATGGTGGTGTGATATGCCTTGAAGGCTTTCTCATCCTGCATCTTTGTAAGGAAGATGAAGTAAAGGTTTGCGCCCTGCGGGTAGCAGTGGGACATATGGGTCGTCACAACGGTGTTCGGCAGCGCATGGCAGACCTTGCGCACATCAAGGTGAACCTGCTCCATATTGGACCAGTTGACGGTACACTCCAAGGTGTCGGTGGTGATGCCGAAGTCCATGAGCGTATCACGCAGATACGGGTCGTTAAAGCGTCCCTTTTCCCAGCTTTTCGTGACATAGCCGGTCAGCGGCAGGCCGCCGTGCTTGAGAGCGATCTTGCGGATATTCTTTGCGACATTCTTTGAATAGCCCTTTTCGCCGTCGGTGAAGCCGAGGAACAGGCAGCGCTCCATATCCTTGTAGCCGAGCTTGTCAAGGATGGGGTACAGCGGCGTGTCATCGACATTATACAGTCTGAGCATCATGCTCGTCTCCTCCTGGTCGGACAGGCGGAAAACGGACGAGTAGCCGCACTCATGCTGCATCATCTCACGGGCGGCCTTCATGGCCTCATCCCATGTTTTGAATATGTAAGAGAAGCGCTTGCGGTTCTCCGGCATCCAGCGGAACACCTTCAAGGTGACCTCGGTGAGCACGCCGAAGGTACCCTCCGAGCCCATCATGATCTGATTGAGGTCGGGGCCACAGGCCTCGCGGCTGTAGTGGCTGGTCTGGATAGTGCCGATTGGGGTGGCATACTTCTGCGACAGCACGATATCGGCAATGCAGCCGTAGTAGGTGCTGTTCTGACCTGCGCCTCTCGTGACCGTCCAGCCGCCGACGGAGGAGTATTCAAACGACTGCGGGAAGTGGCCGCAGGTGTACTGGCGCTTTGCGCCGAAAAGCTCAGGTGCGTTCTGCAGAGTCTTTTCAAGGTCGGGGCCGGACATGCCCGCCTGAACGGTTATGGTCTGGTCTATTTCATTAAACGAAATGACCTTGTTGAATCTCCTGCGCATATCGAGCGAAATACCGCCCTTAACAGGCTCAACGCCACGGGTGACGGAGCTGCCGCCGCCGTAGACATACAGGGGAATGTCGTGCTCGGTAGAGTATGCGACTATCTTCTCGACCTGCTCGGTGGTGTCGGGATAAAGGACAACATCGGGAACAGAGTCGATGACCTTATGGCGCAGACGCAGAATGTCATAGGCCGTGAAGCCGTATGCAACGGACAATCTGTCGTAATCGGAGGTGGAGATGCCCTCATCGCCGACTATCTCACGCAGAGCGTCAATGTGCTCCTGCGCAAGCTTCACAGGGTGGTCGGAAAGATCGACCTTATCAAAGCCGATATCGTCGGTGTACTCCTTGAAGTCATCGTCGGTGAGCTTGAAGACCTCCTTCATCATCTTGTACAGTGATTCCTTGGGGTATTTGAAAAACTCGGGGTCGCCCCAGCGGAAGATGGAGCGGTAGCTGTCAGCCGGTGCGGGGGTGTCGACCCACTTGGGCTCGAAGCCCTTATAAGGTTTGTGACTCATTAAAGCATATTCCTTTCCTTGAGGTTGTTCATCGTTGCGTAAAGCGGTCTTACATTCTTATATATCTTTCGGTACACCTTATTATAAATGTTCATGTACACCTCATGATGCTCGGGGATGGGAATGAACATGTCCTTTTCGTGCACCATGCTCTTTATCGCATCATCGTAGTTTGCAAACTCGCCTTTTGCGACAAAGGCGACCATGGCAGCTCCAATGGAGCACGCTTCATGCGTATGGATACGCTTAACCGGCAGACCAAAGGTGTCGGCAAGTATCTGACAGGCAAGGTTGCTCTTTGAACCGCCGCCGCCGACGAATATCTCCTCGATGTGCTTTTTGCCTCGGCGCTCCATGGCCTTCATGGACATGTAAAGCTCAAGGCAGATGCCCTCGATTATGGCACGGTATATGTGATACTTAGTGTGGTAATCGGAAAAGCCGATGATAGCGCCGTAGGAGTCGGGCTTCAGGACATCGGGCGTCCAGTACGGCTGGAGCATCAGACCGTTGCAGCCTGCGGGGACTTCGGCGGCACGGCGGTTGAGAAGCTCCTCGGGGGATATGCCCATCTCCTGAGCCTCGGCCTTGTCCTTGTCGGCAAACTCTTTTATGAACCAGCTGAGCATCCAGAAGCCGCGGAACACCTGAATTTCGGGGTTCCATGCCTTGTTGATGACCGAGGGGTACGAGGGCAGGAACTGCTGCGGCTCGAAGTAGTTTTCCGAGTACATCTCGATGGTCGAGCTCGTGCCGAAGGAGATTGAAGCCTTTTCGGGGCTTGCAACGGAAAGGCCGAGCGTCTCGCAGGCTTTATCTGCGCCCGTTGCGATAAGCGGAAGCCCCTCCGGTGCGCCGGAAAGCTCGGCAGCTTCCTTGGTGATATAACCGATGACATCGCCCGAGGGTACAAGCTCATACAGCTTCTCCTGCGGAACATCGTACATGCAGCGGGTAAGGTCGTTTTCGGTCATCCATGTTTTCTTTTTGTAGTCCATGGGGATGTGTGCGATGGTATTTGCGGGGCTGTCGGCAAGGCGGCCGGTCATTCTGAAATTGAGATACGCAGGTAAGCAGACTATCTTCTTGGTCTTTTCCCACACATCGGGCTGATTCAGGCGCACCCAGTTGACCTTTGAGGTGCGGTAGGCAATCTTCGTGCCCTTGTCCATGCCGATGAGCTTGAAGGCGATCTTCTTCCACCACGGGAACGGATCGTCAAACTCGCACTTTCTTGCGTCCAGCCAGTGGATGATATCACGGGTGGGACGGTTGTTCTCGTCAAGGAACACCAGTGTGTCACGGATGACGGTGACGGCTACGGCGATTATATCGCCGACCTTGTCCTTATTGCGCTCCATGAGCACCCTGCTTGCGGCGCACATGTGTGCAAAGTAAAAGTCCGTTTTCTGCTCTGCCCAACCGGGCTGGGGTCTGATATAAGGCTCCGTATATTTCATCTGAACCTTATCGACTATGCTTCCCTGCTTGTCAACAAGGATGGCTCTTGCGCTCTGGGTTCCGACATCGTATGTAAGTATCAGCGGCCTATCCATTAGCTCTCTCCTCCGTTTTTATGTGTATATTTTCGTTTAATACATTGCTCGTTGATATTACATCGACACCCAGACCGAGAACATTCTCGATCACCGTGTCGCCGCCGGATATACGCTGCGTGAGCACAACGGAGTTTATCTCACGCATGACATCGAATATCCTGTCCTTCGGGATATCCGCCGACACCTTGACCGGCAAAACCGGCACATCCGCAAACACGGTCCTGACCGTGGAGCAGATGGTGCGCTTGGGCTCGGTCATCTCGGAAATTGCAAACTTCCTGCCGTTATCGCAGCTGTTGCCGGTAACGGTAAACTCCCCGTTTTCCTCCTCAACATGAAGCAGGCAGCCACGGGGGCAGCCTATACAATTAAATTCTTTCATTGCTCGCCCTCTATCTCAAAGCAGACATCGGAGGTGGCCGACAGTCCGAATTTGTTCATATCCAGCACAACCTGCTGCATCTCGGGCGGTCTGAGGAAGGGATAGCGGCGCTTCCAGACCTCAACGCCGTTTACCTTGAGGCGGAGCGTGCTCTTGCCCATGACCTTTTTCGAGCGGAAGTAGAAAGTGACCTTTGAGTTATCCGAATCGAGGTCGAGCTGCTGCGGCACGAGGTACAAAAACTCGTTTCCGATGCGTATATCCACCCTATGCTGCGCTTTTTTGGCAAACAAAGCCGCATTTTTGCCCGCTTCCTCGCCGGAGGCGGAGACAAAGTCGACAAGGTCGTTTACATGCAGGGCATTGCCGCAGGAAAAAACGCCCGGGACGCTCGTCATAAGCTGGCCGTCGCAGACGGGACCTTTCGTGTGGTAGTCGAGCGTAACGCCGATACTCTCGGCAAGCTCGTTTTCGGGAATAAGACCTACCGAGACGATGAGCGCATCGCACTCGACACGCTGCTCGGTGCCCTTAATGGGCTTTAGATTTTCGTCGACTTCGGTTATCTCGACCGCTTCCAGTCTGTCGGCACCGAACACCCGTGTGACGGTGTGGCTCAGATGCAGCGGAATGTCGTAATCGTGCAGGCACTGGTGGATGTTGCGGGTCAGCCCCGATGGCGTGGGGTTGATTTCATAAACACCCAGAACCTCGGCTCCCTCAAGCGTGAGTCTGCGAGCCATGATAAGTCCGATATCGCCCGAACCCAAGATGACGCAGCGCTTTGTGGGCAGAACGCCGAGCCTGTTTGTAAAATGCTGCGCCGTTCCGGCGGTGAACACGCCTGCCGGGCGTGTGCCGTGGATGAACACCTGCTTTGCACTGCGCTCACGGCAGCCGGTGGCGAGCACCAAGGTTTTTGTATGTATTTTCTTAAGTCCCTCGCTGCTGACAACGACGACGCAAAAGCCCTCGCCTAACTTCTCGACCCTCGTGACAAAGGTACGCAGGCAGACATCTATATCCTTTTCGTAAAGCGTTTTCATGAAGCGCTCGACATACTCGGGGCCGGCCAATCTTTCGCCGAAGCGGCTTAAGCCGAAGCCGTCGTGTATGCACTGCTTGAGCATTCCGCCAAGACGCTCCTCACGCTCGATAACAAGCGTTTTTGCGCCGTTATCGCAAGCGGATATCGCAGCGGCAAGTCCGGCAGGGCCGCCGCCTATAACGGTAACATCGTAATCAAACATCTGCCGTCTCCCCCTTTCTGCTTCCGAATACTATCGGGGAGCTTGCGGAGCTCTTTCTGACCTCGGTAAGCGGAACGCCTAAATATTCGGCGATAATTTTCGTCACCAACGGCGAGCAGAAGCCACCCTGGCAGCGACCCATGCCGGGTCTCAAGCGCTTTTTGATGCCGTCAACGGTCGGCACGCAGATGGGGGAATTGAGAGCATCGAGTATCTCGCCACGGCTGACCTCCTCGCAGCGGCAGATGATGATGCCGTAGTCGGGGTTTTGCGCAATAAGCTCCGCCCGCTCGGCATCGCTCATTGCGGCAAGGTGCGGCGGGGCATGGCGAATGGGGTCAAAAGCTTCGTTTTCCTCGGCTTCTAACCACCTTGCCGCCTCAAGCGCCACATCTTCGGCAACGGCGGGTGCGGTGGTCAGTCCCGGGGACTGGATACCGGCAACATGGTAGATGTTCTTCGTTTTTCTGCCCCACTCGATGATGAAATCCTCCTCGTATGTGGGCGCGCGAACGCCGGTGAAGTATGTGATTATATCCCGCTCGGAAAGCTCGGGCATGGCTATCTTTTGCTTTGCAAACACACGCTCAATGCTGTCGGGGTTCGTTGCGGTGTTCTCCCGCTCGTAGGTCTCGACAGCGTCCGGGCCGACGAGCAGATTATCATGCACCGTGTGCAGTATGCCGCCGCCCTTGGTGTGTGTCTTACTGGGGGTGCTGGCCCCCACAACGGAGGCAATTGCGCTAAAGCGCTTACCGGTTTTCTTATCCAATATGGAGTTTGTGCCTCTTCTTGGGTGAATGGAGAAGAACCTGTCTCCCGCCATGCGGGCTACCTCGTCGGAGAACACGCCTGCGCAGTTTATGACGAGCTTGGGATATACCGTTCCCCTGTTTGTCTCAACGGACACTATCTTACCGTTTTTGACCTCCATGCCGGTGACTGCGGTGTTGAGCGACACTCTTGCGCCGTTGTGCACCGCATTTTCGGCATAGGCGATGACGAGATTATACGGACTTACGCTGCCGGATGAGGGGTTGGACAGCGCAAAGGCGATATTCTCGTTTATCTCCGGCTCTTTCTCACGCAGCTTGTCGCCCATGATTATGCGGGTATCTTCAATGCCATCATAGAACCTGCGCCACATGGCGTACAGCCACACGGGAACAAGCCAGCTTTTTTTGCCGAAGCAAGCGTACTGCCCCGTGCGCCTGAAGGGAACATCAAGCTCGGAGCACACTCTGTCGTACATCCTGTTTGCACGGCGGATATATTTATGCTTCAGCGAGCCCCGGGACAAATCTACGCCCGGGTGAACCTCACCGTCATTGCGGCCGGAGGCGCCGAGTGCAAGGTCTGCTTCCTTTTCAAGCAGCAGCACATTGAGCTTGTATCTCGTAAGCTCCCTTGCTATCGAGCAGCCGGAAATGCCGCCGCCGATGATGAGCACATCGGGTCTGTCTCCGTCAAGCGCCGTATCCTTTAGCTCAGGCATACGCATGGGTATCTCCTCAGCTCCTGTAAAGACGATATCGTTCACGACATGGCACTTTGAGTGCGGCTTTGCGCACATCTGACCTGCCGCTACGACATCCTCCCATCTATCCAAAGAGCCACGCAGCACGATGCAGTTATCCTCAAGCGATGCCGTCACCCTGCCGCCGTACTCCTTATAGAGCTTTCTGTTCAACGCCTTTATACCCATGTGCCGCCCCTCAGTTTTGTATACTATACATTCAGTTCAAGTTTATACAACTTGTCAAATTATATGTTTTATTATAAACCAAAAATACCTTTTTCGTCAATTGCAAACACATGCAATTTCACATACTTTTAACGCTGATATGTATAAAAAACCCCACAACGCCGGTTGTGGGGCTATTATCAGTCAACCCTGAGGTTGCTCGATGAGGATCTTCTCGGGGGTGTAGGCGTGTTTTCAGGCACATCTACATTGGGGGTCACCGGAGTGGGAGTTGTAATATTTACATTGCTCCCAGAGCTGCTACCGGTGTTATCCTTGGTTGAGGTGCCGCTGCTCGGCTTCTTGGTCGTGCCGGAGCCGGGGTTGGTCTTTGCCGGTGCAGGTGTCTCGGTCGGCTCGACTGTGGGCTCTACCGTTGCGGTGGCCGTGGGAATAGGTTCCTTTATATGGTCGGCTTCCTGATTTGTGCAGCTGCAAGCCGAAAGGAACACGCATAATACCGCTGCCAGCGATACTATGAGTATCTTACCTGATTTCATCGTATATACCTCTTTCCGTTTATTTGGAAATTGCTAATTGTCTGATTCCACTACTGCGCATTTTAACACATGGCTGCGAAAAGTGCAAGCTATTGAAGCTCACCCGAGCGATATGCCTCAAGCAGCGCCTCGAGTGCCTCGATGCGCTTGCGCAGACGCACACCGTCGTCGCAGTCGGCGATATACCGGCGTCGGGGGAAACTCTCGACCTGCTCGGCCTCGGACTCGATATCGGCGTTCTCGTCAATGGCCTTGGCGATGCCCTCAAAGGGTCTGTGTGCCTTGATCTTCAGACCGTGGGAGTTATAAACGAGCGTATAGCCCGCTATGCCGGTCGTTTTCTGATACGCCTCGCAGAAGCCGCCATCGATGATAAACAGCTTGCCGTCCGCCTTGACCGGGCTTTCGCCCTTGCCCGCCCTGACCGGCGTATGTCCGTTTATGATATGCCCTTTTTCGGGATCAAGGCCGAACTCGGTGAGTATCATACGCACCGCCCGCTCGTCCTCCCAAAAGCTGAAATAAGGATTTTTCGGCTCTGTCCAAGTGTTTTTATCGTCGACGACGGCACGCTCAAAGGTGTGGAAAACCCTGCCGGAAAACGGACTGTCGTTGCCGCACCAAAGGTACCACATCATGTCGAGCGCCGATTCGTCATGCCTTGCCCATGCGCTTTTTACTATTGTGTCTGCATAATCCAGCAGCTCCTTGCCGGAGTACCACTTGCCGCCGTGCCGCACTCTGGCGAAATTTCCGTCGGCGGTCATGGGGATGCAGCCGTGGTACAGGAGGTTGCCGTTGCAGCAGAGATATGTACTTCCGGCCCTGTATACAAAGTCCATGTGCCGGCGCAGCGACTGACTTTCACGGAACGAACCGACATACTCATCTATAAGCGCCTGCTCGTCGGCGTTGAGACTATACGGGTCGTCCCTGTCAACAGTCGGCCACTTGTCGGTATTCATGGGGTAAACGCCGTCATCAAGCACGACGGTGTTGCTGCCGAAATCGATCCTGTCAAGCATGAGCCGTGAGTTCATGCCATAGCCCGGGTGGCGCTTGATGATCCTGCCTTCGAGCTTGAAGCCCAAGGTGTGCAGCGCAAGCTTAAGCGTTTCCTTGTCCGATGCGCCGTAATACTTCTGCGCAAAGGCCATAAGCGGACGCAGCGATATGCCGTAGCGGCGGCCGATAAGATCCATGTTGTCGTATGTAACGGCGATGCGCAAAACGGTAAAAATGCAGGCAGGGCTTCCCGCAGCCGCACCGAGCCAGAGTATATCGTGGTTGCCCCACTGGATATCGATATTTGGATGCTCCATCAGAGCATCCAAAAGCCGTGCAGGCTCGGGGCCTCGGTCGAAGATATCTCCGACTATGTGCAGCTTGTCAACGGCAAGCCGCTTTATGATATCGGATAGTGCAGCTATCACCTCATCGGCCGCACCGGTCGAGACTATCGACTCCAGCAGCACCTCGTGGTAGCGCACCTGATTTGAATACTCGTCACGCTGCATGTGCAGCAGCTCGTCAAGCACCATGCTCCACTTTTCGGGCATCTGTCTGCGCACATAGTTGCGTGTATATTTGCTCGAAAGCGTCTCGGCAAGCGTGCGCAGCATTTTGAGGTAATCACGCAGCTTTATATCGTTAAGTTCGCCCTTTTCACGCATAGCGCCGAGCTTTTCTCTCGGATAATATATCAGCGTGCAAAGGCTGCGGCAGGCCTCCTCGCCTATCTCGGCTTCAAACAGCCTGCGCACCTTTTCAAGGATGACGCCGGAGCAGTTGTTAAGGATATGCCGCACTGCGCCGTACTCGCCGTGCAGGTCGCTGATAAAATGCTCCGTGCCCATCGGCAACGCCATTATCGCCCGAAGCTTGATTATCTCCGAGCACACTGACGCTTCATCGGGGTACTTTTCCGCCAGCAACTCGAGGTATTCACGGTCAAATCTGCTCATATCGCACCTTCTTTATATTTCTTTCTGCCTTGATATTACCATTTAAACTGTGCTTTTACAACTCTAATTTAGCAGATAGATACCGTAATTAAGATATCCGGCGAAGCTCACCCAAAGGATATACGGCAGCATGAGCCAGCCCGCCGTCCTGCGTATACCGAAAAACTGCACCGTTGCGATAACGATGAGCAGCCACAGTGCGCACAGCCATACAAAGGCGAGCAGATAGTTGTCAAGATTGAAGAAAATGATGCTCCACAGGAAGTTGAACGCAAGTGAGATCGCATAGACGATCAGGCTTGCTCGTTTTTTGCCCGACGGCGCATCTGCGGTGAACACGGAATAGGACGCAATGCCCATGAGCACATACAGCACCGTCCATGCAGCAGGAAACAGCCACTTGGGCGGCGCAAGCGGCGGCTTATTTACAGCATCGAACATCACCATGTTATCCATCGTCAAAAGAGCCGACAGCCCGCCAACTGCAAGCGGTATTGCCACTGCCAGCGCAAGCTTTTTCCAATCGGTTTTCATATTGCATCCTCCGTACCGTTTTGCAGCTAATATATGCCAGCCTGTGCAAAAACATACGCCGAGGGTGAAAAAAGAGCTGATAGCGTTGTGTCTATTTGCTCTAAGGATTATTATATATCTCGCTAACAGTCGCTGACGGCAAGGCACAATGACATTGCAAGGCGGCAAAAGGTTGTGCTTTATAACTAATGTAAGCAAATCACATGTGACTGATGGTGAAGCAAATGGATAAACACGAACTTACTGAACTATTAAACCATGTTGCCGACGGGAGCGTGAGTCCCGACGATGCGGCGCTTAAGCTTAAAATGCAGCCGTTTCAGGAAATCGGCAACTACGCTAAGGTCGACTGCCACCGTGGCATACGCCAAGGCGTGCCCGAGGTGATATACGGTGAGGGCAAGGCCAAGGAGCATATCCTCGGCATTGCAAAGGCGATGCTTAAAAGCAAGCAGCAGACCGTGCTCATAACACGCCTGACCGAAGAAGCGGCAGAGTATATAAAAGCCGAATTGCCGCTCAACTACAACAGTATGGCACGCATCGGCATAATCGGCGATCTGCCCGAGCCGAGCGGCAAGGGGCGCATTGTCATTGCCACCGGCGGCACGAGCGATATTCCCGTCGCCGAGGAGGCCGCCATGACCGCCGAGGTACTGGGTAACAATGTCCTGCGCCTGTACGATGTCGGCGTTTCGGGTATACACAGGTTGCTTGCAAATATGGATACCGTCATGAGTGCCCGTGTCATCATCGCCGTTGCGGGCATGGAGGGTGCGCTGCCGTCGGTCATCGGCGGACTTGCCGACTGCCCTGTCATTGCCGTCCCCACAAGCGTTGGCTACGGCGCATCGTTCGGCGGCGTTGCTGCACTGCTGAGCATGCTCAACTCCTGCGCAAGCGGCATGTCGGTCGTCAACATTGATAACGGCTTCGGCGCAGGCTACCTCGCCAGCATGATAAATCACCTTGACTGACATGAAACTGAACGAATTTTTCACCGAACACAACAAAGTTGCGCTCGCCTTTTCCGGCGGCGCAGACTCGTCATACCTGCTGTACACCGCAAAGGAAAGCGGTACTGATGTGCAGCCGTACTATGTCAAATCGCAGTTCCAGCCGGAGTTTGAGCATGAGGATGCACGGCGTCTCGCAGCCGAACTCGGTGTAATGCTGCGGGAGATAAGCGTTGATGTTTTGCAGCTTGACGAGGTAACGGCAAACCCCGCAAACCGCTGCTATTACTGCAAAAAGTGCATCATGGGCGCTATCCGCAAAGCGGCAAGTGCCGACGGCTACGACATGATTATCGACGGCACGAATGCCTGTGACGACGGCGGCGACCGCCCTGGCATGCGGGTGCTTAAAGAGGATAACATTCTCTCGCCGCTGCGCATGTGCGGGATAGCGAAAGCCGAACTGCGCAGGCTCTCGCACGAGGCTGGGCTGTTTACATGGGATAAGCCCGCATATGCCTGCCTTGCGACCCGTGTTCCGACCGGCGAGATCATAACCGCCGAAAAGCTTGCGGCAGTCGAGCAGAGCGAAAGTTATCTGTTCTCTCTCGGCTTCACCGACTTCCGTGTCCGTCTGCGAGACGGCGGTGCTCTGCTGCAATTCACCGAAAAGCAGCAACCGAGAGCGCAAGCCGAATTTGAAGCGATAAATGCGGAGCTGTCCAAGTATTTTGCCGCTATAAAACTTGACCAGAAAGCGAGGCCAGAAAGCAAATGAAAACCCTGTACATAGATTGCGCCATGGGCTGTGCCGGAGATATGCTCACGGCGGCACTGCTGGAGCTGCACCCCGACCGTGACGGTTTCATTGCCCGCATGAACGACGCTCTCGGCGGCAAGGCGGTGCTCTCGGCAAAGCCCGACAGAAAGTGCGGAGTCATGGGAACGCATGTGACGGTTCTCATAAACGGTGACGAGGAGGGTGAGCCCGAGCGGCATCACCATCATCACACGAGCGTTGCCGAGATAACGGAGTTTATTGACACCGTGCCGCTTGCCGATGAGGTGAAAGATAATGCAAAAGCAGTATATACTCTTATCGCAGAGGCAGAAAGCAGGGTTCATGGTCATCCGATAGAAAACATCCATTTTCATGAGGTTGGCTCACTCGATGCACTGGCTGATGTCCTGAGCGTGTGCGAGCTTATGCACGAGCTTGCGCCCGATAAGGTGCTGGCATCGCCGGTGAATGTCGGCTCGGGATCTGTGAAGTGTACGCACGGCGTGCTGCCGGTGCCCACCCCGGCAACGGAGCTGATTTTGCGCGGCGTGCCGATTTATTCGGGGGAGATAAAATCCGAGTTGTGCACACCCACGGGTGCGGCGCTGCTCAAACATTTTGTCGAGGATTTCGTCCCGCTGCCGGTGCTCCGGGTCGAGTATGTCGCCTACGGTACTGGTAAAAAGAATTTTGAAACTGCAAATGTGGTGCGTGTACTGCTCGGTGAGACGGAAGGCGAGTGCGAGCAGATAATTGAGCTTGCCTGCAATCTTGACGACATGACCCCCGAGGAGCTTGGTTTTGCCATGGAGGAGTTGTTCAGGCTCGGTGCGCTTGATGTGTATTTTACGAGTATCGGTATGAAAAAGAGCCGCTCGGGCGTGATGCTCACCTGAATGTGCCGTGTGCAGCAGCGTGACGAGATGCTGCGCTGCCTATTCAAGCACACGACCACTCTCGGTGTGCGTGAGTATGTGTGCAATAGGTATATCCTCACCCGCAGCATCGACACCGTCCAAACCGAATATGGCGCTGTTCGCATAAAAAAAGCCGAAGGCTATGGCATAAAGCGCAGCAAGCCCGAGTATGACGACCTCGCAAAACTTGCAAGAGAAAATGACACAACGATTGCCGAAATAAGAAAAGCAACCGAATTATAAAATCAAAAAGCCAAGTCTTTCGACTTGGCTTTTTGATTTGCGAACGCTTATTACTTATTATTACTTCTCTGCCCGTTCTTTTATAGCAGCCTGTGCAGCGGCGAGACGAGCGATGGGGACACGGAAGGGGCTGCAGGAGACATAGTCGAGGCCGACCTTGTGGCAGAACTCAACGGAGCTGGGGTCACCGCCGTGCTCACCGCAGATGCCCAGGTGCAGGTCGGGACGGGTCTGTCTGCCGAGCTGGCATGCCATCTTGACTAGCTTGCCTACGCCCTTCTGGTCAAGTCTTGCAAACGGATCGTTCTCATAGATCTTCTTGTCGTAGTAAGCGCCGAGGAACTTGCCTGCGTCGTCACGGCTGAAGCCGAAGGTCATCTGAGTGAGGTCGTTCGTGCCGAAGGAGAAGAACTCTGCCTCGGTTGCGATCTCGTCGGCGGTCAGTGCCGCTCTGGGGATCTCGATCATGGTGCCGACAAGGTACTTCATCTCAAGGCCGGAAGCAGCGATGAGAGCATCGGCTTCCTTAACAACGACATCCTTGACATACTTGAGCTCCTTGACCTCGCCTACCAGCGGGATCATGATCTCGGGAACCATAGTCCACTTGGGGTGTCTCTTCTGAACATTTATTGCCGCATTGATGACGGCACGGGTCTGCATTGCTGCGATCTCGGGATAAGTCACGGCCAGACGGCAGCCACGGTGACCCATCATGGGGTTGAACTCGTGCAGGGATGCGATGAGCGCCTTGATCTGTGCAACGGACTTGTTCTGTGCCTTTGCAAGAGCCTCAATGTCGGCCTCCTCGGTGGGAACGAACTCGTGGAGAGGAGGATCGAGGAAGCGGATGGTTACGGGATTGCCCTCCATTGCCTCGTAGATGCCCTCAAAGTCTGCCTGCTGCATGGGCTGGAGCTTTGCAAGAGCGGCTACACGCCCCTCAAGCGTGTCGGCGCAGATCATTTCGCGGAATGCTGCGATACGGTCGGAATCAAAGAACATATGCTCGGTACGGGTAAGGCCGATGCCCTGTGCGCCGAGCTCACGAGCCTTGCGTGCATCGTGCGGAGTGTCGGCATTGGTGCGTACCTGAAGACGGCGGTACTTGTCGGCCCAAGCCATGATGCGGCCGAACTCGCCTGCGATGGATGCATCGACGGTCGCGATAACGCCGTCATAGATGTTGCCGGTGGAGCCGTCGAGAGAGATGAAGTCGCCCTCATTATAGGTCTTGCCGCCGAGGGTGAACTTCTTGTTTGCCTCGTCCATGACGATATCGCCGCAGCCGGAGACGCAGCACTTGCCCATGCCTCTTGCGACAACTGCCGCATGGCTGGTCATGCCGCCTCTGACGGTGAGGATGCCCTGTGCGGCCTTCATGCCCTCGATATCCTCGGGGGAGGTCTCAAGTCTTACGAGAATTACCTTCTCGCCTCTGTCGTTCCAAGCCTTTGCGTCCTCGGCGGTGAAAACGACCTTGCCGCAGGCAGCGCCGGGAGATGCGCCGAGGCCCTTGCCCATGGGAGTGGCTGCCTTGAGTGCGGCAGCGTCAAACTGCGGGTGGAGCAGGGTATCGAGGTTTCTGGGGTCTATCATGGCAACGGCTTCGCTCTCGGAGATCATGCCCTCGTCAACGAGGTCGCATGCGATCTTAAGTGCAGCCTGAGCGGTGCGCTTGCCGTTGCGGGTCTGGAGCATGTAGAGCTTGCCGTTTTCGACGGTGAACTCCATGTCCTGCATATCACGGTAGTGGTTTTCGAGGATCTTGCAGACGGAAGTGAACTGCTCAAATGCCTCGGGGAACTTCTCTGCCATCTGTGCGATGGGCATCGGGGTGCGGACGCCTGCAACGACATCTTCGCCCTGTGCGTTGGTGAGGAACTCGCCCATGAGCTTCTTTTCGCCCGTGGCGGGGTCACGGGTAAAGGCAACGCCGGTGCCGCAGTCGTCGCCCATGTTGCCGAAGGCCATCATCTGAACATTGACAGCGGTGCCCCAGCTGTAGGGGATATCGTTATCACGGCGGTAAACATTTGCACGGGGGTTATCCCAGCTTCTGAAAACGGCCTTGACTGCGCCGATGAGCTGCTGCTTGGGGTCGGTCGGGAACTCCTCGCCAACCTTCTGCTTGTACTCTGCCTTGAACTGGCCGGCCAGTTCCTTGAGGTCGTCGGCGGTGAGCTCAACATCCTGAGTTACGCCTCTTTCCTCTTTCATGCGGTCGATGAGCTGCTCAAAATACTTCTTGCCGACTTCCATGACGACATCGGAGTACATCTGGATGAAGCGGCGGTAGCAATCCCATGCCCAGCGGGGGTTATTGGACTTTGCTGCCATAACATTCACGACTTCCTCGTTAAGACCGAGGTTGAGGATAGTGTCCATCATGCCGGGCATCGATGCACGGGCACCGGAGCGGACGGATACGAGCAGGGGATTCTCAAGGTCGCCGAATTTCTTGCCGGTGATCTCCTCCAACTTTTCGATATTGGCCATGATCTCGGCCATGATCTCGTCATTTATCTGGCGGCCGTCCTCGTAGTACTGGGTGCAGGCCTCGGTGGTGATGGTGAAGCCCTGGGGTACGGGCAGGCCGATGTTGGTCATTTCAGCCAGATTTGCGCCCTTGCCGCCGAGCAGCTCACGCATCTTTGCATTGCCCTCTGAAAACTGGTAAACAAACTTCTTGCTCATATTATCCTATCCTTTCTGAACGGCATCGGGGTTATCCGACAGCCGGTAGTTTATACAAATAGTTTAACCATTTCTTCATATTTAGATTACCATTTCAGCCGCTGTTTTTTCAATGCATTTTGCATACAAAAACGAGTGAGTTTTGTTGCGAGTTTCACAATCGTTTTGTGTATTTTGCATATTTTGCCCTCCATATCTGCGTTTTTGCCGTCAAAATACCCCCAACGCGGTTATTTCGCCGCACTGGGGGTAAGCAGTTTTATTATACGCTTTTACTTTTTGAGGCGTTCCTCGAGAGCGTCGATCTCGCTTGCAAGCTCCTTGGGGAGTTTGTCGCCGAACTGAGCGTAGTACTCACGGATGCCCTTGCACTCGTCGAGCCACAGGCCCTTGTCGACCTTGAGAAGATCCTCGAGAGTTTCTTCCGAAACTCCACTGCCGTCAAGGTTTATATCCTCTGCCTTGGGCTCGTAGCCGAGCTCGGTCTCGACTGCGCCGACCTCGCCGAAGCAGCGTCCGAGTATCCACTCGACAACACGCAGGTTATCGCCGAAGCCCGGCCACTCGAAGTTGCCCTCGTCATCGGTGCGGAACCAGTTGACATTGAAGATCTTGGGGGGATTGCTCAGCTTTTTGCCCATGTCGATCCAGTGCTGCCAGTAGTCGCCCATGTTGTAGCCGCAGAACGGACGCATTGCCATGGGGTCACGCCTCACAACGCCGACCTTGCCGGTAGCCGCTGCGGTGGTCTCGCTTGCCATGATGCTGCCGACAAACACGCCGTGATCCCAGTTTCTTGACTGATAGACCAGCGGAGCGGTCTTTGCACGGCGGCCGCCGAAGATGATTGCGGAGATTGGAACGCCGGTCTTGCTCTCAAACTCGGGGCTGATGCAGGGGCAATTTATTGCCGGTGCGGTGAAGCGGGAGTTGGGATGTGCGCCCTTCGAGCCGTCGGTGCAGTCCCACTTCTCGCCCTTCCAGTTTTCTGCGTTCTTCGGGGGATTCTTGTCCATGCCCTCCCACCAAACGGTGTTATCGTCGAGGTTGCGGACAACATTGGTAAAGATGGTGTTCTTTTTGGTGGCGGCAAGGGCGTTGGGGTTAGACTTTTCGCTCGTGCCGGGGGCTACGCCGAAGAAGCCGTTTTCGGGGTTTACCGCCCACAGTCTGCCGTCCGGGCCTATGCGCAGCCATGCGATATCATCGCCGACAGTCCAGCACTTCCAGCCCTTTTCACGGTAAACCTCGGGCGGGATGAGCATTGCAAGATTGGTCTTGCCGCAGGCAGACGGGAATGCGCCGCAGACATAGCGGACCTCACCCTGCGGGTTCTCAACGCCGAGGATGAGCATATGCTCTGCCATCCAGTCCTCATCACGGCCGAGAGTGGAGGCTATGCGCAGGGCAAAGCACTTTTTGCCGAGCAGGACATTGCCGCCGTAGCCGGAGTTGACGGACATGATGGTGTTGTCCTCGGGGAAGTGGACGATGTATCTCTTCTCAGGGTCAAGCTCGGCCTTGGAGTGCAGGCCCTTGATGTAATCTGCGCTGTCGCCGATAGCGTCAAGAACGGTCTTGCCGATGCGTGTCATGATAGCCATGGACACGACGACATAGATGCTGTCTGTAAGCTCGATGCCGTACTTTGCAAAGTCAGAGCCGACAACGCCCATGGAGTACGGGATGACATACATCGTGCGTCCCTTCATCGAGCCGTCATATATGCCGTAGAGCTTTTCGTACATCTCCTTGGGGTCCATCCAATTGTTCGTCGGACCCGCATCCTCCTGTCTTCGGGAGCAGATGAAGGTGCGACCCTCGACACGGGCGACATCGTTGGGGTCCGAGCGGTGCAGGTAGCAGCCGGGGAGCTTTTCCTCGTTGAGCTTCATAAGCTCACCCGTGCCCATCGCCTCGTGGCGGAGCTGCTCAAGCTGCTCTTCCGAGCCGTCTATCCAGACGATGCTCTCGGGCTTGCAAAGTGCGGCCATTTCCTCGACCCACTTTGTAATGTGTGCATTGTTTGTCAGGTTCATCAATTGTTTACCTCCGTTTGATGCCATATAAAAATCCATTTCTACTTTTCTACATTAACTTATATAAGACTAACACTTTACGGCTGTGCCGTCAATGAATTAGGGCTTGTTGATAATGTCAAAAATCGCATCCGAAATTGCAGCAAAATCACCAATGGACAGCACCTCGCCCCGAATTTTCGGGTCGAAGCCGCAGGCGGTGAGCAGGTTTTCGATATCAGCTTTGTTAAGCTCGTTAAAATTGGCGCTCAACGCATTCGTGAGCGTTTTGCGGCGCATGCCGAAGGCAGCACGAACGACACGGAAAAACAGCGCCTTGTCCTTGACCTCGACGGGCGGTGCGCTGCGTGTTTTTAGCCTTATTACGCTCGATGTGACCTTCGGCTGCGGGATAAAGCAGCTCGGCGGCACATCAAAGAGCATCTCCGGCTCGGCGTACCAATTGACGAGCACCGTAAATGCGCCGTAATCCGCCGTGGCGGGCTTTGCGCAGATGCGCTTTGCGACCTCACGCTGGATCATGACCGTCACGCTGTCAAAGCATTCGGCCTCCAGAAATGCGGTTATGAGCGGGCTTGTGACATTGTACGGCAGGTTTGCACACACAACGGGGCGCAGCCCCTGCATTTTCTCCGAGACCAGTCCCTTTATATCCTGCTTCAAAACATCGCCGAATATTATCTCAACATTATTCTTTCCCGCAAGAGTTTGCTTTAAAACAGGTCTGAGCGCATTGTCAAGCTCCACTGCGACGACCTTGCCGGCTCGCAATGCAAGCTGCTCTGTTAGGCAGCCGATGCCCGGGCCGACCTCCAAAACGCCGGTATTCTCGTCAAGCTGCGCTGCCTCGGCGATATCCTCCGGCACCCATGCTGCGGTCAGAAAGTTCTGCCCCATGGATTTGGAAAAGCGAAAGCCGTGGGAGACAAGCAGCGATTTTATATCGTTAATGTCGGTAAGTCTCATAGTTTTTTCTCAAATGCCTGCCGTGCCGGATCATGTTCGCCCTCATCAACAAGCACATTCCCTCTGTAAACATAGCCCTTGCGTTTAAATAGCTTCTGCATGGCCTTATTTTTGCGGTGGGTATCGGTGCGCACGCACTCGGCGCCCTTGGCTTTAGCCGTTTCGTCCGCAAAATCTATCAGCATATCGCTAAGCCCCGTTCCGCGAAACCGGGCTTCTATCGCCATGCGGTGCAGCGTGCAGTATTTTCCCTCGCCGTGCCATTTGCCGTCGGTAATCTTATCATACCCGCTCTCGGGCGCTTCCGTCAGGCAGAAAAATCCCGCCAAGCGTTCGCCGTAGGTCACGGCATAGCACTCGCCGTTTGCGATATCGGCGGCAAATATATCCTGCGTGGGATACTCGCCCTGCCACTGGTCGACACGGTGCTTTTTAAGATAATTTCTCGCCTGCCGCACGATGAGCATGATATCCTCGATATCGCTCTCGACCGCCGGACGGCAGCCTATCGGCTGCGTGAGCTTCATGCGGCTGCGCTCTTTTTTAATTTGGTCGACAAGCTTAATGTCCTTTTTGTCGGTCAGCTCAAGCCGCTCGAACATATCCGGACGCTTATCCATCGTGCGCTCAAGGCTTTTTTTGCGCCGCCACTCGTCAACGGCGGCATGGTTGCCCTGCAACAGCACCTCCGGCACCGCTCTCCCCTCCCAGACCTCGGGTCGGGTGTACTGCGGGTACTCCAAAACGCCGTCCCAGTGGCTCTCGCCGGTGAAGCACTCCTCATCCGACAGCACGCCCGGAACAAGGCGGCACACGGAGTCTGCCACCGCCATTGCGGCTATCTCGCCGCCGGTGAGTACAAAGTCGCCGATGGAAATCTCCTCGTCGACACACTGCTCTATAAAGCGCTCGTCGATGCCTTCGTAGTGACCGCACACGAGCACAAGGTGGTCGTACTCGTCACGCAGCCGTCTTGCCGTCTGCTGGTCGTATGGTTTGCCCTGCGGCGACATATAGATGACACGGCTCTTGCGATCCTTTGCAGTTGACATAATATCGTCAAGGCAGGACTTTAACGGCTGTGCCATCATCACACAGCCCCAGCCGCCGCCGTAAGGGTAATCATCGACTTGGCACTGTTTATTCTCGGTATAATCCCTGATTTGGACACAATTGACCTCTATAATGCCCTTTTTGGCCGCTCTGCCCAAAATGCTCTCGTGCAGAACGGCGTTCATGGTGTCGGGAAACAGGGTCATTATATCAATTCTCATGGTTGACATAACTAATTTACATTCCTTCTATCAGTCTCACGGTCACGACCGCATTTTCCGCATCGACCTTGACAATGAATTCGTCCACCGCCGGGATGAGATGCTCGGTCTCGCCCTTGACGACATATATCTGCGAAGCGGGCGTTTCGAGAATATCCTCGAGCGTGCCGACGCTCTCGCCGTCCTCGGTGACGACGGCGGCTCCGATAATATCCTGCAAGAAGTATGCGCCCTTGGGAAGCTTTGCATCCTTACGGTCGATGAAAACCGTCTTATTTTTAAGGCTCATTGCGGCATTGACATCGTCAACACCGTCCAGTACGGCGATGAGAAAGCCCTTGTGCACTCTGCCGCTTACGAGCTTTACCGCCTTGTTATCTATATACACCGTCTTGAATTTCTTCAAAAACTCCGGGCTGTCGAGCCAAACCTGTATCTTGACCTCGCCCTTTACGCCGTGGGTATTGACTACCTTCCCGGCTTCTATGAATTGTTTTTTATCCATTTTTCATCCCTCGCATAGTCTAAAAGGGCTACCGACGGGTAGCCCTTTTTATAATCTCAGTCCATTATATCGACTGATACCTTCTTGCCCTTTCTCTGGGCAACAGCCCGCATGAGTATACGGATCTCTTTTACGATCCTGCCCTGCCGGCCAATGACCTTGCCCATATCACCGTCGGCGACACGTACTTCAAAAACGGTCTCGCCGCCGGCTTCGCGCTCGGTCACAGAGACCTCGTCGGGATGATCGACGAGATTCTGCACGATATAGGTCAATAGTTCTTTCATGCCGGTAGATTCTCCTTATTAGGCCTCGACCTTCTTAAGCAGGCCGCGTACGGTTTCGGTAGGCTGTGCGCCGTTTGCGATCCAGTACTGTGCACGCTCCATGTCGACCTTGATCCTCTGCTCGCCCTCTGCCATGGGATCGTAAGTACCGAGTTCCTCGATGAAACGACCGTCACGGGGACAGCGGGAATCAGCTACGATGATGCGGTAGTAAGGTGCCTTCTTTGCGCCCATTCTACGAAGTCTGATCTTTACCATTTATTTTCACCTCCAAATATTTTTCTATATATTACAAACGCTCATGCGTCGGTAATCAAAGTTTAAATCCGCCGAAGCCGCCGAGCCCCGACATTCCGCCCATTCCGCCGAGCTTCTTTTGCAGCTTCTTCATATTCTTTCCGGAAAGCTGCTTCATCATGCCCTGCATGGCGTTAAACTGCTTGAGCAGTCTGTTTATCTCTACAACGCTCGTACCGCTGCCTGCGGCGATACGCTTTTTGCGGCTGGCGTTGAGTATCGACGGGTCGTCCCGCTCGGCCTGCGTCATCGCAAGGATGATGGCCTCGATGTGGCTCAGTCCCTTTTCGTCTACCTTTGCGCCCTTGAGTGCCTTTGCGTCAACGCCCGGGATCATACCGGCAATGTCGTTTAAGTCGCCCATGCCTTTCAGTGAGCGCATCTGTTCGAGGTAATCGGACAGCGAGAAGCGGTTTGCCTTGAGCTTTTCCGCCATCTCCAAAGCTTTTTTCTCGTCAAAGCTCTGCTCTGCCTTTTCGATAAGCGTCAAGACATCACCCATGCCGAGTATCCTCGACGCCATACGGTCGGGATAAAACGGCTCTATCTGGTCAAGCTTTTCGCCTACGCCGATAAACTTGATAGGCTTGCCGGTGCTGGCCTTTATAGACAATGCTGCGCCGCCTCGTGCATCGCCGTCAAGCTTCGTGAGCATAACACCCGTCACGCCGAGAGCCTCGTCAAAGGCATTTGCGGCGTTCACGGCATCCTGGCCGGTCATTGCATCGACAACAAGCAAAATTTCCGCCGGATCGACTGCTTCTTTTATATTGCGCAGCTCGTCCATGAGCTGCTCGTCTATGTGCAGGCGGCCTGCCGTATCGAGAAACACAAGGTCGTTGCCGTGCTTTTTGGCGTGCTCGACCGCAGCCTTTGCGATATCCACAGGATTTGTCGTGCCCATCTGGAACACCGGGATATCAAGCTGCTTGCCGACGGTCTCAAGCTGCTTAATTGCAGCGGGGCGATAGATATCGCACGCCGCAAGCAGCGGGCGCTTGCCCTGCTTGCGCATATACGCCGCAAGCTTTGCGCCGTTAGTCGTTTTGCCTGCGCCCTGAAGTCCGACCAGCATAACAACGCTGGGTGACTTTGAGCCGATGGTCAGCCGTTGATTTTCGCTGCCCATGAGCTTAACGAGCTCTTCGTTTACTATCTTTACGACCATCTGTGCCGGAGACAGCGCCTCAAGCACATCTGCACCCGAGGCTCGCTCGGTAACGGACTTGGTAAACTCCTTGACGACCTTGTAGCTGACATCGGCCTCCAAAAGAGCCATACGCACTTCCTTCATGGCCTCCTTGACATCGGCGGCGGTCAGTCTGCCCTTGCCCCTGAGCTTCTTAAAGGCAGCGGACAGCTTGTCGGATAATGATTCAAATGCCATAGCGTTGCCTCCTAATCTAATTGACCGAGCTTTTCGGAAATGCTGCCGACAAGCTCCTTCGCCCTGCCCTCCGTGATGCTCTCAAGCTCATTAAGCTGCGTGCGTATCTCCGAAAGGGCGGCGGTGCGCTCTGTAAAGCGCTTTATCAGTCCCGTTTTCTCCTCGATCTCGGTCATGGCGGCTTCGGCACGGCGGATGATATCCCACACGCCCTGACGGGAAATGCCGCTCTGCTCGGCGATCTCGGCCAAGGACAGATCCTCATTATAATGGAGGTCAAAATACTCACGCTGCTTGTCCGTGAGCAGCTCGCCGTAAAAATCAAACAGCATCGAACGCATCACTCTGCTGTTTTCCACGGTGTCCGCCTCCCTGTAAATGAAATTCACTTTACAGATTATACTCTCCGCCGCCCTGCCTGTCAAGTAAAATTTCTTGTCAGTTTTGCGGAATATATTTGAGTATTTGCGGCAAAACTGTCATTTATGATGAGAAAGTGATTTTCGGAGGTCATTTTAATGAGTATGCAGGGTAGGTACATTGAAGATGACAGGCTTTCTGCGCTTGCCGAGCAATCGGCAAGGCTCTGCCGCAAGGCCGGGCCCGTGCCGGCCAAAGCGACGGTTTCAAAGCTCCGTGCCGCCATGAACGAGATAGACGCAGCCTATGAAAAGGTTGCCGAGCGCTTCGGTACGGCGGCGAGCGTGCCCGATGCGTGCCGGTGGCTTTTGGATAACCGCTACATCGCCGTGCGTGAGGCAAAGTGCGCATCATTGGCGCTTTTGCGGGAAAAGTCCCTGCGAGGCTCGGAGGCCGGCGTTATCCTGCTCGATGTGTGCCGCACGCTCGTTGATGCCGGTCTCGGCAAGGTGACCGAGGAGCGGTGCAGGCTGTTTTTAGATGGGTATCAAACCGTTTCCGTTTTGCCGAGAAAGGAGCTGTACCTGTTCCCTGCGGTGCTGCGCATGGCGCTTATCGAGCGTCTTGCCGGGCTTTGCCGTGAGCTTTTGTCGACGAACACCCCCGAAACGCTGACCGACGGCTTTGCCGCCGTTTTCACCTCACTGCGGCTGGTCTCCGGGCTTGACATGCAGTGCTTGCTCGAATCTGTGGATGTCTCGGAAAAGCTTCTGCGTTCCGACCCTGCGGGCGTTTATCCCGAGATGGATGACCTCAGCCGTGCGTATTACCGTGAGCGGCTGTCCCGCCTTGCCAAGGCAAACTCCATGGAGGAGCATTACCTTGCAAAGCATCTTATCAAGCTGTGCTCGCAGTCCGATGGCGAGGCCCGCCATGTGGGGTACTACCTGTTTACAAAGCCCTTGGGCAAGGATGAAAAAGCACCCGGCGGTGCGCTGTATATAACGGCAAATGTGCTTTTGACGCTGTTTTTGACGCTTTTGTGCGGATTTTTATCGCACAGCGTCATTGCGGCGGTGCTGCTGCTTCTGCCAATATCGGAGCTTACGAAAAATCTTTTGGACTATGTAATTCTGCTTTGCGTGCCGCCGAGACGGATGCCGAGGCTGGAGCTCAAAAACGGCGTGCCGGACGATGCCAAGACCGTGTGCGTTATCTCGGCGCTTTTGTCCGACAAGGAGGCGGGGCGAAAGCTTGCAGGGCGCATCGAGGAGTTTTATCTCACCAACCGCCGCTGCGGCAAAAACCTCATGTTCGGCATACTGGCAGACCTCCCCGAGGCCGCCTGTGCGGTGACCGATAATGACGCTGCGCTTATCCAAAGCGCCGTCGGTGCGGTAAACAAACTAAATGAGCGCTACGGCGGCGGGTTTTATCTTTTCACCAGACCGAGAACGGAGGATCACAGCCGCCACCGCTTCTGCGGCTTTGAGCGCAAAAGGGGCGCAGTGCTCTCCCTCGCTGCAATGCTCTGCGGCAAAAAGTCGGAGCTCAGTGTCTGTGCCGGCAACGCCGAAGCGCTTGTGGGCGGAAAATACATCGTTACGCTCGACAGCGACACGAACCCCACGCCGGATTCTATCTGCGAGCTTATCGGTGCGATAACGCATCCGTTGAATGCCCCGAAGCTTGACCGTGACAGTGCCTGCGTCGTCTCCGGTCACGGCATCATCCATCCCCGCATGAACTACGAGCTTTCCTCCGTCGGAAAGACGGATTTTTCACGCATATTCGCAGGTGTCGGCGGCACGGAGCCGTACTCGGTGCTGTGCGGTGAGCTGTACACCGATCTGTTTGACGCAGGCGGCTTTTCGGGCAAGGGCATCATCGATGCCGAGGCCTTGTATGTCTGCTCGACCGCCCATATTCCCGACGGACTTGTCCTGTCACACGATGCACTTGAGGGTGCGTACCTGCGCGGCGGGTACATGAGCGACACGGAGTTTACCGACAGTTTCCCCTCAACTCCCGTCGCCTATTATCGCCGCAGCCACCGCTGGACTCGCGGCGACTGGCAGAACGCAGGCTGGATATTCAGCCGTGACAGCGCCGTGACGGATATTGAGAGGTTTAAGCTCTTCGATTCGCTGCGCCGCAGTCTCGTTGCGCCCTTTAGCTTTGCGGCGATATTCTTAGGGCTGCTGCTATCCGGTCATGCACTTATGCTTGCGGCGTGGACGGCACTGCTCGCACTGGGTGCAAGACTTCTCATTGCGCTCACGGAGTTTGGAACCAGCCGCAACTGCGACAGCCATGTCAAATATCACAGCAGGCTGTTCAAGGGCGTTTCGGCGGCGCTTATCCAGACGGTGCTGCGGCTTTGGTTTCTGCCGTATGAAGCGTGGATAGTCTTAAGCGCTGCAATAGTCTCGCTCTGGCGCATGGGCGTAAGCCGGAAGAATCTGCTCGAATGGGAGACCGCCGCTCAGAGTGAGCGCAAAAAACGCAGTGTCGGTGCGTATTACCTCAATATGTGGGCAGCGCCCGCGGCCGGGCTTGCGCTCGTCATTTTCTCGACCGGCATTTTCGCAAAGACCGTCGGGCTTTTGTGGATAGTCGCTCCCTTGGCGGCGCTTGCGCTGACGCTTCCGGCAAAGCCCGTGAGGGAGCTTCCGGCGGACAAGAAGGAGTATCTTTTGGAGTGCGCCGAGAGTATTTGGGCGTATTTTGATAAATTCTGCACCGCCGAGGATAACTATCTGCCGCCGGATAATTATCAGGAGCAGCCGCCGGTGGGGCTTGCGCACCGCACCTCGCCGACGAATATCGGGCTTGCGCTGGTGTCGGCTCTGTGCGCCGTTGATCTCGGCATCGACAAAACAGGCCGTGCATTTGAGCTTATAGAAAAAATGCTCACGACGCTTGAAAAAATGCCGAAGTTTTCGGGGCATCTGAGCAACTGGTACGATACGAGGACGCTGCGCTGCCTGGAGCCTAAGTATATCTCCACCGTCGACAGCGGCAACCTCTATGCCTGCCTGCTGACGCTCAAAAACGGGCTCATGGCGTATAACCGCACGGAGCTGTCCGGGCGTGTGCAAAGGCTCATGCAGCCGATGGATTTTTCTCTGCTGTTTGACCGAAACCGCAAGCTTTTTTATATCGGTCTCGACCTTGAAAAGGCTGCGCCGTCCGATAGCTACTACGACCTTATGGCGAGCGAGGCACGGCTCACAAGCTACCTTGCCGTTGCAAAGGGCGATGTCCCGAGGGCGCACTGGCGCAGACTGTCACGAGCCATGCTCTCGTATTCGGGTTATCAGGGCATGGCAAGCTGGACGGGTACAATGTTTGAGTACATCATGCCTGAGCTGTTTCTGCCGCTGGTGCGGGACAGTCTCATGTATGAGACGACAAAATATTGTATGTTCGTGCAGAAGCACCGGCAGACCCATTCAAAGCTCTGGGGCATTTCCGAAAGTGCGTTTTTCTCGCTTGACCCTGCGCTCAACTACCGCTACAAGGCACACGGCTGCGCTCATCTTGCGCTCAAGCGCGGGCAGGACAGTGAGCTTGTCATTTCGCCGTATTCGAGCTTTCTTGCGCTGAATATCGAGCCGTTTGCGGCACTTGTGAACCTGCGCCGACTTGAAGATACAGGCGCAAAGGGGCGCTTCGGCTTTATTGAGGCGATAGACTTTACTCCGTCACGCTGCCGCAGTGCCGATGGTGAGCCCGTGCGCTGCTATATGGCGCACCATTTGGGCATGAGCATGCTCTCGATAGCAAACTGTCTGCTTGACGGCATCGTCACACGCAGGTTTATGGCAGACCCCAGGATGCACGCATACCGCTGCCTGCTCGAGGAGAAGCTGCCGGTCAATGCGCCGGTTCTCAAATTAGGCGAGGCGGGCTTTGAAAAGCCGCAGCGACTCACCGCTCAGCAGTGGGCAAAGCGAGGCGAGGATATCGACTTTGAAAACCCGAACTGTGCTGTCGTTTCAAACGGCGTATATAATGTTATGTTAACCGAAAGTGGCATAGCCTCCGCCACCTGCGCAGATATGCTTGTCTATAAGCCGCCGTTTCGGCAGTTAGGCGAGGGGCACGGGCTTGAGATAAGGCTTGATGTCGGCGAGCGCAGCTATTCGCTGCTTCCCGAGCCGAACAGCGCAGGCTTCATTTGGGAGTTAAGTGAAATTGCGTGCAGCTGGTCGCACATGACTGACGATTTTGCACTTAAAACGAGCGCCGCCACGGCGGGCGGCGAAAACGGTGAGCTGCGCTTTGCCGAGATAAGCGCAAAGCGTGATATCGACGGCGCAAGGCTCAGTTTTTCCTTTGAGCCGGTGCTGGCAGATTATAATGATTATGTCAACCATCCTGCATATTGGAGATTGGGTCTGGACGCTCACACCGATGGCAATTGTTTAATGCTGCACCGCATACCGAGAGGGCGGCAGCCCGAGGTGTGGATGTGCATTGCGTCCGACCGGAAAATGAGCTTCAAGGCCGACAGAAACGGCAGCACCGGGCATTTATCGGCACCGTTTGTCTGCGCAACTACGGAGGTCTCGCTGAAGGCAGGAGAGCGCATGGAAGTGCGCTTTGCCATGTGCGTGGGCATGACCTCCGACGACGCATACGCCGGTGCGCAGCGAATGCTGGCGATCGGCCCCGCCGAGTTCGGTGCAATGGTCTCGGCCTGCGCATCAATAACCGGAATGGGCGCCCGTGAGGTAGATTCGGCGATGTGTATGATAAAGTCGCTTTGGTTTACAAGCGCCGAAAAGTCCTTTATTTCTAAGCAGAAATTGTGGCAATACGGTGTGTCGGGCGACATGCCGATCATCGTTTGCCCAAGTGCTGAGGTCGGCCGTGAAGCGGCGGAAAGTCTTACAAAGCAGTTTTGCCTGCTGCGTTCTTGCGGCATTTATTGCGACCTTGTTTTTTTGACCGACGAGGGCGGCGAGTACCGCCGTCCGATATACGGCTGTGTGCGGGATATTCTCGCAACTCACGGACTTGAATCGCTCATGGGAACGCACGGCGGCATACGAATTTTGCCCATCTCGGCCGAGGGCGATATGCTTGCCTGTGCAAGCGTCATTATCGGCGCCGACGCTCCCGAAAGGCGGGTAGGTATAAAATATCTGTTGCCGCATAACGAGTCGGGGAGGCTTGACTGCATACCCAAGTTCGGCTATGAGGATGATAACAGTTTCGTATTTTATGTAAACTGTTCGTTGCCGCCCAGGGTGTGGTCGAATATACTCACAAACGGCTCGTTCGGATTTTATGCCGCCGACTGCGGTATGGGCAATATGTGGTATAAAAATGCTCGTGAAATGCGCATTGACCGCTGGGTGAATGACCCATATGCCGTTGTAGGTCCCGAGACGCTCGAGTATATCACCGATAGCGGCAGGTACAGCATTTTCGCTGCCTCGGACGGCATTCCCTGCCGTGTTCGCTATGGTTTCGGCTACGCTGTTTGGGAAAAAAGCTTCGGCTCAACGGGCATTCGATGCACGGCATTTGTGCCTTCGGGGCTCGATGCAAGAGTTTTCATCATTGAGGTCTGCGGCACGGTAACGGGGCAAATTTCGTGGAAAACGGAGCTTTTGCTTTCCGGTAACGAGGACGATTATCTTGCGGTTGATGTAGATTATGTTAACTCAATGTTCACCGCTTCGAGCAGTCGATTTGCCCTGCCGGAGACAAAATTCAAGGCGCTTTGCTCTGCGCCGATACTCGGCTGGACATGCGATCTGTTCTCGTTCCTGCATGGCGAATATGACGGCAAAACTGAGGCTCTCTCCGCTCCCGTTTTTGCCGCAAAATTCAATTGCCAGCCGGTGAGTGTAATCGTTTGCGGCATTTGCGATGATGACACACTGTCAAAGTTATGTAAACCCGATTCGGCATTTGCCGAGCTTGAAAAAACCGAGTCAGCGTGGAGAAAAGAGGTGCTCAAGTTAGGGTTTGGCGGCAATGTTCCGTTTGCGCATTATGTAAACGGATGGGCGGTATATCAAACGCTTGCATGCCGCCTGATGGGCAGGTGCTCGGTGTACCAAAGCGGCGGGGCTATAGGCTTCCGTGATCAGCTTCAGGATGCGGTAAACCTGCTGCTCATCTCCCCCACCCCCGCACGACGGCAAATTCTCGACTGCTGTGCACACCAATACCTCGAGGGTGATGTCATGCACTGGTGGCATGCCATGCCCGACGGCGACCGAGGTGTGCGCACACGCTGCTCGGACGATATGCTCTGGCTCGTGTGGGCGCTTTGCGAATATGTCGAGAAAACCGGCGATACGGATATATGCTCCGAGGTCGTGTATTATGTTAACTCAAGTCCGCTTGAAGGCAGCGAAACCGACCGATATGAAATGCCGCAGAGATCTTCCGTCTCGACAAGCGTTCTCGACCATGCAAAGGCGGCGGTCGACTGCTGCGCAAACCGTGGTGTCGGAATGCATGGACTGCTTTTATTCGGCAGCGGCGACTGGAACGACGGCATGAATAATATTGACGGTGAAAGCGTTTGGTTAAGCTGGTTTTTCGCCCACACGGTAAGGCGCTTTGCCGATCTGCTTGTGATGTTATGTAAACAAGGCTCAGACCACTACCGTGCGCTTGCCGCCTCCTGCGGTACTGCCGCCGACAGGGCTTGGGACGGCAGCTGGTATCTGCGTGGCTACTGGCCGGACGGTGAGCCGATAGGCTCGAAAAATGACGGGTGCTGCCGCATTGATTCTATTGTGCAAAGCTGGGCCGCCATGTGCACAGACGCCTCAAACAGCCGTATCGACATGGCGCTCGACAGTGCCGTTTCCGAGCTGTACGACCGAGAAAACAAGCTTGTCAAGCTCTTTGACCCGCCGTTTTACGGCTGTGGACGTGACCCGGGATATATCCAAAGCTACGGCCCGGGATTCAGAGAAAACGGCGGGCAGTACACCCACGCTGCCATATGGCTTGCGATGGCGTGTCTGCGCAGAGGGCGGTCAAAAGACGGCTGCGCCATTTTGTGCGACCTTATACCCGAGACGCACGACTTAAAGCGCTATATGGCAGAACCGTTTGTGCTCCCCGCCGATATCTATACCTGCCCCGAGCACATGGGCGAGGCGGGCTGGACATGGTACACCGGCTCGTCGGGCTGGTATTTTCGCGTCGTGTGCGAGGAGCTTTTGGGGCTCAAGCTCTGGTCGGGGGCGCTGTATATCCGCCCCGCTGTGCCCGATGATTTCCCCGAATGCCGCATAAAATGGACAAACGGCAGCGGCAAAACGCACGACATCGTCATTTCCCCCGAGCAGGTGCTGCTGGACGGCGAAAAATACGACGGAAAAGGTATACCATATAATTAAAAAGTGTGTTATAATATTTTATTATCAAACACACCGTGAAGGAGGCTTTCGGATGGAAACCGTCAGATGCGAGCTTATCCCCGGCGTATGGCTGACCGCCCTGCGCAGCGACAAGTTTAAAACAGGCTGTCTGAGCATAAATCTGCTCACTCAGCTTAACAGAGAGACTGCGGCGCTCAACGCCGTGCTGCCGTTCGTTTTGCGCCGCGGCACGAGGTATCACCCCGACATGGAGACGATTGCCGCCGAGCTCGACTCGCTCTACGGCACAGGCATCGAGCCCATAGTCCGCAAGATAGGCGAGATCCAGTGCATCGGCTTTTACGCAAGCTTTCCGGATGAAAAGTACCTGCCTCAGGGCAGTGATGTTTTTGAAAAAGCGGCGAACTTCGCCTGCGAGCTGCTGCTTGCGCCGAGTACCCGTGGCGGGCTGCTTATTCCGGCGTATGTCGAGAGCGAGAAGGAAAAGCTTCTTGACCTCATCCGCAGTCGGGTAAACGACAAGCGCTCGTATGCAAAGCTAAGGCTCATTGAGCAGATGTGCTGCTACGAGGACTACGCCGTGTCACGCTTCGGCACGGAGGATGTCGCCGAGGGCATCTATTATCAGAAGCTCACGAAATACTACCACAGCCTCATCTCCACGAGCCCCGTTGAAATTTTCTACTGCGGAAGCATGGACGGCACTAAGGTCGGGGGTATCCTCTCGGATGCTCTTTCCGGCATGACGAGGGGCGAGATAAACTACGATATCGGCACGGATATCCGCATGAACGCCGTGGAGGACACGGTGCGCTCGTTTACAGACGAGATGGCGGTCACGCAGGGCAAGCTGGTCTTGGGCTTCAGGCTCGGCGAGTGCATGGAGGAACCCGACATTGCCGCTATCTATGTGTTCAACGCCGTCTACGGCAGCGGCGTTACCTCGAAGCTTTTTATGAATGTGCGTGAGAAGCTTTCGCTGTGCTACTACGCAAGCTCGGCGGTAGACACGCACAAGGGTGTGATGCTCGTCTCCTCCGGCGTTGACTTTGACAAAGCAGATGCCGCCAAGGCAGAGATACTTGCCCAGCTCGATGCCGTGAAAAAAGGCGAGATAACCGATGCGGAGCTGGATGCCGCAAAGTGCAGCGTTGCCTCCGACCTGCGGGCGTGCCTCGATTCACAGGGTGAGCTTGAGGGCTTTTACCTTGCAAACACGCTTGACGGGCTTGAGTTTTCGCCCGATGAGCTTGCAGAGCTCGTAAACGAGGTCGAGCGTGACGATGTTATAGCTATCGCAAACAGCGTTGTGCTTGACGCTGAGTATTTCCTGCAGGGAGGCGGCGAGGATGATGAACAGTAAGCACTTTTCCAAGATAAACGAGACGCTGTATACCGCCGAGCTTCCCAACGGCTTGCGGATAAATGTGGTCACCAAGCCCGGCTTTGAGCTTGGCTACGCCGTTTTTGCGACAAATTACGGCGGTGCGCACCGTCGGTTTTTCCTGAACGGTCAATGGCACGACACGCCTGCCGGAGTTGCGCATTTTCTTGAGCATAAGATGTTCGATATGCCCGACGGCGACAATGCACTGAGCGTGCTTTCGGCAAACGGCGCACAGCCGAATGCATTCACCTCAAGCGGCATGACGGCGTATTATTTCAGCTCCACCTCGGGCTTTGAGAAAAACCTGCGTATGCTCTTGAAATTCGTCTCCACCCCCTACTTCACCGACGAGACGGTGAGCAAGGAGCAAGGCATAATCGGGCAGGAGATCGGCATGGTCGAGGACAGTCCCGGGTATGTGATATATAACCGGCTGATGCGTATGCTCTACGAGCACAACCCCGTGCGTGACCAGGTCGCAGGCTCTGTCGAGAGCATTGCCGAGATAACCGCCGAGACGCTTTATAACTGCCACAAGGCGTTTTATGCACCGTCAAACATGGTGTTGTGCGTGGCGGCCGACTGTGATCCGGAGCGCATTTATGCCATAGCAAAGGAAATGCTCCCCGATGAGAAAGCGGAGATACCGACTTCCGACTTCGGCGAGAAGGAAACAGAGTTTCCCTCTGAGAGCTATCACGAAGAGCATATGGAGCTTTCCGCACCGCAGTTTCTCATCGGTGCAAAGGTCGCTCCCGCCGAAATGGGTGCGGCATTGCAGCGGCAGAAGATAGTTGCACAGCTTGCCATGCGCACGCTGTTCGGCTCGTCGGGCAGGTTTTATAACCGCCTGTACTCCGAGGGCGTGTTAAACCGCGACTACGACTATGAGATAGACTACACCGCAGGCGTTGCGACGATCATGATAGGCGGCGAGAGCTCCGATCCGCAGCGTGTTCTGAGCGAAGTTAACTCCGCAATAAGCGCCGTCAAGGCAAACGGCCTTGACCGTGACGCATTCGAGCGAGCGAAAAAAGCCTCGTTCGGTGCAAGACTGCGTGGGCTTGAAAGCTTCGACAGCATCTGCATCTCGATGGTGACCGGTCTTTTCGGCGGCTACTGCTCGCTGGACAGCTTTGAAGTGTTGGACAGCGTCGCCATAGATGAGTGCGAAATGTTTTTGACCGAGTTCATGGCTCCCGACAGGCTCGCCATGAGCGTACTTTCTCCCCATATGCTTAAAGGAATAATGGAATAATAAAGATATGAATATTTTGACTGCAACAATGCTCCGAGACGCAAGCATATCCTTCCCCATGCTCGGCAACTGGAGCATCGACCCGCCGTACAGCTTTACGCTGTTCGGCCTTGATATCTACTTTTACGGCGTTATAATCGCCATGGGCTTCATTTTGGCGGCACTGTACTGTGCAAAGCGTGCGCCCGAGTTCGGGCTGACCTCGGACAATCTGTACGAGCTCGTCATTTGGCTCATCCCCACCTGCATAATCGGCGCAAGACTTTACTATGTGCTGTTCAAATTCGATTATTTTGTCGCAAATCCCGACAAAATTTTTGCCCTGCGTGACGGCGGACTTGCAATTTACGGCGGAATCATTGCCGGTGTCATAACCGGCATCGTGTGGTGCAAGGTGAAAAAGCTGCGTGTCTTCGCCGTTGCGGATCTGACGGCTTTCGGTCTGCTCATCGGGCAGGCCGTAGGCCGCTGGGGCAACTTTATAAACCGTGAGGCCTTCGGCGCTCAGACCGATATTTTCTGCCGCATGGGTCTGACCGTCCCGGGCTTCGAGACGCTGTATGTGCACCCGACATTTCTCTACGAAAGTCTGTGGAACTTCGTGGGGCTCATAGCCTTGCACATATGGTCAAAGAAGGGCAAGCGCAAATACGACGGTCAGATCTTCTGGCTGTACATACTTTGGTACGGCCTCGGCAGAGCGTGGATAGAGGGACTGCGCACAGACAGTCTTTATATCGGCACAACGGATATAAGAGTGTCGCAGCTATTAGCCGCTGTCAGCGCCATTGCCGCACTCGTGGTGCTCATCATAAATGCGAAAAAGCAGCACCGTCCCGAGGATCTGTTCGTCAACCTCAAGAAGGGAGAAGACAATGGCTGATTACAAAAGCATGATAAAGGGAACGATAAGCGCCGTTGGCAAAAAGGCAAAGGAATATGTCGAAAGCGGCGCTCTCAAGGATGCCTACGACCGCAGCAGCACGACCGCAATGTGCTACGCAAACATCGCAAAGCTCAATTTGCAGATCAACGGCGAGCTTGAGGAGCAGAAAAAGGTGTTTACCGAGATAGGCCGTCAGTACTACGACCAGAATCGTGACTGTGCAGAGGGCAAGTTTGCCGTGCTGTTTCAGGAGCTTCAGGCAATTGACGACCGCATTGAGATAATGCGCACCGAGCTTGAGGCGGCGAAGGCGGCCGTTGAGGCTTCAAAGAGCTGCAAGGGCAACGCATACCCGCAGATAGCATACTATGTTGATGTGGAGGATAACGAAAATGAATGACGCTTATAAGAGCATACTCGACCGCAGGAGCGTGAGAAGCTACAAGACACAGCAGCTCGCACCCGAGACGCTCGACGCCATAATCAAGGCGGGGCTTCACGCCCCCAGTGCAATGAACCGTCAGCCTACAAAGCTGCTGGTAATTCAGGATAAGGCGGTCATAGCCGAGCTTTCAAAGCTCAATGCCGGGGTCATGGGGCGTGACATTGACCCGTTTTACGCTGCGCCGACCGTGGTAGTCGTGCTTGCCGACAAAACCGTGCCGACCTATATTGAGGACGGCAGCCTCGTCATGGGTAACCTCATGAACGCCGCAGCGGCTTTGGGAGTCGCCTCGTGTTGGATAAACCGTGCCCGTGAGGTGTTCGACACCGAGTACGGCAGAAAGCTTTTGCAGGCAAACGGCATAAGCGACAATTATGTCGGCATCGCAAACTGCATCCTCGGCTACCGTGACGGTGAGCTCCCCAAGGTGCCCGAGATAGCCCCCGACCGTGTGTACAATATAAAATAGTAAATAGATAGCAAAAAGCTGTGACCAAAAAAGGTCACAGCTTTTTACTTAAGCTGATGGGGCCGAACAACTATCGGTTTTGACAGGCAGATTTCCGCTCGTGCTGAATTGAAGCCCTTTGCGGAGCAAAAATCTGTTCCGTCAAAACTGCGCAGCATCTGCCAGTAGTGTTTTTCGAGGGATTTTCGGCTTTCTTTTCGTGCAGACGGGCCTTGTGTCCGGCAAGGCGAAAAGCACCGAAAGGGCACGCTGACAGACGATTGGAGTCCGTCTCCCGTCAGCTTACTTATAAAACATCATGTTCATGTCGCACTTGTGGTTGATGCCGGGGACGCTGCTCTCAAAGCTATACTGCCACAGGGTGTGCGCATAGTAGAAAAACGGATGATCGCCGAGGCTCGTGCACCAGAAAGCGTAGTCGGTGAGCCGTGAAAGCTCATAGTCGTAGTAGCCGGTGCTGGGGTAGATGTAAACTCCGGCATCAAAGCCCTCCTGCTTTACCGTCTCGCAGAATGCGGCGGCGCAGTCTGTCATGGTAGCGCCGTCCACGGCACCGGTGCGTGCATCGGTGTCGGCAACACGCTCCCAGTCACAGAACACGGGAAGGTCAAGCTCCGTGTCGCCTATGAGATCGAGCGTATACAGCGCCTCCTCACGGGCTTCCTCGGTGTTTATCGCCTGTGAGAAGAAATACACGCCGACCTTGAGTCCCGCTGCCTTTGCTCCTGCAAGGTTTGCGGCAAAGTTATCGTCGGTGTACATTTCGCCGTTTTCACCGTAGTACCGGCCGCCCGCTCTTATTATCGCAAAGCGAACGCCGCTGTCATACACCTGCTGCCAGTCAATATCGCCCTGATACTGCGAGACATCGACGCCGAGCATGGACTTATACTGCGACCCCGTGTACACGGGTCTGCCGCTTTCGTCCATTGTAAACTCCTCGGCCTTGAGCGTGTTCACCGGAACACCGTCCTCAGGTGTTATCCAAATATAATCCTGTCCGTTAAATACCTCTACCTGCCCGTAGTGGGGGTCGTTCTGTACGCTCATATTACGCTCGTATACCTTGACAACGAGCACCACTAATGCAGTGACCGCAAGGGCGAGCAGGATAAGCTGTATGGTTTTCAAACCGTTCTGTTTCTTTTTACGATTAGTTTTCACGCCATGCTCCTTTCGCCATGGCTTGAGTTTAACACAACCTCAGCTCAAAGTAAACCACTTCAATCTTCCATTGCGTCCATTAACGCCTTGCCGCCGTAGCGAAGGCAGCTTTTGAGCCTGCGGCGTCCACGCTTTATCGTGCGGCTGACGCTTGAAATACTCAGGCCAAGCTCATCGGCGATATCCTGCATGCGCATCTGCTCAAGATAGTACATGTACACCATCTGGCGCTGGCGGCGGGTAAGCTCACGATCGATAGCACGCTTTACCGATGCCGCCATGCCCCCATCCCCGCTGTTTTCTACTATTTTAATAAAGTTGCGCAGGGCTGCATATTCTTCCTGCTTAGCAAACATATTCAGCTTTTTCCCGTTCATGTTTTTCATCTCCGTAATAGTTTTCAAGGTATCGTGAGGTCGCTATGGCATCCCTCGCCATGTTCGTGAGCATGGAGATCTTCCGGCGCAGTCGCATTTTGTCCATCTCGCACATTTTCTCCCGTTTGAGCCGTGTCTCAAGCTCCTCAGCCCGTATGCGGCAAACCTCGCCGCTTTTTCTGTATTCTCCGGACAATTCGGCTATGGTCATTTTTATCTCCTCCGGTATGTAAAATTTCTTTGCTGATTTTTGAATTTTATTGTTGACAAAACCATGTCGGTTTGCTATTATATTTGAGCCGGTATCGTGCTGGTGTAGCTCAGTTGGTAGAGCAGCTGATTTGTAATCAGCAGGTCGGGGGTTCGAGTCCGTCCACCAGCTCCATCGAGAGCGCACATGATACCGAAGTTGATATGGGGGAATTCCCGAGTGGCCAAAGGGGACAGACTGTAAATCTGCTGGCAATGCCTTCGATGGTTCGAATCCATCTTCCCCCACCAAAAATCCTGCACGAAAGTGCGGGATTTTTACTTATTACCTCTTCACTTTTCACTCTTCACTTTTCTCGCAGGATTTTTGAACGAATGATTTAGCTGTGCTGACAAGGAGGCTGCCATGCACGATCTTAACCGTTTTTTATCTGCGCAGAAACGGTCGTATGACGCTGCGCTCAGGGAAATAAAGTCCGGACACAAGGCAACGCACTGGATGTGGTACATCTTTCCGCAGATAGCCGGTCTCGGCTTCAGCTCCACCGCTCGGTTTTATGCGATAAGCTCCATGCAGGAGGCAAGGGACTACTACGCCCATCCCGTGCTCGGCAAGCGGCTCGTTGAGATATCCGAGGCGCTGCTTGCGCTTGACACCAATGACGCAGCTGCCGTCATGGGCTATCCAGACGATCTCAAGCTGCGCTCGTCGATGACGCTTTTCTTGGCGGCCAGCGGCGACGCGGTGTTCCAAAAGGTGCTTGACAAGTTCTATTCCGGCAAGCCCGACAGCAAAACGCTGAGCATTCTCGGCCTGTAAACTCAACACACTGAGCGGTTTTCACAAACCGCTCTTTTTTTCATGCGAAAATGTGAACTTTCTGTTGACTTTAGGCGGTTCGGCGTTTATAGTTTTAATGTTGTTTTTAAATTTCGTTTATAGTCTTAATGTTGTTTTTAAATTTGTATTAGGAGAGTCGAAATGGAAAAGATCTTCAAGCTCAAGGAAAACGGCACTAATGTCCGCACCGAGCTGGTCGCCGGACTGACCACCTTTATGACGATGGCTTACATCATCGCCCTCAACCCCAACCTGCTGACAAACTTCGCAGGCGGCACGCCCCTGTGGAACGCAGTGTTCATGGCGACCTGCATAGCCTCGGCTATCGGTATGCTCGTCATGGCATTTGCCGCAAACAAGCCCTTTGCTATGGCACCGGGCATGGGTCTTAACAGCTTCTTCGCCGTTGTTGTGGCAAACATCGCCGCAATGGCGCATTTAAGCTATGAGGAAGCCTTCCCCGCCGCTATCTGCATCATCCTCGTCGAGGGCGTTTTCTTCGTCGTCCTGACCCTTTTCTCCATCCGTGAGAAAATAGTCGAGGCCATCCCCGCCGGCATCCGCATCGGTATCACCCCCGCCATCGGCCTTATGCTGCTGAACATCGGCTTCGGCTCGAACGCAGGCATTTACAGTGAAAAGGGCGGCCCGTTCTATGTCCTGTCCACCTTCTTCGGAAGCCTCAGTCCCTCCGTCGTTCAGGACACCGTCGGCAGCGCATACCCCCAGATGGTTCTGTATGTTGTCACCATGCTCGTCGGCGTATTCGCCATCATCATTCTCAACCACCACAAGGTCAAGGCTTCGGTCATCCTCGGTATGCTCGTCTCCTGCATCATCTACTGGACAGGCAGCTTCATATTCCTCGACACCAACCCGTTTGCCTCGCTTCAGGGTGCATCGTTCGTTCCGCCTTTCAAGGACATGCTCGACACGACCTTCTTCAAGTTCGACTTCAAGACCTTTATCAGCATCGGTTGGTTCACCGCTCTGACGCTGGTCATAACCTTCTGCATGATCGATATGTTCGACACCATCGGCACCCTCGTCGGCACCGCCGCAAGGGCGGATATGCTCGATAAGGACGGCAAAATGCCGCAGATGAAGGAAGCCCTGCTTGCCGACGCTATCGGCACGGTTGCCGGTGCCTGCACCGGCACCTCCACCGTCACGACCTTTATCGAGTCCGGCTCCGGCGTCGAAGCCGGCGGACGCACGGGTCTTACCGCTCTGACCACCGCAGTGCTCTTCCTCGCCTGCATGTTCATTGCTCCCATTGCAGCGCTCATCCCCGCACCGGCAACGAGCGCAGCGCTTATCTATGTCGGCATTCTCATGATGAGCGGTCTGAAGAAGGTCAACTGGGACAACATTCTCGAAACCGTTCCCGTTGCACTCATGCTCATCTTCATGCCCATCACCGGCTCTATCGGCCACGGCATCGGTATGGCGCTCATCGCCTACACCGTTATCGCCGCCTGCACCGGCAAGGCAAAGCAGGTCTCTGCGCTGACATATGTGCTGTCGCTGCTGTTCCTTATAAAGTTCTTCTTTGTGGTCTGATTAAACAGTTGCCCTATCCGCCGTCTCCGGACGGCGGATTTTTTATGCTGACGAGAGCCGAGCTCCTATCAGCTTACGACGGCGGCAGGCTCAGCTCCTCGGGTGTCGTGACCTCGCTGCCGATGAGGCGTGCACGCTCAGGGCGGGTCAGCTCGTCAAACAGCGCATCAAAACAGTCGCTGCACACAAATTCGCTGCATTTGCCCTCCGTCCACGAGTACATTTCCTGCCACGGCTCGATGAGTGCTCCGCATTCGCCGCAGCGATAGTTTTTTCGCCTTTTGCTATTCATCTTCGTCACTCCCTTGATGATTTTTATGCAATTGCATCTCGTGATAATGATAATACTCGCATTTGCATAATATGTCAAGTGAGAATTATGTTAATTTTTTGCCTGTTTTTTCTACCGATTTAAAACTTTATCTTATTGTTGTGAAAAGTTGCCTAAATTGGGGGTCATTCTTTAGAACAACTCACAATTGTAAGTTTAATTAAGTAGGAATAAAATCTTTTCGATAGGGAAATGAATCCCCGAGCAAAGTATCAATTTTTTCATAGGAGAGAAAAAAGAAATGATTACTAACGAATACCTTCAGCGCGTTCTTGCGGATGTTCAGAAGAACCATCCCGGTGAGCCCGAGTTCCTTCAGGCAGTCGAAGAGATCTTCGAGAGCCTCCAGCTCGTCGTTCCCAAGCACCCCGAATGGGAAGCAGCAGGCCTTATCGAGCGTTTCGTAGAGCCTGAGCGTGTTATCATGTTCCGTGTTCCCTGGGTCGACGACAACGGCAAGGTTCAGGTCAACCGCGGCTACCGTGTACAGTTCAACTCCGCAATCGGACCTTACAAGGGCGGTCTCCGTTTCCACCCCTCGGTCAACCTTTCCATCGTTAAGTTCCTCGGCTTCGAGCAGATCCTCAAGAACTCCCTGACCACCCTCCCCATGGGCGGCGGCAAGGGCGGCTCCGACTTTGACCCCAAGGGCAAGTCCGACGCAGAGGTCATGCGTTTCTGCCAGAGCTTCATCACCGAGCTGTACCGTCACATCGGCCAGTTCACCGACACTCCCGCAGGCGACATCGGTGTCGGCGCTCGTGAGATCGGCTTCATGTACGGCCAGTACAAGAAGATCGTTGACCGCTTTGAGGGCGGCGTCCTGACCGGCAAGGGTCTTACCTATGGCGGCTCCCTCGCTCGTACCCAGGCTACCGGCTACGGCATCTGCTACTTCTCCGACGAAGTTCTGCATTACCACGGCAAGTCCTTCGAGGGTCAGACCGTTGTTATCTCCGGCTCCGGCAATGTTGCTCAGTACGCAGCAGAAAAGTGCATTGAGCTCGGCGGCAAGGTCGTTGCAATGAGCGACTCCAAGGGCTACATCTATGATCCCAACGGCATCAACCTCAAGGTTCTGTTCGACATCAAGCAGAAGAGAAGAGCTCGCATCTCCGTCTATGCCGACGAAGTCGCAGGCGCTCAGTATGTCGAGGGCTGCAAGAACATCTGGAATGTAAAGTGCGACATCGCTATGCCTTGCGCATCTCAGAACGAGATGGACGCAGAGGGCGCAAAGGCTGTTATCGCAAACGGTGCATTTGCAGTATTTGAAGGCGCAAACATGCCTCTTACTCCCGAAGCAATCGAAGCTGTCACCTCCGCAGGTCTGCTCTACACCCCGGGCAAGGCTTCCAATGCAGGCGGCGTTGCTACCTCCGGCCTCGAGATGAGCCAGAACTCCATGCGTTACAGCTGGACCTTTGAAGAAGTCGACGCAAAGCTCAAGGGCATCATGCAGAGCATTTTCCAGGAGTGCCTGAATGCTTCCATCGAGTGCGGCAAGCCCGGCGACATGATGGTCGGCGCAAATGTTGCAGGCTTCCTCAAGGTTGCCGATGCAATGATGGCACAGGGCATCGTCTGATCCTAACAACAGATTTCAAAAAAAGAGAATGCTTGGGCGGATTCAGATAAGGTGAAATCGGTTTTGACCGGCTCTTTTCCGCCCATACTTCACAAAAATCTCCGGTAATACACAAAGTATTGCCGGAGATTTGTTGTTTTGTCTTGACGAAAAATAACTCTGTCAAAACTGCTGCGCACCCTGTAAAATTGAATTTTTTCTCGAGGCAAGGCAAAGCATGACGGGCATAATGGACATATATGGCCTAATGCTTTAACGCAGCATCGGGGAAAAAGGCTTTTTACAGGGCGATTTATCCTTGTCTGAATTCGCCCTTGGGCACTCTCTTTTTTTGTGCATTTCAAAGCTTTCGCTTGTAATTGTCCCAACAATTATATATAATTGTAAAAAAGCACATACAACAAGGGAAAATCGTGGCGCCGCAGACCGTGCGGGCATGTCCCAAGGAGGGTGGATGCAATGGATAGTGAGAAATTAAGCGAAAAAATGAGCGATGAGCAGCTTGCAAAAGCACTCGGCCGCTATCAGGCAGCGGAAAGTCTTTGCATGCTTATCGGCATTATTCTCGTTGCGGCGGGCTGCATTTCGGCGGTCTTGGTGCATAACCTTGCGCTTCTTGCGGTGCTGGTGTTTGTCGGCGTCGGCCTGCTTGTTTTCGGCGCATTGCCTGCGCAGAAAAAGAAAAAGGCTCTGCTGAAGCAGCAGATGGGCGAATTCTTCGATGCCGAGCGTGAAAAGCTCTTCGGCAAGGACCCCGAAACGCCGGAGCTTCCCATAGGCCGTGAGCATCTGAAGAGCATTGACATATGCACGATCGATTGGGCGGAAATTTCCGTTGAGAATTTCCACGAGGGTGAGCATGACGGCATGCTGTTTTCGGCCGCAAATGTGAGTCTGAGCCGTACCGTTGAGGAAAAGTCGGGGCCTAATAACGACAACTGGATGACCCGCACAGAGACGCTGTTCACCGGTCTTGTCGTCCGCTGTAAGGGTGTGCGCCGTGTTCTGCCGGAGGTGACGGTCACCTCCCGCTTCCAAAAGCGCACTGCCGATGATCTCAAGTCCCCCGCCGCATTTTTGGATAAATTCTCTGCCCGCACCGCAAGCGGTGACAGCGCCGACAGTGCCGTGACGGCGCAGCTTCTCGAATTCGTGCAGGCAATGGAGAAAGCCGGCGGCAAGCTGTTCGGCTTTGCCGTCAGGAACGGTGACCTGACCTTGGCACTTGAGACGAGGTATGTTTTCGCAAATGTTCCGCCGCAGCTCGACCTGCGTGACATTGATGGCATCCGCAAGTGGTACATCTCCTCACTCAAGGGTATGAGTGACCTTTTGGACATCATAAAGCAGACTGCATAAGGAGACAGATATGGATAACGAAAGAAAGAATTTGACCGACAAGGAGCTCGGTGCAGAGCTTAACAAGGGCAAGGCCGGCAAATTAGGCGGCAGCGTGCTCGTTATTGTCGGCATTATCGTGACGATCATCGGTCTCGTGTCGGGTCCGTCCATCGTCGTTTGCATCATCGGCGTTATCATCGCCGCTATGGGCAGTTCCGCTAAAGGCAAGGCCAAGGACGAAGCAGGCAAAAAGGCCTATGATGCCATCGTTCCCGAGCTTATCGCCCGCAATTTCGAGACCGTAGACTACTCACCCCGTGAGCACATCCTTGACGCTGAGTGCTCGAACATCCCGCTCATTGACCACTCTCACCTCAAGCGCAGCGGTGCCATCAGAGGCAAGTACCGTGGGCTCGATACGGAGCTTTGCAGCATTGTTCTGACCGACGAGAGTCAGTATCAGGACGAGAACAACGGCCAGTGGTACACAAACGAGCAGGAGCTCTACAGCGGCCAGTGGCTGGCGTGCAAGCTTGGCAATACCGCCCCCGTGAGCTTCACATTTTGGCCGAGGGGAAAGCTCGATAAGCTTGTCCGCTACCCGACCGTCACGACCGACAACGAGGACTTCAACAGGCGATTTAACCTCAGCTCGAATAACGAGGCCGAGGCTCTGCGTTACCTCAGCCCGAGCCGCATGCAGCGTATTCTCACGCTTTTGGACAGCTCATTCGGCGAGGTGTCCGTCAGTCTGCACGACGACGGTCTGCTGTACATTGCCGTCAAGAGCGGCCACGGCTTTTTCGATATCTGCAAGGGCAAGGAAAATGTCGATGCCCTGCGTACACGCTACACCCGTGAGCTCAAGTGGTTCACAGATATGGTCGATATATTTAATTCATAAGAAAAAAGGTATAGCTGTGGCTATACCTTTTTTGTTTTATCCAACGCTCGTGCCGTTCACGGTCAGCGAGCCGGTTATATTAACGGTGCCGGTTATATTGACGGCACCGTTATTTTTTATTGTTATAGCTGCACTGTCGGTCTTGATATAGACCTCCCCGGGCAAAAGCCCATCGGGCGTATCGCTGCCGACAACGCCGAGCAGCACGCTTGAGCCGTCGCTGCCGCTTAATCTAAGCTGCGTCTCGCCGGTTTTTGGCAGGCGCAGAATGCCGCCGGCGCAAAGCACATCGTCATCGCCGTCTGTAACGGTGCAGACGGAAGCCGTGCTCATCTCCGTCGCCAGTCTTCTTTTAGTTTCCGATAACCACATATCAAACCTCCAGTGTGATCCTTGTTCCGGCGCTGACGGCATCGCCCCAGCAGTGGGTCTTAATGACACGGCAGCTCTGGTTTATCGCAAGCGCCATGCACTTGAGCGTCACTGTATCGTCCGGAAAGCACGGGAACTGCTCGTTAACGACGATCTCAACGCAGTGCTTGCCGGACCTTGAGCACTCGATCTGATACCGGCCGGTGAAGGTCGTGTCGACAGTCGTGCCGCCCGAGATGACATTGTCAAACTTCTCGGTGTAGAGATACCGGCGACTGCTGCCGCCACGGTTTATAAACTCCGTATTATCAAGCGTGTAGTTGCCGCCGGTGGATCGGTTTGTGACGATTATCTGCGAGATGATGCCGTAGCGCTCATCCTTGAGCTTAACGGACACCGCCTTTTCTTCAGCGTTTAAGCTTAGGCTGCTGCCTGTTCTCCTGCCCATGTACAGCTTGCCGTTTTTATCGAATCTCGGCGAAGCGTGCACGCTTTTCAGGCAATAGCGCTTGAGCACCGTCCATGCGCTGTCGCCGTCTCTGACGGAGAACATGAGCACCTGCGGCATCGTGCCGTCATTGACATTCGTGACCCCGTAGGGGGTGACATACTTTTCGAGCATTGAGCTTTTTGTCATGGAGTAGTGCATGCACTTGGGCTCCTCGTTATCCATGAGCAGCGCCGCAAGTGAGCGGCCGTTTACGCTCACGGTCGAGCCGCTTTCGTCGATGCTCACCTGATACTCATCGACAACGCCGTAGAACACCGTCGCACCGTCGTTTGTGCCCTTAAAGCGCACGGCATCGCCGAGCTTGGGCAAAAGTGCCGCCGTATAAAGCATCTTGACCTCAAAATAGTCGCAGGGCTCGCCCGTGCCGTGGCAGACATCCCACGACAGAAGCTCGGGCAGCTGATACTGCGTGCCGTCTTTGTCTATTAGATAACCTTTCATGCTTCCTCCTATGATATCCTTACTAACCGTCCATTGTCGAGAACATCTGTGCTTGCTATCTGCGGGTTGAGCGCAAGAAGCTCTTCAAGCTCCTTTGAGTACCTCGCCGCAATTAGTGCAAGGGTGTCGTTGTATTCTGCTGAGACATACTTTGACTTGTTTGGGTCGAGAGAGCCGGCAGTGTAGCCTGTCTGATCCTCGCATTCCCAAAACTCAAAGGCGTAGCTCACATACTCGTCACGGGGTTCTTCTTTTAAGCTGAGCTTTGCAAAATACGCCTTCACAGGCGGCCACACGGAATGTTCGAGCCAGCCTGCTCCCGTGTAGGAAAAGCTCTTTGCGAGGCGGCGGAAGCTTTCGTAGGCATCGGGGCCTGTAAATTCGCCCTCGCCCTTGAACACACGGTGCTGCACGCCGAGGTTCTGCACCGTGAAGCCCGACAGCGGCAGCTTATAGCTGTGCAGCGTGCGCCGCAGCTCAACCTCATAGGTCGTTGGATTGTTAGGCCAAGTAAAGTCCCTGTATTTCATTGGTGCAAGCATTTTATCCCTCCTTAATAGGTCTCAAAGCCGTTGTCGTAGCGTCTTGCGTCGCGGCCGAAGTATTCCGAAAGCTCGGACATGTAGCGGCGATTCACCAAAAGCTGCGTAATATCCTCGCACAGGACATTTTTGCTGTCCTGCCGTTCGATATTTGTGTTTTCGCTCTCCATGCTCACACTTCCTTTCTGGCCTCGGCCGTCAGCGTGATCTTTTCAAGCAGAGGCTCGCCTGCTCGGCGCTCGATCTCTACGCTCTTTAGGCGGCACTTGCTATAGGTCACAACGCTGTACGCTCTTTTTACCCTGAGTGTGAACTCATCGAGCATCGGGAAGATTATCGCATCGTTAGACTCTTCCCTTGTGAGCACGACCTCGAAGCTTTTGCCGCCCGCCGTGATTGACACGGGCTGCGCCTCGCCGATGGCCTTGAGCTCGTGCAGCTCGGTTTTAACACGCTCCGTTATGCTGCGCACCAGGGCTACCCTGAGGTTATTAACATATATCGCTGCATCGCTGTCGGAGTATGCGACTGTCTGTGTAAAAGCCATCAGTCCACCTCCAGTGCAAATGCGGCGTTGGGCGCACTCAGCGAGCGCACGAGATTTGCCGATGCCTCCACGGTACACTCGCAGCGGTACATTTCGCTTTGTGCGTCGTACTGCACCTCGCCCGTTTCGAAGCCCTTTATCGTCAGTGTATCCATACCGCCGAGGCTGAGAAAAGCATTCTCCTTGAGGCTTTCGCAGTTCGGCGAGGGCGAGTAGATATCCAAGCCAATTCTAAGTTCGCCGTGACTGCCGAGCATTTCCTTTACAACGCCGTTTTCAAGGCTGATGCCGATATAATTTCCGCAGCCGCAGGCCGTTATCTTTGCCGAGCGCATCGACACGCAGACCGTGGCCTTGCTCTTGTCGATGACCGTTTCGGGAAACGCCATGACGGCGTTTATGCCGCTTTCAACGAGAAAGCTTATGATGTTCTCGATCACAGTGCTAAACATGCGTTCACCATCCCTTTCGTCTCAAAATGCACTCGTTGTGTGAAAACTCGCCGAATATGCGCACCTGCTCAACACGCATGATCTCGTATTTTTTGCCTGCGTATACGATGATATCGCCGACCTCCGGCTCGAGGGCGTCGGTTATGAGTCTGTAGCGCTCGCCTTGAAGCACGCCGACGGGCATGTTCGTTTTGGGGTCGGAATTGCTTTTGTTGATGACCGACAAAAATCCCTTTGCCGAGCTGCCGCCGACCGTGATGCTCTCGCCGTAGGTCGTGATGACCTGTGAAGAAAGGCTCATCCCACGACCCCCTTAAACTCAAAGCCGCCGCAGTCAAGATATGCCGACAGCATGCTCTCGGCCCGCATTCTCAGCGACTGCGCGCAGCCGGTCTTGGTGCCGTCACGCAGCGAAACGCTGAGCTCACCGGCCTTAAACGAGTCTATCTTGTCGTTGGGTATGTTCCTCAGCTCGAGATACAGCGAAAGCGCAAGCACTGCCGCAGCGCTGACGAAAAGCTCCTCGATATCCGAGCTATTTACGCCCGAGCGCAGCTTCGATTCAAGCTCCGCCGCCGCAGTCTGGCACGCACTGCGCAGCGCCTTGCCCTCGTTTCCGAGCGGCGAGGCTGCGAGCATTTCCCTTGCCTTGCTTTCGATATCCTGATTTGTATATGCCATAGCTGTTCCTCCTTAAAGCGAAGCAGGGCAAAAGCCCTGCTTCCTGTGTGTTATCAGACCTTGAGTACCTTAGATGCCTCGGTGTAGAGCTTTGCGAAGCCGGAAATGCTGGTGATTGCGGCTCTTTCAAGCTGGCGGTCGATGAGGCGGTCGTACTCGACGCTTACATCGCCTGCGGTGACCATCTCAAGAGCGTAGCCCTTGTCAAGGCCGATGGCAGTGCCCGCCTTCATGGCAGAGCAGCGGATGAGCTTTGCGCCGAGGGGATTGCCCGGCTCGCCCGTGCCCTGGAAGTTGAGACCTGCCATGGGGTTTTTAAACTCCGAGCAGTTGAGGATCTTGAGCATCACATCGGGTGCAACGAGCATGGTGTTCATGGTGTAGGGGTCAAAGCGGTTCCAGAACGCCAGCAGCTCTGCGTAGCTAAGGCTACCGGCAGTGCCGCCGATGGTGTCGTCGCCGACTGTGAGAGACTCGGCGGTGTTGCCGTTGCCGTCACCGTTTACGATGACATCGATAGCGTCCTCAAGATGCATGCGCATGATCTGATTGCCGATCTGGCGCAGCATGACCGAAAACAGGTCAAGGCGCTGGAAGCGGATAGCCTCGTAAGATGCGACGAGCATTCTGCCGCGCTTTTTCAGGCTTACAAGGTGATCAGCGGCACGGATCTCGGTCTGCGGGATGAGTGCGCCCTCGCCGACGAAGCGCAGTGCCTTGTCGTCCTCGGAAGCGGCCGAGTAGATGGAGCGGTAGTCCATGCCCTCAAAGCGAGTGACCGATGCGGTGATGGAAGGCAGGATATTGCCCTCCTCCATGCCGGCCTTTACGCTTCTGGAGACATACTCGGGGAACAGAACGGCAGACTCGGAGGTGGAGAAAAACTTCTCGACGACATCGCTGCCTGCGCCACGGACCTTAATATCGAAACGCTTGAGCTGGCGCTGGAATGCGTCCATACCCTCATAGGGAGTGCCCTTGTAGTTTTCGTTGGGGTCAAGACCCTCGAGCACCTGCTCAAAGCTCTTGCCTGCCTCGGAATACATACCCTTGTCCAGTCTTATCTCATTGAAATTGTATGCCATTTTAATTTCCTCCTTACATGATGAAGCCGACGGTGGCGGCGGTGCTGTCGACCTTGATAACAAGGTACTCTCTGCCGGTGTCGGCCTTTTTGACCTTGCCGCCTACATCGGCAGCAAGCTTTGCAAAGCCTACGGCGGGAGCGGTGCCGGTGTAGCCGACCTCGATGTAGCCGTGGGTCTTGACGACGGCAAAGCCGTCTGCGGTGTCGATGCAGTAGCCTGCGAAATTATCGGCTGCGGCGCAGGCTGCGACGGTGTTGTTGGCGCTTACCTTGACAAACACGCCTTTTTCGGTACCGCTTGCCTTTTCAAAGGAGAGCACCTGCTCTCCGACGCCTTCAAAGCTAACTTTCATTTTTTGTTTCCTCCTAAATCAGATGATGTACTCGTCACCGTCAAATTTGGTGACCTCTCCCTTGCCCGGGAGCTGGGTTACGGGCGGGTACAGCTCGGCTGACCTCGCCTCAAATGCGCTCTTCATCTCAAGAAGCGCCGCCTCGTCGAGTGTCGCAACGCTCTTTGACAGCGCCGAGTGCAGCGACTTATCGCACACAAGGCACAGTCTCAGGACCTCGCTCCGAAGTCCGTTAAGGTACTTTTCGCCGAGTTTGGCTGCCTTTTCGAGTCTTTCGTATTCGGGGGCAAAGCGCTTGCCCTCTTCGGTCTCGACAAAGCTTTTGATAACTCCTGCGCCACGCTGGGCAGGCACGGCGACAAAGCTCCACTCGTAAGCGTCTACTGCGCCTTCGAGTATTGCGTAGCACTCCTTGCCGCCGTAGGTTCTGCCCTTAACATGGGTGCAGGTGCCGAGCTCCTCGCCGCAGACGCTGCACACGCTGCGTGCAACCGAGCAGCCCACGCTCGTTTCACGCTTGATGCCGCCGTCTATCTGAGCGATAAGCTCGGCGTTTGCCTCGGTGCGCAGCATGTACGCATAGCCCTTGAGGTAGACATAGGCTGCGCCGAGTGAGTTCTTGCGGTTTTTATCCGTGACAAGCTCCGTGCGGTAAATGCGTGCGACCTGGTTATCGCTGCGCCAGTCATGGTCGCAGATGCCGGTCACACCGACGAAAAGCTCGCCTAACTCACGCAATGTTGCCTCGGAAAACCGCTCGTGATCCCTATCGATCTCGTTGTCGCAAAGCAGCACCGAGAAGATATACACATCCTCGGCGCTTAGCTCCGCCTTCGCAAAGGCGTTGACCGCCTTGAGTTCCTCGGCGGTGCAGACGAGCTCCTTGCCCCCGCTTCCGCCTTTAATGATCTTCATTGCTTTTTCCCTCTTCCAAATAAATTTTCTCTGCCTGAGCGTTATAAAGCGCCGCCTTTGCCTCCTCGACCTGATCCTGAAGGTTTATCGCCTCCCATTCAAGCTCGCAGGAGCAGGCATAGCCGTGCATGCACAGCCACATATCGCATATGCGCAGCATCACCGGCTCAAGTGTGCGGCGTATCGCATTGAGCTCGCTTGTCATGAGATCTGCCTGCTGCGCCGACATTCGCTCGGTCGTCGACCAGTTAAGTCCGAGCAGGAACGGGGGTATACCCGTCCTTGCGATGAGCTGTTCAAGTATCTGGCGCACGGGCACCTCGCTGTCGAGTATCTGATTATCTGCGCCGATGACCTTGACCTCGACATCTCCGACGGCGACGAAGTCACGCACACTTCCGTTTTTGCTGCTCTGCATTGCTTCCGACCACTGTTTTGCTATCTGCTCTGCTCTGTCCTGAGCCGTTGCCCTGTCGATGATATCGCCCTGCGGCTTGTACACAACGGCGAAACGGACATTGCCCGCCCGCTCCCAGTTGATACCGAGAGACTGATAGATCTTCAGCAGGATGCCGCACAGGAAGGGCATACTGCGCAGCATCGAAACGCCGTAAGGCGAATCTGTCTCAGGGTTAAAGGGAGTGAACAGCAAGAGATTCTGGTACGGCATGGGTACGGTGTCGCCGTTTTCGCCCGCACAGCATAGTTCAAAATCAAGAGGGGTATCGCCCTCACGAATGAGAACATCGGCGACATTTCCGCATAGCACCGCCGCTATCTCACGGTCGCCTCGGGTGACTATCTCGCCCACGGCTCTGCCGCAGGTTATCATCGAGTCAAGGTACTGTGCCATAAACGCTCCGAGTCCACACTGCCCGCGCCCGACATCGACCGTGCGGATAAACTCGTTAAGCTCCGCCTGTGCCTTTGCATCCGAGCATCTTGCCTCAAAGCCTCCGGTCAAGCGGATGATCTTCATGATCGCCGCATCGACGACAGGCACGGCCTCTCTGATCGAACGGTAGAGCTTCGTCTCTGCGCTGCCGAGCGGCACATAGCCGTCAAGCAGTCTGAATGGGTGCGTATCGCAGGTGCGCAGCTGCACCGACGGAGCCGGTCTTTTTTGTTTTCCTGTAAAAAGTTTCATGCTTCCTCCTATCTTTCTACCCACACAGCCCCGATAGGCTCGTGGGCTTTGGATATGCCGACCGCAAAGTAACGAATATCGTCCATTGCATGGTCAAACTGCTTGAGCGGTGCGTCCTTGCCCGCCTTTTCGTCCCAGCGATACTGGTAGAACTCACGAAGTGCGTCATCGCAGCCACGGCAGATTTTAATTTTGCCGCTTTTCAAAAGGCTCGCCGTGAGCCGTATACCGGACACAACATCGTTGTCTGCCTTTTCGACCTTGAAGCCGCAGCGGGTCAGCGCCTCGATGAAGCTTGCCGCCGAGGGATCGACGATGACCCTTGACGGGCGGATATCGCCGCACAGTGCCTTGAGGTCCTCGACATACTCGCTGTCGGTTTTCTGCACCCCGACCTTGCGTGAGTCGTAATAATACTCACGAAGCCTGTACCACTCGCCGCCGCACCTGCCCCACAGCCCGAAGGAGCTGGGATTTTTCGTGCCGTAGTCGCAGGAGACAATGTGCTCGGTGCAATTTTCGGGCACCTCGCACAGCATGCTCTCGTCGAAAAAGTCGTACACCCTGCCCGCCGGTATCACCCACTGACCAAGGATGAACCTTCGGTAAAAGTCGCCGCTGTACATCCGCTTATAGCGGGCGATGATACTGCGGGAAAGCGCCGGGTTATCCTCGAGCGAAAAGTGGATATACAGCGCCTTTCGTTCCGTCGCTTTGACTATCCACTCCCGATAAAACCAGTGGTGCGGACTGTCGGGGTTGCAGTTGAACCAGATCTTGCTGCCTGTGACCGAGCAGCGTGCGCAGGCCTGCTCGACAAAGGAGCGTGGCATCAAGACGACCTCATCCATGAGTATGCCTGCCAGCGTCACGCCCTGTATGAGCGACTGCGAGCCCTCATCCTTTCCGCCGAAAAGATAAAAGCTGTTCGTCCTGCCCATGTAGGATATCTCGACAAGTCCCCGTGAGACCTTATCGCTCACGCAAAAGCCGATATCCCGCAGCACCGGCAGCAGCGGCTCTAACAGATTGCGGCGGATACTGGTCTTTGCCTTGCCGCAAATGCCGAAGCGTTCGCCGGAAAAGCGGCGCATCGCCCAGCACACAAACGAGATACCCATGCACATTGTCTTGCCGCTTCGCACCGCTCCGTCGCAGATGACGGCATCGTAATCACGGTAGGGCGAGCTGTCGCTCCACCACGAAAGTGCCTTGAGCTGAGTTTCGGAAAAGCTTTTAAACTTCATGTGCTTCCCCGCCCAGCCTGTCGGCCGCCTTGTCTATGGCTGCGTAAAAGTTAGATGCCGCCGCCTGTTCGCCGCTCCCGGCACGCTTCAGCTCGTTAAGCTCCCGGATGACCTCGAGCTTATCCAGCAGCTTTATCTCGACCGCACCGTTTGCGCTGCGCTTCATCTCGGTCAAAAGCGAAAGATCCAGATCGTCAAGCAGTGACAGATCCTCCTCGTCGAGGAACAGGAGCTTGACGGCATCGTTGGGCGAGGACACCGCAAGCTTTTCAAGAAGTGCGTCCGGTGAGCCGGACTTTGCTTTTTTCTTCATTCCTATCACCTCTCACCCATAGGCTGCATCAGGGCGAAAGTTGTACGTTTGCGTACAACAAAAAATTCATCCGAGCGAATTTTTTTCGATTTCGGATGAACTGTTGTATATTATGAAATTTATGGCTGCAAAAATCAAGTTGCTTCCTAAGCAGCGCATTGCGGCAGCGTTGTGATGGGATTTGTGAGATAGATTTGTGTCAGGCAAAGTGAAAAGCGCAGGGAATACTTTGTGTATTGGCGAGCATTTTCACTAAGCATGGCGCAAATATAGCCGCAAAGACCGCACATAACATGCCGCAGTACGCTGCAAATAGAAACGCCCCCGACAGCGTGTGCTGTCGGGGGCTATCCCGCTTTTGCCGTTGGGCCCAATGGTAACCTGCACAAATAAGCAGGTGGGTCGCCTAAGTTCTGTTTCGCTGCTTCCAACTTCCGGCACAAGGCCGGGAGGCCTGCAATCCGCAGATTCAAATCGGCATCCCTTATTAGAGATGTGGGTTTATTGGGCCAATGTCAATTATGACACCGCGCACAAAGCAGGAGTACATTACTACTATATAGGTATTGCCCGAGGCGTCTGATTATTCCTCGTCGTCGGCCTCGGCCTCAAAGATGGTAAGGAACATCTGATGCACCTGCTCAAGCTTCTCGTCATCGTCAATGGACTCATAAAGCTCGTCGCCGTTTTCGTCGGTGACGATATTCAGCAGGATAAGGCCGTAGTCGGGGTCATCCTCGTCCATATCGGTGGGCAGAAATGCTGCATAGCTTTCGCCGTTATAATCAATGGTGTCGAGCAGCTCAAGCTCAAATTCGTTGCCCTCGTCATCTATAATGGTAACAAAATCGTTGCCGTAATCTTCTTTCATAAGAATGATCCTCCTTATTTTCGTTCACGATCATTCTAACCCATATCACTGCATAAATCAAGTTTAAGTTGGCGGTAGCCGAACACCTATCGGTTTTGACGGGCAGCTTTCCGCCCATGCTTCGCTAAAGCCCTGGCCCATATATCTCCATTATGCCCGTCGGGCTTTATCTTTGCCTGAACGAAAATCTGCTCCCTCAAAACTGCAAGGCATCTGTCAGTAGTGTTTTTCGAGGGATTTTCGGCTTCCTTTTGGCGCAGGCGGGCTTTGTGCCCGGCAAGACGAAAAAAGGTGGAAAGCACCGAAAGGGCACACTGACAGACGATAGGGATTCGGCTCCCGCCAACTTCTTACGAACTGAAATCCTCTAAAAGCATCAGCAGCTCGTTTTTATTTTCGGCGGGAATGCCCTGCGCAAGCTTGCTGCGGTCAACCGTATTCAGTGTCTCGGTCTCAATATCCGTGACCTTGATGGGCGTTTTGGAGTCTGCGCCCTTAAACACGGCGACATAGCCCGAGCAGTCACGAAGATAGAATTCTGCATTTTTGTCCTCAACGGATGCGTTGCTCACGACTGCCGGCGGGGTGCTCGCCGCCTCGGGTGCTGCGATCGATCTGACTGCACCGACCGTCATGACGACTGCGGTCACGCAAAGCCCCGCAAGCACGGCGATTCTTATTGTATTATTCACAGTTTATCAGCTCCTTTGGGCATTATTATTCCCATGTACGCAAAAATTTAGTATGCCGCCGAAAAAAATTCACAAAAAGTATACTCCGGCTTGACATAATGTGTTATACTTATATACTGATACTTTATCGTATTCTACGCTGTATTTTTTGATACATCACACACATCGCAATTCAAGGAGGTGTGGCCGCTAAATGGAAAACGCAAAGCCCCGCAAGCGCAGTAATGTGTGGCCTGTGATCGGAACTATACTGCTGATAGGTATTCTTACCGCTTTATTGTTCCTGTGCATTTTCGCATTCTACATTAAGACCTGCATTATTCCTACGACGAAGCTTGACCTTAGCGATTACGCACTTAATCAGACGAGTACAATATATTATGAGGACTCGGAGGGAAACTGGAAAGAGCTCACGACCCTGCACGGTCAGGAAAACCGCATTTGGGTCGATTACGACAAAATACCCCAGTACATGGAGAAGGCTCTGGTTTCCATCGAGGATAAGCGCTTTTACCGCCACAAAGGCGTTGACTGGTACCGCACGGCCGGTGCGTTCGTCAATATGTTCGTCGGCATGAAGAATACCTTCGGCGGCTCGACGATAACCCAGCAGCTTATCAAAAACCTCACCCAGCAGGACGATATCACCGTGCAGCGCAAGCTGCTCGAGATATTCCAGGCCATCGAGTTTGAGAAGGATCACGACAAAAAAGAGATCATCGAGTGGTACTTAAACACCGTTTACTTCGGCGAAGGCTGCTACGGTGTTCAGACCGCCGCTCAGACCTACTTCGGTAAGGATGTCTCCAAGCTTTCGCTTGCCGAGTGCGCCGCCATCGTCGGCATAACCAATCTGCCGACCTACTACGACCCGTTCTACAGCGTTGAGAACAACAAGGCCCGTCAGGAGGATGTTCTGGCGTGCATGTACGATCAGGGCTATATCTCAAAAAAGGATTATGAGGAAGCCATCGCCGAGGAGCTCGACTTTGTCCGCGGCGAAAACAGCCCCTCTGCCTCATCGGTGCGCAGCTACTACACCGAGACCGTTATCTCCGATGTAATCAAGGATCTTGCCGCCGAAAAGGGCATCTCCGAGCTTGCGGCACAGACACTTGTATACAACGCAGGCTACGAGATCTACTGCTGCCTTGACAAGAACATTCAGGCCAAGGTCGACAAGATCTATGAGGATCTTGACGCGCTGCCCAAGGCAACGAACGGCACCTCGTCTCAGCTTCAAAGCGGCATCGTCATAATGGATCAGTACACCGGCAAGATAGTCGCTCTGTCCGGCGGCACGGGCAAAAAGACCATTAACTTCGGTCTTAACCGTGCGACCAAGACAACAAGACCGCCCGGATCTTCCATTAAGCCCATTGCGGTCTACGGTCCCGCCGTGGAATATGGGCTCATCTCCCCGTCGACTCTCGTTCTCGACGCCGACGGCTCGCACATTAAGCTCCAGGGCGTCAAGACCGACTGGTTCCCGAAGAACTCGCCCAACCAGTATGACGGCATCATGACCATCAAGGCAGCACTGCGTGACTCGAAAAACACCGTTTCCGTTCAGATAATGGATAAGCTCACCCCGGCGGCATCGCTTGATTTCCTCAGAAACCGCCTCGGTGTCACAAGTCTCATTGACAGCGACGCTGACTACGCCGCTCTCGCCCTCGGTCAGCCGCACTACGGCATAACCGTGAGGGAGATGGCACAGGCATACTGTGCTCTCTCAAACGACGGTACATTTACAAAGGCTCGAACATATACCATGGTCAAAGACCGCTCGGGCAACATCGTTTTGGATAACCAGCCGCAGACGCAGCAGGCTTTCTCCGCCGAGACCGCCCGCACCATGACCTACATGCTCAACTACGCCGCTACCTACGGCACCGGTCACGAGTCGAGGCTGAGCAACATGCCCGTTGCCGGTAAGACCGGTACGACCTCCGATAACAAGGACCGCTGGTTCTGCGGCTACACGCCGTACTACACCTGCGCAGTCTGGACGGGTTACGACACGCCCGAGAAGATGCGCTTCAGCGGCAACCCCGCAGCGCAGATCTGGCAAAAGATCATGGAGGATATCCACAAGGATCTCAAGTACAAGGAGTTCAAGATGTCAACAGGCGGCGCTGCTACCGGCATCTTCGGCAGCCGTTCCGAGCTTGAGGAGCAGAAGCTGACAGAGGAGGAGCGTCAGAAGAAGGCCGAGGAAGAGGCAAAGAAAAAAGCCGAAGAGGAAGCGAAGAAAAATCAGGACACGGAAGCTCCCACCTTCACCGCCGCACCCGCAGCATAATTAAGCATAAGGGGAGCGTCCGAACCCCATTTTTAAGCGGATTTGAGCGCCGCAAGCTTCGTTTTGCTCAATCACAAGGCAACGGCCTTCCTCATTCCCAAAGCCTTGCCTGCGACACTCCTATCTTGCTTAAAAATCGAAGACCTCTGCCATTGGATTTTTGCTCTTTGTCAAGGCAGAGGAGGCAGGAATACACAAGTATTTCAAGGACGATAACGCAGAGAAAGAGTAAAAAGACATGGCAGAGGCGGAGTTTGGACGCTCCCCTTATGCTTTTTCAGGAGGAACAATTATGGCAAACAAACCATTGGAATATAAGGGTCATCCCCTTCAGCGTGCCGGAAACATCGTGTATTACGGCAGCATGAGCGACAAATATATAATCATGCTTCAGATAATGGAGACCAAGAAGGTCAAGGATCTTGATGTGGCGACCAAGGTGTCGCTCCAGCTCCAGCTTACAGACCCCTCCATCAAGTCGAGAGACCGTGTCGTCAAGAAAAGCGAAAAGGACGGCTTTTGGGCGGCAATGGATGTTGCAAGCGTGTGGCTTGAAAGAGCTCTTAACTCATAAGTGACTTAAAGGAGAAGGTGCTGCCTTCTCCTTTTTTTAATAATTTCCACACTGTTGCGTAATGCTATACAAATAGTATTGCTTTATGGTATAATAACGGCAAATAACATAATTAGGGAGGAAAATATGAAGAAAGTCCAATTCACCGAAACCGTACTGCGTGACGCAAATCAGTCGCTTATCGCCACGAGACTTCCCTATGACAAATTTGAGCCCATCCTTGAGAGGATAGACAAGGCGGGGTTTTATTCCGTGGAGTGCTGGGGCGGTGCGACATTCGATGTCTGCCTGCGGTATCTGAACGAGGATCCGTGGGAGCGTCTGCGCAAAATGCGTGCAAAAATGCCGAACACAAAGCTGCAGATGCTGCTGCGTGGGCAGAATATTCTCGGCTACAAGCATTATCCGGACGATATCGTGCGCCGCTTTGTCCGTTGCTCAGTCAAAAACGGCATTGATATCATCCGCACCTTTGACGCACTGAATGACCCCACGAACCTCAAGGTCGCCATTGAGGAGACCGTCAAGCAGGGTGCGGAGGCTTCTGGTGCTATCTCCTACACCACGAGTCCCGTGCACACCATCGGTAAATATGTCGAGCTCGTGCGTGAGCTAAAGGAAATGGGCGTAAGCTCGATTTGCATCAAGGACATGGCGGGCATCATGAGCCCGAAAAGCGCATATGACCTCGTTTCCGGCATAAAGGACGCTGTCGACCTGCCGGTCGTCGTCCACACGCACTCGACAACGGGTCTTGCGTTCATGACCTATCTCAAGGCCGTTGAGGCCGGTGCGGATGTCATCGACACTGCCATCTCGCCGTTTTCCGGCGGCACCTCGCAGCCTGCGACCGAGACGCTAAATTATACGCTCAAGGAGCTCGGCTACGAGACGGGACTTGACGAGAAAATTCTCATCGAAATGGCGGATTTCTTCAAGCCGATACGCAACGAATATCTCGCCGACGGCACACTGAACCCCATTTCCATGTCCACCGACACGCAGTGCCTTAACTATCAGATACCCGGCGGCATGCTGTCGAACCTCTTGAGCCAGCTCAAGATGATGAACGCCCTCGACCGCTTTGACGAAGCGCTCGCCGAAACGCCCCGTGTGCGCAAGGACATGGGCTATCCCCCGCTCGTGACGCCCACAAGCCAGATAATCGGCTCGCAGGCTGTGCAGAATGTGCTTGCCGGTGAGCGGTACAAGAATGTCGGTGCCGAGCTCAAGGCATACTGCCGTGGTGAATATGGCAAGACCCCCGCACCCATCGACGAGGCCGTCCGTGCCAGGATCCTGAACGGCGAGAAGCCCATCGAGGGGCGCTACGCCGACACGCTGCCGACCGATGTTTACGAAAAGGCAGTCGAGCACTTGGGCGATAACGCCCGCTGTGAGGAGGATGTCCTCAGCTACATTGCCTTCCCGCAGGTCGCAGAAAAGTTCTTCGACGAGCGCCGTGAGCGTGAGGAAAAGACCGTGCGCTACACCATCACCGAGGCGTAAGGAGGCAGCAATATGAACGATTTGATCAACATGTCGCTCGGCGATGCCGGGCTGACGGCCGTTTTGGGCTACCTCGTCGTGTTCGTCGGTCTTGCACTTTTGATGTGTGTCGTGATGCTCGTCGGCAAGTTCATGAATATAGAAGCCAAGCCCGCACCTTCCCCTGCGTCCACGCCCGAGAAGGCCCCCGAGCCCGCGCCGGGATCGGCAGGCGAGCTCAAGCTATACGACACAGATCCAAGGGATGCCGCCATGATAATGGCCATCGTTGCCGACAGCTTGGGCAAACCCCTGAACGAACTCCGCTTTATTTCCATTAAGGAGGTCAAGGACGATGAAGTATAAGGTCACTTTGAATAACAGGACATATGAGGTCGAGGTCGAAGCCGGACAGGCCATGCTCGTCGATGAGTACGAGGCCTACGCCCCTGCACCCGCCGCAGCCCCTGCACCCGTCGCCGCAGCTCCGGCTGCCGCATCGGTCTCAGCAGCCCCCGCACTTGCCGCAGGTGAAGTCGTCAAAAGTCCCATGCCCGGCAACATTTTGAAAATAAATGTCACCGTTGGGCAAAAGGTCAACGAGGGCGACACTCTGCTCGTTCTGGAAGCCATGAAGATGGAAAACGAGATCGCCGCGCCCAAGGCCGGCACGGTTGCGCAGATAGTTGTATCCAAAGGTGCGGTCGTTGAGACCGGCGCACCGCTCATTGTGATCTCATAAAGGAGGCTGCGGATGAACATTTTCGATTCGCTGCAAAAGCTTGCGCTTGAGTCGGGCTTTGCTTCCTTCTTCACGACTGACGGTGGCTGGAAAAATCTCGTCATGATACTCATCGCCTTTGTGCTGCTGTACCTTGGTATCGTGAAAAAATACGAGCCGCTTCTGCTGTGCGGCATCGCCTTCGGCTGCCTTTTGTCGAACCTCAGCTACTTTGTCGGGCAGGGCGAAAACGCCCTTTACCATCCCGAGCTGTGGGCGCAGTTCATTGACGAAACAAGCCCATATTATCACAGCTACGGCCACATAATGAGCAATGCCGGGCTCCTTGACTTTTTCTATATCGGCGTTAAGGCCGGTATCTACCCCTCGCTTATATTCCTCGGTGTCGGTGCGATGACAGACTTCGGTCCGCTGCTGGCTAATCCCAAGAGTCTGCTTTTGGGCGCAGCGGCGCAGCTGGGCGTGTTTTTGGCGTTCTTCCTTGCCGTGTGCATCGGCTTTTCCGGCCCCAAGGCCGCCTCTATCGGCATCATTGGCGGCGCCGACGGCCCGACGGCGATATTCACCGCCACACGCCTTGCCCCGCAGCTGTTAGGCCCCATCGCAATTGCGGCGTATTCATACATGGCGCTCATCCCGATGATACAGCCGCCGCTCATGAAGCTTCTGACGACCGAGCAGATGCGTAAGGTCAAGATGGAGCAGACCCGTGAGGTCTCGAAGAAGGAGAAGATCATCTTCCCCATCGTCGTTGCGACCTTCGTCATCCTGCTTCTGCCCTCGACCGCACCGCTCATCGGCTGTCTCATGCTCGGCAACCTCTTCCGTGAGTGCGGCGTGACCGACAGGCTTTCGGACACTGCGCAGAATGCACTCATGAACATTGTGACCATTTTCCTTGCCACCTCCGTGGGTGCAACGATGGTCGCACAGAACTTCCTTGACTGGAGCACACTGAAAATTATTGCACTCGGCCTTGTGTCGTTTATGATATCCACGGCCGGCGGACTTCTCGGCGGCAGGGTCATGTACCGCCTCTCCGGCGGCAAGATAAATCCTCTCATCGGCTCGGCAGGCGTTTCCGCCGTCCCGATGGCTGCCCGTGTCTCGCAGGATGTTGCACGCAAGAGCAACAAGAATAACTACCTGCTCATGCACGCAATGGGTCCGAATGTTGCAGGCGTTATCGGCTCGGCAATAGCCGCCGGCTTCCTGCTCTCGGTCTTCGGAGGCTGATAACAAATCAAAAAATCCCGTTCCGGACGGAACGGGATTTTTGTTGTCTGATTTACTTTGCGTACTCAACGGCCTTGGTCTCACGCAGTACATGGACCTTGATCTGGCCGGGATAGGTAAGCTCTTCCTCGATCTTCTTTGCGATATCACGAGCGAGCAGCACCATCTTATCCTCGGGTACCTCCTCGGGCTTGACCATGACACGGATCTCACGGCCGGCCTGAATGGCATAGCTGCCTGCGATGCCGGGGAAGCTCTTGGATATCTCCTCAAGCTTTTCAAGACGCTTGACATAGTTTTCAATGTTCTCTCGTCTTGCGCCTGGGCGGGACGCACTGATAGCGTCGGCTGCCTGAACGATGCAGGCAACGACGGTATGCGGCTCAACATCGCCGTGGTGGGCTTCGATAGCGTGGATGACCGCTTCGCTTTCCTTGTACTTCTTGCAGATCTCAACGCCGATGGTGACATGGCTGCCCTCGACCTCATGGTCAATTGCCTTGCCGATATCGTGCAGGAGACCGGCACGCTTTGCGGTGGCGACATCAACGCCGAGCTCGGCTGCGATAAGGCCGGAAATGTGCGACACCTCGATAGAGTGATTAAGCACATTCTGACCGTAGCTGGTGCGGTATCTCATGCGGCCGAGAAGCTTGATAAGCTCCTGATTAAGGCCGTGGATATTAGTCTCGAACACGGCTCTTTCGCCTTCGGCCTTGATGGTGGCGTTGACCTCCTTCTGAGCCTTGGCGACCATTTCCTCAATGCGGGCGGGATGAATTCTGCCGTCGGCAATGAGCTTTTCAAGTGCGATACGGGCGACCTCACGGCGAACGGGGTCAAAGCTGGAAACAGTGATGGCCTCGGGGGTGTCGTCGATGATGAGATCGCAGCCGGTAAGAGTTTCAATGCTGCGGATGTTGCGACCCTCGCGGCCGATGATGCGTCCCTTCATCTCGTCGTTGGGGAGAGGTACGACTGAGACGGTGACTTCGCTTGCATGGTCGGCGGCGCAGCGCTGGATGGCGGTGACGATGATCTCTCTTGCACGCTCATCGGCTTCTTCCTTGTACTGAGCCTCGATCTCCTTGACCTTGACGGCCATTTCATGCGTAACTTCGTCTTTCAGAGCGTTGATGAGGTAGTTTTTAGCCTCCTCAACGGTGTAGCCCGAAACCTTTTCGAGCATTTCGAGCTGGCTTTTCTTGATGAGTGCTATCTCGGCCTGCTGAGCCTCGACGGCGGAAATCTTCTGCGCTAAGGATTCGTTCTTGCGTTCGAGAGAATCGGTCTTTCGATCAAGATTTTCTTCCTTCTGCTGAAGTCTTCTTTCCTGCTTCTGCAGGTCGGCACGGCGTGCCTTTTCTTCCCGCTCATACTCCGAGCGGTTTTTGTGTATTTCTTCCTTTGCCTCGACGAGAGCCTCACGCTTTTTGCTCTCGGCGTTTTTTATGGCATCATTTATAATTCGCTTTGCTTCATCCTCTGCGCTCATTATCTCGCGCTCGGCGACCTTTTTGCGGTAGGTCACGCCTAAAAAGAATGCAACTGCAAAAGCTACGATAATTAAAACGATAGCTAACCATAATTTCATAGAAAGTAAACACACCTCCATTCTTTTAGAATTTTGCGGTGGTTTGTAATGCCGGGTTAAAATCTAAGGCAAGACGGACCATCAAGCGAATCCGTCCGTAGAATTGAAAACTAATATCTGAAGGCTGCCTCCCCAAGGCATCCTAAATATTATCCGATATATTTTATCCCGATTATGGTATTATGTCAAGTATTCATGCGGTTTGACTATTGAAAAATTTAAATTATTAGGTTACACTCCTTATATAATGCTTAATTTTTAAAGGAGGCGGCGGTTTTGAACGGTATAACTCTTGTTTTCCCCATCGTTACTGCGCTGTTTATCCTGCTGTTTTTCCTCGGCTGTCCCGCTCCGAAAACGGCGGAGCTCGGTTCGGATGCCCGCCGCAGCTTTTCCCGGCGTGATGCGCTCGTGCTCGGACTTATTGTAATAATATACTCGTCCGTTGCATTTTATAATCTCGGCGACACGAAAGCTCCCCAGAGCTTTTACCGCTTTGAGCCGAGTGAGAGTGTTGAGCTCGACCTCGGCCGTGAGCAGACGGTGTCCTCCCTCATGCTGTACACGGGGCTGAACACCGGCTCGTACACGGTAGAATATTCGCACGACGGCGAGTATTGGTACACCGCAGCTACCGTCGAGCAAAATTACGCTGCACTATTCAAGTGGGTAAGTGCACAATTCATCGACGGCACGGACGCAAACACAAGATACATCCGCCTGACCGCCGACAGCGAGCTATACCTCGGCGAAGTCGCCGTCAAAGGCGAGAGCGGCTCGCTCATCGAGTGCAAGACAAACGCTTCCGAGCTTTTCGACGAGCAGAGCGTCGTGCCCGACTATCAATATTACCTCAACAGCACCTATTTTGACGAGATATACCACGCAAGGACTGCTTACGAGCATCTTCAAGGCATTAACCCCTACGAGATATCACATCCCCCGCTTGGCAAGCTCATCATAGCCTTCGGCATCAAGCTTTTCGGTATGACCCCGTTCGGCTGGCGCTTTTCCGGCACGCTGTTCGGTGTCGGGATGCTGCCGGTTTTGTATGTGCTTTTGAAGAAAATGTTCGGCGGCATCGCCGTTCCCGCCTGCGGCACTGCGATATTTGCCTTTGACTTCATGCACTTCACGCAGACCCGCATCGCAACGATAGACACCTACGCCGTGTTCTTCATTCTGCTCATGTACCTTTTCATGTACCTGTATGTAAACGGCGGCAGGCTGCGGCATTTGGCGCTTTCGGGTGTATTCTTCGGCATCGGCGTTGCCTGCAAGTGGACATGCCTGTACGCCGGTGCGGGACTTGCGGTCATCTGGCTCATTCACTGGATAAGCCGGCTCAAGGACGGCTGCGGCGCAAAGCAGTTTATTAAAAACTGCCTGTTCTGCCTTGTGTTTTTTGTGGCTATCCCCTGCTTGGTCTACTATATAAGCTACTTTGCCTACGGCACGGCGAGGGGTATGCACGGTGTTGGTATGTTCTTTACAAAGGAATACGCCGACATCGTTATAGAAAATCAGAAGTTCATGTTCACCTACCACTCGGGCGTGCACTCGGAGCATCCCTACTCCTCTCGCTGGTATCAGTGGGTGCTCGATATCAGACCTATCCTGTACTACCTGTTGTATTTTGATAACGGCACCCGCTCTTCCTTCGGCGCATTCTTAAATCCAGTGCTGTGCTGGGCGGGGCTCGTTTCCGTCGTCATGTGCGCATACCTTGCGATCAGCCGAAAAGACAGGATCTCGGCATTCATCGTCATAGGCTATCTTGCGCAGCTTCTGCCGTGGGTGTTCATCACCCGCACGACCTTTGAGTACCACTACTTCCCTTCGGCGGTATTTCTGACACTTGCGCTGTGCCGCATATTCTCGCTCATGCGCACGGGGACGAGGTGCTGGCGGGCTAATGTTTACGGGCTGACGGCGCTGTCTATCATACTCTTTGCGGTGTTCTACCCTGTTTTGTCCGGGCAGCCGGTAAATTCCGAGCTTGCGACACGGCTGTTAAAGTGGATGCCGAGCTGGCCGTTTTAAATATTGTATTTTAATGTTGAGTATTGTATAATTACATGAAATAGTTTTTTGGAGGTTTAACTCATGATAGCACTCGGTTCCGACCACGGCGGCTTCGCCCTCAAGCAGGAGGTCATAAAACACCTTGAGTCCCGTGGTCTTGAATATAAAGACTACGGCACTTATTCCGACGCAAGCTGCGACTATCCCGTTTACGGCAAGGCAGTCGCACACGCAGTTGCCGACGGCGAATGCGAAAAGGGCATCATCATCTGCGGCACCGGCATCGGCATCTCCATCACCGCAAACAAAGTCCCCGGCGTGCGTGCCGCTTTGTGCGGCGACTGCTTCTCGGCCGAGATGACGAGACTGCACAACGATGCAAACATCCTCGCCATGGGCGCAAGGGTCGTCGGCCCCGGCCTTGCCCTCAAGATAGTCGACACCTTCCTTGACACTCCCTTCTCCGGCGACGAGCGTCATGTCCGCCGCATCAACATGATAGAGGACTGATAAAATTGGCTGGCAACAGATCCGAATTTTACCGTGGAAAGCGAAAAAAGACCGGCCCTGCGCTGATAGTTTCGATAGTCGTGCTGTCGCTCATCGCCTTTGTGGTACTGCTTTTCTACGGTCTGCAAAAGTATATAGTGGTCACAAACAGCGGCCTGCATCTTGACCTGCCGATACTTGCCGACACGAAAACGAGCCAAACCGGCAACGACGACAGCGCCGTGCGTAAGTTTGAGACGGTCAATGCCGAGCTCATAGTCGGCGAGCCGGACTACACCAATGTCCGTGCGACTGCCGGTGAGGGGCTCACGGAGCTCAAAGCGGTTTTAGTACCCGCCGATCAGGTGAATGCCGACAGCGTGAACGCCTATGCCGACAGCATCGGCAAGGGCAACACCTTGATGCTCGACCTCAAGACAGTCACCGGAATGCTCGTTTGGAAGTCGGAAACCGAGATAGCCAAGGGCTACGGCACAACAGGCACCGTTGACCTCAAGCCCATAATCACGGCGCTGCACGAAAAGGACATCAAGGTTGCAGCAAGACTGTGCTGTTTTGTTGACAACACCTTGGCGTCGAGATACGAGCAGCTTGCCCTGCACAAGAGCACCGGTGAGGCGTTTTCCGACGATAACGGCGCATGGCTCGATCCGTCAAACTCCATCGTGCGTGACTACATTGTTTCGCTTTGCAAGGAGCTTGACGCAATGGGCGTTGACGAGATACTCTTAAACGGCATGAGAATGCCCGAGACCGAGGGCGTGACCTATGCATATTCGAGCACCACCTCGGCCACCCCCACGCCGCAGACCGTCATCTCCGGCTTTGCGATATCCGTCACGAGGACGCTCAAGAGCATGAACGCAAATCTCTCCGTGCAGGTCGGCAGCGCCAAGGCCATGCAGTCGGTAGACGAGGTCACCGGGCAGAGTGCGCCGCTGTTTTTCAAGATCTTTGACCGTGTTTACCGCACCTCAAGCGCCGACACCGCCGGTGACGAGCAGAAGGCCGTCAAGAGCATGATAGAGCTCGGCGAGCTTAAATACCGCTATGTCCCCATCGTCTACGACGCCCTCCCCGGCACGACCTGCTGGATGAAATTGAACTAAAAAAGCGAGTGGAAAAATCCACTCGCTTATTTTTAAATATCAGTATTTTAGGTTTATTGGAACAATATCCGCCGATTTGGGAGTTGTCCATTCAGGCGCACCATCAAGGTTGTAATACTGTTTAGTAACACGCCTCATTATGGATGGAGATGAGCTTGTGTTATGGTCAATGCCTAGTGTATACCCGTACTCATGGCATGCAATAGCTTGCCACGATCCTCTTGTCTTGTAATATTTTGTCCGATAATGTGCGTTTATTTGCATCACCGAATTAACGCAAATACCTCCACGAGTGTAGGAACTATATCTATCTCTTATACTCCCATCAACATATACAGTCAACAAGCTTTTATTCCAATAATAGCTGAATGTTGGGGTATTAGCTCTTGTTGACTGAACATCTATCTCGTTGTCAAACAGCCTATTTTCTGTGCTTAACACGGTTTTCATGCCATTTCCAATTTTCAATGCGCCTTGAAAGCCGCCCGAAATCAGATAATAGTTCTTATAAGCCTCCAAGCCATCTGTAGCTGTGAGATATAGCTCGTAGCTATCGCCGACTTTAAGAAGTGGGGCATCCGCTATCTCCGGCGTAGTGATGTTTCCGTATGTGCCGCCTGTCTGAAGAACGGGAATGACCGTTCCCGCACTTAGAGTTCCTTTTTCCTGCTTATCTATTCTTACATAGCACCTCGTGAAAACCACATCATGACGAAGCTCCGTTTCCGTTCCTACGACCGTCCCCGTTATGATAATATCCGAGTCTGCCTTCATGTCGTCAAGCGAGTCAAAGCAACTAACCCAAGACACCTCTGTTGTCGCACACCCAGTATCCTCTAACGAATCTGCATTTGCCGATGCGGAAAATGTGCAAAAGCACACAAGCATCGCAAAAAGCACCGTGCTGAACAAGCTTTTCTTTAACATGATCGTTCCTCCTTTTATCTTATTTCAAATAAAATGTTTGAGCCGATGATGTAGTTCACAAGCGCCTGTGCTTCGGCTTTGCAGCCTTCGTTGCAGATGATCCATGCTCCCATGCTGCCCTTCTCTATGCCGATGTCGTATTCGCCCGCCGTGTCGTCTACCTTGGTCAGTATCGTGGCTATGCGGCAGTCGCCGGCTTCGGTTTTTACGCTGTATTCGGAGTTGAAAATTGCCTCGGGGTATGCATTCGGCTCGAAAATTGCGGTGACGCTGCCGCTCGCAAAATACCATGTCATGCTCACCATGCGGACGCTCCCGCCGCCGTTTAAAGCTGCCGTGTACTCCGCCTCTCTTGCCTTGAACGGCTCCTTGGCGCGGCCGAAAAATGCTTCAACCTCACCTTTTGTCATCTTCATTTCACTGCTGTCCGGCGGTATCTGCGTTATAGAGCCCGTCCTTGACAAGGCGGTCTTGTTCACCTCGTCGATGGTCGGAATTTTGTAGTGCTCGGTCACTGTCGCCACATCGCCCGTGTCACACAGTGCATACGCAATCCCGAGCACGCACACAAGGCAGGCCGCAATTGCCGCAATGAGCTTTATCGGCACTCTGCGGGTTTTACCGTATATGCCCTCAAGCACATGCCGGTCGGCAATGCCCCCGATAGCCTCGGCTAATACTTCGCTTTTCATATCACCACTCCCCTCTGCTCCAAAAACTCTTTCAGCTTCTTGCGCACCCGTGTGAGTCTTACCCGCACCGCTCCCTGCGTCATACCGAGCCTGTGAGCCAGCGCCGGGTAGTCGTCAAAAAGCCAGTATCTGCGCACAAAAGCAATTCGGTCGGTGCTGCCGAGCGTGTCGAGAAACTCGTCGATATACCGTGTCAGCTCCATTGCGTCGAGCCTTGTCTCCACCGTGTCTGGCGAGGGGACGCACTCGTCCAGCTCATGCAGGCACAGGTCATGGACACTGCACCGCTTCTGCGCCTTTCGGCGGGCATACCTTGAAAGCGAAATGTTCCTGACGATGCGGCACACGAATGTCGCCAAGGGGTTCGGCTTCTCCGGCGGAATGGCGTTCCACACGCCGAGGTAAGCATCGTTCACGCACTCCTCGACATCCTCGTTGCAGTGCAAAATGTTGTGCGACACACTGCGGCACACTTTCCCGTACTTTGTATCCAGTTCCGCAAGCGCCCGCTCGCTGCGCTGTTCAAAAAGGGTGATTATCTTTTCATCTTCCACGGTGTGTCCCTCCACCTATATACTACCGTTTCATGTCCGTTTGTTACGCCGGATATGAAAAAAGCGCCCGAACGGGCGCTTATCTCGTTTTTTTATCTAATATTGCTCCGCTGTAAGCCTCGATCTTGTAGGTATACTCAAGGGCGAGGGTCTTGAAGCTCACCTTATAGCACCAGCCGTCGCTGCCGTAACTGAGCTTCGATGCAAGCTCCTCCACCTGCGATTCGTCAAAGCCCGCATTGGTGAGCGCAACGGTCTCGGCTCTGGTCTCACCTATAAGAAGCTCGTCATGGCGGGTCTGGCGTATAAGGAACATGATGCCGCCGAGAATGAGTGCGACCAGCGCAAGGGCGATTATCGTAACTTCAACTTTTTTCTTCATACCGACCAACCTTTCTTCCGAAATTATACCACAGGCGGATATATTGCCGCAAGGTGCATTTTTTAGTGTTTTCATACTGAAAAACCTGAAAAATTGAGTTGACAACGCCCGTTTATTCGTCTATAATATTCAAGCGACTATGGAGAGGTGTGCTATGCTTCTTGATCTGAGAGAAATAATTGAAGTCCCCGGAAAGAGCGTCCCGTTCAGATGTGAGCTGGAGCCCGAGGAGCTTTTGAACGAATCGATCAGGGCGTATCGCTCCAAGCCCGTAGCCGAAGGCCGTGTGTTCAATGCAGCCGGTATCCTGACACTCGAGGGTACTTTGGAAGCTGATATGACTTGCGTCTGCGACCGATGTGGTAAGGAGTTTGACAGCGTCAAGTTAATGAACCTTAATGCCTATATCTCCGACGGAGAGTCCGATGATCCGGAGGCCTTTGTTCTCGACGGGGACAAGCTCGATCTTACGGAAACGCTCTCCACCCTTTTCATTCTCGACATGGAAACGAAGTTTCTCTGCTCCGAGGACTGCAAAGGTCTTTGCTCCAAATGCGGAGCTGATTTGAATCTCGGCCCCTGCGGTTGCAGGAAAGAAATCGATCCAAGACTTGCTGTGCTTGAGCAGCTTTTGGATAAATAAGAACAGGCTGCTCATAACAGCTAATTACAGGAGGTGTCACCATGGCAGTCCCTAAGGGAAAAGTATCAAGACAGAGACGAGACAAGAGACGTTCCTCTCATTGGAAGCTTGAGGCTCCCGGTATCGTAAAGTGCCCCAACTGTGGTGCTTTCAAAATGCCTCATCGTGCCTGCAAGGCTTGCGGTATGTACAATGGCCGTCAGGTTCTGAAGGTAGAAGAGTAATTGAAACGCTTAAAGAGGAAAGGTTATCCCTTTCCTCTTTTTGCTTAAAGGAATCTAAATGGGTAATGTGATTTCCAAAATTGAAGACGGAAGCCCCTTAAAGCACCGCATCCGTGTCGGCGATACGCTGCTTGCCATAAACGGCAAGGAGGTCGTTGATGTGCTCGACTACAAGTTCTTCGGCTACGACCCCGAGGTCAGCGTCACCGTGCGCACGCCCGAGGGGCTCGAGCACACCGTGCATGTGGCGAAGACCGAGGGGCAGGATCTCGGGCTTGAGTTTGAGACCTACCTCATGGACAAGCCCCGCAGCTGTGCAAACAACTGCGTGTTCTGCTTTATCGACCAGCTGCCCAAGGGTATGCGCAGCACGATGTATTTCAAGGACGATGACGCACGCCTTAGCTTCCTTTTGGGAAACTACATCACCATGACGAACCTTTCCGACCGTGAGATACAGCGCATATGCGACCTGCATATAAGCCCCATCAATGTCTCGGTACACACAACCAACCCCGAGCTTCGGGTCAAGATGCTGCGCAACCGTTTTGCCGGAAGATGCGTGGATATCATGCACCGCTTTGCCGAGGCTGGCATCAGGATGAACTGTCAGATCGTCTGCTGCCCGGGGTTAAACGACGGAGATGAGCTTGAGCGCACCATGCGTGAGCTTGCGGAAATGTACCCTGCGGTGCACAGCGTTTCCATAGTGCCGGTGGGACTTACAAAATTCCGCGAGGGACTTTATGAGCTTAAATCGTTCACGCCCGAGCACGCCGGCGAGACAATAGACCTCGTCACCGAGTTCGGCGATAAGTGCATTGAAAAGTTCGGCACACGGCTGTTTTTCTGCTCGGACGAGATGTATATCTGCGCAAACCGTGAGCTGCCCGACGACGAGTTTTACGAGGAGCACACGCAGCTTGAAAACGGTGTCGGCATGATACGGCTCTTGGAGGCGGAGTTTAAATCGGCGCTGAGCCTGTCGGATAAGCCGGACGGCGTGCCGTTTTCCATTGCCTGCGGCGTGTCGGTCGCCCCGTTTTTTGAGAAACTTGTTTGCGCAGCGCGCGAAAAGTATGATAATATAGACGGAAAGGTCTATGCTATCGAAAACGACTTCTTCGGTCACAGCATAAATGTCACCGGCCTTATCACCGGTCGTGACCTGATTGGTCAGCTCAAGGGCAAGTACCTCGGCGAGCGACTTTTCATCTCGCAGAATATGCTCCGCCGTGACGAGATGGACTTCTTGGACGATGTGCTGCTCGAAGATGCCGTCACCGCTCTCGGCGTTCCCATCTACCCCATCGGTCAGGATGGCTTCGACCTGTGGGATGCCATCTCCGGCGATAATCTGCCCGAGGTGAAGCTCCCTGCCCGAGACGGGCAATTGAGCCGATTTGATAAAGAGCAATTTTATAAATATAATCAGAATGGAGGTTGAATAAATGTCAAAACCTCTCGTAGCCATTGTCGGCAGACCTAATGTCGGCAAATCGATGCTGTTTAATAAGTTAGTGGGCAAGCGCTTGTCCATCGTTGAGGACACGCCCGGCGTTACCCGTGACAGGCTGTACGCCGAGTGCGAGTGGTGCGGCCACAAGTTTGATATCGTCGACACCGGCGGCATCGAGCCCACGACCGATAACGAGATACTCATGTTCATGCGTGAGCAGGCGAATATCGCCATAAGTGCAGCTGATGTCATCATCCTCGTCACCGATGTACGCACGGGCGTCACCGCCGCCGACAAGGATGTTGCGAATATGCTGCTGCGCTCGAAAAAGCCCACGGTGCTCGCCGTCAACAAAATGGACTCGACCGGCCGTGTCGACCCTGCGATATACGAGTTTTACGAGCTCGGCATGGGCGACCCCATCGCCGTTTCGGCCGTTCACGGCCACGGCACGGGCGATCTTTTGGACGAGTGCATCAAATACTTCCCCGAGGATAACGGTGAGGACGAGGAGGACGACCGCATCAAGGTCGCCGTCATCGGCAAACCCAATGTCGGAAAATCCTCGCTCATTAACCACATTCTCGGTGAAAAGCGTGTCATCGTCAGCAATATGGCTGGCACGACCCGTGATGCCGTTGACTCGGAGATCGATAATAAGTTCGGCAAATATGTGTTCATCGATACCGCCGGTATCCGCCGCAAGTCGAAGGTCGACGAGCGTGTCGAGAAATTTTCCGTCATGCGTGCGCAGATGGCAATTGAGCGTGCCGATGTCTGTCTTATCATGATCGATGCCCGTGAGGGCGTGACCGAGCAGGACACCAAGATCGCAGGTCTTGCGCACGAAGCCGGCAAGGCGAGCATCATCGTCGTCAACAAGTGGGATCTTATCGAAAAGGAGACCGGCACGCTTGAAAAAATGCGCAAGGATGTCATGCGTGACCTCAGCTTCATGAGCTATGCTCCGGTGCTGTTCATCTCCGCCGTCACCGGCCAGCGCACCGACCGCATTTTTGAGCTCGTCAACTTCGTCAACGATCAGAGCAATATGCGCATCACCACCGGTATGCTCAACAATGTCCTTGCCGACGCTCAGGCCCGTGTGCAGCCGCCCACCGACAAAGGCCGCAGGCTCAAGGTGTACTACATGACGCAGACCGGCATCAAGCCGCCCAACTTTGTCATTTTCTGCAACTCAAAGGAGCTGTTCCACTTCTCGTATCAGCGCTATATTGAAAATCAGATCCGTGCCGTGTTCGGCCTTGAGGGTACGCCCATCAGGCTGGTCATCCGGCAGAAGGGAGACAAGGAATGACCGCTTTTCTGCTCTCCGTGACCGCTCTTGTTGCCTACTTTTTCGGCAGCATCAGCACCGTTAACCTCACATCAAATTTGATTTTCCACCGTGATATCAAGAAGGAGTACCCGCTCGACAACCTCGGCATCACTCGCTTTGTCAAGGACTTCGGCGTCAAGGGTCTTGCGAAGTTTTTAGGTGTTGAGGCCGCAAAGGCGCTCATCCCGCTGATACTCGGCGGTATACTGCTCGGCATCGTCGACCACGCCGATATCGGCCGTGCATTTGCGATGTTCTGCATGGCGCTGGGCATCGTGTTCCCGATAATGTACCGCTTCAAGGGCTCGACGACCATTCTCGCCGTCGGCCTTGGTGCGTTTTTCATCGGCTCCGGCGTCGGCTTTGCCACGCTGGTCGTGTTTCTCGCCGTGTACTTTGCCACCCGCTATGTCTCACTTGCGAAGCTCGCCGCAACGCTCATGATGTGCCTTGTGACGCTTATGATGATCGACACGCCCTTTGTCAAGTACCTCGTGCTGCTGACGGCACTCGTCGTGTTCATTGAAAACCGCCACGGAATCGTGCGGCTTATTAAGGGCAAGGAGAAAAAGTTCCGCTATCGCAAGGATATCAGCTATATGTTCGACGAATAAGCGCAAAAACGGAATATTTACAGTTGACAACGCCGCTCGATTCTGCTAAAATATCTCTTGCACTTGGGGGTATAGCTCAGCTGGGAGAGCGCTTGAATGGCATTCAAGAGGTCAGCGGTTCGATCCCGCTTATCTCCACCATGTGAAAAAGACAGGAGCAAATCCTGTCTTTTTTATTTTTCCCTGCTTTTGAACCGCTGACCACTTGAATGTTTTTTTAAACTTTTTCCGCCGGAGGCGGCTTTTGCGGCATTCCGCAAAAGTTCAGCGGTTCGACCCCGCTTATCTCCACCATGTGAAAAAGGCAGGATTTGCTCCTGTCTTTTTTCTTTTTCTCCAAAACTTTTTTCCGCCCGCTTTTTCTAACACTTTTCTAACGAAATAAAGAATAAACGCCGCAACTGTCGTTGCGGCGTTTTGAAATGTCATATCACCCACAGATGGCAAAATACAGATTGCCGTGCGGGTCAAGGGTGGGGATATCCATGATTGCCGCTTCGGGTGCGATGCTGTCGAGCTGCATGCGCTTTGCGCTGTCCTTATAATTATCCGGCTGAGCCTCGGCGGCGAAAACGAGGCCGTCGTAGTCCTCGCCCAGATTTGCATAGAAGCTTGCGCCGTCTTTGAGCTTAACTCTGCCCTTCCCCACCTCGCCATTTGTGAGCAGACCGTTTGCGGTGAAGTACGGCTCGGTCTCTTCCTCTGCATGCGTGACAGTGGACAGCTCTCCATTGAATATGTACCGCTCGGCGGGATCCCATATCCACACGAGCTCCTCTCCGCCGCCGTCGTTGAACTTAAAGCGGGCGACAACATCACTCTCGCCGTCGCCGTTGATATCGTCAAACGAGATACTTTCAAACGCCTGTTTTGCGTCGGGGATGCTCTCGGGAAACAGCACGCTGTCAAAGAGCACCTGCTCGGCGGTGTCACGGTAAAATGCAGCAGAAGTGTCGCTTATGGTTACGAGCACATCCACGCTCTCGCCGTCATGGGTTATCGTTCCGTCAGCGAGCACGATTCCGCTTGTGCGCCAATCGTCGCCCGCAGTATCGCTTGATCCCCCGCAGGCAGTTAGACACAAAAGCAGTGCAATAACGAGCACAAAAAGTTTTTTCATCGCAGCGCCCCTTACGACAGCTTCTGATAGTTGTCGTTTTCGCCGCCCCAGTAGAATGTTGTGCCGTCGATAACGGTCATGTCGTAGGCGACATCCTCAAAATTATCGGAAACGGCGGAGTATGCTCCCTCGCCTTCGGCAGTCTGGAGCTTGCCCCAGTCGACCGCAGTGCGCTCGGTATCGCCGTCCATGAGCTCGAGAAGCGACCAGCTTCCGTCGGCTTTTATCTCAATGATGCTCAGTGCGTCCTGCTCTCCGTCCTGATACCACTCGCCGGCAAGGGCGCTGTAATCGCCGTCGCCGACATCGTCGCCCTGCTTGTCGCCGCTTACCTTGGTAAACTCGCCGAAGCCGTCTACCTCAAGGATATCGCCGGGGACGGAGCACCGGTGGGCGATACCGTCATGCTCGTTGTAGAAATAATCGGCGCTGTACTGGGGCTCGGTCTGGATAAAGCCGCTGGCGGTTATCTCTCCGGCAGCGTCATACAACGCAAAGCGCACTTCGTCGCCGCTCTCGGACAGCTCGACGACCATGCTGCCGCTATCACCCGTCCAAGTACCGCCGTAGGCGTTGATGTCGACCTTGTTCTGTGAGTCGCTGACCATGCCCTCAAACCATGCGGGCGTGGTTATCTCCTCGCCGCCTCCGCCGCATGCAGCAAGGCTCAGGCACATAACAAATGCGAGCAGCAGGTACAATACCTTCGAGTTTTTCATCATTTTCCTCCTTTATTGATTTTTATATTTCCGTTGTGCTTGGTAAGTTGACGGGAGCCGAACCCTATCGTCTGTCAGTGTGTCCTTTCGGTGCTTTCCGCCTTTTTTGTCTTAATGGGCGTCAGCCCATTGACGCCAAAGAAAGCCGAAAATCCCTCGAAAAACATCACTGACAGATGCCTTGCAGTTTTGACGGAGCAGATTTTCGTTCAGGCAAAGATAAAGCCCGACGGGCATAATGGAGATATATGGACTAGGGGTTTAGCGAAGCATGAGCGGAAAGCTGCCCGTCAAAACCGATAGTGTTCGGCTTCCGTCAACTTAAGCTGATTATACCTGCTTTTTCGGCGTCTGTAAACTATATAGACAAAAAAGCGACCATCTCGGGTCGCATTTTTGTTTACTTTTTCGCTCTTATATATGTTGCAAGCGCATTTATGGCAAAGCCAACGCAGATGATCATCTGAATCACTGTCCAAACAGTGTGTCCTTGGGAGAAATTATTGCAGGCGAGTCATGCCCATATAACCGCTCCGGCAAGCCATGCAGCAACTCTTATAACATCCTTTTTATCCATTGGTCTCACATGCATTTTCGAACACACACCATAATCTCAATATTGTCAAATTGTTAAAAAACTCGCCCTTGACTTTGGTGAAAGTGCGCAGTAGAATAGTACAGCATTTGGACTAAAATGTTTTCGTACTAAGGAGAGCGCTATGGATAACACCGCCGGGTACATTCAGGAATACTGCTCGTGCCTGCACGAATGGGACGCAGCATATGAGGATTACGCCAAGTCCGTGGGGCTGAGCTACACAAGTCTGTGTATCCTCAATGCAATTTACGAGACAGACGGCTGCACGCAAAAGCAGCTTTGCTCGCTGTGCTTTCTGCCAAAGCAGACGGTCAATGCAGCCGTCACGGGCTTTTACGACAAGGGCTGGCTGCGGATGCAGGAGCTGCCCGAGGACAGGCGCAACAAGGCTCTGCATCTGACGGAACTTGGCAGGAGCGAAGCCGGGCGCATTCTGCAAAATTTGCAGGAATGCGACCGCATTGCGATGGGCTCGCTTACCGAGGACGAGCAGGCGCAGCTTCTCTCGCTTACCCGCCGGTACATGTCGGCGTGCATAAGCGCAATGAAAAAGCTTTGAACACCAAGAGGAAAACACATGGAACTGGAAATGAAGCTTGAGCATGAGGTAAGCTTCCGCTGGCTGATACTTTTTGCTCTGCCGACGATATTCTCAAGCATTTTTGAAAACATATACTCCACCATCGACGGCATTTTTATCGCCCGCTTCGTCGACACGGACGCTCTGTCGGCGATAAACATCGTCATGCCGATGATCGGTCTGTCGCTGGCACTTGGCATGATGTTCGGCACGGGCGGCAATGCGCTCGTTGCCAAGAAGATAGGCATGGGCAGGCTCGAGGAGGCCCGTGAGGACTTTTCGCTGCTTATAGCAGTGGCGTTCGGCTTTTGCATCGTACTTGCGGCGCTGTGCTTTGTTTTTCTCGACCCGCTGTGCCGCTTCCTCGGCTCGGACGAAGCGCTGCTGCACTACTGCCGTGAGTACATGATACCTGTTTTGATAATGCTGCCGTTTGCGGCGTTCGGCATGGTGTTCCACTTAAGCTTTATAACCGTCGGCAAGGCGGGCTTGGGCGCATTTCTCGCCGTGCTCGGCGGCGTGCTGAACATCGTGCTCGACTGGCTGTTTATCACCGTGTTCCATTGGGGACTTGCCGGTGCAGCTATCGCAACGAGCATCGGCTATGCCGTGCAGTCGCTCGTGGGCGCCGTGTGGTTTTGCGTAAACCGCAAGCAGGTTTTGTACATCGTGCGGCCTAAATGGCGCTCGAAAGCCATCATCGACAGCTGCATAAACGGCTCGTCCGAAATGGTCAGCGTGCTTGCGTTCTCGGTCATCACGATCCTGTTTAACCGCATACTCATGGACATCGGCGGCTCGGACGGCGTTGCGTCACTGACCATCATCTGGTACGCTCAGGGGCTGTTCGGCGGCCTGTTCAGAGGCTATATAAACGGTATCTCCTCCGTCGTGAGCTACAACTTGGGCAAAGGCGACAAGCTTCGTCTGTCGAAGGCCTTCCGCATCAGCGTGTGGACGCTTTTGGGCACCTCAGCCGTTGTCACCGCAACAAGCTACATTTTCGGCGGTGCGGTCGTCGACTTCTTTGCAAAAGGCAATGCACATGTTGCGCAGGTCGCACTCCACGGCTTCAGGATAGTCGCCATAAGCTTTGCGATGATGGCGTTCAATGTCTTTGCCTCGGGCTGGTTTACAGCCCTCAACGACGGCAAGACCTCGGCAATACTTTCGTTCTGCCGCACGATGCTGTTCATGGTCGTGCCGGTGCTCATCCTGCCGAAGTTTTTCGAAATGGACGGCGTATGGATGGCACTCACGGTCGGCGAGCTTCTGAGCCTTGTTATGGCCGTCTTCTACTTTATAAAATACAGAGACATGTGGCGTGCACCGAGTGCCGCAGAATAAAAACCAACGCACCGCCGAAGCGGTGCGTTTTGCCATATCATTCGTGTTTTTTATCTTTGGTCAAAAGCACGGAGCTGATGAGCGCCGTCAGCGGGACGGACAGGATAACGCCGATGCTGCTTGATATGCCGCTGACGACCTCTATCGCAAAATACGATGAGCTGAGCAGCTGGTGCGGGCTGAGGCTCAGCGAGTACAGGTAAATGACCAGTGCAATGCCGCTGCCTAAGAACGCAAGTATCAGCGTATTCGTCATCGTGCCGACCATGTCACGGCCGATATTCATGCCCGAGCGGAACAGCTCCTTAGCGTTCATCTGCGGGGCGACCGTGTGCACCTCGGTGAGCGCCGAGGCGATGCTCATGGCAACATCCATCACAGCGCCCAGTGCGCTTATGACGATGCCGCCGACCAGAAGTCCCTGAAGTCCGATGGGCGTACCGGTCTGGCGAAGCTGCAAAAGCGGCTCGACATCGGCAAGGCGCATGCCGCTTATGCGTGCAAGCTTTTGCGCAAGCAGGCCGAACAGCAGTGCGATAGCCGTACCGGCGACCGTGCCGAGCATGGCGCAGACGCTCTTGCGTCCCGTGCCGCTGAGTATCACCATCGTGACCACGGTTATATATGCACACACGAGGAACACCGTGAGCAGCGTGGGTGCGCCCTTTATGAGCAGCGGTATCAGCAGCCAGAACAGGCAGGCAAGCGTGATGGCAAGGGCAACAAGCGATTTTGCGCCCACCTTTCCGCCGACGAGCACCGTGACCAAGACAAACGCCAAAGCTATTATAACAAGCATGCTCGTGCGGTTATACTCATAGACCGTCGCCGTGTGGCTGCCGTCGGAGTAGGTGGAGATAAGCAGCGTCACACCGTCGCCGACCTCGACGCTGCTGCCGTAGAGAGGGCCGACATAGTTGCTGACCTGCAAGGTCTCGCCCTTGTACCGGCCGGTCTTTACCTCGGCAAGCAAAAGCTGCTCGCCGCGCAGTGCATTGTCCGCCGTGGGGTCTGCGAATGTGGTGTCCGACAGGACATTCGTCACAACGGCATTTTCATACTCGGCATAGTCACCGTCGGTCGTCGGTACAGCATCCTCGGGTGCAGCGATGACACGCAGTACGATAAAAAGCACAAGTGCCGCCGCAAGCACGATGATGCTCATGCGGTTATCCTTCAGCCACTGTTTGAAATTATGCCGAGGAGCGAGCTTTTCCATCCAAAAGACCCCCCATTTCATTTTACGTTCAGCATAGCAATTTTGTATGCCCCTGTCAAGCTCGTAAAATGTGCGTAAAGCAGTAAAATTTTTGTGGCTTTTACGGAAACGGTATGTTAAAATGGTTTCATCAACTAATATGGTTTGCTCCGGTTTATGGCTCAATCTGCGTTTTAGGACAAATTCTGCCTTAGCTTCGGCAATCCCCTCCTAATCTGCAGATCGTCATTCGCCTGTTTTCGCAGGCGAGGGCGATTTTTTTGCTATTCTGCCGGAACGGGCCAAAAAACGGAAAAGTTGAATCAAAAAGGAGGTCCTTTGATGAAAGCAACAAAAGGCAGACGATTATTAAGCGCTCTGCTGTCGCTGCTCATGCTGGTCTCACTGCTGCCGATCTCGGTACTGGCGGACGATACCACAGTGACTGCGACTCAGATCACGCAGGCGTCTGAGCTTGTTGACGGTCAGTATGTTCTCGTCACCGACAGCGGCTATGCCCCCGGTGTCCTCGATGGCACTTGGTTAACGGCAGCAGCCGTCACCGCAGATGAAAACGCCGTTACGGTCGACCCCGCCCTGCTGTGGACGGTCACCGTCGGCACTGACGGTATCAAGCTCAAAGACAGCAGCGGAAACACCATTGCTCCCAAGGGCGGCAATAATAACGGCATCAAGTCCGGCGATTACAGCTGGAAGGTCAGCTTCGCCGACGGCAAGTTCAGCTTTGCCGGTCAGGGCGACGATACCGTTACTCTTGCAAGCAACAAGGGCTCGCAGAACAAGTTCCGTGCATACAAAAATGTCACGGTCGAGAAAACCCCCGGCGGCTACCCGTCCGAGTTTACGCTTTATAAGCTCGACACCGCTGCCGTCCGTGAAAGCGGCATAGTCACCGACCTGAGCGCCCTCAAGGACGGCGACACGGTCGTTGTGTTTAACCCCGCAAGCCTCAAGACCCTGTCCACGGAATATTCCGGATTCTACAACAAGGGCAACGATGTTAAGGTCGAAAACGGCAAGCTCACAGGCTTTACCGATGTCGACAAGTGGACGCTCGGCATTAACGACGACGGCACCTACAGCTTCTCCACCGCAAAGGGCGAGAAGCTCTCCATGGACACCGGCTACACCAGCACTCCGCTTGACAAGGTCAACAACGGCTGGAAGCTCACCGCAGTTGACGGCAAGGACGGCACATTCTATATTGACAACACCGGCCGCACCGACAAGTACCGTCTCCAGTGGTATGCCTCAAAGGGCACATGGAGCGCCTACACCGGCACGGGCGATGCCTTTGAGCAGCAGCTCTACCTCGTGATCGATACCGAAACTCCCGATCCCACGCCTACTCCCGAGCCCAGCGCACTTCTCAAGGACGGCGACAAGGTCGTTATCTACAACCCCGCAAACCTCAAGGCTCTGTCCACCGATTACGGCGGGACTTACTACAATCAGGGTACTGATGTCTCCCTCGACGGCACGAAGCTTAGCGGCTACACCGCCGCTGATGTCTGGACAGTCGGTGTAAACGCCGACGGAAGCTACACATTCTCTACCGCAGACGGCAAGAAGCTCTCCATGGGTGCAAAGTTCACCAGCACACCGCTGGACGATGTGAACACCGCATGGCAGCTTGAAGAAGCAAAGACCGCAGGCTGCTACTATATTAAAAACACGGTCCGCGGCAACTACCTTGAATGGTACGCCGACAAGGGCAACTGGAGCAGCTTCCCCAAGATAGGCGACGAAGCTCTGTTTGCTCAGGCATTTTTCAAGGTCAAGGAAAGCGGCATCGTCACCAGTCTCTCGGCAGGCGACACCGTTGTTATTTTCAATCCCGCAAACCTCAAGGCCCTGTCCACTGACTATGCCGGTACATATTATAATCAGGGCACTGCCGTCACCATTGCAGACGGCAAGCTTTCCGGCTACACCAAGGCCGACATCTGGACGGTCGGTGTGAACTCCGACGGAAGCTACACCTTCTCCACCGCAGACGGCAAGAAGCTCTCCATGGGTGCAAAGTTCACCAGCACCCCGCTGGACGATGTGAACACCGCATGGCAGCTTGAGAAGGCAGCAACCTCCGACTGCTTCTACATTAAAAATACAGCCCGTGGCAATTATCTTGAATGGTACGCCGACAAGGGCAACTGGAGCAGTTTCTCCAAGATAGGCGATGAGGCTCTGTTTGCTCAGCAGTTCTATCTCGTTGTCGACGACGGCTCGGATACGCCCGCAGGCGGTCTCCCCGAGGCTGGCAGCGAAGTTGTTATCTATAACGCCAACGCCGCAGCGGTTCTCGCCGCTCAGGACAGCAACACCGACAGCCCGTCGATACTCAAGGCAGCCGCCACCATTCAGGACGGCAAGGCCTCCTGCGCAAACGGTGCAGTCGTGTTCACCGTTGAGAAAAACGGCGACTACTACCGTTTCTACAACAAGACCTACGGCTACCTGTGCGCAAACGGCACCGGCAACAACGCCTTCTATACTCAGACCGCAAGCGAAGACGCCGATTGGCTGATTCGCACCTGCTCCGGCGGTGTCGGCGGCTTTGAGATGGAAAGCCGCACGGCAAAATTCAACGGCAAGCACAGCCAGTGGCTGGAGTACTACAACGACAGCTTCAAGGTGTACTCCATGTACAATGTCACCGACTACACCATCTATTCGTTTAACTTCTACCCTGCGGTGGGCAGCACCATCGTGGACGGCATCGTGAATACGCCCGCCTTCGACTTTGGCACAGTGCTCCCTGCATATGTCGGTCAGGACTACGAGCTGACTTTCACCGTAGACGCCCCCTTCGGCGTCAGTGGTGACATAAAAGCATGGCTGAGTGACGGCACCGCACTTAGCGTTGCCAAGAACGAGGGCGGCACCTACACCATCAGCATCCCGGACGCTCTTATCTCCGGCGATAAGCTCACTGTCTCCGTCAAGGGTACGGACAACAAGCACATCCCCATCAACAGCACAGTCGAGATCGAGGTCAAGGACGACCCGTCCGTCATTGACCCGATGCCCGAGGCTCGTTCTGAGACAGGCAGCGAAAAGCGCCCGACCATCGGTGCGACCATCGTAAACGCAGGCATTGATCCCACGATCGAGATGACCGTGAACGGCACTGCCGTCAAGGCGACAGTCGCAAACGGCAAGATAAGCTACACCCCCGATAAGGACATGGCAGACGGCCGTGTCGATGTGCAGATCACCGTGAAGCGCACCGATGGTAAGACCGCAACGCTCAACTGGTACTTCATCGTCGGCAAGGCACAGTATCAGCGCTACTTCGGTCAGCTGCACAGCCACACCCAGTATTCCGACGGCTCAGGCTCTCTCGACACGGCTCTTGACTATGTAAAGAACCTGCCCGAGAGCGCAAATGTCCAGTTTGTCGCATTCACCGACCATTCGAACTACTTTGATACCACCAGTGCAGCCAACCCCGAGGGTGCCCTGTACGCCATGGATCTTGCGACCGCTTACAGCCAGCAGCGCTGGAAGGAATACAAGGACAAGATCGCAGACTTCAACAGCGCCAACACCGGCGTTATCGCCATCGGCGGCTTTGAGATGACTTGGTCGGGCGGCCCGGGTCATATCAACACCTTCAACACCGAAGGTATCGTGTCCCGCAACAATAAGACGCTCAACAACAAGACCTCCGACGCAGGCATGAAGGCATACTATGCATTGCTCAGCCAGTCCGAGGGTATCGACTCCATAAGCCAGTTCAACCACCCCGGCACCACCTTCGGCACCTTCTCTGACTTTGCCTACTGGGACGGCGTCATCGACTCCCGCATCTACATGGTCGAGGTCGGCAACGGTGAAGGTCAGATAGGCGCAGGCGGCTACTACCCCAGCTACGAGTACTACATCATGGCTCTTGATAAGGGCTGGCATGTCGCTCCGACAAACAACCAGGATAACCACAAGGGCAAGTGGGGCAACGCAAACGATGCCCGTGATGTTATCATCACCGATAACTTCAGCGAGGAGGGCATCTACGAGGCCATCCGTGAAAGACGCATGTACTCGACCGAGGACAAGAACCTTGAGCTTGGCTACACCGTCAACGGCAGCATGATGGGCTCCACCCTCTCCACCGTCCCCGAGGCACTCGATATTGAGGTCTCCGTGGCCGATCCCGACAAGACAGATTCCATCAGCAAGGTTGAGATCGTTGCAAACTCCGGCAAGGTCGTCTACACCTGGGACGATTCCACCGAGCTCGCAGCAGGACTGCTGACCGCTCAGCTTGCTCCCAGCTACAGCTACTACTTCGTGCGTGTAACCGAGGCCGACGGCGACCTTGCAGTCACCGCTCCCGTTTGGGTCGGCGAAATGCTCAAGCTCGGCGTGTCCAGCTTCGTGTGCGGCACCTCCACCCCCGTAACGGGCGAGGAGCTTACCCTGACGACCACCATGTTCAACAGCGAGACCACCGACGCAACGGTCAAGGCGCTGTCCTACACCATCGGCGGTGTGAGCATCGGCGTTGACCAGACCGGCTACACCGTTGCGGCCGGCAGCACACTTGAGATACCGTTCAAGTGGACTCCCGACAAGGCTCGTGTCACCACCGTGACCGTGACCGCAGTCGTAGAGCAGGGCGGCAACGAATACACCTTCACCAAGACCCTTGAGCTCGATGTTCAGGACGCAGACAAGCTCGTGTACATCGGCATCGATGCCTCCCACTACAACGAGTATGTCGCAGGCAACTACAAAGACTCCATGGGCAACTTCGGAAACCTCGCAGCGCAGTACAGCGTGCGTACCGTTACTCTGGGTACCTCCGCTGACCTCATTGCTGCCTGCGGAAACAGCAAATACAAGGCAATTATCCTCACCGCTCCCTCCCGCCGTCTCGAAGCGGCACAGGCAGATCCGAGGGTTTACTCCGCAGATGAGCTTGCGGCTATCAAGGCATTCAACGCAAGCGGCGGCACTGTAATACTCGCAGGCTGGTCGGATAACTACGAAAACTACGATGTTATCAAGAACAACCCCGCAATCAAACACATGGCGGAGACGCAGAACGAGGTGCTTGCAGCCCTCGGCTCAAGCCTGCGCATCAGCGACGATGCGACCTACGATGATGTTCGCAGCGCAGCCGACGGTGTTGATAAGTGGAGACTGTACTTCAGCGATTATAATAACGATAATCCGCTGACCGGCGGTGTCATCTATGATGCCGACCACCCGTACGACAAGCTCTACACCGAGCGCTTCAGCCACTACGGCGGCGCATCGATCTACGCCGTAGACGCAAGCGGCAATGCAACAAGCACTCTTCCCTCCACCGTCTCCCCCGTCGTTTACGGTCACGCTACGACCTACTCTATCGATGTCGATGGCGACGGTCTCGGCGGTGCCGGCACTCCCAAGTACGCATTCAAGGATAACGACAGCCGCCTGATGGTGATGGCGACAGAACAGCTTGACGGCAAGGGTCTCATCGTTGTCTCGGGCGCTGCGTTCATGTCCAACTTTGAGGTTCAGGCTCAGGTCGATAACGGTGCGGAGAAGAACTACTCCAACTACCGCATCTGCCAGAACCTGCTTGGCATGCTCAATCCCGTGACCATCACGCCCATCGCCGATGTTCAGGCCGAAAAGGACGAGAATGTCAAGTACACCGTTGAGGGCATCGTGACCTCCAACGCCTCCGGCTACGATAAGGACACCGCATTCTTCGACTGCATCTATGTCCAGGACGGCACCGCAGGCATCAACTGCTTCCCCGTTGCCGGCAACTTCAAGATCGGCGACAAGGTCCGCATCAGCGGCACAACGAGCTCCTATCAGGGCGAGCGCCAGCTGGCAGTCAGCAGCATCGAGAAGATCGGCGAGGAAACGCCAGTCCAGCCCACCGTTGTGACCTCCAAGCAGATAAACGACGGCAGCGTGCTCGGCTCGCTCGTGACCGTCAAGGGCGTTATCACCCGTGTTGAAATGGCAAACGGCCTTGTCCAGACCATCATGGTCAAGGACGCAAACGGCGATGAGAGCCGTGTGTTCATTGACGGCTACATCACCACCGCAAAGGATGTCGTGAACGCCGAGGTCGGCCGTGAGATCACCGTCACCGGCCTTGCCTCCTACGACAACACCTTCACTCTGTCCGACGGCACAGCAGTTGCACCCCGCATCCGTATCCGTGACCGTGCCGATGTAGTGTGCGGCGACAAGGTCGAGCACACCCACTCGTTCGGCGAATGGACCGTGACTAAGGCTGCCACCTGCACCGAGCCCGGCGAGCAGACCCGCAGCTGCGAATGCGGCTACAGCGAGACGCAGGTCATCCCCGCAACGGGTCATGACTATGTAAACGGCGTGTGCGCAAACTGCGGTGCAGTCCAGGCCCCCGACAAACCCACTCCGGACACTCCGGACAAACCCACTCCGGACACGCCGGACAAGCCCACTCCGGACACTCCGGATAAGCCCACTCCGGACACTCCCGATACTCCGAACAATCCCGACACGCCGGATAAGCCGGATGGCGGAAAGTCGAATAACGACAAGCCCAAGACCGGCGATGACAGCCACATCGTAATGTGGATCGGCGTACTGGTCATCTCGATGGCAGTCGGCGGCACAGTGCTCTACCATAAAAAGCGTGAGCAGTAATCAAGGTCCCATCTAAGTAAAACCCGACCCCGCCCTTACCAAAGGGCGGGGTTTTCTATTGGCTGTAGGGTGAATATATAGCACAGTGCAAAATGACTGCTCGAAGCGTGCTGATGCACAAAGCAACGACTTATATGGTAACGCAGTGATGTAACCCAAGTGCAGGCAAAATACGGTGAAAAGCAAGAAACTGCCTTGACAAGCCGCCATTTAAGGCTATGTAAACGCCGCAGGAGCGTACTTTTGTCGGGGTAATGCTCTTCCCTCCTGCATAACAAAGCCGTTATAGAACGATATAAGCCCCAAGAGTGCAATACTCTTGGGGCTTATATTTGACAGACTGTCAAAGAACCATGAAATATAGGCACAACCAGTAAAATCTAATACGCAGCAGGGGGTGTGAGGGGGTAACGAAGTGTCGGTGCGGTAGTGAATGACATGCCGGGGGCATGTCAGAGCCGCACCGTGACCGAGCCGCAGCGAGAAAGGTCCCACCTCAAATTGGATTATAGCTATCAAAAATGCCTGTTGAGGCTTTTTGACGAGAGTAGCGAGATTTTTTGCGAAGCTGCGCTTCACAAAAAATGTGGCTTTTTTGACACGATGAAAAAAGCAGCGGCTCATGCCGCTGCTTTGAAGTTGCTATTAGAAGAAGTAAGAGGTGATCTGGCCGTAGAGAACGACGAGCATACCGATCGGGGTGATGAACTTATAGCAGATGTTGAAGAAGGCCTTGCCCCAGAACTTATGTCCGGAGGCTTCGCACTCTTCGACGACGAAGTCCATCTTCCAGATCCAGCCTATCGCAAACGACATGATCATTGCGCCGATAGGCATCAGCAAGCCTTCTGAGATCATGTCATAGAAGTCAAGCCAGCAGTCGTTCCACATCTTGACCGAGTCGCCGGTCATGCCGAGCAGCTCTGCGGGAGTGGGGAGCGTTGCATTGCCTGCAACACCGGCACCGATACCGTCAAGTGCGTTGGGCAGAGCAAAGATGGCAACGAGGATAGCGAAGACGATAACGATCTTGCGGCGGCCGGGAGCCTTACCTGCCTCAACATTGCGGTCAACACGGGAGGAGGTCAGAGCCTCGAGCAGGGACATGGAGGAAGAAATTGCTGCGATGAAAACGAGGAAGTAGAACAGGAAGCCCATGAGGTCGCCGATGAAGCCGCCCATGTTGTGGAATACCATCTGCATGGACTGGAACAGCAGGCCGGGGCCGCCTTTGGTGTTGCCATCGAGGAATGCGTAGCATGCAGGCATAACGATCATGCCGGCCATGATTGCAACGAGGGTATCCATGACGACGATGATGACTGCGTTCTTCTGGATCCTTTCCTTCTTGTTCAGGTAAGAGCCGTAGGTGATCATAGCGCCCATGCCGAGCGACAGCGAGAAGAACATCTGACCTGCCGCAGTCTTGAGTACGCCTACGAAGTCCTTCTGCAGAGGCTCGAAGTTCACGCCGAACATGAACTGATAGCCGCCCATTGCGCCGGGCTGAACAGCGACATAAACGATTACAATGAGGAGGATAACGAACAGGCAGGGCATACCGATGTTGCAGAACTTCTCGATACCGCCGCCGATGCCTGCCGCAACGATGACTGCATTGATTGCGATGAAGATGAGGGTCCAAATGACCATCGAGGTGCCGTTGGTAGTAAAGATGCCGAAGTAGGTGGAAATGTCGGCAACACCCCAGGTGTCAACGCCGAACATAGCAAGCAGGTAGCCGCCTGCGTAACGCATGACCATGCCGCCGAGAACCATGTAGAAGCAGAGGATCAGGAACGGGCAGGCAAGCGCCATGTAGCCGAGGAAGGTGAACTTCTTGCTGAGCTTGCGGTATGCTGCGATGGGGCTCAGGCCGGTCTTACGACCGATGACGAGCTCGCCGACCATGACGGCAAGACCAACGAAGACAGCCAGAAGCAGGTACATAACGAGGAATGCGAAGCCACCGTTCTGACCCATTTTGTACGGGAAGCCCCAAATGTTGCCCAGACCGACTGCGGAACCGACAGCAGCCATGATGAAGCCAAAATTGGAAGCAAATCCCTCACGATTTGTTTTTTCCATTACTTTCTCTCCTTTTGTGATTTAAATACCTTTACCCGTGATGCCACGGAAGCAACCCGGTGCATGTTAATTTCAAATCAACAAGCCACCAAATTTATAAACAGACTTTACACTATATTCACACTTTTTTCAATACTTTTGAGCTGTTTAAATATTAACTTTCGCTTTACTTCGATAAAGTTTTATGCACTTTTGACAATATTAACGCTTTTCATATGGGTATTATGACTAATTATGACGCTGTCGTGATTTAAACCGTTTTATTATTGCTAATTAATTGTCGAATTTTTTGGCCTAAATGTTAACGAAAATTCACATCCGTGTTAAGTTTCTTTGCACGCTCATACTGCTCTGTATTAATAATTTTTGTGAATTATTTCTTGCCGCACTTGATTTTTTAAATTTATATTGTAAAATAATAATGTTTTTACTACGGTCGCCGTGTCCGCTAATCACGGCAGGCTGCCATGCAGCAGAATGGAGATATATAATGACTTACGAAATGGACATTGCCGGCTTAAAGCGTGAGCTTCCCCTGTGCAAGGTCACCGACGACCTGTACATTGGAGCCTTTGTCATGTTCGGCGATGTAGAACTGACCGTACACTGTGCGGCTGAGCTGTTAAAGCGTGCACCCGAGTATGACTACATAATCGCTCCCGAGGCAAAGGCCATTCCCCTGCTTTACGAGATGGCTCGTCAGAGCGGCGCCGAGAAGTACTTCCTCGCAAGGAAGGTCCCCAAGGCCTACATGACCGGCGTTTTTGAGGTCTCCGTCAAGTCCATCACCACCATGAGCGTTCAGAGACTTATCATTGACACCGCAGACGCAGAGCTCATAAAGGGCAAGCGCATGCTCATCGTTGACGATGTCATTTCCACCGGCGAAAGTCTGCGTGCGATGGAAAAGCTCGTCACCGCAGCCGGCGGCATCATCGTCGGCAGAATGGCAGTCCTTGCAGAGGGCGACGCTGCTGACAGAGACGATATCATCACCCTCGCTCCCCTGCCCGTGTTCAATCCCGACGGCACTATCAAAGAAAAATAATTTTTAACACCAAACAAAAACGGACTTCTCAATGAGAAGTCCGTTTTTCGTTAAAGAAGCTTTTTAATAAGTCCGCCGACTGCTGCGCCTTCACGCCGCCGAACACGGCCGGTTTGTGGCCGTAGCGCTCCTCAAAGAGATTAATGACGCTGCCGCACGAGCCTGTGTTTTCGTCCTTTGCGCCGAACACGACGGTCGGTATTCTTGAATTGATTATCCCGCCTGCGCACATGGGGCAGGGCTCAAGCGTGACGAATATCGTGCAGCCGCTCAGGCGCCAGTCGCCGACAGCGTCGCAGGCCATGCGTATTGCCTCCATCTCGGCGTGAGCCGAAGCGTCATGCTCTTCCTCTCGGCGATTTCGCCCGCTGCCGATAATTTTGCCGTTTTCGTCGGCTATCACGCAGCCGACCGGCACTTCGCCCGCCTTGGCCGCCTCACGGGCAAGCTGCAGCGCAAGCTCCATATATTCTTCCCTGTCCATTAGTCACCTCTTGCAAAACAGGCAGAGCATCGGCTCTGCCTGTTTTCATTATCATAGTAGTATCTATTGCTTGATTACTTGAGTGCTGCGGTGATGATGGACATCTGGTAAACTTCCTCGGCATTGCAGCCACGGCTCAGGTCGTTGATAGGAGCATTCAGGCCCTGAAGAATAGGACCGTATGCTGCGAAGCCGCCAAGGCGTGCTGCGATCTTATAGCCGATGTTGCCGGACTGGATCTCGGGGAAGATGAAGGTGTTTGCATAGCCTGCAACGGGGCTGCCGGGGAACTTGAGCTGGCCGACAACGGGAGAAACGGCCGCGTCAAACTGCATCTCGCCGTCGAGCTTGAGCTCGGGAGCGAGCTTCTTTGCTTCCTCGGTGGCGTTGCGGACGAGGTCGACATTTACGCCCTTGCCGCTGCCCTTGGTCGAGTAAGACAGCATTGCGACCTTCGGGTCGATGCCGAACACCTTTGCGGTCTCGGCGGTTGCGATTGCGACCTCTGCGAGCTTCTGAGCTGCGGTAAAGGTGACATTGCCTTCCTTGTCGACGGTATCCTGATAGTCAATGTTGATTGCGCAGTCGCCCATTGCGAGGGTCTCGTCGCCACGAATCATGATAAAGCAGGAGGATACGAGGTGTGCGCCCTTCTTGGTCTTGACGAGCTGAAGTGCGGGACGAACGGTATCGGCGGTGGAGTAGGTTGCGCCGCCGAGCAGGCAGTCTGCGATGCCCATCTTGACGAGCATGGTGCCGAAGTAGTTGCCCTTGGTAAGAGCCGCACGGCAATCCTCAGCGCTCATCTTGCCCTTGCGCAGAGCGACCATTTCATCGACCATTGCGTCCATGCCCTCGTAGGTCAGGGGGTCAAGTATCTCAAGGCCGTCGATATCGAAGCCGCCCTTTGCGGCAGCAGCCTTGACCTCATCGACATTACCGACGAGGACGGGGGTCAGGAAGCCTTCCTTTTTAAGTCTTGCAGCAGACTCAAGTATGCGTGCATCGTGGCCTTCGGTGTAGACGATCTTGCGGGGATCATTCTTCAGAATTTCAACGAGATTTTCAAACATTTTAAAATTTCCTCCATATTTGCATCTTGTGCTAATATTCCTATATGACTTTATCACTACTCCGAAAAATTTTCAAGTATTTAGACCTATTTCTATTTACAAACTGTGAAATGACAGATATAATATACAAACTGTAATCACTTGTATGGAGAAATATAAATGGATAATCAGAAAACTTTCGCAAAAAACCTATCCGAATTAAGACGCAGAAGCGGACTGAGCCAGCGCAAGGCGGCCGCCGACCTTAAGATAAGTCAGGCGCTGCTGAGCCACTATGAAAACGGTGCCCGTGAACCGGGGCTGGGTTTTGTGTGCCGTGTCTGCGATTATTATAATGTTACCGCCGACTATCTGCTCGGCCGCTCGTCGAATCCCAACGGCATCGACCGCAGCGCCGATGTTGCCAAAGCGTTTATCGGCGAGTTGAGAGTGCTTGCAAACAAGGCTGAGGCTGCGCTGGAGGAATTGCTGTGATAAATCAGGACCACATCAGGAACTTTTCGATAATCGCTCACATCGACCACGGTAAGTCGACGCTGTCGGACAGGCTCATTGAGCTGTGCGGTGCGGTCGAGGAGCGCATCATGGAGGACCAGATCCTAGACAACATGGATCTTGAGCGTGAGCGCGGCATCACCATCAAGGCAAGAGCCGTCGGTCTCAACTACAAGGCCAAGGACGGCGAGACTTATGTGCTGAATCTCATCGACACTCCGGGTCATGTCGACTTCAACTACGAAGTCAGCCGCTCGCTGGCAGCGTGCGAGGGTGCGGTGCTCGTCGTTGACGCCTCGCAGGGCGTTGAGGCGCAGACGCTTGCAAACACTTACCTCGCACTGGATGCCGACCTTGAGATACTGCCCGTCATCAACAAGATCGATCTCCCCGCCGCCGACCCCGAGCGGGTCAAGCATGAGATTGAGGATATCATCGGCATTCTCGCCATGGATGCGCCCGAGATAAGCGCCAAAAACGGCATCAATGTTGAGGCCGTGCTTGACGATATCGTAAAGAATGTCCCAGCCCCCAAGGGTGACCCCGATGCTCCCCTGAAGGCGCTCATCTTCGACAGCATTTACGACAGCTACCGTGGCGTCATTGTCTTTATGCGTCTTGTTGACGGCAAGGTGCGCAAGGACACCGAGGTGCTTTTGAAGTCCACCGGCGCACGCTATAAGGTGCTCGAGGTCGGGCATATGCGTCCGATCGGTCTTGAGCCCTGCGCCGAGCTTTCCGCAGGCGATGTCGGATATTTCACCGCCAGCATCAAAAATGTCGCCGACACACAGGTGGGTGACACCGTGACCGAGGCATCCCGCCCCTGTGCTGACGCTCTGCCCGGCTACCGCCCCGCCCGTGCGATGGTCTACTGCGGCATCTACACCGAGGACGGCAGCAAATACCCCGACCTGCGTGATGCGCTGGAAAAGCTCCAGCTCAATGACGCTTCCCTGTCGTTTGAGCCGGAAAGCTCGGTCGCACTCGGCTTCGGCTTCCGCTGCGGCTTTCTCGGGATGCTGCACATGGAGGTCATTCAGGAGCGCCTTGAGCGTGAGTTTGACCTTGAGCTTGTCACCACCCTGCCGAGCGTAATTTATAAAGTCATCAAAACCGACGGCAGCGTCGTCATGGTCGACAACCCCCACAACTACCCCGATCCGGCAAACATTGAGCACGCCGAGGAGCCGTATGTCAAGGTATCTATCATCACGCCCAACGACTATGTCGGCAACATTATGCCCCTGTGTCAGGACAGGCGTGGCGAGTACAGGGACATGCAGTATCTTGACTCGAACCTTGTCGAGCTGCGCTACGACATGCCGCTAAATGAGATAATCTACGACTTTTTCGATACTCTCAAGGCTCGCACAAAGGGCTACGCATCACTCGACTATGAACTGAGCGAATATAAGCCGTCCGAGCTTGTGAAGGTCGATCTGCTTTTAAACGGCGATCAGGTCGATGCGCTCAGCTTCATTGCGCACAAGGACAAGGCCTATGCCCGTGCAAGGAAGCTTTGTGAAAAGCTCAAGGACAACATTCCCCGCCAGCTGTTTGAGGTACCCATCCAGGCGGCCATCGGCGGAAAGATAATCGCCCGCGAGACGGTCAAGGCCATGCGCAAGGATGTTCTTGCCAAGTGCTACGGCGGCGATATCACCCGCAAAAAGAAGCTGCTTGAAAAACAGAAAGAGGGCAAAAAGAAGATGCGCCAGCTCGGCACGGTCTCAATCCCGACCGAAGCCTTCCTTGCTGTCCTCAAGCTCGATGAATAAAGTTTTCGCCCACTGTGCGTTTGCACAGTGGGCATTGTTATGCCTTAAAACATATGTTAAGCTTAATTTGAAAAAAGTTTGATCCTTTTTGCGATAGCTGCGTTTATATATTCGAAGGCAGGAGGTGAGCAGGTGGAGGACGCAATACTGATACGGCGGATAAAGCAGGGCGACGAGTCGGCGTTTGACGCTCTTGTGCGGCGGCACTATCGGAACATTTACGCCTTTTGCTATCGCCGCTGCGGTGATGCCGCCCTTGCCGCCGACCTCACGCAGGAGGTGTTTCTCAGGCTCGTCACCGCCGTGGGACGCTACTCGGCGACGGGCAAATTTACAAACTACCTGCTTACTATCGCCGTCAACGTCTGCAACGACCATTACCGCCGCAAAAAGCCCGAGAGTGTGCCGCTCACGGAGGACACCGCCGTGTCCGACGGAGCGGAGACGCAGACGCTCAAAAACGACAGTGCGGAAAATATCCGCCGTGCACTTGCGCTGCTGCCGGACGAGCAGCGGGACGCCGTAATACTGCGCTACTGGCACGACATGAAGCTTCGTGACATTGCCGCCGTCACCGGCGTTTCGACGGCAACGGCGAAATCCCGCCTGCGGCTGGGGACGGAAAAGCTGCGCAGACTGCTTGAATCGGAGGGAGAAGGCTATGGATATTAAATACGATGTGCCCGCACCGCCTGCCGGTGCGCTTGAGCGCACGATAAGCCTCGGGCAGCGCAAAATGCGTAGTATGCGCTTAGCCAAAATGCCGCTCGGCCGACTGCTCGGCTTACAGCTTGCGCATTTTTCGCCGCTGTACTGGGCGGTACAGCTCGTTATCATCGTGTGCATAATTTTGAGCACCGGAAGCGGCACGGAAAGCGCACGGTTTGCGGTGCTCGTCTACGCCGGAGCTGCAAATGCGCTCGGCTGTCCGGAGCTGCTGCGTGACATTTCTTGCAGCATGAGCGAGATTGAGCTCAGCTGCCGCATAAGCGGGGCAAAGCTCCTCGCCGCCCGCTTACTCATCATTGCCTGCGCCGACCTTTTGGGGCTGACGCTCACGGCTGTCATTGCTGCAAGCAAGTTTGGCGCAGAGCTTACACTGCCGCTGATCATGGGCGCTGCGCTGCTGTTCTCGTCAAGCTTCCTGACGCTGCTTGCGCTTCGGTTGCTGCCGTTTGTGCGCAGCCGAGCGGGTGCACTTTCGCTGTCGCTCGTTATATCGGCAGCCCTCGGCATCGTGTGCCTGTCGGTATTGTGGAGTACCGGCGTGTGGGCGCTTGTGTGCATTGTGAGCCTTGTGCTGCTGACAGCTCAGACTTGGCGTGAGCTTTCGGGCATCGAAAGCAGAAAGGAAAAAAGCATATGGAACTATCTATAAACGGCGTTTCAAAGAAGTATAAAGACAAGCTTGCCGTGAACGCCTTGTCGCTTGAGCTTCACGACGGCATTTACGGACTTTTAGGCCCGAACGGTTCTGGCAAGACAACGCTCATGCGCATGCTCACCACCGTCTCAAACCCGACCGGCGGCAGCATCACCCTTGACGGCGAGGACATTTTCGCCCTCGGCGAGAGCTACCGTGACCTGTTGGGCTATCTGCCGCAGAACTTTGGCTACTACCCTAACTTCACGGGGCGTGACTTTCTTATGTACTTTGCCGCCCTAAAGGGCATGACGAGGTTTCAGGCTGAGGAGCGCTGTGACGAGCTTTTGGAGCTCACTGGGCTGAGCCATGCGGCAAGCAAAAAGTTGCGGACATACTCCGGCGGCATGCGGCAGCGCATAGGCATTGCGCAGGCGCTCTTAAACGACCCGAAAATTCTCATTCTCGACGAGCCGACAAGCGGTCTCGATCCCGCCGAGCGGGTGAAATTCCGCAACATCATAAGCAGTCTTTCCGACGGACGCATCATACTTTTGTCAACGCACATCGTCTCCGATGTCGAGTATATCGCCGACCGCATCGTTCTGATGAAAAACGGCTCTGCAATGCTCAACGATGCTGCCGACAGCATCTGCTCTGCCATTGACGGCATGGTCTGGGAGTGTACCGTTTCGCCAAATGTCTCCGACGAACTCGCAGCAAAGCATGTCGTAACAAATCTGCACAACACACATGACGGAGACGGAGCGGTGCTGCGCATAGTGTCGGAAGCTCGCCCGGTCGAGAACGCCACCCCCGCCGAGCCGAAGCTTGAGGACCTGTACCTTTACTATTTCAGAAAGGAGTTATCGGATGAGCCTGACAAAGCCTGAGTTCAGAAAGATCTTCACGCCCATGACCTTCATCACGCTTGCTGTTATGCTCGTTGTGAATGTATACGCCGTGTTCCAGCAGCAGGGTGCTATATATGCCGAAAGTGACGGCAAAATGCAGCGGCTGTATGAAATGAGAGACGCTGCGATCGAGCGAAGCGGTGTGATAGATGACGAGTGGATCGCCGCTCGCAAGGCGGAGGCTCAGGTCATTTTTGACGATCCGCAGTACCGTGAGTCTGATGAGATGCTCGAACAGTTCCGCACCGCACTGGCAGATGAGGGCTGGTCTCCCAAGGAGATCGAAGTGCGAATGTCAAATCCGACCATGTTTCTCAACACGGAGGGAAGTCTCAAATACGGTGTGATCGAGGCCGCCGTTGAGGCTGCAGGCTTCAAGGAGCATGCAGCGGCCATTCGGGATAGACTGCTTGAGGCAAACCGCTCGGATGCCGAGGTTTGCGCCGACATAAGCGCACGCTACGACTGCCTTATAAACGACTACACCGCCTATTATGACTACGACTGGGCGTACTCAAACATACAAAACGGCATAGAGGAGTTTGCTCCTTTTACCGTTGGCATCCCCGTGCTCGTCGGGCTTGCGCCGCTGTTTGCTCGTGAGCGGAGCAGGAAAACCGATTCGCTGATACTCTCGTCAAAGCGGGGCAGGCGCTCGGTCGCAGCGGCAAAGCTCTGTGCCGGTATGCTGTACTGCCTTCTCGTTTGGTTTGTGATGTCGGCAAGCATCATCATCTACGCTCTTTCGTTTTTCGGCACTCACGGCTTTAGCTCGATCTGGCAGGCATCCGGCAGCAATATCACCTCGCCGTATCTGTGGACATTCGGTCAGGCGGTCATCGTTGAGCTCGGCACCTGCCTTGTCGGTGCGCTGCTTTTCGGCTTTATCGCCATGCTGTTCTCAGAGCTTACGAAAAGTATGTTCGTAACAGTCATTTTGGGTGCTGCCGTCCTTATTGTGCCGATGATCGTGCACTTTAAGACGAATGTCTGCTTGTTCCTACCGACATATATCATACGTGGCGTTCCGATTTGGAGCGAATACTTCCCCGCAAAGCTTTTCGGCGGAGTCGTTCCGATGGCGTACCTCTCGATCGCCGTGTCGTGCATCCTATGCATTGTATTTGGCCTTGCCGCCGTGGTCGTTTTCTCAAAACGGCAGGCCGCATAAGCACAAAAAATCCGACTTCAGGTGAAGTCGGATTTTTTCATTCTTTATTACTTGGTGCCGAAGATGCGGTCGCCGGCATCGCCGAGGCCGGGGACTATATAGCCATGCTCGTTGAGGTGGTCGTCAAGAGCTGCAACGAAGATATCCACATCGGGGTGATCCTCCTGCATGCGCTTTACGCCCTCGGGAGCGCCGATGATGCACATGAGCTTGATGTGCTTAACGCCGTCGTCCTTGAGGAACTGGATGGCTGCGGATGCCGAGCCGCCGGTTGCGAGCATGGGGTCAACAACGATGACATCACGCTCATCGATATCGGGGGGCATCTTGAAGTAGTACTTCACGGGTTCGAGCGTCTCGGGGTCACGGAAAAGGCCGATGTGTCCGACCTTGACATTGGGCATCATGCTGACCATGCCGTCAACCATGCCGAGACCGGCACGGAGAATGGGGACTATCGCCAGCTTCTTACCGGCAATGTGCTTGACCTTTGCCTTTGCAACGGGGGTCTCGATCTCGATTTCCTCAAGAGGAAGATCCCTTGTTGCCTCGTAGCACATCAGCATCGCTATCTCGGAGATAAGCTCGCGGAACTCCTTGACGGAGGTGCTCTTCTCTCTGAGGATGGACAGCTTGTGCTGGATAAGGGGATGGTCGAATACGCAAACCTTGCTCATGTTTTTTCTCCTAACAATATCTTAAATTTCTTATTGACTTATTATTCTTTGCGCAGGCGCTCCTGACGCTCCCGCTCGGCCTGCGACAAGCGCAGATACACCGGCAGCAGATCATCAGCCGTGCCGGGCTTTGAGCGCAGCGCCTCCATGCCCACGCCCCATGCGCTCTGATACAAGAGATTCTGCGGTGCGACACGACAGGCTATGCCCTCGTTCTTGAGATACTCATAGCTGATAGCAGCGCCGTCGCCCACAAGGAACACCTCACGGTTCTTTGCTTTGAGCTCCGCTGCAAGCTCCGCCAGTGCGATCGCCCTGTCGGCGCACAGTCTTTCGGGGCAGCCGTCCTTGATTTCAAACAGCGCATTATAAACCTGCGAGCGCCGTGCGTCCATCACGGGGCAGACAAGTCCTCCTGCGGACACACCGTGCCACGCCATAGCCGCAAGCGTAGAAACGCCGACGCATTTTTTATCCGACGCCCAAGCCAAGCCCTTTACGGTGGATACACCAATGCGGATACCCGTAAAAGAGCCGGGACCGTGAGCGACAGCGATAAGGTCAACATCGGCAAGTATAGTATCTGAATTTTTTAACATATCCTCCACCATAGGCAGCAGCGTGCGGCTATGGGTAAGGCCGCTGCACTGGCTGTACTGGCAGATGAGTGCATCATCCTGCATGAGGGCAACGGACGCAGCCTTTGCAGAAGATTCAAGTGCAAGAACAAGCATTACTTTCCGCCCTCCTCAATGGTTATCTTTCTCTCGGTATCGCCTAACTTTTCGATGCGCACAACGGTCTCGTCGCCGTAAAAGGCATCATCGACCTTCTCCGACCACTCGACTGCGCACACTGCGCCTCTGGCAAGGTAGTCCTCCCAGCCGATATCAAAAAGTTCATCGGAATCATTGAGCCTGTACATATCAAAATGGATAAGCTCACGCTCGCCGCAATACTCGTTGACGATGGTGAAGGTCGGGCTGGAGACCCGGCAAGTTAAACCCATGCCCCGTGCCATACCGCGCACAAATGCGGTCTTGCCGGCACCGAGGTCGCCGTACATGGCGACGACCGTTCCGTCGGCAAGGTTTTTTGCAAACTGCTCACCGATAGCCTCGGTCTGCGCCTCGCTTCGGCTTATGAATGTCTGCATCTACCTCACCTCGAAAATGGTCGTTTTCTAAATTCGCATTATACCACAAGATAGCTCATTGCGTAAAGGGGAATTATGTGCTAAAATACAGAATGAACTCGTGTGATATTTGTATATGCTTAATGAAAGGCGGTGGGTCTGATAAAAAAACTTTCCCCGTATATCAAAAACTTTTTAAAGCGGGCGGACATGTTCCTGCTCGTTATGTGTCTCATATGCACCGTGTTCGGCATTTATGCGATTCAAGGCGTTACGGCCAGCGAGCATACAAGTAAGTATGTCATCGTGCAAGGCTTTGCAATGCTCCTCGGCATCGGCGCATTCATCGTTTTCACGGTCATCGACCCTGACCTTATCGCCGATAAGTGGATATACCTGTCGATATTCAATGTCCTCATCATCTGCGGTCTTCTCTTCTTCGGTCACGATGACGGCACCGGCAACAGAGCATGGTACCGCTTCTTCGGCATCGGTCTCCAGCCGACGGAAATAGTCAAGGTCATATTCATCGTCCTTCTGGCAAAGCAGATGACGGTTTATAAGGAGCGGCATGTGCTCAACAAGTTTGGCTCGGTCGTAAAGCTTGCAATGCACTGGGCGTTTCTGTTCGGCCTCATCGTCGTTGTCTCCAAGGACCTTGGCAGTGCGATCATCTTCCTTGCGATATTCATCGTTATGCTCATCGCCTCCGGTGTTGCATGGTACTGGCTGGGTTTAGCAGCAGCGGCAGTTGCCGCAATGATACCCCTGTTTTGGAATTTCATTCTTGCGGATTATCAGAAAAACAGAATTCTTGCGCCGTATATTCCCGATGTCATCGACCCTACGGGCACAGGCATCACATGGCAGACCCGCAGAACGCAGGAAGCGCTGGCTTCCGGTCGACTTACGGGTGTAGGCCGCGGAAACGGCATCTTTGCGCAAGGCAGCTTTGACGCAAAGCACACCGACTGCATATTCGCCTCCATTGGCGAGGAGATGGGTATGATAGCCTGCATTATCATCATCGTCCTGCTGGCAATAATAATCATTCGCTGCTGCGTCATCGGCGTGCGCTCCGGCTCAAGCTTCGGTATGCTCATCTGCTTCGGCGTTGCCGCTGCATTGGCGTTCCAGACCTTCATCAATGTCGGCATGTGCATGGGCATCTCCCCTGTTATCGGCATCACGCTCCCGTTTTTCAGCTACGGCGGCTCATCTATCGTTGCAATGTTCTCGGCTGTCGGACTTGTGTCGGGCGTTAAGTACCGACCAAAGCCAAAGCAGCATTTCATCCAATATTGATATGAAAAAACTCCGAACCGTTTGGTCCGGAGTTTTTTCATCTTACCTTGCCCTTATTGAGACAACGGAGCTCATTGCGGAATTTGCATAGCTCGTGCGTGCGGAGACTGCCATGACCTTGTAGTAGTAGGTAGTACCGGCAGTGGCGGAGTTATTGTTGAAGTATGTCGCCGTAGCGGTGTAGCAGTAACTGAAGTTCTTGCCGTCTGTGGAGCGGTAGACCCGGTACTTTTCAGCGCCGTTCACCTTGTCCCATGTGAGCTTGGGGTGGCCGTCGGAGTTGAGAGCGATCTTCACAGCAGGCGCTGCGCAGTCGCAGGTGCGGGTAACCATATTGCTCATGGCCGAATCGGCATACGCCGTCTTGTAGGATATCGCCTTGACCTTGTAATAGTAGGTGTAGCCTGCATTTGCCGTGGTGTTGGTGTAGCTTGTGTTCTTGGTGGTGAACATTTTTGTGTATGTGCCGTTTGAGTAATTAGCACGATAGACGACATATTCCTTTGCGCCGGAGACCTTATCCCAGGTAAGCGTAACCTTGCCGGTAGCTGCGTTGTTGCCGCCCTTGACTACGGGTGCTGCACAGTCGCAGGTGCGGTAAACGACGGAGCTGTAATCACCCTTCGTGCCGTCGGCTGTAACGGCTCTCACCTTGTAGTAATAGGTGTAGCCGGCCTTTGCGGAGGTGTCGGTGCAGCCTGTTCCGTCGGTAGAGGTCATCTTCACGAACGGACCGTATTTGGTCAGCGAGCGGTAAACCTCGTATTTTGCTGCACCCCTGACCGCCGCCCAATTGAGCATGATCTTGCCGGAAGCGGGGTCAGTGGCCGATGTGACTGCGGGTGCGGGGAGCGGTGCTTCGGGGAGCGCATCGAGTATCTGCTTCGTCATGAACTGATATCCCTCAATGTCCGGATGCACCTTAAGCGTGAAATACTCCCAGAAATAATGGTCGTCGTAGCTCATAGGATATGTCTGCGTACCGACAACATCGGCATAGCAGAAGTTGCTGTATTTGAGCTTATAGCTTGCAATATGTGCGTTTATCGCAGCGACGACAGGTGACGCAATACCGCTGAGATCAAGATTGCTGTCCGCAGAGAGCCGGAAGCCGTCAAACGGATTATAAACACCGACGCCTACGATGGTGATATCGGGATTTATTTCATAAATCCTCTCGATCACCGCCGCATAGTTGACAGTAAACTGCATGTACGCCTTATTCATCGTTGTCGTCAGCGCAGTTGCAAGATCGGCGATCTTTCCCATGGACTGATATGCGTCTATCAGCTTCCCGAAAGCGGCGCCGATATTGCCTGTCTTTTCAAGATATTTCTTGATGGCGTTGAGTGTGGGATCGGATGTGTCCTTTGTCAGCTCACGCAGCACCACATTCAGGGCGAAGGAAAAAACATCGTTTGAGCCGACATTGATGCCGATAAGATCCGCCTGCTTTATCTTATTGGAATATTTCACATAGGCATTCAGCGCATCAAGATCGGCCGTTGTAAAGCCGTTGCCGTCGGTGTCAAAATAGGTGTTTCCCCAGATGCAGTCCTTGTCGTAGTCGTTGTATGTGCCGTCGAGCATATATCTGAGCTCAACTGCACGCAGGCCGCTTCGTGCGCATTGCAGAAGATTCGCTCCCAGCTCGTTTGCAACCAGCGAGTGGTAGGCGTTGGGTGCGGCAGCGAAGTCGTAACCGAGATAGATATAATTGTTGCTGTAAACCTTGGTATAATCCTCGGCGTTCTGGTCAAAATTCGTGGGCTTGCCGTCTCTTGCAAGACCGCAGCCGGCAGCGATGCTGTCACCGACGCACATATAGTTTTCGTAGTCGTAATAGTTCTTGCCCGATGCCGCAAATGCCGGCACAGTCAGCGCAAACAACATCACGACGCACAGTACGATGGATAATGTCTTTTTCATTCCGTCAATTCCTTTCTCTGTTTCAAACCGCAATGTTTGCGTTTTTGAATGCATTGAAGTCCGCTGCCAGCTTGTTGTAGTCTATCTTGCCCATACCCGCCAGCGGCATTTCCTCGACAAAGTGCAGGAACTTGGGTCTGCCCCTGTATTCAAGCTCGGCCTCCATTTTTTCCTTGAGCTCCTCACGGACGGCGGTCTCATCTGCGCCCTGACGCAGCTTCACCACCGCAAGAGCCTGCATGCCCTGCGCATACTCGGTGTCCGCAACACCTACAACGGCGCAGCTTTGCACATCGTTGACCATGCCGATGACGCTTTCTATCTGCACGGGGAATATCTTATGTCCGTCAAAGCAGGTTATCATGCGCTTTATTCTGCCCTTTATGAAGATAAAACCGTCCTCATCCATGCAGCCGAGGTCGCCCGAATGTACCCACACGGTGCCGTCCGGGTGCGTTACCATGACCTTCTCGGTCTCCTCGGGATTGTTGAGATAGCCGAGCATAACGGATGGGCCGCTGATGCAGATCTCGCCCTCCTCGCCGTAGTCGAGCTCCTCGGTCGTGCCCGGCTTGAATATTGCAACATTTGTAGTCAAAAGCGGATAACCGACGCTCAGGCTCTTGAAGTTGCCGTTGCAGCAGCACGATGCCGCCGAGGACACCTCGCTCATACCGTAGCCCTGCGACAGCGGGTACTTACAGCCGCGCTCACGCAGAAAGCCGTTGAGCTTCGACTCGAGACCTGCGTTCATGGTGTCGCCGCCGCTGCCGGCGGTGCGGAAAAAGCTGAGGTCAAAGCCGTTTTTCATTTCCTTGCTGTTCATGAGCTTTTCATAGTGCGCAGGAACGAGCAGAGTGTGTGACGGCTTGTATTTCTTAACGAGCTGTCCGACCTTGTCCGAATCAAACTTGGGTATCATCACTATCTCAAGACCCAGAGACAGCGGCATGTGCAGGCTTGCGACGATGCCGTAGGACGAAAACGCCGGAATGATATCAAGGAAGCGCTGGTTGCGGGTGTAGGTAACGCCGCAGTAGCGGAAGTCCATCGCAACGGCGTTGAAGCCGTCGTTCGAGAGCATAACTCCCTTGGGCATGCCGGTCGTGCCGCCGGTGAGCGTCACGGCGGCAAGTTCAAATTCGCCGTACCCCACAGCTTCCACGCTCTTGCCCTTGCCGAGCTTCAAAAATTCCTTCCAGCTTATCGTCCTGCCACCGATCGGCACAGCCGGTGCGGGCATTTTTATCTGCTTTAACATTCTCACAACGGGGGACATGTAATTATCCGCCGAAATGATTACGACCTTCTCGAGCGAAAGCTCATCGAGCATATCCGCAAGATGCTCATACGCAAGATCAATAAGCAGCAGGACATTTGCGCCGGAGTTTACGATAAACTGCTTTATCTCGCTCAGTGAGCGGCGGGGGTCAAGCGCAACCATCGCAGCGCCGAGCTTATTCAAGCCGTACAGAGCAAACGCAAGCTCGGGTATCGTTGCCGAGCAGCAGGCAACCATGTCGCCGGTCTTGATGCCGAGCTCGGCAAAGGACGCAGCGCACACATCCGCCGTATCCAAAAATTCGCCATAGCTTATCTTGTTGCCAAAATAGTTGATAGCAACATTTCCGCGGTGATATTCGTTATTTTTAAGCACATGCTCGTAAAGTGTTTCCTTGGGAAGCTTTGCATTCAAAGCCTCCTCGGTATAAAACTTGAGCCACGGCTTTGCCGTCGATGCCTTTGCTTTCATATTGCCGGTCCTCCTCATTTTTCGTTATACATTTCATGCAGCAAAGTTTGTTTTTGAACAATTCTTTCTGATATGTATTGTCATTTTGATTTGAAAATATCGCATGAAATTAAAAAAATTTTAAGCTCTTTTGAATTTTCCTGAAAAAGCAGAGATCGGCCGCCTTGCCGGAAGCGGCCGATCTCTTTGGTGGGGGACCAGTGATCTGGTTCGGAAAGGCGGTGTGTGGGCGTCTTTCCGTGTACTATTGTTTCGACACCGGCGTTTTATCGCAAACCCAAGAAAAATATTTTTGTTGCGATATTTTGACGAACAATTTACAATAATGAGTAGATCGCAGTTGCGAAAAACACAAACTGAGGTGAGCTCTATGCTAAAAACGAGCTTGCACACCTTAGTCGATGAGAGCATTATCCTGAAAATTGCCGGCGGAGATAAGACAGCTCTATCTGATCTATACCTTAAAACTAGCAACGCAGTCTACTGTTTCGCACTATCCATTTTGCGGGACACGGAGACTGCACAGGACATTATGCAGGAGACCTATATCCAGGTGTGGAGATCGGCCAAAACCTATAAGCCATGCGGAAAGGACCCGGTGCCTTGGGTGCTGGGCATCGCAAAATATGTTGCGTATGCGCACATCCGCACGCAGCAAAAGCACTCCGAGTGGTCGGACAGTATCCCTGAGCCTGCCGACCCGAAAAACTGCTTTGCCGAAAGCGAAAACAAAATTTTAGCCAACGCCCTGCTGATGAAGCTCGGCGAGGATGAACGGCAGATAGTCACGCTGTATATCACGGCGGGATTGAAGCACCGTGAGATAGCAAGGCTTTTGGATATGCCCCTTTCTACGGTCATCAATAAGTACAACCGATCGCTTAAAAAGCTGGAGAAGCTGGCAGGTGATGTGTTATGAGAAAAGAAAATATTGAACACCGGCTGCGGCAGGAGTTTTCGGACATTGCGCCGAACAGGCTCGATGAGCTGCTTGCCGCCGTGGATGAGCTTCCCGAAGACGACACGGTCATCAACTTTGCGCAGGAAGTGCAAAAGCGCCGTTCCCCGCTCAAGGCAGTGCTGTCGGCCGCGGCTGCACTGCTGCTCATCGTGGGTGCGGCAGGTTTATACGCAAACCTCTCTGCGGATAGATACATCGTCGCCGTCGACGTAAACCCCGCAGTCGAGCTAAGGGTAAACGGCTTTGACCGTATTAGCGCCGTCACGCTCAAAAACGATGACGCCAAGGCCCTCATAGACGAAGCCTCACTCAAAGGCAAAACCGTTTCCGATGCTGTCGACACACTCACCGAGAAACTGTGCGGCGACGGATATCTTAACGAAAACAGCAATGGCGTTTTGGTCTCTGTGCATGGCGGCGATGACGCACTTTGCTCCAAAATAGTCGGTTCTGTTGGAAAAGCCACCGAGCGAGCAGGCTTTAACTACGCCGTGTTGTATCAGTCGCTCGACGACGATGCCGACGGCAAGGCTGAGCTTATTGCAAAGCTTGACGGCAGATTCGACGATCTCAGCACCGAGGAGCTTAACAAACTGAGCGTGCAGGAGCTAATTTTCCTGGCCGAAAGCCTCGACTCTCTGCCTGATAAGACCGAGCTTTACGGCAAGCTAAACGGCTACCTCAGCGCAGAGGATGCAAAGCACGACGCAGGCGTTGACAGCGCCTCGGCGACACAAAGCATCATCCGCTACGCCGAGCAGCTTGCCTACGAGATAGTGTATACCGAAAACGGCACGACGCATAAGTATGTCGTCTCCGCCTCGACCGGCGAGGTGCTTGCCCATGAAAAGCACGGCAATTCAAGCAGCGGCAGCCCCGGCAAAAACAACAGCAATAACGACGGTCTCCTCAGTGCCGACGACATTTTGAAGATATTCAATAAAACCTTCGGCTTTGTCGATGCGGTGCTCGACGATGTGCATGTCACCCGCAGTATGCGCAACGGTGAGCCGGTTTATATCGTCACCTATAAAGTGTTCGGTGTCACACGCAGCGCCGTGTTCGATGCCCGCACCGCCGAGATATTGTCCGACATCGGATAGCAATAAGCAGCTACCAAGTGTAGCTGCTTTTTCACATTTTGATGCCACATTCATAATTCTTTTTGACACAAAATTGTCTATATGCTAATATTTAATTGTGCCTATTCGCATTATCATGTGCTATCGGAAGTCCCATGGGCTTCTTTTATTTGTGTTAGGAGGATCATATGAAAGACCTTAAGCATCTGATTTATTTTGAAGGCTTGCTTCAGGACGCAAACAATGAGCTTGTCAAGCAGGCTTCCGCCGAGGGCAAAAAGGCTCTGGGCTACACCTGCTACTTCGTTCCTGAGGTGCTGCTTAATCTCGGCGGCTGCTTCTCGGTGCGTCTGCGTGCCCCCGGCACGGCAAACACCGACATCGGCACATACTACATGACCAACAAAACCTGCCCGTTCACCCGCAGCATTCTTGAGCGCAGCATAGAGGGCGGGTACAATTTCCTGTCTGCCATGTTCTCGTCCGAGACCTGCCAGATGATGCACAGGGCGCATGAGTATTTTGACATTATGGGTCTTGTCAAGGAACAGAATCAGGACTTCTTCATGAGCATGATGGATATCCCCTTCGTGACCACGAAGGCAGCCTACGAGCATTACGAGACTCAGCTTCGCAAGCATATACTCGAGCCGCTGGAGCGTGTCTACGGTGTTGACATTTCCGATGAAGCTATCCGCAAGGCGATCGAGGAGCACAACGAAATTTGCCGCATCATCACTGAGATAGGCGACCTGCGCAAGCTTGATAATTCTCCCGTAACGGGCTACGAGTTCCATGTGATTCAACTCGTTTCCGAGGTCTGCCCGCAGTATCTCATTATAGATAAGCTCAGGGATACTCTGGCCGAGATCAAAAAGCGCAGAAAGGACGCAAAGCCCAGGTACCGCGCCCGTTTGGTCGTGACCGGCTCCGAGGTCGATGACCCCGAGTTTACAATGCTGCTCGAGGACTGCGGCATATATGTTGCCGCCGACCGCTACTGCTACGGTTCGCTGCCCGGCAGAGAGCAGATCGAGATAAAAGACGGCGAGAGCGCACTTACCGCCGTTGCCCGTCACTATCTTGCTACCAGCGAGTGCCCCCGCTTCATGAACAAGGAAAAGCAGCTTCAGCGCAGAGGCTATCTCAAGCAACTCGTAAACGACTACAGGGCCGACGGCATTTTGTACCTGCAAATGAAGTTCTGCGAGTTCTGGAGCTATGAGCGTGTCATGGGCGTGCACGATATGAACGATGTCGAGGGCATTCCCTGCATCGGTGTTGAAAAGGAATACACCATGGCCTCGGCAGGTCAGCTCCGCACTAGGTTCCAAGCCTTTGTCGAGAGCATCGAGATAAAGAAAATTCAGGGAGGTAACGAGTAATGGCTAACGAAGCAAAGCGTTTTTACAAGGGCAGCGGCATCGCAAAGCACCGTGAGTGGCGCGGCCTTAAGGATACCTTCTATGATTACACTCAGTGGGTCGTAAACCTCGGCATACTCGTAAAGTTCATTACCAAGTCCCCCGTGCGCATCGTCAGGGGACTGTTCGAGTACCGTTGGTTCGGTGCATACATGGGCACGCTGCACATGATAGACCGCTCGCTTGCCGGCATGCGCGGTCCTGCGCTGCGTGTTTCGCACACGCAGATGCACGCCATCATGAAGGGTGCGACCGGCCTTATCGCCGACAGCATGATAGGCGATCGCCGCTTCGGCGACACGAAAAATGCCGAGAAGTATGTCATGCTCGAGCAAACCATGTGTCCCGAGATAGTCGCAGGCTTCCCCACCCTTAAGGCGTTGCCGCTCGAGGTCCTGCAGGGACTATTGGGCACTTATATGGATCAGAATCTTGCCCCATATTACATGGATATCATGGAGAGCGTCGGCCTGCCCGCCGACTCCTGCCGCCTGAGCGCTAATGCCGCAGGTGTCGCCATCAACGACGACTACCCCGAGGTCGGCGCATGCCTTATCACCAACAATATGCCCTGCGACTCATCGACCATGAACAGCCAGCTTATCGAGCGCCGCATCAAGATACCTACCACCGTTGCCGGCATTCCCATGCGCTGGGAGGACGAGGCTACCGATAAATACGCTCTTGCGCAGATGAAAGAGGTCATCAAATTCATTGAGGACACCACCGGCGAAAAGTTCGACGAAAAGGTCTTTTTCGAGATAATAAAGCAGCACAACAAAGAGGTGCGCAACGAGTTTGAGGTCTGGGAGTACGCCAAAACGCCGTACACCGCCTTCGGTCATGTCATCTCACCGCTGTTCCACGCATTTTACTTCACCTTCTCCGGCGGCAGCATGCCGTATATCGACAAGGCCGCCAAAAAGGCGCTTAAAATTGCCGAAAAGGCGTACAGAAACAAGGTCGTCAGCTTTGACAAGGCTCGTCATCGCATGATAACATGGGGCGGCCCGGGTTGTTACTATGTCGATTTTAACACATGGGCATACAACTGCTGGGGCGTTCTGGTCGCAGCGCAGATGGACATGTTCTCCGGCAATGTCATCATGAGCGAGGATAACCTCGATCAGGCACTCATCGATATTGCTCACAACTACGAGCGAGGCGTTATGCGCCGCCACCTCACCGGCGGATATAAGCACCTGCTTGAGGTGTGGGACGAGGCCGAAAGGTTCAACTGCGATATAGTCCTCGTCTACGACGATATTACCTGCAAGGGTGCAATGGGTCTTGCAGGTGTCGTGAATGATCAGGCCAAGGACAAGGGCAAGCACCTTGTTTGGGTGCAAAATGACATGTTCGACCACCGCACGATAAGCCGCAATGAGATGCGCCGTCAGTTTTCCGACTACATGACCGCAGTTCTGCAGGAGGAGCCCCTCGACGCAAGCCTCGTTGATTTTGACGATTATGAAGGATGGTAAACACAGTGAAAAAGAAGCTTATAATTTGCATTTTAAGCATCATTCCCGCCTCGATGCTCATATACTGGTTCAATCTTGATAACAAGCTGCTATATTACGGTGTAAGACCGATTTTGAATAAGGTATACAACAGCCAGCAGCGTGATGTGAAGCTATAACGCAAAAACTCCCCGAGCCTTCGCTCGGGGAGTAAGTTTTAGTATGCATTTTTCATTACGACATTGCAAAGGAAGCACCGAAATGTCTCGTATTGCTCGTGGGTCAGCGGCTCGGGTGAGCTCATGACGGTAAGCTCATGGCCGGAGTTTTCCCTGCGGTACGGCGGATGAATGTGCTTGTACGGGTTTTCGGTAAAGCCGCAGCGCTCGTAAAAGCGCTTGCGCCGCTGCGTCGTCTCGTCCGTCGGTGGGTCGATCTCAAGTATCAGCGGCATGTCGGCGTATGCATCGAGTATCCGCTGCCCGTAGTGCATATTGCGCTTTTCAGGCAGAACGCAAAAATGTTCGATGTAATATGCGCCGCCGATATCCCAGTACAGTATCTCGCCCACAAACTTGCCGTTGTCGCAGATCGCATCAAAATGATAGGCATCATTACCCATTATCTCGGCCTGCGAGGTGGGCAGTCTCTGCTCATGCTCGGGAAAGCTAATCTTGTACAGCTCCATCGCCTTAGTGTACAGCTCAGAGCCGGTTTTTGTTATGCGTATGATATCCATATAGACCTCCGAAAGGATCAGCTTCGTTAAAAAAAGCCAAGTCTTTCGACTTGACTTTTTTGGTGCGCGAGGCGGGACTTGAACCCGCACGCCCGGAGTGAGCACTAGAACCTGAATCTAGCGAGTCTGCCAATTCCACCACTCGCGCAAATTTCAATGCCTGATAATAATAGCACCAAAGGTGCAAGTTGTCAAGCTAATTCTGCGCTCGGCAATTATTTTTCAGCTTTAACTATCCATCAGCGAAATTTGATGGTATAATGAAGTATCATTTTATATAACGGAGGTTAGAAATGACCAGAAAACAGATGAAGGCTCAGGCAAAGAGCCTTATGCGAAACTCAAAGCCCAAGCCTGTATATGTGACCATCGTTTATGTCGTTCTTTTGATGGCCTTTGCCGTTTTGTCCTACAAACTCGTGGACGAGGCTATGGTCAATGCATACAGCAGCATTTTGAACAGCATGGGTATTTACGATGCAAACGGTTTCCTTGTTCCGGACGCATTTGACAGGTTACAGAACTTCGATTACGACGCTTTTTATTCTGCGCTCATGAGAGAGGGACCTACACCGATGGCGAGGCTGCTTGACCTTCTGCTTTTGGCCGTTGAAGCCGTTATCGGCGCAGGCTTTGTCATCTTCACGCTGCGCACCATTGACGGCAGCGGTGCAAGCTATTGGAACCTGTTTGACGGCTTTGCGATGTTCTTCCGCATCATTTGGCTGTACATCGTCGAAGGCTTTTTCATTTTCCTGTGGTCTTTGCTTTTCTTCTTCCCCGGCATCATTGCGATGTACCGCTACCGTATGGCGATCTACCTGCTGCTTGAGCACCCCGAGATGAGCGTCATGGACTGCATCAGAGAAAGCAAGCGCCTTATGAGCGGGCATAAGTGGGAGCTGTTCGTGTTTGACCTCAGCTTCTTCGGCTGGGCGCTGCTCATCGGCTTTGTCGACGGTCTCGGCGCAAGTCTCGGCATCACTCTGCTGGGTGTTAGCGTTCTGGGCTATGTCGGCTATGTGTTCCTGCTGCCGTACATGGATCTTTCCTACTCGCTGTACTACCGTCAGCTCACCGCAGTCCCCGCCTCCGGTGCCGGAGATGAGTGGACGCCGGAACTTTGAGATGCGCTATGAAGATAACATTTTTAGGTGCGGCACATGAGGTCACCGGCAGCTGCACACTTATCGAGGTCGGTGACAAAAAGGGTATCGTCGACTGCGGCATGGAGCAGGGTAAGGATATTTTCGTTAACCAGAAGCTGCCCGTCGATCCCTCTGCGATAGACTTTGTTCTCGTTACGCATGCGCACATCGACCACTCCGGCAACCTGCCGCTACTGTATAAAAACGGCTTCCGTGGCAGCGTTTACGCCACCTCGGCGACCTGCTCGCTTTTGGATATCATGCTGCGTGACTGTGCGCACATTCAGATGTCCGATGCCGAATGGAAGTCCCGTAAGGCCGAGCGTCGGGGCGAGCCGCCGGTGCAGCCGCTATATGATCTTGACGATGTTGACGGCTTGCTGAAGCTCCTGCGCCCCTGCGAATACGGCAGCATGGTACAGATAAACAACGCCGTGACCGTGCGCTTTACCGATGTCGGCCACCTGCTGGGCTCGGCCGCCATTGAAGCATGGCTGCACGAGGGCGAGTGTGAGAAAAAGATGGTCTTCTCCGGCGATATCGGCAACCTCGACCAGCCCATTTTGTGCGACCCGAAGCATATCGCCGACGCTGACTACCTGCTCATCGAATCGACCTACGGCGACCGCAACCACGAGGGCGACAGGCCGGATTACATCGCCACGCTTGCGCACTATATCCAGCGCACGCTCGACCGTGGCGGCAATGTCGTCATCCCCGCCTTTGCCGTGGGCAGAACGCAGGAAATGCTGTACTTTATCCGTGCGATAAAGGAGCGTGGGCTCGTCCACGGACACGATGATTTCCCCGTTTACATCGACAGTCCCCTTGCTATCGAAGCCACCGGCATATTCCTCCAGTGCGACACGACCTATGTCGATGAGGATATGACGGCGCTCATCCGTGCAGGCAAAAACCCCCTCTACTTCCCCGGGCTGCACACCGCCGTAAGTCAGGCCGAGTCAAAGGCCATCAACGAGGATAAGACCCCCAAGGTCATCATCTCCGCCTCCGGTATGTGCGACGCAGGTCGTATCCGCCACCACCTAAAGCACAATCTGTGGAGGCCCGAGTGCCTCGTGCTGTTCGTCGGCTATCAGGCTGTCGGCACGCTCGGCCGTGCACTGCACGACGGAGCTAAGAGCGTCAAGCTCTTCGGCGAGGAGATAAATGTTCAGGCCGAGATAAGCTGGCTGCCGGGCGTGAGCGGTCACGCCGACAAGGACGGCCTCATCGCATGGCTTAAGGGTTTCAGTAAAAAGCCCGACATGGTCTTTGTAAACCACGGTGATCCCGATGCCTGCGAAAGCTTCACCGCCTGCCTCAAAAACGAGCTGGGCTACAACGCCTTCGCCCCATATTCCGGCACGAGCTTCGACCTTGCCGAGGGTGAATTTATTCGCATCACCGAGGGCAAGCCCGTCTCGCCCGAAAAGAAGGGCTACACCGAGCACAGCTCCTCTCCCATGTACCGTGAGCTTGTCGCCGCAGCGGAGGCTCTGCTTGCCGCCGTCAAGAAATGCGAGGGCAGGCCGAATAAGCTCCTGCGCAGCTACATCGATAAGATCAGGAATCTTATCGATTACATAAAAAAATAAGCGTAACAAACTCCGCTGTTCATTGGAACAGCGGAGTTTTTTGCTTAGATAATACCTTTATCCTCAAGCTCACGCAGGCGGTTGTAGAGTGTGCCACGGGACATTCCGAGGTATCGGGCGGTCTTAGCCTTGTTGCCGTTAAATTTTATAAGCGCCTCGATCATGCGGTTTGCCTCCGCATCACGCACATCAAACGGTGCGCCGGCTGACGCCGTGGGCTCAACTGCGGCGACATCGCCGAAGTCCTCGCCGAGCTCAGTTATCGTCAGCTCGCAGCCGTCCTCTGCCTTGAGCAGGCTGCGCTCGATGATGTTGCGAAGCTGCCTTAAGTTGCCCGGCCAGTTGTATTCCTTGAAGCGCTCAACGGTCTCGGACGATACGCTGAAAATATTTTTGCCGTAGCTTGCCGACAGCAGCGTCACGAAGTAATTGCTCAGCTCCTGCATATCGGCACGGCGCTCACGCAGCGGCGGCAGGTCGATGCGCAGGACATTCAAGCGGTAGTACAGGTCGAGCCTGAACGAGCCGTCCCGCACTTTTTTGAGTATCTCGCTGTCCGCTGCCGCAATGACCCGCACATCGGTACGAATGCTACGGCGTGCGCCCTGCGGGGTCACGATGCCGTCCTCCAGAAAGCGCAGCAGGAAGCTCTGCATATCCTGCGACATTTCGGAGATATCGTCTAAAAACAGCGTTCCGCCGTCGGCCTGGACGAACTTACCCGGGCTTTTCTCCGTGCCTATGAGCACCGTCTCGACCGTTTCTCTCGTATACTCGCCGCAGTTTATCGGCACAAACGGACCTGCAAAGCGGGCGCTTGCGTTGTGGATAGCCTGCGCAAAAAGCTCCTTGCCGGTGCCCGACTCGCCCGTTATGAGCACATTAGCTGGGCTCACTGCCGCCGACTGTGCCTCGTTTTTGACCTTTTTCATGCCCGCACTCACGGCGATAATGTCCTGAAAGCTGTACACGGCGTTATTGCGCTCGGCCAAGGCGCTGTATTTTCTTATCTGCTCTGCCGTTTTGACCGACACCTTGAGCCCGATGACCTTGTTGTTCTCCTTTATGGCAAGACACTCGACATAATAGCGCTTGCCCGCACTTCCGAGTGCGATGTTGCCCGCCGAGATCTCCTTGCCGGTGCGCAGTGCCTTCAAAACGAACGACAGCTCGGGAAAGCCCTCACGCAGGGGCTTGCCGATGACGGAGGTTATGTGCATATCAAACTCGTTTTCAAACCGGCTGTTGGCAAAGACGATAACGCCGGTATCGTCAATGAGAATGGTTATATCCGTACTGCACTGCACCGACTGCTCGAGCAGATGAAACCTACGCTCGATGTGTGGGTAGAGTATGCGGTTTTTGTATGTGAAATCGCCGGCCTCGAGCATAAACGATGCCGAGTTGAGCGAGTTTTTGAAGCACTTTTCAAGAGGCAGAAATATGACCGTCACGGCGTGGAAGCCCGGTCCTGCCGAGGTCTCGCCGTAGCGGGCGATGCAGGCGTATGGCGTTAGCAGGTCGCAATAATGCCCCTCACCGGCGCTGAAGCAGGTGACAAACGGCTTTTCCGGAGCGGTGTTGCCAGCAAAAACGCCGACATTCTCGACCGAAAACCGTGTGCCTATGCGCAGTCCCTTGGCCTTGAGCTCCTTCAAAAGCGCCGCATTGCCGCTTTTGTGGAATGCGGTCAGCTGCGTGTCGAGATAAAACATCGCACCGCCCATGCGTTCAAGCGCCGTGCTGCGGCTTTCGTAATAGTCCTTGAAATACGCAAGGTGACACTTTGATATATCATCTATGCGGTCGAACACATGAAGGTCACGGCAGTCATCATTGAGGCGCAGCTTATGCGGCTCAGCCCCGGCTTGGCGTGACTTTTCCCATGCGGCAACATTCTTCTTGTACTTGGGGTCATACTCCCCGAGCGTGCCGTTTATAAACTGCTGCTTGAGCTGTTTCAAAATTTCATTTTTCGGTAGCTTCTCCATCGCGCCCTCCTTGTGTTGAACACATTTGAACACTTCATCTGATATTATACTCGCCGTTCCCAATGTGTTCAACACTTTTTGACATATGTGTTCAAATGTGTTCAAGTTTACTTGCATATTGCCCGATTTCCAAGCGTTTGATACTATATTGTCAAATCTTTGACAGGAGGATATCCTATGAACACCGTTCTTACCGAAGAAGAATTGGAATTACAAAAGATATATAAAGAGTACGCCGATGAACGCATCCGCCCGCACACGCTGGAGATCGACAAGGGTCTGTTCAGCGTTGAGCCCCTGCTCAAGGAAATGCACGAGCTGGGCTTCTGCGGCATCGTCATCCCCAAGGAGTACGGCGGATTGGGCAGCAGCTATGTACACTATGTGCTCGCCGTTGAGGAGCTCTCCAAAGCCAGCGGCCCCGTTGCAAAATCCGTTTCCGGCCAGACGAATATGTGCTTCCCCATCCTGCACTACGGTACCGAGGCTCAGAAGCAAAAATATGTTGTACCTTGGGTCAAGGGCGAAAAGCGCTCGGCATTCACGCTTACCGAGCCCGGCGCAGGCTCTGACGCAGCGGGCATGCAGACGACCGCCGTGCTTGACGGCGACTGTTTCGTCGTAAACGGCACAAAGGCGTTTATCACCGGCGCCCGTGAGGCTGATTTCTTCCAGACCTACTGCCAGTATAAAGCTCCCGACGGCACAAAAAGCCCCATTTGCCTGCTCATTGATGTTCATGAGTGCGAGGGCATAACCGTCGGCCGCAACGAGGATCTCATGGGCATGCGTGCAAGCTCCGTTGCCGAGGTCATTTTCGACAATGTCCGTGTTCCCAAGGAGAATCTGCTCGGCGAGGTCGGCAAGGGCTTCCATGCGGCGATGTCCACTCTCGATGCCGGCAGGCTCGGCATCTCGGCGGTGTGCGTCGGCATGGCGCAGGATGCGATCGATCAGACGGTCAAGTACACCAAGGAGCGTGTGCAGTTCGGCAAGCGCATCTCGCAGTTCCAGAACACGCAGTTCAAGCTCGCCGAGTACCAGACCAAGGTCGAGGCCGCACGCCTGATGGTGTATAACTGCGCAAGCCTCATGGACAACGGCCAGCGTGTGTCCCACCTCTCGTCGATGGCAAAATACTATGCCTCCGATGTTCTCAACGAGGTCGTGCGTGGCTGCTTGCAGCTGCACGGCGGCTACGGCTACAGCAAGGAATTTGTCATTGAAAAGCTCTACCGTGACGCAAAGCTCACCGAGATATTCGAGGGCACGAGCGAAATTCAGAAGAAGATCATTGCCAAGTGGATGGGCGTTAAGTGAAAGAGGTGCACAAGATGAAAGTTATTGTTTTTATAAAGCAGATACCCGACAGCAGCGATGTGAAGCTCGACGAAAACGGCAACCTCATCCGCAGCGGTGTCGGAACGATGATAAACCCCGTGGACAAAAACGCACTTGAGCTGGGTCTTGCGCTGCGTGACCGCTTCGGCGGCAGCGTGACGGCGGTAACCATGGGTCCTCCGCAGGCAAAGGATGTGCTCAAGCGTGCGCTTTTCATGGGCTGCGACAAGGCGGTTCTGCTTTCCGACCGCATCTTCGGCGGCGCAGACACCCTCGCAACGGGCTATGTCCTTTCTATGGCGGCCAAAAAGTTAGGCGACTTTGACCTCGCCATTTTCGGCAACAAGGCATCCGATGCCGAGACGGCGCAGACAGGCCCCGTAACGGCGGGCTTCCTCGGTCTGCCGCTCGTCACAAGTGTCGATGCTTTGGAGCTTGACGGCAATGCAATAGTTTGCCGCCGCAGCTTCACCGGCGGCACGGAGACCTCAAAAACCGCACTGCCCGCTGTCATCACAGTGACCCCCGCCGTGAACACGCCCCGCTTCATGACCCCCGCAAATGTCATCGACGGTCTTAAAAAGGGCATCACTGTCTGGAACTGCGCAGACCTCGGCTGCGATGAAGCCAAGTGCGGCGTCAAGGGCTCGCCCTCACGCACAAAATGCGTCACCGAGCCCACGGTCAAGAAGGTCGACGGCACGGTCATCAACGGCAGCAGCGACGAGGCTGCGGAAGTCCTCGCCGGTGTTCTTGCCGACATGCATCTGATTTGAGGGAGGAATTAAAATGAGCAAGGATATTTGGGTATATGCCGAAACACACGACGGCAAGCTTTGCGATATAGTCCCCGAGCTTCTGACCAAGGGCAGACAGCTCAAGGCGCACAACGGCGGCGACCTTGTCGCGGTGGTGCTCGGTTCGGCCGATGACGCCGCTCTCAGAGAGCTCTCCGAATACGGTGCCGACATAGTCATCGTCGGCGAAAACGCCGCACTTTCAAGCTACAGTGCCCGCACCTATGCGCAGGCAATGACTGCGCTTGCCAAAAAGTATGAGCCTGAAATTTTCATCATCCCCGCAACCGGCGTCGGCCGTGAAGTAGCTCCGCTCACCATGCAGGCGCTCGACACCGGCCTGACAGCCGATGCTCTCGACCTCATTTACGACGAGGACGGCGACTTTATCCAAGTCACTGCGGGCTTCGGCGGAAACATCTTGGCACACATCTGCATCGGTGAAAAGCGCCCGCAGATGGTCACCGTCTGCGCAAAGGTCTTTGACGCACAGCCCGTCGGCGCTCACGAGACCAACATCATCCGTGAGAAGGTCGAGTGTTCAGTCGATCCCGCATACGAGCTTTTAGAAGCGGTCGCCGCCGAAAAGGCAGAAGTGCAGCTCAAGGACGCAAAGATCGTTGTCGCCTGCGGACGAGGCATTAAGAAAAAAGAGGATCTTGACATGATCGCAGACTTTGCCAACTGCATCGGCGCATCGCTTGCATGCTCAAGACCGCTCACCGACTGCGGCTGGATGCAGCACGAAAGCCAGCTCGGCCAGAGCGGCTGTACCGTCAAGGCAGACCTGATCATTAACATCGGCATCTCCGGCTCAACGCAGTATCTTGCCGGTATGCAGAACTCCAAGTGCATCGTGAGCATAAACACCAACGACCAAGCCCCCATCATGGCGATATCCAACTACGCCATCGTAGCCGATTACCGCCAGCTCATCCCCGCACTGCTCAAGAAGCTGCATTTTCAGCGCATCAAATAACACGCCACATTTTTTGTAAAGCTTTGCTTCACGAAAAATCTCGCTGCGGCTCTGACACGCACCCGGCATGTCATTCACTGTCGCACCGACACTTTGTTACCCCCGCACACTCCCCCCTACAGCGTATTGGTGTTTACGCTGTTGCCTCTGCCTTACCTATTTTAAGCGAATAAATCAAAAGCCTCCGCCCTTGGGCGGAGGCTTTTGATTTATATTATGCCTTTTTTGCGGAATGCAGCAATCTCGTCGTCGCCGTATCCGAGGACGGTTTTAAGTATCTCATCCGTGTCCTGTCCGAGGCGTGGGCCGCCACGCCAGACCATGCCGGGCGATTGGCTCATCTTCGGGGCTATGCCGAATGCGGTGACATCAATGCCTGTCGTCTGATCGATAAAGTTGACAAAGTCTCCACGGTCTAAAAAGTGCTCATTATGCATGCACGCCTGCGCATCGTTCACCCGTGAGCACGGCACACGCCCACGGTGCATTGCTTCCTCAATTTCGTCCGCCGTGTGGCTACGGCACCACTCGTTTATGAGTCTGTCAAGCTCCCTGCCCTCGGGTGAATTGATCGCTTTCTTGTCCTTCGAGGTCTTTTCATACGGGTACTTTTCAAGATCGAAGCCCGCCGCATTCATAAAGCGCTCGAACACCGCCTTGCCGACAGCGCCGATGCTGACATGAACGCCGTCACTGCTCTTAAACAGATCCCACGGCTGGAAGCCCATTGCCTTTGTACCGCAGCGCTGCACCTCGGCAAGGCCGAGGGATGACATAGTGAATGCGTCACGCATGACACGGGCCATTGACTCAAACTGCGCAACATCGACTACCTGCCCGTGTCCGGTGTTCTTTGCATCTATGTATGCTGCCAGCATGCCGAAGAGCGCAAACAGCGCCGTTATATAGTCGCCGAGCGAGGGCTTGACGATGAGGGGATCTTTTTCGGGATAGCCGTTAAACAGCGCATAGCCGGAGTAGGCCTGCCCGGTCATGTCATAGGAAGCCTGATCGCAGATCTCAGGCTTCCCGCCGAATTCCTTATGTCCGTAGCCGGAGATATGGACAATAATGAGCCGGGGATTTATCTTCAGAAGCTCCTTATCGTCAATGCCTAACTTTTCGAGCCAAACCATGTTTTCGATGAAGATATCGCTCTGAGCGATGAGCTTATAGAATATCTCCTTTACATCGGAGTCGCTGAGGTCTAATTCAAGCGTCATCGACAGGCGGTTGCGTGCATCCTGTATCCACGACGAGCCTGCCGTGCCCTGCTCGGTAGTCTTAAACGGCGGGAAGGTGCGGTAGGTGTCGCCTATCCTCGGCCGCTCTATCTGTATGACCTCAGCGCCGAAATCGGCCATCATCGTTGCCGCAAAGGGCATGGCGATAAGCGAACCTGCGCCTATGACCCTTATGCCACGCAGCGGGCCGAATTCGGGAACGATGTAGTTACTCTTATCCATGGTTTCTCCTCACGCATGCAGACGGCACGGTTTATATCAGATATTCTTTGCACCCCACTGCTCAAGCAGCGCTTTTGCTTCATCCTCGGTCTTACCCCAGCTTTCGAGTATCTCGTAGCTGTTTTCGCCGATGTGCGGGGCAAGCTGCGGCTTGCGATCCTCATCGCTGACATCGGAGAAGTCGGCAAAGTAGGCGCAGTGCTTGTTGGATGCAACATCCGTGCCCTCCCACTCGGGGTACATGGGGAAGTTGACCCACCAGCCGAGGCGATTATACTCCTCGTCCTCCCAAGCCTCCTCGGGAGTGAGCACCGGGCAGCAAGGTACGCCAGCAGCATCGAGCTTATCATAGGCGTCCTTGGAGTCGTCAAAGGTATTTATCCAATCGGTGATGATCTGCTCAACCAATGTGTGATGCTTGCAGCGGTCGGGCATGGTGACAAAGCGGGGGTCTTCCTTGTACTCGGGCTTGCCCATGCAGTCGCACAGCGCATTCCAAGTAGCCGGCGACACGGCACCGATGACCATGGACATGGTCTTGCCGGTGTAGATGCCGTAGGGGCAAAGATTTGTATTGTGGTTGCCGGAGCGGCTCTGAATGTGACCCTTGTGGTTGTGGATCTGAAGGGTGCTGGAGTTGATGTGCAGTACATTGCGCACGAGCGAGAAATCGACAAACTGACCTCTGCCGGTCTTGAGCTTGTGGATATAGGCAAGCAGCGTGGAGGCGAAAAATGCCTCGGCACCGCTGGTGTCGCCGATGACCGAGCCTATGCGGGTCGGAGCGCCGTCGGCCTCGCCGGTCTGTGCGTTTATGCCGCTCATTGCGACGGCACAAATGTCATAGGACGGCTTGTTACTGTACTTCGACGGCTTTACGCCGAACGGGGTCAGCGAAGCATAGATTATGCCCGGGTTGACCTTGCGCATATCTTCATAGCCGAGACCGAACTTTTCCATGAAGCCGGGCTTGTTGGAAACGAGCACAATGTCAAAATTTTTGACCTGTTCGAGAATGAGCTTCTGCGCATCGGGGTCGCTGAGCTTCATTTCTATCGATTTTTTGCCTCTGTCCTTGCCGCATGCATAGGTCGACATGCCGCCTGCATAGTAGGCAAACCTGCGTCCGGCCTCGCCGCCGGGTACTTCGACCTTGATGACCTCTGCGCCGTAATCGGCAAAGTACGCGCCGACAATTGGGCCGGCCGCATTTGTTGTAAAGTCAAGAACCTTTACGCCTTCGAGCATTTTCATATCTTTTTCCTCCTATAAGTAATATAAACAAGTTGACGGGAGCTGAACTATATCGTCTGTCGGTGTGCCCGCTCGGCACTTTTCGACATTTTCACGGAAAGCTGAAAATTTCTTGAAGCCTCACCGACAGATGCCTTGCAGTTTTGAGGGAGCAGATTTTCGTTCAGGCAAAGATAAAGCCCGACGGCCATAATGGACATATATGGGCTAGGGGTTTAGCGAAGCATGGGCGGAAAGCTGCCCGTCAAAACCGATAGCGGTTTGGCTACCGTCAACTTAAGTTGTAACCACGAATCTCCCCGGACGAAAGCTCGTCCGGAGAGTCATGTTTTGCTAAATTTTAGAAAGGATGTAGTAAGCTTAGATCTTGGTTGCGCCCCACTTTTCGAGCAGTGCCTTGGCCTCTTCCTTGGTCTTGCCCCACTCCTCGAGGACCTCGTAGTTGTTCTCACCAATACGGGTGGAGATGTTGGCGGGACGGTTCTCGGGATGCTCGTCGATGCTGGAGAAATCGGCAAAGTATGCGCAGTGCTTGTTGGAGATGATGTCGGTGCCCTCCCACTCGGGGTACATGGGGAAGTTGACCCACCAGCCGAGACGGTTGTACTCCTCATCGTCCCAGACCTCCTCTGCGGTCATAACGGGAGCAACTGCGACGCCGGCCTTTTCCATCATATCATATGCGTCACGGGTATTGTCGAAGGTCATGAGCCAATCGGTGATGATCTGCTCGACCTTGAGGTGGTTCTTAGACCTCATGGGCAGAGTTGCAAACTCGGGGTCGGTCTTGAGGTCGGGGCGGTTCATGCAGTCGCACAGGGGATTCCATGTACTCGGTGCAACAGCGCCGATGACGATGGACATGGTCTTGCCGGTGTAGATGCCGTAAGGAGACATATTGGCGTTGTGGTTTCCGGAACGGTACTGGATGTGACCCTTCTTGTTGTGGTACTGGAGGGTGTCGTTGATGTGGACGAGGTTGCGGACGAGAGAGAAGTCAACGAACTGACCCTCGCCGGTGCGCTGCTTGTGGAACAGTGCGAGCATAATTGCCGCAAAGAAGCCCTCTGCACCGATCATGTCGCCGATAACGGAGCCGATGCGGGTGGGGTTGCCGTCACGCTCACCGGTCTGTGCGTTAAGGCCGCTCATTGCGACAGCGCAGATATCGTATGACGGCTTGTCGCTATACTTGTTGGGCTTGTAGCCGAACGGAGTGAGTGCAGCGTAAACGATGCCGGGGTTGACCTTCTTGACATCCTCATAGCCGAGGCCGAACTTCTCAAGGAAGCCGGGCTTATTGGAGGAGATGAGAACATCGTAATCCTTGACGACATCAAGCAGCAGCTTCTGTGCGTCGGGGTCGCTGAGCTTGATCTCAATGGACTTCTTGCCTCTGTCCTTGCCGCAGGCGTAGGTGGAGATGCCGTTTACATAGAAAGCAAACTTTCTGCCGCCCTCGCCGCCGGGTACCTCGACCTTGACGACCTCTGCGCCGTAGTCTGCGAGATAGGTGGCAGCCTTGGGTCCTGATGCGTTGGTGGTAAAGTCAAGGACTTTGATGCCTTCGAGCATTTTCATATAATTTTTCTCCTTTAATTCGAATTTTAAATAACACCGTTTTTCTGAAGCTCGGCTATCTGCTCGTCAGTATAGCCAATAGACTTGAGCATCTCGGTGTTATGCTCGCCCTTTCTGGGCGGGAACAGTTCCTTACGTGCGGGGGTCTCCGAGAGCTTGACGGCCGAGCCTATCATCCTGACACTGCCGTAGGTTCCCTCGGGGTCGGTCATCTCATAGACCATGTCACGGGCGACGACCTGCGGGTCTGCAAAAACCTCTTCGAGGTTTTTGACCGGTGCCCAGCAGCAGTCAACGCCGGTGAGCTTTTCTATCCACTCGGCCTGAGTTTTGGACTTGAACATGTCACGCAGATACGCAAACATCTCGTCCTGCTTTGTGAGGTCACGCTGGTAGGCCTTGAACTCCTCCTTGCCGATGGCATCGCAGAAGTTTGCCCACAGGTGCGGCTCGATTGCGCCGATGCTGATGTATCTGCCGTCTTTTGTCTCATACACCTCGTAGCAGGCATTCTGGCCGTTGAGGATATTCTCCGCTGCCTTGGGAGATACGCCCTTGACGAAGTAGTCGTTTGCAAGCACAGGCAGCCACGAGACAGCGCCGTCGAGCATAGATGTATCGACATACTGGCCGACACCGTTGCGCTTCACGCCCATGAGAGCGATGAGGATGCCTATCGCCGCATACAGTGCGCCGCCGCCGATATCGGCGATCTGGACGCCTGGGATGGTGGGGGTCTGTCCCTTGCGTGCGGTGAGGCCGAGGATGCCTGCGTAGCTTATATAGTTAAGGTCGTGACCCGAGGTCAGACGATACGGGCCTGTCTGACCGTAGCCGGACAGGGAGCAGTAAACGATCTTGGGGTTGATGGCCTTTATCGTTTCGTAGTCAACGCCCAGCTTTTTCACAACGCCGGGGCGGTACTGCTCGAGCACGACATCGGCGTCCTTAGCGAGCTTATAGAATATTTCCTTGCCCTCATCGCTTTTTAGGTTGAGGGTGATGCTTTTTTTGTTGCGGTTGACCTGGAAGAATGCTCCGCCCGTGTCGCCTATCTTGGGAACGCCGCCTCTGAAGAGGTCGCCGCCCTTGACGGCTTCGACCTTGATGACCTCTGCGCCGAAGTCGGCGAGGATCATGGAGCAGAACGGGCCGGGGAGCATCGTGCTCAGGTCAAGGATTTTCACGCCTTCAAGCGGTAATGCCATTAGAGCACCTCCTTGCTCGGATAGGGGGACCGGATCGATCCCCCGTTAAATTCTTACTTCTTTTTGCCGAGACCGATCGCCTTTGCGATGATGCCCAGCTGTACCTCGGAGGTACCGGCCATCAGGCGGTAGTGGCGGGTGTCAACGAACTGGCGTGCAATTGCGTTCTCACGCAGGATGCCGGGGCCGCCCCAGATCTGAACGCCGAGGTCGGAAATCTTGTATGCAAGCTCGCTGGTGGCGTACTTTGCGATCGACACCTGAGTGTTGACGCTCTCGCCTGCCATGAACAGCATGGTCAGATGCTCAACATAGCTTCTTGCCTGGTCGAGCTCTGCGGCTGCCTTTGCGATCTCGAACTGCCAATGCTGGTATGCGCCGAGAGGCTTGCCGGCAACGAGGCGCTCGTTTGCACGCTGTACGCACAGCTCAAAGGCGTACTCTGCCATGCCGAGAGTGCCCCAAGATCCCATGAGACGCTCTTTTTCGAGGTGCTGCATGAGGTAGTAGAAGCCTCTGTTCTCCTCGCCGAGCAGGTTCTCCTCGGGAACGACGACATCGTGGAAGATGTACTCGGAGGTGTCCTGAGAGTTAAGGCCGATCTTGTTGAGCAGCTTACGCTCGAAGCCCGGTGCGTCGGTGGGGATGATGAGCAGGCTGATGCCCTTGTGGGGCTTTTCTGCGTTGGGGTTTGTGACGACTGCAACGATGGCGTAGTCGGAGACCATACCGTTGGAGATGTATATCTTGCCGCCGTTTACGATGTAGTTGCCCTTGCCGTCCTTAACTGCGCTGGTCTCGATGTGAGCAAGGTCGGAGCCGTGCTCTGCCTCGGTCATGCAGATGCAGATGCAGGTGTCGCCGGATGCAACGCCGGGGAGGTACTTTTCCTTCTGTGCCTCGGTGCCGTGTGCATAGATGTAGGGAGCGACGGTGTCGCTGCTCAGACGGGTCAGAACGCCGTTAAGGCCGCGCTTGCTGAGCTCTTCGCCGTAGACGATGGAGTAGAGCATATCGAGCTCTCTGCCGCCGTACTTCTTGTCCAGCCACAGGCAGCCGTAGCCTGCGTCGCCGAACTTTTTGAAGGTCTCCTTGCCGACGGAGTGGTTCTTCTCCATGTCCATGTAATAGGGAACTATCTCTCTGTCAAGAAATTCGCCAAACTCCTTGCGGAATGCTTCGTGCTCCTCGGTGAAGGGCAGAAGGGACTTTTTAGGTAAGCTTTGCATTAGAAATCTCCTTTCAGATTCATTATTTCTATGTGTGCGCCCGCATGCGGGGCATTGTTCACTGTTTGCTGCGGTTTTCTCTGTTGAATACTTTAACGAGCTGTTGGTTGCGGTTTTCTATCTTGATGGCCGTATCAATATCATTGACACTTTCCATCAAATTAAGAAGCTGCTTGCTGTACTGCAGAGCCTCGCTTGTGTAACCTGCGAGCACTCTCGCCTTTTCCATCGCCGCGTTGTCAAGCTCCGAAAGTGGGTAGCACCCTGAGGCGTAGCCAAGGCTCATGGCCTCTGGGGCGAGCATATATCTGCCCGTGAGCAGGATATCTCTTGCCACACCGTCGCCGATAAGTCGGGGCAGCATATATGCACAGCCGAGGTCGCCGCAGCTCATGCTCATTTTAAGAAGCGGACACGAGAATTTCACATCGTCGGCAATGAGCCGGATATCCGATGCCATGGTCAGGAAGAATCCGCCGCCGACTGCGTAGCCGTGAGCAGCCGTGATGACGACCTGCTTTGCCTCGTGAACAAGAACGACGAGCTCTCTTAGCTCTTCCTGAAAGTCATAGGACTTGTGTACGCTGTCACGGTCGCCCTCGCCGGGAAACAGACTCATGAAGTCCGCTCCCGTGCAGAAGGCACGCTCCCCCTCGCCCCGGATGATGAGCACCTTCGTCTCATCATCCGTTTTGAGGGCACGGAAGAAATGCAGCATATCGTCGAAAACCTCTCGTGACCACGAGTTGAGCTTTTCCGGTCTGATGAAGCTCATCACGGCTATGCCGGGCTCGGGAAGCTCGACCCGGATATGCTTGTAGTCGTACATGCTCTAATTACAGAAGGCCCAGTGCCATCCAGAGAGGTACGCTGCAGGTCATTGCGACGAGGTTGATAATGCAGTATGCATACGAGCCCTTGGATGCGGTTGCAAAGTCGAGGGAAGGATCGCACATCTTGATAAGGCCTGCGGATGCGGGGTTCTGGTAAGCGACATTCCAGCAGGTGCCGGATACCCAAGAGGTGAATACGAGGACGAAAATGTTGATGCCGTGTGCCTCAAGCAGCGAGCCGAAGATTGCGATCATGACGGCCATGCAGCAGGACTGAGACACGATGACGAAACGAAGCAGGTATGTGATGATGCACAGTGCGGGGATGAAGATCCAGGGGCTGCTCATGATGGGAGCGAGGATGGGTCCGAGGATGCCTGCCAGCCAAGTGCTGACGCCGAGGGATGCCATGAGACCTGCAACGGAAAGAACGCCGCCGACGAAGATGGTGATGGTCCACATGCCCTTTGCGCCGACCTCGGGAGGAGTGATCAGGCCGCATGCGATGAATGCGACATCGGCGAGGATGGCGATCATGCCTGCGTCGATCTTGTGGGTGGACTGGGTGAGCCAGAGAACGAGGGCTACGAGAACGATGATGATGCCCTGCTTCTCCTTGGTGCTGATCTTGCCGAGAGCCTTGTAAGACTCCTTGATGAACTCAACATTTGCTGCCTTCTGAGTCTCGGTGGGCTTGCAGAAAATGAGGCAGAAAACATAAACGAGGATGATGCAGACTACATACCATACGCATGCACGGACAAACCACTGGCCCCAGGAAACGCTCTCACCGACGAAGCCGAGCATGAGTGCGACATACACAGAGCCGGAAACGAAGGCCATACCGAGCTGGTTGGTGCCCATGAAGTTTGCAAACCAAAGGCCGAGGGACTGCTTGGAGTTACGCTCTGCGCCGGATGCCTCACAGACCTGGTTGACGAACGGAGCCATCATGGAGGTCTTTGCGGTAGAGGACGGGATGATGGGGCTCATGATAACGCCGGAAAGGAGCATTGCGGTGACCTGACCTGCATAGGTTCCGGGGAAACGGGTCAGAACCCAAAGAGCAAGGCGCTTCATAAAGCCGCTGTTGTTGATGCCGATGGACATGATGAACACGCCGATGCACAGCCATACGGTGCTGGATGCGAAGTTCGAGGTGACCTCGGCGACGGTTGCGACCTTCAGTGTCACGAGCACTGCCATTGTGCACAATACCGCTGCCCAGTCGGGGACTGCACGGGAAATGATGAGTACGAGCATGAACACGAAGCAGCCGAGATACTGCCATGCCGCACGGCTCATCTGCTCGGTCTCAGCGGGAAGATATGCGATGAGGACGAGCGCTGCGATTGCGAGTACGAAGCCAAGAAGTGTTCTTTTTGTGTTCTTAGACATTTTCGTCTTCTCCTTTTTATGTTTATTTTTTAATTAACATTCAATAAAACAGCAAAACTATCTATTACTTTTTCTGGTCATCAAATGCATGCTCAAGATACATTTTTCTGACCGCTTTTCTGTCGGGCTTGCGGTTCTTGGTCTTGGGGAGCATGTCCATGGTGTAATACTCCTTGGGCACCTTGAACCTTGAGAGCTTCTCACGGCAGACCTGCTCGACCTCGGCAAGGTCAATGGTCTTGCCCGGCATGGGCTGAACGAATAATGCGGGAACCTCGCCGCGACGCTCGTTCGGAACGCCTATCGCAATTGCGTCTGCGACATTCGGTGCGGTTATCGCAACCGCCTCAAGCTCGCTGGGGAACACATTGAAGCCGCCGGTTATGATGAGATCCTTTTTCCTGTCGCAGATGACAAGGAAGCCTTCCTCATCGATGAGGCCGATATCTCCCGTGTACAGCCAGCCGTTGCGCAGCATTTTAGCCGTTTCCTCGGGATTGTTCCAATACTCGTGCATGACGCATTCGCCACGGCAGATTATCTCGCCCGGTGTTCCGTCCTCGACAATCTCGGTGCCGGTCTCCTGATCGACGATGAGGTATTCGATGTTGGGGTTCACAACGCCGACCGTGCCTACCTTGCGATGGTCATGACCGTTTATGGTTATGGTGTTTACCGTTTCGGTCATGCCGTAGCCCTCGGTGATGACGGCTCCCGTGAGCTCCTCGACACGCTTGATGACATCCACGGGCAGCGGAGCCGAGCCGCAGGTTATGACCTTGAGCGAGGAAATGTCATACTTCTGATACTCCTCATGGGTAGCGATAAGCTTCATCCACAGAGGAACGGACGGCCAAACGGTGGGACGGAATTTCTCGATGACCTTGAGTATCTCGTCAAGGCTCTCGGCAAAGAATATCGTGCCGCCCATGGTGAGGTTTACGACGATGCCCTGACCGAAGCCGAACGCATGGGACATGCCCAGTGCTATGATGACCATGTAGTTTTCATAGTCATTATCGTTGAGGAAGGGCCTGAAATACTGCACCTGAGCCATTGCCTTTGCGACAAATGCGTGGTTTGTCTGGCAGCAGCCCTTCAAGACGCCGGTCGTACCGCCGGTGTATTGCAGTACCGCAACATCCTCGGGCAAAATCTCGATATCGGGTTCGCTTGCGTCGTCGGAAATGATGCTTTCCCACGCATTGAACTCATCCCAGCGATTTTCCTTCTCAAGTGCGGGGCAGAACACAGCCTTTTCGATGCTCTGTCTGTCGTCCTTGAGCGCCTGAGCTACCGCATCGGCACCGTCGGAGTCGGTTATGACCATCTTCGGGGTGCAGTCTTTAATTCTACGGCTGATCTCATCTGCGGTGGAGCGGGGGTTGGTGTTTACCATTATGATGCCGGTCTTGAAGCAGGCATGTGCCAGTGCCACGAACTCAAATCCGTTTGAGACATAGGTTATGACACGGTCGCCCTTCTTAAGACCGTTTGCGAGAAATCCGTTCGCTATCTTTGCTGCAAGAGTATTGCACTCGACATAGCTCATCTTCTCGCCTTTGCTAATTACATAGGTCTTGTCGGGATGTTCGTTTACTCTCTTGAGGAACAGCTCCTTACAGGAAACGGCGGGTATAGGAAAGTCGTACACCACACAGGGGTCCTTGATCTTGTCCCACTTTTTTCTGTATCGGACCAGTGCCTCTTCAAATTTCTTGTTCTGCAGCTGATTCATTTAATTATCCTCATTAAGATTAAGCTCTAAAAGCTATTATTCTCTCTTTTCCCTCGCTTCCTCCCGGAACTGCCGGGGAGGAGCCCGGCAGCCCATGGGGAAAAAGGGGGGATTACACAGCCGGACTATCGTGCGGCGCTGCGCCGCACAGTCTTAGGCTAATTTATATGCTTGCGGCGAGCTTGTAGGCAGACTCGACCGCATCGGGTATCCTTGCGACCTTGACAGCGTCGCCGATGCAGTCAACCTGCTTGACCTTGCCGACGAGCTGTTCATACATATCATTATTGGGCTTTGCACCTGCGGCTATAACAACGGTGTCTGCCGGCAGAGTCTGAACGCCCTCTGCGTTTTCAACAACGACGCCTTCCTTGGTGATCTCGAGGACCTTGGTCTCCTTGAGCATCTTGGTGCCCAGCTGCTTGGTGCGTGCGATTATCGACCAGCGGCTGCCGGGGTTGATGTCGGGAGCAAACTTCTTGCCCATCTCGACGATGGCAACATTGTGAACACCGTGGTTGAGAAGCTGCTGGAGCTTTTCGTAGGGCTCTGTCTTGTAGATCATCATAAATCTCAGCTCATCGGCGGTAAGGGTGCCGATCTCGCCGATGTACATTGCGACCTCAACGCCGACATCGCCGCCGCCGACGACAACGACATTCTTGCCGAGCTCTGCCTTGCCCTCAAACACATCCCATGCGTGGACAACGGGAACGCTGGGATCTCTGGGGATCGGGGGGATGGTTGCCTTGGAGCCGCATGCGAGAACGACACGGTCGAAGTCCTTGCTTGCTGCGATGATATCCTCTGCGGTGGCTTCCTTGTTGAGGATTATCTCAACGCCCAGCTCACGGCAGGTGCGCTCGAGCCACTGGCCGAAGTAGCGGATATCATAGCGGCGGGGAGGCGTTGCGGCAAACAGCGAAAGGCCGATAGTGCGGTTGCGCTTCTCCCAAATGGTGACCTTGTGGCCGCGGAGCGCTGCGACACGAGCAAACTCCATGCCGGAGGGGCCTGCGCCGATAACGAGGATCTTTTCGGGATGCTCGCTCTTCTTCTCGGTGGGCATGAGGCCGTTTTCGTCCTCAAGCTCCTGCTCACGGTTGCATTCGTAGTTGCCGATGCAGCCGATGGGCTTGCTGATCATTGCCATGTCAAGGCACTTTGCGTTGCAGCCGACGCAGGGACGGATATCGGCAGCCTTGCCGGCTATTGCCTTGTTGACGACATCGGGGTCAGCCAGGAACGGACGACCCATAACGATAGCGTCGAAGTCGCCTCTGTCGATGAGTTCCTCTGCCTTCTCGATGTTCATGCGCATACCCTGTGCGACGGGAGCCTTGACTCTTGCCTTGATCTGGCGGCCGAGGTATGCCCATGCGCCGTGGGGAACTTCCATGGTGATGAGGGGAACTGCCGACTCGTGCCAGCCTGCGGTGATGGAGAAGCCGTCAACATAACCGGTCTTGTCCAGCAGCTCACAGATCTCTGCGATATCGTCGCCGTTGCAGCCGCCGTCCATGAAGTCGCTGCCGCTGACACGGAGCGAAATGGGATAGTCGGGGCCGACTGCCTTTCTCATGCCCTCAAGGGTCTCGACCATGAAGCGGCAGCGGTTTTCGAGCGAGCCGCCGTATTCGTCGGTGCGGTGGTTTGTAAGCGGAGAGAAGAACTGGCCGTACAGGTAGCCGGAGTTTGTCTCGATCTCGATGCCGTCGAAGCCGGCCTTCTTTGCGATGACCGCAGCGTGTGCCTGCCAGTCGACGAACTGCTTGATCTCCTCAACGGTGAGCTCCTTGGGCATCTCAAAGTGAGTGAATCTGCCGGGGATGGGGGACGGTGCAACAGCCTGCTCGCCCTGAATGCTTGCGCGGTTTGCGCATCTGCCGCGATGCATGAGCTGTGCAAATACCTTGCTGCCGCCCTCGTGGATGGCGTCGGTCAGCTTCTTGAGCGAGGGAATGTACTTCTCGTCGGTGAGCATTGCGCCGTGGTTGGGGTTGTAGCGGACCTTATCCCACTGCATATTTGCGAAAATGATAAGGCCGACTCCGCCGAGTGCACGGCGTCTGTAGAACTCGACAACATCATCCATAATAAAGCCGTCGACGGTGTGGCCAACGCTCATGGGTGACATGATCACTCTGTTCTTCAGCTCAAGCTGGTTGACCTTAAACGGTGTATAAAGTCTTTTCATATTTACCTCCTCAGTATCATAACCTCAGCTCAGTATCGATTATCCCGGCCGGGGAACTGACCGTGTCGGTTATTTTCTTGACAGTCTATTTTTAATGCAAAATCCGTGCCAACTTTGTCAAAAAAATATTTTTTCTTATTATGCTCCGTTTGGTCACGACACATACGCAAGTTTGTACAAAGCCAAAAAGAGCCGAACACCCGCTTTTGCTGGTGTCCGACTCTTTGCTTGTTTTGCGTTATTTGTCACTGTGCGTATCCTCTGCGCCGTTGAGTATCCTATATAGTGTGGAGCGTGAAACGCCCATCTCCTGTGCGACCTTTGATTTGTTGCCCTTAAACTCGACCATGAGCTTCTTTGCCATCTCAAGCCGCTGCTTTGTGAAGAAATCACTCATCATGCGAAGCTCCGGGCCCTCGGGCTCGGCCGCTTTGTCGCTCTCATCCGCCCGCTCAAGGTTTGTTATGCTCTGCGGAAGATCCTCAAACTCGATGCAGTCGCTTTTGCAGACGATGACGCTGTATTCCATGCAATTGCGCAGCTCTCGGACATTGCCCGGCCAGTCATACTCGGTCATCGCAACGACCGCAGCGGGGCTGATCTCGTGAATATTCTTGCCGTTTTCGTGTGCAAAGCGTTCAAGGAAGTATTCTGCCAGCTCCTTAATGTCCGCCCTGCGCCGTCTGAGGGGTATCATGGTGAGGTTTATGACATTGAGACGGTAGTACAGGTCTGCCCTGAAGCTGCCGTCGGCAATACATTTCGTGAGGTCCTTATTGGTGGCTGTAATTATTCGTACATCTACATTTATGGGCTTTGTTGCGCCTATGCGGGTTATGCAGTTTTCCTCCAGCGCACGCAGCAGAACGCTCTGCATTTCAACGGGCATCTCGCCTATCTCATCCAAAAACAGCGTGCCGCCGTCGGCAAGCTCAAACTTGCCCTTTGCACCGGTGCGGTTTGCGCCGGTGAACGATCCGCCGACATAGCCGAACAGCTCGCTGCCTATAAGATCACGGGGTATCGCCGCACAGTTTACGGCGACAAAGGGCTTATCCTTGCGCTGGCTGGTGCAATGGATCGCATTTGCAAAAAGCTCCTTTCCGGTGCCCGATTCGCCTTGAATAAGTATGGGGCTTGAGGTCGCCGATATCCGCTCAGCAAAGCGCTTTAGCTGCACGAAATTATCCGAAACGCCGATAAGATCATCGAAGGTATAGCGTGCGTGGTTGCCGTCTGCGGGCTTTTCTTCTTTCTTTATCTTGCCCTTATAAATGGTGATAAGTGCACCGAATTGGCGCATATTCGTGTTAATTATGCTGCAATCGGCAAAATACTGCTCTCTTGAGCCGTTTGGGTGCACAAGCTCCACGGGCTTTCCGATGACCTTTTTGCCCTCTGCTATCTTCGACACCAGCGACATCAGCTCTGGGCAGATATCACCCAAAAAGCTGTTTATCGTCTCCTGCGGATGGTAGTTATAAAAGTCGTAGAACATATCGTTTGCGAAGGTAACGGAGCAGCTGTTATCGACCATTATAACTATATCGTTCGTGCTTCCGCGGCTGTATTCGTTGCGCTGCACAATATCACGCATGATGACATCCTTGGTCACATGCCCTGTCGTTATGATGGTCTCCGTAGATTCGAGCAGCTTAAAAAGATTATATATACGCTCGTCGAAGTTCTCCTTATAGGTGATTAACATGACATAGCCGTTTCGGCTGTATTTGCCCTTTATTCTGAACGCAAAGGTAACATAGGGCTTAAAAGCGTCCAGATAATGCTCATCTCCGATGACCCATGTACTGCTGGGGCTTCGTGCGGACATGACGGCAGCGTTGGTTCCGGCAACACTCTCGCCTACATTGCCGCCGAGCTTTATATTCTTCTCAGACAGCTCATCCTTGAGCTTTTTGTCGCCGTAGCGGCCGAAAACATCAAAATTTTCGTACAGATACAAAAGCACGGAGTTATTGGCCGCAAGCGTATCCGCAACAGCCTGATAATACTCGGGCGTGCTCTTGCGCATGAGTCTGATATGACCCGTGACATGATTTTTACACCGTTCACGGTCGGCCTCCGTCACCTCGGGCAGAGTCTGCGTGTGCATATCAAGTCCGTTTCTTTCGCACATGTATCTTGAGCTTTCGAGCATACTGAGGTACTCTTTTTTGCGAATGAGAAAATCCGTATTCATGCCGCTGCGCCTCCGATAAAAAAATTTTTTATTGCTCCGAAAAAGTTCGTCTGTGCCATTGTAACACTAAGTGCGCAGTGTGTCAAATTGTTAAAAGTGTGTCATCCTCGGTCACTGTATTTGAAGCAAAGTGTATCACGGTGATACACTTTGCACGCTTCGGCGTCAAACAATTTCATATTTTTCAACTTGATTTTATATAACTGTTTTGATATTATTAACTGGTATGTAAAAAGTGTTTCAGATAGTCAAATTGTAAACAAATATATTTTTGTGCCATTTCGAGGTAAAAAAACTATCGTCATGAAGCTGAAGAATTCCGTCACAATTAAACAGACGATTACACCGGCGACCATTCAGCTGCTGGAGATGGTGCAGCTAAACACCGTGGAGCTGGGCAGGTATCTCACGGAGCAGGCAATGGAAAACCCTGCTATCGACATTGACGAGCTTGCCGCAGCCTCAAAAGGCGGCGAGCTTGCAAGCCGTGTCGAGTGGCTCGGTTCGTTTGACCCGCAGCGCACGGAAAGCTCAAATGCCGATGACGATGACGCACCCGACAGCCCAATCGTCTCCCGTGCCGAGCAGACAGATGTCCGCTCGTATCTTTTGAGTATGCTGCCAAGCTCCGATGTCGACAATGACACAAGGAAGATTTATCGCTATCTCGTCGGCTGTGTTGACAGCCGTGGTTTTCTTTCCGAGGACTGGGATAAGGTCGCACAGAAGTTAGGTGTCGAGCGAAAAGCGGTCGATGACTGCGTTGCCGTCATGCGCTCCCTGCCGCCGACCGGAATCTGCGCCGGGGATGTGCGTGGCTGTCTGGCAGCGCAGCTCAGTGCCGATGACAGCATCGCCCGCAGCATCGTCGAAAGATATCTTGAAGAGCTTTCGCACGGACACTATTTGCAGATATCGAAATCGCTCGGTGTCCCCGTGAGCGCAGTGCGCAGCGCCGAAAAGCGCATAAAAGGGCTCTACCCCTACCCCTCCTCGGCACTTGAGGGCAGTCGTGACGACGACAGTATGTACATTTACCCTGATCTGAGCGTTGAGCAGACCGCCGACGGCCTCAGCATTTCACTGTGCCGCCCGTACAGTCCGCATCTGAAGATAAGCTCGTTCTGCAAGGAGCTCAAGAAATCCACTGACGACGAGAGCGTTAAGAACTATATTGATGAGCGCATGGCTGCCGCAGGCAGGCTGTATCAGAATGTGTGCCGCTGCGAGAAAACCGTGCTGAGCTGCTTTGAGATACTTGCGAAGAAGCAAAGCGACTACCTTTGCGGCAAATCCGACACGCTTAAGCCCATGACGCTTGCCGACATTGCCGACTCCACGGGACTGAGCGTTTCCACCGTCAGCCGCACGGTGCGTGGCAAATACATTCAGTGCAAGCGTGGCGTTATCCCCGCAAAACTGTTTTTCACCGCCAAGCTTGAGAGCAAGTCCGGCACACGCTCGGCAGATGAAGCCAAAAAGCTTCTGCGAGAAGTGATCGACGGCGAGGACAAGTCCTCTCCCCTGTCCGACGCTCAGCTGTGCGACATTTTGAGCAAGAATGGCTTTTTAATTTCACGGCGCACCGTCGCCAAATACCGCAATGAGCTCGGCATACCGGGCACATATGTCAGAAAGAAATGAGGTATCAACATGTTGTACGAATTTGAAGGCAAGCGCCCGAGCATCGACCCGAGCGCATTTATAAGCGATAGCGCCGTCATCATCGGCGATGTGACCATCGGCGCACGCTGCTATGTCGGCCCCGGCTCCGTCATCCGTGGCGACGAGCGACCGATATTCATCGGCGACGAGACCGCAATTGAGGATCTGTGCCTTATCCATGTCGGCGGGCCCGACGCCAAGACCGACGGCTGCCACATTGGAAAGCGGGTCACGATAGGCCACAATGCGATAGTCCACGGAAACCACATAAGAGACGGCGCTAACATCGGCATGGGTGCGATAATCAGCCTGTTTGCCGATATCGGCGAATACGCCGTTGTCGCCGAGGGCGCAGTGGTGAAAAAGCACCAGACTATCCCGCCCCGTGTCGTCGTCGGCGGCGCTCCGGCGAAGATCCTGCGTGAGCTTGAGGACAAGGACATTTCCGCATGGGAGCGCAGTAAGCAGACATACATCGACCTTGCCGCACGCTGCAAAGCACCGAACGGCCTTGTGAAAATTGATTGATGTACGCAAAAATCCCCGAGCCGGTTGGCTCGGGGATTTTTGCGTATTCTCTTACTCGACGCAGTGGTCGCAGTTGTGGGTCTCTGCGAACTTTTCGTGATCGTACTCTATGCCGTTCTTGTCGTAGTAGTTCTTGACGGCGGCCTTGACAGCCTCCTCGGCGAGAACGGAGCAGTGGATCTTATGTGTGGGCAGACCGTCGAGAGCCTCGACAACAGCCTTGTTGGAAAGCTCGAGAGCGTCCTCAAGCTTCTTGCCCTTGATAAGCTCGGTAGCCATGGAGCTTGTTGCAATTGCGCTGCCGCAGCCGAAGGTGTTGAACTTACAGTCGGTGATGACGCCGTCCTCTACCTTGAGGTACATCTTCATAATATCGCCGCACTTGGCGTTGCCGACCTCGCCGATGCCCACATTGGGAGCGTCGTCGATCTTGCCGACATTACGGGGGTGCTGGAAATGGTCCATTACTTTATCGCTATACAGTGCCATGATTATATCCTCCTGAAAAGCATTAGTTAGTTATACAAATTATTAGATGAGGTGCTTTCTCTTGCCGTTTTCGAGATCCTCCCACACCGGGGAGATGCTGCGCAGGTACTCAACGATACCGGGAACGACCTCGATGATGTGGTCAATTTCCTCCATGGTGTTGTACTCGCCGATGGAAAGTCTCAGTGAACCGTGGGCAACCTCGTGGGGCAGGCCGATGGCGAGCAGAACATGGCTCGGATCGAGAGAGCCGGAGGTGCAGGCGGAGCCGGATGATGCGCAGACGCCCTTGGAGTCGAGCAGAAGCAGCAGGCTCTCGCCCTCGATGCCCTCAAAGCACATATTGACCGTGCCGGGGACATGGTGCTCGAGCGAGCCGTTTATCTTGGAGTGAGGGATCTTCGACAGCTCGGCAAACAGCTTGTCACGCATGGGGATTATCTTTGCGGTGTTGGCTTCCATGTTGTCAACAGACTCCTTGAGAGCCGCTGCAAGAGCCACAATGCCGGGGATATTCTCGGTGCCTGCACGCTTGCCACGCTCCTGAGCGCCGCCCTCGATGATGTTGAACAGCGGCATACCCTTCTTTGCGTACAGAACGCCGACACCCTTGGGTGCATGGAACTTATGGCCGGACATGCTCAGCAGGTCGATGTTCATTTCCTTTACATTGATGGGCATATGGCCGGCAGCCTGAACAGCGTCGGTATGGAACGGGATGCCCTTGCTGCGGCAGAGTGCGCCGATCTCCTTAATGGGCTGCACGGTGCCGATCTCGTTGTTTGCAAACATGACGGTGACAAGAGCGGTATCCTCTCTTATTGCAGCCTCGACATCCTCAAGGCGGACAACGCCGTCCTCGTGGACATCCAGCAGCGTTACCTCAAAGCCCTGCTTTTCAAGCTGCTTGAGGGTGTGCAGAACTGCGTGATGCTCAAACTTGGTGGAGATAAGGTGCTTTTTGCCCTTAAGAGCGCCGAACTTTGCCATGGATACGATAGCCTGGTTATCCGCCTCTGAGCCGCCGGAGGTGAAGTATATCTCCTTGGGCTCTGCGCCGATAATGTCGGCAACGGTCTTTCTGGCATCCTCAAGAGCTTCCTTTGCCTTCTGAGCGAAGGAATAAAGGCTCGAAGGATTGCCGTACAGGGTGGTGAGGTAAGGCATCATTGCGTCAAGAGCGGTCTTGCTCACGCTCGTGGTTGCTGCGTTATCTGCGTAAACAAACATATTTATATCTTCCTTTCTGTAAATCCTATTAAAAACATGGGAATTGTAACACTATACATTAAAATAGTCAATAGTTTTTATTTTTTCCACTTGTCGCCCGTCAGAAGATCGGTAAGCGTGACCGTTGCAAGGTAGGCGTTGGTTATATCGTCAAGCTCCTTCCACATGGGAACGGTCAGACAGGCATCTGATCTGTCACAGTTAATTGACCCGGCCTTGATGCAAGCCACCGGTGCAAGGTTATCCTCTAAACAATTCAATATCTCGCCCACGGTGTACTCCTCCGGCTTGCGGCTTAATTTATAGCCTCCCTCCTTGCCACGGGTACTGTCGACAAGCTGCGCCTTTTTGAGGTTGCCGACTATCATCTCAAGATACTTCATCGAAAGCTCCGTGCGGTCGGAAATGGTCTTGAGCGATATATAGCCCTCATCGGAATGCTGCGCAAGATAAATCATAATGCGCAGGGCATAACGGCCTTTGCTGGTAACATTCATAAATATCACCTCCGTCTAATTCCTATTGTTTTTCTATGGTTTTAATATACCACGGTTTTAGTAGGAATTAAAGTGCATGTGCGTCAAAATGCGTAAAATAGCTGTGCAGTTTTTGCACAACAAATTTGAAAAAAGTTCTTTACTTTAGCGCAGTAATGTGTTATCTTATCACCGTGATAACAAACTACATCGATTTTCGGAGGATAAAAACATGAAAAAGATAGTTGCACTGCTTTTAGCAGTTATGATGGTCTTTGCACTGTGCGCCTGCGGCGGCGGAGATAACAAGACCGATGAAAAAACTCTCGTCGTCGGCATCGACCCCGAGTACCCCCCGTACAGCTATATAGGCTCTGACGGCGAGTACACCGGCTTTGACATTGAAGTCGCTCGGGCCGCCTGTGATCTGCTTGGCTGGAAGATGGAAGTCTTCCCTGTCAACTGGGATAACAAGCTCGTTCAGCTCGACGGCAAGGAATGTGACTGCATCTGGTCCGGCATGACCATTCTCGACAGCATGAAGGAAGCCGGCTATGTCATTTCCGATCCCTACTACGACAACACTCAGGTGCTCCTCGTCAAGAAGGACAGCCCCATTCAGTCCTCTGCCGACCTCAAGGGCAAGACCGTTGCAGTTCAGCTCGGCACCTCCGGTGAGAGCCTTCTCAACGGCGACCTTGCAGACCTCAAGGCAACCTTCGGCGAGCTCGTCACCTGCAACAGCTTCGTAAGTGCCTTCACCGAGCTTGGCGGCGGCAGCGTTGACGCCGTGTTTGTCGACTATCCCGTTGCAGCAGCCTATGCTGCAAAGAACGAGGGCTTCCGCATTGTTAACGAAAACCTCGGCGCAGAGCAGTACGGTATTGCCTTCCGTGCAGACGATCAGGAGCTTTGCGACCAGATCGAGGCAGCAGTTCAGCAGCTCGTTGACAACGGTACCTATCAGAAGATAGCCGAGAAGTATCCCGACATTGTCTCGAACCTCATCTATCTGAATAAGTAATAAAGAAATAGCACAAATAACTATCGCTTCCCGGAAGTGTACGCTTCCGGGAATGCGTGCGTTTTGAAACGAGGATTATTTTATGGATTTAGTGACAATGATCACCACAATGGGCAGCGGCTTCGGCAAGACCTGCGCCATATTTTTTCTGACGCTGCTGTTTTCCCTGCCGCTCGGCATGGTCATCGCCTTTTTGAGGATGAGCAAAAGTAAGATAGTGTCGAATGTGACCCGCTTTGTCATCTCCGTTCTGCGCGGCACGCCCCTTATGCTACAGCTCATCGCCGTTACTTACGGTCCGTTCTATCTGTTCGACCTGCCTGTTTCGAGAAACAAGCTTCTCCCCGTCGTCATCGCCTTTGCGATAAACTACGCCGCCTACTTTGCGGAGATATACCGCAGCGGTATAGAGTCCATGCCCGTCGGACAGTATGAGGCGGCGGATATCCTGGGCTATAAGAAGATACAGACCTTCTTCCACATCATTCTCCCGCAGGTCATCAAGCGCATCATGCCCAGCATCACCAACGAGGTCGTCACCCTCGTTAAGGACACCTCCATGGCGTTCACCGTATCGTATCAGGAGCTGTTCACCATCGGCAAGCAGATCGCAAACTCCGAAACAAGCTTCATGCCCTTCGTCGTTGCCGGTGTGTTCTACTTTGTGTTTAACGCCATCGTCGACTATGCAATGGGCAAGGTCGAAAAATCGATGAATTATTATAAGTAAGGAGGATATGCAAAGTGAAAGTTTTAGAGATAAACCACATTCAAAAAAGCTTCAATGACGCAACGCTGCATGTCCTCAAGGATATTAGTCTGAGCGTTGATAAGGGCGAGGTCGTGTCGATAATCGGTCCCTCGGGCTCGGGTAAATCGACGCTTCTTCGCTGCGCAACGCTGCTCACCGAGATGGACAGCGGTGAGCTTATCTATCTCGGTGAGGTTGCGGCAAAGAATAACGCCGAAGGCAAAGCCGTGTATTCCGGCAAGGCCGAGCTCAAGAAGATACGCAGCATTTTCGGTCTTGTGTTCCAGAACTTTAACCTCTTCCCGCACTTTTCGGTGCTTAAAAACCTCACCGACCCGCAGGTGCATGTGCTTGGCCGCACAAAGCAGGAGGCTGAGGAGCGTGCAATGACGCTGCTGAAGAAAATGGGCCTTGAGGATAAGGCGGCCGCCTATCCATGCGAGCTTTCCGGCGGTCAGCAGCAGCGTGTTGCGATTGCAAGAGCGCTTGCGATGGATCCCACGATTTTGTTCTTTGACGAGCCGACAAGTGCGCTCGACCCCGAGCTCACGGGCGAGGTGCTGAAGGTCATAAAGCAGCTGCACGAGGAGAAAATGACTATGGTCATCGTCACGCACGAGATGGCTTTTGCAAGAGCGGTTTCCGACCGTGTCATCTTCATGGACGGCGGTGTCATCGTCGAGCAGGGCGAGCCGGAGGAGGTCTTCGGCAATCCCAAGACCGAGCGCACGAAGCAGTTTTTGCGCAATTATCAGTCGTAATGGAGTATTCTTATTATAAAATCGACCCCACGGGCAATATCACGGCGATAGTCGAAACATCGGCCGAGAGAAACAAGCAAAGCCGCATTGCGGGGCTTATAATGGCTGCCGACACGACTATCGAGCAGGTCGGCTTTTTGGAAAAGCCGCACGGTGAGGCTGCCGTTCGCCTGCAAATGATGGGTGGCGAATTTTGCGGCAATGCAAGTATTTCCGCCGCCGCACTCGTGGCACGCAAGAGCGGCATAGATAGCGGCAATATCACGCTCGAGGTCTCGGGCGCAGGCGAGCCGCTGTGCGTCAAGGTGCAAAAGCTCTGCGATAATAAATTTCTCGGTACGGTCGCAATGCCGCTGCCTGTCGGCATTGAAACGGCGAGCTTCGGCTCGCTCAAGCTGCCGGTCGTGCGCTTTCCCGGCATAAGCCATGTTATCTGTGATAGTTCGCTCAGCGTTTCCGACGCCGAGACGAACATCCGCTCATGGTGCGAGGAGCTGCAAGCCGATGCGCTGGGACTCATGTTCCTTGACGGTGACAGGCTCAAGCCCTATGTCTATGTCCGCTCAACCGACACCGCCGTGTGGGAGAGCTCGTGTGCAAGCGGTTCAACGGCCTGCGCTGCGTATCTTACGGCAAAGGCTGGAGCATCGCAGACCGTGACGCTTCAAAACCCCTGCGGCGAGCTTCGCATCAAGGCTGAGCTGATTGACGGCGCACTCGGCTCGCTGCTTTTGACCGGCAGTGCCGAAATTATGGGAAAACACTTGATTTGTACATAAATTTCTTGTATCATCTAAAGCCTAAGGGGTGGTTAAACGGATGAAAAAAAGAATAATGAGCCTCCTGCTCATTGTGTGCATGTTGTTCTGTCTGTGCGCATGCGGCGGGGGCGGTAAATATAAAGCGGTCAAGACCGTTCGCAGTCAGGATTACTCCATCGGCTTTCGTAACGGCGACTCGACATATCACTACATTGACAAGGCGCTGCGTGAGCTTGCCTACAACGGCACGATAGACGACCTTGCGGCAAAGTGGTTCGGCAGCAAAAACGCCGTCGACTTTCCGTCCACGAAGGACGCTTTGTCGGAGCTCGGCTACATTGCCCCCCGTGAGTTTATCATCGGCGTTGACCTTGACAATGCGCCCATGGCATTTACCAGCGGTGACGGCTACGACGGCTTTGACATTGAGCTTGCCAAGGCTGTGTGCGAAAAGCTCGGCTGGTCGTTGAAAATTCAGGCAATACACTCGGAAAAAGCCTTCGTTGAGCTAAACTCCGGCAACATCGACTGCGCATGGGGCGGCGTTGTGCTCGACAGGACTTCGGCAGACTACACCATTCTCGTGACATACATGTCCGACAAGCTTGTCTTAGCCGCCAAGGGCTCCGGCAGCAGCTCGATAAGAGGCAAGACCCTTTACATGGGCACCTCGCAGTGCTACCTCGACCTCATGGAGGAGAACACCGGTATAAGCGGCAAGTTAGGTCAGATATCCCGCATTCAGGGCGGTGCGAAAGATTACCTTGCTGCGCTCGACAAAGGCGAGTGTGACCTCGTGATGATAACCGATTCCGCCGTTGATTATTTTAATTCGCATTAAAAAATGGTCTCAATCAAATGATTGAGACCATTTTTATTATCTTTATTTTGCCCTTGTGGAAACTTCCTTGCCGAGCTTTTCAATGAAGCTTTCGACGCTCATTGCGCCCTCGTCACCGCCGGAGCGGGTGCGCACGGAGATGGTGCCGTTTTCCGCTTCCTTGTCGCCGACGATGATCATGTAGGGGATCTTCTGGCTCTGAGCCTCACGGATCTTGTAGCCGATCTTCTCGTTGCGAAGATCCGTCTCCACACGGAAGCCGAGCTCATCAAGGCGCTGTGCAATGTGCTTTGCATAGTCATCGACCCTATCGGTGATGGGCATGACCTTGACCTGAACGGGAGCGAGCCAAGTCGGGAACGCACCGGCAAAGTGCTCGGTGATAACGCCGATAAAGCGTTCTATCGAGCCGAACACGACACGGTGGATCATGACGGGACGGTGCTTTTCGCCGTCGGCGCCGACATACTCAAGTTCAAAACGCTCGGGAAGCTGCATGTCAAGCTGGATAGTGCCGCACTGCCATGTACGGCCGAGTGAGTCCTGAAGATGGAAGTCGAGCTTCGGGCCGTAGAATGCGCCGTCGCCCTCGTTGACGATATACTTCTTGCCCATCTCGGTGATGGCTTCCTTGAGTGTGTTCTGCGCAAACTCCCAGTCGGCCTCGTCGCCCATATGGTCGTCGGGCATGGTGGAAAGCTCTATCTCATACGGCAGACCGAACAGCGAATAGACCTCGTCAAAGAGCTTGACAACGCCCTTTATCTCGTCCTTCATCTGATCCCAAGTCATGAAGATGTGTGCATCGTCCTGCGTGAAGCAGCGGACACGGAACAGGCCGTGCAGGGCGCCGGACAGCTCATGGCGGTGGACAAGGCCAAGCTCGCCCACACGAAGCGGCAGGTCACGGTAGGAGTGCGGCTCGGACTTATAAACGAGCATACCGCCCGGGCAGTTCATGGGCTTGATGGCGTAATCCTCGCCGTCGATCTGCGTGGTGTACATATTCTCTTTGTAATGGAACCAGTGACCGGAGGTCTCCCACAGCTGGCGGTTTAGTATCATCGGGGTCGAGACCTCGACATAGCCGTATCTCTTGTGTACCTCACGCCAGTAGTCTATAAGTGTGTTTTTGAGCACCATGCCCTTGGGCAGGAAGAACGGGAAGCCCGGGCCTTCGTCGGTGAGCATGAACAGGCCGAGTTCCTTGCCTAACTTGCGGTGGTCACGCTTTTTGGCTTCTTCGATTCTTGCAAGGTAAGCGTCAAGCTCGTCCTTCTTCATGAAGCAGGTGCCGTAGACACGCTGGAGCATCTTGCGGTTGGAGTCGCCTCTCCAGTATGCGCCGGTGCAGGAGGTGAGCTTGATGGCATTGCCCTTGACACGGCCGGTAGAGTCCAGATGCGGGCCTGCACACAAATCGGTGAAGTCGCCCTGCTTATAAAAGCTTATGACGGCATCCTCGGGCAGGTCGTTTATAAGCTCGACCTTATACGGCTCGTCCTTTTCCTCCATGAGCTTTATGGCTTCCTCACGGGGCAGCTCAAAGCGCTCAAGCTTTATCTTTTCCTTGCAGATCTTGCGCATCTCGGCCTCGATCTTCTCGAGTATCTCGGGAGTGATGGCAAACGGTGCGTCAAAGTCATAGTAAAAGCCGTTTTCGATGGCAGGGCCGATAGCTAACTTTACCTCGGGGTAAAGGCGCTTGACGGCCTGCGCAAGAATGTGGCTCGTGGTATGACGGTAGGTGTTCTTAAATTCGGGGTTTTCAAAGGTGTACTTATTCTCGTCCATAATGCTCCTCCTATACAAAAACGCCCCTGACGCATTGCGTCAAGGGCGTAAAAATTTACACGGTCCCACCTTGATAGGTACTCATCCTGCATTTAACGCATGCGAAACGGAAGCACATTTCCTTGCTTCGGCTCGGGAGCGGTCGCTTTACGGCTTGGGCATAAGAAGCTTGCAGCCAAGGCTTCTCTCTCTGCAATGCTTGCACCTGCGTTCTCCGTCACTGCTGATTTTTACACTATATCACTCTTTTTCGCCGCTGTCAATCGCTGAATGAGCTTTACCAGCTCAACTATGGGTATCACACAGAAGCCCAAGCCGATCGCAATGGCGTATTCGCCGAGCTCAACGCTCGTAAAGCCGAAGGCTCCGGCAAGCAGCGGCACCTCGCACACAACGGTCGTCAGCAGGAGCGAGCCTATGGCAGCGCCGATTAGCATGATATTGTGGCCGGGCAGCTTAAAGATACTGCCACGCTGCGAGCGCATATTGAACGAGTGGAATATCTCCGCCATTGACATGGTGAGAAACGCCATCGTCATACCATCGGGACTGTCGGCAATTTCCCACACTCCGCTTTCGATGAAGTGGCCGATGAAATATGATGCAAGCGTCAGTGCAGAGACCAAAAGTCCCTGATACGCAATGTCGATACCCATGCCGCCGGCGAATATGCCTGCGCTTGCAGACCTCGGCTTGCGGCGCATGATGTCCGGCTCTGCCTTTTCCATGCCAAGTGCCAATGCCGGGAAGCAGTCGGTGACAAGGTTTATCCACAGCAGATGCACGGGCTTCAGAATCGTGAAGCCGAGCACAGTTGCGGCAAAAATGCTTATGACCTCGCTCATGTTAGAGCCAAGGAGGAACTGGATAGCCTTGCGGATATTATCGTAAATGCGCCTGCCCTCTTCGACGGCGCCGACGATGCTCGCAAAGTTGTCGTCGGCAAGCACCATGTCGGCAACATTTTTCGTGACATCCGTGCCGGTTATGCCCATGCCCACGCCGATATCGGCGCTTTTGATGCTGGGCGCATCATTCACGCCGTCGCCGGTCATGGCGGTGACATAGCCTGCGCCGCGCCATGCGTTGACTATCCTCGTCTTGTGCTCGGGCTGAACACGGGCATAGACACTGATATCTCTGAAGCATGCCTCGAACTCGGCGTCGGACATCTGTGAAAGCTCGCTGCCCGTTATCGCCCTGTCGCCGGGGCGCAAAATGCCGAGCTCCTTTGCGATCGCAACTGCGGTGTCGATATGGTCGCCGGTTATCATGACAGCACGCACACCAGCGCCCACGCACTCGTCGATCGCAGCCTTTACCTCGGGACGGACGGGGTCGATCATGCCGGTGAGTCCCACAAAGCACAGGTCGTGCTCAAGCTGCTCCGGCTCGAAGCTATCCGGCTCACGCTCCCACACCCGCATTGCGCAGGCGAGAACTCGCAGAGCCTTGTCGGCCATTGCCTTGTTTGCCCCGGCAATTTCTTTGCGATACTCATCCGTCATCGGCACGGCCTCGCCGTTTTTCATGTAATGGGTACATCTGCCGATTATGACATCGGGCGCACCCTTTGTGTACTGCACAACGCCGTTATGTGCAAGATGCACGGTGCTCATCATCTTGCGTCCCGAGTCAAACGGTGCCTCGCCGCAGCGGGGGAAATCCTCCTTGAGGGCGGTCTTGTTGTGGCCAAGCTTATTTGCCCAGACGACCAGCGCTGCTTCGGTCGGTTCGCCGGTGACGACACCGTCGGCATCAATTTCGGCATCGGAGCACAGCGCCATTGCCTTGGAGATAAGGTCCTTATCGTCGCCGAAGAAGTCGACGACCGTCATTTTGTTCTGCGTCAGCGTGCCGGTCTTATCAGAGCAGATTATCTGTGCGCAGCCTAGGGTCTCGACCGCCGTAAGCTTGCGGATGATGGCGTTGCGCTTTGACATATTGGTAACGCCGATGGACAAAACGACCGTCACTACCGCCGCCAAGCCCTCGGGAATTGCAGCAACGGCAAGGGACACGGCTATCATGAACGAGCTCAGCACCGTTTCAAAGTCAAAGCCGCCCGCCCGCAAAAGCTGAACTGCGAACACTGCGGCGCATATGCCGAGCACGAGCCATGTCAGCACCTTTGAAAGCTGCGTGAGCTTTATCTGCAAGGGGGTCTGCCCCTCCTGAGCGTTTGCCAGCGCATCGGCTATCTTGCCCATCTCGGTCTGCATGCCGACGGCGGTGACTATCATAGCGCCACGGCCATAGACAACGGTCGAGCCCATGTACGCCATATTTTTGCGATCGCCCAAGGGCACATCGGCGCTGTCGGCGAGATTGATCGCATCAATGAATTTTGACACCGGTACCGACTCGCCCGTGAGAGCGGCCTCCTCAATTTTGAGGCTGGCATTTTCGATTATTCTGCCGTCGGCCGGAACGGCGTCGCCCGCTTCGAGCAGCACCACATCGCCGATGGTGAGCTCCTCGCTGCGCACGGAGACTATCTTGCCGTCACGCAGCACCTTGCTCGTGGCAGCGGACATTTCCTGCAGCGCTTCTATCGCCTTTTCGGCCTTGTTCTCCTGATAAACGCCCAAAACGGCGTTTACGATGACAACGGCAAGGATGATGATGACATCGGCGAAGCTCTCGCCCTGCGTTACCGCAAGCACACCGCTTATCGCAGCGGCGACCAGCAGAATGATTATCATGGGGTCGGCAAGCTGCTTCAAAAGCTGCTTGATTATCGAATCCTTCTTGCCCTCGGCAAGCTTGTTTTTGCCGTGCTCGGCAAGGCGGCGCTCGGCCTCCCCGCTCGTCAAACCGTTTGCATCGGAGGAAAGCTCCGATATAACTGTCTCGGCATTTTCACAGTAAAATTTCATTCAAGCACCTCCCTGAATTTCGTTTCCCTTATTGAATATAAGTCCCTCGGCCTTGAGTTCCATTATGATCAGAAGACCGATAGGCAGTGCAAACATTCCTATGCCGCCGGCAAGCTTGAGACCGACCCACAGGCACAAAAGCGTTGCAAGCGGATGCAGTCCCACCTGCTTGCCTACTATCTTCGGCTCTGCGTACTGGCGCACGATGATGACGACTGCCCACAGCACCGCAAGCCCGATGCCGGTGCCTATCTGTCCCTGCAAAAGCTTTATCACCGCCCACGGCGCAAGTACGAGTCCCGAGCCGACAATAGGCAGAATATCGAACACCGCGACGAGCAGCGCAATTACAAGTGCGTTGTCAACACCGATGATGAGGAGTCCGACGGCTATCTGCGCAAAGGTCATGAGCAGAATGATCATATACGACTTGAGGTATTTGCCAACGATAACGCCCAGCGCACGCTTTGCCGTGCGAATTATTGTCTGCGCCTTATCCGGCAGCACACCGAGTACGGCTTTCGATATTCCGTCATAGTCAAGTGCGAAGAATATCGACGCTATGATGCAGATGACCGTTGCCAGGAAGAAGTTCGGCAGCCCTGCGCCGATGGCGGATATCCAACCGAGTACGGTGACGGAAAAGTTCATGACCGCACCGCTGAAGGTTGACATAACTCCCGGAAGTGCTTCCTCAACGGTCGCCCTGAGCTCGGGGTTATAGCGCTCAAGCTTATTGAGCGCATCGTTCACGACCTCCGTTGCCCACGGCTGTATGGTGTCGGTGAACATTTCCGGCAGCTTCGCCGCCCAGTCGGCGACAAATGACACCACGCCGAACACCGCAAGCACCAAAAGTCCTGCAATGAGCACATAGCACAGTATCACCAGCAGCACCGTCAGAAACTTTTTGTTGATCTTCAGCTTCTGCGTTATCTTCCGTGCAAGAGCCTGCATCGGCAGTGCTATTGCAAGTGCGATGAGAAACGGTGTCAGCGGCCCAAGCAGGTACTTTATAAAAAGCGCCGCAATCAAAATTATCGCCGCCCAATAGGCGAATTTCAGAAGAAAACTCTTGTATTTTGCCTGTTCCATTCAATGACCACCTGTAATTATTTTAGACTTTTAAAATAGAAACTATAAAAAGCTGACGAGCGCTGAACAACTATCGCCTGTCAGCACATGCTTTCGGCTATTCCATGCTTTCCCCCGACGAGCCGGCTCTCCCGAGCGAGCATGACTGTTTTGTGCTGACAGGTGCCTTGCAGTTTTGAGCGAGATAAAATGTGGTCAGGTCGTCTGAAAGACCACAGGGAATACTTTGTGTATTTCCAAGGTCTCTCAGGCGTCATGGGCGCATTTTGGCCGGCCAAAACCGATAGGGGGCTCGGCTCTCGTTAGCGAATAAAAAAAGACTTTTACGACTTATTATTTGTCGTAAAAGTCTTGCAAATACCGATAAAGTACCCGATGCACCGAGTCTGACGACTGCGATGTCGACGCATCGGACGCATAAAATGCGCAAGCTACTCCCTTTTAAGAGAATATATCATATTTTTCCCGCCGCTGTCAATCAAATTTTACGCTCGGCAGGTTCCATTTATACGCCGTCGCCAGTACTCTGACCGCAAAGATGAACACCATGCCGATAACGGCAGACAGGATGTCGTTCACGCCGACGATGTGCAGCACATAGTACAAAATGCCGCCGCTTAAAGATGCTACGGCATATACATGCTTTCTTAGCACCTTGGGCATCTTGTTTATCATCATGTCACGCAGCATGCCGCCGCCCACGCCGGTTATGACGCCGAGGGTGAGTATCAAAATGACATTGTCGCTCACGCCCATGGCGGTGTTCATGCCGGAAACGGTGAACACTCCGAGACCAACTGCGTCAAAGATGTTGTTTATCTCGGACAGCTTGTCCTTATTGGCAAAATACTTCTCTTTTCTGATGTAAGCGTTGAAAAACACTATCAGCGAGGCAAGCACCGCCGCAAGCAGATACCAGTAGCTGACGAACATTTTCGGCGGGAGCTGGCCGAGCAGCACATCTCGGATAACGCCGCCGCCGAGAGCCGTGATAACGCCCAGAAACAGCACACCGAAGATATCCGCATGGCGCTTTATCGCCGCCATTGCTCCCGACACGGCAAATGCCGCCGCACCGATGAGCTCAAGAACAAACATCGTATTTTCCATCACACATTGAACCTGAACAGCGTTACATCTCCGTCATGCATGACATAGTCCTTGCCTTCGCTGCGGACCAAGCCCTTTTCCTTGGCGGCCGCCATGCTGCCGCACTCACGCAGGTCGTCAAAGGCGACGATCTCGGCACGGATGAACCCACGCTCAAAGTCGGTATGTATCTTCCCCGCCGCCTGCGGTGCTTTCGTGCCCTTCTTTATCGTCCACGCTCTGCACTCATCGGGTCCGCAGGTGAGGAACGATATAAGCCCCAACAGAGCATACGAGCATTTGATCATTCGGTCAAGGCCCGACTGCTCCATGCCCATCTCCTCAAGGAACATTTCACGCTCCTCCGGTTCAAGGGCGGCTATCTCCTCTTCAAGCTTTGCGCAAATGGGCAGCACCTGTGCGCCCTCTGCCTCGGCAATAGTGCAAAGCTGCTTGTAGTAGTCGTTATTCTCGTAATCAGATATGCCGTTTTCGTCCATGTTTGCGGCGTAGATGATGGGCTTTATCGTCAGCAGGTCGCTCGTTGCGATAAGCTCCATGTCGTCCGGCTCGCACTCGTAGCTGCGCACGCTCTTGCCCTCGTTGAGGTGCTCCAAAAGTCCCTTGAAAACCTCGGCCTCGTGCAGGAACTTCTTGTCACCCTTGGCGTTTTTGTTCGCCTTTTCGATGCGGCGCTCGACCATCTCCATGTCGGCCATGATAAGCTCAAGGTCGATTATCTCAACATCACGCTTGGGGTCAGTGCTGCCCTCGACATGGATGACATTCTCATCGTCGAAGCAGCGCACGACATGGACGATAGCGTCGGTGTTGCGTATATTCGACAGGAACTTGTTGCCCAGTCCCTCGCCCTTTGATGCGCCCTTGACAAGGCCTGCGATGTCGACAAACTCGATGACGGCAGGGGTGTACTTCTTCGGCTCGTAAATTGAGGCGAGAAAATCAAGGCGTTCGTCGGGCACGGTCACCATGCCGACATTGGGCTCTATCGTACAGAACGGGTAGTTGGCAGACTCCGCTCCTGCGTTGGTGATAGCGTTAAAAAGCGTGGACTTGCCGACATTCGGCAGACCTACGATACCTAATTTCATGTTCTTCTCCTCAAATTTGGGCAGCCGACGGCTGCCCAAATTTTTATATTACTCTTTATTTTCTTCCTCGGGTTTATCCTCTGGCTTGGCTTCAGTTTCGTCGCTTATGCCTGCGGTTGGGTCAGTGGCCGGATCGTCGTCAAAGCGGGCGATCTTTCTTGCCGGGCGCTCGATAGTGCTGTCATTATGCGCCTTTCTTGCCGCCTTCTCACTCTCGGGCATGAACTCATGATGCTCAAAGTAGTAATTAAACTCGTCGGCATCCATGGTCTCGTTTGCAAGCAGGTACTCGGCAATGGCACGCAGCTCATCGGCATGCTCGGTGAGTATCTTCTCGCACAGAGCCGAGGCCTCGTCAAATATGCGCTTTACCTCCTCATCGATAAGGGCGGCGGTCTCCTCGGAGTAGCTCTTGGTCGTGCCGAAGTCGCGGCCGATGAAGATGCTGTGGTCGGAGCTGTCATACAGGATAGGTCCTAACTTTTCGGACATACCGTAGCGCATGACCATGCTTCTTGCTATGTTGCTGGCCTGCTGGATATCGCCGGATGCACCGGTGGAGATATCGTCAAGGAACAGCTTTTCGGCCATTCTGCCGCCGAGAGCCATGACGATGCTTTCAAACATCTCGCTCTTGGACTTAAAGTTCTCCAGATCCTCCTGCGGACGGAACAGTGTGAAGCCGCCTGCCTGGCCACGAGGGATGATTGTTATATAGTGCACAGGGTCGACATTCTTAAGATATCTGCCCGCAACGGCGTGGCCGGACTCGTGATAAGCGGTCAGGCGCTTTGCCTTGTCGCTCATCTTGCGGCTGCGCTTTTCAGGACCCATCTCGACCTTGAGGATAGCCTCCTCGCAGTCTTCCATGGTGATGAAGCGGTGCTTGCGGCGGACAGCCAGCAGAGCCGCCTCGTTCATGAGGTTTTCAAGATCGGCGCCCGAGAAGCCGGGAGTGCCCTTTGCGATGCTGTTGAGGTCGACATCCTCGGCAAGCACCTTGCCTCTTGCATGTATCTTGAGTATCGCCTCACGACCCTTGATATCGGGAAGGCCGACATATACCTGACGGTCGAAGCGGCCGGGACGCAGCAGTGCGTTATCAAGGATATCGGCACGGTTCGTTGCCGCCATGACGATAACGCCCTCGTTATTGCCGAAGCCGTCCATCTCGACAAGCAGCTGGTTGAGCGTCTGCTCACGCTCGTCATGACCGCCGCCGAGGCCGGAGCCTCTCTGACGGCCGACAGCGTCGATCTCATCGATAAATATAATTGCCGGAGCGACCTTCTTTGCCTGGTCGAACAGGTCACGCACACGGCTTGCGCCGACACCGACATACAGCTCAACAAAGTCCGAGCCGGATATTGACAAAAACTGCACGCCCGCCTCACCGGCGACCGCCTTTGCAAGCAGGGTCTTACCTGTTCCCGGAGGGCCTACGAGCAGTACGCCCTTGGGGATGCGTGCGCCCATATCGGTAAACGAGCGGGGATTTTTAAGAAATTCCACCAGCTCCTGAAGCTCTTCCTTTTCCTCGTCGGCACCTGCGACATCGGCAAAGGTCTTCTGATTTTTCTCCTCGCTGCCGAGGCGGGTCCTTGCCTTGCCGAACTTGTTGATGCCGCCGCCGACACCGCCGCCGCCGTTTGCCTTGGTCATCATGACGACCCAGAACACCATCAGGCCGACCAACAGTATATAGGGGATAAGCTGTATCCACCACGACGAGCGGATAGGCTCGATCTGGTATTCCTTTATAATGCCGTCCTTGTATTGCTGCTCGATGGTATCGCCGAGATCCTCGTAAAACAGCGAGAAGCTATACATGTTGTAGGCGACCTCTTTCGTGCCGTTTTTGGCACTTGCGTCTCTGACCTTCATGGTCAGCTTATTGCTCGTACCGTCATATACAAACGACTGCACCTTCTCACTGGTGAACAGATCCTTGACCTCGGAATAGGTCATCTTGTCCGTATCCTTGGATGTTGTGAGCATGTAAACCGTGCATGCTATCAGCACGAATATAAGAACATAAAAGCCTATATCTCTGGTTCGATTTCGTTTGGGATTCAATTGATCACATCCTCTTAGTCTGAGTAAATTTCGGGTTTGAGAACGCCGATATAGGGGAGATTGCGGTAAAGCTCGTTATAATCAAGTCCGTATCCGACGACGAAGGCATCGGGAACTTCAAAGCAGGAATACTTTGCGTACACGGGCGCTTTTCTGCGTGAAGGCTTATCCATCAGCGTTGCGATGGTTATCGACGCAGGCTTGCGTGCGGAAAGATAATTTTGCAGATAGCTGAGCGTCACACCCGAATCGAGGATATCCTCGACCATGACGACATGTCTGCCCTCGATATTCTGGCTCAGATCCTTCTGAATGGAAACGGCTCCTGTCGAAGTCGTACCCTTATACGAGGACACGGCCATGAAATCCACGGAGCATGGTATCGTCACATGGCGCATAAGATCGGACATGAACACGAAGCATCCCTTCAAAACGCCGACAAAAAGAGGATCCTTGCCCTCGAAATCCTTTGAGATCTGCTCGCCGAGCTCCTTGACCTTGGCTTCGATCTCCTCCTCGGTGAAAAACACTCTTTCTATGTCGTTTTTCATATCTTTACTCATTTTTTAAATTGTCCCCCGTACGGTCAGTTTTATTTATCGTAACACGCAGCACGGCATCGCCGGTTTTGACCGAGCAGCGCTCGGCGACACCGAAGCCGTAAACTGCGATAATTCCCTTTTCGTCACGCAGCACCGGAGTTTCGCTCCGCTGAAGCTGCGTCATTTTCGCCTCCGAAAAAAGATCCTTGAGGCTTTTTGTGCATTTTCTGCCGTTTAAGCGTATTTTGTCCCCATCTTTGCGGGAAGTAGAGAATATCGTACCACAAACGGCGTCAAAATTAAAGAAAAAAGTATTTAATGAATTGAAAACTTTGCTGTTTTCGGGCAGCACGGCACATTCAACAGTGAATTTGCCGTCCCCGATGACCGTTTTTTCGCCGATATGCAGCTGAGTATCCGGCAAATTATTCGGCTTTTGCCCGAAATACAGTCTGCCTTGGTCGGCGGTGACCCGCATGCCGTGGATATCGGCGTGGGCAAGGGCCTTTGACTGCATGATATCAAACAGTGCCTTGGTATGCCCCGCCGTGAGGCTGCGTCCGCAAATTTTACGCAGTACCCGTGCCGCCACAGGCTTTGGAAGTGCCGCAAGCTCGGGTATGGGCAGCGAGCCGTTTTCAAAATGATCGCTCAGAAAACCGGCCGCTAACTTGTCCAAAAAATCCTCGTCCTCACGCAGAAGCTCTGCCGTGCGCATCGCCGATGCGGAAAACGCCGGATTTATGCCGCGCAAAACGGGCATGACCCGATGACGGATGACATTCCTCGTATAGTCGTCGGTATCATTCGTGCTGTCTGAGATATGCGCAACGCCGTTTTCGGCAAGATAGTCTTCTATCTGCGCACGACTCGTTGCCAAAAGCGGACGAATGAGCCTGCCACGCACCGGCGGGATGCCGCACAAGCCCTTTGCTCCGGCTCCTCGGGTAAGGTTCAAAAGCACGGTCTCGGCGTTATCGTCGCTGTTGTGCGCCGTGGCGATCGCCGTGCAGCCGAGCTTATCGGCGCAGTTTTCCAAAAACTCATAGCGCAAGCGCCGTGCCGCTTCCTCTGTGGACATACCGTTTTGCTGCGCATACGCCGCAACATCGGCGCTGCCGGTCTCGCACACGATGCCGTGCTCATTGCACCATGCTTCGACAAAGGCTTGGTCACGGTCGGCCTCCGCACCACGCAGGCGGTGGTTAAAATGCGCCGCCGCAACGGTTATGTCAAAGCGCTCTGCATTACTGCTCAGAAAATGCAGCAGGCACATGGAGTCTGCTCCGCCGGACACGGCACACAGCACCTTTGCACCCTTTTGGAGCATGCCGTGCTTATTTATAAAATCAATAATCGTCTTCATTGAGGTTTCCCTCGTATGCTGCGAAGGTGGTGTACTCGGCAAGCCAGGCAAGCTTTACCGTGCCGGTCTGACCCTTTCTGTTCTTGAGGACAATGGCCTCGGAGACATTCGGCTCCTCGCACTCGGCGTTGTAGTAGCCCTCACGGTACAGACCTATGACGACATCGGCGTCCTGCTCGATAGCACCGGATTCACGCAGGTCAGAGAGCATCGGGCGCTTGTTCGGGCGTCCCTCGCTTGCACGGCTCAGCTGTGATAGGCAGATGACCGGAACATTCAGCTCCTTGGCCATTATCTTGAGCATACGGCTGATATCGCTGACGACCTGCTGGCGGTTCTCACCTGCGTACTTGCGGCTGTCGCCTCCGGCAGACTGCATTAGCTGGAGGTAGTCGATGACCACAAGGCCGAGATTCGATATCCTGCGGCACTGTGCGTTCATGTCGGAAACAGACAGCATGGGGTTATCGTCAATGCGCATATCGGTCGCGCTCAGGACCTGCGCTGCCGCCGCTATGCGCTTCCACTCATCGGAGTTCAGCTGACCCGTGAGCAGGTTCTGCGACGGGACAAGTCCCTCGCCGGCGAGCAGTCTGCTTACAAGCTGCTCACGGCTCATTTCAAGCGAGAACACTGCAACGGTCTTGCCGCTTTTCTTTGCGACATTCATTGCGATATTCAGCGCAATACTCGTTTTGCCCATGCCGGGTCGTGCGGCGATGAGTATAAGCTCGCCCTTGTTAAGACCGAGGATGTATCGGTCAAGGTCGTTAAGCCCCGTTGACAGGCCGGGTATCTTCTGGCCGCTGGATGCAGCCTCGGACAGATTTGAGTACACCGTCTGCACAACGGTGGATATCGGCACAAGTCCGCCGACCACCCTGCCCTGCCGCAAAGCGTATATCTTGCGCTCGGCAGCCTCTAACATATTCTCGGCCTCACCCGTGCCCTCGTAGACAAGGGTATTGATCTCATCGGCCGCCGTTGCGAGATTGCGCAATAGCGCCCTGTCGCTGACGATGGCAGCGTACTCTAACACATTTGCCGCCGTGGGCGTTATACGCATGAGCTCGGCGATATACGCCGTGCTCGTTTCACGGAACACGCCTCTGGTCTTCATCTGATCGAGCACGGTGATGGGATCTATCGTCTGACCGTAGGAGAACATGGCATATATCGTCTCGAATATATCCCTGTTTTGCTGAATATAAAATTCTGCGCCCTTGAGGCGTTCGATGACATCGGGTATGCACCTTGTGTCGATAAGCATAGAGCCGATAACGGCCTGCTCTGCGCTTGCCGAGTGGGGTGCCTGTCTGCCCAACAGTTCTTCCATGTTCCCGCTCCTTAGTATGAGTTTATTATGCCTCTATAACGAGCACATTGATAGTGCCGCTGACCTCGTAGCCGAGTTTTGCCTTGATCTGATATGCGCCGAAGGTCTTGATAGGCTCGGCCTGCACGATCTTGTTCTTCTCGATCTCGATGCCGTGCTGCTCCTTGAGTGCGGCGCTTATCTCCTGCGAGGTGACGGCACCGAACAGCTTGCCCGCTCCGCCGGCCTTTGCACGGATGGTAACGGTTATCTCGCCAAGCTTAGCCGCATTTGCCTCGGCCTCGGCCTTTTCCCTTGCCATCTGAGCGGCCTTGGCCTTCTCCTTGAGCTTGAGTGCATTTATATTATCCGCCGTTGCCTCGCTGGCAAGCTTTCTCGGCAGCAGGTAATTGCGAGCGTAACCGTCAGAGACCTCCTTGAGCTCACCCTTCTTGGCCTTGCCCTTGACATCAACATTGAAAATGACCTTCATAATTTTATCCTTTCCCGTGATTTATCACGAATCCATATATTCGTCTATCGCCGCAAAGAGCTTCTTTGCAGCGTCCTGCAGGCTGATACCGCTAAGCTGCGCCGCAGCAGCAGCTCTGTTGCCGCCGCCGCCGAGCCGCTCCATGATAAGCTGCACATTCACATCGCCTATAGACCTTGCCGAGACGAACACGCCGCCGTCGTCGGTCGGGTACATGACCATTGAGGCTTCGACACCGGCGACATTCAAAAGCTCATCGGCAGCCTGCGCTGCGACAACTCTGTTATGCTGCTTGTCCGGTATCGCCACCGCCATAGAGCGGTAAAGCCGCGCGCCCTGGAGTATCTTATACTTCTCGACAGTCTGCTCAAGCCCGCTCTGCATGAGCTTCTTGACATCGACGGTGTCCGCTCCCGCTCTGCGCAGGAATGCCGCAGCGTCAAAGGTGCGATAATTTGTACGCAGGGTAAAGCTTTTGGTGTCTAAAACGATGCCGGAGAGCATCGCTTCCGACTCGCACGGCAGAAGCTTCGGCTCATCGAGGGCTACCTCAAGTATCTCCGCCATGAGCTCGCAGGTCGACGACGACGCAGGCTCAATGTAGCTGAGGTCGGCGTTATCGATATAAGTTGCCGCTCTGCGGTGGTGGTCGATGACCGCCACCTTGTTGCACGACTGCAAAAGACGCAGATCTTCGACCTGCTCGGGACGGTTGGTGTCGACAACGACAAGCAGAGTCTTGCTGTCGGCAGTGAGCATAGCCTCCTGAGCGTTTATGAAAGCATCCTTATACTCGGGCGTTTTCACAAGCATCTCAACAAGCGATTTTGCCATGGTCTTTTCCGTATCGGCAACGATGTTCGCCTTTATGCCGTTTTTGCGGGCGATTATGCACACGGCAACGGCTGCGCCGATGCTGTCCATATCGCTGATGCGGTGGCCCATGACGAGCACCTGAGATGCGTCTTGGATAAGCGAATCGAGTGCATTTGCCATCACTCGGGACTTGACCTTCGTTCTGGTATCGCTTTCGCTGACCTTGCCGCCGAAGAAATCGAAGTTGAAGCGGTTTTTGATGACCGCCTGGTCGCCGCCTCGGCTGAGTGCCATGTCACTTGCAAGCATCGCAAACTGGAGCGCTTCGCTGAGGTTAGCCGCATCACGGCCTATGCCGATGCTCAGGGTCGCATGGATGCCGACGGAGTTTGCTATCTGATGCACATCGTTTAAGAGCCTGAACTTTTCGTCTATCACGCCCTGCATGTAGCGCTCCTCAAACACCATGAGGTAACGGTCACGGTCAAAGCGGATGAGAATGCCGTCCTTATCCTCGCCCCACTGGGCAAGCTTATCCCCTATCGCATCACGCAGGTCGTTTCTGGCACGCTCCGGCTGATTTTTCATCAGCTCGTCGTAGTTATCTATCGTCACGACCGCCGCAATGGGACGGGATATCTCGTACTCGTGGCGGATATCGTCATAATCGGTGACATCAATCCAATAGGCGATGCCCATAAAGTTCTGATCGCCGTCATCCTTTCTCGAGCGCACGATGTTGCCGCATATCTGATATTTTCTGCCGCCGACCGTGAGCAGGCTCTGGCACTGGCTTTTGCCCTCCATGAGCCACTTGCCGGAAAACTCGGGCACGAGCTCGGCAACACTGCGGTCGGTACGCTGACCGTTAAGGCCGCATATCGAGAAAAACTTCTCGTTGCCCCACACGATGCGTGAGTCGTTTAATCTGAAAACGACGATTGGCAGCGGAAAATTCATGAGCGTATTGTTCTTTGCCGTCTCCGTGTCGTAGGTGACCGACTCTATATACGCCTTGAGTGCCTTACGCTTGCGGCTGCGGTTCATAAACGAATAGATTATAAGCGCAAGGATGGCAACGCCCTCGGCTGCGGCAAGGTAGTAATATTTAAGTATCAGCGTCGCAACGGCGAACACGATGAGGAAAAACAGGAACGGCATCGTATTCGGTTCAAACACGCTTTGTGAGTTATTCTTTTTCATTTTTGTCTCCGCAAGTACAAATTGATATTAAATTATATCAAAGTATTGCCATGATTACAACAGCAAAAGAATAATAAATTTTACTTCCGTGCGCAAAATAGCATCGGGAGCGTGATGCATTTGAAAGCGATAATTATGGCAGGCGGCGAGGGCAAGCGCTTAAAGCCCGTGAGCGGCGATACGCCCAAGCCCTTGGTTCCGCTATGCGGCAGACCGGTCATTGAGCATATCGTGCTGCTGCTTAAAAAGCACGGCTTGACCGATATCTGTGCAAGCCTGAAATACAGACCCGAGGATATAAAAAACTACTTCGGCAGCGGCGAAAGGCTGGGAGTAAATATGCAGTACAGGGTGGAACATGAGGCTCTCGGCACGGCGGGCGGCGTTAAAAACTGCGCCGATTTTTACAAAAATGAAGATTTTCTCGTCATAAGCGGCGACGCAGCCTGCGATTTTGACCTGACGCAGCTGATGCGTGCGCATAAAGAGCACCGCCCCGCCGTCACCATTGCGCTGTATCCGCACTCGGAGCCATTGCGCTACGGCCTTGCACTGTGCGGCAGGGATCACTGCGTGCATTCGTTTATAGAAAAGCCCGACTGGGAGCATGTGGTTACAAATTTAGTCAACACCGGTGTTTACATTGTGTCGCCCAAAGCGATGGAGCTTGTGCCGGAGGGTGCGGTATTTGACTTTGCAAAGGATCTTTTCCCGGCACTTTTAGACCGTAACGAGAAGCTTCTCGGCTGCCCGCTCGACGGCTACTGGTGCGATATCGGCACGCCGAAAAGCTACTATCAGTGCTGCGTCGACGCACTTGACGGCAAGCTGAATGTCGAGCTTACAGGCGGCTTTGAAAAGTCCCCGACCAACGAGAAACCGCATGGCGAGGAGAGAAAATTCATGCACCGTGAGCAGGTCGTCTGCACCGACCGAGCCCGGCTCATGGACCGCATCTGCGCTGCATTCATGGATATGGGCGCAGAGTTTGACGACGGCTTCTGCTTTCGTGGCCGCGACTACGAGCTTCGCATAAGCGCCGTGCCGGACACTGCCGCCGTGCGCATTTGTGCAAACGCCGCCGACACCGAGCTTGCCCGTGAGCTTGCCGTTTCGGCATCCGAGCTTGTGCGTGAGATGGAAAAGCGTCTTGATAAATAGGCCGTTTGGCTATATAATTAGTCAAACCTGTATTGTGTTTGGAGGTATACATATGGATATCGAGAAAGCCGTTAAGAATCTTGAGCACCGTGGCTTTGAGGTGAGCCGTTTTGAGACCAAGGAGGAAGCCGCCGAATATCTCACGGGCAAAATTCACGACACGACCGTCGGCATCGGCGGCAGCAAGACCGCTCAGCAGATGGGACTTTACGAAAAGCTCGTTGACCGCAATAACGAGGTCTACTGGCATTGGATAGAGCCCGGCGACGAGACCTTAAAGCACGAACTTGAAGCCAAGGTGTTCATCTCAAGCGCAAACGCCATCGCCGAGACGGGCGAGATTATAAACATCGACGGCAAAGGCAACCGCCTTGCGGCACTTGCCTTCGGCAAAAAGCGTGTGTTCATCGTTGCCGGTGTGAACAAGCTCTGCGACGACTTTGACAGTGCTCTGTACCGTGCCCGCAATGTCGCCGCAACGCAGAATGCGACCCGCTTCGATGTCAAAACGCCGTGCAAAATTGACGGCAAGTGTCACGACTGCCGCTCACCGCAGCGCATCTGCAATGCCCTGCTGGTTCTGTGGGGGCCGATGATGGAGATGGAGAGCGTTGAGGTCGTGCTCATAAACGAAGAATTGGGGATGTAAAGCATGTATCTTGACTGGACATATATCGTTCTTGTCCTGCCGGCCGTGCTGTTTGCCATGTGGGCAAGCGCCAAGGTCAACAGAACATTTGAAAAGTACAAAAACAGCTACAACTCACGGCAGATAACCGGTGCGCAGGCCGCTCGCTGGGTGCTCGACCGCAACGGGCTTAACAATGTGCGCATCGAACATATCTCGGGCTCTCTCACCGACCACTACGACCCGAGCACGAATGTCGTGCGCCTGTCGGACGATGTGTACGGCAGCACCTCGACAGTCGCCGTCGGCGTTGCCTGCCATGAGGTGGGGCACGCCATCCAGCACGCAACGAACTATGCGCCGGTTAAAATCCGCACCGCCATCGTTCCGATAACGAACATCGGCGCAAAAATTTCCGTACCGCTCATCATTATCGGTCTGCTGCTTGCATCGTTCGGCGATATCTTCGTCATTCTTGCCTATGTCGGTGTTGCCTGCTTTGGCCTGAGCACCGTTTTTCAGCTCGTTACGCTGCCGACGGAATTTAACGCAAGCCGCAGAGCGCTGAATACCATTGAAGAAACCAATCTGTTGACGGGTAGAGAGTTTGACGAAGCAAAGCAGGTGCTGACCGCCGCCGCCATGACCTATGTTGCGGCGCTTGCGGTCTCGCTCATGCAGCTGCTCAGATTTCTTATTATTGTCGGCGGCAGAAACCGTGACTAAGGAGGTAAAGTTATGATAACCAGAAAAGACGAGCATAAGATCGATAACGCAAACAGCCTTCTCGGCGGCAGCGGCAATGTGCAGTTTTTCCGCCTCATCGAAAAGCCCGAGGAGCTTTATAACAAGGGGCGTGTGTTCTCGATAACCACCCTGCCCAAGGGCAGCGAGATAGGCTGGCATGTACATAACGGTGACGGCGAGTTTTACCACATGCTCTCCGGCATTGCCGAATACAGCGACAACGGTAAAACAGTTACCCTCAGCGCAGGTGACACCGCCTTCTGCCCCGACGGCGAAGGCCACTCGATAAAAAACAACAACGACGAACCCGTTGTGTTCCTTGCCCTCGTTATTTACAAGTGAATTTGACACAAAAAATCTCGCATTGCACAAAGCAATGCGAGATTTTTTGTTATGTAGAATATTTGTGAGCGTTCTCCAGAACCATTTCCTTGACCTTGAGAAGCCTAACCTTTGTGGAGTTTTCGTTCTCCTCAAGCTTCATGGTGATGTAGCGGATATTCTCCTCAAGCTCCGGGATCATGACATACTCAAGGGCGTTTACCCTGCGGCGTGTCTTTTCTATCTCCTCGGCTAAAAGCTGCATGGTCTTTTCGACCTGTGCAAGCTCAAGCATATCCTCAAACACCTTTGCCATCTGCTCGAGCGCATCGTCAAGCTCGCCCGAGGTCTGCGCAAAGCCGTAGGGGTATATCTCCGACGGGTCGTTGTTCTTCGTGTGGAACGAATACTCCGGCACATTGACGCTCATGATGTTTTTGAAAGTGACGCCAAGCTCGACGCTCTGGCGGGGGTACAACAGTGCCTGCTCGAGCATCTCCGGCGACATGATGGCGCTTGCGACCTGCAATGACGCAAACGATGCCGTAAGGCCCGACTCGACACGCTCACGAAGCTGCTTGTTCAGCCGCACGATGTCCATAAACCTGCGCATAAGCTCATCACGCTTATCCTTCATCAGCTTATGTCCGCGGCGAGCGGTCTTGAGTCTGCCCTTGAGCTGCTTGAGCATCATTCTTGTGGGGGTTATCGTGGTGCCTGCCATTAAAGCCGCCCCCTCACTTCATGTATTTCTCGATAAACTCGGGCTTGATGCGCTTGAGCTCTGCTCTGGGCAGGATGCTCAGCAGCTTCCAGCCGAGGTCGAGAGTTTCTTCGATGCTTCGGTTAGTGGTGTTGCCCTGATTGACATACTCCTTCTCGAACTCCTCGGCAAACTTTGCAAACAGTTTGTCGTCGTCGGAGAGGGCTGCCTCGCCGAGTATGGTCATGAGCTCCTTTGCCTCCTTGCCTCGTGAGTAGGCGGCAAACAGCTGGTTCATCGTGCCTGCATGGTCCTCACGGGTCTTGCCGACGCCGATGCCCTTGTCCTTCAGTCGGCTCAGCGACGGGAGAACATCGATGGGCGGGACAATACCCTTACGGTGGAGGTCACGGGAGAGGATGATCTGACCCTCGGTGATGTAGCCGGTAAGGTCGGGTATCGGGTGGGTCTTGTCGTCCTCGGGCATGGTCAGGATGGGGATCATGGTGATGGAGCCCTTGTGACCGATGCGGCGGCCTGCACGCTCGTACATGGTGGCAAGGTCGGTGTACAGGTAGCCGGGGTAACCACGGCGGCCGGGTACTTCCTTCTTTGCTGCGGAGACCTCACGCAGAGCCTCGGCGTAGTTTGTGATATCGGTGATGATGACAAGCACCTGCATATCCTTCTCAAACGCCAGATACTCGGCAGCGGTCAGCGCCATACGGGGTGTTGCGATACGCTCGACGGCGGGGTCGTTTGCGAGGTTCGAGAAAATGACGGTACGGTCGATCGCGCCGGTGCGTCTGAAGTCGTTGATAAAGTACTCGGACTCCTCAAAGGTGATACCGACTGCGGCAAACACGACAGCGAAGTTCTCGCCGTCGCCGAGGACCTTCGCCTGACGGGCGATCTGAGCCGCAAGAGCCGCATGGGGAAGGCCGGATGCGGAGAAAATGGGCAGCTTCTGACCTCTTACGAGGGTGTTAAGGCCGTCAATTGCGGAAACGCCGGTCTGAATGAACTCTGCCGGATACGCACGGGCGGCGGGGTTCATCGGCAGACCGTTGATGTCACGGTAAGCGTCGGCGATTATATCCGGACCGCCGTCGATGGGTCTGCCCATGCCGTTGAAGACACGGCCGAGCATATCCTCGGAAACGGCAAGCTCCAGCGGGTGACCGAGAAAGCGTACCTTGGTCTGTGCAAGGTTGATGCCCTGCGCCGATTCAAACAGCTGTACGACGGCACGGTCGCCGTCTACCTCGAGCACCTTGCAGCGGCGAACCTCGCCGTTAGGAAGCTCTATCTCCGCCAGCTCGTCATATGTGACGCCCTCGACACGGTCGATGACCATAAGGGGGCTGGCGATCTCTCTAATAGTTTTATACTCTTTTATCATGCGTCTTCACCTCCGGCAATGACCTCGTCGATCTCGGCTCGCATCTGGTCGAGTATGGCCTCGTACTCCTGCTCGTACTTGTCGGGATCAGCCATCTTGGCACGGCCTATCTTCTCTCTTGCGGATATGGCAAACAGCTTCTTCATCGGTGCGCCCTTTGAAAGAGCCTCTCTGCCGAGCTTATCAAAGCTCAGAATGAGGTTCATGAGCTCAAACTGCTTGCCGTAGGAGGAATATGCGTCCTCATCGACGAATGCATTCTGCTGCAGGAAGTCCTCACGCAGCATTTTGGCCGTCTCCATGGTCAGGCGGTCGGCGGGGCTGAGTGCGTCCTGTCCGACAAGACGGACGATCTCCTGAAGCTCGCTTTCCTCCTGGAGAATGTGCATGGCCTTGTCTCTGTTTGCCATGTACTCCTCGCCGAACTCGTTCTTGTACCAAGGTGCAAGAGTGTCTACATACAGCGAATATGAGGTCAGCCAGTTGATAGCCGGGAAGTGGCGGGCGTAGGCCAGCGAAGAATCAAGCGCCCAGAAGACCTTGACTATACGCATGGTCGCCTGCGAAACAGGCTCGGAAATGTCGCCGCCCGGGGGCGAGACAGCGCCGATCGCGGTGACGGAGCCGTGACGCTCGCCGGCGCCGAGGCACTCTACGCAGCCTGCTCTTTCGTAAAACTGTGCGATGCGGGATGCGAGGTATGCGGGGTAGCCTTCCTCGCCGGGCATCTCCTCGAGGCGGCCGGACATCTCACGCAGAGCTTCTGCCCAGCGGGAGGTGGAGTCGGCCAGGACCGCGACATCGTAGCCCATGTCACGGAAGTATTCTGCGATGGTGATGCCGGTGTAGATGGATGCCTCACGGGCTGCAACGGGCATATCTGAGGTGTTTGCGATAAGCACGGTGCGCTTCATAAGAGGCTCGCCGTTGCGGGGGTCTGTAAGCTCGGGGAACTCCATGAGGACATCGGTCATCTCGTTGCCTCGCTCGCCGCAGCCGATGTAAACGACGATATCGACATCCGACCACTTTGCAAGCTGGTGCTGAACAACGGTCTTGCCCGAGCCGAACGGGCCGGGGACTGCCGCCGTGCCGCCCTTTGCGATGGGGAAGAGCGTATCGATGATACGCTGGCCGGAGTTCATGGGTCTGGATGGCATGAACTTCTTTGCATACGGGCGGTTTATACGAACCGGCCACTTCTGCATCATGCTAAGCTCATGGCGCACCTTGTTGCCGTCCTCAAGAACGGCGACGGTCTCGGTAACGGTGAAGGTACCGGTCTCGATGGAAACGACGGTGCCGCTCATGGTGGGAGGCACCATTATCTTGTGAAGAATTGCGCTGGTCTCCTGCACGGTGCCGATGACATCGCCGCCGGAAAGCTTATCGCCGACCTTTGCAACGGGAGTGAACTCCCACTTCTTTTCACGGTTAAGTGCCGGAACATCAACGCCTCTGCTGATGGTGGAGCCGACACGCTCTCTGATCTCGGGCAGGGGTCTCTGGATGCCGTCATAGATGTTCTCCAGCATACCCGGTCCGAGCTCAACGGACATGGGCATGCCCGTGCTTTCGACGACTGCGCCCGGGCCGATGCCGGAGGTCTCCTCGTAAACCTGGATGGAGGCCTTGTCGCCGGTCATATTCAGGATTTCTCCGATAAGTCTCTGGGAGCCGACACGGACGACATCGGATACATTGGCATCAGCCAGACCCTCTGCGACCACAAGCGGGCCGGAAACTTTAGTTATAGTTCCGCTCATTATTTTCTCTCCTTAATTATTTTCAAGGATATTCGTGCCTATCGCACGCTCGACCGCAGCATTAAGAGCCGACAGACCCAAGCCGAGGCTGCCCTCTCTGCCCGGGATAAGGATTATCGCAGGCATGGGGCTGTCCTTATATTTGTCTATCTCCGAGCCGAGCTCGGCGGCGAGGTTTTCCTCGATGTAGATTATCGCAACATCTTCCCTTTCACGGGTCAGACTGCGCAGCACGCTCTTTGCCTCGGCGGCATCCGCAACGGGATATGCCTCAAGACCGAGCGCCGTAAAGCCCATGACGGTCTCACGACCGCCGATGACCGCAATTTTAAGCATATAGATCACGCAGCCTTTCCTGTATAGTCTCCGGTGCGATACCCGCAAGGCGGCCGGTGAGTATCATCCTGACGGCGGTTATCTCGGTCTCCTGCGCAGCGATGAACGCAGTCACGGCTTCCTCGCCGAAGGCAACTAACTTTGCCTTTTTAAGATACTCGGTCAGCGCATTGTCGCAGGCCTTCTCGAAATCGGTCATTCTGCCGCCGGCAGTGGCCTGAGCGCCGCAAGCGGCTGCCTTTTCGAGTATCGTATTTGCGTACAGCGCCGAGAGCGCTTCCTCGGAGGTGCTTGCGGCACAAACACGGTCTATATCGACATTGCCGCCCGGGATGAGCGCTGCGAACAGGAAGTCTGCGTCCTTGCGCATCCTCACTGTGCGCACTGCGCTGCGCAGATTGATGCTGTCGATGACAAGCTTCACATAGCCGACTATAAATCCGCTGCCGGTTTCCTTGGCCATGTCGAGCATTTCCTTATAGCAGGCTCTGTCGAGCTCAAAGTCGGCAAGCTGGGGGTTCGCCGTTCTTGCAAGGATGCTCTTTGCCGAGGCGACGGCTTTCGCAAGTTCCTTGGGCAGTGCCGAGAAGCTGTCGGCAGATATGCACTCGACCACGGTCTGCGGCTTAACTCTGCCGCAGGGGCTTAACAGATCCGTCCTCGTGTCGCCGGTCTTTATGACGGTCTTTGCGTTGTGGTAGTCATATGTGACACGGAACACATCGACGACCGTCTTGTCGGGCACAAGCCGTCCGAGCTCCGAGAGCATCTCCGCCTGACGGCGGGAAAGCGCCTGCTCTATCTCCTTTGCGCTCATCGTGGACATATCCTCATATCCGCAGTCGCACAAAAGCTTTGCCGCTTCCTCGAAGCTTTGAGCCGAGAGCATACGCTCGGCCTTTTCGCCGGTGAGCATCTTGGCTTCTCTTGCTCTGAGCATGGCCGACAGGCACAGGTAATCTTGTTTATTACACTTTTTGTTAGCCAAATCTTAACCTCCCTTTCGGGGCATGCTCATTCAAACAGCACATTTGCAACCTCGGCCACCATGGTCTTGTGGCAGCGGTCGACGAGCATTTCCGCACTGCAATTGAGCTCTATTCCGTTTTCTATGAGAACAAAGCCGCCGCAGATATTGACCGGATCGCCTGCGACCGTAAGCTTTCCGACCTTGCCCTGCGCAGCAAGCAACTCATTGGCCTTGTCTGCTATACGCTGTCCGTATTCGTTTTTATCGTTTTTGCAGAAGTACATCGTCTCCGTGCCGGTCTGTGACACTTTGGCTGCCATTTCGGCGAACAAAGCAACATATTTGTCCCGGGGCAACTCGCACAGGAGCGAAACGGCCTTTGCAAAGGTCTCGACCACTCTTTCCTGCTTTGCGCCCAGAACATTTTTCTTGGCTTCCATCTCGGCCATACGGAGCTTGCGGCCGTACAGCGCCTCGCACTCGGCCTCGCCCTCACGAATGAGCCTGTCGTAAGCCTCCTGCGCTGCTTTCTCGCCGGCACTGCGAATTTCTTCCGCTTTTTTGTTTGCCTCATCAAGCAACGCCTGAGCCTGAGCCTGAGCGTCGCTTTCTATATGGGCAATGATCTTTTCAGTGCCTTTCATACATCTAACTCCTTGCTTTTTTATCAGAAGCTCAGGCCGTTGAGCATCAGGAAGGATGCCAGCAGGGACAAAATTGCGTAGAATTCAACGATGATGCAGAAGATCATGCCCTTGGACCAGTCGTCGGGCTTCTTTGCAAGAATGTTGATGGATGCCGCCGCGACCTTGCCCTGTGCGATAGCGGAAAGCAGGCCGCCGATGGCGATGGGCAGACATGCGCCGAACACCTGCATGCCCTGCTCAACGGTCATGCCCGGAACGAGCTTGCCGAAAGCGAGGAACCAGATAACGAAGCCGTACAGACCCTGAGTGCCGGGGATGACCTGGATGATAAGTGCTTTACCGAACTTGCCGGGATCCTCCGCTGCCAGTCCCGCAGCTGCTTCACCGGCGATGCCGGTACCCTTTGCCGAGCCTACGCAAGCTAAAAATGCAGCCATACCTGCGCCTAAAAGTGCAATGGCGTAACCGCCGATGGTGTTCAGAAATTCCATTATGATATCCTCCTAAATTTATTTATGTTGTATTTTTATTCTGTTACATCGTAGTACTTAGAGTTGACCTTGAGAGGGCTGAACGGCTTGCCGCCGTCGACATAGAACTTGCCGAAGAACTCAAGACACTGCAAGCGCAGGTCGTGAACGAAGCAGCCCAAAAGGTTAAGTCCGAAGTTGAGCGCATGGCCGATTATGAAGATGACCAGAAACGCCAAGACCGTCAGGACATTCAGTCCGCCCGATTCTGCGGGCATGAGCGCAATGGTGTTGAAAACCTGAGCGACAACGCCGCCTGCAAGCATGAGCGCCATGATACGGGAATACGACAGCACATCGCCGAACCAGCCGGTCAGCGTATTGTAGATACAGCCGAAGGCTGCGCCTATCTTGCCGAACACGCCCTTTGAGTGGCGGCCTGCACCGAACAGCAAAAGCACGCTGCCGACGATGATTATCACCACGCCGACCTTGCCGAGCATCGCCGGAGCGGACGGGAGCAGCTTCGTGCTGCCCCACATAATACCGCCGATGAGGATGACCCACAGCGAGCCTTCCTCGAACAGGCCGTCGAGCAAATTGCCCGCCTTGCACTTTTCCACAAAGCTTATCACCATACCGGTGTTAAGGTGGATCAGTCCGACGACCAGCGAGCCGTAGAGTACGGTGTTGCTGTCGTTTACGGGGCTGAACAGATACGGCAGTCCCGCCCATGTGGAAGCGGGGTCAATAAGATGCACCAGACGATACGGTATATCACCGAAGAAGCCGCCTGTCAGTGCGCCCATTACCATGGTCGATATACCCGCATACAGAACCAGCTGGCAAAACGCAAGCGAGCCGCCCTTGGGCTTTATCTTCTTCATTGCGACGATAGCGGCCAGCACCATCACAAGACCGTAGCCGATATCGGCCATCATAAGTCCGTAGATGATTATGAAAAACGGCGCCATCATCGGGTTTGCGTCAACACCGTTGTACGCCGGCAGGCTGTACATGTTGGTTATCATGTTCATCGAGTTTGTCAGCTTATTGCTCTTAAGCTCGACCGGAACATCGGGATACTCGTCCTCGGTGGGGTCCTCGGTCTCATATGCGCAGTCAAATTTGCCGAGAAGCTTTTCAAGCTCGGCTTCCTTCTCTGCGGGGAACCAGCCGTCTAAAATAACGGTGCTCTGTGTCCCCATGAGCTTATCCTCGGCCTCGCTGAAAGCAATATCTGTGTCGGCTCTGTCCGCCCAAAGCTCAAGAGCCGCTCTGTGCTCTGCCTTTGACTTGACATCCTCGATAAGCTGATTTTTCTCCTTGGCAAGAGCCCTGAGCTCCGCCTTGTACCCGTCGGTACACTCCTTGGGCGTGCCGGTGAGGCCGGAAAAGCTCATGAGCGAGAAGCTGTAGTCTCTCAGCGCCTCAAGCGCCTTCAGTTGCTGCGAGCGGTGGCTGAGCAAAACGAGGTAGTGCTGGAGCTTATCCTTTGAAACTTCGAATATCTCCGCCTCGTCGGCAGCCTCGGCAAGTCTTGCCCTCATGTCGTCAAGCGAAGCCTTTGCCGGACATGCACCGAGGAACATGATGCTGTCCCGGGTCCCCTCCGTCTCCAAGGGGCAGTCGAAGCTCAGCCACGGTGCAAGAGATTCGATAAGTCCTCTCACGCGGCTTTCCTCCGTGCCGATGCGCTTTATTCTGTCCTCATCGGCGATAAGATTTTCTGCCACGCTGCGATATTTTTCGAGGCTCTGCCTGTTCAGAAATTCCGAAAGCGCCACATCGGGCTTTGCCGACAGCAGCGGGCTTTTCGCCGGAGCGTATGTATTGAGCACTCCGATAGCCTGCTGCAAAAGCGCCTTTTCGGCTCTGCGCTCGGAAACGCCGCTCGACTCCCGGCTCAAATACTGAGAAAGCTCCGGGGCAAGGCCGTCATTTTCCGGCTCCCGAAGCTCAACACAGCCGAAAATCATCAGTTGCTTGAGCAGCTCTTCCTTCTGATTTCGAACAGCCATCAGCCTCAGCTTTTTCATTTTTACGATGGCCATTAACTGTTCACGATCCTTTCTACGACCATAGTCGCCGTGCTTGTGATTCGCTTGTCGGCTCTGGCGTTGAGTACCGCAACCTTGGTTTCGGCAGCACTATTGATTTTTTCGATTTCCTCAGCGGCCTTGGCCTCGGTGCGGCTTATCATTTCGTCGACCTTGTCCTTTGCCTTCAGCGCAGCCTTTTCCTGATCGGCCTTGCTGAAAGCCTCCGCCTCGGCAACGATGCGCTTGGCCTCCGCCTGAGCATCTTCCACGAGCTGCTTGGCTCTTTCCTCTGCCAGAGAAACATCAACTATCGCTTCAAACGGCATCAGAGCATCCCCCTTTCCGAAATTTTATACAATCAACAACTGTAACAGTTTCTATAACAGTCAGTATGTGCATGATAACAAAATATGCCCTGAAAAACAAGGATTTTTCGGCACTTTGTTTGACAAAATCAAATCAATTGAGATGGTCAAAACTTCGTCAATTCCGCCGTCGGGCCGCCCCTCGGCTAAAAGCCTTGATATGCCGATATAGTTTGCAAATTAACGCTCTGTTCTGCCAACATTGACATTTAATTCGCAACCGCACAGGCGTTAATTTCTCGTTAATAATTGTTGTTTTCGTTCGATCGGTTGAGTTTGTGTAAATAATTCTAATTTTCGCTTGCAAAACTTCGAGATAACTTATATAATGCAAGTGTGGAATTGAATCAAAATTTTGAAATACTTCGCCGGGAGGCTTAATAAATGGCTAACAACTATCGCAGGCGCAGCGGAGACCGTGTCGACGGACGCCGTATCCGTTCACTCAACGGCTTTTTCAACTTCATTCCCTACATAATGCCGCACAGAAACGATGCATGCAACTATTACCAGGAATCGTTTGAGATAACAAACGCCGACCGCTGGTTCAGGCAGCAGCGTCTCAACGGCTACAAGGGCATCGGCATGCTGCATCTTTTCATCGCAGCCTATGTCAGGGCCATTGCAGAGCTGCCCGCCCTCAACCGCTTTGTCGTCGGCCGCCGGGTGTACGCCCGCAATAACATTGAGGTCGTGCTGACGGTCAAGAGAAGCCTCGCTATCGACGCTACCGAGACCACCATCAAGGTCGAGTTTGACCCCACGGACACCATCTTCGATGTCTACCGTAAGATGAACGAGGAGATAGAGAAGATCAAAACCTCCGATGAGGACAACGGCACGGAGGAGTTTGCAAACAAGTTTGCCAAGATGCCCCGTTTCCTTATCCGCTTCATCATTTGGCTGCTCAAGGTCGGCGATTACTTCGGCCTGCTGCCGAAGAATCTGCTCGATGTCAGCCCATTCCACGGCTCGATGATAATCACCGACCTCGGCTCGCTCGGCATCGGTCCCATTTATCATCATATCTACAACTTCGGCACTCTGCCGGTGTTCATCTCGTTCGGCGCAAAGCGCAAGGCGGTCGAGCTTGACCGCAACGGCGTTCCCGTTGAGCGAAAGTATGTTGACGGCAAGTTCGTCATGGACGAGCGTACCGTCGACGGTCACTACTATGCGACCGTGTTTAAGTATATAAACCGCTTCATCTCCGACCCCTCACTGCTCGAGGTGCCCCCCGAGAGAGTTGTGCAGGATATCTTCTGAAATTAAATTCTATGATGGCAGACAGCTTGTCTGCCATCTTTTCATATCGGCGGATCGATATGCGTGCCGGTGGCAACGGTACCGTCCTCGATATCGTGGTCTGCGAGTATCTCGTCCTGCGTGAGCATGAAGTAATTGAACCAATCAAGACCGTCGGGCGGAATATCATAGCCGTCGGACCATGTGACATCGACATGGTATGTGCCGCTTTCAAGCCGCACGAGATTCCATGCGTGCGAAACATTGCGGGATTCGCCGCTGACCGTTCTGCACCACAGGTTTGCCTTTTTGCACAGGTACTCAAAGCCCCGTGAGTAGCCTTGGCATATCGAGTGGCCGCCCTCTATTGCGCCGTAGGCGGTGCCTATCTGCGTTCCGCCGACGCTGTCGTAGTCGTAGGTCGTCCTGAGCGATATGACCACGGCGAGATAGCGGTATTTATCGTAGGTGCTCAGCCCCTCCGGCATACCGGCGACAATTGCGTCGCACTCGGCATCGAACACCTCAAGCTCGTGCCAGAGCTCATCCTTTTGCTCTGCGGTCGTAACATCGCCGCCCCCGGGCATGAAGTAGTGGGAGGTAAGTGCCGTCGTCATGTCGCCGTCAATGACCTCGGAGATGAGAAAATACAGCTCAAGCTCGGGGTGATCCTGATTTAACGCCCCCATGACGATGAGAAGATCGTCCAGCGTATCGTAGCCGTATTCCTCTGCAGTGTATGTAAAGTCCTCAATGCGCTGCACCTTGGGCAGTATCTCGTCATAGAGCTTTTTCTGATTATCCGTGAGCTGCTTGTACGCATCGTCGTCTCCGCCCTCATAGGGGTATGTCACCTGCGAGCCGGAAAACTTCGTGCTCTCTATGATATCGCCCGCAAACTCAATGTCGTCCGACACCCGTTCGAGCGCTTCTTTTTTTATTTCATCGTCCTGCGCCGTTTGCCTGACGCACACAATGCAAAGCAGCGCTATGGCGACGCACACTGCCGTAAGCACGATGCGCAGGGTTCTTTTCTTCACGAAAACGGTGGCGACCAACGCCAAGGCTGCGAACACGCAGGCCAGAACTATGGTTGTCGTATGCGGCATGATTTTTCTCCTTTTCCCTCAATTGTTAATATTTTATCACTATATTATCTGCTTTGCAATGGGTATGAAAAAATGCCATGGCTTCATTTAGAAAAGCCATGACATTTTTCTCTTTCACGCAGCTTTGCAAGCAGCTCGTAGGGCGCATTGAGCTCCCCATGCATGCCGCTGCCCATCTCGATGTGCGGCTTGTGGCTGCCGTGCCAGTCGCTGCCTGCGGTGGCGCAGAAGCCGTATGCAGCGGCAAGCGCTTTCAGGCGTGCGCAGACCTCGGGTGAGTAGCCCGAGTAGTAGCACTCAAGGCCCGAAACGCCGGCATCCCGTGCCTTTTCCATAAGTTCGGTCATGCCCTCATCGTCAAGCCTGTACTGCATGGGGTGCGCAATAGACGACACTCCGCCCGCTCCGCGGATAAGCTCCGCCGCTTCCTCAACGGAGAGGAAGTGCCTGCGGATATAATACTTTCTGCCCGGGTCAAGATATCGCACAAATGCGTCCTGCACGCTGTCGGCAAGTCCGGCTCTGATAAGGCACAGCGCAAAATGCGGCCTGCCGATTATCGAGCCCGGGTGTTCGGCCTTGAGCTCGTCTAAGTCTATAATTATGCCGTCCTTAGCCATGAGGTCGACCATCTTTTTGTTGCGCTCGTCACGGTCGGTGACTATCCACTCGAGTGTGCCGTTGAGCTTCTCGTTGTGCGGGTCGATATCGTATGCAAGCATGTGCACCTCTTTGCCGTACCAGCCGCAGCCAAGCTCCAAGCCGCCTACGACCTCGATTCCAAGCTTTTCTCCGGCGGCCTTAGCCTCGGGAACGCCGTTTGCCGTGTCGTGGTCGGTTATGGCGATGGCCTTGAGTCCGAGCGCCTTTGCGTGAGCAACGGTGTCTGCGGGGCTTTCCGAGCCGTCGGATATATTCGTATGTGTATGAAGGTCAATTTCTCTCATCTTACCGCTTCCGAAATTTTATCTGCCTCGGCGTAGAGCTTCCCGGCATCCTCGCCGATGAAAAACTCGCCGTTTTCGTACAAGACTTTGCCGTTTACCATCGTCAGGCGCACATTTTCCTTCGAGCCTGCGTAAACGATGTTTTTGCTGATATTATTCAGCGGGTGCATATTCGGTCTGTGCAGATTTATGACCGTCATATCCGCCTTTTTGCCGGTGGCTATGCAGTCGCAGTCCGTTAAACCCATCGCCTTGGCGCCGCCAACGCACGCCATTTCAAGCACCCTGTTTGCATCGCACACGGAAGCGTCCGCTTCACGGTACTTGGCCAAAGCCGTAACAAGGTACATTTCCCTGAAGAAGTCGAGCGCATTGTTTGACGCTGCGCCGTCAGTTCCTATGGCAAGGTCAATGCCCTCGGAAAGAAATCTCGTGACCGGTGCAATGCCGCTTGCTAACTTAAGATTTGATGCGGGGTTCAGAACCGCGCAAAGCTTGCGGCGCCTGAAGATGTCGATATCCTCCTCGCTCATATACACGCAGTGGAAGCCGCCGCCGCCGTGATCGTACATGCCGAGCCTATCAAAAAGCACGGTGGGCGTAACGCCGTGGCGCTCGATGCAGCCCTGAACCTCGCCTTTTGTCTCGGACGAGTGGACGAACATGGGCGCTTTGTATTTATGCGTGAGGGAGGCGACATACTCCATGCGCTCAAGGCTTGTCGTGTACTCGGCGTGGAAGCCGAGGCGGTAGGATATAAGCTCATTGCAGTCGTTAAAATGCAGATACTCCCGCTCGAGTGCCGTGATGTCACGGTCAAAGTTGTTGAGCGCACCGCAGATGACTGTGCGGAAGCCTGCGTCCACATTTGCCTTAACATAGGCATCGTTGTGGAAGTACATATCAAAGCTTGAGGTGATGCCGCTTGAAAGGTACTCCATTATGGCGAGCTTCGTCATGACATACAGCATATCCGGTGAAAGCTTCGCCTCACGGGGAAACACCTGCTCGTTGAGCCAGCGGTCAAGCGGCATATCGTCCGCCATCGAGCGCAGAAAGGTCATCGCCGAATGTGTGTGCGCATTTTTAAACCCCGGGAGCAGCAGGTCGCCTTTAAGGTCGATTTCCCGCTCAAGCTGCGGCATAGCTGCCTTTTTCGGGCCAACATAGCATATGCTGCTGCCGTCCGTCCATACCTCGTCATTTGTAATTTCGGTGCCGTTTACAAAGCTTAGCACCCTGCCGTTATAAAATCTTATCATTTGTTCCGTCCCGTATCTTTATTCCCAGAAGTTTTTGCCGCCGAGCCTGCGTACAAGCTCTTGCCGGACTTCGAGCATGGCGGTGTATGTCGGAAGTATATAGATAAACGCATCCTCGTCCCGGAGGCGTTTGAAAAGCTGTGCGTAATTTGAAATTGTCTCGCACCCAACGCTCTCACGCTCAAGACGCTGCGCCATGGTCTCGGCTCTGTCGCCGGTGCAGTAGACATTCCTGAGGTTTCTCATGCGCCGGAGCGCACCGAAGTCGGCATCGTCCAGCCACGAGATATCCGTGCCGTCGGCAGGCCGGTCATTAATGACGAAAACGAGAGATTTTGCGCTTTTGTCGCTGCGTATCGTATCCAGCGTCTGGTCTGCCGCAGCGGCATTTTTTATAAGTATCATCCTTGCGCCGGCCTTGCCGAGGGCAAACTTTTCCATGCGTCCGAAGCCGCACTCGAAGCTCGACACGGCTTTCAGAGTGTATCGCAGCTCAACGCCCGCCGCCGTCATGAGTGCAGTCACGCCTGCGGCGTTATAGATATTATATAGCCCCGGGAGCGCACACTCCGCAAGAGTTTTCTCCGCGCCGTCTGAAATGACAAAGCATCCGTCCGCCAGCACATCACTCACCGTGACGAGCGTTTCATGCCGACGAGTGCCGCATTTTGGACAGCGAAAGCCGCCTAAGTTTGCGTAGGTCACATAGTCGTACTCAAGCTTTGCGCCGCAATTAACGCAGCGGCTTTCCTCGCCGCTTTCGGGTGAGAGCTTATCGCCCGCCGACAGGCCGTACCACAAGACTTTGTTCGGCACTTTATCGGCTATGCTCGCCGCCATCGGGCAGTCGGCGTTCAGGCACACGAGCGTTTCGGGTGTTGCGCTCAAGCCCTGCGCAATTGCGTCTCGGGGCGTTGTCACCGTGCCGTAGCGGTCAAGCTGATCCTTGAACAGATTCGTGACAAGCACGGCCTTGGGCTTCGTTGCACGAAACACCCGACGAGCCGCCGCCTCGTCGCACTCGATGACCGCCCATTTTTTCTTCGGGCGCATGAAAATGCTTGCATTTTCAATAAACTCGCAGGCTATGCCTCCGATGAGGTTTGCACCCGACCGGTTTGAAAATGCGTCAAGTCCGGCGTTACCCAGCGCCGTTTCCGCCATTCTGGCAGAGGTGGTCTTTCCGTTTGTCCCCGTGATCATGAGCGTGCTCACCCCACGGGCTGTCAGCTCCAGCACCTCGGGGCAAATTTTAAGCGCAAGCTTGCCCGGAAGCGCCGTTCCTCCTTTGTTTAGAAGCCTTAAAATTCCGTGCGTGATCTTACAGACCACGCACGCAACAAATGCCAATAAACTTTTCAATTACTCAACTGTCACCGACTTTGCAAGATTTCTGGGTTTGTCAATATCGCAGCCTCGCAGCAGTGCCACATAGTAGGCGAAAAGCTGCAAGGGCACAACCCCCAGAGAAGGCTGGAATATCGTATGTGACTCGGGTACGGTAATTACATTTTCGACCGTCTTGCGCATCTCCGCAGCATGGCTCTCGGTGGTCAATGCCAAGACATCCGCTCCTCTCGCCTGAACCTCAACGACATTGCTCATGGCCTTGTCAAACAGCGGAGCATATGTGCCGAGGGCGACAACGAGCGTGCCGTCTTCGATAAGAGATATCGTGCCGTGCTTAAGCTCGCCCGATGCGTATGCCTCGGAGTGGATGTAGGATATCTCCTTGAGCTTGAGCGAGCCCTCCAGTCCCATCGCATAGTCGAGATTGCGGCCGATGAAGAACACGGAGTTGTGGTTAAAGTAGTTGGAAGCATAGTGCTTGATATCGTCGGTATGCTCGAGTATCTGCTCCATCTTCGCAGGCAGGCGCAGAAGCTCATCGACCATCTCGGTGTACTCGGCTGCACTTACCGTGCCGAGGATATCGGCAAAGTAAAGGCCGAGCATATTCAAAAGCACGAGCTGGGTGGAGTATGCCTTTGTCGTTGCGACCGCTATCTCGGGGCCTGCCCAAGTGTAGAGCACATCGTCGGATTCTCTTGCTATGGAGCTTCCCACGACATTGACTATCGACAGTATGTGAGCGCCGAGGCTCTTTGCCTCACGCAGCGCCGCCATCGTGTCAAGCGTCTCGCCCGACTGGCTGATGACGATGACGAGCGTCGATTCGTCAACGAGCGGATTGCAGTAGCGGAATTCCGACGCAAGGCAGACCTCAACGGGCTTTCTGAGCAAGCGCTCAAGGTTGTACTTCCCGACTACACCCACATGATATGACGAGCCGCAGGCGATTATGAATATCTTGCTTATACTTTTAATATAGTCCGCGTCTATCGTGAGATCTTCAAGTACGATGCGGTTATCACGGATGCGGTTGAACGCAGTTTTGCGGATAGCCTCGGGCTGCTCCATGATCTCCTTGAGCATGAAGTGGGCATAGCCGCCCTTTTCGGCGGCGGAGACATCCCAGTCGACAAAATGGTGCTCCTTCTCAATAGGCTCCCCCATGCTGTCATAGACCTGCACACCGTTTTCCGTCACGACTGCGACCTCGCCGTCCTCCATGTAGGAAATGTCACGGGTGTACTTGATTATCGCCGTAACATCGGAGGCAATGAAATTGCAGCCCTCGCCGTAGCCTATGAGCAGCGGTGCATCCTTGCGTGCTGCGACGAAGCGATCCGGGCAGTCGGCGCAGATGATGCCCAGCGCATATGCGCCCTCGATGCGGTGCAGCACCTTGAACACGGCGTCGAGTATATCGCCGCACTCAGCGTAATAGTACGATATCAGCTGAGTGACGACCTCGGTGTCGGTCTCGGAGCAGAATTTATAGCCCTTGGCGATCAGAAAATCGCGCAGCTCTACATAGTTTTCTATAATGCCGTTGTGTACGACGGCTATCTTGCCGTCGCCGCTGAGCTGAGGGTGAGCATTTACATCGTTCGGCTCGCCGTGGGTCGCCCAGCGGGTGTGACCGATGCCGAGAGTGCCTTCAACGCTCTTGCCGCCCTGAGTTATATCGCTGAGTACCCGCAGACGCCCCTTTGCCTTTTTGACCTGGAGCTCATGCCTTGGAGAGACAACGGCAATGCCCGCCGAGTCATAGCCTCGGTACTCAAGTCTTTCCAGCCCCTCTAGAAGTATGGGAGCTGCCTGTTCTTTTCCGACGAAGCCGACTATTCCGCACATAATTTAAGTTTCCTTTCGGATTTGAAGATAGCTTATTATACCATTCCACATTACCGAATGCAATAAACAGGATTTGAACAATAAAAAAAGTCGGCCGAAGCCGACTTTTCAGAAAACGAATTGAACAAGTATCATATACACCGCCGTGCCGCCGCCGACGGAGATGAGGAAATTTTCCTTCCACGCATATGTGCCGATAACGACCGCAGTTGCGATAAGCTCCGGCAGGCCGTGGTTTCCCGTGAGTATCGGGGTGTTTTTGAAGCAGTAAACCGCCAAAAGCCCCATGAGTGCGGGCGGAAGCACCCTGCCGAGGTATTTAATAAACTCCGGAAGCTCCTTTTTGCCGGAAAACGCAGCGAACGGCAGCCAGCGGGATATCTGCACGCCGAGGGCGATGGCCGCAATTGTCACGAGGGTTTGGGTCACGGTAAGCGTCACAGTTTATCCCTCCCTATCCAGAAAATCAGCAAAATGACGAGCAGCGAGGGGATGAGAAACACGCTCGTGCCGAAGAATATACGGCACAAAAGCGTTACGCCTATGCCGATAACGCAGGCGGGGCGATTGCGCTTTTCCTTCCACTGCTGCAGGAACATGACGACGAACATCGCAGTCAGCGCAAAGTCAAGCCCCGTCGTGTCGAAGGTTATCAGTCCTCCGATAACGCCGCCGAGGCCGCAAAGGCCGACCCAGTAGATGAAGCACAAAAAATTTATACCGAAGTAAAAATATTTGTCCTCAACTCCCTCCGGCTTCTGCGCCGAAACGGAGAGCGAAAACTGCTCATCGGAAAGCGTGTATATCATAAATGGCTTCAGCACGCCTGCATCCTTGTACTTTTCCAGCAGCGGGATTCCGTAGAAGCTGTGGCGGAAGTTGACAAGGTAGCTCATGAGCAGCATCTGCGCAGGGTCAAAGCCCGCAGCCATCATGGGGATGGCCGCTATCTGCATGCTCCCGCAAAAGCATACGGCTGAAAACAGCATCGTCCACCATGCGTTGTAGCCGATATCGCTCATCAGAACGCCATAGGTCAGCGCAACGAATATCCAGCCGAGAAACACGGGTATCGTATACGGGAAGGCCGCCTTTATCCCGCCCGGTATCTTTTTTAAGCTCAACTTCTTCATAACAAAACAAAAAACGGTGCAGTCACAAAACTGCACCGTCACTGTCTATTTCTTATTTGACGATATTAAGGACGAGAGTCAGGATCGCAAATGCAAGTGCGAACCACTTTGTCCACTTTGCAAGCTTTGCATCAAGGGTCTTGGCCTTGCCCTTGGACAGGAAGGTCTCGGCGCCGCCGGCGATAGCGCCGGACAGACCTGCGCTCTTGCCGCTCTGCATAAGAACGACGACCGTCACGGCCAAGCCGGACAGGAGCTGCAAAATAGTAAGAATCAGCTTAACAGTACTCATTTATATCCAATCCTTTCGATAATTACACCAAATAGCTTTAATACTATACCACAGCTTTTTGCGCTTTACAAGTAAAACTTTTAATATTTCTCCTGTTTTACTGCTCATTTTTCACCAAACCTGCCAGCGCAGGATAAATTCGCACAAATACACCGCCCCCGCAAGGACACTCAGCGTTGTCAGGCACCAGTCGGCTCGGCGGTCGTGAGTTATAACCGCAAGCGCCGTCGGCACGGTGAACGCCGCCGCAAGGTAGCGTGGTGCGCTCAAAAGCCAAGTCGCACCGACGGCAACGATGAAGTATGCGAGAAAATACGCCGTGTACGAGCTGCGAAGTCTTTTGACCGCAAAAAGCATGAGCACCAGCGACAGCGCCTGCGCAAGCAAATTCGGCAGCCACAGGCCGAAAAAGTTGACGCCGTTGCCGGAAGCGCTGTATATGGCGTTTTCGGTCTGATACGCAGCGGTATTGAAGAACCAACCGAGCTGCTGATTCCAATGCTCACGCTGATACTGCATGAACTTGAACGCATCTCCCGAGACCGTGTAATTTACAAGGCAGTACGCCGCAAAGCCGAGTGGAATGATGAGCACGCACAGGTAGTCTTTCAATTTTGCCCTGCGCTGCACGAGCTCGAACACCACCGGCACTATAAGCACCACGCCAAGCGAGCGTGTAAACGCCGCATATGCGCCGAGTAAACACGCAGGCAGCATTTTGCCCCGCCGCATGAGGTACATGCAGCCGAGCGTACACAGCAAAAACAGGCTCTCGCTCATGGGTGCGACAAAGAAGAACACCGCCGGAGACAGGCTCAAAAATTTGACCGCCCTCAGCGCCGTCTCGTGCCCGCAGTCGAGCGAAACGAGCTTATAAAGCATGACATTCGCTCCGGCAAAGCACAGCGCCGACACGATAAATCCGGCGATAAGCCCGTCGCCTGTCACCGCCGTGACGAGCCGCACAGCGATGGGATAGCCCGGCAGGAAAACGAGCTGCACGAGCCTGTCAACGCTGCCCTCTGACAGGTACCAGTCACGGGCGATATCAAGATAATGCCCGCTGTCGGTGCATGTCCAGAAATCGAGTGCGTCAAAAAAGCCGTCCGTGCAGCCGAAGATACGGCGCAGGATGTAGACGATAACGATGATGAGCACATCCCACAGCAGTACCGCCGCAAAAATCTGAACACAGATATGCCGTGGCTCGCCGTCAAGGCCCGGAGCGTCCGGCTCGCCGTCACGCCATGCATCCACCCACTTGGGCACAAATCGCAGGCACACGAGCGTAAACAAAACAGCGCTTATGACCGCCGCCGTCATGCCTGCCGCCGAATAGCGCACTCCGCCGCACCACAGCGCAAATATCGCCGCCAGCACGGCAACTCCGCCGGCGGATATTAAGATTTCGGGAGTTTTTTGCTTCATTTTATTTTTAAGTGTCCTCGTCGAGTGCCTCTATCAAAAAGCTGACGGGTCTGAAGCCGTCGTTGCAGGATATCATTGCCGATTTTCTGTTCTTCATCCAGCCGTCGTAAAAATCCCCGCCGCCGTGGGCAAGGGTCATGACGAAGGGTGAAACGCTGTCCCATGCGCTGTCGCAAAAGCCCTGCGGCTTCTGCCAGCCCTCGGCAATAAACACCTGCCCGAGTTTCATGGTGCAGGCATGCTCAATGGGATTTTCGTATTTTTCCATGAGGTCGGTGTAGCACGCCATCCTCATGACCGTAATTTTAATTCTTTTCATCAAAGCTCCTCAAAGTCAGCAGTTGTACAACTGTCTCCATATGGGTCGTAGCAATGAAATTGCTAACATAGGTTGACGGAAACATATCCACTGTAAGCGTTATAGGGAACTTGTCTACACGTTAGATATCCCCTTCTACCCATGCTTTTGTAAAAGTATTTGTCCAATACTCTTTAGGTAAAATAAGAACTTGTTTACTCTCAGGTAACGCTAAAACTGGTAATAAACTTCCACACAGCTTTCTTTTTGGTAACAACTTTCTATAAATCATTGTAGGAATCATATGACATTTAACTGACTTCTCATTCAAATTTAATAAAAATGTAAAATCCGTTCTATCGTACTCGTCTGTTATCACTCTGGCTGTCTCTTTCCATTCATCTGGTACTAAATCTATATCCTGCTCTTTATAACTATATATTTTCCACGCAATATCTTGAAGAACATCTGGTTGTTCCATAAAATATGGATCTAGTGAATACACTATTTGTGCAGGACAATCAAACGGAGGAAATCTTTTAAATAAAATCGTATTTGCTTGAACAATATGCGCATATATTACTTCACCTTTCTGCAAAAGCAAAGATTTGTTTTCATATATTTCAGACATTGGATCTTCTGAGTCAAGCCACTCTGGACGATTAAGTTTTATATCATTTAACGGATTGCTTTTATAATTTTCTCGCATCTGAAGCAACTCTTTATAAAAATCAAGTTCTAACATGAAAACTTCTCTCCTTTTATTTTCTTGACATCAAAGCCACCGCTTCGACTGTTGTTTCAGTTTCCAAGGGAAGTTCTTTCACTTCCTCGCCATCAACAGGCACAGGGAAGTTGAATACAATCTTCTTTATCCAGCTTCCGTCTTTTCTCTTTTCCGGGAACATCTCAATTCGCTCAATAAAGGCTTTCATAAACTCTTTCTGTTCTGCTTCCGTTGCGGAATGGTAGACTTCATCAAATGCCAGTAAGAGCCGATAAATGTTATCGCCGGAGACTTTCTCCTGCTGGATGCTGCGTATCTGACTTTGCAATTCGCCAATCTGAACTTCGATTTCTTCTATCGTATCATACTGTTCATCATATCGGCGCTGCAAATCCAAAATTTTTCTGTCATAATGGGCATCGTTGATGTCCAAAGTATCCATCTGACGCTCCAAGCGGCTTTTCGTTCCAAAGGCTTGCTTTAGCTGTCCTTGCAGAACGGCGATCTGCTTTTCCATATCCTCTGTATCAACCGCCGTTCCAATTTTCGCTTGAATTGCTTCTATAAATCGGGGATTGCTGACCATAGCGGAGATGACCTTCGCCACAAATTTGTTGATTTCCGTCTGCTCGATATTCAGCCGGAAGCTGCACTCATGTCCCGTCGGCGTAACCGTATTTTTGCAGTAGTAATAATACCGTGTTTTCTTGTCCTTGCTATGAGCCTTGGCAATATTGCCGTACATACTCTTTCCGCAACACGGGCATTTCAAAATACCGGATAGGATGTGTGCGTGGTCTGGATTGTTGACCTTTTCCCGCTTAAAGGAATTGATCTTGCGCTTTTCCTGTGCCAGATACCAATCTTCTTCGGAAATGATGGCTTCATGCTGACCATCGTAAACAGGGAACTCCGACTGCTCGACCACGTGCATCTCATTTCTTGTACCTTGCCTCTTTTCGGTTCTCCGTCTGCCATAAGCAATTTTACCCATATAAACGGGATTATCCAGTACGTCCTGCACGAAGTTCCTTGAAAATCCGGGGATGGTGTTATTTTGCCGCAGCTTCTTCACAAACCCGTTGCGGTTGAGATATTTAGCAACTCCGGCAACGCCCTCATTGGTATGGATGTAGCGGTCATAAATAACACGGATTACTTCCACTTCATCCTCCGCAATGACAAGGTTTCCGCTTTCCAATTTGTATCCATAGGGAGCGAAACCGCCGTTCCATTTGCCCTCACGAGCCTTTTGCTCCCGTCCTGCCATTGTCTGTGTGCGGATATTCTCTCGCTCGATTTCCGCCACCGCAGACAGCACGGAAATCATAAGCTTTCCGGCATCCTTGGAGCTGTCAATGCCATCCTCCACGCAAATCAGGTTGACACCAAAATCCTGCATGAGCTGCAAAGAGTTCAGAACATCGGCTGCATTTCTGCCAAATCTGGAGAGCTTAA